>ENA-UOUL01000015-UOUL01000015.1-bioreactor-metagenome-genome-assembly--contig:-NODE-15-length-250819-cov-21.368909_pt1 | contig 250819 bp, 230 predicted proteins | sample MGYA00249838_ERZ747220 | MGnify/ENA primary metagenome ERZ747220 (study PRJEB28778, sample SAMN05720191) | bioreactor metagenome | isolation source: Anaerobic biogas reactor | place... | reverse complement strand
CATTTCACCCTTGATATTTTGAGGTAATTTTTTATTATCTTTTTCTATAAAGATCTTGACTTCATATAGTTAGTCTCATTTAGTTAAGATAAATTTATTATATCGATTTGTGATCCCCTTTAAAAGAAAAGTGGGTGTGAACCCACTTCGACTGTGAAAATACATTTTCAATAATTTAATGTGTACCCTCCAGTTTCTTATTTAACAAAGCCTGTACAGTCAAGGGCAAGCCAAATAAATTGATAAACCCCGCAGCATCCCTGTGACTGTATATTTCATCGGCGCCGAAAGTAGCCAATTCGTCATTATACAGAGAGTAGGGAGAACTGGAAGCAACCGCGTTGCAGCTGCCTTTGTAGAGTTTTACCTTAACAGTGCCGGTCACGGTCTGCTGGGTCACTTCCACAAAAGCATCCAGCGCGCTTTTCAGCTTGCTGAACCAGTTGCCGTCATAAACCAATTCCGCATAAGTCAATGCCATTTCTTCTTTAAACTTTAACGTCCGCCGGTCCAGTGTCAGTCTCTCCAATTCTTCATGTGCTGCATAAAGGATGGTTCCCCCCGGCGTTTCATAAACTCCCCGTGATTTCATACCTACCAGACGGTTTTCTACGATGGTGGTAATGCCGACCCCGTTTTCCCCGCCGATTCGATTCAGCTCAGTCAATAACTTGACCGGGCTCATGCTTTCACCATTTAATGTAACGGGTATCCCCTTTTCAAAGCCTATCTCCACATAAAAGGGCTTGTCGGGGGCCTTTTCCGGTGGAACAGTCAAAACATACAAGTTATCCTGCGGCTCATTTGCCGGGTCTTCCAAATCTCCGCCTTCGTGAGAAATATGCCAGATATTGCGGTCACGGCTGTATATTTTTTCTTTGGTCACCGGAATTTCAATACCATGCTGATTGGCATAATCGATGGCATCTTCCCGGGAGCGGATATTCCATTCCCGCCAGGGCGCAATGATTTTCAGGCTGGGATTGAGTGCTTTTACCCCCAGTTCAAAACGAACCTGATCATTTCCTTTCCCGGTAGCACCATGGCATATAGCTGAGGCACCTTCTTTTTCTGCGATTTCAACCATCTTCTTGGCAATAAGCGGCCGGGCAAATGAAGTTCCCAGCAGGTATTTTTTTTCATATTTTGCCCCGGCTTTCAATACCGGGTAAATATAATCCGTAATAAATTCTTCGGTCAAATCTTCTATATATACTTTGGAGGCCCCTGATTTCATGGCCTTATCATGTACCGGTGCCAGTTCTTCCCCCTGTCCCAAATCAGCACAAAAGGCAATGACCTCATAACCATAGTTTTCTTTCAGCCAGGGGATAATGATTGACGTATCAAGTCCCCCCGAATATGCCAGTACTACTTTTTCCATTGCTTTCTCTCCTATCTTTTAAATCTTATAAAACTGTATTTATTATTGATGCCATAGTATTTCAAGGAGATACAATAAAAATACACTTATATTTATACATCTTGGTGTATAATTTTGCAATAACTATTTCTTAAATATATTGTATTCATCTGTCTGCTCCTGACGCCATCCCTTATTAATCGATAAGAACATTGTATTCCCTTAGCCAAAAATCTATTTGGACAAGGTATGCCAATAATTGCGGTGCATTCATCAATTGTCCAAACCAGGGTATATTTGTATCGCTTTTTATGGAAAGGGCAAGCTCTCTTACCGCTTGCCGGTTTATTAAAGGCAATAATGGAGAAGTATGATCATCCAGTACGGCTATCATTAAGCTGCGAACCGCATCAATAAAGGAAGGATTATGTGTTTTGGGATATGGGCTCTTTTTCCTCCACAGCACATCCTCGGGAAGCATGCCTGTCAAAGCCAGTCTTAAAAGGCCTTTCTCCCTGTTGTGGTAGTTTTTCATTTCCCATGGTATATTCCATACATATTCTACTAGTCTGTGATCGCAAAAAGGTACCCGCAGTTCTAATCCTGCCGCCATACTCATCCTGTCTTTCCTGTCCAACAAGGTGGGCATCCAGCGGGTCAAGTTTAAATAAAACAGTTCTCGCATTCTGGCATCAGCAGGCTGATCCCCCGGAAAACGCGGAACTTCTTCAATAGCTTCCTGATATCGCTGGATCACATATTCCTCAGGCCGGATCAATGCAAGCAGTTCCGGTGAATATAATTTTATGCGCATATCCATCCGCTGCGCCCAGGGGAATGTATTGCTTAAACCGGCTGTTTTGTAAAACCAGGGATAGCCGCCAAAAACCTCATCGGCACATTCGCCTGATAACCCCACTGTAGCCAGATTCTTGATCCAACCGCTGAAGAGCCATAAAGATGAGTCCACGTCTGTCATACCCGGCAAATCACGGGCTATTACTGCAGGAAAAAGTGCCTGCACCAATTCAGGCGTATCAACTAAATACGAGGCGTGTCTGGTACCTAAATAATCTGAAACCTTTTTCACCCAGGGAGCATCTGCATTGGGTTGAAATTCACTGGTTCGGAAGTATTTCTCATTATCCACATAATCTATCGAAAAGCTTTGCATGGGTTCCTTATTCTCATTCCGGTAAACTTCTGAAGCAATGGCGGTAATGGCACTGGAGTCCAGTCCGCCCGATAATAGAATACAGAGGGGGACATCTGATACCAATTGACGTCTGACAGTATCATATACTAATTCCCGAACCGTTCCTACGGTCTTTTCAAAACTGTCTTCATGCCCCTGACTGATCAAAGACCAATACTTCTTAATTCTCATGCCCCTACGGTCAACCTGCATAAAGTAACCCGGTTTTAACTCGGATATCCCGGCAAAAACACCTTCCCCCGGGGTCCTGGCAGGCCCCAAAACGAATATCTCTGCCAATCCTTCCCGGTTGATTCTGGATGAAACCATGGGGTGTGCTAAAATTCCTTTGATCTCTGAAGAGAATAGAAAAGAACTGCCGTTTTGACAGTAGAATAAAGGCTTAACACCTATGCGGTCTCTGGCAAGAAATAATCTTTCATTGTATGCATCCCAGACAGCAAAAGCAAAAATGCCGTTCAATTTCTGCAGACATTTTTCACCCCATTCCATATAAGCTTTCAGGAGCACTTCTGTATCTGACCACCCCTCAAACCAGTATCCTTTCGAAACTAATTCCTGCCGTATATCCTCTGTGTTATATAATTCTCCATTGTAAACCATGATATAATTCCCGCTGCCTTTGGTTCCAATCATCGGCTGCCTGCCCCCATCAGGATCCACCACCACCAGACGGCGATGCCCTAAAGCGACGTGTTCGCTGAACCAAAAGCCTTCGGCATCCGGACCTCGATGAGCAAGTTTTTCTGCCATTTTCCCAATAATATCTGTCTCATTTGCAATTGGTTCTGAAAAGTTAATCCACCCCACAAATCCACACATATATTATTGCGCCTCCTAAAAAAAAGCATTCCGGACAAAGTTTAATAACTTTGTTCAGAACGCCTTTGCTCTAATCCAAGCTTATAATACGCTTAAATCATTTTTTTAGTGCACGTATTTTCTAAAAAAATGTAGATACCAGTACATATTTTGTATTCAACCAAAGACTATTAAACGCTTTTTATTAATAATTAATTTTCATCTTTGGGCACTGCTGATTTCCATGTAACTGTATGCATCTTCTCCATGCTGCGTGATATCCAGGCCAATTTCTTCCGCATCTTCGGATATCCGCAAGGATGCAAACATGCTTAAGACGTTCAATATTACGAATGTAGCTGTAGCTGCGAATGCTACTGCAGCCACGACGGCAATCAACTGCACCAGTAACTGGTGGGGATTGCCAAAAAGCAGTCCATCAACTCCGGCCGGGTTAACCGCAGTAGTGGCCAGCACTCCTGTTGCCAGAGCGCCGAATATTCCACCCACACCATGAATTCCGAAAGCATCCAGAGTATCATCATAACCAAACTTTGATTTCAAATGACTTACTGCGTAATAACACAGCGGTCCGACAATTATACCCATAAGTATTGAACTGGCCGGACTTACAAATCCAGCTGCCGGAGTTATAGCCACCAAACCTGCCACCAGGCCGCTGGCAAATCCCAAAGCAGTTGGTTTGCCATGATGCAGCCATTCAGCTCCAACCCAGCTTAGTGCTCCAACTGCTGCACAGGTATTGGTTACCAAAAAGGCATGCCCGGCTAAACCATTAGCCCCCAGGGCGCTGCCGGCATTGAAACCAAACCATCCAAACCAGAGCAGGGCGGCTCCCAGCATAGTCATCGGCAGATTATGCGGCATCATGGCATCAAAGCCTTCTTCACGCCGCCGTCCCAGAAACAGACAAGCAACCAAACCGGATACACCGGAACTAATATGAACTACAGTACCACCGGCAAAATCCAATGCGCCAAGATTGCGCAGCCATCCGTTTACGCCCCAGACCCAATGAGCCAAAGGATCATACACCAGCGTAGTCCATAATAACACAAAGGCGATGAAGATTGGAAATCTCATTCTTTCGGCAAATGAACCTGATATTAAAGCGACCGTGATGATGGCAAACATTAACTGGAACACTGCAAATACGGATTGGGGGATCGTTGCTGAATAATCGGGATTTGGATCAATCCCAACCCCGCTCATTCCCAACCATTGCAGATTTCCGATCAGATGGCCGATATCAGTTCCAAATCCCAGGGTATAACCAATCAACACCCATTGTACTGATACCAGTGCCATTGCAGCAAAACTCTGCATTATTGTACCGAGGACGTTTTTCTTGCGTACCATCCCGCCGTAAAAAAGTGCTAATCCGGGTGTCATAATCATCACTAAAGCAGCGCAGACAATGATAAATGCTGTATCCCCGGTATCAATAGCCGGTGCATCAGCAGCAGCAGCCATTACCGGCAATCCCGGCACGGATATTGCCAAAGTTATCAGCAAGGTAATCCATTTGAATTTCGTCTTCATTTAATTCCCTTCTTTCTAAATTATTCAAACCTCAACCCTTAAAAAATTGCTTAAAGGAGTATTACACCCCGGGCTCTTATGCAGGCAAAAACCGAATAAAAAAACAATGCCGCTTAAACCCAGGGATAATCCCTGTTCATAAGCATCATTGCTTACCGATAGTTATCTGTATTAATATTTACAGAGCCGCTCCGCCCTCTTCCCGGGTGCTGATACGGATGATCCGCTCCACCGGATAGACAAAGATTTTTCCGTCACCTTTTTTCCCGCTCTTGCAGATTTTTAATATTTGGGAAATGATATTTTCAACGGACTCATCCTGACAAACAATTTCCAGTTTGATTTTAGGAAATAAATCAATCGAATGTTCCTGCCCTCTGTAATACTGCTTTTCAGCGCCCTGCAGCCCCCGACCTCTCACATCGTATACTGTCATTCCCCTGACTCCAATCTTCTCAAGGGCTGCTTTCAGTTCTTCGAACTTAGTGGGTCTGATGATTGCCTCAATTTTTTTCATAAAACTACCCCCTCGTATTTCATTTTTTAATAATGGGTTTTTTAAATTTTGCCTGCCAATGGCATGCATTTTTTTAATTACCCAAACTGCTGAAGTATCTTGCCATCTGGCTTATTAAACAGCTTCTGTACATGTCATTTATCACCGCCCTTAAAAAAGGTGCCCGTATTATGGTCTTATTTGCCGGACCATAATACAGGCACCTTTGCCCTCAGTTAAAACATAAAGTCTCCCAAATGGTTGGAAGACTTCTTTGTCATGCCATAAACCTGCCACAGATATTAACTTAATTACATGATATTCAATATCCCACAAAATACAACCCTGAATCCCAATGTATTAAGTATACTTGCCTGCTGTCACGTTTACAGGTTTAAGGAAAATTTCAAATCAGTAAATTGGTTCATGTCATCATCTGTACCGATTATGTTGCTTCACCGCTTTGTTGTATAAACATATTCCGGCGATTATATTTCAACGATTCCTTTAAAGATAATTTCGGGTTTGCCGGTCATGAACACTTTTTCATCGGTGTATTTAACGATCAGGTTGCCGCCCTTGAGTTTGACCGTAATATAACGGTCTTTATTGCAATACCCATTCAATACCGCTGCAACAACTCCGGCGCAGGCACTGGTACCTGCTGAAAGTGTCTCACCGTTGCCCCGCTCCCAAACCCGCATTTTAATCGTATATTGATCAATAACCGTTACCAGTTCCACATTCACTCGTTCAGGGAACAAAGGCGAGTATTCAAAAGCAGGACCAATTTCATCCATATTTATACCGGCCAGGTTTTCTTCAAATATTACACAATGGGGATTACCGATGGACAAACAGGTTATATGATGATAACGGCCGCCGATATTTACCGGGTAATTGATAATCTTCTGTCCGGTCAGCTTCACCGGGATTCTCTCCGGTCTAAGCTCAACCGTGCCCATATCTACACAAACCGAATCTACTTTTTCATTTTGAATATAAAGCCTCAATTTTCTGACCCCGCTGAGGGTTTCAATGGTAATTTGGTCTTTTACCGCAATCTTATGCTCGTAAATATATTTTCCCATGCAGGTAAGGGCGTTGCCGCTTATCCGGCTTTCACTTCCATCCCGGTTAAACATCTGCATTTTCGCATCAGCGATCTCTGAAGGGCAGATGAGTACAACGCCGTCGCTGCCGATACCGTAATGCCGGTCGGATAAATACACGCTCAGTGATTCAGGACTGACTATATCCTGATGGAAACAATCAAAATAAATGTAATCACTGCCGCAGGACTGCATTTTGGCGAAATGAAGCTTCACCCGTTCACTTCTCATATGATTGATATCCACCAGTTCAGTGTTGCTCTGGGAGTAACGGCTCTTGAGGCTGTTGGCCAAAGCATTGGCGGTATCCAGGGAAGTCAGGCAAGGTATGGCTGTTTCAACCGCCTGACGCCTCATTTTGACACTGTCCCGGCTGGGCAGCCTTCCCTTGGAGGAGGTGGAGATAATATAGTTTATTTTCCCGCTTGCCAGAAGTGTCTGGATATTATCCTGTTCGGCTTCGTGTATTTTATTGACCGGAATTGCCTGCAGTCCAGCCTGCTGCAAAAATCTGGCCGTTCCGCTGGTGGCATACAGAGTAAACCCAAGTTCGCTGTATTGCCTTGCAATATCAACCATCTCGTGTTTATCACTATCCCGCACGGTAATCAGAACTCCGCCTTGTTTCAACATCCGATAGCCGGCTGCCACCAGCCCCTTATATAAAGCTTCTGCCATGGTTTTCCCGATTCCTAAAACTTCACCCGTTGATTTCATCTCCGGGCCCAATGCAACATCAACATCCATTAGTTTCTCAAAGGAGAAAACCGGTACCTTAACGGCAACATAAGGCGGTGTTTTGTAAAGCCCTGTGCCAAAACCCATATCCTTTAATTTCTCACCCAGCATTGCTCGGGTTGCCAGATCGACCATCGGTATCCCGGTGACTTTGCTGATATACGGAATGGTTCTGGAAGACCGGGGGTTGACTTCGATGACATATATTTCTCCGGCGTAAATCACATACTGAATATTGATTAGTCCACGGGTGTTAAGGGCCAGTGCCAATTTTTTTGAATAATCTATAACCTGATTGATCAACTCTCCACTGATATTCCAGGCAGGATAGACAGCAATTGAATCACCGGAATGTATGCCGGAACGCTCTATATGCTCCATGATACCCGGAATAAGAATGTCGTCCCCGTCACAGATGGCGTCCACTTCGATTTCGATCCCCATAAGATATTTATCAATCAAAACCGGGTTTTCTATGTTGTGAGCCAGAATAATATCCATGTATTCGCTGATATCATCATCGTTAAAAGCAATAATCATATTTTGTCCGCCAAGTACATAGGATGGCCTCATTAAGACCGGATATTCCAACTGATTGGCAGCCTGCAGTGCTTGGTATTTATTCATCACCGTATATCCCTGTGGTCTTTTAATAGACAAATTGGTCAGCAGGGCGTCAAAGCGCTCCCGGTCCTCAGCAGCATCAATACTGTCGGGAGGCGTACCCATAATTCGAATGCCCTTTTCCTGAAGGAACCTGGTGAGCTTAATAGCAGTCTGTCCGCCGAAAGCCACAACCACCCCGTAAGGCTGTTCCGTATGGATAATATTCATAACATCTTCATCGGTTAAAGGTTCAAAATACAAACGGTCAGCAGTATCGAAATCTGTTGAAACGGTTTCCGGATTGTTATTAACGATAACCACCTCAAAACCTGCCTTTTTCAGGGTCCACACACAATGCACCGAAGCGTAGTCAAACTCAATCCCCTGTCCGATCCTGATTGGTCCGGAGCCCAGGACGATAACAGTTTTTCCGCCGCTGCTCCTGGCTTTTATAAATTGCGCCGCTTCATTGACTTCATCATAGGTAGAGTAAAAATACGGGGTTTCGGCCTCAAATTCAGCAGCGCAGGTATCCACCATTTTATAGGCCGCCCGCAGGGGCTGTTCAATAGCGCAGCCGGAAAGCTGCGTGATTACTTTATCTGGATATCCCATGATTTTTGTTTTTTTATACAGCTGCTGTGTCAAATGCCCGACGGCCAATTCTTTCTCCAGTCTGACAAGATTGTACAGCTTATATAAGAACCATTGATCGATCCCGGTTTTTTCATGAATGAAAGCCGGGGCAATCCCTCTGTGCAATGCTTCAAAAATCACAAAAAGGCGTTCATCATTGCACCGGGACAGCAGTTGTTCAATCTGCAGATCGTCAAGTTCTTTGAGTTTGGGAAGATTAAGACTGGCAAGAGAAATTTCCGCCCCTCTTACTGCTTTCATGATGCATTGTTCAAAGCTGGTTCCAATCGCCATAACTTCTCCGGTAGCTTTCATCTGGGTCCCCAGTGTGCGCTGGGCGTAAACAAATTTATCAAAGGGCCACTTGGGCAGTTTTACCACTACGTAATCGAGAGCCGGTTCAAAGCAGGCATAGGTTTTCCCGGTTATAGCGTTTTTTATCTCATCAAGTGTATAGCCGACAGCGATCTTGACTGCCACCTTGGCAATGGGATACCCGGTAGCCTTGGAGGCCAGCGCAGATGAGCGGGATACCCTCGGATTAACCTCAATAACAGCATACTCGAAACTGTTGGGATTAAGTGCAAACTGGCAGTTGCAGCCTCCTTCCACTTCCAAAGCGGTTATGATATTTAACGCTGCAGAACGTAGCATTTGGTATTCCTTGTCGGACAATGTAACCGCCGGAGCAATAACAATACTGTCTCCGGTATGGACCCCCACCGGGTCAAAATTCTCCATGCTGCAAACGGTGATGACATTACCTGCCCGGTCCCGCATAACTTCAAATTCGATTTCTTTCCAGCCGGCGACGCACTGTTCAACAAGGATCTGGCTGATGGGAGAATGCCTGAGTCCGTTAGCAGCAATTTCCAGCAGTTCCTTTTCATTTTCAGCAATCCCTCCGCCGGTGCCGCCAAGCGTAAAGGCGGGGCGGACAATTACGGGATAGCCAATCTCCTCGGCAAAAGCCAATGCAGCGGGCACATCTGTTACAACTAATGAGGGGATAACGGGCTCGCCTATAGACTGCATGGTATCCTTAAACATTTGCCTGTCTTCCGCTTTATCAATGGTTGCCGGATTGGCCCCCAGCAGCCTGACACCTTGTTTTTGCAGGAAGCCTTCCCTGGCCAGCTGCATTGAAAGCGTAAGGCCTGTTTGTCCTCCCAGTGTCGAAAGGATACTGTCCGGGCCTTCCTTGATGATAATTCTCTTAATGGTTTCCAGTGTCATTGGTTCAATATAAATCTGATCAGCCATGGCATAGTCAGTCATGATTGTTGCCGGATTGGAGTTTACCAAAACGACTTCCAGTCCCTCTTCTTTTAAAGCCCGGCAGGCCTGCGTCCCGGCATAATCGAATTCCGCCGCCTGGCCGATCACGATCGGTCCCGAGCCAATCACAAGCACTTTTTTTATACTTTTGTCTAGCGGCATTTTGAGCACTCCTTTATCAGATCCATAAACCGGTCAAATAAATAACATGTATCAAGGGGTCCTGCTGAGGCCTCAGGATGAAACTGGGTCGAAAAGGCAGGCATATTGTGATATTCAATTCCTTCACAAGTTCCGTCATTGACATTAATGAAACGCAGTGAAGCCTGAGGCGGAAGGCTGTCATTCACAACCGCGTAGCCGTGATTTTGAGTGGTGATATATACTCTGCCGGTCATCATATCCTTTACCGGCTGGTTAGCACCTCGATGCCCGTATTTTAGTTTGGCAGTTTCTGCTCCCTGAGATAAAGCCAGCAGCTGATGTCCTAAACAGATCCCATAGGTTGGTATATTTGCGTTAGCCAGCCTGGCCAGTTCTCCGATAATCCCGGTATTATCCGCAGGATCTCCCGGCCCGTTGGAAAGCATGATCCCATCGGGTTTTAAGTTTACAATTTCTTCTGCTGTCATACCGGCAGGCACAGTGATGACCTCACAGCCCCGTTTAAGCAGCTCGCGGCGGATATTCTCCTTGGCTCCGAAATCCCACAACAATACCCGGTATCCGTCCGAAGTTCCTTTTTCCACAGTAATCTCTCTGGCAGTGACTGTTTGTACAGCATTGGTAATCTTGTAGTTTCGAATTTCAGTCATTATTTCATCCAGGTTATCCAGGTTTGATGTAATTTTGGCATTCATGACACCAACCTCGCGTATGATCTTGGTCAACTCCCGGGTATCAATGTCGTGAACACCTACAATATTATGCAGCTTTAAAAAGGTATCAATATCACCCTCACTGCGGAAATTGGATGGGAACTGACACCATTCACGGACAATATACGCTTTTACTTGCGGAGCCGTACTTTCAAAATCGGCGGGGATGATCCCATAATTACCGATAAGGGGAAATGTCTGGACCACAATCTGTCCATAATAGCTGGGATCAGTCAAGGTTTCCATATACCCGGTCATCCCGGTAGTAAAGACGATCTCTCCCAGTACGTCCCCTGCTGCCCCAAAAGGTTTCCCGCTGAAAATCTGCCCATTTTCCAGAACAATATATCTGTTTTGCTGCAAGTCAATCCACCCTTTTTTTATCTTCAACCTGAGTCGCTTTTTTATCAGGCTTCTTTTGTTCAAACTACACTTCGAATTTTGCTGCAATCGGAATCCTTCTGCCTATTCCAAAAGCTTTTGAGCTGACCTTTATTCCAGGAGCAGCTTGTTTTCTTTTATACTCATTGTGATTTACAGCCCTGACAACCCATTTAACAGTATCGGGATCATATCCCCGGGAGATGATCTCGGCAATGGACAAATTTTCTTCAATATAGTCATTTAATATTGCATCCAATACTTCATAAGGCGGCAGTGTATCCTGATCTTTCTGCCCCGGTCTCAGTTCCGCAGAAGGTTCCTTCTCAAGCGTGGCAATTGGAATAATCTCCTTTTCTTTGTTTATATAACGGCTTAGTTTGTAAACCATGGTTTTCGGCACATCAGAAAGAACGCACAATCCACCGCACATATCCCCGTATAATGTACAATATCCCACTGCCAGCTCGCTCTTGTTTCCGGTCGACAATACCATTCCGCCCAGCTTGTTGGCAAATGCCATCAGTATATTTCCGCGAATGCGGGCCTGGATATTTTCCTCTGTAACGTCAGGCTTGCTGCCCGCGAAATGATCCTTAAGACTGTGCATATAAGCTTCATAAACAGGCACAATGGGAATAATTTTCAGATCAATCCCAAGGTTCCCTGCCAGACTCCGGGAGTCTGCCACACTGCCTGCAGATGAATACCGGGAAGGCATGGAGATCCCCAAAACATTTTCCCGTCCGAGAGCTTCTGCTGCCAGAACTGCAGTCAAAGCTGAATCAACACCCCCGGAAAGCCCGATGATTGCACGAACAAATCCGGATTTTTTGAAATAATCACCAATACCTAACACCAGTGCATTATACAAAGACTCCATATGCTGTTCAGGCTCCAGACAGCTTTTCGGCGGGTCTTCTGTATCAAAAGTATAAACGGCTTCCCGGAAAGCCGGTAAACGCTTAAGAATTTCCCCCTGTTTATCAATAATCATGCTTCGCCCGTCGAAAACAAGTTCATCATTTGCACCGATCTGATTCACATAAATAAACGGTATCCTATATTTAATGGCATGATTTCTGAATATCTCATACCGTAAATCTTCTTTAGCCAGATAGTAAGGGGACGCGGAGATATTAATAAATATTTCTGCCCCCTGCTCAGCCAGTTTTTGCTGCGGATCGGTAAAATATCTCCATTCTGCAGGATGCATCGCGGGAATATTCCATGCGTCCTCACAGATTGTAATTCCCAGACAACTCCCCTTAAACATAACGGTTTTAACACCTGAAGCCGGAACGAAGTACCTGCTTTCATCAAAAACATCATAAAAAGGCAGGAGTGATTTATGCTGCTTAAAGAGAACTTCCCCGCCGTATACCAGAACAGCTGAGTTATATAAACCTTTGCCGGTACCAATTTCAGACTCTAAAGGCATACCAAACAGTATTCCCAGGTCAGGATAAGCTTTGGATGCCAGTAATATTTCCTGCAAAGCTTCACGGGTCCGGTTGATAAATCCGGGTTTTCCCAGCAGATCCCTGGGTGGATAGCCGGTCAGATATAATTCAGGAAAAACGATCAGATCAGTCGTAAAGTTATATTGTTTAACCACATCAAGAAGTCTTGCTGTATTTCCGGTAATATCTCCTACGATCGGATCGATCTGAACAATAGTGATTTTCATTGGCCTTAATCACCTCTAAAATTCCATTACTTAATGGTACTGTTACCCGTCAGGAACTTGTCAACTTCCCGGGCTGCCAGTTTGCCTTCCTGGATTGCCCAGGCGATCAGGCTCTGCCCGCGGCGCATATCACCGGCGGCAAATACTTTTTCTGCACTGGTTTCGAATATTTCGTATTCAGCCAGTACATTGCGTTTATCATCCTTAAGCTGCAGTTCCTCCAGAAGTTTCTCTTCTGGTCCGGCAAACCCCAGGGCCAGAAGCACCAGATCCGCAGGCCATCTTTTTTCACTGCCGGGGACTTCCACGGGTTCCAGAATCCCGGCAGAATTTTTAAACCAATTCACGTCAACGGTATATACCGCCTGCACCCGGCCCTGGTCGTCTCCCTCAATCTTTTTGGTTGATAGCAGATAATGCCGGGGATCTTTGCCGGAAATAGAGATTGCTTCCTCCTGTCCATAATCCACCTTCTGTTTGCGCGGCCATTCCGGCCAGGGATTGGAATATTTTATGCGGCGGTCCGGTGGTTCCGGTTGGATTTCAAATTGATGGATGCTCTTACAGTGCTGCCGGATAGCAGTTGCCACACAATCCGTTCCGGTATCTCCGCCGCCGATAACGATCACATTTTTATCCCGGGCGCTTATGTTGATACTGTCGTATTCGTTTCCATCCAATAAGCTTTTGGTATTGCTCCTCAAGAATTCCAGCGCCAGGTACACCCCTTTAAGATCATGTCCTTCTACCTGCAATCGTCTGGCTTTGCCAGCTCCGGTACATAAAATCACCGCATCAAAGTTCGCTGCCAGATCCCTGGCTGGCAAATCAGTACCGATTTCTGTATTGAGAACGAATTTGATACCCGCAGCCTGCATTAATTCTATGCGCCTGGCAATAATTGATTTGTCCAGCTTTATGTTGGGAATTCCGTACATCAATAAGCCGCCGGGACGATCATCACGTTCGAATATTGTTACATCGTGGCCGACAGCATTCAGGTAGTGGGCTGCAGCCAAACCGGCCGGGCCGGACCCGACTACCGCCACTTTATAACCGGTAGCTTTCGCCTTGGCCGGTCTAACCCAGCCTTCGGCAAATGCTTTCTCGATGATTTCATATTCAATATTTTTTATCGTTACCGGTTCCCAGAGATATCCGACTGTACATGCTCCTTCACAAGGAGCAGGACAAACGCGGGCGGTAAATTCGGGAAACGGATTGGTACGGATCAGCCTTTGGTAGGCTTCTTTCCATTGCCCTTTGTAAACCAGATCATTGAACTCCGGAATCAGATTATGGAGCGGACACCCGGAAGTCATTCCGTTTAACATTACACCGCTTTGGCAAAAAGGAACGCCGCAGTTCATACACCTTGCCCCCTGAGTACGCAGCACATTTTGATCCTGGGGCATCCTGATTTCATTCCAATCCTTGATTCTGTCTTCAGGAAGCCGTTGATCTGATTCAACTCTGGGGTATTCCAAAAATCCTGTTGTCTTTCCCATGATCATTCCACCTTTATGCCTTTCTCTGCGCCTCTGCCTTCGAGTCCAATGTCAGCCTTCCTGTGGTTTTTCTCTTTTGTTTATCTGATTTGCCGGACATTTCCGTTATGATCTGCTTATATACTTTCGGTATAACTCTGGTAAATCTGGGCAGATAATTCTCCCAATCTTCAAGCACTTTCTTACCCAGCGGGCTTCCCGTATAATCAACATGCCTGCGGAGCATGGCTTGAATTTCGTTTATTTCTTCCGGGGAATCAATTTTCTCTAAAAGCACTATTGATTTATTGCAGATTTGTTCATTAAAATCCAGGATATAGGCAATGCCTCCAGACATACCGGCTGCAAAGTTACGACCGGTATGACCAAGGATCACCACTTTACCTCCAGTCATATATTCGCAGCCATGGTCCCCTACTCCCTCAACAACCGCATTGACACCGCTGTTTCTTACACAGAATCTCTCCCCGGCAATGCCGCTGATATAAGCTTCTCCTGAAGTTGCACCATAGAAAGCAACATTGCCGATAATTATATTTTCATGGGGTACAATACCTGATCCCCGCGGAGGATATACAATTATCCTGCTGCCTGACAAGCCTTTGCCGATATAATCATTGGCATCTCCTTCCAGTTCCAGGGTCATGCCCCGGGGTGTAAAAGCGCCGAAACTCTGGCCTGCCGAGCCTACAAAAGTAAGCTTGATTGTGTCATCGGGAAGTCCTTTCTCACCATATCTTTTGGTTATTTCACTGCCAGTCATGGTGCCTACCACCCGGTCCACGTTGTTGATCTTCAGTTTAGCCCGGATCGGCTTTTGATGATCGAGAGCAGGCTGGCACATTCTAAGCAGTTTACGGGCATCCAGCGATTTCTCCAGCAAGTGGTTCTGGGGCAGTATTTTACTGCGGCCAACATTAGCCTCGGCATAAGGCTGGTATAAAACCGGTGAAAGATCAAGCTGGGAAGCCTTCCAGTGTTTTATGTCTTTATTCTTCAGCTTGTCAGTTCTCCCCACCATCTCCTTTACCGTCCTGAACCCAAGCCGGGCCATAATTTCCCGCATTTCTTCAGCGACAAAGCGCATATAGTTCTCCACATGTTCCGGCTTACCGGCAAAGTTCCTGCGCAGCGTCTCGTCCTGAGTAGCGATTCCCACCGGACAGGTATTCAGATTGCAAACCCGCATCATAACACAACCAATTGCTATCAACGGTGCAGTAGCAAAGCCAAATTCTTCTGCTCCCAGCATGGCCGCAATAACAACATCCCGGCCTGACATGAGTTTACCGTCCGTCTCCAAAGTAACACGATCCCGCAAACGATTAAGGACCAGCGTCTGGTGGGTCTCAGCCAGCCCGATTTCCCACGAGAGACCAGCATTCCTGATACTGGTGCGGGGTGAAGCACCGGTTCCGCCATCATAGCCGCTGATCAGGATGACATCAGCTTTTGCTTTGGCAACCCCGGCAGCAATTGTTCCTACTCCTACTTCTGCTACAAGTTTTACACTTATGGCGGCATCACGATTGGCATGTTTTAGATCGTGAATGAGTTCGCCCAAATCTTCAATAGAATATATATCATGATGCGGCGGCGGTGAAATAAGATCTACCCCGGGAGTGGAATGCCTTACCCGGGCAATCTCCGGATATACTTTTTCGCCGGGCAATTGCCCGCCTTCTCCCGGTTTCGCCCCCTGCGCCATTTTTATCTGAATTTCGGAAGCATGCACCAAATAGCTGCTGGTAACTCCGAACCGTCCTGATGCGACCTGCCTGATGGCGCTGCTTTTTAAATCTCCATTTTTATCAGGCTTATTACGGACGGGATCCTCCCCGCCTTCGCCGCTGTTGCTTTTTCCCCCCAACCGGTTCATGGCTATTGCCAAACATTCATGGGTTTCCTTGCTGACGGAACCATAGGACATGGCCCCCGTCTTAAATCTCCTGACAATGGATTCAACCGGTTCAACTTCTTCGATAGGAATGGTGTCACCAGGGTTAATATTAAAATCCAGCAGACTTCTTAAGGTATATACTTTTTCTTCATTTGTCTTCCTGGAGAACTCCTTGAAAAGCTTGTAATCGCCTTCCCGGCAGGCACGCTGCAGCAAATATATCGTTTCCGGGTTATAAAGGTGTATTTCTCCATTTTCCTTGCACTGAAAAACCCCCCCTGACTCCAGCGTATCCCGGCAAGGATCGTTTTGATCAAAAGCACTTTTATGACGAATCTGACTTTCCTGGGTGATTTCCTCCAGTCCAATCCCTTCCAGTCGTGAAGGGGTCATGGTAAAAAATTTGTCAATAAGTTCCCGCTTTAGTCCCACCGCTTCAAATACCTGGGCGCCGTGATAGCCGCGCATGGTGGAAATACCCATTTTGTTTATCACTTTGAGCATTCCTTTTACAGCTGCTTTGATAAAATTCTTTTGGGCTGCTTCGAAACTCAAACCATCTAAACCTTCCTGTTTACAAAGGTAACGAATAGTATCGAATGCCAGATAAGGATTTATGGCAGTAACACCATAACCCACCAGGGTACAGAAATGATGCACCTCGCGTGGCTCGCCCGATTCAAGAACAATTCCCACATTGGTCCTGGTCCCATTTCTGATCAGATGGTGGTGCAGCCCGGATGAAGCAAGTAAAGCCGGTATCGGAGCTAAACTGTCATTGACGCCCCGGTCCGAGAGAATAATGATATTGGCACCATCACTGATTCCCATGTCCGCTTCGCGAAAAATTCTTTCCAGTGCTTTGTTCATTGCTCTGACCCCTTCGGAAGCTTTATAGAGTATTGAAATGGTAACCGGCTTGAAGTGGTTATTATGCAAACCTTTCAGGTTATGAAGCTGCTTGTTGGTTAGGAGCGGATGCTCCAGAAGAATAAAGGCTGCATTGCTGTGGTTGGGGTCCAGCAGATTCCCTGCACTTCCTAAAGGCAAACTGCTTGAAGTTACAATTTCTTCTCTTATACCGTCAATAGGCGGATTTGTAACCTGGGCAAAAAGTTGTTTGAAATACAGGTAAAGCATTTGTGGATTTTCGGAAAGCACTGCCAAAGGTGAATCCATACCCATTGAACCCACCGGGTCAGAGCCATTCAATGCCATAGGCTGTATGGTCTGATAAATATCTTCAAAGGTATACCCGAATGTCTTCTGCTGCTCTGTGAGGCTTGTTTTTTCTGCTTCTTCTTCCAACAAAGCATCAGGTAAATCAGATAAATTGATTATATGCTGCTGATTCCAAGCCTGATATGGGTGTAAACCAGCAATTTCACTCTTGATTTCATCATCGGATATGATTCTCTGGGCTTGCGTATCTATAAGCAGCATCTTCCCCGGTTCCAGCCGGCCTTTATATTGAATGCTTCCCGGCTCAATGGATACTACGCCAACCTCTGAAGCCATGATGACCAGGTCGTCCTTTGTCACATAATACCGGGCCGGCCTCAGGCCATTCCGGTCCAAAACCGCACCGATTACAGCACCGTCTGTAAAGCCAATCGCTGCAGGTCCGTCCCATGGTTCCATAATCAAGTTATTAAATTTATAGAACTCTTTTCTCTCTGCGGAAATCTGGCTATTTGTTTCCCAGGGTTCAGGAATCATCATCATAACGGCATGAGGAAGCGACCGTCCGGTCAGATAAAGAAATTCCAGACAGTTGTCAAACATGGCGGAGTCACTTCCTGACTCGTCAATGATCGGATAAATCTTGGTCATATCCTCAAAAAGCGGGGAATCGATTACCTTTTGGCGGGCCTTCATCCAGTTGACGTTGCCGCGCAGGGTATTTATTTCACCGTTATGGACAATATAACGGTTTGGATGCGCCCTTTCCCAGCTGGGAAATGTGTTGGTGCTGAATCTTGAATGTATCATGGCTAATGATGATTCAAAATCCAGATCGGACAGATCCAGATAAAAGCTGCGCAGTTGTTCAGCTGTAAGCATGCCTTTATATACTATGGTTTTTGATGAAAGGCTGGCAATATAGAACGAGCCCCCCTTTTCTTCGCACATGGGAATGATTGTTTTTTCTGCTCTTTTGCGAATGGTATAGAGCTTCCTTTCAAAATTCATATCATCAGGCTCTTCTTTGTCTCTGGCAATAAAAACCTGAATGAAACGAGGCATTGCTGATTGTGCACTGATACCAATATTGGTCTTGTCGATGGGAACTTCTCTCCACCCCAATATCTCTTGACCCTCTTCACGGGCGATCTGTTCGAAGGTTTCCATCTGGGTCTTTCTGAACTCATCGTAGCGATGGGCAAATATCATGCCCACCCCATAGCCGCCTTTTTCCGGCAGGTCAAAACCAAGTACGCTGCATTCCCTCTTAAAGAAATCATGCGGTATCTGCAGCATAATACCGGCTCCATCACCAGTATTTTCATCCGCACCGCTTGCACCTCTGTGGCTCAAGTTTTCCAATACAGTCAAAGCCTCATCAATAATGTGATGGGACTTTTCCCCTTTGATATGAGCCACGAACCCCATGCCGCAAGCATCATGCTCATAAGCCGGATCGTAAAGCCCTTGTTTGATTGGCAATCCATAATTACTCATATTACCACCCTTATTGGTCGTGTGATTTTAAATCTTTTCTCAGACATTCTAAGGCCGCGGGGATTTCAGCCCGGCGGCAGACACCCGGCGGTTCTGCAAAAAAGAAAAAAGGTCCCCAACAACAAACGTTGCCGAGGACCTCATCGCCCATAGATCAATATTGATTTCACCATGCAGAGGATACGCCATTGCATCCATCAGCATCATTTTATATGCTTCCCGCCAAGCAAGCAAGATCTAAGGGAAAGATATAATGTATACATTGAATTAAAATTTACATAGGTAGTTGCTGACTTCCCAGGGGGTTACCTGAATGTTGTAATCATTCCATTCTTCCAGTTTGCCCTGCCGGAACTTTTCATATATGTGACTTCCCAATGCTCCTTGAATCAGTTCGCTGCCATCCAGTTCATTTATAGCTTCCAGCAAATTGCCGGGAAGACTTCCAATGCCCAGCATTTGCCGTTCCTCTTCCTCCATTTTATAAATATTACGATCAACTGCTGCCGGGGGTTCTATTTTGTTCTTAATACCGTCCAGCCCGGCTGTAAGCATTACCGCCAGGGCAAGATACGGGTTGCAGGTTGGATCCGGATTCCTCACTTCGATACGCGTGCTGGCCCCTCTTTTAGCCGGAACTCTTACCAAACAACTTCGATTGGCTCCTGACCAGGCAATATTGACCGGGGCTTCATATCCGGGAACCAATCTTTTGTAAGAATTTACGGTAGGATTGGTTATTGCTGTGAAAGAACGAGCATGCTTTAAAATGCCGCCCATGTAATATCTGGCTGTATCACTCAGTTGATCAGCTCCATTCGGATCATAAAAAGAATTCTGCCCGTCCTTGAACAAGGACTGGTGGGTATGCATGCCCGAACCGTTGATGCCGAAAATCGGTTTGGGCATAAAAGAAGCGTGTAATCCATGGCGCTGTGCGATAGAGCGGACTACCAGCTTGAATGTCATAATGGCATCCGCCACAAGCAAGGCATCACCGTATCTGAAATCAATTTCATGCTGTCCGGGAGCTACTTCATGATGGGACGCTTCAATCTCAAAACCCATTTCTTCCAAGGTGGTATCCATGTCCCGACGGGCATTTTCTCCCAGGTCAGCCGGGGCCAGATCGAAATAACCAGCCTCGTCCTGAACCTGAGTAGTAGCATGGCCTTTTTCATCAGACAGGAATAAGAAGAATTCAGCTTCCGGACCTACATTCATTGTATAGCCCAGATCATGGGCTTCTTTTAATACTCTTTTTAAATTATTGCGGGGACAGCCCATAAAAGGGCTGCCATCTGGCAGATAGATATCACATATCAGCCGGGCTACCTTCCCATTGGCAGAACGCCAGGGAAAAATCACAAAGGTGTCCAAATCCGGTACAAGATACATATCCGATTCGGAAATATCAGCAAATCCGTTGATCGAAGAACCATCAAACATTATTTCCCCATCCAGGGCTTTTTCCACCTGGCTGATGGGTACAGCCAAATTTTTCATGACGCCGGCGATATCTGTGAACTGCAGTCTTAAAAATCTTACATCATTCTCTTTCACCAGTTTGAGAATATCCGCTTTTTTGTTTTTCATTCTTTATCTCTCCTTTTAAGTTTTTATTCAATCGTTCTTAATCAATAACTCAGGCCAAATCCTTATATAATCTTCGATATGGTTCTTTTTCCTGGTCTGGTTTTCTGCTTTGATATTTTTAATGATGTCCTCAGACTTACAATCAATAAATTTTCAATCTATCCGTTTCTGCCACAATTCATCATCACCTGCCCCAAAAAAATAAGTGCCCGCAGCATTGACCCAAACCAATCAGGTCTTCGCGCAGACACCTTCGTCTCGAATTTATCTTTTCTTTTTTACAAGTACAAGTATATGTTACTTACGATAAAATACAATAGCTATTTCCTTATAATATTGTATACCTATATTTTGCAGGTCAGAAGCTTACTTTTCCCAAAACCGAATACATCCGCTCAAAAGCCTCAGCGATCCTGGCTTTATCAGCAGTCAGCGCAATCCTGAAATAGCCTTCACCATGCTTGCCGTAACCGTTGCCCGGAGTTATCACAACAGACGATTTTTCTAAAATATACTCGGCAAAGCTATCGGAAGTAAATTCTGGCGGAACTTTGGCCCAAAGATAAAAACTGGCTCTGGGATTATCAATTTTCCAGCCCATCCGTTCCAGTCCTTTGATTGCCTCATCTCTTCTTTCCTGATAGATCATTTTCATTTTGCTGACCGAATCCTGAGGGCCGCTTAAAGCCTCTATAGCTGCATATTGAACCGGCTGAAATACTCCTGAATCTACATTGGATTTAAATCTACCCATAATTTCAATTGCTTCCTTGTTGCCAACAATCCAACCTATACGCCATCCCGTCATGTTATAGGTTTTTGATAATGAATGAAACTCGATTCCCACCTCCTTTGCACCTTCAGCCTGCATAAAGCTCGGCATTTTAAGACCGTCAAAACTGATCTCTGAATAAGCTGCATCATGACAGACCAGAATGTCGTATGATTTGGCAAATTCAACTGCCTCATTAAAGAAGCCAATATCACATACTGCGCCGGTGGGGTTGTTGGGGTAATTTATAAACAGTAATTTTGCTCTCCTGGCTGCCTCGGAAGGTATATCTGAAAATTGAGGCAGAAATTTATTCTCTTCTGTTAAAGGTAATATATATGGCTGCCCATTCGCTAAAAGGGTAGCAATATTATAGACCGGATAAGCCGGATCAGGAATCAGGCTTATATCTCCGGGATTTAAGAACGCAAATGCTACATGGGCCAGCCCTTCTTTGGAGCCCAGCAGTGACACTACTTCCTTTTCAGGATCCAGTTCCACATCAAAGCGCTTTTTATACCATCCGGCCACTGCCTGGCGGTAAGCCAGCAGCCCAACTGAACTGGGATAACGGTGATTTTCCGTGTCATATACGGAGGCAGCAATTGTGTCTATGATATTTTTAGGAGTTGGTATATCAGGGTCACCTATTCCTAAATTAATCACGTCACGGCCTTCCGCCTGTGCCTGGGCAATTTTTCTTTCAATACGGGCAAACAAGTAGGCAGGTAAATTCTGCATTGCATTATTTGCTGTTATCATACAATTTCCTCCCTGTCATCAAATATTCAGCTCAATACTGCCCTTGTATACATGAGTTGCAGGTCCGGTCATATATACATGATTGTCAGATTCCTGCCACTCAATCAGCAAATCTCCTCCGGGCAGATGAACTGTAGCTTTCCTCTCGCTTTGGCCATTCAATACCGCAGCCACCAGTGTTGCACAGGCACCTGTCCCGCAGGCTTGAGTTATCCCTGCTCCTCTCTCCCATACGATCAGTGATATATCCGCAGGATCATTTACCTGAACAAACTCCACATTGGTACGAGCTGGAAAGCAGCTATGATTCTCAATCAAAGGACCCCATTTGGCGACATCGATCTTATTGATATCTTCTGTTAAAATAATGCAGTGCGGGTTTCCCATGGATACAATTGTAACTTCGAATGAAGCGTCGTTTATTTTGATAACGGTTTTAATATCTGATCCCAGCACAGGAATACTGGCCGGCTCCAATATCGGCTCACCCATATCAACTCTTACCAAAAGGTTTTGTTCACACCCGCTTAGTATTTCCGGATACTTAACTCCCGCCTGTGTTTTAACTGCCACAGGATTCTTGTTTGTTATCCTGTTCTGCCAGGCGTATTGAGCCACACATCTTATAGCATTCCCGCACATTTCTGCTTCACTTCCATCAGGATTAAATATCCTCATGAATAAATCAGTGTCTTCACCGCAGCCAAATGCGACCAGACCATCAGCTCCTATACCGTAATAACGATCACACAATTGAACGGCATACTGTTGAAGTACTTCGGCCTCCTGCCAGCTTGCCACGTGGGTAATAACAAAATCATTTCCCAAACCGTGCATTTTAACAAATTCCATCCTTTATCCTCCCGTTAACTTTCCATTAATTCCGCCTGATTTCTTAGGCATCTGTCTCAATAACAGCGCAGGCAATCTTTATCAAACTGGTTGACTTATCCATACTGAGCTTACGCATTTTACTGTAAGCTTCCTCTTCACTGATTCCCATTTGCTTCATAAGTACGCCTTTCGCCTTCTCGATCATCTTACGGTTTTCCAGGTTTTCCCGCATTTTGTTGACTTCATTTCTCATTGAGTTAAAGCGCTGATGGTAAAGCAAACATATTTCCACTGCTGACAAAAGGGTTTCCGGTGAAAAAGGTTTCATTATCTGTGGTAATTTATCCGTTGAGTAACTTCGCAAATCATCGGTTAATATAAGTACAGCAGCTAACTGGTCATATTCAATTATGCCCGCTGCTTCGAGAATACTGCCACCTTCAATATCACTGGCTATAATAACCAAATCCGGGAACAGTCTGCGGGTTTCGCGCAGAAGCTCAGGCACATTGTTCACTTCCCCTGCTATGCTGTATCCGTATTTAATCAGTATTGTTTTCAATGAATTCCTGGTTATCACATTGCCCTCTGCTATTATTATTTTTGCCTTTGGCAAATGCCATCACCTGCCTTAATAAAAATAAGGGTGCTTAAGCCGCAGCTTTTTTTTTAAAACCTGCACCTCAAGGACACCCTCATCCTTTCATTAAACTATTCAATTACTATTCACATTTGTATTATTATGTTTAAAAATAATAAATGCAACCTAATTACAAAAGATATATTGTATACCTTTTATTTCAAATATTAACCACTGCTCAGACTTTAAATTTATCTGCTATACCATGCCGTATAAGCATGGATCATGAAAACAAGCCATCCCATGAGGATGGCTTGCATACATATTAATATCCACGTCAGAAATTTAACGGATGCTAAAAAAGCTTATTGCCAATAATTGTTTGCGCTCTTTTGGGTCCTACTGCGATCAGGGAGTATTTAACCCCTGTAAGTTCCTCAATTTTCTCAATATACTCCCGGGCTTTTAGCGGAAGTTCTTCATAAGTGGTGGCACCGGTTATGTCCTGTTGCCAGCCAGGCATTTCAATATATTCCGGGGTACATGCTGCCAACACATCTGCGTTTTCAGGAAACTCAGTTAATAATGTACCTTTGTATTTATAACCCACACAAATTTTGATGGTTTCAAAAGTATCCAGTACATCCAGTTTGGTAATAGCAAAATCAGTCAAGCCGTTAATTCTGACTGCATATCGCAATATAACCGCATCCAGCCATCCACAACGCCTGGCCCTTCCTGTAGTGGTACCGAATTCTGCACCTCTGGCTCTCAGCAACTCTCCGTCAGCATCAAAAAGTTCTGTGGGGAATGGTCCTTCTCCTACCCGGGTAGTATAAGCTTTTGCTACACCCAGAACCCGGCTTATGCAAGTGGGCCCGATGCCGGCTCCGGTGCAAGCCCCGCCGGCAATGGGGTGGGACGATGTAACATATGGATAGGTACCATGATCGATATCCAGCAAGGTTCCCTGCGCTCCTTCAAACAGCACTTTCTGTCCTGCTTGTATCGCTTGATAAACCAGGTAAGAAGTGTCTGCCAGGTATTTTTTCAGTTGTTCGGCCTGCCCGGACAATTGATCCAGCAGATCCTGATAATGAAATCCTTTTTCATGATAGATCTCTTCGATGATCCGGTTTTTATATTCTACCTGGGCTTTGAATCTGGCTTTAAAGTTATCGGTCAATTCAACCAGATCGCTCATCCTGAAGCCGATACGATTGATTTTATCTGCGTAAGTCGGTCCGATTCCTCTTTTGGTTGTACCAATTTTACTGCTGCGTTCTTCCAATTCATCGATCTTTTTATGATAGGGCATAACCACCGGAGCTCTCAGACTGATCTTCAAATTATCCGTACTGATTCCTCTTTCATTCAACCCCTTGATTTCCTCGAGCAGCTTTTCCATGTCAACCACGACACCGTTGCCGACTACACAAAGTGTCTCGGGGTACAAAATGCCTGAAGGAATAAGATGGAGCTTGAATTGCTCATGGGCTACTTCTACAGTGTGTCCGGCATTGCTCCCGCCCTGATATCGGACCACACAGTTCGCCTGCTCGGCAAGAAAATCAGTTATTTTCCCCTTGCCTTCATCTCCCCATTGTGCGCCAACCAGTACCACTGCTGACATGGGTACACCCCCCATATTTATTGTCTGAACAAATTAACTGCATTTACAGGCAGCAATGACCGGATACATCATAAAACACCGGTCTGTACAGCAAACTAATATTAGCAAAAGCACTATTGCCTGTCAATTAAAGTGAGCTCATTTTTGAGTATGTGTTCTGTATACTTTACGACTATCTGCCAAAGCAGAAGAAGCTGGCATTTTTATGCCAGCTTCCAGCATCCGCAGCCGGTTTAATCATACAGCGCGTTGATTTCCCGGGCATATCTTTCCAATACCACCCGATTCTTGATTTTGAGTGTGGGGGTAAGCATGCCATTATCTTCTGTAAACTTGCCCGGCAGAATAATATATTTCTTGATTCTTTCATAGTCATCCAGTTCACTGTTGACTTTGGCGATCTCAGCATCTACCAATTCCCTTACCAAAGGATGGTCAGCCACATCCGCCCCCACATGAACGCAGGTATCCATACCATTGATATTGGCGAATTCTAGCTTGCTTTCGTCGATGGCTATCCCCCGTTCCCGCATTAAGTAAAGAATATAGTCATAGCCGGGGACCACGACAGCGGTCAAAAACTTTCGGTCATTCCCCACAACGATGATCTGCTCAACCACCGGATTATTTACAAAGCGGGATTCTATCCTGGCAGGTGCCACATTTTTCCCGGTGTCCAATACGATAATATATTTTTTGCGGTCAACGATCCGCAAGAACCCTTCGTCATCGAATTCCCCTATATCACCTGTCCGGAACCAGCCGTCCGGGGTAAAGGATATTTCGTCTTCCTCCGGATTATTATAGTACTTGGTGATAATGCCAATCCCTCTCACCAGTATTTCACCATCTTCATCCAGTTTGGCTTCAACCCCGGGTACCATTTTAGATAACCAGCCGATCTTGGTAGCATTAGGATAACCATGATTGATCCCCGCTGCCGTTTCTGTCAGGCCCCAGCCATTTAAGAGGGGGAAATTTATGGTCAGAAATGCTTCGTGCAGATCGGGCGGCAGCATGCCCCCTCCTGAATAAGCCACTCTTAAGCGTCCTCCCAACGCATTGTAGTAAACGTCATATATTTCCGCTTTGGCTTTCAGGAAATCTTCTTTTAACTCATTATCCAAACCAATAGTGGGATCAGCAGTCAAATCTATTGCCCCATTAGGACCTGTCCGGTGCTGTAATACTTTTTTCCCCACTGCCATGGCCCACTCAAATTTTTCTCTGCCTTCCGGCGTACTGGTCAAAAGTCCTTTGAGACCATTGAATATTCTGTCCCATAACCGCGGCACCAACAAAACCCACGTAGGTTTGATCTCACCAATATCCTGCAGCAAGGTGGTTGGTTTTTCGGCAAAGCCGATGCAGCCACCCACCGCGATCATGGCAAAATAAGAGTTGTTTCTTTCCCAAATATGCGATAAAGGCAGGAGTGAGAAAGCGGTGTCTTCATAATTACAATTGGTGCCGCCGATGATCATATGTTTTAAGCTGCGGGTCAGAGAACCGATCATGTCCTCGTGGGTTAAAAGGCTTCCTTTCAAAAAGCTGCCGGTGGTTCCCGAAGTATAAATAATACTGGATGGATCACTTCCCTGTAATGACTGCCAATTTTGTGTATACCGGTCTGGATTAGCCGCGGCAAATTTTTTGCCCAGATCTTCCAGGGTTTTAAGGTTTATGATTTTTTCCGTTTCATTATCAAATGCCTCGTCCAGTACAATGATTTTTTCTATATTCGAACTTTGCTCCACAACGGATCTGATTCGGGACAGGATTTCTTCATTGCCGACATACATAAATCTGAAACCGGAATGATCGAGCAGGTACTCCACATCATCTGCAGGAAGGGTTGGGTATGCAGTGACGGTCACGCCTCCGCTGTTTAAGATGGAAAAATCAGCCCAGGCCCATTGTGCACTGGTATGGGCCATCAGACAGACCCGGTCTCCTTTGGCCAAACCCAAACCAAGTAAACCATTGGCCATTGCCTGAACTTTATCGGCAAATTCATTGTAGGTCATAGTAACGTATGTACCGTTTACTTTGTATTTAAGTGCAGGCCTGTCTCCGAAATTCTCGACAGTATTATAAAACATTCGCGGCAGAGTTTTCACCTGTTCCAAAAAAGTGTCCAACATTTTAGTATCCAATCCTAATACCCCCTTTAGAATAATTACTGCATCAACTGCTGCTTGTTTTATAATCACCCCTTTATATTTTCAATATTTTTCTAATATTCTTGAGATTTGTTATTAATATTTTACCAAAAAATTTTGTTAAATACTAAAATATTCAGATTCGTACTTTTTTCGATCCATGAGAAATTAAGAAGTGATAATGTCGCCCAAAGCAGGCAAAATTCCCTTGTAAATATTTACCGCCTCATTATATACTTGATTCACTTTTGGCAAAGGGGGGTATCAATGTGCCATCAGGTAAAACCTTGGTATTGTCATTCTTAATAAGCATATTAAGCGGCTTATTTATTTTCCCCGGCCTGGCCTGCGGCATGAATGACGACGACTGTTTCCTGTCTTTAAGCAACGATTTTTTGCCGGCTTCGGAAGCTTTTACTTCTGTAACAGATAGCTTTGCACAAATGAATATTTGTCTTGCTGCAGAGGATTTCACAGACGGATACTATCTAATAAAGGCACAAGCCCCGCAGGAATTACAAGCGAACTTGCAGGAGGCTGGAATTTCCCCTTCATTATCTACACGGATAATAGCAGAGTATTTATTATGGAAACCGGAATTGAAGCGGCTGGTATTGATCCCCACAGACAGCATCCCCATCCTTACTGAAGAGCACCGGGAACAAACTGAATGCTTGCTGCTTAATAATAACATTATTATCTTCCGCTTGAGATTCTTTGATTGTTACCTGCCTGGAGACCAATATTCCTTATTCGTGACCGGCATACAAAATGAGGGCAGATGGGTGATTCACGAATGGCAATGGATAAATGAAACCACTCAGCTTCATAGATGAATAAAGTGAAATTAAAAAAAGGTCTGAACAATGTTCAAACCTTTATTTATCTGCTGGTGGGCGATGACGGGCTCGAACCGCCGACATCCTGCTTGTAAGGCAGGCGCTCTCCCAGCTGAGCTAATCGCCCGAATGGTGACCCCTAGGGGACTCGAACCCCTGTTACCGCCGTGAAAGGGCGGTGTCTTAACCGCTTGACCAAGGGGCCATACCGGAAATCGGAAGTCGGATGGCAGAAGTCAGATTACTTTGCGTTAATGACCTCTATCCCCGTCATATCAGATTCCGACATCCTACTTCTGACCTCTGACTTCTAAAATGGTGGGCCTACCAGGACTCGAACCTGGGACCAACCGGTTATGAGCCGGTAGCTCTACCAACTGAGCTATAGGCCCGGGATGCTTTAAAACCCCGCAAGAGTTAGTATATAAAATAAGTGGTAAAAGGTCAATAGTAAATCTTTTTTCCTGCAGGGATTTAAGTTTGAATTAAAAAGCGGTAACTTCCCGGTTACCGCCTGATTAATCATTTGGCTCCCCGAGTAGGATTCGAACCTACAACCCTCCGGTTAACAGCCGGATGCTCTACCGTTGAGCTATCGAGGACTGCTTTTTGACTCAACAAGAGATATTATATATTGCCCGATTTCGCTTGTCAATAGCTTATCTTCGGCATTAACATAATTATTCGATGTAATCCTTCAGTTTTTTGCTGCGAGATGGATGACGTAGTTTTCTTAAAGCTTTTGCTTCGATTTGGCGGATTCTTTCCCGGGTAACCCCGAATTCCTGACCCACCTCTTCAAGAGTACGGGGCCGGCCATCATTTAAACCAAAGCGCAGCCGCAATACTTTTTCTTCCCTGTCCGTCAAAGTACCCAGGATTCCATCCAGATGCTCCCGGAGCAATACAAATGAGGCTGATTCTTCCGGAGACTCCGCTTCCTCATCGGTGATAAAATCCCCTAAGTGGCTGTCATCTTCTTCCCCAATTGGTGTTTCCAGCGAAACTGGTTCCTGGGCTACCTTCATGATTTCGATGACTCTTTCCACTGGTATATCCATTTCCTCAGCCACTTCAATGGGGGTTGGTTCACGCCCCAATGTCTGCAGCAAACTGCGCTGGATTCGCGATAATTTATTGATGGTTTCAACCATGTGCACAGGTATTCTAATGGTTCTGGCCTGATCTGCAATGGCTCTGGTAATCGCCTGTCTTATCCACCAGGTAGCATATGTACTGAATTTAAATCCCTTGCGATAATCAAATTTTTCTACCGCTTTCATCAAACCCAGATTGCCTTCCTGAATAAGATCCAGAAACAGCATGCCCCTGCCTACATAGCGCTTGGCAATGCTGACCACCAGTCTTAAGTTCGCTTCGACTAATTGTCTTTTAGCCTCTTCTTCCCCCAATTCAATTCTTTGAGCCAGATCCATTTCCTGTTCTGCTTTTAAAAGGGGAACCCGACCGATCTCTTTGAGATACATGCGAACCGGATCATCTATTTCGATTCCGTCAGGAACTGTTACTTCCTCGGTTTCAATGCTCTCCTTCTCAATATCATCTTCAACATCTGCCTCATGATCGACTTCTGACCCAACATTTATACCCAGAGATTGGAGGTGCTCTAATATATCATCCAAATTATCCGGTTCGAGGTTATAGCCCTGCAGATCATCAACAATTTCTTCATAGGAGAGATGCTTTTTCTTCTTGCCTTTTTCCGCTAAAACGCTTATAGATTCGGCTAATTTTTTGTCTGATTTCATGCTTGACCTCCTTCCTGGAAATTGTTTGATGTTGTATCGAAATTAAGTATAAATCTCAGTAGTGAGTTAAAATCACCGTTATTGTTCAAGTTATCAAGTTCTCCTAACATGGCTTGCCAGAATATTTCATTTTCCCTTCGCTTCACATCCTGGATAAAAGTATTGATTTGAATCTCATTTAAACATTTATCACCCAATAAGAACGTTATTCTGGCCAGGATCCCATCCAGACCTTGTTCACTTGCCCATATTTTCAGTTGCTCATATCTGTTATAAATAACTCCTGACAAATCATCATAATGATTTGCCAGTGCCCTCAATCCGGGCTGGGTAAAAAAATCCAACCCAATGCTGTTTTTGATCTTATGCAGGTGTTTATCATCTTCCAGGATCGCTGCCATTATTTTCTCTTCTATGCTATAATTGCCGTACTTTTTATTATCTCTTATTATCTCAGTTTTATTCCTTAATATACCTTCTTTCCCGCTGTATCTGCCCTTTGGTTTAAATTCTCTGTGAATGATATTTTCTTCTATCATTAGCTTTCGGGCTAAACTCTTTATATGGTAGTCTTTTTCCAGTTCACTTTTTATATTGGCGATGTCATCTTTGACCTGGTCTATAATTTTAATTTTATTCTGCATATCCAAAACCGGCGTGAATCGTAAATATCTATCAATTTTAAATTCAATATGACTTTTTCTATTATTCTTTATATAATCTAAAAATTCCTCTTTTCCATATTTGTTTAAGAACTCGTCCGGATCCATTTCATCTGGCAGGCTTGCAGTAAATATGTTTATTCCTTGCTGGCTTAAAACCTCGATCGCTTTTAAAGTTTCTCTTTGTCCGGCTTCATCACCATCAAACAGAATGAGAACATTTTCTGCATAACGCTGGATCAACTTTGCCTGTTCCGCAGTAAAAGCAGTTCCCAGTGAAGCCACAGTATTTTTTATCCCTGCCTGATGGAGCATGATACAATCCATATATCCTTCCACCAATATGGCTTCATTGGCTTGACGAATATGTTCCTTCCCCTGATAGAGTCCGTATAAGTTTCTGCGTTTTGCAAATATATCGGTTTCAGCTGTATTAAGGTATTTAGGGATGGCTTCATCTAGAACCCTGCCGCCAAAACCTATGATATCCCCGCTTGGATTAAAAATAGGAAACATCAAGCGGTTACGGAATATGTCATAATAGCTGTTCCTGTTTTCATTACGCTTTATCAGTCCGGATAATTGCAGTTCCTCATGGGATAAGCCTTTTCTTGCCATGGTTTTCTCCAGGCCATCCCACTCCAGAGGCGCCATGCCCAATTTAAATTCCTCAATGCTCTGGGCATTGATCCGGCGCTGGGCCAGATATTTTCTGGCAGTTTTTCCTGATTCACTATTTAAATGATTCTGGTAGAATTCACAGGCTGCCTTGTTAATACTAAGAACGCCAGCCCTTTTGTCATCTTTTTTGCGTTCAGCCGTTACGATTTTTACCCCGGCTTTGGCTGCCAGAACCTGGATAGCTTCCTTGAATTCAATGCCGTCACGTTTCATTACAAAGGAAAACATATTGCCCCCTGTGTGACAGCCAAAACAATAAAACATTTTCTTTTCAGCACTCACACTAAAGGAGGGGGTTTTCTCAGCATGAAACGGACAAATCCCCCAATAGCGATTCCCTTTTCGGGTCAGATTAACGGTTTCAGATATGACATCAACGATATCGAGCCTCAACTCAATGTCTTCTATAATACGGTCATCATAATACCTTGTCATCACTTCACCTACTATTCTATGCTCCAGTAAAAAATCCTTCTAAATATTTTGGAATTTGTCTAAAAACATTAGTATTCGTCTCCAACCTTGCTTTTCAGGGCATTGGGAACCAAAGACTGGGGAATATATATATCTTCAAACAAGGCAATACAGAAGGCGTCACTCATACCTGATATATAATCTGCCACAGCCGTTTCCATCCCCTCCTGTTCCGCTATTTCACGGTAAAATTCAGTCATTTTCTGCGGATGTTTTAAAAAATAATCAAATAAATGCTCGATAATAAACGTGGCCCGCCGCCGCTCAGCCTGGCAGACCCGCCCCTGATAAATAAATTCAAACATGAAGTGCCGCAAACCTTGTAAAGCTTTATCGATTTCCGGGCAGAAGCTTACAAAAATATCCCCGTCAGCTTTGTCCATAAAGCGGCTGGTATTAGCGATCACATCGGTTACCAGTGTTGCTATGCGTTGGCTGTGAGTGTACCCCAGAGTTTCCAAATATTCAGATGGAATATCCTCTAGCTTTAGTAATCCCGCCCTGATGGAATCATCAATATCATGCTGCACATAGGCGATTTTATCACTCAGATGTATAACCTGCCCTTCCAAAGTAGATGCCTGGGGTTTTCCTTTTCCATAGCCGCTATGATAAAGTACCCCATCCAATACTTCTCCGCTTAAATTAAGGCCATTCTGATTACGATGTTTTTCAATACGGGTCAATACTCTGACGCTGTTCTGACTATGCCTGAAGCCTCCTGGCAATAATTCGTTCAATATGATTTCACCCGAATGAGCAAAAGGAGTATGTCCTACATCATGGGCCAGAGCAATGGCTTCGATCAAATCGATATTCAGATTCAGCCCGGCTCCAATGGTTCTGGCGATCTGGCTGACTTCCAGTGTATGAGTAAGCCGGCTGCGGTAATGATCACCGGGTGGTGCAATAAAAACCTGGGTCTTGTCCTTCAAACGCCGGAATGATTTTGAATGAACGATCCGGTCGCGGTCGATCATGAAACAGGTTCTGATTGCTTCTTGGGCTTCAGGATTGGCCCTGCCCCAGGAAAACTTGGCCTTGGAGGCTAAGGGGCTTAATATATTTATCTCACGTTCTTCAATCGTTTCTCGAATTTTCAATGTAGTCCTCTTTTCAATGAAATCTTTATACAAGTATTAAATACTCCAAAAACAATTTGAATCCTTTATTGCAAAAAGCAAACAGGGGGTTTGATCTTCCCCCTGTTTTCGTACATTACATAAACTGTCCCGTTTTAATGTTCCCATGGAATAAGCGTTAATGGTCTTAAATATTTTCTGGCTACTGGAAAATAATTTAATAATTCTTTAGTTTGGCCTGGGCAGCCGCCAGTCTTGCTACCGGAATCCGGTATGGGGAACAGCTTACGTAATTGAGCCCAATAATATGGCAAAATTCAATAGATTGGGGCTCTCCCCCATGTTCTCCGCAAATCCCCAACAAAATTTCGGGTTTAACCTGACGAGCTTTTTCTGCGGCAATTTTCATTAAAGCACCCACACCAGTCCTGTCTAAAACTGCGAAAGGATTATCTTTCATGATTTTCTTATCCAGATAAACCGGTATAAATTTACTTTCCGCATCATCCCGGCTGAAGCCCAGCGTGGTCTGGGTCAGGTCATTGGTACCAAAGGAAAAGAACTCCGCTTCCTGTGCAATTGCATCAGCAGTAATACAAGCCCGGGGAAGTTCGATCATGGTTCCGATACAGAACTTTAATTCTATCCCGGTTTCGGCTGATAGTTTGTCATAAACATCGAGAATTTCATTTTTTAACACACTCAACTCAATAACATCCATTACCAGCGGTATTTCAATTTCGGTGAATGTTTCGATTCCTTCCTTTTTCAGCATTACCATGGCTTCAAAGATGGCCCTGGCCTGCATGCGGTATATTTCCGGAAAGGTGATGCCCAACCGGCATCCTCTATGCCCCAGCATTGGATTCTTTTCCATTAATGAATGTATTTTCTTAAGTAATTCTTCTTTCTCATAAAGTTCGTGATTATTGATTTGTTTATGCTGCATTTCAGCAATTTCCAATAATAATGAATCGTGGTCCGGTAAAAATTCGTGTAAAGGCGGATCCAGCAATCTGATGGTTACCGGATAAGGAGCCATTGCTTTTAAAATGCCGTAAAAATCTCCCCGTTGCAGCGGCAGCAGTTTTTCCAATGCCGCCTCCCGATCCGTTAAATTTTCAGCCAGAATCATAGCCTGAACCAATGGCAGTCTGTCAGAAGCCATAAACATATGCTCGGTTCTGCACAATCCTATTCCTTCAGCACCAAATTCTCTTGCCCGGGCAGCATCCTGCGGAGTATCAGCATTGGCTCTGATGGAAAGATTTTTTGTATCATCCGCCCATTTAAGCAGCAGTTCAAATTCGTCAGACAGAGTAGGTTCTATCATCGGAACCTCACCCAGCATTACATTACCGGTTGCTCCGTCTACGGTAATAATGTCCCCTTCTTTGACCACGGTCCCGTTCACCTTAAAACAACTGTTTTCTGCGTCTATCTTTAAAGATTCACAACCGCACACACATGGTTTTCCCATACCTCTGGCTACCACTGCAGCATGTGAGGTCATCCCGCCCCGGGAAGTTAAAACTCCCTGGGCAGTAACAATACCATGAATGTCATCCGGGGTGGTTTCATTTCTTACCAGAACGACTTTTTCTCCTGCTTCTCCCATTTTTTCAGCCTGGTCAGCTGAAAATACGACCTTGCCGCAGGCAGCACCTGGAGATGCGGGCAGCCCGGTGGCAATTACTTCTATTTTATGGCTGTTATCGATCTGTCTATGTAATAGTTGATTGATTTGATTGGCATCAAGTCTGAGCAATGCTTCTTCAATGGTTATGATTCCTTCATTGACCATGTCAACAGCTACCTTCACTGCTGCCTTGGCTGTACGCTTGCCGTTTCTGGTCTGCAACATGTAAAGCTTGCCTTTTTCCACGGTAAACTCAATATCCTGCATATCACGATAATGATTCTCCAGCTTTTTGCAGGTATCAACGAATTGTTCATATACCGTGGGAAGTTTTTCCTTTAACGCGGAAATAGGCATAGGTGTGCGTATTCCGGCCACAACATCTTCTCCCTGGGCATTGATTAAAAACTCACCGTATAGTTCATTGACGCCGGTGGAGGGATTACGGGTGAAGGCTACGCCTGTACCACAATCATCACCCATATTGCCGAATGCCATACATTGAACATTTACTGCTGTACCCAGTCTATCATCAATTTTATTCAGCTTGCGGTAAACGATAGCCCTTTGATTATTCCAGGAATCAAAAACTGCCTTAATTGCCATATTCAACTGCTCGCACACCTGCTGCGGAAAAGCAAACCCTTTTTGTTCCTGTACCAATACCTTATATTCATCAATTAATCGTATCAAATCCGCTTCCGGGATCTCATAATCAAAAATCAGGCCTAACTTGCGTTTATGTTTTTCAACGATTTCTTCAAAGCGGAAATGTTCGATATCCAGCACCACATTACAAAACATTTGTATAAATCGTCTATAGCAGTCATAAGCAAATCTTCTGTCACCGGTAAGTTGAGCCAGTCCTTTTACGGATTCATCATTCAATCCCAAATTTAAAATGGTATCCATCATACCCGGCATCGAAATTGGTGCTCCAGACCTTACGGAGACCAAAAGCGGATTATCCTTGTCCCCAAATTTCTTCCCGGTCATATCTTCCAGGGATTTTAGTGCTTTATCAACTTCATCCCACATGCCTGCAGGAAATTCTTTGTTTTCATCCAAATACTGATTGCATGCTTCTGTGGTAATAGTGAAACCCGGAGGCACCGGTAACCCAATCAAGGTCATTTCAGCCAGATTGGCCCCTTTGCCCCCTAACAATGCGCGCATTTCGGAACTTCCTTCCGCAAATCCGTAAACATATCGCTTGCTAGACATTACTTATCCTCCTATAGTATATTTCCATTATTTTGCTGGCTGTCTCTTCAACGGCCTTATTGGTAACATCTATTACAGGACAACCCAATCGTTTCATGATTGCGTCTGAATATTCAAGTTCCTCCAATATTCTTTCATAATTCGCATAGTTGGCCTGGCCTTTTAAGCCAAGTGTCATCAACCGTTCAGTACGGATATGATTCAACAGATCCGGTTTTATCGTCAAACCGATCACCTTCCCCCGCTCCACTTTAAACAGCTCTTCAGGAGGAGGTACTTCCGGCACCAAAGGTACATTGGCTACTTTAATTCTTTTATGGGCCAGATACATGGAAAGCGGTGTTTTTGAAGTACGGGAAACCCCAACCAAAACGATGTCGGCCATATTAATACCCCGGGGGTCTTTTCCGTCATCGTATCTTACGGCAAATTCCACTGCTTCTACGCGTTTGTAGTACATTTCATCTATTTTGCGAAGTACACCCGGTTCTCTTTTAGGCTCCAAATGGCTGACACTTCTAAACGCACTTAATAACGGACCTAAAATATCTACACAAACAACTTCTGCTTGCCCGGCAGCTTTTTCCAAGTGAGCCGCTAATTCTTCGATGGCAAGGGTATAGGCAATCATGTATTTATTCGTCTGAGCCACTTTTACCACTTCATCAATGGTATCGGTATCAGAAATATTCGGCACCCTTTTGATTTCCATATCTCCGGAATTAAACTGGCTGGCAGCTGCCCTTACTACCATTTCAGCAGTCTCGCCTGTGGAATCTGATATTATAAAGATTCCGGGCAAATGATTACTCAAACTCAATCACCTCTGTTCCATTCTCCGCCATATCTAAAAATAATCTGGCGATATTTGTTTTGGTCACTTTACCAATGACTTCTAATTTTTCTTCTCCCTGCGAGTCGATAAAGCATTTAACTACCGGCAGGCTGTCAATTTCGTGCTCTACAATTTTTTTGACCACTGCCACAACGGTTTCTTCGGCAAAAGCAGTGATAATATTCGGCATCCGCGTCATGATCACACTGACCGGTACCTTGTGAATATTTGCCTGCCCTAAGGTTGTTTTTAAAAAGTCTTTTCGTGATACAATCCCGGAGAGAAGATTTTCATTGTTGACAACAAAAATACTTCCGCAGTCCTCTACAAAAAGAGTAACGATAGCATCGTAGATACTGCAGTTTTCCTTAACAATGACAGGCCTGGACTGAATGTCCTTGACCCGATAACCATTTAGTATTTTTCTGATTTCATTAACGGCTCGCTCCGTCTTATATTTGTAGCCTACCCGTGGTTTGGCTTCGAGGAAACCCGACATTGTTAATACCGCCAGATCAGGCCGCAAGGCTGCACGGGTAACATTCAAAAGACTGGCAATTCTTTCTCCGGTGATCGGTCCTTCATTTTTTACGATTGCCAGTATTCTTTCCTGCCGCTCATTGAGTTCGATAGTATCCACCACCCAATTATGCTATACTTTTTGGGTCATTTCACATCAATTATATATACTATATTTAATTTGGTGAACATGTTCAACTGTTTTCTAAACTATTTTACTAAAATCGGCAGTTAAATTACACATATTAGCAATCATTTTTAGTATAGCCAACCGGGAGGCTTTAAGCTGGGGATCAGGAGTCATGACCATTACCTGATCAAAAAATGCATCAACGTATGGCCGCAGCTCAACAATTTTCCTGAGCGCTGCCGTATACTCCTTCTGCTGGATACTGTTTTTGACCTGGGGCATCAGACCGGTGACTGCCTCCAATAATCTGATCTCGGTATCTTCCTGCAGGACTTCTTTATTGACTTCATCACTGGACCATGACTTGCTCAAATTATTAGCCCGGTTGTAAACCACCATAAAATCTTCCATTTCGGTTGAATTCTTAAATTCGGTCACCGACTTGATCCGTTGTTCCATATCGGCAAAATCATTGGCCTGGGCTGCAAACACAGCATCAATGACATCATAGGAATAGCCGCGTTCGGTAAGGATACTGCGCAGACGCTGGCGGATAAAATCTATGGTTTCCGTGATCACCTCATCCCTGCTGCGGTCCAGTTTCAATGCTGATAAATTATCATAGGCATTACCGATGGCGGTCATAAGATCAATACCCGGCCGTTCATCCAAAATGATGGTTGCGATACCCATTGCCTGACGCCTTAATGCATAAGGATCCTGAGAACCGCTGGGCTTGATGCCGATGGCAAAAAAACTGGTCAGATGATCTATTTTCTCCGCCAGACTTAACACAATTCCGGCACGCGAGGAGGGCAATTCATCACCTGCAAAGCGCGGCAGATAATGTTCATAGATCGCATTGCAGACTTCCTCTCTTTCGCCGGTTTCAATGGCGTAATAGCGGCCCATTATTCCCTGGAGCTCAGGAAATTCATATACCATACTGCTTAACAGGTCCGCTTTGCACAGAAAAGCTGCCCGGTCAATGATAGTCATCTCCACCCCGCCAATTTGTTTGGCTATAGCAGCGGCATTCTTTTGCAAGCGGGTCACTTTATCCCGGACCGTTCCCAATCGTTCATGAAACAAAACTGAATCAAGTTTTTCCACTACCTGATCCCAATCCTTTTTCAGGTCTTCCTTCCAGAAAAACAGCGCATCCTCCAGGCGGGCTTTTAAAACTCTTTCATTTCCAGCCCTGACCACATCGATGTTACTGGCAGTACCATTATTTACTCCTATGAAACCTGGCAGCAGTTTTCCTGCCTGGTCAAACACCGGAAAATAACGTTGATGTTCGATCATACTGGTAGTAAGGACTTCCGAAGGCACCTCCAGATAAGAAGGGTCAAAACTGCCGTAAAAAGCAGTAGGATATTCTACCAGGTAGGTGATTTCATCCAATAGCTCTTCATTGTCCATGGGCTCCCCGCCGGCTGCAGCTGCTTCAGCTTTTATCTGGCGGGATATGATGGCTTTTCTTTCCTGCTGGTTCAGTATTACATAGTGTTTTTGTAACTTTTCCCGGTAATCGGCAACATTTTTGATCTCAATCATACCGTCAGATAAAAACCTGTGCCCCATGGTATGCATTCCACTGACTATATTTTCGATTTTCAAATCGATTAACTGGTTACCATAAATGGCTGCCAGCCATCTTATGGGACGTGCAAAGCGGAACTGATTGTAGCCCCAGCGCATGGATTTGGGGAAACTCAAAGATTGGATAATTTCTTTCAAAACCTCGGGCAATACTTGTACAGATGCTGCTCCTTTTTCTTTTCTCACCGCATACATGTATTCTGTCCCGGCATACTCTCTTATCTCCAGTGAGGTAAATTCCATTCCCTGGCTGCGGGCAAAACCAATCCCGGCTTTACTGGGATTCCCTTCCGCATCAAAAGCGGCGGCTTTTTTGGGGCCGCGGTTTTCGATCACTGCATCGGCTTGATACTCATCCAGTCCATTCACGATTAAAGCAAGGCGTCGAGCTGTTCCAAAACAATTGATTGAATGGCAGCTCAAACGAGCCTGACTCAATTTAAGCGCTGCATTATCTTTTAAATCTGCAATTGCTTTAGGCATATAAGCAGATGGTATTTCTTCCACACCGATTTCCAGTAAAAGATCCTTTGCCATTTATTTATGCCTCCTTTTCTTCCAACAGCTGCCGGCGTAATGCTTCATCTTTTATAAGCGGAAAACCAAGACTTTTTCTCTGTTCCAGATATTTACCCGCTACGACTCGGGCCAGATTTCTTACTCTTAATATATAGCCGGTCCGTTCTGTTACGCTGATGGCTGCCCGGGCATCCAGCAGATTAAAGAGGTGCGAACATTTCAACACATAGTCATAAGCAGGCTGTACCAGATTGTTTTCTGCTACCTGGAGCGCTTCTTTTTCACAGATACTGAACATGGCCGCCAAAGCCTGCACATCAGCCAGTTCAAAGTTGTAGCGGGAATAATCAACTTCTGTTTGGTGATGGACATCCGCATAAGTGATGCCATCCGCCCATTCGATATCATAAACACTTTCCTTGTTCTGAATATACATCGCGATTCTTTCCAGTCCATAAGTTATTTCCGCGCAGACCGGAAAGCAGTCATAACTGCCGCACTGCTGAAAATAAGTGAACTGGGTTATTTCCATGCCATCCAGCCAGATCTCCCATCCCAATCCCCAGGCCCCCAGGGTAGGAGATTCCCAGTTATCTTCCACCAGTCTGATATCATGCTCCTGCGGGTTTATGCCGATTTTTTTCAGACTGTTAAGGTATAGATCGATGACATCGTCGGGTGAAGGTTTGAGTATAACCTGGAATTGATAATAGTGCTGAAGCCGGTTGGGATTTTCACCATAGCGCCCATCGGTTGGACGGCGGGACGGTTCAACATAGGCCACTTTCCATGGTTCAGGTCCCAGTGCCCGTAAAAAAGTGGCGGGGTTCATGGTGCCGGCTCCTTTTTCCAAATCATAAGGCTGCTGGATGACACATCCTTGCTGTCCCCAATATTCCTGCAGTTTTAAAATAATTTCCTGGAAATTCACTTGCAAAAACCCCCTAAGTAATAAAAATAAAAAAACCCGTCTCTGTAAGACAGGGACGAGTTGACCCGCGGTTCCACCCTGATTGGCTTATCTGAATAAGCCCTCCTCAAATTCCGGGTTTTACTGACCTTCTCTAGGCTTTCCTCCCGGCAACTCCAAAGCGCCTTCAAAGATCATGCTTATCGGTTCGCAGCCAGCCCGACTCTCTTTAAAGCATTTCTTCTTTTACTACTCTTCTTCACAGTTGCTATTTAATTTTCTGTATTTTGTCTATATTAGTTTATCAACCGTAATCACCAGTGTCAATTTATAGTTGGGTGATATTTTTCAGTCTTCTTATGGTGTTTTTTAGATTAAATTTTCTTTCCAGGTGGTATTCCAAATAGCTTTCCAGCAGTTGTTCCAATTTCGTCTGGGCGGAATCTGATATTTTGAGTCTTTCCAGGACATTGATCTGGGCATTGGACAGTAATTTCATGATCGCCAGGGTTTCGCCTGATATTGGCAGGGTACCTTCAATATTTTTATGACACTCATCACAGATCACCCCGCCTTCTGCGGCACTGAAGTAATTATAGGATGAAAGTTTCTGCTCACAGTTCGCGCACTTCTGCAAGACCGGCTGGTACCCAAGCTGAATCAGCAGTTTCATTTCAAAATATCTGATAACCAAAGGCTGATATCCTGATTGATCCAAATAGCGCAAAACCTGCAGGGTAGTTCTGAACAACTCTGGCAGCTTCACCTTTTCCATCAGGCTTTTATCCAGCAATTCCATGATATATATGCAGTAAAGGGTTCGCGGCAAGTCTTCCCGGCAGTTGCCAAAGAAATCAACTACTTTGCCCTGGGTTATAATATCCATATTTTTGCCCTGACTAAAATATAAGAAAGAGTTTACGAAAGGCTGAATACATGCCCTTAGGCTGCTGTTGGGTTTTTTGGTTCCTTTGGCTATGGCTTTGATTTTGCCTTCTTTTTCAGTAAAAATGGTAACGATTTTTTCCGATTCCCGATAATCAATGGATTTAAGAATGATTGCATTACTCCGATAATACACTCCTGTCACCCCAAAAAGCATTAAATACATAAACCGGTTCATTAACTGTTTCAATTGCAACTGCCAGTTCTTTACCCAGCCATGCAGCAAAATCCTTTGCCTGCTGCCGATTTATTTTTTTATAATCAAAAGCAAGATATATTTTATCGACATCATCGGTTCCCAGGCCTTTTATTCTTTCCAGCAAGACCTCGGTATGCCTGTAATAATTCTGGTCAATATATAGCAGGATCCTGTGATTATACTTGCTCATATGATATTCCGTATTGATATTTAGTACCCCAGCCGGATTTTTATTGTAATCACTTTTTTCAATAATTATTTTTGTTACACTTTCCAGAGCTTGTTGTTGTTTAAACACTGCCCAGCGCGGTAACACGGCGATCACACATGACAGTTCCAAATCCGCCGCTAATTCTTTGAGCTTTTTTATTTGCATGCCATCCTGCATATAACTGTGTACAGCATAGCCGCACATTTGCGGCACCACTAAAATATCCGGCGCCAAACCCAGGGTGGGCAGATGATGTCCTCCATCAAATACCACTATGCGATAACCCCTGGGATACATTTTCATTAAATATGCTTTACCGGTCTCGCTGGTGTGCCAGCTGTCCATGGCAGAACATTGTACGATGGCAAACCCATCTGATTCTGTCAGTTGTTCGGCAATTTGTTTGAAATTATCATCCGGCCCCGGTGTAATTGCTTTCACCGTTAATTCTTCTTTGGCAATCGTAAGCGGCCTCAGTTCAGGTTGATAAATGAACTGTATATGATCAGCATAATCGATCTGTCGGGCAGCTATTTTCTGCAGCGGCTCGAGCCCAATGGTTTTTATTTCCCGGACAGGATTATTGACCATCAGATGAAGATAAGAAACCAGGAAGATCAACAGTAATAGCGTTCTTTTCCTCCACATAAAAAGGACTATCTCCTTAATAGTCCTCCCCGACTTCTATACTCCTCCACAATTGTTCCGGCATTGCTGCTGCCGATTCGGTCAACCCCCGCTTCAATGAAAGCCAGGGCTGATTCCAGGGTCCTTATACCGCCACTGGCTTTGATTTTAAGCTCATTGCTTTTATACTGGCTGATCAGGCTGATATCATTGAGACTGGCCCCCCGTACAGAAAAACCGGTAGATGTTTTAATGAAATCAGCCCGGCTGTCAGATATTATTTTGGTTACAGTAATCAGCTCTTCTTCACTCAGCAAAGCTGTTTCAACAATGATCTTCAATAAGAAGGGAAACTCCTCTTTCAACTGGGAGAGCGCTTTTATTTCCTGACTAATGATATGAAAATCCCCGTCTTTCAGGGCTCCCACATTGATCACCATATCCAGTTCATCTGCTCCCAGCAGCAGCGAGGAACGGGATTCCGAATATTTGGTTGCCAGCCGGTCTGCTCCCAAAGGAAAGCCAATGACCGTACATTTATTCACTGAAGTATCATGTAAAACTTCAACGGCTGTATTCAGGCGGTAGGGGTTAATGCAGACTGCAGCCATTTGCAGCCGGGCAGCTTCAGAACATAGATTAATAATATCGTCCCGGGTCGCTTCCGGTTTCAGGTTGGTGCTGTCCATATAGGCTGCGATCAAGACAACCGGCCCCTCTCAAGTCACGTTTACAAGTGATATCCTAATTGTCCCAGATTGGTCTCGCTATCCCGCCAATTCTTTTTGACTTTGACCCATAAGTCCAAATAGACTTTGGTTTGCAGAAATTTTTCAATTTCCTGACGTGATTGTTCACCAATTGTTTTCAGCATCTGTCCGTTTTTACCGATAATGATTCCTTTTTGTGACTCTCTTTCGGTATAAAGCACCGCTCGTATATAAGCCTTTTTCCCCTGGTAATTCTTAAATTCTTCGATCTCAACGGCCAGCGAATGAGGTACTTCATCCCGGGTCAGAATCAGTGCTTTTTCCCTGATCAATTCTGACACGATAAATATTATCGGCTGATCGGTTAAATCATCCTCCGGATAATAAAGCGGACCTTCCGGTAAATTAACGAAAGTTTTTTCCAGCAACAAAGGTAAATTATCACCCTGGGCGGCTGACAGAGGTATCACTTCCTTGAAATTCATGCGGCTGGTGAAGTCCTGGAGGTAATTTCCCACCGTTTCAGCAGTTACCAGATCGATTTTATTTACCAGCAGAAATACTGGTACATTCACATCTTTTAATTGGTCGAGAATAAATTGTTCCCCGCCTCCAAAAGGCCTGGTCACGTCTGTCATATAGTAGATAATATCAACTTCCAGTAAGGTGCGGGTGGATACCTTAACCATATATTCACCCAATAAATGCTTGGGTTTATGGATACCAGGCGTATCAACAAAAATGATCTGACCTTCATCATTCGTATAAATACCCTGAATACGGGTCCTGGTAGTCTGAGGTTTATCGGTTACGATGGCAATTTTTTCTCCGACCATTGCATTCAACAAAGTAGATTTCCCTACATTGGGACGCCCTACTATACTTACAAATCCTGATTTCACTATATTTAAACCTCCTGGTTTCCCAATGAAAAAAGCTGGGGCAATAAATCGCGCAAAAGATACTCCTGCAAATGGTTTTCTCCGTCGGTAACATTGACCCGCATATCAGGTGAAAATTCAGCCATCACCTGCAGGCATGCTCCACAAGGATAAGTATACCCTTTATGATCTCCGACTACCGTCATGGAAGAAAAATTCTTCTCTCCGGCGGCCACTGCAGCAGTTATGGCTGCACGCTCTGCGCAGATTGTCAAACCATAAGAAGCGTTTTCTACATTGACCCCGGTATAAACATTTCCCTTACTGGTTAAAAGCGCTGCCCCAACTTTAAATCCCGAGTAAGGGCTATAGGAATTCTGTTGAACTTCTCTGGCAATTGCGATCAATTTCTCCGGGTTCATGCAATACCTCCATTGTCTAAATATAAGCCTTTAAATAAGGCAATAAAATGATCAAAGCAATGATCACCGCATTGACAGCACTTAATAGCACAGCCCCGGCAGCTATGTTTTTAGCTTTTTTTGCCAGAGGGTGATAGGTTTCGGTGACCAGATCCACGGTTTTTTCGATTGCTGTATTGACAGCTTCCGCAATCAGTACCATGAATATCGTAATAACCAATATAGCCCATTCAAATTTTGTCACATCTGCAAGATAAGCGAATAATACTACCGCCAGGGATGCCAAAAAATGAATCTTCATATTTCGTTCGTTTTTAAAAACAGATGCGATACCAACAATAGCATAATAAAAACTTTCAGGCAATGTGTACCTGCTCATTTTCCGGTCACCTTTCCAGCTTGGCTTCCTGCAAAACTTTTTCTTCCAGAGTGCGCATCACTTTTCTTTCTTCCTCATTTTCATGATCGTATCCCAATAAATGCAGCATTCCGTGTGCTACCAGAAATCCCAGCTCTCTTTCCAGACTGTGTCCATATTCCTGACTCTGGGCAAGGGCTTGCTCCAGCGAAATCACGATATCCCCTAACAAGTTCACTTCATTTCCCGTTTCATAGTCAGGCTCAGTTTCTGACATCTCATTCATGGCAAAAGATAAAACATCCGTTGGTTTATTTTGACTCCTATATATAAAATTCAGTTCCTGAATATAGCTGTTATCTACAATCAGGATACTTACTTCTGTTTTCTTAGGTAATCTCCCCAGCTTGGCAGTATGATTGACCACATTGGTTATGACATGCTGCATCTCTTTATTATAATTTACAATGTTTTGCTGGTTAATTATCATTATTTCCATTGCTTTCTCTCCTCTTCTCAAATTCTTTAACAATAACTTCGGGGTACTCAATTCTTTTATGGTAGACACCTTCGAGAATTTTACAGAAAGACTTGGTGACCGTTTCCAGATCTTTGAAGGTTAACGGACTATTTTCCAATTGTCCGTCATCTAATTTGTCCTTGATAATGCTTTTGATCATATTCCTTATGGTATCGGGGGTAGGATTCTGCAGTGACCTTACCGCAGCTTCCACAGAATCAGCCAGCATTACTAATGCCAGTTCCTTGGTTTGCGGTTTGGGACCTTCGTAGCGGAAGCTGGCCTCACTTATATATCCGTCCCGGTCTTCTTCCAGGGCACGGTTATAAAAATATTTGACCAAACTGGTACCATGATGCTGTTCGATAAAACTAATTATAACTTGTGGCAAATTGGCTTCCCGCGCCAATTCCACACCTTCTTTTATATGCGCAGTTATGATCAGGGCACTTAAAGCAGGCGCAATTTTTTCATGGGGATTATCAAACCCAAACTGGTTTTCCACAAAGTACTCCGGTCGCTTTATTTTGCCTATATCATGGTAATAAGCCCCCACTCTCACCAGAAGCGGATTAGCGTTAATAGATTCTGCTGAAGCTTCCGCCAGATTTCCCACCATTAAACTATGATGGTAGGTGCCCGGCGCTTCCAGCAGAAGTTTTTTTAATAAATAGTGATTGGGATTAGCCAGTTCCAATAGTTTGATCATGCTGGTGATAGAAAAGGCTGATTCCAGATAAGGTAAGATCCCTATCATTAAGATTGCAGACATAATACCATTAATGGCACCAATAACAATACTGAAAATAATAAGATTTAACGTCAAAGATCCCCCAATCAAATTGAGGGTTATGATGGTCAGGATATTGACTCCTGCAATGTACAGACCTGCACGAGCCAGGTCAGAAGTCTGGTTAACCCTGTACACCCTGTAAATACCAGCTGTTCCGCCTATAAATGCCGCAATTGCATAAAACAAACCATTGCCTTCGAACAATAATCCTACCAATATGGCCATGATCATGGTAATAAAATGCGCCACGCGGTTATCGATCAGTATGGCTAAAAGCATGGAGCCTGCTGCCACTGGCGCTAAATAACCAGTTAAAGCATTTATTTCCGGGTGATCACTGATACTAATGATAGAAATAAAACGGGCAATCAGTAAAATTAAAACAATTATAAGACCGATCAGGAGGAGCAGCATATCGTTATTAAGGATCTCCTGATAATACCGTCGTAAAAACTCGATCATTAATAAAAATAGAATAACCACAAATATACAAACACCGATAAAAGTCACGTAATTATCAGGTGTTTTTTGCATGCCCAGTTGTTCCAGCAAGGCAATCTGTTCCTCTGTGACCCGTTCGCCCTGACGTACAATGATTTCACCTGCTTTGACGGTTTTCTGAACCGGCTGGACAGCTTCGATGGCATTTCTGATAGCCAAATCAGTTGCTTCCTGGTTAAAGGTCAGATTAGGCCTGACCGTGTTTATCACCACAATGTTTATTATATCTTTAGCCTCAGGTGAAAAGTTCTTTTGTTCTGTTTCACCGATAATTTGTGAGTAGGCAGCGGCCAAAGCTTCCGCTGTGATTGGATTACTCATCGCATTCTGGGAAGCAGTTAAAGAATTCTGATGAATCAATTCAATATCATCGGCGGTTTTATCCAACAAAAATTTAGCCAGTTGACTGGTGGTATATCCCGGTTGGAATACGTCGGTCTTAATATTGATATTTTCCAGCAGTACTTTTAATTGGGCTGCTTTATCATCATCTTCGATTTCTGCAGCTAATATTTTTTTCATATCGGCATAGAAATTATTGATTTCATCATAAGTATCAGATAAAGCAAATTTATCTTCCTGGTAGACTTTTTGTACCGATCCTGCAGCCTGCTGCCTCAGCTGCTGGGTTTTTATCTCATCGATGACCGTGGCATTGATTTTGGATTGTATGTCCCGTTGTGCCACTTCATCAGGTTTCAATTGAACAAATTCAGGTGAATAATTGCTGATCAAAATAAAAATGGTGATACCAAAAAAAAGGGCAACCCCTACCATTTTCCGGGTAATCGGCTGATTAAAAAACCCGGCGATTTTTCTGCCCATAAAATGAAAAAAACTGCTTAGTTTCAATGAGACACACCCCTTGTCCAGTCGTCTGCGACAACCGGCTTAAACCCAGTTCTCCGTTATTTTTTAGTTCGACTTTCGAAAGATTCGTAGGCATCAATGATCTTTTGCACCAGGGGATGCCGCACGACATCTTCTTTCGTCAGGTATTCAAAAGAAACTCCTCTGACTTGTCCCAGTATTTTCTGAATTTCAATTAATCCTGAATATTCCTCTTTAGGTAAATCAACCTGGGTTATATCCCCGGTTACCACAGCTTTGGAACCAAATCCCAATCTGGTCAAAAACATTTTCATTTGCTGAGGAGTAGTGTTCTGGGCTTCATCCAAAATGATAAAGGCATCATTTAATGTGCGTCCCCTCATATAAGCCAGGGGGGCAACCTCAATAATATTTTTTTCCAGATAGCGCTGGGTTATTTCCACCCCTAAAATATCGAAAAGGCTGTCATATAATGGCCTTAAATACGGATTGACTTTTTCAATAAAATCACCCGGGAGAAATCCCAGTTTTTCTCCCGCCTCTACGGCAGGCCGGACCAGTATTATTCTTTCTACTTCTCTGTTTTTCAGAGACCGAACTGCCATCACCACGGCTAAATAGGTTTTACCAGTACCTGCAGGCCCGATACCAAAAACAACATCATCTCTGATTATCGCTTCGATATACTTTTTTTGTCCTATGGTTCTGGCCTTGACTGATTTGCCTCTAACGGTATTGATGATGGTACCGGACACGATATCCTGATGTTTGGTTTTGTCTCCCTTTTTCAACAGACCGCTCATATAATTGATATCATTAATATTCAGGTGGTTTTCGCTTTCAACAATATCCAGCAGACTTTGGATCAAATCAAAAGTCAGTTTTACCTCTTCGTCGCTGCCTTTAATAAAAATTTGGGAACCCCGGGCAGAAAGCTCTGCATTACTGAGTTCCTTAAGATATTTGAAGTTTTCATCCCCATTGCCAAAAAAAACGGCAGCTTTTTCATTGTTATTGATCACGATTTTGGCTTCTTTATCGGTCAAAGATTTCGTTCCCTCCTGCTGCTGGTTGTTTTTCGTTATTATATCATATGCAGAAAGTATAATACTATTTTACTGCTCATTTATCGGTTCCGCTTTGGCGATATCCTCTATAAATTCAACCGCAACTTTACATCTTAAAACCGGATCACTGGGAGAGGAAAGTATCTCAACTTTTAAATCCTGATGACGTTTACCGTCTGCCATTTTGCCCTGCAAATTTTTTATGGCATTTTCCCGGGCAATCTTAACCGCTTCGTTTTCACTTATGTGTCTCACGATGGTCTTCTTCTCCCTGGCAGTCATGTCAATCCATCCGAAAGTTCCGAGCGGACTATCAATTGCCTTGTTGCTGATTTTCTGACTAAACTGTTCGAAGCCGGGATCTCCGGCCCCCATGAGGGTAAAATCCCGCCATGGAGTCCTGACTACCACCTGACGGCTTTCCCTGCCGGTATAGACGACCTTTTTGCTGGTACGCCTGCATTCTCCATAACCTTCATACCAAACCCGTGCTCTTACAATTCCACGTGCACGAACGATTTCCGGCGGCATTTCCTTGATTTCCGCTTCATCACCGCCGGCCAAACTGGTATTGGGCTGGTAAAATACAATGCCGGAAATAAGGATGTCTCCTTTGGAAACCACTTCCCCCTCCTGTACATTCATCTGTCCCTCCAGGAGCAAGATCTCCTCAATTACCCCGTCTTTGGAGGCTACGATGTGGCACGGACCAGTTATGTCGTCGCCAGGCAAGATTTTTTCCACCACTTCAATGGTAGCTTTTACTCCCCTGATATCAACTTTTACATAGGACAGCTGGTTTAAATCAACCAGAATTCCTTTCTCGACCTGGCTGCGGCTAAAGCTCCACTTGCCAGCCCCTTTATACAGTCCGTGTTTTGCTGCTGTCAACATGATGGTACTGGAATCGATTTTTTGATTGTTGGTTACTTCAACAAACCAGATAAATGAGGACATCAAATAAATGGCCAGGAGAAAAACCAAAGCACCGCTTAAAAACCCACTCCGGCGCTGGATGACTTTTTTCAAGAATGGTATACCTTGTTCATTTATTATTTCCATTTGAAAGTTATTATCTGCTGCAATATTCTTCAATGCGTGATAAGCGCTGCGGCGTATTTTAAATTCCAGGCATTCATCCTTTCGTTTGATATCCCAAATATAAATGCCTCTCATCAAAGACATGTTCATTACTTTTTCACAATTTTGCCCAAATAGACGTATCTCGATGATCCCCTGCATTTGGTTTAGAACCCTGTTATCCATTATCTCTCCCCTTTAATCAAGGAATTTGATGGCATCGATTTCACCAAAAACACTGATTTCCTCCGGCAGTAAAGATTTGATCTCCAGGTTGTGCCCTTGAATCTCCAGGAAGCCGCGGCTCAGATTAATTCTTAATCTGTTGAGCGTATATTCAATAATTCCCCGATGATTTTCGAGGTAAAGCTCATTCCTGCCAGTCAGCGTTAACCTTGGCAAATCAAGCACCAAATCTTTGGGTATATCCAGAAACTCAGCCATTGCCCGGTTGAACATTTCTCTTTTTTTATCCAATTTGTTTACCTCCATCCTGTTTACTGCCCAAATAATTATGACTGTTGCATTCATAAAAATATATGCCTTAAAGTATTGCATAATTCTATTAGGTGCACTTCAAGCAAATAAAAAAAACCTCCGCATTTCACGGAGGTTTAAGGTTAAGATTTAACTCATTTTTTATATCCAGCCAATTTTTTTGGCCTGGAAGGTAAGTTCATCCCTGAATTGAGGATGAGCAATGCCGATCATTTTCTTCACTCTCTGGGATACTCCCTGGTATCTAAGGTTCACTACGCCATATTCAGTAATGATATATTCCACATCATTGCGGGAAGTTGTGACAATGGTTCCAGGCGGGATAAAAGGAACAATGGTGGATTTCAGTTTGCCGTCCTTGTCTTTATACGTCGAGTTAAGAGCCATTATGCTTTTACCGCCTTTGGAGAAATTGGCTCCGGTCACGAAATTCACTTGTCCTCCAGTGCCGCTGTATTGCCGGTGACGTATGGATTCGGACCCCGCTTGTCCGGTCAGATCCATCGTTAAAGCATTATTGACTGAAATCAGATTATCGTTTTTTCCTATGACATAAGGATCGTTGTTATATGCAACCTCGGTAAACAGAAAATCCTTATTGTGATCACAGAAGTCCCACAATTTCTTGTCACCAACGCAAAAAGTTGCCACCAATTGGCCCGGGTGAAGTGTTTTTTTGGAATTGTTCACCACCCCTGATTGAACCAATTCAATAAAGGAATTCTGAATTACCTCTGAATGAACACCCAGATCTTTTTTGTCTTTCAAAAAATAGCCTATGGCATTTGCCAGTCCGCCCAAACCTAATTGAATAGTAGCTCCATTTGGAATCAGCTCTGCTATATAATTAGCAATTTGCCTTTCCACATCAGTGATGGGGATCTCAGGAATTTCAGTGGGTGCTGCATCTGATTCATATAAAAGATCAATTTCTGAAACATGTATTTTTAGGGCATCCCCATTCAACCAAGGTAAATTATTATTTACTTCAGCAAAGACCATATTTGCAGCCTCAATGCTGGGCTTAGGAACAAGTCCGCCAAAACATGAACGGTTCATATAACCATTTTCGTCCGGTGGAGTAACAGAAAACCCAACTATTTGCGGTTTCCTGTACTCCATCCATGGGGCCAGCTGATTCAAATGGACAGGTATATACTCAGCAGTTTTCCAGTCGAGGCACATTCTTTCCACCGGCCCCACGAAAGGTGTTTCAATACGAAAATGCTCTTTAAATTGTGGCTGCATGTAATCGTATAATTTTAATGCTAACCCCAGGCAGATTGTAACATTCCGCAAGTTTTCAGCTCTTTTGCTTAATTCAACGGAAAATTCATGAGGTATATTGATACCGCCAGCCAACATAACAACTTCATCATTTCTGACATACTTGGCGATTTCCTCAGCACTGGTCATTTTACTTTTATATTCTTCCTGCCAAGTTGAGTAAGTCTTTTCTTTTTGCTCGTATTTATTGCGCATTAATGACCCCTCCTTTTTTTACAGTAACAACTGTTAAAAAAAAGAGTCGCAATAAACATGCCAACCGTTAAAGTGGCTGGAATTCGCTTTTTATTTTGAGTGTTGAACTCGTAAGTGTGCAAAATTTAGAACAGCTTTTGAGTAGGTTATATGATTTGCCAGTTTTTCATTGTAGCAAAATTAACACAATCGTGTAATTATTCCGACAAGTATAAATCTTCTAACTTCTCCGTTTCAAAAATTTTATATATTTTCATCTTATAGTATAGTGCGCTTCGGCTGATACCTAGTAACTCTGCCGCTTTGGTACGATTATTATGCGTTTTTATTAATGCCCGTTGAATGGTAGCCTTTTCAGCTTCCATTTTAGCTTTTTCAATGTCAAATCCCCGGTATGCTTTTATATTATTAATACTTTCGAAACGTTCTGTAAAACGCAGAAGATTATCAATGGAGATTTCACCATCTCCGGCGTCTATACAACTCCTCTCAATAATATTGTATAGTTCCCGTACATTGCCAGGCCAATGATAATCATACAAAGCTCCCAGTGCCTCTTTACTTAGGCCGGTAATTTTTGTTCCATTTTCGCTATTGTATTGCTTGATAAAATGCTCGCATATTGGCTCGATATCAGTCATTCTCTCTCTTAAAGGCGGAATAAAAATGGGAAAGACATCCAGCCTGAAGAGAAGATCGCTGCGGAACTTTCCTTCTTTAACTAATTCAGGCAATGGTCTATTGGTTGCTGAAATTACTCTGACGTCAACTTTGATACTGGAGGTTCCCCCGATCCTATCGATTTCTTTTTCCTGTAAGACCCGCAAAAGCTGTGCCTGGGCTGACGCAGACAATTCAGATATTTCATCTAAAAAGATACTCCCCCGATTTGCTAATTCAAATTTTCCTGGTTTACCGCTTTTTTTCGCCCCGGTAAACGCTCCTTCCTCATAGCCGAAAAGCTCTGATTCTATTAGATTGGGGGGTATTGTTGCGCAATTTACTCTGATAAAAGGAAAGTCTCTCCTGGAGCTTTCCTGATGTATGGCATGCGCGAAGAGTTCTTTGCCGGTTCCTGTTTCTCCTGTAATCAATATGGGTGAGGTGGAAGGCGCCGCTATTCTGACTCTCATCTTGGCTTCCTGTATACCATCACTATTACCAATGATCGAATTCAAGGAATACTTTGCTGCAGATAGCCTTTTTACTTCTTCTTTATAATATGTAAGTTCTGAAGACAGATGGTGCAATCGTTTAGCAAAGCCTTTTGCATCGTCAATGTAACGAAATACATTGAATCCTGCTGCCCCTATGATCTCACCATTGATAGTGATGGGAACGCGGCTGACTACCTGGGACTTACCATGCAGATACCAAATATCAGCTATAATTGGTTTCCCGGTCCTGAGTACTTCCATCATGCGGGTGCTGGGAAATACTTCATCTACCCTTTTACCCACTACGTCTTCTTTTTTAAATCCGGTTTCACGTGCATAATGATCTGTAAAAATCAATATTTTGCCATTCTCATCAATAATAATGGCACCTTCAAAATCACTGAAGACCGTTTCTATAACATCCAGATATTTTTTCGGCAATTTACTTAGTTTAAGCATTAAAATCACCACCATTTTGATTTTAACCTTTTATAGTAATTGTCGCAATTTTCGAATATAAAATGCCGGCTGCTGGAAGCCGGCATTAATTTTACCTGGGCTGAGCCACTTTTTACATGGCGAAAGCGATAATACTCATTAAGAAGGATATAACAACCACAATAACAATTGCGGTGACAAACTTTTTCTGTTTTTTATTCTGCATTCCGCTATTCATAAAGGACATATCCCAACACCTCTTAATATTAAAAGTCTGGCAAGACAGCTTACCAGACTTTTTGAATATGACTACCAAGCAGCAATGCCGTATTAGAATTTCTTTTTTTTGCGTGCTGCTTCAGATTTTTTCTTTTTCTTTACACTTGGTTTTTCATAATGATCATGTTTTCTTATATCCTGCAATACTCCTGATTTTTGGCAGGAACGCTTAAATCTTTTCAGAGCACTGTCAAGGGATTCATTTTTTCCGACTTTTACTTCACTCATGGTCTCCCTCCCCTCATCTCAGCTAGGGTGTGAATAAATGCCATTTCATTTTACTATCACCAGCGTCTGCAGTCAAGATTTAGCCTGGAGGCCAATTCATCGTCCTGCCGCCTAACAAGTGATAATGCAGGTGCGGAATTTCCTGCCCACCCTGGTATCCGTTATTATTTACTAAACGGTAGCCCGCTTTATCAATTTCCATTTTTTTCGCCACCTGGGCTGCAACAATTTGCATGTGTCCCAATAATTCGAGGTGGCTGGCATCAACTTCATTTAACGAGACAATATGCTCGCGGGGAATCAATAATATGTGTACCGGTGCGCTTGGATTTATATCCTTGAACGCAATCAGCTGATCGTCCTCAAACACCTTGTCAGATGGAATCTCTCCGGCTGCTATTTTACAAAAAAGGCAATCTTCCATAGTTCTTGTCACCTCCTTAATAAACTAACAGTTGAAGAAATACTTATAGTAAAGATTCTACCAGAAGTTTGCCCAAATAAAAACATCTTTGCGCCATATATTAAAAAAAGATATCAGTATTACTTTTAAAAGCTGTCATCCGGCTTTATTATCCCTTCTATTGCCCCATCCTGTATTTTTCCCGCAATTACATGAACCATACTGCCAATCAAATTTTCTTTCGCCGGAAACCGGATTGTCAAATAATTATCGCTTAAACCTTCATAAGTATTTTCACTCACCTGTTGCTGCACCAGCACTTCCAACTCCTGGTTGTATACGGATTTCATAAAGCTTTCTCTTTTCGCAGCCGCCAAATTGAGCAGTATTTCACTGCGTTCGGTTTTTATCTGTTCATTGATTACAGGCTTCATTAAAGCAGCTTTGGTTCCAGGCCTTGGTGAGTACTTAAATACATGCAGCGAGAAAATCGGCAATGTCTCTAAAAGATTTTCGGTTTCTGCAAAATCTGCTTCGGTTTCTCCGGGAAAACCGACCATTACATCAGCGGCAATGGCAATGCCAGGTATTTTATCAGCAACTCTGAGGATCAAATCCCTGTAATATTTTCTGTCATACCTGCGGTTCATTAATGCCAAAATACGGTCACTGCCGCTTTGCAGCGGCACATGCAGATGCCGGCATATTTGGTGGTGTCCGGCCATGATTTCAAGCAGCAGCGGGCTGATCTCCAATGGCTCCAGGGAACTGAGACGAATGCGATAGTCTGCTTTGACCTGATTAAAGATCAATAATAATAGGGCAGCCAGATCCGTATCCTTTAAATCATTCCCATAAGCACCGGTATGGATACCGGTCAACACGATTTCTTTATAACCCAATTCTATTAATTTTGTTATTTCTTCCACGACCTGCATGGGAGCTTTACTTCTGACTGGTCCGCGGGTCTGGGGAACAATGCAGTAAGAGCAGAAGCTCTGACAGCCATCCTGGATCTTGATAAAAGCCCGGGTTTTTTCATGCAATTGGGTATAAAAAACCGTTTTTAATACATCAGTGCTGCTGATGGGGGGAGTATGAATAACCGGTCGAGTGAGTTTAAAATTGGTTTCCTCAATGATATCTGCCAGGCGGTCCTTATCGCGGTTGCCCACCACGATATCTACCCCGTCAATCAATGCCAGCTGATCACTGTCGGTTTGGGCAAGACATCCCACGGCTGCCACAATAGCCTGGGGATTCCGTTTGACAGCCCGCCTGATCATGGCTCTGGATTTACGGTCACTTACATGGGTCACCGTGCAGGTATTGATAATATAAACATCAGCCCTTTCCTCAAAAGGAACGATTTCATAACCCTTTTGTATAAAGGACTCGATCAGCTGTTCAGTTTCCACTGCGTTGACTTTGCAGCCCAACGTATGAAAAGCTGCTTTTTTCAAAGATAATACCCCTCTTTCCCTGCTGCGGTTACCCCAGATCTCCTCCCTCATACAAGATGATACTGGCAGCCACCAGACCAGCGGTTTCAGTTCTCAGGATTCTGGGACCAAGCCCGGCTATAGATACGTTATTGTTTTGCGCTCTTTGGGTTTCTTCATGGGAAAATCCGCCTTCGGGCCCGACGATGATCGTAATACTCTGCGCAGTCAGACTGTCTTGGTACTTGGTCAGTATATCCCGTAAGCCAATTATATTTTCGCCTTCATAGAGCATAACGGCACGTTTTTCCCGTAAAGTGTCCAATAATTGCGGCAGCTTCATGATGGGGCCGATTTCGGGAATCACATTGCGTCTGGACTGTTTGCAGGCTTCCCGGGCAGTACTTTGCCAGCGTTTCCGTTTCTGTTCTGCTTTTGGTTGTTCAAGTGTTACTACGGTTCTCTCACTCGCAAAAGGAATAATGCAAGAAACTCCAATTTCAACTGCCTTTTGCACAATAAAATCCATTTTGTCGCCTTTGGCAATTCCCTGGGCCAAGATTACCCGGGCGGAAGGCTCATTGGCGCGGAATTCTCTGGTTTGTACTTCTGCCAGTACCAATCCATTTTTTTGACTGTGCATCCTGCATAAAAACTCATTTCCTGTACCGTCAAACAGTTCCAGATAATCTCCCGGTTTCAACCTCAGAACCTTAAGAATATGATGAGATTGTTCTTTATCAAGCTCGATAAGGTCGTCCTGGATGATGTCTGCTGTTACAAAAAAGCGTTGCAATCAGCAACACTCCTTTCGCACCACCTTAATATAAAGCCAAGCGCTTATGCTTTTTGCGCTGCCACGCCTACCCAATCCACATCTGTAAGAACTTCTTCCTGAGAAAAGCCATATGCCTGCAGTTGTTTTTGAACGCCGGGGAAGCGGCTGTCGACAATACCGGAGGCAAAAAGCCAGCCGCCTTTTTCCAGTGACTGGGCTGCATGAGGAATCAATAAATTTATTACATCCGCAGTTATATTGGCTAAAATAACGTCTGCTTTATGTGTGTTAAGTTCTTCGGTGGCATCACCTGCTTTTACTTCAATGATCTCTTCCAGTCTATTGAGCATAACATTCTCTTTGGCCACTTTAACCGCTACATCGTCAATTTCAATGGCCGTTATTTTTCGGGCACCCAGTTTTGCAGCGGCAATGGAAAGGATTCCGGAACCGCATCCTGCATCGATAACTGTTTCGCCGCCCTTAATATATTTTTCAATAAACTTCAGACAAAACCGGGTAGAAGCATGAATACCTGTGCCAAAAGCCATCCCGGGATCAATTTCAATGATCTCTTCATCCTCTTTTGCCTGGTAATTTTCCCAGGACGGTTTTATAACCAGACGATTGCCAACTTTGAAAGTGTGGTAATATTTTTTCCAGGATTCTTCCCAATCTTCATCCCGGACTTCATCAATAAAAACCCGGCACTGGGTCTTAAAACACTGATTAACCTGTTCCAGGCTGTTGTTAAGTTCTTCCATAATCTGTCGATCTTCATGGAAATAGGCTTTTATGACGACAAAACTATGCTCCAGAAAATCAGGGGATAGAGTACTGGCATCAAAAATCTCTTTTTTTACATATTGACGGGCAGCCTGTGGATCTTCTATAACCACCCCGCCTGAACCCAAACGATGGAAAATGCCTGCGACTGCTTCTGCGCAAGCACCTTCGGTCAAAACACTTACTTCTTTCCAATTCATATTTAAAACCTCTTTCTATCCCATTGCGTCCTTTAGTTTATCGAAAAGTTTTTTTTTGGATTCTTTATCATCGCTGTCTTCATAAAAAGATGTTAACAGTGCTTTTTGTTTTTTTGACAGCCGGGTAGGTATGGTCACATCGATAATAACTTTTAAATCTCCCCATCTTTGACTGTTCAAATGTGGTATCCCTTTGCCTTTCACCGTGATCACAGCTCCGGGCTGTGTTCCTTCTTCTACTTTCAAAGTGTGGGTGGCTCCTCCCAATAAAGGTATTTCAACTTCGGTCCCCAGAGCTGCCTGGACAAAATTGATTTGAAGCCTGGTAATCAGATTGTTACCTTCCCGCTTGAATTTGGCGTGAGGTTTGACAATCACCGTAATATACAAATCCCCCGGCGGACCGCCAAAGATACCTAGTTCTCCTTCCGCCTGGATTCTTAACCTCATACCGGTATCAATGCCTGCAGGTATCCTGACATTGATTCTGCGTTTTTTTCTTATCTGCCCGCTTCCCTTACAGGAACTGCAGGGCTTTTCTATCACTTTGCCTTCCCCATGACACCGGGAACAGGGGCGCATTGTTTCAAATCGTCCAAAAGGTGTACTCTGTACCGTTTTTGACTGTCCGCTCCCCTGGCATACAGGACAGGTCTTGATGGGAGTACCCGGTTCAGCCCCGTTGCCTGAACATCTTTCACACTTTTCCACCCTTGACAGTTCCACATCTTTTTCCATACCGAAAACGGCATCTTCGAAGTTTATCTCCAGACGCATTTCCTTATCGGCTCCTCTTTGCGGCCCTCTTCTGCGCCGTCCGCCGCCCCCTGCTCCGCCGAAAATCAAGTCAAACAGATCGGTGAAACCGCCGCCGGTAAAATCGTCAAAACCTCCGAATCCACCTGCACCATTCCGGGTGGGGTCAAATGCATCATGACCAAACCGGTCGTAAGCTGCCCTCTTTTGTTCATCACTTAGCACTTCGTAGGCATCATTGATCTCTTTAAATTTTTCTGCCGCATTTTCATCGTCTCTGGCTACATCGGGGTGATGTTTCCTGGCCATCTGACGATAAGCTTTTTTGATTTCTTCCTGGGTGGCATTTTTTGATACCCCCAAAACTTCATAAAAATCCCTCTTTGCCGACATTATGCCCACCTTTCTTCAGATAAGGGCAACCCGGAAAACTTAGTTTTCCGGATTAACTGTTAAACCAAATAATATTATTATACTATACTATTTATATTCTTCATCATCAGGGGTAGAATAATCAGTATTTATATAGTCTTCTCCCTCGCCGCCCTGAGGATTGGCTTTCTCATACATCTTGGCGGAAAAAGCATAAACCGCCTGGGTCAGATTTTCGGTTTTTGCTTTGATATCTTCCATATCATTGCCGCTTAAAGCAGACTGCAGATCATCTTTGGCTTTGCTGATCGTCTCCCTGCTCTCATCATCCATTTGCTCCTCATTCTCTTTAATAAGTTTTTCCGCCTGGTAAATCATGCTGTCAGCGTTATTGCGCGTTTCTATCTCCTTCAAACGCTTTTCATCCTCTTCTGCATATTTTTCAGCATCTTTAACCATACGGTCAATATCTTCATCGCTTAAACCGGTTGAAGAAGTAATGGTAATGGTCTGTTCTTTATTGGTTGCCATATCTTTTGCAGTTACGTGCACAATTCCGTTTACATCAATATCAAACTTGACTTCTATTTGTGGTACTCCGCGAGGTGCTGCGGGTATTCCGCCCAATTGGAATCTGCCCAGGGTAACATTGCTTTCCGCCATTTTCCTTTCGCCCTGCAGTACATGAATATCCACTGAGGTTTGATTATCAGCGGCAGTAGTAAAAACCTGACTCTTTGCAGTAGGTATGGTGGTATTTCTTTCAATGATCCTGGTAAATACGCCGCCCAATGTTTCAATCCCCAGTGATAGAGGCGTAACATCCAGTAATACTACATCCGTTACATCTCCGGCCAGAACGCCTGCCTGTATTGCAGCGCCGGCTGCAACGACTTCGTCCGGATTGATACCCTTAAAAGGTTCTTTGCCAATAAAGTTTTTGATTGCATCCTGTACAGCCGGGATCCTGGTTGAACCCCCTACCAGGATCACTTTATCAATATCAGCAGGTTTCAATCCCGAGTCTTTTAAAGCCTGTCTGGTAGGTCCCATGGTCTTTTCGACCAGATCGGCCGTCATCTCGTTAAACTTGGCACGGGACAGCGTTTTTTCCAAATGCAGCGGACCTTCCTGGGTAGCTGTTATATAGGGAATATTAATTTCCGCAGTAATTACGCCGGATAATTCATGTTTAGCTTTTTCCGCTGCTTCTTTTAATCTATGCATGGCCATCTTGTCGTTTCGCAAGTCGATGCCTTGTTCTTTTTTAAACTCTTCGATCAGCCAATTGATGATTTTATCATCAAAGTCATCCCCGCCTAACCGGTTATTCCCGCTGGTGGATTTCACTTCAAAAACCCCATCCCCGATTTCAAGAATGGAAACATCAAAAGTACCGCCCCCCAGGTCAAATACCAGAATTGTCTGGGTCCCTTCTTTGTCCAGACCGTATGCCAGAGCTGCAGCAGTAGGTTCATTGATGATACGCAGAACTTCCATCCCTGCTATTTTGCCGGCATCTTTGGTAGCCTGCCGCTGAGCATCAGTGAAATAAGCCGGTACCGTTATAACTGCCTGTGTAATAGGCTGGCCCAGATATGCCTCTGCATCGTTTTTTAACTTCTGCAGTATCATCGCCGATATTTCCTGGGGTGTATATTTTTTTCCGTCAATAGATACGGTATAATCAGTACCCATTTTCCTTTTTATTGATACGACAGTCCGTTCAGGATTGGTGATTGCTTGCCTTTTGGCAATTCTTCCTACTAACCTTTCGTTGGTCTTTGAAAAGCCTACTACTGAAGGAGTGATTCTTTCTCCTTCAGCATTTGCTATTATTACTGCTTCATTTCCTTCCATTACTGCGATAGCTGAGTTGGTCGTTCCCAAATCGATTCCAACTACTTTCCCCATCAATAACACCTCCAAATTATTTATCTAAAATCTATTGCCTTCCGGATCAACCGCTTACTTTAACCAGACTTGGTCTGATGACTCTTCCTTTCATGGTGTAACCGCGCTGTAATTCTTCAATCACAGTATTTTCCTCATGTCCGGTACCAGTTTCCACCGTAAGGGGTTGATGGAATTGCGGGTCAAAAGGTTTACCCAATGCGTCAATAGGTTCTACTCCTTCTGCCTTTATCATCTCGTGCAGACTATTATTGATCATTTCAACACCTTTATACAGCGCTTCATAATTTTGATCACCGGCAGACATGTCTAAAGCTCTCTCCAGATCATCCACAGCCGATAAAATCTTCTTGATAACCGGCAGGGTAGCAAACTGTATATATTCTTCCCTTTCCCGCACTGTCCTCTTCTTCATATTCTCCACATCAGCCAGTAAGCGGAGATATAAGTCACGATTTTTTTTTGCCTCATCCTGACTCTTTGCCAATTCAGTTTCCAGGCGTTTGATTTCATCCTGCTCCGGTGATAATTCCGGCTCATCGCTGTTACTGATCACTTCGTCCAATTCTTTTTCAGTCACTTATTTCACCTCTAATCCTGGGAATTTATATTCAAATCAGTATTATCTGACTGCATCTTTATGACACCATTAATTCGCAGTACCGCTGCAGCAACCTCTCCGGCTGCTTTGAAAGCATACGCTTTGACCAAAGCCGGATCCGCAACACCTGCATCCAACATATCAATAATTTTCCCGCTTTCGCAATCAAAACTAAAGCAGGATGATTGGCCTTGCTTTTGTGCTTCACATACTTCTCCCAGCTTTTCCAGGGGATTAAATCCTGCATTGGCAGCCATGCAGTAAAAGGGTTTTAACAGGGCTTCCTTTACACATAAGATCCCATAGCTTTCCATACCCGAATGTTCTCCGGCCCAGGCATCCAATTGATTCGCTGTCCAGACTTCAATTGCTCCCCCGCCAGGTACAATACCACCCTTTATGGAAGCCTGCACGGAAGCAGCTGAATCTTTAGCCATCCTCTCTCTTTCATCAACGACTTCCTCCGTTGCTGCTCCGATCAATAAGGTTACCCACTCTTTCCCTTTTCCGCACAGTATATATGTATGCTCCAGTTTTTCATCTGCTATAACCTGTTGGGCAGCGCCCAGATAATTTTTGAGGTTTTCGTTATCGCGGTTCAATACATTTCTTCTGATCCTGCGCGCACCCGTGTAACTGCATACTCTTTCGATCTCTCTCCCGGACACCCTTTGTATGGCTAAAATGCCCGCCTCAGATAGAATATGTTCACCCATATCATCGATGGCACCACTTGCTATAACTACATTAATACCCAATTCCGGTAGTTTACGCATATTCGTAATGAATCGTTCCCGGGCCTCAAGGTAGTGGCTGAATCCAGCCTCGGTTCTCAGCGCCTGTGCTTCAGTTTCATCGGGTTTCAATGCATCGTCCACGACTAATATATTAGCTTCCGTTATGGCTTTGGGCATATCTTTACTGATCGGCAGCCGATTGATCAAAATACCGGAAATTACTTTATTCTCGGCAAGTTCTTTGGCAATGACTGCATCCGGAAATTTATAATCCTGATCACTTAAGCGGTCGAAGCCCATTTTCTTTGCGCCGGCAATCACCATCCCCGCCAGATCATCATATCCGCGTCCGGCGATGAGAGCAATATTATGAAGCATTTGATCCTCCAAAGAGGTCACCGGCAATGTTTTTGTCTCCAGGAGTGCCAAAGCTTTTTCGATTCCCAGTTTTATTCCAGTTATTATTCTGGTGACCGGCACTCCCTTTAATACCTTTTCTGCTCCTTCAGCGATCAGCGCTCCGGCAATGATCACCGCGGTAGTGGTTCCGTCACCCACTTCAGATTGCTGCGCACGGGCAGCATTGATGATCATTTGCGCAACCGGATGGGAAACATCCATCAGCTTTAAAATTGTTACACCGTCATTGGTAACAACTACATCACCAAAATTATCAACCATCATCACGTCAAGCCCCTTCGGACCTAACGTGCCTTCAACAGAGCGGGCTATAACCCTTGCTGCTCCTGCATTATTCAATAAAGTTTCAAAGCGGTCTTCTTTGTAACTGTTTGCAGAATTATTCTCGCCCATTTTTCCTCCTGCCCATTCATTATGTGGATTGGTTTTCTGATCTTATTTCTTCTTCAACTTCATTCGTTTTTCGATAGCCCTGCAAACCGCCTCCACAGTCCCGGCTGCCTTCCAATATTCCATTCTTACCGGGCCGAGAAGACCAATTGCCCCAGGTTCCCCATAAGATTTATAACCAGCATAGACCAGACTGAGATCTTTTATATCCTCGAGTTTGTTTTCATGACCGATGGTTATATCCACTTCCTCACTGAGGTTGGAGGGAATGATATCTTTAAATGCGTCACTGGCTTCAAGAAGGCGTAATATCCTGCGCAGTTTATCAAGATCCTTAAATTCCGGTTCATTTAAAATATTGAGTGTCCCGCTGACCAAAAGTTTTTCATCATTGGTGTTTTTCAGCAAATCGTCTATTTCCTCTAAAGCCCGGTCTACGATTTTTCGTTTCAGCTTCAGGCTTTCCCTCAGATACTTTAAATCGCTGCGATTGATGCCACTGATCTTTTTGTTCTTGAAAACCTGATTGAATATCCGGCCGATGTGCTCTAAATCTTCCTCATCAACGGAAGGAGGAACATCTATTTTTCTGTGAATAATCATACCCGTATCGGTTACCAAAAGAATTAAAGCCTTTTCTTTTTCCAGAGGAATCAATTGGATGGTTCTGAATTCTTCAAACTTAACCGATGGGACCACTACAAAGGAAGCATAGTTGGTAACCTGGGACAGAAAATAACCGATTCTGCCAATAAACTGACTTAATTCATGCTCATTGTCATCTACCAATTGATCCAACATTTCTATCTCTTCATTTGATAGTTGTTGTTTCTCCATTATATAGTCAACATAGTAGCGAAAACCTCGCTCTGATGGGATCCGCCCCGAGGATGTGTGGGGCTGTTCCAAATATCCCATGTCTTCCAAATCAGCCATCTCATTTCTTACTGTGGCTGAACTGATATTCAGTGCATATTTTTTAACGACTGCGCGTGAGCCAACCGGCTCAGCAGTTTCCACATAATCTTTTACAATGGATTCCAGTATTTGTCGTTTTCTTTCGTCCAAAGTCAATTTATCTCACCTGTCTGTTAGCACTCTCGCCAGACGAGTGCTAATGTTATTTCCTAAAAAGTATCATCTGCAAGTATCTTTGTCAAGCATACAAATCATGCTATAAAATGGCAAAGAACCTGGTTAGAGATGAAATATCCCTTTCTGGTCAAAGATAACTGACCATTCTTTAAAATCAGCAGTCCTTTTTTTATATTCTCTTGAATCGCCTGGTTATATTCTTCCAATATATCCGCATCGAAACGTTTATTGATCTCTTCAATATTGATTCCCTCAACAAGACGCAGTCCTAAAACCATTGCATCAGCAAGTCTTTCTCTGGGAGACATATTCTCCAGTTCTTTTATAAGTGGCTGCTTTCCGGATTTTATCCTATTAATATATTGGAGCACATTGGGAACATTGATTAAACGCCGGGTGTTTACGAAACTTACCGCACCGGCACCAAATCCCAAATAATTTATACTTCGCCAGTAAGATAAATTGTGCCGGCATTCATAGCCAGGCACGCTGAAATTAGAAATTTCATATTGCCGGAAATTTGCCTCGGTTAATATTTCAACGGTTCTATCATACATCTCTGCCTCAGTATCTTCATCCGCCAACACAAGAAGTTTGGCCGCAGCTCTTTTCCCCATTACGGTTTCCGGATCCAGCTGCAGCAAATAGGCAGATATATGTGCCGGTTCCATCTCTATAGCCTTATGTAAATTGGTCTCCCAGCTTTTATTGGACTGGCCGGGAATCGCATAAATTAAATCCAGATTGAAGTTTTTAAATCCGTATTTATGAAAAATCTCAACCGCATCAAAAATATCTTTTGCTTTATGTATCCGGCCTAAAATCTGCAGTTCTTCATCATGAAAACTTTGAACCCCCAATGAGATCCGATTGACACCCGCTGTCAGATATTGCTCAAATTCAGGCAGATCTATGGTGGCAGGATTAGCTTCCATGGTTATTTCAACATCTGATGAAACGGTAAACGAAGCTTTGATTTGCTGTAAAATCGTATCGACCTGCCCGGCAGACAATAAACTTGGCGTACCTCCCCCCAGAAAAATGGTAGATACGAAAAGGTCATCCATCGCGCCGGCAGCCATCTTTATCTCTGCGGCAACTGCCTGGCAGTATTCGTCTATCAGGCTTGCTTCAATATCAGGCAGGGAATAAAAATCACAGTAGTAACATTTTTTCCGGCAGAAGGGAATATGTACATAAACCCCGACAGCTTTCTTTTCCCGGTTACTTATTGCCACTGATACTTCCTCTTTATTAATCCTTAATATTCAATACGGACATGAAAGCTTCTTTTGGCACTTCGATACGGCCGATTTGTTTCATGCGTTTCTTGCCTTCTTTTTGCTTCTCCAGCAGTTTTTTCTTGCGGGTAATGTCCCCGCCATAACATTTGGCCAATACATCCTTCCGCATTGCTTTAATGCTTTCCCGGGCAATAATTCGGGAACCTATCCCCGCTTGTATCACCACTTCATACATTTGCCGCGGTATGATCTTTCTCAGTCTTTCAACGATGGCCCGCGCCCGGTAAGGGGCTTTTTCCTTGTGCACGATAAAGCTGAGGGCATCTACAATCTCCCCATTCAACATGATATCCATTTTCACCAGGTCGGAAACTTCAAACCCGCTGATTTCATAATCAAGGGAGGCATACCCTTTGGTCCTTGACTTTAACCCATCAAAAAAATCGTATAATATTTCTGATAAAGGCAATTTATAATTCACCATTACCCGATGGGTAGTCAGGTATTCCAGATTCATAAACTGGCCTCGTTTTTCCTGGCAAAGCTCCATAACGCTGCCAACATAATCGTTGGGTACCATAATAACTGCTTTAACATACGGCTCCATCACCCTGTCTATTCTCTGGGGGGAAGGCCAGTGATTCGGGTTTTGCACCAATACCTCGCTGCCATCCGTCAAAGCTATTTTATAAACAACACTGGGGGCAGTAGCCAGCAGACTCAGGTTATACTCCCTTTCCAGCCGTTCTTTAACAATCTCCAAGTGCAATAGCCCCAGAAATCCGCAGCGAAAGCCAAAACCCAACGCATCTGAAGTTTCCGGCTCATATAATAGGGAAGCATCATTCAACTTTAATTTTTCCAAGGCTTCCCGCAATCTTTCAAAATCGTTATTCTCCAGTGGGTAAAGGCCGCAAAACACCACCGGTTTTACTTCCTGATAACCTGTTAAAGGCGTAACTGCCGGAGCAGCAGCCGACGTTACCGTATCGCCGACTTTGGTATCTGCCACGTTCTTGATTCCTGCTGCCAGGTATCCCACTTCACCAGCCTTTAAACTTTGAACTTCGGTCATATAAGGGTTAAATACACCTATTTCTATCACTTCGTATTCTTTGCCGGAAGACATCATTCTTATAATTTCCCCTTTGGAAACTTGACCGGACATAACCCTTATATAACAAATCGCACCTTTGTAGGGATCAAAATAGGAATCAAAAATCAAAGCCTGCAAAGAACCATTTTCATCCCCCTGAGGGGCGGGTACATGCTGGACGATTGACTCCAGCACTTCTTCAATACCGATTCCCATTTTGGCAGATATGAGGACAATGTCATTGCGGTCGATACCTAGAACATTTTCCATTTCTTCTTTTACCGTTTCCGGTTCCGCTCCGGGCAGATCAATTTTATTGACCACCCCGATGATTTCCAGATTGAGATCCATAGCCATATATACATTGGCCAGGGTTTGCGCTTCAATCCCCTGGGTGGCATCAACCACTAAAAGCGCCCCTTCGCAAGAGGCTAGACTTCTGGATACTTCATAGGAAAAATCCACATGGCCCGGTGTATCAATTAAATTGATGATATACTCATGCCCGTCCCTGGCCTTATAGTTCAACCTTACCGGCTGGAGCTTGATCGTGATGCCTTTTTCCCGCTCAAGGTCCATCTTGTCCAAAAATTGTTCTTTCATTTCCCGATCAGTTAACGCTCCTGTAAACTGCAGCAAGCGGTCAGCAAGAGTAGACTTTCCATGGTCGATATGCGCGATGATGCTAAAATTTCTAATTCTGCTCTGCACGTAAAACCCTCCGGTTAGTTTAAAAAACTTTGCAATAAATTATAACCGATTCAAAAGGGATTATAAAATTATTCTCGGCATTTATCACGGCTGATACCATAATGATCATTTTCTGCTTAAAAGTTAAACGAATCATACCTTTCTCATGTTTACTTAGAATTAGCGATACTCCTCATATTCTGCTATGATAATAAAGAAAGAAAAGAACAGGAGGTTGTCTCATTGCAGGTAATACTGTATCTAATCCCATTTCTGCTGCTGGTTTACTATTTATGGAGCAACTGGTCTTCACTTAGATCAAAGCCACTTATACCGGGAATCTTCATTGTCGGCATTTTGCTCTGGCTCAGCGGCATGGGATTATTCTCATCAGATCCCAAGGTTTCATCTCTGGTAAGACTTGGCGGAATTGTTCTGATTCTGCTGGGCATGATTATTGATTCCTATTTTTATAAGAACAAGCCTTCCTGATAAACTTTAAGCAAAAAATAAAGGGGCCTTTCCCCTGTTAATCACCATTCATTTCTATACTAATCCTTCCTACTGCAGAAAAACGGCATGGAATATTTTCACGTACCTGCTGGAATACCGCATGATGCTTTCCATCAGCTGACGGCTGCTTCTTTCAAATGTATGCCCAATCTCAGATAACTCGTCCCGCTCATATACATATGATTGCCCCATTATATAAAAACATATATTATCTTGCTTATAATCAGCGCCAATGATGGCTTGGCGATTCGCACCTGTTAATTGGTTGATAGCCTCATTGCTTATATTCAAAGCGGCAGCAACCAATATAAACAATATAAAAAAAGCCAGATAGCGCTTTATTCTGATCATGAATTTTCCTCCTTAAGCATTTCCAAGAGTATATCTGCTAACAGTTCTGCTGAATAATTGGCCTCTGCCATTGAATTATAATCACTTCCAAATTCCAAAAGCAAGCTTTGGGTATGGAATTCCTGATTATAAGTTCCTGCTTTTGTTCTGATCCCCTTTATCAACCCTGGATATTTTTTCTCTCCGGCAGCAGCAATTTGTTCAGCAAAGGCTAAATTCTTTTTCCAATTCGGGTGTTCCTTCCTTTCATCAGTGCCAACGATAATAAGGATCGGCGCTGCATTTTTGCCCTGGATTTTGACTCTCTCAGCTTCAGTCAGCCCTGGTATACTGTCACGATGTATATCAAACAGCCATAGATTTAGATTATTTGATTCTACTACTTTTTTAACGGTAGCCCGTGAATTCGTATAACTTAAATTGTAATCCGGATAATCATGGATGGTTTTGATGAACTCGGCTTTTATTCCTTTTTGATTCAAACTGCTGGAGATCTGTGCTGCCGCTTTATTTACCAGTCCATATCTTCCACCATTAAGCGTCGCTTTTCCGCTGTCTGGAATATAACTTTCACTGCTATGGGTGCAATATAAAATCACCTTATATTTTCTTAATTTTTCATAATCAACGGCCTGGGTGTTGACTTTTGTCTCCGTCAAATCGATGGCAGGTAATTCTACCTTGGCATCCTGACCGCTGCTGGCGTCAGTTCTGATATATTCCGCTTCCGAATACGCTAATGCCTGTATATTAGCTGTTAAAAACTGCTGGGGTATCTGCCTGTATATATAATTCCTGGTATTCATATTATTGCTGCTGCCGGCCAGAAAAAAACTGGTTTTTTTGAACAACTCCCGACATATCTTTTCATCCATGGCAATACTATTTAAGGGCCTGACAATATTTTCTGCCTGTTTAATTGGATTATGGGTCAAATAATAGCTATTGATATCAATGCTGACACCGGCAATCAAACAAAAAATAAAAATCTGCATAAATATGAAACTTTTAATAAAAACAGCCAGATTATGAGTCATCCTGTCCCACCCTTTCCGTGATTGACCTGATTAATATTTATGGCTTTACACCTGAGAGTAGAACACCATCACCTGGCAGGAAAAAACATCCCTTTTTATTGCAATTTATTTTTGGGAGTGCTATAGTATTTCTGTTGACGAAAATTCGAGGAGGTGAAAGTGTGGCAAAAAGCAAAACGCCGGCTAAAAGAGCTAGAATTGCAGAAGCAAATCGTCTGAGAAATAAATCATATAAATCCAAATTAAAATCATCTATTAAGAAATTCGAAGATTCTCTTAATCAAACTGAAGTTGATGTTGAAGCAGCCAGGGAAAATTTGTTACAGGCAACCTCCCTGATCGATAAGAGTATCAATAAAGGGATTCTTCATAAAAATACGGCAGCACGAAAGAAATCAGCTTTAAGCAAAAAGTTCAATAGTATAGCGGAATAAAACAAAACCTGTCTTGCGGCAGGTTTTTTCTTTATTATCATAAACGACTACGATTCGCGCAGACATATCTCATAAATTAACGTTTCAATTACCAGCAGATTATCCTTTCCGGTCCTTTTAATGTCAATATCGGCCTGTAGACAGGCAGCAAATACTCTTCTTAATTCTTCATCCGTAAAATTGTTGATATATTTCTCCATATTGCGTATTTGAAATCCCTGTAGTTTTGTATGATCAGCAATTTCCTTGCTGGTATATCCCTTTTCTTTGAAATACTTTACTTTGCCAAAATTGATAAATTGCCTGATGATCATAAATAAAGCCACGATCAAAGGCTGTTGCTGATCCACATACTTGTGCAAATTGGCAATGGCAGTCCTGGCATTTCGCTTCAACAATTCATCAGTAATTTTAAAAATGGTTGTATTTTCAACTTTGATCAAGTCTTCATCAAAATCTTCCTGCGTAATTTTCCGTCCTTCAGCAAGCAGGCAGGTTTTTTCAATCAGGTTCTTCAAATAATACATATCCTGCCCGCTGGATGATAAAAGAGAGAATACTTTATCATCCGTCTTTATACCTCTGATAGAAAACTGATCCTTCACCCATTTTTTTAACTGCAGCGGTTCCAGGCTTTTACATTCCATCACCTGCAGAGATTTGCCAAATGCTTTGATGACAGAATTGGCCGGAGCATATTCTTCCGCTGTCATGATAATAAATTGTTCCGTTGATGCAGTCTTAAGATAATTGCTCCATACCCTGGCGATTTCTTCTATTTTATTGTTTTTACGTTTGCTCTTGGTCAGCCAGAAGGGACGCTTGAAAATGATGATCCTGGCCAGTGAAAACAGCGGAGTAAATTCCAGCGTCTCTGCCAGCTGCGGTGCACTGATCTCATCGGCATCCAGAAAAACCCTTTCCACTTCTTCCCCGCGGTCCAGATTGATTTGATTAATAATATCTGCTGTTTTTTCTTCAACCAAATACGGATCTTGTCCCCAGATCAAAAAAGTATTACCGCTCATTTTGTTTCCTCGTAAGTTTTTATTTATTATAGCAACAATAAACCTTTGATACATGTAATTTTCAGGAATCCCTTTAAACGGTGTGTTATAATCATAGCGGATAGCAGAATCACAAGTTATGGGGGGCATTACTTTGACAACAAACTATGATGTTATCATTGTCGGCGCCGGACCGGCCGGAATTTTTTCCGCTTTGGAACTGACCAGGGCAGGCATCAGCAATATCCTTATACTTGAAAAAGGCAAACCGGTTGATAAAAGATTCTGTCCTATTGGCAGCAGCACACCCAGTTGTATTGAGTGCAAACCTTGTTCGATCATGAGCGGTTGGGGAGGAGCCGGTGCCTTTTCTGACGGTAAATTGACTTTGACGACAGAATTTGGAGGCTGGCTGCAAAATTATACCGGACGTGAAAAGCTGGAACAGTTGATCGCATATGCCGATAAAATTTATGTTGATCATGGAGCTCCTGATCGGGTATTTGGCCGCGAAAATGAGATCGTAAAGGATCTGGAATTAAAAGCTTCCCGTGCAGGCCTTCGCCTGGTCCCCGCAGTGATACGCCATATGGGAACAGAGAACACCATAAAGGTATTAAGCAACATGTATAAGGCACTGCAGGAAAAGATAACCATAAAAACCGGTGAAAGCGTTACTGAAGTCCTGGTCAGAAACAAACAGGTAAAAGGGGTAAAGACAGACAAAGGGGTTTATAAATCTCCGGCCGTTATTTTAGCCCCAGGCCGGGATGGTGCAGAATGGTTTTCGGAGCAAGCTTTGAAGCTGAATATCCCCCTGAAAAATAATCAGGTTGATTTGGGAGTAAGGGTAGAAGTTCCTGCTGTTACCATGCAGGAATTTACCGATAATATATGGGAGCCTAAAATATTCTTCAACACCAGGGAATTTGACGACCTGGTCAGAACCTTTTGTGTGAATCCCAATGGCTATGTGGTAATGGAAAATACCAATGGCATCATTACGGTTAATGGTCATGCGTATGCTGATAAAAAAAGTGCCAACACCAATTTTGCCCTGTTGTTAAGCCAGGAGTTTACTGCGCCCTTTGATAAACCCATCATGTACGGACGTTCCATTGCCAGCCTTGCCAATATGCTCAGCAAAGGCATCATCGTGCAGCGATACGGTGATCTTAAACGCGGCCGCCGGTCAACTGACAGCCGTCTGCAAAGAGGCGTGGTGATCCCGACACTGAAAGGCGCCGTACCCGGAGATCTGTCATTGGTACTGCCCCATCGCTATATGGTTGGCATCAAAGAATGCCTTGAAGCCCTGGACCGGGTGATGCCCGGTGTTTCCTGCGATCATACTTTACTGTATGGCATTGAGGCAAAATTTTATTCTGCCCGGCCTGAGCTGGATAACTCTTTGCAAACTTATATCAAAGGCCTTTGGGCTATTGGAGATGGAGCAGGTGTTACGCGAGGTCTGATACAGGCCAGCGCTTCCGGAATACTGGCTGCCCGTTCCATATGTCAATCCAGCTAGCGCAGGTATCAAAATTTCAGCCAGTCGGTGGTCCGCTTCCATAAATAATGTAAGTTCAATAGCATAATAAACCGCAGTTTATTTTTGACCTGTAATTGTCTCCATAACCAGATAAAAAAGAAAACCGATAAGATAAAGGCCAGCAATTCAGACAGGGAAAAAGCCAGCCAGACTCCGTTTATGCCGAAATATTGGGGCAAAATGATGATCAGAGGATAAAAAAACAATAAATTTCTGATTAAAGAAAACCACATCGCTGCAGCTCCTTTGCCAATGGCTTGCAATACCGTATAAAGAATAACGATGGGTCCCATAAACGGCATGAATATTGTACCCAGGCGCATACAAGACATACCCAGGGAAATCAGGGTTTCATCCTTGGAAAACAAGCCAATGATCCAATGGGAATTATACTGCATCACGATGAAAGCCCCTATGGTGAAAAAAGCAGCCAGGACAGAAGTTTTCACCAATACCTCTTTGACCCGATCCAGATTCCCGCTGCCATACGCGAATCCGGCAATAGGCATTGCACCTTGTGTCAGGCCGTATACCGGCATATAAAACAATGACCTGCTCCTTAAGAAAATTCCCAGTGCAGCAATCCCATGGTTGCCATATCCGATCAACACCTTATTCAATACCGCCATAACAAAAACACCTACCAGCTCCATGATGATCGTAGGAAAGCCGACCTTAAAGATATCATGGATTACCGTAAATCTGAATTTAAAATGTCTCAGGCGCCAATCCATGTGGTCCTGGTTGTTGGCGATTGCAGTTATTACCTGTAGAGAGCAAATCATCTGTGCCAGTACCGTAGCCAGTGCTGAACCATTAAGCCCCATCCCTTTAACCGTGCCAAAGCCAAAAATCAAAAGCGGATCCAGGGCAACATTGATTAAAATGCCGGTCAATGCAACGATCATAGGCAGAAAAGTGTTACCTTCCCCCTGTATCACACTGCCTAATATAATAGGAATAAAAATAAAAATGGATCCAAATAAAATGATCTGCAGGTATTCTTTTATCATCAAGAACAGGTCCGGTTTACAGCCAACCAGATATAAAAGATCACTAAGATAGAATCTGGCGATAACGATTGCCAGCAAACCATACAGGATGCATATCAAAACTCCGTGCCAGGCAATATTGTCTGCCCTTTTCAGATCGCCGGCACCAAGTGTGCGGGCAATCACAGATGTCAGTCCGACACCGGTTGCAGAAGCGATGGATACCAGGCATACCTGTATCGGTACAGAGAAGGTCAGCGCTGCCAGAGATATTGTTCCCAGTCTGGCTACGAAAAACGTGTCAACCAGGCTGAATAGAGAATAGATGAGCATACCTGCCGCGGCCGGAAAGGATAGTCTGCATAGTAAAAATGCGATGTTGCCATGAAGCAGTTGGTGATTATTAATATTATCGCCCCCCTCCTAAAATATGAGGAAAGAACGGATAATATTATTTATTGGTTTACTTTTGGAGCTTGTTTGAATGTTTCAACCCTGCCGGTACTGTCAAAATAAATATTGCCTTGCTTGTCCGTTCGCAGTGTTTTGATCTTTTGTTCTTCCAAAAGCTCCAGTACCTCTGCATGAGGGTGGCCAAAGTTGTTGTTCCCCACACAGATTACTGCCCACTCCGGGTTTGACTGGCAGTAAAATTTTTCACTGAGGGAATAGCGGCTGCCGTGATGGGGTACTTTTACAATGTCTGCAGGAGATACAACTCCTTGCCCGGTGATCTCTTCCAGTTGATCCTGGTTCAAATCACCTGCCAACAGGACTGACCAGTCTGGCATTCCGATCTCTAATACCAAAGATTGCTGATTATAATCTGATGTACTTACTGAATGGGCTTCAGGGTATAGAACTTTAATCGTGAAGTCCTCTTCTATCTTCACCACCTGTCCCTGCTTAAGCGGTATTATTTTCCCTTGTTTACTTGCAGTCAAAGCTTTTATTTTGTTATATTCCGGTACATCAGCAACACTTTGCGGAATACCCAGATAACTGATCTTTAATTCCTCTGCCACTTTTTCCAAACCGGTAAGATGGTCTGTATCCGGATGAGAATTGACAGCCATATAGATCTCCCTGATCCCGCGATGATGTAAATACGGCAGCAAGCGAGTGGAAGCAACATCATAGAATTGGCTGCCGCCGCCATCCACCAGAATGAATTTCCCTTGAGGGGTTTTGATCAATATGCTGTCGCCCTGCCCTACATCAATAAATACGGCTTCTGCGACTCCACGGTTGTAAATGCCGGCTGGCAGGCATAATCCGGTGATGCATATTAAAATCATAAAAAGGCCTGCCAATAAATACCGCACTTTTATGAAACCTTCCGTTGCCCAAAGCGTTAAAGCCAATCCGGCATAATATATAACGATGGCAATTATAGAAGGAGTAGCTACCCAAATATATGCCAGGGGCAGGTTTTTGAAAATAGCATTGGACTGGATAATAATCTCGTTAAAAACACCGGCCGGATAGATGATAAGTGTGGCCAGACCGGGCAAGAAAGGAGCGGCTGCCAGGGCAAAAAAACCTAAAATGACGCTTAATCCTGCTGCATAAGTAATGATAATATTGCTTACTATTGATACCGGGGACAATATATTGAAATGCCAGGCGATGAGCGGTATGACTGCCAGTTGTGCGCTTAACGGGATCAAGATCAGATCCCAGAAAAACTGATGATGATTGACCCGCTGCCTTAAGATGGGGAAAATATAAACCAGTCCGAATGTTGCCAGGAAGGAGAGCTGGAAAGAGATTTTGAACAGTGCCTGCGGGTCTAACAGCAGAATAATAATGCCTGCCAGGCCCAGACTGTTTAGCATCTGGTTTTCTCGTCCAAAGTAATACGCAGCCAGACCCGTCACTGCCATCAAAGATGCCCTTACCACCGATACCGGCCATCCCGTCAGGGTGCCATACAGAACGATCAGGGTAATGCTGAACAAAAACTTGTTCCGCTTGGACATCTTAAGCAAAGTGGTAATCCAACCGCATAATATCACTAAAAATCCCACATGCAGGCCTGATACGGAAAAGATATGAATGATCCCGGTTTTTTGATAATCGTTATACTGCTCATCACCGATACCATCAACCTTCCCCAGCAGCATCCCCAGCATTACTGCCGCTTCCTGGGGTGTAAGGGCAGCATTAATCACTTCCACTCCTTGCCTGCGAAAGGAATTGATCCCCTGATACAGACCCGAAGCAGGCTGTATCATCACAATATCAGCCTGGTTCTCTACCGACAGGGTATAAAAAATATTCTCATGCTGTAAATAGGCAGGATAATTGAATTGCCCGGAATTGCCGGGAGGTGCAGGCGGTTTCAGCGATCCGGTGATCTGTATTCTGTCACCCCGCTCAAGTTCACAGCTGAATCTCAGGAATACCTGAACTTTTCTCAAGTATTGATTGGGATGATCCGTTTTCAGCACAAACTTCCCCGTATCCGCATCATTTTCAGGGTAATTGCTGACGATCCCTTCGATCTTAAAGCTTTCTGCTGCAGGCAGGGCTTCGGGGATTTCCTTCCAGCTCAAATTCGCCAGTATAACGCCGACGATCAGAATGATGGCAGCATAAACGGCCAGGCGTGAATAGGAAGTAAAAGCAAAGACCAACAGTAATATTCCAAGCAATGTAAAATAAATCAGCCACAACTTATAAAACCCCAGCAACAATGATACAGCCAGGGCTATAAATACATAAAAAATTGATTTTTCCATACATTTGTCCTGCCGTATTACTTGACCGTAATCTTTTCCTTTATATCTGCATATCTTTTTTCACCAATGCCGCTCACATTTTTAATTTCTTCTATGGTTTTAAACAGACCATTAGCCTCCCGGTAATCAATGATCCGCTGGGCCAATACCGGGCCGATTCCATTTAGATTAGCCGTCAGTTCATCCGCTGAAGCTTTATTGATATTGACCTTGCCGTTTTTATCTACTGCAGAAGCAGAAAATAATATCTCCTCCTGCGGTCCTTCCATTTCGCCAAGGGCAGGAACATATATTGTTTCTTCGTCCTTAAGAATACGCGCCATTTCCATATATTTCAGTTCAGCATTTTCCAGGGGACATGCCAGCTCAATAGCCTCATATATTCTGGCCCCGGAAGAAAAAGTATAGACTCCCGGATTCTTTACCTCCCCTGTAATATATACTTTAATCTCGGTTTCTTTTTCGGCAGGTTCAGTATTTTCTTCGTCTTCTTCCTGTTCCCCGGTAATACTGAGTGTCAAGTCTTCGGCATCGCTTAAACGAGCTTGTTTCATCTCTGCATATTTAACTCCGCCAGCAAAAGCAAAAATCAGGATAATTACGAATACAGCAAGAATTCTTTTATCAAGCCCCATCCATTTTCACCCCTTTATTGTATCATTCTATTGATTATGTTAAATTCCTCCATATTTTTTGAATGAACGAGTTTCAGCAGTTCGCTTCTCTATCTTCGTCTCACCAGCGGATAGCGGATCCAGGCAGATAACCAAATATGCACACAATATTTAATTTGAGCTTCTTAACATGAAAGTTGTAACAGGAAGGCAAAAAAGGCAGCAAAAAGCAGGAGCGTAAGCTCCTGCTTTTATAAGTTAATTATTTCTTTGCTTTTTTAGGTGCAGCTTTGGCGGCTTTTTTAGCGCCTTTTTTAGCTACAACAGCTTCTTTAAGAGACTTGCCGGGTTTAAATGCAGGAACTCTGGTAGCAGGAACTTTAATCTCCTGACCTGTAGCTGGGCTGATAACTTTTCTTTCTTTGCGATCACGGACTTCGAAGCTTCCAAATCCAATAATCTGCACTTTGTCGCCATTGGCTAAGGCCTGTTGAATGGTGTCCACTACGGCATCCAACACTTTTGCTGCGTCTTTTTGGGTAATTTCTGCTTTCTCAGCAAGTGATTTTACAAGTTCCGATTTGTTCACGACATAATCCTCCCTTTAAAATTAATTAGGTATATTTTTCTATATTCCGCAAAAAAGCGGTAAATCCTGCTATTTAATTCAATTTTTTTTATAATTTTTAATTTTTTTTTAATATGTTTAAGTCATCTATATTCATTCTGCCAATTCATGAGCGATTTTATACATTGGAAACCCCATATTATTGGGTTTTTAATTAAAACAATCTGTTTTTTCTATTTCAAGTCATGATTATCTGGGCATTAAAGAATGGGTCCAATTTTTTATAAATATTTAAAGACCGGTTGGTTTTGCAGGGTAATTATTTCGATCTCATGGTCCGGGTGTATTTGTGACGATAATAAGCTTTTCAGATACGGAACAATGATTTGTTCTGTGCCCTGATGACCGGCATCAATCACCGCCAGTCCATTTCGAATTGCTTCCTGCGCCTCATGATATTTGACATCACCGGTGATCAGCAAGTCAATATCCTGATTAATAATTTTATTGAGTAAACTGATCCCGGCACCGCCGATGACTGCAACCCTGCGAATCTTTTTATCAAGGCTGCCTGCTGCTTTTACGATATCCTGATCCAGGACGGCCTTTACCTGCTCTACACAGGTTCTTAAATCAACCGGTTCAGGCCAAAGGCCTTTTCTTCCAATACTATATATTTTGCCCCGGTTAAGCAGCGGATATATATCGTAAGCTGCTTCTTCGTAGGGATGTGCCTCAATCATGGCTTTTACGATCCTTGTTATATCATGTTCATAGGCGATGGTCTCCAGACGGTACTCCTCTACCGTTTCCAGCTTCCCTTTTGTGCCTAAAAACGGGTGCGTTCCCTCCAATGGCAAAAAGGTTCCCATTCCTGGAGTCCGGAAACTGCAATCCGAGTAGCTGCCAATATGTCCTGCCCCGGCCTGATGAATCGCTTCCCTGACCTGCTCAATATGGGTAAAGGGAACAAATACGGTCAGTTTAACCAATCTGTCTTCGCAGCCGGTATATAGCGGCTGTATGTTTTTCAGCCCCAGCTTTTCCGCCAATACCTGATTCATTCCTGCTTCAGCAGCATCCAGATTGGTATGAGCAGAATAAACGGCCACATCAGAGGTGATGATAGCTTTCAACAGTCTCCCATCCGGTTTATTGTAGTTTATATTTTTGATGGCTTTGAAAAAAAGCGGATGATGGGTAATGATCAAATCGGCCTCTGCTTTTATAGCTTCTTCTGCGGTTTGCTGGTCCAGATCCAGCGTAATTGCTATTTTTTTTACTTCTTTTTCCCGGGAGCCTGTCTGCAGGCCTACATTATCCCAATCTTCAGCCAGGCGAAGCGGAAAATTCTCCTCCATAATGGCAATTATATCCTTTACTTTAACCGTCAAGTAAAATCTCCTCCAGCTTTCTAATTTTCTCTGCAAATTGCTGCTTTAATGCCCCGCTTCGACCGGTCTCAGCATGAGCCAATCCTGCCGCTGCCGAGCGATACTTCTTCAGCCAGGAATATAAATATTCCTTCACCACAGCCTGCTGAAAATCCTTCAGGATAAGAGGTCCGATATCCATTTCCAGCGGTGACAGGTGATAGGGACATTCTCCCGGACAAGTGCTTAATATAATAAACAGCCGCTGGTTTTCCCTGACAACTTTCTCTTGTAATAGCGGCCATCCCTGTGCGGCTAAAAACTGTCTTACCCTCTGGGGTTTACTCATGGGCTGAAGGACATAATGGCTAAAACTTCGCGATTTTTCCAAATCATAAGTCAGGATATCCACGATGGTATCTCCCCCCATCCCGGCCAGAATAACATTGAATGCTTCTCCTTTTTCCAGTACCTGCAGGCCGTTTCCCTTGCGTACATCGATCTTATCATGGAATAAGCTTGAAGCTGCTGCATGATGAGCTCTTAAAAAGGGCCCTTCATTCAGATCGCTGATGATCATATCAGGAACCATGCCTTTTTCCAGCATATATAAAGCCAGTTGGGCATGATCAGTTCCTATATCAGCGGCAGTCTTGTCCGGCTTGATCATTTCAGCAATTGCAGCGATTCTGGTATAATCCATCCACCTAATCCTTCTTCTTTTCTTATCTTATAATAGCGGGATAACCCTTTTAAAAGCAAGCTTTCCCGCCATGCAGAAGCAGACCTGATCCATATACGCATATTCAGGTTCGAAACCGGCATTAGCCTGTCCGCTATTCAATGGAAACCCGGTTTTAAAAAGCCGCATGAAACTTGGCATTGCTTATTTTCAGCCGGCAGATTATAATGTTTTTAATTAAATATAAGGGGTGCTGAATTAATTCGGCTGAGAGTGGGCTTGTGAGTCCTAACCCTTTGAACCTGATCTGGGTAATGCCAGCGTAGGAACATTTGATTTGTTGTTAAACTGCACTGACTTTATCTGTCGGGAGCAGTTTTTTATTTGGTCAAAAGTGGATAATAAGTGGCTGAATCAGCAGCAGGTGGATTACATTGAAAAAGCAAAATAACTTTATCGAATATGCGCCTTATGTGGTATTTCTTATACTACTCATGCTGTGGGAAATAATTGTCATGGTCAGGAATATTCCTGCCTGGCTTTTACCTTCTCCCACCCAAATACTGCTGGCGATTTTGGAATTCAAATCACTTTTGTTAACCCATACCCTGGCAACATTGGGGGAAGCCATGGCAGGGTATGTAATAGCCATCAGCCTGGCTTTTATGATTGCACTGGTGTTAAATAATTGCCGCTGGCTTATGTCAGGTTTTTATCCGCTGCTGGTGGCAACCCAGACGATCCCGCTGATCGTGCTGGCTATACTGCTGCCGATATGGTTTGGTTTTGGTCTGCTGCCCAAGATCATTATCGTAGTAACCGTTTGTTTCTTCCCTATCGTTATCAATCTTATGAACGGTCTGGCGTCGGTTGACAGGGACCAGTTGAACCTGTTTCGTTCCATGGGTGCCAAACCGCTGCAAACTTTCTTTATGATCAAACTGCCGGCCGCTGCTCCTGCTTTTTTCTCCGGTTTGAGAATATCTGCCACCTATAGCATCATGGCAGCAGTCATAAGCGAATGGGTAGGAGCCAGACAAGGCCTGGGTTATTTCATGACCATCGCGCAAAAAAGCTTTCGGATCGATCAGGTTTTAGCTGCGGTAACGATCATCTGTATATTGAGTCTGCTGCTGGTCAAGATCGTTGATTGGGCTGAATACTTGCTGGTCCCCTGGAATCGCAGGCTATATGAATATGATGAAAATACAGACAAACCGTAATGAAAAGGAGGAGAATATTTTGCTGAAACACTTTACCCTTGTAACGGCTATGCTGCTGGGACTGCTGCTGGTGGCCGGATGCAATAATGGAAATGTGATTTCCCCTCAGGCAGACAGCCAGGAAGAAAAGGACAAAATCACTGTATTGCTGGACTGGGTACCCAACACCAACCATACCGGTCTCTTTGCTGCCAAAGACCTGGGCTTTTATGGCGAAGAAGGCCTGGAAGTTGAAATTATTCAGCCGGGAGACGGAGGAACTGCCCAATTAATCGGTGCTGGCACCGGTGAATTTGGGATCAGTTATCAGGAAGATGTAACAGCTGCCAGATCTCAGGATATTCCGGTGGTTGCTTTAGCAGCCGTGATCCAGCATAATACTTCAGGCTTTGCTTCACTGAAAACCAGTAATATAACCACACCGGCAGATTTCAGCGGCAAAACTTATGGCGGTTGGGGATCTCCGTCAGAAATGGCCGTGCTCAAAGCAATCATGGAGGAAAATAATGCAGACTTTTCAACGGTGAATATCATGAATATCGGATCCTTTGATTTCTTTACCAGTTTGGAAAAAGGCGTGGATTTTGCCTGGATCTTTGAAGGCTGGGCGGGGATCGAGGCCCGCCAGAGGAATGTAGATCTCAACTTTATCCGTTTATCAGAAATTAATCCGGTCTTTGATTACTATACTCCGGTTATTATTGCCAGTGAAGATACTTTGAAAAACAATCCCCAGTTGGCAGAACGGTTCATGCGGGCAACCAGCAAAGGATATCTTTACTGTATTGACAAACCCGAAGAAGCGGCAGCCATTCTGCTTGATAATGCACCGGAACTGGACAAGGAAATGGTGATTGAATCCCAGAAATATCTGGCTTCTGAATATAAAGCTGACGCTGCCCGCTGGGGTGAAATGAAACAGGATGTTTGGCAGAATTATGCCGATTTTATGTTTGAAAATCAACTGATAAATAAAAGGGTTAAAGCGGAAGAAGCCTTTACCAATCGGTTTCTGCCTTAGAGTTTATTAAGTTTTGTAATATGCAAAGGGAGTTATCATGCAAATAGAAATCAGCTCTGTCAGTAAAACGCTGGGAACGCTCCACACCCTGGACAATATATCTTTACATGTAGGCGAAGAGGAGTTTGTGGTCATTTTAGGTCCCAGCGGCTGTGGGAAAAGTACCTTGTTTAATATTATCGCCGGTTTGATCACCCCTGACAGCGGCCGGGTCTTGATCAATGGCAAAGATTTGACCGGCAAGACCGGTAAAATAAGTTATATGCAGCAAAAAGACCTGCTGCTGCCATCACGCCGATTGCTGGACAATGTATCGGTTCCCCTTTTACTGAAGGGATTAAACAAACAGGCAGCCCGTTCCCAGGCCCGGGAATATTTACCTGTATTCGGATTGGAAGAGTTTTCTGATCATTATCCCCGACAGCTTTCGGTAGGTATGCGGCAAAGGGCTGCTTTGCTGCGTACTTTTTTATTTTCCCGCGAATTTTTGTTATTGGATGAACCATTTGCATCTTTGGATGCAATCACCCGGAGAAAAATGCATTTATGGCTGAAAGAGATCCAACAGCTTTTTCATTCCGCGATCCTCTTCATCACTCACGATATTGATGAAGCCTTGCTTTTAGCAGACCGCATATATGTTTTTTCCGAACGCCCCGCTCATGTAAAGCGTGAGATCAAACTTACACCAGAAGCTGATAACAAAGCCGTCAAAGCAGAGATCCTGGCTTTGTTAGGCTAGAATCAAGGCTTTTTGTTCTGTTTCCGATTCATACTGGTTTTTCAGGGATGATTCCCACTTTTTACACCGGTCACCCCAGAAAGCCAGGGCTTGTTTGTTTCTTTTAATACAAACTACTTCACACTGGTTGGGACATCCATTGCAATCGATGCTGCTGGTCTTAAACTCTCCCTCTAAAATAAAGCTTTCCCCTTTAAAGCGGGTGTCCTGCTGGGCATGCTCCATCTTTTCAGCAGCCAGGATCGCTGAGCCGATTGCGCCCATTACTTCAAAGTTCTCCGGTACATAGACCGGTGCTTTTAATAGTTTTTCAAATGCTTTGCGTAATCCAGCATTGGCAGCAACGCCGCCCTGGAAAACTACTTTGTCTTCAATTTTTTTGCCGTTGGCCACATTGTTTAAATAGTTTCGTGCCAATGCTTCACATAATCCCATGATAATATCCTCTATCGGGTAGCCCATCTGTTGTTTGTGCACCATATCAGATTCAGCAAAGACGCCGCAGCGGCCTGCAATTCTTACCGGCTGACTTGACTGCAGGGCGATGTCTCCAAATTGCTCAATAGCAATATTCAAGCGAGATGACTGCTGGTCCAGAAATGATCCCGTACCAGCCGCACACACGGTATTCATGGCAAAATCGTTCACGATTCCATCTCGCAGAATAATAATTTTTGAATCCTGCCCGCCGATCTCAATGATCGTACGTACTTCCGGATAAAATGTTGCGGCTGCTACTGCATGAGCGGTGATTTCATTCTTTACCACATCGGCACCGATGAGAACCGCTGCGAGATGGCGTCCGCTGCCGGTGGTACCCACCCCGCAGATTCGGTCCTGTTTAAGATCCAGGCTGTTTTTTATATTTTCGAAGCCCTCTTTGATCGCTTTGATAGGATTTCCCTGGGTTCTCAGATATAATTTCCTGCGTAACTGGCGGTCAGATGTCATCAGTACAAAATTACTGCTGACAGAACCGATATCAACACCTAGATAATACTGCATCAATTTATCCTCCCTGATATGATATTTAAACCTGCAGCAGCCTTGCGTTCCAGCATATCAATAAATGCTTCCAGCCGTGTATATACGCCTGCCGCGCCGGAATGTTCATCAAAGTACAGGGTCATGCAGGGGATTCGTTCCTCCTCGCTGACCCGCTGCAAGACAGACTGGGCTACGATCTCGGGCATACAGGTCAAAGGGCCGATCTGGATGACTCCGTCAAAATCCCTTCGGGCAAAGCCAACCGTGCAACCTACTGTTTCACGGCCATGTCCTCCTACCCAATAATTCAAATAAGGAGCAGCTTGTTTATACACCTCTTTGCGGTTTGATTTTTTCAGCATTCCCTTGAACAAATGATCATTGACCCAGTCGGGCAGATATATTGATCTTGTGACTTCCACGTTCATATGCCCAAGAAAACGGATAATATTGAAATTACACGCCGGTTCCAAAATCGTATAGACTTCTCCTACCAGACCCACCTTTAATACTGGTTTATTATGCCGGGGTAAATTTTCCAGGCTGGTAACCGTGTCACTGCAAACTCTATCAACATCCTTTTTGTGAAAACAATTGTCCAGGGCTGCCAGCCCTGTGGACAGGATTTTGTCTGCGCTTTCTTTATCACTGGTATAGGCCAAATGATATTCATAAGCCTTTTCCATCTGGTCGATGGCGTTGATTTGATGCCATACAAATTTCACTGCTTTAAGCACTTCCCAGAAAGTTACGTTCTCGCCAAGGTCTTTTACCTGGTTGAACAACTCGCTTATATTGGAATCCGGAGCTTCCAATATGATCATTTTGAACCGGTACCCCAGGGCCTGCAAAATATCTCTTTCCACTTGCGCATAATAACCGAACCTGCATGGCCCCCATCCTCCGGCCATAATAATGGTATCAGCGCCATTTTCCAGACCTTCGATAAAATTACCGATATTTATTTTCAGGGGCAGACACGCAAATTCCGGCGCATATTTGATTCCCATGGTCAAGGTCTTCTGTGTTATAGGCGGCGGGGTAACAACATCCAGCTTTAATTTCTCAAGCAAGGATTTGATGGCTATATGAACATTACCCATGTGGGGAAAAGTGATCTGCACCGTTCCTTATCCTCCTTCGCTTTAACATATCGCAGAATGCTTCCAGTCTTGTTACCAGTCCTGCTTCACCGGTATGTTCATCAACTGTGATCAGCATATAAGGTTTGCCGGCGATTTTACGCTCAATAATTTCTCCCACCATTGAATCGGGGCCACAGCCAAAACATGCTACATAAATAATGCCGTCAATATCCTGACTCTGCGCCATATAAAGAGCACTGCCCACCATTTTCCGCCCTAAAGTCCAGAAAATTCTTTTGGGGAGCAAGGCTGCCCTGCTCTCAATGGCTTGTTTGTCCAATTCTTCCGGTAAAACCACTTTGCATCCCATGGAGCGCAGGCGGTCGATGATATTCATGCTTATATTCTGGTCATACAAAGAATACCCATGGCCTAATAAACCTACTGTCAAGTGCGTATCGCAGTTGAAACGGGGTTGTGGTATCCCTTCCCATAAGTTTATTGCCTCTGCCATGGTATAACCTTGTCCTGCCAATGCTTTGCAAAATTGCAGTTCTTTATAGGCAGCCTGGTAAGCATCACGAATACGGCTGATTTTTGAAGTAAAGAGTTTCCCTGCTTTTAATATCTCGTTATCCATCATCTTGTTATCACGGCTGTAATCGATGATCGTATCAATAAGCGGAGGCAAGTCTTTGATCCGTGCCCTGACCATATCCGGTATACCCATAAATTTGGGGCATATATAGCTTCGTCTTTCAACACTTACGATGCGCGGAACGAAGAGATAATCAATGGGTTCACGGCACAATTCCTTGATATGGCCGAAGTACACCTTTATTGGAAAGCAGCTTTCATCGACCATGGAATCGATTCCCTGTTGAACGGTCAGACAATTGGTAGGTGCAGAAGTTATTACCTGTGCCCCCAAATTGACAAAGAAGCTTTTCCATAATGGATAATAATAGTAGAAAAACAGGCCCCTTGGTATTCCTACTCTTTTCAATTTACCTGCTCCTTTCTTTCGAACCCGGCTGTCGGCTTTTATCAAGGGGTTTCAGCGCCTCCGGGCGCATATTCTGCATCGTTACCGGTGAGCGGATCAAGATGGATTTTAAGGCCCGGGTGTTGAACGGCAGCAATGGCCATAAATATGGAACACCAAAAGATTTGGTGGTTACCAGGGAAAGAAAAACCAGTACTGCACCGATGATCAAACCTGGCAATTTAAAAAATCCGGTAGTCAGCAAAAGAAACAATCTGATAAGACGGTTGGCCATAGCAAGCTCATAACTGGGTGTGCAATACTGGCCGACTGCCACCACAGCCGTATAAAGAATGACCTCCGGGGTCAGCAGCCCAATATCAACAGCAATTTGACCAATCAGCAAAGCAGCAATGACTCCTAATGCGGTCGTCATCGGCGACGGGGTATGGATGGCGGCCATCCTCAGCAAGTCAATGCTTATCTCCGCAATTATAAACTGCAGTAAAAGTGGTACCTTTCCCACCTCTTTCGGGCCTATAAAGTTTAAAGATTCCGGAAGCAGCTCCGGTGATGATGCAAAAAGCAACCAGAGGGGCGTTACGATCATTGAACTGATAATAGCCGCAAATCTTATCCACCGGATATATAAGCCTATCAGTGGTTCCTGACGGTATTCTTCCGCATGCTGTACATGATGAAAATAAGTGACCGGCGCAATCATCACACTGGGTGAAGTGTCTACTATTATGATAACGTGGCCTTCAAAAAGGTGGGTAGCTGCAACATCAGGCCTTTCAGTATAGCGCACCCGTGGATAAGGATTCCAGTTACTGCCGCCCACAATAAACTCTTCCACCGATTTTTCAGCCATGGGGATCCCATCTATATTTATATTATTGATCCTTTCACTGATGGTATTGACCAAATCCGGATTACAAATATCCTGCAAATAGCAGACACACACATCCGTTTTGGAGCGCTGACCCACTGTAAATAATTTTATTCTAAGCCTGTTATCACGTATTCTGCGTCTTAACAAGGCAGTATTAAAAACCAATGTTTCAGTAAATCCATCCCGGGAACCCCTAACGACTCTTTCGACATCCGGTTCAGCCGGTTCACGGGCGGGATAAGTTCTGGCATCAATGATAAATGCCTCATCACAACCGTCAACGATGAGAATGATCGCACCTGATAACACAGCCTGCAGCACTTTTTCAATTTGCTGTTCAGTATTTGTTTCAATATAAGGTATGCCTTTGGTAAGCAGCGTTTTATGAATCGAAGCACCTATAATTTCTCTTCTAAGCAGCAACAGGAATTCCATCACTTCGGTCAGAATGTCGTCTTTGGCAAAGCCGTCGATACAAATTAGCGCTGCCTTCTTCCCCATTACTCTTAATGGCCGGACAACAACATCAAAACTCTCTCCTTCGCCCAATTCCGTTTTCAGGCGTGCGATATTGTCTTCATAGCTTTTTTTCAAGGCATCGCCTTTTTTATTCCAGTTCAGCTGTATTTCACCTCTTTGTTCCTTCTCCCGGCCAGATAGTCTTAATCCTTGGGGTTAAATAACACGGCAGCCACATAGCCGAAAACAATAGCAGCGGTTATACCGGCAGCAGTACTGGCAACACCACCGCTAAGGGCCCCCAAAATTCCTTTGCTGTCCGCAGCCTCAATAGCCCCCTGGGCCAGCAGATGACCAAAACCTGATAACGGAACGGCTGCACCGGCTCCGCCTATATCGACTAAAGGCTGATAGAATCCCATTCCGCTGATGATGGCCCCAATGGTTATATACCCTACCAATATGTGACCCGGCGTTATTTTCGGTTTGGTAAAGTCCATGATGATTTGTCCGATCAGGCAAAGGGCTCCTCCGATGATAAAAGCCATATAAAGCGGTACCAATTTATTGCCTCCTCCTAGATATTTTCTATGGCAACAGCATGAGCGATACAGGGAATGCTTTCTCCCTGAAAGGAAGTGGTGGGGCTCATTAAAGCTCCGGTTCCTACAAAAAGCAGCTTATTTAATTCTCCCCGCTGCATTTTGGCCAACAACGGTCCGCAAAGCATGGCTGCAGAGCACCCGCAGCCGGAAGCACCGGCATGTACATCTTGTTTTTCGTCATAAAGTAAAATCCCACAGTCGCTGTAATTAGGTGCCGGTACCAATCCGTCCCGGACAAACAGCTGCCTTAACAAGGCTGCCCCTACGCTCCCCAAATCGCCGGTAACAATCAAATCGTAATGATCAGAAGCAAGTTCCATATCTGCCAGATGCATTTTTATGGTATCCGCAGCTGCAGGAGCCATGGCAGCCCCCATATTATTTACATCGCTTTGTTCCATATCTATGATTTTGCCCACCGTAGCGGCTGTTATCTTCAGTCCTGCCCCCCCTGCCTCCAGAACGACTGCCCCTGAAGCAGTAGCCGTCCATTGGGCACTGGGCGATCGTTGTACTCCCTGCTCAATGGCAAAACGGAACTGCCGTTCCGCAGAATAATGATGACTGGAGGTGGCGGCAATCACCCGCTGATAAAAACCGCCATCTAAAAGCATGGCTCCCAGAATAAGCGATTCCGCCATTGTGGAACAAGCACCAAACAAGCCAAGAAAAGGTATATTAAGGCTTCGGGCGGCAAAATTAGCTGACGCGATCTGGTTCAGTAAATCACCGGCCAGCAGAATTTCTGCTTCGTCGACCCCCAGGCCTTGTTTACTCATAGCCATGGTTACGGTGTCCTGCAGCAGTTTGCTCTCAGCTTTCTCCCAGGTGTTTTCCCCCAGCAGATAGTCGCTTAACTTTACATCAAAGCTATTGCCCCATGGGCCTTCCCCTTCTTTAGGCCCAACAATGGAAGCCCAGGAAGCTAAACATGGAGGATTTAAAAAAACTACGCTTTGCATACCTTTTTTCTTAGCTGACACAATCGACCTCCTGCCTAATCGGTAATTACTTTTATAAGTCCGATGATTACCGAGATTACAAATCCGAAAACCAGGGTTGGCCCGGCCACAGAAAATATTTTGGCTCCTACCCCGAAGATATAACCTTCTCTTTTAAATTCCATGGCTGAAGCGACGATGGCATTAGCAAAACCGGTGATAGGAACAATCGTACCGGCACCTGCTCTTTTGGCCAGTTCATCATAGAGTCCCAATCCGGTAAAAAGGGCTGCCAAAAAAATAAGACTCACGGAAGTAAGAGAGCTGGCTGCTTTCAATTCCATACCGCTTTTAATCAAGCCATTGGTTATGATTTGTCCGATCATACATATCAGACCGCCGATCACAAAAGCCCACACGCAATTCTTGATGTAGGTGGGTTTTGGGTTGACCTGATCGACCAGTGCTTTATACTCCGCTGCTTCTGCTTGCTTCAACTGTTGATTCTGCGGCATGTTCAAAGCTGTTCACCTCTGCAACTATTATTTTCATTAAACAGATCGCTTATACAAAGCCAATAAAAAAACAGCACCTAAAAGGTGCTCCAGACAATCAAAAAAGGCTAATCGCAGAGTTGACCTGGCAAGCCGTTCAATCAAAGTACCTCATGTACCATCAATCACGGGTTTCCTGGCCGCTATGCTCTTAACCTTTTTTGCTCGCTATGGTATGGCGCCGACTTTATAGACACTCTGCAGTACCATAAAGTATTAATCAAGGTATGCAATCTTTATGTTTGCTTTATATTCGACGATTTTGTTATCCTGACAGCTGGCAGTCCAGTTGTACACTTCTACTCCCGATATATTGCGTAAATTTCTTGAAGCTTCTGAAACAGCATTTTCAATGGCATCCTGCCATCCTCGCGTTGATTCTCCGACGAATTCTGCTACTTTAACCTGCAAAAAAATACCTCCTTCATTGTTGTTACCCTATATTCTGAGTAATCTTAAGGAGTTTTATGCAAGAATATTTTTCAGTTTATGCAAGGCACTTTTTTCTATACGTGAGATCTGAACCTGAGATACGCCCAGATCACAAGCAATGGCTGTCTGGGTTTCGTCTTTGAAGAAACGGCGCAGTATGACTTCCCTTTCCCTTTCATCCAGTTTGGCTAAGGCTTCACGTAAAGCCAATTTTTCCAGCAGGTTTATATTATTATCATCTTTGCCAAGTTTATCAATAAGCGACAGATGTTCTTTTTCCTCTCCCGGCACCACATCATGTATATAAGCTGGTTTCTGACAAGCTTCAAGAGCCATGACGATTTCTTCTTTACTGATATTCAGGAGTTCGGCAATTTCATGGATAGTAGGCTCCCGTTTCAATTCCCCTCTTAATTTCTCCTGTGCCCAGGAAACTTTGGAGGTGATCTCCTTCATTCCCCGTTGTACTTTTACCAGTCCGTCATCACGCAGGAATTTTTTTATTTCGCCTATGATCATTGGCACTGCATAAGTGGAAAACCTGACATTATAACTAAAGTCAAATTTATCGATGGCTTTTAAAAGGCCAATCGAACCAACCTGGAAAAGATCCTCATAATCATATGCCGAATTTTTGAAGCGTTCCATAACCATATAGATAAGACCAACATTGGTTTCGTATACCTTTTCCCGGGCTGGCTTGTCACCTTGCTGAGCCTTACGGATCAGATCATTATTGTGCTCAAATGAATGTAAAGAGGTCATCATTAACCTCCTTTTAAGCAAACGCTTCAGATTCTTTAAAGAAGCTGCGCTTCAGACGTACGCTTGTCCCTTCACCAGGCTTGCTCAATACCTCCATCTCATCAGTAAAAGATTGCATAAAAGTAAAACCCAGGCCCATGCGGGCAGCATCACTGGAATAGTTGGCCTGCATAGCCTGTTCAATATCTTCTATCCCGATACCGTAATCCTTGATCATCATTTCCAGGGTCTGGTCATCATAAATTGTTACCGTGATCTCGATCTTTTGATTGGTTTTGTTTTGGTACCCATGAATGATACTGTTGGAAACAGCCTCAGAAACTACCAGCTTAACCTCTTCAATATCATCTAAAGTGCAATCCAACTGGGAGGCGAATGCACCTACACACGCCCGGGCAAATGATACATTTTCCGGCAGGCTTTGAAATTCAAAATGAACGAAATTTTTTATTCCCATACTTGTACCAGCCTGGTGCTGGTCTCACCTCCTCTAAATCTTTAATGCTTCCTGTTCATTTTTAAACAAAGGTATAAGTTTGTTGATCCCTGATAAAGTTAAAATCTTTTCCACTACCGGTTGGGCACCAACGATATACATGCTGCCCTCCTTTTCCTGTATTTTTTTATATCGGCCTATAATTACGCCTAATCCTGAGCTGTCAACGAAAGATACCTTTTCCAAATTTAGAATCAGATTTCTTGCCTGTTTATCCTGCAGTTTCTCATCGATCAGGCGCCGGATTTTTTCTGCCTTTAAAAGATCAAATTCGCCTTTAAGCCTTATGATCAGCGTATTTCTAATCATTTTTAGTTCAATATCCAATTTTGATTATCCTCCTCCTTTTTTCCTTTTATTAGTTTCGATGTCGGAGGAGGATAATCCTTCCACAAAATTCCATTTATAACAGATACGTTTCGGCAAGCATTTTCAATATTCCCTTAAACCATCCGGAGCGCGGCACATCTTCCACTGCCAGCATATTTACTTCTTTACATAACTCGCCATCACGGTAAACCCTGATCTCTCCCAACTTTTGGTTCTCTTTTACCGGGGCGTTCACGTACGGCAGCAGATTTTTGGTTATTTTTATCCCATCTTCCTTACCTTTGACAGCAATCGAACCAACATCTTCTTCCGCTTTGACTTCAATGATCTCCTTGGTTCCTTTACCTACTTTCACCGTACCACAAATGCTGCCTTTACTGAAAAATGATTTATACGAATGTTTGGCGAAGCCATAATTTAATATCTTCATTGCATCCCTGAAATTGCCTCTGGACTCCGGACAACCCATAACCACTGCAATAAGCCTTAATCCATCCCGTTTGGCCGTGGCGGTCAAACAATATTTTGCCTCATTGGTCCAGCCGGTCTTGAAACCGTCCGCCCCTTCATACCACCATAGAAGTTTGTTGGTATTATATAAAACGAATTCTCCCTGGCGCAGATTATATTCCTTAATAGAGCAATACTCCATGATTTTATCCAGACTTAAAGCATAGCGCCCCATAACAGCCATGTCGTAAGCACTGGAATAATGTTTTTCCGCTTGCAGGCCATAGGAATTAATGAAATGAGTATCTTTCAGCCCCAGCATGCGGGCTTTGCGGTTCATATTTTCCACAAAGGCTTCATGGGTTACATCCAAATGTTCCGCTACCGCCACACAGGCATCATTGGCTGAACCAACGGCAATGGCGATCATCATATCTTCATAGGTCATTTTTTCCCCGGGTTCCAGATAAATCTGTGACCCTCCTAATTTCCAGGCATTTTCACTGGCTGTGACTTCATCCTTTAAGTCCACCCGCCCTTCTTCCAAAGCTTCTGCAGCCAGGATCAATGTCATCAATTTGGTCATACTGGCCGGCGGCAGTTGTTTATGTTCATTTTTGGCCAGCAGCACATGGCCGGAATCAGCATCCATCAGCACATAACTTTCGGCAGTAACATCCTTAAGCTCTTCCGCCTGAACATTGAAAGGTAATATAAAAACCATTATAAACAGCAGTAAAGTTACGAAAGTTATTCTCTTCTTATAACGCATTTACTTTCCCTCCCAGAAACATCATTTATAGATTATATTTGTCTGTGAGAACTAATATGCAGTATAAGAAAAGATCCCCTGAAAGTAATTTCATATCTCTGCTCTTAATACAGCTGACTTCCTCCTAAATCAAGCATTCATTATGCCTGTCCGGGATGTGTAATTAAAAAAGATATCCTGATACTGATCAGGATATCTCAGAGTGTCTATAAAGTCGGCGCCATCCCGGAGCGAGCAAAAAAGGTTTTTAAAGAATAGTTTCTATAATCAAGTCTGTTTTTTTCACCGGCTCATTGCTCCATTGTATTGAATCTTTGATCAGTTGTTCCGCTTCTGTGAGATTCTTACCTGCCCCATGCATAACCGCCAGGGTTTCGCCCTTTTGTATCCGGTCGCCGGGTTTATGAAGCAACTTTATCCCTACTTTGTAATCTATCTTGTCCCCTATTTTCTCACGTCCGGCCCCTAAGAGCATGGCCGCCCTGCCGATGTACAAGGCATTCATTTTCTGCAGGTATCCGGTCTGGTCAGCTTTTACTTCGATCAATTGCGGTGCTTGCCCCAAACCGTAATGCTTTTCCTGTAAATCGATCCTCCCTCCCTGGGCTTCGATGATGGCCTGAAACTTCTCCAGACCCCGGCCGGATAATAAAATGTCCCGCACCGTTTTCCGGGCTTCTTCTATACTCTTTGCCTGTCGTCCGATCAAAACCATATAGGCGGCAATTTCGACGGATAGTGAAGTCAAATCTTCAGGACCATGTCCTTTTAAAGTATCAATAGCTTCTATTACTTCCAGGCTGTTTCCTACCGCATTGCCTAATGGCTGGCTCATGTCTGTGATTAATGCTGCTACCTCCCGGCCCGCCTCCTTGCCAATATCAACCATTGCCCGGGCCAAATTGCGGGCCCCCGTTAAGTCCTGCATAAAAGCCCCTTCACCGGTTTTTACATCCAGTACGATCCCTTGTGCTCCGCAGGCAATTTTTTTGCTCATGATACTGGAAGCGATCAGGGGGATGCTGTCAATGGTTGCTGTAACATCTCTTAAAGCATATAACCTTTTGTCAGCAGGCACCAGATTCCCGGTTTGGGATACGATGGCCGCCTTGATCCTGTTGACCTGGTCAATGAACTGCTGATGTTCTCTTTCTACCTGAAATCCGGGAATCGATTCAAATTTATCAATGGTTCCACCGGTATGGCCCAGTCCGCGACCGGACATTTTTGCAACCGGCACCCCTGCTGCTGCAACCAGCGGCATCACAACCAGGGTAGTTTTATCCCCTACGCCTCCGGTACTGTGCTTGTCAACCTTGATGCCGGCAATGGCAGACAGATCCATAACATCGCCGGAAGCTGCCATGGCCATTGTCAAATCGGTAGTTTCCCTGATATTCATTGAGTTAAAATAAACAGCCATCGCCCATGCTGATAACTGATAATCGGGGATTTGATTGCTGCTGATACCTTCGACCAGAGCAAAGATCTCCTCGCGGCTCAGCTCATATCCGTCTCTTTTTCGCCTGATGATATCGATGGCATTCATTATTTCATCCTCATTTCCGGATAAAAACTTGTTCCGGCCAGATCATAATTGTCGATCTTTAAATGCTCCGCAATGGTTGCCCCTGCATCAGCAAAAGTATCTCTTTGACCCAAATCAATTCCCTTTTTAAGCCCTGGTCCGTATGCCAGCAAGGGCACATATTCCCGGGTATGGTCAGTGCCTTCAGTGGTGGGGTCACAGCCGTGGTCCGCTGTAATGATCAGCAGGTCATTCTCTTCAAGCTGCTCCATGATTTGGGGCAGGCGTGCATCAAATCTTTCCAAGGCCTCAGCATAGCCTGTTGCATCATTGCGGTGACCGTAAAGCTGGTCGAAATCGATCAAATTAGCAAAAATCAAACCATTGTGATGATTTTTCATGGCGCTGATTATTTTATCGATCCCATCATCGTTGTTTTCTGTTGGATATGACTCACTGACGCCCCGCCCGGCAAATATATCTTTGATTTTGCCGATACCAATTACTTTTTGTTGATTTTGGATAATATAATCCAGCAAATTAGTAGAAGGTTCCAGGGAATAATCATGACGATGCGGTGTTCTGATAAATGCACCGGGTTTTCCAATGAACGGCCTGGCTATGATCCTGCCCACCCCATGTTCATCGGTCATAATCATCCGTGCCTTACGGCACATTTCATATAATTCCTCCAAGGGGATGATTTCTTCATGGGCTGCTATTTGAAAAACACTGTCAGCAGAAGTATAAACGATGGGGAAGCCCGTTTCCATATGTTCCCTGCCCAGTTCTTCGATAATAACCGTGCCTGATGCGGCTTTGTTCCCCAGGGTTTTCCGTCCGATCGCCGCTTCAAAAGCATTTATGACCAGCGGCGGGAAACCGTCCGGATATAGCGGAAAGGGCCGGGGCAGAATAATGCCCATCATTTCCCAATGTCCGGTAGTAGTATCTTTACCGGCAGATTTTTCGCTCATTTTTCCGTAGCATCCCTGCGGATCAACTGCAGGAGGAACACCATTTACCTCCAGGATATTGCCCAGTCCCAGTTGCCCCAGGTGCGGCAGTGTAAGGCCATTTACCGCCATTGCAGTATTCTGCAGGGTATTACAGCCCTGGTCGCCATACAAGCTGCAATCTGCAGCGCCTCCAACTCCTAAACTGTCGAGAACAATCAAAATGCACCTGCGTGTCATGTTTTCCTCCTTACTTACAGCCCCGCCATATTTAAGCCCGGGGGTGATACATTTGAAATACTTCCCGTAAATGGGTTTTCGTCAAATGGGTGTAAATTTGAGTAGTAGAAATATCTGCATGTCCCAGAAGTTCCTGTACCGTTCGCAAATCAGCACCGTTTTCCAGCAGATGCGTGGCGAAGGAATGTCTTATAGTATGAGGCGTTACTTCTTTATTCAATTGTGCCTTTCCAGCATAATTGGCCAGTATCTTAAAAAACCCCTGCCGGCTCATCCGGCTCCCGCGGGCATTGAGAAAAAGCTTGCGTTCAAGTGGATGTTTGGCCAGAAAATTACGCGATTTGGCCAGATAATTTTGGATCCAGAATATTGAAGTCTGGTTTACGGGAAGGATTCTTTCTTTCCTTCCCTTGCCGATACAGCGCAGAAAACCGGCTGTGGTATTGATATCATCCAACTGCAGATCCAGCAGTTCAGATACTCTTATCCCGGTTCCATATAACAGTTCCAGCATGGCCCGGTCTCTTATCCCCAATGGCGTGGTTACTTTAGGTGCTTCCATCAGTTTATCCACTTCTTCTATGGAAAGAACTACCGGCAGCTTTCTTTTTATTTTGGGGGTATCAATATTTAATGTAGGATTTTTTTTGGTATAACCTTCAAGAAACAGAAAACGATAAAAAGCCCTTATACTGGACACACTGCGGGCCATGGAAGAATGTTCCGCCCCCTGGTCCAACTGCCAGCTAAGAAAAGCCAGTATATGTTCCCGGGTTATATCTTCCGGTTCACTGACAGAATAATTCTCCTGCAGAAAATGCTGCAGTTTCTCCAGATCCCTGCGGTAAGCAGTTCGGGTATTGGCAGACAAGCCTTTTTCATAATTCAAATAGTCTAAAAATGCTTTAATATAGGTTCCCACCAAAAATCTCCTGTTATAACCTGTTGATCTATTGATATATTTTACCAGTTAACACAAAATAAAAAAAGCAGCTCCGTGTATAACGGTTCTGCTCGAAAATACTTGTATTTTTCTGTTTAAAACTTATATTCCTTACCTACTCTGATCACTTTTTAATTCAGCATCATCTTTATAGAAATTCTGCATTTTAATAACCATCTGATCGATGACCTGATCAAACTTTTCGCCGGAAGCATCGTTATTTTCAACCCGCAGTGGATTACCGCTGGGATGCTCATCGGCAAACCAATCACTTAGGACAGGAACCTGCTGCGATAATTTACCCGCCAGTATTGGTACTGAAAAAGCAAATGCGATAAGTAAAGCGCTGATGGTAATGATGTTCAATACTTTCCTTTTCCAATTATGAATTACAATAAACATCTTCTTCACCTCCCGGACTTATAACATTAGCCTTAACAACCAGGGTGCCAAATATGTTTCGATCACTGCCCCGGCCAGGACCATCAAGGCGCAAATGATCAGCAGGCTCGTGTATATAGCCAGAGATCTGCCCAAAGATATCTGCGCAGTATGCCTTCCCCGCAGCAGGTAAATTGAAAAATTCATTGCCATAACAGACCAGATTATAATAAGCGGTATATAAACCAGATTCTGCGGTACGATTGACAATATAGTCATTATGATCCCTGCTCCGGCTTTTTCATTGATTAAAAACCCGACAGTAAACCCTAAAGATAACCCGCGCACAAAAACAAGGGCCAGGATCAAAGGCAAACCAATAACTGTTAAACCTAAAAACCATATTAACAGGACTGTTTTTAGCTGATTGATAAAGACGCCCTTCAGGATCAAAAAACTGCTGCTTACTTCTGACTGCTGACCCCTCAAATAATTATCGATCATTTCCAGCAGGTTGCTCTTCACCCCGGTTTCCAGATAAGCAACCTGGTAATTTCCAGCCATGATCCCCAATATAAGCAACAACACAAGGGTGAAATACTGCCAGCGGTTTTCGTTAAGGTGTTGTTTTATCCGGTACTTAAGATTCATATCAAGTCTCCTTTTAAAACGATAAACAATAAGTGAACCGCTGTATTTGAGTTGCTGCAACCCTTCAGGAACCAGGATATGTGTAAACAAGTGCAGGCAGGGTCATATAAAAAGATATTTTATTTCCTTCAACTTTATGCAAAAAACACTTTCCCAGCTGTAAAGGATCCATAAACTTACTCTCTTAAGCTGCAAAATATTTTTAAAGTCTGCCAGGAGGAATGTGCGGCTAAATAGTATGCTGCGGATATAAAAATTACATAAAAAAACCGCACGGTTTTTTAAACGGTGCGGTTTGGCTTTTCAAATTTTTAAAGATAAAAGCTTTTCAAATCCACTTTTTAAGGATTTTGAAAGCGGGACAAAGTCAACTCAAAAATCAGTTTTGCAGCCAGTACATCTTCCTGGGAATTGCTGCTGGCTGCAACGATGGCAATGCCACTGTCAGTTTTCTGATAATGCTGCCAGATCCTTTCTGCGGCTGCCAATGCTGGTTCCATGCCTTTTTTATTCTTGCTGCGGGCAACAGTTCCGGTATATACCTGGGAAGTAAAAAGAAAGGCAGCATCATAGGCCACCCCCCCGGTATCAGAAGCAGCGACAACCACCCGGTTCTCAAAGTCAGCCAGTTTATAAATTTCGGCCCCCAGATTGGGCAAAACTTTTTCAATAAAGGCTTGTTCCTTCTCTAACCCCCTGATCAGCTTTTGACAGCGGGCCAGCCTTCCCTCATCATCACCTGCCCGGGGTTCAGCAATCAAAATGATATTGGTTCCATTCTCTTTCGCCAAACGTCCTGCTGCCATTCCCACATGTTCCGGTGCAGTTTCTACAGGAGCGCGGGTAACATCAGGGCTGGCACCAAATACAGCTAATGCTCCGGCATCGATTGCACTTTCAAGGCTGGTGGACATATCGATAATATCGATGATCATCACCAGCATGCCTTCACGCGCCGCTTGCTGCGCACCACTGGCATCAGCACTTAAAATGATCTTTGGTAACTTTCCCGTAATATCCACCTCCACCTGGACTGATCGTCATCCGGCCACTGCGCATCTGTTCAATTTGTCGTGCAACAACTTCTCCGCCCAGTTTAGCAATGACTTGTATATCAGCTCTTTCGAGAATTTCGATTTCATTATCGAAGTATTTTTTCAGCTTTTCTATCGTTTTGGGTCCTGCTCCCGGTAATGCCCTTAAAGGGACCCGGTAATAATAAGGCGGCCTCCCGGTAGGATGATGGGGTTCCTCGTAATCCCGTATTTCCACAATACGATCCATCACGCCTTTGACCATATTGGGATTTCCACAGGTCGGGCAAACCTTTACCGGCGGTTGTTCTGAAGTGATAAGTTTACAGTCATTGCAATAAGAGCGGTGATATTTTCCCAGTAAGGGATCCATCCCAAAATTGGCGATAACTTTCCTTCCCTCTTTGTTTTGCAGTGCCCATTTGAGTTCAGTAAAATTCTTTTCGCCCATTCGCAGCAAGTTATATTCCCGGGCAATATTGGCTGATGAGTGGGCGTCAGAATTTGATACATAAGTGTACCCTCTGGTTTCTTTCAGCATATCTGCCATAAAAGTATCCGCACTCAAACCCAGCTCCAGCGCAAATATCTGATCCGTGTCCGCTCCCAGCCGGGGGCGTATTTTATCGGTCCAATACCCATAGATCCCCTTATAAGGAGTAAAGGCATGGGCCGGGCAGAAGATACCTTCTGTCAATCGGGATAAATTGATCAGTTCCCCGATACTTACCCGGGCTTTCTGCGTGGATAAAGACATATTCCTGACACGGGTTCTAAGATACTTATGGATGGTTTTCAATTGTTCCAGCCCCGGAACATAAATCAGGCTATGAAACCCTTCCCTGCTCTCTATTTCTGCCCCGGCTATCAATAATACCCCATTACGGGCCAGAAACCCTCCGGCCGGGAGTGCCTGCAGCTGTCCTTCCTTCAGCATAGTTTCTATTTCTGCCAGGACATTGGTACAGGCACAATCTATTACACCAACCACATCCAGTCCCTTTTCTCTGGCATCCCGGTATAAGACGGTTTTTAAATCCAATTGCCGGGAGGCGGTTATTTTTACAGGTTTACCCCCGGCAGCGCCAATATGAATATGTAAATCGGCATATATCTTTTGCAAGCTTTACCTCCCCGCCAATAGTTTCAAGGCATATTGGATGCCAATTATACTTTTTCCGTCTTTGATATCCCCGGAAAATATGGCTTCATAAGCTTCAGCTAAAGGCAGTTTGACCGTGTACAAAAACTCATCCTGATCAGTATGTTTATCTCCTTCAGTAAATCCAGTGGCCAAAAACAAGTGCAATTTCTCTGTAACAAATCCCGGGGCACTGTAATAAGATAAAATGCTTTCCCATTTTTGCGCCTTAAGGCCGGTTTCTTCAGCCAGTTCGCGTTTGGCACATTCCAGCGGGTCTTCTCCCTTTTCCAACGTCCCCGCCGGAATTTCCATTAAAATTTCTTCCACCGCTTTACGGTATTGTTTGACCATCCATATATTCTGATTCTCATCAATGGCAACAATCGCAACGGCGCCCGGGTGCTCCACAATTTCACGGGTACTTTCATTGCCATCCGGGAGGACTACCCGATCGATCCTCAAATTTATTATTCTGCCTTGAAATATGTCCTGTGAATCTATGGTTTTCTCAAATAGTTCCATATTTTAACACTCCTTAGAGAATACTATATTACCTTTATGCATAAACTTAGACCGAGGTGATTTGGATGAATTTAACAATTACTAAACAAGGACTTAAACTGATCTGCAAAGTAAAAGATCTGGAAAAACTCTTCTGTGATTGGCCGGGTGAAATGACTTTGAGCGATTTCATATTTCTGCACACCCATTAATCCAAAACTTATGCCCAGTTGACCCGAGCAAATTTTTCCCCTTTTACGATCTTGCCGGTCAGCTGGGCTGCCGCTGCTAAACTGAGGAAGAAATCAGGATCTTCCTCTGCGCCCCGTCCCATAGTCGTAATCCGGTGTGAATCCGTGGCCAGATAATCCAGACCATTACTTACTTTTTCTACACTGCAAAAATATTTATCCAATAACTTTGCCTGTCGCAACTGGCCAAGTATATAGGCTGTCTTATCCTCCTCCAATTCCGGCAGCGGCAAAACAGCTTCCACCCGGCATACTTTCGAAAGAACTGTTATCGTATGGTGACTGATACCTTGATGACGCTGCCTTTTATCAGCAAAACTTATGCGGGGAACCGCAACAGGTACTCCCCCTAATGCTTCAATAGCATTTAGGATTTCCCCCTGTTCTATGCCAGTGAATCCCCATTTGGTTCCGGTACCTACAATCCCAGGACCCATACCTGCAATAATAACATCTGGTTCAAAAGCAATTTTCGCCGCTAATAGACCGGAATATATATTAACCGCTTCCAGATCGCCTCCGAAGGCATGCCCGATGGTCACCGTCCCGCAAAGCAGCCGTTCTTTTTTCAGCCATTCCACCGTTTCGCTGAAAGCAATGGGAAGTGCTGCCCCATCAGTCATTATATAGGCAACCTTGAGATTATCTTCCCTGAGTTTCAGACATAAAGGCGCCAGCATGGAATGCAGAGTTACGGCCAGTACCGGCGTTTTATCCAGACTTTCTGCCGTTAAAAGCTGTTCATGAAATGGACTGTCCGGTTCTTCTGCACTAAGTACTTTTATTTGCATCGGAGTATAGCGCATTTTCATGATATGGCCCCCGGGTCTGACTGAATGCTGCACATGATTCAAATTGGCCAGCACAAAATGATAACCACCGGAGCCCAGTTTTAAAGATACGGCAGTCGTATTCAGGAGAACCTGGTCACCCGGCAGGAGAGGTGGCGTCAACCCGTTAAAGGCGATGCACTTTTCTTCGGCACCATCAACCATCGCCCAATATGCTGAGATATCAGGCCGGGAAAATATTTCTTCAACAATGATCGCTTTTTTTAATTCCAGCATTCCATTCCCTCGGTTCATAAACTGCAATACTCTTCGAGGATTGCCAGGATCAACCTGACATCATCAATTAAATCATGGATCTTAATATATTCCTCTGTTGTATGCACATTCTGCATCCCAATTCCCAGATTGGCACAGGGAATATGTGCATTGATAATACTGGCATCACTTCCCCCGCCCGTTTCAATAAGTTCAAGGGGCAGGCCGATGTTTTCTATTGCTTTAATTGCCAGTTTGACCACCTTATCATCCGGATTAAGCCTTACTTCAGGATACAAAAAACTCACCTTTACTTCCGCCTGACCGCCTCCTGCGGTTACACTGCCGATAAAAATCTCCCGCAAAGAGTGGGTAAGTTGGTCCAGCTTTTCTCTTTTTAAGCTCCTGGCTTCACCGCGGACTGAACAATAATCGGGTACTATGTTGCGCGCCTGGCCTCCGCTGATAACACCAAAATTACAGGTGGTTTCTTCATCTATCCGCCCGCTGGGCATTTGCGCCATAGCAGCTGCGGCAAGCTTTATGGCATTGACCCCCTGTTCCGGTTGAATACCGGCATGAGCAGCTTTTCCATAGGCGATGTATTCTATTTCGTTCTGGCAGGGAGATTTAATAATAATCGTTCCGGGACTGCCGCCGCCATCCAGCGTATAGCCGAGCCGGGCATTTAATCTGCTGTAATCGAATCGTTTTGCCCCCTGCAAACCCTGTTCTTCACTCACCGTTAACAAGATTTCCAGGGGCGGGCATACCAGCTGGTTTTCTGTGATAATATCAACACTTTCCAATAAAGCAGCAATGGCAGCTTTATCATCTGCTCCCAAAATCGTTCCCCCGGCACTCCTTATCACTTCATTGTTCTCAATGACAGCTTTAATATTCCGGCCCGGTTCAACTGTATCCATGTGGGCAGATAAAAGTACCGGCTGCAGATCATTCTCACCAGATTTCCTCAGGAGAAGATTCCCTGAAGTCCCGCCGGAAGTAATGCCTGCGTCATCTTCCTCGGCAATAAACCCCCTTTTTTCAAATTCATTCCGGATATAGTCACGGAATTCATGTTCCTGTCCGGAAACCGAACTGATTGCCGTCATTTCCATAAAACTATTGATCAAACGTTCACGGTTAACCATTCTGCCTGCTCCTTCCCAGCTCATCCAGCCTTTTTAAAAGCTTGTTATTATTAATGGTGGTAGTCAAAGAATATTTTTCGGTATAAAGGTGGATACCCACTAAAAATGCCAGGACTCCAAGTCTTGCCGGCCAGGATAAGCTCACCACGCTGAAATAGCCCAGTGCCATCCCCAATACATTGGAGCCGGCATCACCCATCATTACATTAGCTTTTAAATCGTCTCTAAAATAATATAATACTGCTCCGCTTAAAGCTGCGATCAGCATCCATTCCACCCGTCCGCCGGCAATCACAATGATCACCAGCAGGAAAAGAAAATAAGCCTTTACTGCCCTGCCCGGTCTTAAATCAAATAGATTCATCAGATTTGCTGACAAAGCAATAATAAAAGTGTTTAATAATATCTCCGGCCAGCTCCCTTCAAGGGAAAAAGCTATAAAGAAAGCCAGCAGGCCTCCGCCCAAAGCTTTAAGTCCGCCTGTGGTCAGACGTCCTTTGAATAAAGCGCTAAAATGCCCTTTAAATCCCAGAGCATCCCTTTGACCCAGCATATCATCGATAAAGCCCAGAAAAGACATGGTTACTGCCGCTAGAACGAACAAATGGTACGAAATGTCGTACCATCCTGATAAATCTATTAAGGTAAAGACAATGATCAGGGCAAAAGGGAAACTGATTCCCGCGCTGACGGGGATATCAATGTTCAGATAATTTTTCCTGACCGCTTTGGTTTCCCTCAGCATATCTATCAAAAAAAACAGGATTAATGCTTCCACCAGGATCCCGGCAAAAAAAGCTATCAAAGCCATGGGTAAAATATTCACCGTTTATTCCTCCCTGATTCAGCTATGATCACTTTTATCACATCAATGAACTGGCGGCCCCGGTGGAGAAATCCTTTTAAATCACGGCCGGTTTCACTATGCGTCATGGTGGTCGGCACTTCCACCAATTTAAAGTCCTTTTGCAGTGCCCTTAAGGTCATGCCCAATTCCACTCCATATGCCTCGCGAAAAGGCGTCACGGCCTGTAATACTTCTCTGGTCATAGCCCGCTGCCCGCTAAGGGGAGAAACCACTTCTACCTGTCCGGTCTTTTTTATCGCCCGCCGGGCAGTATTTTTGACCAGACCAAAACCGCCTTTTTTTTGTGCCGGCGGGAAAGCAGCTATGGCCAGATCGGCCTCTCCATTAATGATCGGCTGAAGTATCAAGCCTACTTGTTCAGCACATTCTCCCAGGTCGGCATCGATAAAAGCGACGATATCCGTTTCAATAGTTTTTGCAGCAGCGTTCATGGCCCCGCCCTTGCCGCGATTAGGGCTCAGTTTTAATACTTGTACTCCTGTCTTTTCCGCCAGTTCAGCAGTCTTATCAAGTGAACCGTCATCAACCACCAGGATTTTATTGATATGATCGAGTTTTTGCACAGCTTTAATGGTTGCCTCAATGGTTTTCTCTTCATTAAACGCCGGAATGACCACTGTAATTGACTTCATTTATTGCTGCTGCCCCCAAACGCTTTCAACCGGTAATGTCGGCATCAGTTTTTTAGCCGTAGATTTCATTCCATAATTGCCTGGCTCTCCAGCCATTGCAAAGACCAGGGAGATCTGCCCCAGGCTCAGTTCAATATTATCAATAGTGGTAATTTCTTTTTGCCCGTATTGATCCATGTATGAATATACTGCCTGATACTGTTCCACACCATATACTTTCATTTTGTTGGCATTCAGTTCATCGATCAATGCAGTATCAAAGGAATTCACGAAATAAAAGGAATAATCATTGGCCCCTCCCAGTATAATCACCCCTGCCAGTGGTGTTTGGTTGGCTCCGCTGAATTTGACCAGGTTATTATTCTGCAGGAATTCAATCACGGCAGGATCACCATGGTTTTGGATCACTGTCGCAACACTGCGGGCAATATATTGCCGCATGATATCCGGAGTAGCGTTCTCTTCCAATCCGTAAAACTCCTTAACCCGGCTCCTAACATCCTTGTCATGCAAACTAAGTCCTGATAAAACAACTGTTTTGGAGACAATATTGGCGCCTGCGCTGGCAAGGGCATTGATCATACCCGCCGGCAGGTCGTTATCTCCACTGATGACCACTCCGATCTGCATACCTTGCAGCTGCCCATTGACTAAAGGAGGTAAAAGTGTCTGACTGTAGTTTTCATAATTACTGATTATTTTACTTTGCCGCTGGTTGTCTGCCGTTAAAACTTCTTCATTCTCCTGTATTTCATAAAACTGTTCTTCCAGCCGGTCAATCATTTTCTTTTGTTGTTCCACAATCAAATTATCGCCTACGATCGTGCTTCCAATCAATATTCCCAGAGCCAGGGCCAAAAATACTGCCACAATAGAAGCAATATGATAGCGAAGATCGATCATTTTAATACACCTCAGTTAATTAAAAATTAAACAGCAATTTAAATTGCAAAAGCAGCAGCCGGAAAAATGGTTTGGTTGCCGGAGATATTGCCAGAATCATGATAATAGGTACTAATGCTCCCAGGAAAAGCTGCGCTAAGTATTTCGTCTGCAGGTTCTGTTTATATAATTGACTTACTCCGCGGGCATCAACCAAAATGGAACCAACTTTTAATCTTACCAGAAAAGTACTGCCCATTCCTTTACGTCCTTTTTCCATAAAGTCAACCATATTGGAATGGGTTCCTACTGCCACGATCAAACTGGCACCGTATTCCCAGGCTAAAATCATAGCCACATCTTCACTGGTACCCGGCATAGGAAAAATTTCAGCATTGATTCCCATGGCCTCCATACGCTCCATGCCGGGCGCTCTTTTGTCTGCATAAGCATGAACGATTATTTCTGCTCCGCTGTTAAGCGCCTCGTTAGAAACGCTGTCCATATCCCCGACAATGATATCCGGCTTTAAGCCAAATTCCAACAAGGCATCAGCGCCGCCGTCAACACCAATCAAAACCGGTTTCTCTTCCTGAATATAGGCGCTGATCGTACGCAAATCTTCTTTATAACTACTGCCCCGCACCACGATAAGCACATGCCGGTTCAGCATGTTGATCTTCAGCTCAGGCACCTGTAAGTTGCCAAGCAGAATATCTTTTTCTTTCTTGGCGTACTCAAGGGTATTTTCCACAAAGTGTTCCAGTTCCAATTGGCTGTTGGCATTGGCTTCTCTTAGCTTATCCTGAACATCTTCAAAGGTAAGCCAGTTTCCTTCAGCAACCAGACGGTTTCCCCAAAACACCTGATTCTCTCTTATTTCAAGCAAAACGCCTTCCTTGACGCTGCCGAAAATCTCTTCTCCCACCTGATCGAGAATCGGTATGCCTGCCTTTAGAATTTTAAAAGCACCTTTGGCATGATAGCGTCCGGTTATGGAAGGTTGCGCATTGATCACTGCCTGTGGTCTGATATCGATTATGGAATTGGCTGCCACCTCATCAATATCGTCGTGATTAATAATTGCAATATCATTTTTTTTAAGGCGCTGCACCAGGTTTTTTGTGCGGCGATCCATGCGGGCTCTTCCTTTGATAGCCATATTTCACTCCATTTGGAACAGCATTATTTTGAAATATATCTTACCACATCTTACTATAAATAAAAACTGAGACCAGTTTACCTTAAGCCGGAATTCTTATACTCACAAAGTCCCTGGCTGTAATGGAATTTGCAGTTACCATGCAATCCAGGGCAATAACTTTTACACCCTGAAGCACGGCCTTTTTCACCGCCTCTGCAAAAGCCGGATGCGTATCCCGGTTGGGGGTAAAGTATAAAACATCCTTCATTTGAATGATAAAAAACAGATAAGCCTCAAATCCTTCACTTACTGCATGGCAAAGATCATTTACATGTTTGATGCCACGTTCTGTTGGTGCATCAGGAAACAAAGCCACCCCGTCGTTCTCCAGGGTGACCCCTTTTACTTCAGTTAATATTTTCCGGTTTCCGGCTTCCATATAAAAATCCAGGCGGGAATCCCGGTAGGTGTATTCGGGTTTGATGTATGAAAGCTCAGGGAAAAAATTGCTGGTTTCAATCCATTCATGAAATACTTTGTTGGGGATCTGGCTGTCGATGTTAACCAGTCTTTCTCCTTTATATACCCCTAACAGATCAAATTTGGTCCTGCGTTTTTCACTGACTGCTTCCTGTACAACAATGTTGGCTCCTGGAACCAATAGTTCCTTGCATCGACCGGTATTCTTCACATGGCAGATCTCTTCCCTGCCATCGATTTCGATATGTGCGATAAAGCGATTAGGCCGAAATATAAATTTTCCTGTTCGTACATTATGATATTGCATGGTTGTGCCCTCGATGAATCATGTCTTGCCCTCCGTAAATTGGTTGACTGGTCTCGCTTTACCTGTCCGCATCCCCTGGGTTTGTGATACCAGCATCCCGGACAGCATCAGAAAGCATCCCAAAATTTCCTGTATTTCAAGGTATTCTCCCAACAACAGGAATCCACCGATGGCTGCAAAAACTGCTTCCATGCTTAAAATAATTGCAGCATGTGCAGGGCGGGCATATTTTTGCCCTACCGCCTGAAGCGTATAAGCGATCCCCACCGAGCCGATGCCGCCATAAAGGATCGGAACTGCTGCTGCCAGCAAGTTGCTCAAAACAAATTCTTCCGTTATAAACGCCAGTATAAGACTCAAGGCTGAACAAGTCATAAACTGCACAAAGGATAATTTCAATACATCTACCCGGGGGGAAAAATATCCGATGACAAGTATATGTACTGCCCATAAAAATGCTCCGATCAGGACCAGTAAATCACCAAACTGGATAGCTGACGACTCCTTTATACAAAGAAAGTACAATCCAACCACTGAGAGTACACATCCCAGCCATGTTCCTTTGCTGGTAGTCTGCCCCATGAAAAGGCTGATGATCGGGACCAGCACTATATAAAGGCTGGTTATGAACGCTGCTTTGCCTGCTGTGGTAGTGACTATCCCAATCTGCTGCAGAGAAGCAGCTGTGAAAAGTACTATTCCGGCAAGCACACCCGGAAATAACACCCCCGATTTTTTCACTGGTGATGGCTCATTACGGCTGAAAAAAAACAGCAGGGGAAGTAAAGACAGACCACCCAACAGGAATCTTACTCCGTTAAATGTGAAGGGACCGACATATTCCATCCCAGCCCTTTGCGCTACAAATGCAAATCCCCATATCGCTGCGGTGAGCAGCAACAGGAGATTGGCTCTAATAATATTCACCGATCGGCTCCTCTCATTAATTTGAATATTATAGCAGATAAAAAATGAATATTGTTATTTACTTTGCTAATTACCATTGATTTGTTGCTCACCTGAAAAAAACACCTAGGCAAATATTTAAAATCTCATAATAAACGGCTTGAACTTAAAAAAACCTCTTACCATTGGTTTTTCAAAACCAAAAGATAAGAGGTTTTTTAAATCATCTGCAATAAATTTTAACCGGCTTTACCTTCCAGCCTTAAACGATCGGCAATAATTGCAATGAATTCAGAATTCGTCGGTTTGCCTTTTTCCCCGCTGACCGTATAACCAAATACCTTGTTGATTTTATCAATATCACCTCTGTCCCATGCCAGTTCAATAGCATGCCTGATGGCTCTTTCGACCCGGCTGGCAGTTGTGTCATACTTCTGGGCAATGGTCGGATAAAGTTCTTTTGTCACGGCTCCCAAATAATTGATTTCTTCGGTTACCAAAATAATAGCATCACGCAGGTATTGGTATCCTTTTACATGAGCCGGTACACCGATTTCATGTATCACTTTGGTGACTTCGACTTCCAAATTTCTGGGGGCATTAGCCTGAGTTCTGACTGGAAACATTGTACCGCGGGATTTCTCCACTCGGCTGCTCGCATCACGCGCAATCTGTTTTACTCTCTCTCCCAGAACTTCCAGATTGAAAGGCTTTAAAATATAATAGTCTGCACCTAACTGCATCGCCCGCTGGGTGATCGTCTCCTGTCCGAAAGCAGTTAAAACGATTATTTTTGGACGTTTTTCCGCATCCAGCTCATTGATTTTCTCCATTACACCTATGCCGTCCATATAGGGCATAATCAGGTCAAGAATGAGAACTTCTGCATCACTGTTTTCCAAAACATCCAGTACTTCCATGCCGTTTGCGCATTCAGCGATTATGTTGAATTCAGGTTCATTATTGAAATAATCACTTAAAATCCCGCAAAACTCTTTATTATCATCAGCAACGACGACACCAATCTGATTTGCGTACAACTTAATCCCCCTCCCTAAAAGTATAAATATTTTTTATTTTCTTAATTTCGATTTTCGACGGCTCCCTAATTTTTTCCTGCTTTTTTTTTAAGCCAAATTAACCAATCTTGTTACAGACAGTTCTAATAATTACCATGAATCCTAAAAATAAAAACAGTCAATTTAAACCATATGTTTCTTTAATGCCGAAAATAGCTTAATTATTAAAAAAGTCCGGTCAATTAATTTGTCGAAATAGTATTTAATGAATTGGTATATCCTGGTATTTCCGACAGCATATTATCCATAAAAATACCGTACCCTCTGGTAGGATCGTTTAAAAATACATGAGTAACCGCTCCGATGATTCTGTTGTTCTGGACGATAGGACTGCCGCTCATTCCTTGTATGATCCCTCCGGTCAAATTTAACAAACGGGGATCAGTCACTCGAATCACCATACCCTTTCCGTTTTCTCTGCCGGGATATATTTTTTCTATATTGACCTCAAATTTTTCAATTTCATTTCCATTTACAACAGTAAACATTTCAGCTTTTCCAGTAACCACTTGATGGGCATAGCCTACTTCCATGGCATATTTCACTTTTGGATTGACGATATCTCCTTCTGTTCGGCCATAAATACCATTATTGCTATTCTTTAATATCGTACCGGAAAAAGAACTTTGGTCATCGAAAACACCTATTTTTTCACCTGGTTTTCCCGGCTGCCCAGCTTTAACGGTTTGAATGGAAGCAGTCACTATTTTCCCTTTAAGAACATTGATGCCTTTTTTAGTATCTGCGTCGATGATAATATGACCTAAAGCCGCATAATATTTGGTATTGGGATCCCAAAAAGTAAGTGTTCCCACTCCGGTTATGCCATCCCGTACGTATAAACCGATACGGTGGCGGTTGGTTTCCGGGCAATATGCTGTGGGCACCGGTATGGTAATGCTTTTACCGCTTCGTTTGATTTCCAGTATTACTTTTTTATTCCCATTTTCATCAATAATACGAGCTAAATCATTTTCCGATTCAATTTTTTTATTATCCGCTTTCATAATCAAATCGCCGATTTCCAATCCCTGGTCCCGGGCCGGATAAATCTTTTCACCTTCGGCACTGATTATAGGAGCAAACCCTACAACCATGATACCCTTGGATTGCAGCAGGACACCGATGGAATGACCACCGACCACTACACGTTGGTTGGATATGGATTCCACTTCAATCGATTTCAGGGGAATATATCCCCACAATTTCAACTGCATTTCTGCTTTGCCTGGTTTAAGCGCGATAATTTTGAATCCGGATGCTTCTTTGTTAATGGCAACGGGCGGATCATAAGGAAGGGCCAGTACACTGCTGGCTGGATCTTTAAGCTCAAGTTTTATTTTTTCGGCGAATATATCAGGCAGGCTGAGAATAATATTGTTTGACTCTCCCACAACCATTCTTTGATATTCTGGTAAACTTAAAACATTTTTAGCTTGTGGGGTCATGCATAAGGATATAAATACAATTACCAGAAGGATGCCAAAATAAGGCCGATATTTCCTCAAAATTAATCACTTCCCGCCGACTTGATACTTAATATTGTCTCCGGGAAGTAAAAAACTATACTGAACCTATATTTATGTATTTATGCTTTTCCTGACAATTTGATCATTTCTTTGGCGTGCTGCAGTGTAATGGCAGAATAATCTTGTCCCGCCATCATCCTCGCCAATTCCTCTATCTTTTCATTCTGGTCCAATTTTTTTACTGAGGTGATGGTGCGGTTGCCTCCCGCTTGCTTGATGATTGAAAAATGATGATCTGCGAAACTGGCAACCTGGGGAGCATGTGTAACTAGTATTACCTGATGGCTTTCGGCTAATGCTCCTATCTTTGCCGCCATAGCGGAAAGCGCTGTTCCTCCAACTCCCACATCTATTTCATCAAAAATCAGTGTCGGCACCTGATAAACAGCAGCCAAGGCCGTTTTCAGCGCCAATATAAATCTGGACATTTCTCCGCCGGAAGCGATCTTTTCCAGAGGACGCAATGCTTCGCCGGGATTGGGAGAAAATAAAAAATTAATTTCATCCCGTCCATTGGCATCAGGTGCTTTATTGCTGGTAAGGGAAACCACAAACTTAATGTCCGGCATATTTAACTGCATAAGTTCCTGCTGCACCAAACTTTGTAAAACCGAGGCTGCTTTTTTTCTTTTTTCTGTTAATTTATCCGCCAGCATGTCATATTCTTTTTCCAGCTTTTCAATCTCTTGTTCATACTCCCGGCGGGTTTGATCAGCATTATTGATGGCCTGCAATTCATGCCGGGCCTGATTTAAAAAAAGCAGTACTTCTTCTATATTCTTACCGTATTTTGCCTTCAGCCGGTTGATGATATGCAGCCGGTCTTCTATTTCTTCCAATTGGCCCGGTTCAAAATCAAGAGAATCCCTATATTTTGCGATTTCCCCAGCGAGATGCTGCACAGAATAATACATGTCTTCACAAGGGTTCAACATGGCGGCAAAAAACTCTTCTTCCTGGTTTCTTTTGATGATTTCAACGGTTTGCCCCAATAAATCAAATATATTACCGACTTCCTCGCCTGTGTACATGAGAGCTGCCAAATGTCCCGCGTCTTCAGAAAGTTTTCCGGCATTCTTGATACGATTGCGCAAAGCCACAAGCGCTTCTTCTTCGCCTGGCTGTAACTCAACTTTTTCAATTTCATTGATCTGGAAAGTGAGAAGATCTACTTGCTGCAATCTGGACTGTTCATTGCTTTTTAACTGATCAAGCTGCTTTTTGCTGCTGGACAACTGCTGATAAACAGCTGCCAGTGGAGCTGATATATCGTTATTTTCTATAAATTGATCTACATAATGGATAAACATTGCCGGACGCAAAATATTCAGATGGTCATGCTGGAGGTGCATATCCACCAGAAATGTTGCCAGCTCCCTTAACATTCCAAGTGGAACATTTCGCCCGTTAATACGTGATGAGTTTCGTCCTCCGGGGCTTATTTCCCGGCTAATGATCAGCTGGCTGCCATTTTCATCCGAGTCCAGCAGCTGATTTTCACGCAAAAAATTTTGTCCCCCCGGGTTGTCTTGCAGGGAAAATACTGCTTCGACAATCGCCTTTTGGCTCTCATCGCGGATAAAATCATTATTGATACGACCTCCTATAATGAGTCCCAGGGCATCAATAATAATTGATTTACCTGCTCCGGTTTCACCCGTCAGAACATTCAAGCCCTGATAGAAATCCATACGCAATTCATCGATCAACACAAAATTCTTTATGTATATTTCCTGTAACATGCATATTCGGGTTGGTTCATGAACCAATCCGTCCCACACCTCCCATACCGGAAAATGAAAGTAAAAAGAAATGAAGCTCTATTAGTAATAATCTTAACCTTTAAGCGAGTTTATTTATAGACAGGAAAAACAATCTTACCAGGCAGGATGTACTAGATTTATTTGCTGATTAAGCTGCGAAACTCTTGTAATACTTTCTGTACCATCTTCTTCTGTTTTACGATGACCAGGATGGTATCATCACCGGCCACTGTACCCAGGATTTGTTCATTTCCAAGGCTATCGATGAGTGATGCTACCGATTGTGCAGCGCCGGTCACTGTCTTAAGCACAATAATGTTCTCACTGTAATCGATATGGGCAACCAGATCCTGAAACATTCTTCGGCGGCGTTCATTGATTCCTCTTGTGGGCTGGCTCACTGGCATCGTATAATGATATCCTTCATGATCGGCTATGCGGTGCAGCTGCATTTCCTTGATATCTCTGGATACCGTAGCCTGAGTAACATTAAAGCCGCGGTTTTTTAATGCCTCACAAAGCTCTTCCTGGGTTTTTATCCTCCCTTTATTCAGGATGTCCACAATGGCTGACTGCCTTTGCGTTTTCATAGCGCCTCCTTTGTCTTCTGCACAACGATCAATTCCGGGGGTTGATTGATTTGATTCAAAAAAGTAATTTCAACAACATCAAACAACTGTTGGGGTATCTGTTGTAAATGATTCCGCAGTTCCGTAAGTTCCTCTGCCCCTGCCTGATGTCCGGGGTAGGCAACAATCGTCATTATTCCGCCCGGTACCAACATAGTTAAAATTTCATCAACAGCCTTAATGGTAGTCTCCTTTTTGGTAGTGATCAGGTGGTTGCCGCCAGGCAGATAACCCAGGTTGAACATGGCGGCATGGATTTTCTGGTCAATATGCTCTTTCACTCGGGCATGATCATCATGGATCAATTTTACCCTGTCAGTCAAATTTTCTGCTTTAAGCAAAATCTGTGCTGCTTTAAGAGCATCTTCCTGAATATCGAAACTATAGACCGCCCCCGGCGGTCCTACCAGCCTGGCCAATAATAGCGTATCATTGCCTTGTCCGCAGGTTGCATCCACGACTGTATCCGCTTGCTTAACTGCCTGGCTGATGATTTGCCGGCTGATCTGAACGGCATTCTTTAATCTGATTTTCACCCTGACCGTCTCTTATCTCCCTAGTTTTTGATCTATATACTGAAAAAACTGCTGCTGTTTAAAATTGACCAGATTCAAAGTTATTTCAGCCTGTTTTATTTTGATACGGTAATCTTTTTTGAAATTATAAATCACTTGTCCATCCATGCCAATAATGGCACCTGAACAGTTTACCGGGGTCACAGTGATGATTTTTTCAGCATTGACTACGATGCTTGGTGTATTCAGTTTGTTGGCTGCGATGGGCGTAATGACAAAAGCCTTCATAGACGGATCGATTACCGGCCCGCCCGCTGATAAATTATATGCTGTTGATCCGGTAGGCGTTGCAAAGATAACGCCATCTCCCCTTCTGGTATTCAGCTTCTGATCATCTATAAAAATATCAAAACTGATCATATGCAGGTCATTGGCTTTTATAACTACTTCGTTAAGACAGTGCACTGAGGCAACCAGATGGTCATTTTCAAGTATATCCGCTTCCAGTATCATACGTTTATCAAGAACATATTTACCGCCGATCAATTTTTCCAGATAGCCTTTTAGCTCAGCAACTTCAATGTGACTTAAGAATCCGACTGTTCCCATGTTGACCCCTAAAACCGGCGTTTGTTTCAAGGCATACTGTCTGGCAGCGCGCAATATCGTTCCGTCCCCGCCCAGGACGATGATCAGATCCAGTTTGTCAGGAAGTTGACTGCTTATATCCATGGCTCCATTGTCGATTAAAACATCCGCTTTAAGCTCTCTTAATCTGGCGGCAATTTCTTCCGCCATAAATTCAGTTGATTCTTTAAAACGGTTGTTAACTAACAATACCTGCATTATTAACCTCCCAGCGATTGATGTGCGGTTTCGACTGTTTCCTCTATCTTAAATTCCAAGCCAGCCAGGTTTTCCTGTTCTCTGTTCAGCAGGACAAAATATTCAATATTTCCCTGCGGTCCTTTGATCGGCGACCAGGTCAGGTTTTTGCAGAAGAGCCCTGTCTGGTTGGCATTGATGATACAATCCCGAAGCACCTGTTTATGAACTTTTTTGTCTTTTACGACTCCCTTTTTGCCAATTTTATCACGGCCAGCTTCAAATTGCGGCTTGATCAATGAGATGACCTGCCCGTTATCCTTCATTCCTGCTTGAATAACCGGAAAAACTTTGGCCGTAGAGATAAATGCCACATCAATGGTTACAATATCGACCAGCTCTCCCAGCTCCCGGGGATCAAAATAACGGATATTCGTCCTTTCAATATTTACGACCCGGGGATCATTTCTTAAAGTCCAATCCAATTGCCCGTAACCAACATCCAGGGCGAATACTTTGCGGGCACCATGTTTCAAAGCACAATCCGTATATCCTCCCGTTGAAGCCCCTATATCCCAGACGGTCTTATCTGTAAAATCCACCGAAAAAACCTTAATGGCCTTTTCCAGTTTTAATCCTCCCCGGCTCACATAGGGAAGGCGGGCAGGCTTAATCTCGATGGTGGCTGATTCGTCAACATTGGTTCCCGGTTTATCTTGCATAACCCCGTTAACCATTACCTCTCCGGCCAGTATCATGGCCCGGGCTTTTTCCCGGCTGGAAGCCGCACCTTGTTGATGAAGCAAAATATCTAATCTAATTTTCCCCAATCTTATATAACCCCACAACTTTTTTTTGCTTCAGTAAAGCAGGCCAGTGAGAGATTATTCTTCCTGCCAATGACTGGGCATCCATATTCAAAAAATCAAATAACAATTCTGTTTTGCCATGTTCGATGAATTCATCATTAATTCCGCATCGCAGAATATCAGCTTTAATATTCTCATCATTTAACATTTCAATCACCGCACTGCCAAATCCTCCTGAAAGGCAACCGTCTTCCAGGGTAATCAGCCGTGGATTTTTCAGAGCGGATTTTATAATCAGGTCTTTATCAAGTGGTTTAATAAAGCGGGCATTGATAAGACAACAGGCGATCCCTTGCTCAGCAAGAATTTTCTGGGTTTCTTTTCCCAGAGAAACACCCCGGCCAATAGCAATAATGGTGAGATCATCCCCATTGGTGATTATCTCCCCTTTTCCGACTGGAAGTAATTCGGGTTCTTCATTCACCGGTACACCGTCACCCACACCCCGCGGGTATCTTATCGCTGACGGACTATCTAAATGGCAGGCTGTAAAAAGCATATTCGCCAGTTCATTTTCGTTGGCTGGAGCCATTACAGTGAAATTGGGGATGTTTCTTATAAATGCCATATCAAATACACCGTGATGGGTAGGTCCGTCTTCTCCCACCAGTCCAGCCCGGTCCACCGCAATGATAACCGGCAGATTCTGCAGCGCGATATCCTGAATAAGCTGGTCATAGGAGCGCTGTAAAAAGGAAGAGTAAATCGCTACCACTGGCCGTAATCCGGCCCTGGCCATTCCAGCCGCCATGGTTACCGCATGCTGTTCACATATTCCCACATCAAAAAACCGCTGCGGATAACAGCGGGCAAATCTGGCCAAGCCAGTGCCATCTGCCATAGCTGCTGTGATTGCTACCATTCTTTCATCCCGGCCTGCTTGTTTTATCATGAAATCGCCAAAAACCTCGGTGTAGGTTTTGATTGCATTTTTAAAGGGGCTGCCGGTTTCTATGTCAAAAGGCCCGATACCATGAAAAATGCGCGGGTTTTTCAAGGCAGGTCCGTAACCTCTGCCTTTTTGCGTGATGGCATGGATAAGTATTGGTCCTTTCATCTTGCGGGCATTTCCCAGGACCTTATTCAGTTCAGATAAATCGTGACCATTGACCGGCCCAATATAAGTAAATCCCAGCTCTTCAAATATTTTGCCGGGTACCATCATGTATTTGACCATATCTTTAAAACGCAGGGCAGCTTTTGCTATATTAGGTCCGATAGCGGGTATTTTATGTAGTGCAGTTTCAATTTCCTCTTTGGTCCGGGAATAAGAAGGATCCGTACGAAGACGGTTGAGGTATCCGGACATGGCTCCGACATTTTTTGATATGGACATTTCATTATCGTTGAGTAAAACGATCAGATCCCGTCCTTCCTGTCCGGCATGGTTTAATGCTTCAAAAGCAACCCCGCCGGTCAGAGCTCCATCGCCAATAAAGGCTACGATAGAATATGTTTCTTTTTTTAAATCACGGGCGATGGCCATCCCCAGCGCCGCTGAGATAGAGGTGCTGGCATGACCTGTATTATAAGCATCATGCTCCGATTCTTCCACTTTAGGAAACCCGCTTATCCCGCCGAACTTTCGCAGTGACTTCATTTGTTCCCGGCGTCCGGTCAGAATTTTATGAACATAGCTTTGATGACCTACATCCCAAATGATTTTATCATTTGGTGAATCAAATACATTATGCAGTGCGATGGTCAGTTCAACCACTCCCAGGTTGGCAGCTAAATGTCCGCCGCATTCCGCTACACTGTTTACCAGCAGATCTCGAATCTCATCCGCCAATACATTCATTTCATTCATGTTTAATTTTTTTATATCCTGTGGTTTCTCAATAATATCCAGAATGTGATCCATCTTTCTTCAACCTCTGTTTTATTTCAATAATTCAATGTGAGTGTATTTTTCCCAGAAAGCCAATACAACACCCAACTTAAAAATAATATTATTCGCATTTTGGATGGCAAAGCTTTTTCCTATGGCCTTTCCTCCAACAGTAACAGCAGCAATGAAGCTGGTCATTACTCCGCCTAATAAGATGATATCAAGGACTGTAAACTGATTAACTAAGCTTACCACAATTCCGGCACCGATTGCACCACTTAAAGTGCCGGAGATATCCCCGATCACATCATTGAAATAATTGGCCACTTTATGAGCATTGCTTTTAATCCGGACTGCCTGTTTGGCGCCGAATATTTTTTTGGCTGCCCGGGCATTATGAGGAGCTAATTGTGCTGCTGTTGCTGCTGTACCTAATATGTCAAAAAAAATACCTAAAAAAATAACAAATAGCAGTAAAATAATGGCTATCAAAACATTATCTACTGCTCTGACCAAGGCTTCTGATCCAAGACTCATCAGCAAGGCAATTAAGAAGGTAACAAAGCCAACCAATAATCCTGCGATCAGATTGTCCTTATCAATAAAGCTGTTCAATTAGAATGGTACCTCCCAGGGAAAAATATCTCTGGCAAAAGGTTGTCTGACGAGTAAACGCTGCGCCATAGGTCCAGAAGGTTTTCCCAGCAGGACTCCCGATTGTTGCCAAAAGGGCGGTTTCCCTTTATGCCTGCTCAGCATTGTTGCCAAATACCATACTGGATTGCCACTAAGGACGCACTTTAATCCTCATCAAACCGTACAAAATGTACACAGTCTAGGAGTTTTCCTCTACAGCTCAAATCAATTTCTAGCCTCTTTTGCAGTATCCGGTTTCAAAGCGAACCATAAAACCCTGGCCGGGGTAATGTGGTTCCCCTGGCTTATTCGCCGCCACCACTCAAGGCAGGCTACACTGCACCCAGCTTTAACCAAATGCAGGTTTTCTCATCCGGACTTTGTGCCCCGATGAGCCTCCGCGGATATGAGGGTCTTGTCCGCATGCCATTGCGGATTGCCCTTATATCCTTAACTCCCAGCAATGACCCCCAACTGGGCGTCAGAAGCCAAAACCAGGAGCTTCATCGATGTGCCCTCAACGGATTTTTAGGCCCGTCTTCAAAACTGACAGAGCTGACTAGAATACTGCAACCTTTTGCCAGTTACTTTCCGACTATATATTGTATCATATCATTAAAATAATTCCACTTACATATTTAGTTACCTAACTGGTACGGCTTAACAGGTAATAAGCCAAATAGCGAAGGAAATCCGCCTCTTCCCCAAATCCCTTTAAATTTTCAATACACGCCTGCACACTTTTTTCCGCCAATGCTTTAGCTTTATCCAAACCATATAAACTTGTATAGGTAGTCTTAGAATTTTTTGCATCACTGCCAATGGGTTTACCGACTTCCAGTTCATCTCCGATTACATCCAGGATATCATCGGTTATCTGAAAAGCGAGACCAAAATTTTCAGCATAATCAGTAAGCTTTTGCAAGCCAGCCGGTTCCAGTCCTCCAAGAATAGCACCGGCCCTTAATGAAGCCAGGAATAATTTCCCGGTTTTTAAAGCATGGAGATGTTGCAGCTCAGCATGATCAATGTTTTGCCCCTCGGACTTCAGATCCAAGACCTGTCCGCTCACCATGCCCGCACTTCCCGCTGCAGATGCAATTTCACCAATCACCTGCAGCAATCTGATCCGGTCTTCATCATTTTGACAAGGCATTGTGGCCAACAGTTCAAAAGCTCCGGTAAGTAACGCATCTCCGGCCAAAATGGCCATGTCCTCACCAAATGCCTTATGACAGGAAAGCTTGCCCCGGCGATAATCATCATCATCCATAGCCGGCAAATCATCATGAACCAGTGAATAACAATGGATCATTTCCATTGCACAGGCTGCAGGAATCACTTTCTTAAGCTCAGCTCCCGCTATTGCAGCTCCTTCAAATACCAGAATCGGCCTTAGCCTTTTCCCTCCATTGTAAACCGCATAGGTCATAACTTCATGGATCATCTGCTTTTCTGCAAAGAGCCGATCCAGGCATTCTTTCAAGCTATCCTCTGCCAGTTCTTTCCTTTTCTTCATCCATTCATTGAATAGAGCTTTCTCGTCAGCCGTTAGACTGTTCTTAAGTTTATTCATTTATTTCTACCTCTGCCAGTTCCAACTCACCCTGAATGTTTTCCAGCAACTGTTGTATTTTCCCATCAGCCCGCTCTAATTCCTGCCTACAATAAAGGGATAGTTTTATCCCTTCTTCAAAAAGTTTGATCGATTCTTCCAGTTCCAATTCTTCGCTTTCCAAAGCCTGTACAATTTTTTCCAATTTCAGCAGTGCGGTCTCAAATTTGATCTCCATAAGCAGATTGCTCCTTTTTTAGGATTTGGGCCAGCAGACGATGCCGCCGCATATCAATGGTAACTAATTCTCCGATTTGCAGATTCTCAGCATCACGCAAGATCTTATCTTCCTGTTGGATAATTGCATACCCTCTCTCCATCACTTTCAGGGGACTTACACTGTCAAGCCCCTTCATGATTAGTGCAAAATGTGCTGCCTTATCTTTATAGCAATGCTTTATATTTCGATGCAACTGGTTTTGCAGATAGCTTACCTGCAGCTTTTTACTTTTTAATAAGCTTTCCGGCTGCTGCCACACCTTCTGCATCATGATCCGATCCAATAATTCGCTGCGATCCAGTAATTCCCGCTGCATGATCTGGATCAGGCGCTGCTGATATTTCAACACCCTTTCCAGCAGCAATGCATTATCTGGAACTGCCATCTGGGCGGCCTGGGTAGGTGTAGCTGCACGTATGTCAGCAGCGTAATCAATCAGGGTAGTGTCTACTTCATGCCCCACTCCGGATATGATCGGCACCTGTGAATCATAAACTGCTTTTACTACTTTTTCGCTGTTGAATGCCATCAAATCTTCCAGGGACCCGCCTCCCCTGGCGACGATGATGACGTCTATATCCCCTAATGTATTTAACCTGCTGATGGCAGCAGCGATTTCCTCCGGAGCACCCGCTCCCTGAACTGCGGTATGAGCTATAATGATATCCAAATTCCCTGCCCGGTTGCGAATCACTTTCAGGATATCCCTTAACGCTGCCCCATCCTGGGAAGACACGATCCCTAATCTTTTTACTATTTTAGGCAGTGGTTTTTTGTGTTCAGCAGCAAAATACCCTTGCGCCTGCAGCTTTTCCTTCAGTTGCTCCATCTGCCAATACAAATCGCCGACTCCGTATAACTGCATTTCCTGCGCATAAAACTGGTATTTGCCTTGTTTGGAGAAAACCGATACATTTCCGCGAGCTAATACTTCGACTCCATCTTTAGGGATAAAGCGCAATCTCTGCACCCTGCTTTTGAACATGACACTGCTGATGACTCCATCCCGGTCTTTCAGACTAAAATACATATGCCCCGATTGCTGATATACTTTACAACCAGATATTTCGCCCTTGATCCAGCAATCGGCAAGGGTCAAATCATTTTCCAATAAACTGCCGATATAATCATTTAGTTCGCTTACTGTAAAATACTCTCTCATACTCCCCTGCTCCATTCATGCCGAAGCATTTACAAAAAGGAAAGGCAAAAACAATACCTTTCCTTCGTTGGTCCTGACTATAACAGTTTAATTGCCGGTCCCGTTATTTTCACTTAAAACCTTGTCCAAAATTGCATTAACAAAGCTGGCAGAATTTTTATCGCCATATTTTTTGGCAATTTCGATCGCTTCATCAATGGCTATTACTGATTGATCAGGCTCGGTAAAGAGAATTTCAAAACTGGCAATACGCATAATATTTCTGTCGACTGATAACATGCGGTTTAACGCCCAATCCTTTGAATACAACGCAAGTTTTTCATCAATTAACGAAATATTCTTTAAGCATCCCTCAATTAATTGCCAGGAGAAATCACTATCTTCTCCGTCCAGTTCCTTATCTTCCATTAAATAATCGAAAGCTTGACGGGGGTCAGCATCAACCTGGTCTACCTGAAATACAACTTTAAAAGCAAATTCCCGCGCTTTTCTTCTGCTCAAATTTATCTTCCTTCCAGCAGGTTTAACTGTCTCTGAAGATTTTTCTTATCCATTGGTCAAAATTTTTATCCTCGTCAATACGTTTGCCGAGAATATAACCTAAAACAATACATACGATTATAAATATAGTTTTCCAAAAGCCGAAAGATAAGAATAAAATCGCTGCCAAAAGGCCAATCACCACACCAATGGTTTTGCCGCGGTGCTCTTCCCAGATCATATTCAAGAATCTTTCCAACATTCGCTGCCCTCCTTAATGTCCGGACTATTTAGCGGACGGCCCCAAGTCATCGATTAAAACTCTTATACTGAATACTTTTAGTCCGCCGGTTGTCTCCAACTGCTGTTTTACAGCTGTTTGAATTCTCTCACTCATTTCCGGAACATTGTAATCAGGATTGATCATGGTATGCAAAAGAACGTCCAATCCTTCGGGCTTGCTGTTGATGGTAGCTTTAATATCCTTTATGCCTTCTACTTTTTTGACCGCTTTCATAATGATGACTTTGATTGCCGGAATGGTCATCGAAACTTGTCCGTCTAAACCTTCAGTAACGATAACGGTTTTCGTCTTTGGTTCTTCTTTATTTGGTTTCAGTGAGTAAAATAGAGTAATTAATCCCAAAAGCAGCAATACTGCTGCAACTCCGGTTATGACCGGCCGGTTTTGTGAATTAGACATGACCATAGCAAAATAGTTCATGAATTCACTTCTGCCCACTGCCAATACCAGAGCCAGAGCACCTGCTGCTACCAATAAAAGACTGTATAAGAATAAAACAGCCCGCCATATACCGGTCATTTTTGCACCTCTTCCCATTTAGTCATCAACCCAACCCCATGTACGCAAGGGGTCATAAAATGATTTGAAATTATAGTTCTTCCTCCTGAACCTCCTGGGGCTCACTTTTTTTGAGTATGACAGAAACAATATGCACATTGACCGAGGAAACTTTAAGCCCCGTCATTGTTTCAACAGCCTGTTTCACTTCCTTCTGTACTTCTTCTGCTACTTGTGGTATTTGGTAACCATAATCAATCACCAGATATATGTCGATCTTTGTTTCTTCTCCAATGACTTCCACTCTTATGCCTTTGCCGAAATTCTTTTTGCCCAATTTTTCAACCAGGTCTGTGCCCCATCCGCCGCTCATTGATGCTACGCCTTCTACTTCAGAAGCTGCTAATCCGGCAACTGTTGCTACTACCTCATCAGCAATTCTAATAGCTCCTAATTCATTATTTATTTCTGGTTTATTTGCATCCATACTGTTACACCTCCCAATAAATTCTACTAATCATTGTATCAAATGATCGCGTCAGTATCAAATGATGTACTTATCGATTATTGTTATCACTCATCCTGCGCTGGATAAAATTTGTATAGATCTCACCCTTTTGAAAAAACGCATTGTCGATGACTTTCAAATGAAAGGGTATCGTAGTGGCCACATTTTCTATTGTAAATTCCTGCAGGGCTCTTTTCATCCGGCAAATAGCTTCCTGACGATTTCTTCCCCATACAATCAATTTCCCTATCATCGAATCATAATAAGGCAATATTGTATAATTCTCATATGCAGCAGAATCGATCCTTACCCCTGGCCCGCCTGGTATGATATATCGTCCGATCTGCCCAGGGGAAGGTGAAAAATCGTTATCCGGGTTTTCTGCATTTATACGACATTCAATTGCCCAGCCATTGATCTTTACATCTTCCTGTTTTATGGTGAGTTTTTCTCCGGCAGCAATTTTAATTTGTTCTTTTACAATATCGATCCCGGTTATCATTTCCGTAACAGGATGTTCAACCTGAATACGGGTATTCATTTCTATAAAATAGAAGTTTTTATGTTTGTCCACCAGGAATTCTATGGTCCCGGCACTGTAGTACTTTGCTGCCCTGGCAGCCTTTACCGCAACCTGCCCCATTTTCTTTCTCAGCTCCTCATTCATAAATGAGGAAGGCGCTTCTTCCAGCAATTTTTGATTGCGCCTTTGCAGTGAGCAATCCCGTTCTCCCAAATGAATCAGATTACCGTGTTCATCACCTAATATTTGAAACTCAATGTGCCGCGGTTCTTCAATATATTTTTCCATATAGATCTCATCATTGCCAAAGGCCGCCTTGGCTTCCATTCTGGCCATATCCAGGGCATCTTTTAAATCAGTCTCATTTTGAGCGAGGCGCATACCTTTACCGCCGCCGCCAGCTGCCGCTTTGATCATCAGAGGATATCCCATTTCTCTGGCAACCTCCAGAGCCTGCTCATAACTGTTTACATTGCCCTCACTCCCTGGTACCAGAGGGACACCCGCTTGTTTTACCAATTCCCGGGCTTTGATTTTATCTCCCATGAGCTGGATCACTTCTGCTTTGGGACCAATGAACTTAATATTATAGGTTTCGCAAAGATCAGCAAAGTAAGCATTTTCAGCCAAAAACCCATACCCGGGATGGACTGCATCTACCCGCTGGTTTTTGGCAGCCGAAATAATATTGGGGATATTCAGATAACTTAATCGAGCTGATGCTGCACCTATACATACAGCTTCATCAGCCATTTGCACGTGTAAACTGTTTATATCGGGTTTGGAGTATACAGCTACAGTTTTTATCCCCAGCTCTTTACAGGCTCTTATGACCCTGACCGCAATTTCACCGCGGTTGGCTATCATTATTTTATCAAACAAGTGCTCACCCCTATTCTGTCTCGATCAGGAATAAGGTCTGTCCATATTCAACTGCGTCGCCGTTTTCCACTTTTATTTCTACAATCTTGCCGTCCACTTCAGCTTTTATTTCGTTCATAAGCTTCATAGCTTCCACGATACATAAAATCTGTCCGCTTTTCACCTGATCTCCCAATTTTACAAATGCTGGTGCGTCCGGCGACGACGCTTCATAAAAAGTACCAACGATAGGAGCTGTTACCTCTACACAATTTGCTTTATGCGGAATCACTCTTGGCCCTTCTACTCCCTCTTCCTTTGGATCGAAAGGGCTTAGAGTCTTTGCGCTTTGATTGTCTTCTGCAGATACGGCAGATTTTCTCAGGATTAAACTATAGTCATTCCGTTGCAGATTGATTTCCGCCACAGATGTACTATCCAACAACAGGATCAGCTCTTTGATCTCTCCCAGATTCATTTCATTATCTCCCTTCGGGCTATTCCCCTCACTGTTTTTCCCTGTGGTCCGCTTTGCCTGGGTAATTTTACCGGCGGCGTTTTTATCAGTGGAAATCAGAACCGGTTGTTCTTTGCTGCTCTGGTTTTGCCGAAACTCAAAGTATTTCAAAGCCACTTGCGGGAACAGGGCATATGATAGTATATCTTCATCAGATTGAGCATACTGGGCAACTTCCTGCTTGCATTTCTCCCAGGCAGGGGGAAGTAAATCTGCCGGGCGAACCGTGATGACCTCAAGGTCACCTACGATTTTTTGTTTTATCTCCTCACTGATCTCCACCGGAGGTTTGCCATAAAGACCCCTTACATAATCTTTTACCTCGCCGGGACACATTTTATATCTTTCACCCGTCAAAACATTCATAACAGCTTGAATACCAATGATTTGACTGGTGGGGGTCACCAGAGGCGGATAGCCTAAATCTTTCCTTACATTTGGGATTTCATGCAGCACTTCATCCCAACGATGTATGGCTTTTTGTTCCTCAAGCTGCGAATAGAGATTGGTGATCATGCCGCCTGGGATCTGGTGTTCAAAGACCTTCATATCAGCGATCCTTGTAACACCTCGTTCAAATCCTTTTTGTTTTCTGATCTTTTCAAAATAATCAGCGATCTCAAATAAATCACTCAGTTCTATGCCGGTATTCCATTCCGAATCTTTCAGAGCTCTGACAATGGTTTCAACCGGTGGCTGCGAAGAGCCGAAAGCCAGAGGGACAGTTGCTGTATCGATAATATCTACGCCTGCTTCAGCTGCTTTCAGAAGCGTTGCGATAGCCATTCCTCCGATGTAATGCGTATGTAGCTGGATGGGCAGACAGATACTATCTTTCAATGCCTTGACCAATTCATAAGAAACATAAGGGGAAAGCAATCCCGCCATATCCTTTATACATATTGAATCTGCGCCCATATCCCTTAACCTTTTGGCTGTATCTACGAAATGGTTCAGTGTGTGGACCGGGCTGATGGTATAGACAACACAAGCCTGCACATGTTTTCCGGTTTGCTTTGCTGCTTTAATGGGAACTTCCAGATTACGCAAATCGTTTAATGCATCAAAAATCCGGAATATATCGATACCGTTATCGGCAGATTTTTCTATGAACTTTATGGCAATATCATCTGGATAATGAGAATAACCCAATAATGACTGGCCTCTTAGGAGCATTTGCAGTTTGCTTTTCACTACCTCACGTCGGATAGCCCTGAGTCTCTCCCAGGGATCTTCCTTCAGATAACGCAAACACACATCAAAAGTAGCTCCGCCCCATACTTCCAGGGAATGATAGCCGGTATTATCAAGCTTGTTTAAAATCGGCAATATATCATCAGTGGTCATTCTAGTAGCCCACAAACTCTGGTGTGCATCCCGCAAACTGGTATCAGTTATCTTGATTCTGCTCATTTTGGCCTCCTTGTAATACGGTAAATCTTATGAAATGAAAATTGCGATATTATCCCAGAATATAATTATACCCAGGCCTGCGGCCTGAGTATTGAATCTGACTTTTTAATATTATAGAAGCAAAGTCCCGTGTTTACAATGTTTTTAATTTTGTATTATTGTATACACTACTTTACATTCCCCTGTATATGATACAGATTTGCTCAGCATCATAGCCAGTTATTTTTTCCACTGTGGCCATGACCTCATCTTCCTGCTCAATTGGCTTGCTGCTCTGAAGAACGATCAAGGCGGTATCAGCCTGGATAATGGCCACGCAATCATCAAAACCTTTCGATTTGATTATCCCTTCAGTCTGCAATTCTTTCTCCATTTTAGCTGATATATTTATCAGCTCCAATGCAGCTTCCGGTTGTGCTTCTTTCATGACCGGACTATTCAAAACTTCTCTTAACATTTCGATTTGCCGGCCCCGTACCCGTTCTCTTTCCACACGGTATTCGGCGAAGAAATCATCGGCAGATAAGGTCATGTTCTCGGGTGGAATACTGCTATTATTGGCGGTCTGGTATTGATTCTTCTCAGGGCTGGCAGGCGATAGCTGGTCTTCATCCCTGCCAGGCTGTAATAATAATATGGCCAGAATAAGGACACCCGCTATGAGAATAAACCACCTGATTTTTTTAAAATTTAACATCATTATAAGCCGCCTCCTTTACCAGGCATTACACTTACCTTATGAGCAGGTACATTTAATAGTGTTGCCGTTGCTGCCATAAGCTTCTCTTTAACCGCCGGGTTTTCAGCTCCCTCGGCAACTACCAATACACCGATCACCTCAGGGAATTTATTCTCTGTTAATAAAGGATTTCCGGACGAGACAGCCAATTCCTTAGTGCTTTTGATTTCCATGGATTGCTTTTGCCCCCCCTGGGGATCAGCATCTGTGATGTTGCTTTTTTCTTCGGTTATGTTGCTGTAATATTTTTTTTCACCATCAGAAGATAAAGTAATACTTACCTTTACCTCACCTGCTCCCTCAATTTGCCCGAGTATATCGCTTAGTTCCCGGGTCAATCGCTCTTTGACATCATTGTTGGCAGTAAATTGCTGCTTAGTTTCCGGCGGGAACTGATTGCTGTCAATTTTCGGGGAAGGATCCCAAATTAAGGCCAATAAACCAAGACATATGGCAATAATTATGATATACCTGCCCTTTTTGCTTTTAAAAAAAGCTCCTGACTCCCCACTGCTTTCGGTAAAATTTTTTATCCATTTTCCCAACATTAACCTTCTCCCTCCTCGAATGTGATTTCAATTTGATCTGCCTTCATTCCATATATGTTATCTACCAGCATTAGAATTTTGTTTTTTATCTGTTCCTGTTCTTCCCGTTTCAATTCCTCCTCCCTGCTCCCCCCAAAAACTGTGACATCTGTGCCTGGTTTATCTGCCTCATCAGACTCGACCCTAACAAGCAGCATCACCTTATCAGCAGTACCGGCATCCCCTTTTTCTATACGGGCTTCAACTGCTTTTACGCCTGGTACAAGGGAAGTCAGCGCACTGATTTGTCCCTGCAATTTCTCCTGGACCTGCTGTTGGTTGCTGTCCATTACCTGCTGATTTATTTCCAATCCTTTTTCCAGCATTTCCTCTTCCATAGCCTGATCATACCTGTAATCCCAGAAGTTTATTTCAAAATTCCGGTCCCTGAATGCAACGTTTAAGACTGGGTTTAATATGGCAATCAGTACAAACAAACCCATGGTAAAACTGACAAATGGTTTAAGACTGCTTTCGGGCAAAAGCAATTCCAGCAAACTGGCAACAATGATAATCACTAAAACCGTTTTTACAATTTCCACCAAAGTATCCAAAATACTCTCACTCCATTTGACTGCATCGTCAAGGCATGCCATAATGGCTGGTCATGGCCACAACAACGGTTATCATCACAAAAAACATCATCCCTGCCGAAGCTACCGCTGCCAACATCAGCATAAGATGACTTCCCAACGTTTCTAAAATCGCCGAAGTTTTCGCGTCTCCCATAGGCTCCGCCACTGCGGCCGTTACTTTATAGATAAGCGCTATGGCAGCTATCTTCAGCAGTGGAAATATCAACATTCCCAGGATGATAATGACACCAAAGATCCCTACGGCCTGCTTGATCATAACGATGTATCCTGCTGCTACCTCTATGGTGTCGGAAAACATTTTTCCTACCACGGGTATGGTATTATCCGTGATAAATTTCGTTGTTCTCAGGGCTACTTTATCCAGCGCTGAGGCATATAAAGATCGCAATGTGATCATTCCCACAAAGATGGTAAGAAAAAAACCTAACGATAATTGTGCCATCTGTCCAAAGAATTTGGTCATTCTTTCCACTTTTACCGTGCTGGACATCTGGTTGGCGATACTTAAGATCGCCGATAAAATGATCAGCGGAAAAACAATATTTTTGACCGCATTGGCAAAGGCAGTAGCAGTAGTCATCAACAGCGGAAAAAGAATAGCCGCCGAATTGATATTGCCTAAAGCAGCGACCAGCATCAACATCTGGGGGAGCATCCCCATCATAAAGGAAACCATATTATCGATGGTATGCTGCCCTATCGATAAGACTACTTTGAAGGATGTTACTGCAATGGCACTTAAAGCTAAAAAACAAGCCAGATATGATATGCGGGCTATTCCTGAGGCAAACGACGTTTGCAGATTGTTGATCAACGCTGCTACTACGGACAATATCAGTAATTTCCCAAGCAGACCGGAATTGGCGGTTACTTCTTTGAAAAAGTATTTTATGATGTTTTCGCTGATTTCCTTAATGTCAAATTCCCAGGTTCCCTGCCGGAAATCTGTCAGCCATTCTTTTACCGATTTACTGTCAAGATAATGACTGAGCTCAGAATCTAAATTATGTTTATATTCCTCCAGCAATGAAAAATCAATTTCCGCTAAAGTATCCTCCATCACCGAAGGAGTTTCCGTATTGCTTTCCTCCGCTGCCATCATCGGTACCGGCAAAATAATAAGAAATATGCTGATTAGTAAGATCTTACCGATATTTTTCATAGCTAACACCCGTTTTTCCTGTGATTTCCATTATCTAACCAGGCATCAATTCCAGCAGAGATTCCAAAATGGCTACAATGATAGGTATGGCCAGCACCCCGATAATGATCTTGGCCGCAAATTCAACTTTTTTAGCAACAGCCTGTTCGCCGGCGTCAATACAGATTGAGGCAGCGAATTCTGCCAAATATGCCACCCCCAATATTTTAAGGATCGTAGTTAAGAAAAAATAATTGATTTCGGCACGACGGGTCAGCTCTTTTAACACTTCAACGATGGAAGCCATCTTATCCATCAGAAAAGTAAAAACCACAACCGCAAAGACGATACTGAGCAGAACTGCCATGACCGGTTTTTCCTGGCGCAGGATAAGTAAAAATATAGTAGTTAGAAGGGCTAATCCAATTATTTGAGCTATTTCCAAAACGATCTCTCCTCCTGATTAACCCCAAAGATGAAGATGGTCGATTACAAATTGAATACTGAGCGGACTACAGTGAAAAGCTGACTCATCAGTTGTACCACAATAATGAGTACTACGATCACGCCTGCCAAAGTAAGCATTTCAGCCTGCTCTTCTTTTTTAGCCTGTTTCAGAACAATGGAAAGAATGGAAATCAAAATTCCGATACCGGCAATGCGAAAGATAATATCAATATTCATCATCAGCTTGGCCTCCCTCATATGTAACTTGGTCGCTGATTTTATAAAAGCAGGATAACAATGACTGCCCCCAGGATAAAACCGCCATATGACCATATTTTTCGTCCCGATTCTGCCTCCGCAAGCGCTGTTTCTTCCAATAGCTTCAATTCTTCCTGAATCAGGATAAAATACTTTTGCTGCTCAAAACGATCTGAAACACCCAATTGCGGTCCCAAGGACTTCAATAACTCCAGATCGATGGTTTTCAAGTCCGATTCATACTTAAGTCTTTTCAAGCCGCTTTGCCACGCTTCATGCCCGGTGATTCCGGATTTCTTTTCCAAGGTTTTTGCAGTTTCTTTAAACAATCCCGACACTTCATTTTCACAAAACTCCGCTGTGCGCCTCATTGCCAGAGATAAAGGGGTCTGCATATAAGTAATTTCCTTTTCCAGGAAGCCTAATGCCATGCGCAGACTTTTTAATTGCCACACACGTTTATCTATCCGCCGGGCCCCTAAAAGTCCCCACATGCCAAAGCCGGCAATAATCAGACAAATACCCAGGGTTTTTATCTCCATGTCAATCCCACCTTATGAGTTCTTCCACGGTACCTGGTCCTTTTCGCCGGGATAATACGATCCCCAGTTGAAATATTTTTTGCTCCAGCAAGGATTTCATCACCGGCCGACGGCTTAGTTCCCGCATACTGCCGGCATGAACTGAACTGATAACAGCTACCCCGGCATTGATACATTCCAGAATCGCTTCGGCATCTTCCATTCGCCCTATTTCATCTGTTATGATTGCCTGGGGAGACAGGGAGCGTACGGCCATAATCATTCCTAATGCTTTGGGGCAGGCATCCAATACATCTGTACGCGGCCCCACGTCCAGTTGGGGTATCCCCCGATAACAGCCGGCGATTTCAGAGCGCTCATCGACCACCACCACATTATGCTGGCCGGCGTGGGAGATACCCCGGGTGATATCACGTAAAAAAGTGGTTTTCCCGCAGCGGGGAGGAGAAATGATCAGTGTATTCAGTATCTGACTGCCGTCAGGTATCACATTCCTTAAAACCGGCTCAGCACAGTTTTTAACTTCCCTTGCAATACGCAGGCAAATACCGGAAAAATCTTTGATGGTCCTGACTTGACTTCCTTCCACAATGACCTGTCCGGCTAACCCAGCCCGATGCCCGCCCTGAACGGTTATAAATCCTCTTCGAATTTCTTCTTCAAAAGCATATAGTGAATTGTCACTTATAGAAGCAATGGTACGATAGATATCTTCACTGGTTACCACATAAGCCTTGTCAAGACTCCTTGCCAGCTCTCCCTTGAAATTGACAGCAGCATCTTTATCTCCGATCTTCATAATCAGCGGTTGTCCTGAGCGTAGTCGTATTTCCTCAAGGGATGCGAAAAATCGGTCATTCAAATGCATAATAATGTGCTGCAGAGGCGGCGATAAATAAGGAAGTATTTGTTTGCTGACTATTTCTTTATCACCTGTCATATGCACACCTCCTTGCTTTATTTATATATTGGAGTGAAGTGTAAAATATTCCATATTACTCATGATCATCAAGATTAATAAATCGAAATTGCGGGCAGAAAAAAGCAGGGAACCACCTTTGCTGTGGTTCCCTGTCAAGTAACTATTATGACCGCAAATCCTTAAGCTTGTTCGTGTGGCTGACTGTTTTCCATTTCATCAGGGAAATAGGTAAATTCATGATCAAAAGACCCGTCATTGATAAAGATCACTTCATTACAATTTGGGCATATGATCTCCAGCCGTTCTTCCTCTTCGTCATCCAACAAGCTTGACTCGAAATAGATTTCTTCTCCGCAATTTTGACATTGTGTCTCAATAAACTCTTCATCACTTAAGAAGTTTTCTTCCAGGTCAAATAAATCATCATCAATGCTCTCAACATATTCCTTGAAATCTTCGAATTCACACTGCATATTTATCATGGCTTCGGCTATTTCCTCCAGAACAGCCAATATGCCCGAAACTATTTTCCCCTGGGGACTGGCATCACTAATATTCAGTCCTTCACTTAAGCCCTGAAGATAGCTTATTTTTTCAGATATATCAAATGACATAAAAAATCCTCCTTTTAGATGCTAATCAACTATGATTATTATTTCAAAAAAGGAGAATTTTAAACTTGTGTCCGGTTGATTTAAATAAACAATGATTTTATCAGATCAGGCTCTTTCCATATATTGGCCTGTGCGCGTATCTATTCTCAAACGATCTCCCTCATTGATAAACAGAGGAACCTGAACGGAAGCTCCTGTTTCCAGTTTGGCAAGTTTCGTGGCACCGGTTGCGGTATCGCCTTTAACACCCGGTTCCGTTTCAACAACTGTCAATTCCACAAAATTGGGCAATTCAATTCCAATTATATTTCCCTGGAACAGCAATACCTCAATGACCATGTTTTCCAGCAGCCATTTAGACCCGTCCCCTAAGGTTTCCTGATTGATGCTGATCTGGTCATAACTCTCATTATCCATAAAATTATAGCCATCGGAGTCTTTATATAAAAATTGCATTTCTCTTTTATCCAGATGGGCGCGGGCTACTTTTTCTCCGGCTCGAAACGTCTTTTCCACCACTGATCCGGTTTTTACATTTTTGAGTTTGGCTCTTACAAAGGCTGCTCCCTTACCTGGTTTTACATGCTGGAAATCAACTACCTGATAAGCCTGTCCTTCCATTTCGATGGTTACACCCGTTTTAAAATCATTTACGGAAATCATCTCATCCCTCCATTAAATCAGTATAAGATTTTTGTTGGCTTTGGTCACAACTTCGCAGCTGTCTTGTTTTACTATTACTGTATCTTCTATACGAATTCCTCCCCAACCTTTTATGTAAATACCAGGTTCGATTGTTATTACCATGCCCGGTTGTACAACTGTATCACTGCTTGATGAAACAGCTGGCATTTCATGAACTTCCAGGCCGACTCCATGACCCGTACTGTGAAGAAAATACTCGTCCAGACCATATGATTGTAACCGGGTTCTTACTGCCTGGTCCACATCTTTGCATCGTATCCCGGCTTTGATCATGGAAACCCCTAATTGTTGCGCTTCTAAAACCGCCATATACTTATCGTGATAGGAAGAGTCCATTTCTCCTATCCCAATGGTCCTGGTCATATCAGCCAGATATCCCTGAAAAAAACCACCGTAATCCATGGTTATCATTTCACCAGCTGCAATAACTTTGTCGCCAGGGGTGCCATGCGGCAGAGCGGCATTTTCTCCTGCAACGGCAATGGTAGTGAATGCTTCCTTTTCGCAGCCTTTTTGACGCAGTAAATTATCGATTTTGTCGGCAATTTCCTTTTCGCTCATACCTAGCCTAATTTGGCTTAACATTTCAGCGAATACCGCATCACCAATTGCAGCCGCTTGTCTGATCAGCTCAAGTTCAGTCTCGTCTTTAATAATTCTGTCGTTCTCCACGATTCCCTTTACGGGGATCAATTCTGTTTTAAGATTTTTCTTCAGCCAGGAATAAGTATCATAACTTACAACCTGGCTTTCAAAAGCCATATTGTCAAAACTGCCCGCCAGCAGGTTAAATTTGCTGCCATCGAAGTTTTTTTCTTCGATCAGTTCCCATTCAGGACATTGGCGTGCAGCCTGTTCGCGGTAGCGGGAATCACTGATAATGTATTTCCTTTGTGCCGTAATGAAAAGCCGGGCATCATATCCGCCGGTAAAGCCAGATAAATATCTTATGTTTTCCGGCTTGCAAACCAAAAAAGCATCGATTTTCTGACGTTGCAAATGATCCCTTATCTTTTCAATTCTATCGTTAATATGAAACACCTCAAATGAAATAATACTGATAAAGATTTACCTTTTATTATTTAACATATTTATTGCTGCTTGCAAAGCCATTTTATATACAGCCGGACCCAACCCAAATATGCCGCCAATTGCTGCCGGTGAGATAAATGACTGACGGCGGAAGTCTTCCCGGGCGTATATATTGGTCATATGTACTTCTATCACTGGTATGTTCACCGCTTTAAGCGCATCGTGAACAGCAATGCTGCTGTGGGTCAAAGCCCCTGCATTAATGATGATAAAACTGGCCTCACCATAAGCCGAATGGATTCTGTCGATTATTGCACCTTCGGAATTGGATTGGAAAAACTCCAGTTCAACTCCGTTTTCAGCTGCCATTTCGCATAAACCAGCATTAATTTCATCAAGTGATTGAGTTCCATATAAATTAGGTTCTCTTATTCCCAATAAATTAAGATTGGGACCATTGATCACTAAAATTTTGTGCAACTTTCTCCGCCTCCTTTTGTTATCAGCCGCTTATATTTACATTCTGCAAACGAAGGGCAGGAGCTGCTTTGCTGCCATAAAACCGCATATCGCTGCCCACCGCATCAATATTCTGCAGTAAATCAACAATGTTCCCGGCAATGGTTATTCCGCGTACCGGGAATGTGAGACCGCCATTTTCTATCATTATACCTGCTGCCCCTACGGAAAAATCTCCGGATATGGGATTTACGGTATGCATTCCCATGACTTCTGTAATATATAGTCCTTTGCCGATGCCCGCTATCAGAGATTCAGTACTATTAGCAGCAGGCAAGACCATAAAATTGGAACTGCCGACTCCCGGTAAAGATCGAAAGGAGGCCCGTCTTGCATTACCAGTGGAAGTTACGCCGTCCCTGGCAGCAGAATAAGTATCATACAAATAATGATTTAACACCCCGCGGCTGATAATTTGATTGCAGCGGGTGGGAACTCCTTCATCATCAAAAGGAAAGCAGGCTGTTCCATCGGCCCTGGTTGCATCGTCAACTAAATGAAAGCTTGTTGAAGCAATCTTCTGCCCTATTTTCCCTGCCAGCAGCGACTTCCCCTTTTGAACGGTTTCCGCATTGACCATGCGGGATAAGATGGTCATGAATTGGGTAACTACGTAAGGTTCCATTACGCAGGGAATAACTGCTGAATCAATATTCCTGGCATGGAGGCTGCGGATCGCATTGGCGGCTGCTTCCCTGCCAACTTTAATTGGCTGCAAATCCTTAAACCATTTGCTCATACACATGGCAAATCCTGTCTGAGCATCTCCCTTTTCTTCCGCAGCCAAATAAATATAGATCCCGCTGAAGTTCCCCTTGGCGCTGGCATAAAGTCCGTTGGTATTCATTATCAAAGTAATATATTCTGCGTCTTCATAGCCAGCTCTCTCAATAATAGATATACGTCCATCGGTTTGCCGGGCAGCTTCTTCCACCTGTTGGGCCATTGCTATTTTTGTTTCAACTGAAGCTGAATTTATCTCTTCATCATAAAGCTGCATAGCCTGATATTCATATTTCCCTGAGGGCAGTTGATTATATTGATCTGCAGATGTATATGCGGTGATTTGGTATGCATCATCAACCGCTTCCAGGATCGCCCGGGCGGATAAGTCACTGGTATAAGCAAATCCTATTTTATTGTCTTTTATCAACCTTATGCCCAGACCGGTTTCCTCCGATTCTTTCAGAGTTTCCACCAAATGATCTGCCACTTCTATACTTAATTGACGGTTGATCGTAAGATAGACTTCAGTATCGACCCCTTTGCGAAGACCCGCTTCCAAAGCTATATAACCGGCTTCCTTTAAGTAGTCCTCGTTCATAGTTCCTCCTATTTTCGCCTGATTCTTTTAATCTGCGGGCCGTCTGCCATTCTTGTTCCGCCAATGGTAAGTTGTTTGATGCGTATGGTAGGCTGTGCATCACCAACTGCCACACCTTGTCCGTCTTTCCCGCAGGTACCGATACCAAAGCCCAAATCCTTCCCGATGCTGTCAATATTTTTCAACACTTCCGGTCCGTTCCCGGTCAAAATAGCTCCCCTGACCGGAGATTTGATTTCACCATTTTCAATCAGATAGGCTTCCTGGACCTCAAAAACAAAATCACCATTGGTGGTATTGACCTGCCCGCCTCCCATCTTCTTGACCAGAAGTCCATGGGAGGTTGATTTGATGATCTGCTCCGGTTCTTCAGAACCAGGTCCGATCATGGTATTGGACATGCGTGGTATGGGTTTGTGCTGATAGGATTCCCGCCGTCCGTTGCCGGTGGATTTTGTGCCATCTTTTTGAGCTGTTAACCGGTCATACATGTAACCACATAATTCACCATTTTCAATCAAAACCTTTCGTTGGGCGCGAATACCTTCATCATCAAATTGATAGGATCCATATTTGCCTTCAATGGTAGCATCATCAATTATATTCACTCCGGATGCCGCAACTTGCTTACCCCGGTTATCTTTATATACGGACAGGCCTTTTTGAACCAGATCAGCCTCCAGTCCATGCCCGCAAGCTTCGTGCACCAGGGTTCCTCCTGCTGTTGATGACATAACAACCGGCATTTTTCCGACCGGTGCCGGTTGAGCAGAGAGCATGTTTACAGCCAGTTTGGCAGCATTAAGGGCCATATCATCAAGAGAAACCTTATTAAGTAACTCCCAACCGCCAATTTCCCCGGCTGATTCATAACCAGTCTGAACAATATTCCCCTGTGCCGCAACTGCACTAATGCTCATTCTTACCCGCGATCTTTCATCTTCGATTAATTCACCTTCACTGTTGGCAATTTGCACTGTTTTGCGGGCTTCTCCCAGTGTTATAGTGACCTGACGAATATCTTTGCTGAAATTACGGGCTATGTTATTGGCTGATACAATATGTTGGATTTTATCTGCAAAAGATAATTGCTCAGGTTGAAAACGAATTTGGCTGTTTATGCTTTTACAATTCAGGGCTATAGAAGACCTGTTTATCATATTGGGGCCGGCAGCACGACTTGCCGTTTCAGCAGCTTTTAATAAGCTTTTGGTGGATAGATCATTTGTATAAACATAAGCAGTGTTCCCTTGTTTGATGACCCTGATCCCTGCACCTTTTTCTCTTCCACTGTTTATACTCTCGATTTTATCGTCGTCATAGTATATATTGCTGATATTTTTTTCCTCGACGTAAATTTCTGCAAAGTCGCCCCCACTTTTCAGTGCTTCGTCCAAAACCTGGTTTAATATATACTTATCTAACATCCACTTCCTCCTGTCAGAAGATCGTGCCGGCTAAAATATATTTTTAAGTATAATTTAACCGGCTGGTTTATTTTAATTCTGCCTTAAGTCATCGTTCTTCACGATCATATGCCGTACCCAAGGCATTAGGCGCCCCCGCATCCTGCCGCATTTTTATGGTGACGACAACCAACACGATCACCGTAAATAAATAAGGCAGCATTTGCAGGAAAAAAGCCGACATTTTTATACCAGCAATCTGCAAGCCAAAGGTCATGGCTTCCACTGCACCAAACAAGTAAGAACCTGCTATCGCCCATATGGGATTCCAGAGTGCAAATATAACCAGAGCAACTGCAATCCATCCACGCCCGGCGGTCATATTTTCCTGCCAGGAAGGTGCATAAACCAGTGATAAATAAGCCCCTCCCAGACCAGCCATCATACCGCCGACAATCGTACAAAAGTAGCGTACTCTGGAAACACTGATACCCACTGCATCAGCTGCGGCAGGATTTTCTCCCACAGCCCTTATACTTAATCCCCATTTGGTCCTGTACAGGATCAGCCAGAAAATAATTGCCAGTATAAAGGCGATATACACCAGGGGATCGTGATTGAAAAAGATCTTACCGATAACAGGAATATCATTTAGGTATGGTATAGCTATTTTACTGACCGGATCAGCCGTTGGCAGTCCCTGATAAGCCTTGCCAAGGAAGCCGCTGGTTCCGGTTCCAAAAATCGTTAAAGCCAGGCCACAGACCACCTGATTACCTTTGAGGGTTACAGAAATAAAGGCATGAATCAAGGCTGTCAGCCCTCCGCTGATCATAGCCGCCGAAAACCCATACCAATGGTTACCGGTTTGAATAGTAAAAATGAAGCCTACTACTGCTCCCACCAACATCATTCCTTCTACACCAAGGTTGAGTATTCCTGACTTCTCAGTCAGAAGTTCGCCCAGTGCTGCAAATAATATTGGAGTACCAGCTACAATGGCTGCTGTAAGAAGTGCTGCTATTACGTTATCCATCATTGCTCCTCCTTACGGACCAAAATGATTTTATACCGGCGCAAAAATTCCCCTGCTAAAAGGAAAAAGAGAATACTCCCCTCCAACATGAGTACAATTGAATAAGGAATCCCGAAAGTCTGTATTCCAAAACCTCCTACCAGCAAAGCACCAAACAGGAACGCCACCACGATAATACTGAAAGGATGCAATCTGGCCAGCCATGCCACGATAACTGCTGTAAAGCCATATCCCGGTGAAATATCCTGTTGCAGCCGATGGGTTATCCCTGATACTTCGATCATACCAGTAATCCCTGCTATTCCCCCGCTGATGAGCATAACCAAAACCATATTTCTGGCCACGTTCATACCGGCATAACGGGCCGCATTTTGACTTTCCCCGATTACTTTTATTTCATAACCCCAGCGGCTGTATCTTAACACCAAATAAAACAACACCGCTATGACGACAGCTACAAGTAAGCCCATATGTACCCGGCTATCCCCGAAAGATGGCAGGTACCCGCTGAGCGTAAAACGCGGAGTCAGTGGAAAACCTTTACTGGCCGGATCTTTCCACGGTCCGAAAACCAGGTAACTCACCCATGAGATTGCTATATAGTTCAACATCAAAGTAGTAATGGTTTCATTGACCTGCCAATATCCGCGCAAGGCCCCGGGTATAAATCCCCACACTGCGCCTCCGATAAAACCGGCTAAAAACATTAAGGGCAGCAGTACCCATGAACTAAGATCTCCAAAGGAAAGCGCCACCCAGGAGGCCGCAAAAGCCCCCATATATAATTGCCCTTCGGCTCCTATATTCCATAGTTTCATGCGAAATGCCAACGATACAGCCAATCCGGCCAGCATTAAAGGGATCGCTTTTACAATGGTTTCGGAAACAGCATAACTGCTGCCGAAAGCTCCTTTAAGCATACGTGAAAAGGTCTCACCCGGATCATAACCGGAAAAATAAAGAAATAATCCGCTTACTATAAATGCCAGCAGGATCGAAAATATCGGGACCCCTATATCAACCAGCAAAGACTCATGCTGACGTTTTATCATTTTTGCCTTGATCATGATGTTTTCCTCACATATTCTACCCCCAGCATCAATGCTCCGATTTCATCTATATTGGTTTTGTCTGCATCTAATATCTTTTGGATCCCGCCCGCATACATTACGGCTACACGGTCAGCATAGCGGAAAATATCTTCTAAATCTTCCAGGATGAGAAGAATGCCGGTTCCTTTATCTCTTTCCTGCAGCAGAATATTATAGACGGATTCTGCTGCTGCAATATCAAGTCCCCGGGAAGGGTAAGCCGCCACCAATACCCGCGGCTTCTGGCTGAGTTCTCTGGCGATCAACAATTTTTGCAAATTACCGCCAGACATATAATTGACCGGATGGTTAAGATCAGAAAGATAAATATTATAATCCTCCACCATTTCTTCCGCCAGCTTGCGAACGGATTTATAATCGATAAAGATACCATCCGAATATTTTTCAAGATAATACGTTCTTAAAATAATATTATCCAGCAAATCAAGATTGGGAACAAGCCCCATTCCCATTCTGTCTTCAGGTACAACACTGATCCCCAGATTCAACCTCTGCCGGATATTTAAATCATTAATCACTTTTCCGTCCAGACTTATTGTTCCGGTATGCAGTTTTCTTAATCCCGCGATCGCTTCTATCAATTCTCTTTGACCGTTGCCTGCCACTCCGGCAATAGCAACAATTTCACCGCTTTTAATATCCAGATTGAGGTCTTGTACGGCTAAATGGCCCTGGTCACCAAATATACTGGCATTACACAATTCAAGAATGGAATCTCCCTTCAAAAGCGGGTGGCTGGCCTCGTTAAATATTACTTCTTTCGCCACCATCATTTTGGCCAGCATTGTTTCATCAACCTCAGCAATGGGTGTACTGCCCACTACTTCTCCGTGTCTTAAGACGGTAACATAATCAGCAACTTCCATAACTTCATGCAGCTTATGAGTGATCAACACCACTGCTTTACCTTGACTTGCCATAACCCTGAGGGTATTAAAGAGGTCATTTACTTCATGGGGCGTAAGGACAGTGGTCGGTTCATCCATGATCAAAATATCACAACCCCGGTACAACATTTTAATGATCTCAACTTTTTGCTGTTCTCCGAGTGATAACTGGTAAATACGTGCTGAAGGATTGATATCAAAACCAAACTGGCTGGCAAATTTCAAAGTTTCTTTTTCCATCTGCTTTTTGTTCATCTTTAGGGATTTGCCTGCGCCAAGGATTACATTTTCTGCTACAGTAAAGTTATTGACCAGACGGAAATGCTGATAGATCATTCCAATCCCCGCAGATAAAGCTTTGCGGGGTGAACTGAATTCAAGTTTTTCCCCTTTCACCTTTATAAAACCTGAATCAGGCCGGTAGAGCCCTGCCAATATACTCATCAAAGTTGATTTTCCAGCTCCGTTTTCACCCAGCAGTGCATGAATTTCTCCTGGATAAACCCGAAAATGGATATTTTTATTAGCAACGACTCCGGGAAATGATTTGGTTATCCCATCCATTTCAATAACAGGCAACCTTTTCATAATCGTTCCTCCAATACAAAAGGCGGCGTTTTAAGCCGCCTTTGGATCACTCTTTCCAGGGATTAAGATTTTGGACTTCCTTCAACACCCTTAACGAACCAATCGAGACTCAACTTCTCGTCATCAGTCATTTGCTGACCTTCCTGAACTTTTAAAGTTCCATCCTGATCATAGATTGGGCCGGTAAACACATCCCAGGTCTTGGCAATCATTTCGTTTTTCTTAGCTTCAACTTTGGCAACAATGTCCGCCGGGACCTTATCAGAGATAGGAGCCAGGTCAACTATTCCGTCTTCCAAACCGCCCCAATAGGATTCACTCTTCCAGGTGCCGTCCATTGCGCCCTTTATAGCTCTGACATAATACGGTCCCCAATTCCATACCGGACCGGTGAGATTGGCATTGGGTGCAAAACTGCGCATGTCACTGTTATAACCGACTGAGTAAATACCTGCTTCTTCAGCTGCCTGTTGGACAGCTGGAGTATCAGCATGCTGGGCTAAAACATCGCAGCCAGCATTGATCAAACTTTGTGCGGCTTGTTTTTCCAGGGTAGGATCAACCCAGGTGTTTGACCAAACGACTTTTACGGTAGCATCAGGATTGACGGCTTGAACGCCGAGAGTAAATGCATTAATGCCGCGAATGACTTCCGGAATCGGGTAAGCCGCAGCATAGCCTATATTATTATTTTTAGTCATCGCCCCTGCCACCATACCACTTAAATAACGAGCCTGGTATATGCGGCCAAAGAAGGTGGATACGTTATCTGCAGTGCTAAGTCCTGAACAATGAAGGAAAACGATATCCGGATACTTTTTGGCCACTTCCAACATTGCATCACCATAGCCAAAACTGTTGGCAATAATTACATTACAGCCTTCCTGTGCCAGCTGTTCGATGCTTCTTTCCGAATCAGCGCCCTCAGGAACGGATTCCAACGCCACGGTTTCAACTTCAGGTATCTGTTCTTCCAGATATTTTCTGCCCTGATCATGAGCGAATGTCCAGCCTGCATCACCAGGGGTGCCGATGTAAATAAACCCGACCTTAAATTTTTCTGCTGTTTGTTTGTCTGAATCATCAGCAGCCTTCTGCCCCCCGCATCCTACTACCATGGTGACAGCAAACATAATTACCAGCAAGAGAATACCAAATTTCTTGAACTTCTTCAAAATCCAACCCCTCCTAATTTCAATTAATTTCTGCTTTTTTTTCGACATATTTATTCTATTATCCTTTATTTTTCCATAAGTCAATTTATTATTTTTCTTTTGTAACAGAGATAATATTATTTGTCGGCACCTTAAAACTACTATTAAGTCTTTAGTCTTTTATAATTGTAGTTTAAACTCATTTTGTTTCGTTATTCTTTATCGGAATCCGGTTTGTCCTCACGCAGGTCAACGATTTCAGCTTTTTCATGTAGATCCTGTAAATAATTGTAGAAAGCTTCTGCTTTTTTATTCCCCAATAATTGTGTGTTTAATTCCTTTTCAGCTTCGGTAAAAGGTATTGTTCTTGCTTCCTTAACAGTGCCGGCTTTAATGATATGATAACCAAATTCGCTTTTGACTGGTTCCCTGGTAATTTCTCCCGGCTTTAGTTTTAACGCCGCATCTTGAAATTCAATTACAAAATTACTGTCTTCATTGATCAGACCTAAGTCTCCTCCTTGTGCGCTGCTGGGGCAGGTAGAAAACTCCTTGGCGAGATTTGCGAAGTCATCTCCTTGATCTATTTTAGCTAATATCTCCTTGGCCTTTTCTTCCGTATCCACTAAGATATGAGAGATCTGCATACCGCCTTTATCAAGAAATAAATCTTTATTCTCCTGATAATATTTTTCTGTTTCTTCCTTACTGACAGTTATATCTGCGGTCACCTTTTTCTCAAGAGCCGAATAAATTTTCTCCGTTTCGATCTGTTCCCTCAATTGCTCCTCGTTCATTCCCATATCCTCAAGGAGTTTTTTATAACTTTCCTCCCCATGGGTGGCCTTGGCTCTGTCAACTTCTTCTTCAATTTCTTTTTCCGTTATTTTTATATTATCTTTCTCGGCTTGCTGAAATAATATTTTTTTCAGCACTAAATCATCAAAGGTCTGTGTTTTCAAATCATTGATCACAGCCTGATCTTTATTTTCATCCAATTTTGTTCCGGTTTGAATTTCATAATAATATTCCAAGAAACTCAGATGAGATTCATACTCCGCTTTGGTTATAGGCTCTCCATTTACTTCGCCAACTTTATCAAGATCTTTATCAACTTCTTTATTTTTATCGCACCCGGTAACAATAAAAGCCAATAATAAAACAATACTCAATAAACAAACTGTTAACTTTTTCACCTCTACACCCCTCTTTAAATTATTTATCAATAAATCCTGCCATAACTTCTTTTTGAATAATTTCCTGAACTTCATTGAACATCCTGATAAAATCAGCCTCAGCCTCGAAAAAATCTGCTGCTGTTTTATTAGTGTTCAATCGAGCAAATTCCAGACTTATTTCTTTAATCAGCTCGGGTTGTATTTCCTGTCCAAGAAAATGCATGTGATTTATATTGGTTTGTTTTTCCCGGAAAGCACGAATTTTTTCTTTCAATTCCGGTTGTTCCTCAATTGATTTTTGTGCTTTTATATAAGCGAGATAAATCTGATTTTCCTTTATAGCCTTGGCTAATTGATGTGCAATATCGAAAGTATTTTGCGTATCCATATTTTCTCCTCTGCATGCTTTTCAATATATCATAACCTAGCAGTAATTGCTGAACTAGTCAAGAATGTATCACAAGCACCAATAGACCTTACAAATTTAACAGGATCTTTGATTTTTTTATTCTCATATTTTGTGACCATTATATCTTTTTATCTTGTTATTTACCGCTTGTCTTGAATGTTTTGATGTTTAATCTGCAGATTTTCCGGCTTTTCCTTATCTTTCAATAATGTTCAGCAATTCTATTTTGTTGTTTTGTAACCTTTACAACGTATTAAAAGCCTAATTTATGATATTAGCAACTTGCTGCCAACTTGTTTTCAATTCGTTATTGTGATAACTATTACAAGGTTAGACTCATTAAACCATTCAAAATGCTAAGCATACAAGGTTTCGTGCAAAATGTAACAAGCTAATTGTATAGTCAGCCAGGAAATACTACAATATATACAAGATAGTGTACGGAAAAATCTATTTGAAGGGGGGTTCTGATATGAAATACATTTCAGTTGTAGTTCCTGAAGATGTGGATCGAGCGCTTCGGTTCGCCTGTGCTGATCAGGCTACAACGAAATCAAGATTAGTAAGAAAACTAATTGAAGAATACCTGCAAGATTGGAAAACTCAGTTCGAAGGAAAAGGTGGCCAATTAGTAATCGAAGACGAAGAAGATGAACCTGAATAAAACTGAAATATATCTTAAATAATCTGGATGTGATCATCCAGATTATTTTTTTTTGCCCATTTCCAAGAATTTTAGCGGAATATTCTATCATTTCTTCACCTTCCTCTCTCATTCATTTGTTTTCAGATTTGTCTGAATATTTCTGTGATGTTATTATCATAATAACATCACATATTAACATATTAACATTATGTGAGAACGAGGGGGGAAACCATATGATATGGTTATTAGCGGCAGCAGCACTGATTTTAACACTGGCATCCGGCACAATAAGCATTCTCTATGTTTTCCAGAAGGTGTATTTGGAAGAATTCTAGATTTGCCTAAAAAATGAGAGGGGGTAACAAAATGACAGATTTGCAGCAAGCTTTTTTACTATATAGTGCAGTTTATCTTATTGCTAAATGCGGACTGTTCGCTTGTTTATATGTAGCCTTGGTGATTGTAGAAAAACATGCCCGGGAAAGACACAAACAATTACACCTTTTCTTAGTGGATAAACGGGCAAAAGAAGAGGTCAGATGGGAATATGCCTACAAACAGTACCAGAAGAAAAAGTCATTGCGTCCTGCTTCATTAACCAAAGCCAGCTAATCAGAAAAGATACACATAAAAATAGTAAGACCGGTTTCGCCGGTCTTTTGCTATCTATTATTCAGCTAATATCAATCCTTCAATTATCTTATCAATCCTGCAAAAACTGCTGCGAGGAAAATTGCATAGAAAAATCCTCCAATCAACAGGTATAAAGCTCTGATGTGTTTATTAGTTTTTAATTCAATAAAGAGCAAGCCGGCTGAAAGTAAGGCCAGTAGTGCAGAAATCAATGCACTGTTGGTTAATTGCCAGTCGGTAAGTAATATCCCGATTGCAGGGATGAGGGAGCTTTGAAAAACCATTGCCCCGGTAATATTACCTAATGCAAGTGTATCTTTTTCACGTGATATCCAGATTACGCTGTTAAATTTCTCAGGCAATTCTGTGGCAATTGGGGTTATGATAATCGCCAGGACAAAAACTGGCACTGCATAGATCATGGCAACTGCTTTTACTGAGTCTACGAATAAATTGGCACCTAAAACAATGAATATCAGGGCGACAACAACCTGCAGGCTGATCATAGGTAATCTGGCCCTTTTTTTGTCAAAATAACAGGGAGGTAAATCGTGGTCAGCAGACACATCTCTTTCTTGACTGAAAGTCGTGTAAACATACCAGCAATAAGAAAAGACTAACAGGACCGCTATCAGGATTTGCACCCATCTGAATTGAACCGGTATCAAACCGGCAAGTACTGCAGTGGTATAAACCACAATAAAAAAGCCCAGGTCTCTGGTCATAATGGTGTAATCCGCCAATACTTTAGAACCATGTTCACGGCGGTTTTTAAACAGCAGAACGGCGATCCCGGATACAAACATGGCCAGTGTTGCCAGCATAAGCGGCGCTCCTATGATCGCTCCGATCCCAATTTCATTTCCTTCCTGTCCATGACCGAATACGATAGCAATGATGGGAATGATGGTTTCAGGCAGTGCAGTACCTACCGCTGCCAGTACACTGCCAACTGCTCCTTCAGATAAGTTCAGCCGTTTGCCTAACCATTCAACACCGTTTACGAAAAACTCGGCTCCTGCCAAAATAATGCCCAAAGCTATTACAAGCCATGCGATGCTGCCCATTGTATAATTCCCTGCCTTTTAAAAATCAATTGGAATTTTTGTCGCTTTGCGGTGAGAAAAGTATACCAATTCTTTATATCCTGCTCTTTGCGCTAATAACGCTGCCTGGTCAAAATCTAATCCGACCTGATCCGGATGATGGGCATCAGAGCCGAATATAATTGGAATATCCATAGCCTTCATTTTTTGAAGGATTTCCAAGGCTGGGTACATCTGCCGGACTGGTTTTCTGAGCCCGCTGGTGTTGATTTCCACAGCCATATCAGCATCCTTTATGGCTTCCAGCACCGGTAAAGCATAATGAAGCAGCGACTTCTCACGGGGTGTATGCCCCCAGAGCTTAACCAGGTCCAGATGCCCCACTATATCAAAGCAGTTTGCTTCCACCGCTTGTCTGACCAATGCAAAATAATTAAAGTAGATTTCATCGATATTATTGTTATTAAACCTATCTTTATGATCCGGATGATCAAAAGCCCAACCTTCAATAAAATGAACCGAACCAATCAAATAGTCCCAATCATGCTCTGCTTTTATAATATTGATCTCATTTTCCCGTCCAGGAATATAATCAACTTCCAGGCCAATTTTTATTTCGATCCCGGGGTTCTCTTCCTGAAGTTGGTGCAGCAAAGAAATATTTATCAAATGTCTGAATTCATCATGCTCAGTAAAACCTATGCCATTTAAATGCTGCTGCCGGGTTTTTTCTATAAATAGACGAAGCCATTCATATTGGTAGCTGTACTCACCATGTGCCAGAGCATGAATGTGATGATCGATTAACAAGCTGTTACTCCTTTGCATATTTGATACGATATCAATTTAAGCATTTTTAAGATGATAAAGCAATGATATCAGCCAAAACGAATTGCATTAAGTGATGGATTATACTAAAATTTTAGGCATTAATATGTACTGTAAGGGGTTGATTTTAATGACAAGAATAATACCATTCAAAGGTTTGCGTTATAACTCCGATAAAATATCTGATTTAGCTGATGTTGTAACTCCGCCTTATGATATTATCGATGAGGCTGCTCAAACCAGATATTACGCTAACCATCCCGCCAATATTATCCGTCTGGAACTGGGCCTTACATTCCCTCAGGATTCTGCTGATAATAACCGCTATACCAGAGCTGCACAATATCTTGCCAAATGGATGGAAGACGGAACTCTGCAAAGTGATATCAGCCCGGCCCTTTATTTATACCAGCAGGAATTTGCAGTCCATGGAATAAAAAGAATCCGCAACGGTTTCGTAGCAGGTGTTCAAGTGGAACCTTATGAAAAAGGCAACATTTTGCCCCATGAAGAAACTTTATCCAAACCGAAAGCCGACCGCTTACAATTGATGCATGCTACGAAATGTAACTTCAGTTCTATTTTTGCTTTATATGCTGATGAGCAAAAACTGGTGGATAACCTGCTTTTAAATGAGGCTCAGGAGCGGAAGCCTGATATCGAGATCATAGATGAGGCTGATGAAATACACCGGATCTGGGTCATAGACAACCAGGCTGTAATTGATCAGATCGTTGATATTATGTCCACCAAGACACTGTATATAGCCGACGGCCATCATCGTTACGAAACTGCTTTGGAATTTGCCAATGAAATGTCTGAACAAGGATTAAATGATTATAACTATGTCATGACTACCATGGTTAATTTATATGATGAAGGATTGGTGGTTTTGCCGACTCATCGCGTTGCAGGTCATCTTGATAATTTTGATTTCACCAGCTTTATGGATAAACTGACTTCCCTTTTCGAAGTAGAACCATATCCTGCAGAAAGTGATTTAACTTATATCATGCATATACTGGCGGAACGCGGTCAAAAGGATCACGTTTTCGTTATGTATAACGGGGAGAATTATTATTTATTAACGTTAAAAGATGAGGAGAAAGCTTTCAATTTGCTGCCAGCGAATAATTCTGTTGCCTGGAAGAGTCTTGACGTAGCCATTTTGGATAATTTGATCCTTGACCAAATATTGGGGATTGGAGAAGCAGAACGCCGTAATCAGGAAAATCTGGCGTACAGCCGCAGTGAAGAATGGGTGAAAGAAAAAATTGATAACAGGCATTATCAAGTGGGCTTTTTTATTAATCCTACCCGTGTGGAAGAGATCGTTAAGGTTGCGGAAGCACATGACAAAATGCCGCAAAAGTCCACTTATTTTTATCCCAAGCTTATAACCGGCTTGATCATCAATAATTTAACCGTTAAATAATCCTGGTTCCTGAGCAAAATTAATCAAGCAAGCAAAAAGTCCTGACGTTAAGAAAAACCCGCCAGGACTTTTTAGTTACCTTATCCCTTTTAGCAGTAACAGGACAGACCGCCGTCCACCATGAAGATATTACCCGTCAGCCATGCGGAATCATCTGAGGCAAAGAATAAAATGGTGCCAGTCATATCTTCCGGATATCCCACCCGTTTCATAGGAAATAATTTGTTTAGCTTGTCGATTTTGCCGGTGGACTCAAAATGATCCATCATCGGTTGGAGCATAGGTGTCACAATATGGGACGGGCATATGCAGTTCACCCGTACAGAAGGTCCCAGCTCAGCGGCTAAAGCCCTGGTCAGCTGAACCACTCCTCCCTTCATGGCACAATAGGCACTGGAATCTTTGCTGCCTAAGACCCCCAATATCGAAGCAATATTTAATATGCTTCCTCCGCCGCTTTCCTGCATAAGAGGCAGCATGACCTGAGTGACGTTAAAAACGCTTCTCAAGTCGATCTGGTAGATGTAATCAAATTCTTCCAGAGTAGTCTGCAAAAAAGGTTTGCGAATACCCGAGCCGGCGTTGTTAACCAGGATATCCAGGCGGCCCCAGGTTTCCTTGACCTTCTCCCGCATGCTGATCAGATCTTCTGTTTTGGTTACATCACCAGGAAAAGCCAGAGCAATGCCTCCTGCAGCTTCTATTTCCGCAGCCGTTTCTTCCAACGGCTGCGACCGGCGTCCGTTGATCAGTACTTTTGCTCCTTCAGCTGCCATAGCAATAGCCGCTGCTTTTCCGATCCCGGTTCCACCACCGGTTATAATTGCTACTTTCCCTTCTAATTTCATAGTTGATCCCCCTCTTCTATTATTTTAATGACTAGCCATTTAAAATAATCTCGGCATTTGGATTTCCGGTTCAAGGTTTGTGGTTCTTTCTCCGGCATCAGGAAAATTAATATTATTTATAAACAAGTCCTGAAAATTTTCATGGTTAGCTAATTCTACATAACGGAGCTTGTTTTGCCATGTATTGGCTTCGGCCAGGGCAGCATCAGACAATAAGGCTTTCAACGCTCCTTCCGCTGCGGCATTGCCTATATTAACTATCTTTTCCCGGCTTACAGGCGGGATAAGGCCAACCTCCAAGCAGCTTTCCGCCTGCAGGACATTGCCAAAAGCTCCGGCCAGATAAACAGCTTCCAGGTCTTTAATATTTATTTCTGCCTGCTGCAGCAGAATATCGATCCCCGTTCTTATAGCAGCTTTCGCCAGCTGTACTTCGCGGATATCCTGCTGCGTGATTATAAATCTGCCGCCGGAATCAGGATCAGTTATTTCCAACAGCATACCATTACCGGTACTTTGCAGCCTTACATTTTCATCGAAACTGCTTGCTTGATTTATGATGCCAAATTCATCGATATATTTTCCCCGGCGCAAAACAGCCATCAGGTCAATAATGCCTGAGCCGCAAAGGCCTTTGGTGTTATCGGCACCGATGGTATTGAAACCGATCTTCCCGTCGTTCCTGAAGAAAACCTTGTCAACTGCACCTGGCCCGGCACGCATACCACTGCTTATTCTGCCGCCTTCAAAAGCCGGACCTGCAGCAGCTGAGGCTGCCCAAAGCTTATTTCCGTTAGCCAGCACGATTTCACCGTTGGTTCCTATGTCAACTAACAAAAACCTTTTAACCTGGGAGGGAGTATTCAATAAGCAAGCAATGGTATCGGCACCAACAAAGCCCCCCACCTGCGGCAAAATGATCAAGGCAGTATCATTTTGGGTTTTGATCCCTGCCAGGGAAGCCTCTAAATTCATGGTATCTATAAACAATCCACAATATGGAGTGGAAGCGAAACCTTTCACACTTAGTCCCAGCAGCAGATGCAGCATAACCGGATTACCTACAGCAGTTATTTTAAATAAGTCTCTGGCGGTAAGATTACTCTTTTGCAATAAATCGTCGATCAGGCTGTTTATATTATTAATGAGGATCATATGCAGTTCTTCCAGCCCGCCTTCTTTTTCAAGGCAATAACTAACCCGGGATAGGACATCACTGCCATGGACTCTCTGCATGTTGGTTGCTGACGCGGCCTGGATAATATCTCCATTTTCAAGGTCTGCTAAATAAGCAAACAAACTTGTCGTGCCAATATCTAAAGCGATCCCATATGCACTGCGTTTTTCCCGCCCCACATATTTAACTGCCTGCCGGCCAAAAACCAAAGCCTTTAATTCTATAGCAGGCCTGCCCTCTCTGTCTAATCTGACTAATTCATTGATATTCTGCGGTGTGATCTCGAGGTTAAATCCCGGGAGTGCATTGGCAATCCGTTTTAGAAGGGGGACCGGTTCTGACTTGTCCAGTCCATTTATAAAAAAGGATTCTGTCTTAACCAGGGGCTTGAACTGATATTTTTTGGCTTTTTTCCATGATTTTTCAGACTGGGGAGCATAGTCAAGGTAAACATCCAGCGGTCCCTGTACGGTACAGAAGCATGCAAGCCTGAGTCCCAGTTTCAGTTCCTCAGGCAACAAGAAATCCCTTTCCTGCTGGGTCAATGGGTTTACTTCTCCCTTGACCCGGATCTTGCACTTGCCGCAAATGCCTCGTCCACCGCAAGAACCACCCGGATCCTGATGATTGATTGCAATTACTTCCCGCAGGTTTTTGCCAGGCAGAGACCAGCATACGGTTTTTTGTCCATCAGGGCTAATTAAATTAATTCTGATTTCCTGCATTTCCTCCCCCTCTTTGCCCTGTATAAGTCTATTATATTGATGGCCGGAGTGAATAATTGGTTATTTTATATTATAAGCATTGTAACCCAAAAAAATAAAGGCGGCCTTCAAGCCGCCCAGTTTATCATTCCTATTCTTATTTATTCTCAGCCATTAAAGCAAAAGCAAAAACGAATACCCATATAATCGCTACTGCAAGTGCTAAAAGGGCTCCGTCCCAGTTGCCTTCCTTAATCCCTGCATTGCCCATTGAATATAAAACGTTACATACGATCAGAGCAACACCTGTCAGGATAAAGATAGCCTTTTTTACCGATCCTGATAGTTTAAAACCTTTTGCCCAACCACAAAACTTAATGAAGATATATATTGAAAGCAGTATTGCCCCAATATAAATTAAATTCGTAGTCAAACTTTGTGCTTCTGCAGATCCAAAAACTGCCAACACCTGTTCACCCCCCTCTCTTTTTTCCTGCTTTTATTCTAAACTTTTACCTTGGCGAAAACAAGGAAATCACCCCTCACCCGTTTTTCCTTGTTTACTTTTTTAGTACTTATTCTCTTTCGATATTTTATTTCCTGCTAAAAAAACATTTAATTTTTACTGATCCTGCTGTGAGACTGCATAAATCTCCCTCTTTGCATTATATACCTGATAAGCTATAATATGCAGGTAAGTAAATCAAACAGCCGCGGGTATTTTATTACCTGAGGAAAGTCGGAGCTCCGCAGGGCAGGATGCTGGATAACGTCCAGTGGGGGCAACCCCAAGGCTAGTGCCACAGAGATATACCGCCTCTTTTTGAGGTAAGGGTGGAAAGGTGAGGTAAGAGCTCACCAGCATTTAGGCGACTAAATGGCTCGGTAAACCCCATCCGGAGCAAGACCAAATAGGGGAACATGAAGCGGCCCGTTTCGTTCCCGGGTGAGGTCGCTGGAAATGTCAGGCAACTGGCATTCAAGATAGATGGCTGTTTAATACAGAACTCCGCTTATAGATTTGCTTACAATATTGATATTAAAAAGAACCGCCATATGGCGGTTCTTTGCATATCTGAACGCATGGGTACCTTTCATCAAAAATTTTCAATTTTATTCTTAAATTTAAATATTCCGTATATTATCAAACTATGTTATGATTTAATGCAAATCCTGAAAGGGGTGATCAACAAAATTATAATATCCTGGCTACAAAGATTTGTGTCTCCCTCCCTCCCTAAAAGAGAAATATATATTGAGAGAGGAGTGTAAATATTGCAGGATGTTGTAATCGTAAGTGCATGTCGGACAGCCATCGGTAAATTTATGGGTAGTTTAAAAGATGTTTCTGCTGTTGAGTTAGCTATTACCGCAGGTAAGGGCGCTATTGACCGTGCAGGGATCCCGGCGGATATCATTGATGAAATCGTTATGGGTGAAGTTTTCCCTCATATGCAAGGTTCGCTGCCTGCCCGGCAGGTTGGAATGGCTCTTGGCCTTCCTGTCAGAAGCGGTGCCTGTAACGTGAATCAAAATTGCGCCTCAGGTATGCGTGCTCTGGAAATAGCCTGTAACAACATTATGTTGGAGAAAACCCAGATTGCTTTGGTTGTGGGAACTGAAAGCATGACCAATGCCCCCTATATGTTACCGAAAGCTCGAATGGGATATAGAATGAATCAAGGCACCATCGAAGATGCCATGATCCACGACGGTTTAGTTGATAGTCTGGTACCGGGCCACATGGGGATTACAGCCGAAAATGTGGCTGAAAAATACGGTATTACCCGCGAAGAATGTGATGAACTGGCTCTTATGAGCCATCAACGTGCCACTCGCGCAGTCCAGGACGGAACCTTCCGGCGCGAAATCGTTCCAGTAGAAATCAAAACCAAAAAAGGCTCTACTTTTTTCGAAACTGATGAACACATGATACCTGATGCCAGTTTGGAGAGTATGGCCAAACTTCCTCCTGCTTTTAAAAAAGGCGGTGTAGTTACCGCTGCCAATGCATCCGGTATAAATGATGCTGCAGCAGCAGTGATCGTCATGTCAAAAAGCAAAGCCCTGGAATTAAACCTTAAACCCTTGATGAAAATGATTAATATTTGCGGTGAGGGCGTAGACCCTAAAGTAATGGGGCTGGGACCAGCGGTAGCGATTCCCAAATGTCTTAAACAAGCTGGTTTAAAATTTGAAGATGTTGAATACTGGGAAATCAACGAAGCGTTTGCCGCTCAATTCCTGGGAGTAGGACGTATGCTAAAAGAAGATTTTGGGCTGGAACTGGATATGAATAAATGTAATCTTAATGGTTCCGGTATCGCTCTGGGACATCCGGTTGGTTGTACTGCTCTGCGGATCATAGTTTCGTTGTATTACGAATTGGAAAAGCAGGGCAAAACTTTGGGCGGAGCCTCATTATGTGTTGGCGGCGGGCCAGCCATGGCTTCTTTATGGACCAGAGATATTTAAAGATTATTGATAAAAGAGAAATAGAAAAATCTGATGGATAGTTTGAGGGGGGAGTTGAAAACCAATGGATTTTAGATATTCGGAAGAGCAGGAAATGATCCGTGCTATGGCGCGTGATTTCTCAGATAACGAAATTGCACCTTATGCGCAGCAGTGGGACAAAGACAATAAAATGCCCGATGATATTTTGAAAAAGATGTTCGATTTAGGCTTGCTGACGATTGGTATTCCAGCTGAGTACGGGGGAGCCGGCCTTGATCATGTGTCGCAGAATTTAGTGGTGGAAGAAATAGCTCATGGAGATGCTGGTCTGGCTACATCCATGACGGGAAGCACTCTTTTAGGCCCGGATCCGGTTTACATTGCTGCTACCCACGAGCAGAAAAAGTGGTGGTATGGTATGCAAAACGAAGGGGTAATGAGCGGCTTTTGCCTGACTGAACCCGGAGCCGGCTCAGATGCTGCCAGTCTGGCTACGAAATGTGTCAAAGACGGGAATGACTATATACTTACCGGCAACAAGCAATTTGTTACCAATGGTGGTATTGCTGGTCTTTATACTGTTTTTGCCACAATTGACCGTAAACTTGGTCATAAAGGCATGTGCGCCTTTATGGTGGATCGGAACAGCCCGGGCATCACCATCGGTCCCAAAGAAGACAAGCTGGGAATACGAAGCTGCAATACCACTTCGGTTAGTTTCGAAGAGGTGCGGGTCCCTGCTGCCAACCTTCTCGGCTCTGAAGGTGACGGTTTTAAAATTGCCATGAAAACCCTTGATTTATCCAGAGCATGCGTTGCTGCTATGGCGGTGGGCATAGCTCAAGCAGCTATGGATGCTGCCATCCAATATGCCAAAGAAAGAGTCCAATTTGGCAAACCGATCAGTTCACTGCAGGCCATACAATTTATGTTGGCTGATATGGCTCAAAACATCAGAGCAGCCAGGCTTCTATATTTAGAAGCATCAAGCAATCAGGATAATGGGATTCCTTTTACTGCCATTGCTTCCCTGGCCAAATGTTTTGCCGGCGATACAGCGATGAAAGTGACCACTGATGCTGTTCAGGTGTTTGGCGGTTATGGCTATATTAAAGATTACCCGGTAGAAAAATATTTCCGGGATGCTAAAATCATGCAGATTTTTGAAGGTACTGCTCAGGTACAAAGGTTGGTCATCGCAAAAGACTTACTGAGCGATTAATAGCGATTAGTAATGAACAAGAAAAATGAAGACCTTTCGGTCTTCATTTTTTTTGCTTATGTCATCAGTCTGGTGAATACAAAAGCAATGAGTGCTTTAAACTTAACCAAACACAGTATTGACTTTGCTTTTTGCTTCGCATATAATTTTCATTGTTAATCGCATATCAAAAGGCATTGAATCGGAGTAGTAAGCTGGTGATTAAAGAGAGTTACGGTTGGTGAAAAGTAACAAAAACTGGTTGAACTCGCCGATAAGCTTCCTGAGCGATAAGTAGTTTGGGACGGTAATTCCGTTAAATAAAACAAGCGGACATTTATATGGGGCTATGGCGCAGTTGGGAGCGCGCTTGAATGGCATTCAAGAGGTCGTGGGTTCGAATCCCACTAGCTCCACCATTTTGTCAAACAGGGTGGTACCGCGGGAACTAGCACTCTCGTCCCTACTGGGGATCAGGGTGTTTTTTTATTATAATATAGGAGGCTGTCATGGAACTTAAATACGAACCGAATCGAATTGAACGGAAATGGCAGGAATACTGGGACAAGAATAATTTCTATAAGACTTCGGAAGACCCAAGCAAACCTAAATATTATGCGTTAGAGATGTTTCCCTATCCGTCGGGCAACCTGCACATGGGACATGTGCGCAATTATGCCATTGGTGATGTGATCGCACGTTATAAGGCGATGAACGGTTTTAACGTTTTACATCCCATGGGTTGGGATTCTTTTGGCTTGCCAGCCGAAAATGCAGCGATAAAACACGGCATCCATCCTGCCAAATGGACATTTTCCAATATCGATGCCATGAAACAGCAATTAAAAACACTTGGGATCAGTTACGATTGGGATCGGGAGATAGCAACCTGCCGCCCTGACTATTATAAATTTACCCAATGGATGTTCCTGAAACTCTATGATAATGGTTTGGCTTACAAAAAGTCAGCTGCCGTCAATTGGTGCCCTTCCTGTCAAACCGTACTGGCCAATGAGCAGGTAGTGGAAGGTGCCTGTGAGCGTTGTGAAACCAAAGTTGACAAGAAAAAACTGGAACAATGGTTTTTCAAAATAACCGACTATGCCCAACGGTTGTTGGACGATCTGGAGCAGCTGGAAGGCTGGCCGGACAAAGTAAAGATCATGCAGAGAAACTGGATCGGCCGCAGTGAAGGTTGTCAGTTTTCCATGGCCATCGAAGGCAGCGATGAAATGCTGACGGTTTTCACTACCCGTCCCGATACTGTCTATGGTGTCACTTATATGGTGTTAGCCCCCGAGCACCCACTGGTGTCAGTGATTGCAAAAGGAACTCCCCAGGAAGAAGCGGTAAAGGCCTTTATCAATGAAGTCAAATTCATCAGCGATGTGGACCGTTCCAGTGCGGATTTGGAAAAAACCGGTGTATTCACTGGCGCTTATGCGATAAATCCAATGAATGGTGAGAAAGTTCCGATCTGGATCGCCAATTATGTTTTGATGGATTATGGGACCGGTGCCATTATGGCTGTTCCTGCACATGATCAGCGCGACTTTGAATTTGCCAGGAAATATAACCTCCCTATCCGGCAGGTCATAAAAAGTAATGACCCAACCGATGAAAACAACCAATTGGAAACTGCTTATGCCGGTGATGGTTACATGATCAACAGCGGTGATTTTGATGGTCTGTCAGTAGAAGAAGGCAAACAGAAAATCATTGCCTATATGGAAGCCAATAACATTGGCAGCGCAACTGTCAATTTCCGCCTGCGCGACTGGTTAATTTCGCGGCAAAGATATTGGGGAGCACCGATCCCCATGGTATATTGTCCTGAATGCGGACCGGTTCCGGTTCCTTATGAAGATTTACCCGTACTGCTGCCTGAGGATGTTAATTTCAAAATTACCGGTGAGTCGCCATTAAATTATGTTGAAAGTTTTTACAAAACCAATTGTCCGGTATGTGGCAGTGAAGCACGAAGGGAAACTGACACTATGGATACGTTTGTGTGTTCGTCCTGGTACTTCAACCGCTATTGCAGTCCTGACTTAAAAGATATGCCTTTTGACCCGGACCAGGTTAATTACTGGATGCCGGTGGACCAATATATTGGCGGTGTTGAGCACGCGATCCTGCATTTGATGTATGCCCGGTTTTTCACCAAATTTTTGTATGACATAAAAATGATCAACAGTCTGGAGCCCTTTTCCAATTTACTGACTCAGGGTATGGTGCTTAAAGATGGCTCCAAAATGTCCAAATCCAAAGGCAATGTAGTAAGCCCGGAAGAAATAATTAAGCATTACGGTGCTGATACGGCCAGACTCTTTATTCTATTCGCCTCTCCTCCGGAACGGGATCTGGAGTGGAGTGACCAGGGTGTAGAGGGTTGTTACCGTTTTTTAAACCGGATCTGGCGGCTGGTTCAGGATTATGCCCCTCTATTTGCTGAAGATTCAGAGAGTCTCAATACAGCCTCTTTAAATCCCAGGGATAAAGACCTTTATTACAAGGTTCACGCTACCATAAAAAAAGTAAGCGAGGACATACAGGAACGTTTTAACTTTAACACAGCAATAAGCGCCATCATGGAACTGAGCAATCACTTAAACAGTTATCGGGAGGTTCAGGACAAGAATCCAGCATTGATCAAGCTGGCAATTGATAATTTACTGATCCTGTTAAGTCCGTTTTCGCCGCATATCTGTGAAGAATTATGGCAGCAGACCGGTCATCAGAGCAGCATTTATCTTCAACCATGGCCTCGTTATAATCCGGATGCATTGATACTGGATGAAGTGGAAATGGTAATACAGATAAGCGGCAAGGTGAAAGAGCGAATAAAAGTGCCAATAAATTCTGCTAAAGAGGAATTAGAGCAAATAGCCTTGGATAATCCAAAGATTATGGCATTGACAGATGGCCGGGAAATTGTAAAAATTGTTGTGGTTCCTAACAAATTAATTAATATCGTGATCAAATAATTTGATACCAATCATGTGTTGGTATACACCCCCCCGGGGTTGGGCCACTTTGCCGACCTGAAAGTCTGACAATTTTGCCCTCCCCACCCCCCCCAACACAAAATTTTTATAGATAAAAAAACCGGCTAGTATTACTAACCGGTTTTTATTTACTCATATTATTCTTATTGTCTTACACCGTTGCGATTTCTATCTGACGGGCATCACCCCATAAATTCTCCAGGTTGTAATATTCTCTTTCCTTCTCGCGAAAGACATGTAATATGATCGATCCATAATCCAGGACTGCCCATACGCCTTCCTGGTGTCCTTCCCTGCGGATCGGAATGATATCATATTCCGCCATCATTGCTTCTACGTAATCCACTATACTTTTGACCTGAATCGTGCTTTTCCCTGAGGCAATAACAAAATAATCAGCGATAATAGTCAATTCACTTACCTGCAGAATCACAACATCCAGTGCTTTTTCATCCAGACAGGCTTCGGCAATAATTTGGACCATTTGTTCATCTTTGAGCAAAAAACACCCTCCTTTTTTATTATTACTGATCTTGCTTATAATTCTTCCTTCTGATTCCGGGTAATTTTTTATACTGTAAGTATTTCTAATCCAACTGCTTCATATCCTTCTCAATTCTTCCTACGTATTACGTGACTTTTCCCAACTGTAAAAAATAATTCCTGGCAGCAATCGTCTGGGGATGAATGATCCTTTTTTGCCGCAGACAATATGCGAGGGTCGAGTCCAAAGCTGCAATCATAGCCTGGTTAAGGTCATGCCGGCAAAGGCTTCTTAATTCTTCGACTCCGGAAAAATTACGATCGGGTTCGATCATATCCGCCAGGAAAATGATTTTTTCCAATTTGTTCATGAAAGGCCGGCCCAGGGTATGATAATAAACAGCATCCAGTATTTGTTCATCATCAATTCCCATTTCCTTTTTTATTAGTATTGCCCCTACCGGAGCATGCAGCAGAAAAGGCACTTGCCTGTATACCTCTTCCTCCAGCAAACCGTTTTCATCTGCAATTGCCAGAAGTTCTGTCTCCGTCTTTTCCTTGGCATAATCATGTAGTATACCTGCCAAACTCGCTTTCGCCGGGTCCTCTTCAAACAATACAGCCATTCTTTCAGCTGTCTGTGCCACCTGGCAAACATGCCTGAACAAGTGAGATGATAATCGTTCTTCCACTTTATCTAAAATATCTTTACTGCTCATTTTTTCCGTCTCCCTGTATACGATACAAATCATGCTCCCTGATATACTGTTCCACCCCTGGCGGCACAAGATATTTAATGGTTTTTCCCTGTCTGACCCGGCTTCTTATATCAGTAGAAGAGTACTCAAACCCGGGTATCTCCAGGTAAAATAAGTTTTCCCATAAGGTCTTTGGCACCTTCTCATACTGGGGATGATTTTTTTCCAGTTTGTAACCAGGGCGGGTCACCAGAATAAACTTGCACAAACTGCATAAAGCATCGGCATCTTTCCAGGTATGAATCGTAAAAAGGTTATCCGAGCCCATAATGAAATAAATATCCTGCTGCGGCCTATGTTCAAGCAGGTATCTGATGGTATCGATGGTAAAGGAATGCCCGGGGCGGCTTAACTCCAGTGTCGATACCTCAAGAAAAGGATTGCCGGCAACAGCCAGTTTCAGCATCTGGTGCCGATGATCCTGATCCAGGATCGATGCTTCCCTTTTATGAGGAGGACGAGCGGACAACATCAAGAGAACTTTGGATAAATGAAACTCACTGCGTGCAAATTCTGCTGCCATTAAATGACCATAGTGGACCGGATCAAAAGTACCGCCCAGGATCCCTATCGCTTGCCGCAAGATGAAAGCCCACCTTTACATAATGCTTAGTCAAATAAAACTCATATAAATTGTACTATAGTGGCAAAAAAATGCCAAATCCGAATAAATCTATGAATCCGCAGGCGGAAGTAGTTTATAGCAAGGATATTTTCCCTTGCAGGCAAGTGAAAGACCTTGGTTTTTTATCCTTTAAACCCTCAGACAAAACCTCTATAATATAAAGGACTTGTTAAGGAGCACATTACTGCCATGGAAAAAACCATAACCATGATTTTTCATAATCTTGGCCTCAGGAGCTATATCGAAGTGGATTTGTGCCGTGAATGTCCCCGGGAAGATGATAAAGGGTGCTGCGGCTACTATTCTCCGGTTTTTTATCCCAGTGATTTTGCTTATCTGCTGGAAAACCATACTGATCTGCTGGATCACATTTTGCATTTGCCCGGTTTAACCATTTTGGATTATTCGATCACGGTCAACAACACCCCTGAAGGAAATTCCTATCGCTGTCGGTTTCATAGCAAAGCAGGCGGCTGTAAACTGCAGCAGCTGCAACGTGAATCGATCTGCCGGCATTTTGTCTGCCCCGGGATCGATTGGGAAAAAGAAGAAAGTTTGCAGCCCTGGAAAGAATTTTTTATCAGTCTGGCTGATTATGAAAATAAAATTAACCTAACCATAGGAGAAAAGCTGGCAGAGAAGGGTTTGACTTTGCGGGATACCAATCATCACCAGCAGTTCTTTGAGCAACTGCTGATACTTTTCAAAAAAGAAACCGCAATAAAGCCAGATTTCTTTGCCGCACTTCCGTTAACGGAAGAAGTCAAACTCAAAAGAACACTGACATTCAAGGCTGACTGGCCTTTATGAGAATTTAATCATTTATGGAGGGGAAGTAAGATGAATTGGAACAGGAACCAGAATATTTATGATAATGTTCTGGAATCGATCGGCCTGACTCCTTTGATCAGGCTGAAAAAGATAAGCCAGGACTGCCAGGCAGATATTTGCGTAAAACTGGAGTATACGAATCCCAGCGGCAGCCTGAAAGACCGGGTGGTCTATGCGATCGTGGAAAAAGCGGAACAAAGAGGAGACCTGAAACCAGGCATGACTTTACTGGAAGGGACGACTGGCAATACAGGTATTGCCACTGCTATGGTAGGCGCAGCCAAGGGGTATCCGGTTATAATCGTAATGCCGGAGGGAATGACTGAAGAACGGAAGAAAACCATCCAGGCCTATGGTGCCAGACTGGTACTAACGCCTGGTGCCGAGACGGACGTGGATCTGGTGTTGGAGGAAGTTGAGAGACTGAAAGCGGAATATGGAGATAAAATATTTGAAATAGGGCAATTTGAAAGGCAGGAAAACCTGCAGGCGCATATTGAAAATACCGCTCCGGAAATATGGGAGCAAACCGGCGGTCATCTTGACGCTTTTATAATGTGCCAGGGAACCGGCGGCACGGTGACCGGCACGGCTAAATACCTTAAGGAAAAGAATTCGGCGATCAAAATATTTATCTCGGAACCAGCAGAATCCCCAATTTTGGCTCATGGGAAAATCGGGGGGCATAAAATTCAAGGCATCGCTGACGGGCTGATCCCGCCTATTTTAGATCTGGATTATATCGATGGCATGATTTTGGTTTCCTCGGAAGAATCCATCAAAACCGCTCAGGAAATCACCAAAAAGGAAGGTATATTCTGCGGTATTTCTTCGGGGTGCAATGTTGCCGCAGCCTTAAAACTGGCGCGCAAATATCCTCAATTAGAAAGGATCGTTACCATCGTCAATGATAACGGGCTTCGCTATCTTTCCACAGAATTATGCGGCAGTACTGTCAACCGCATCCCTTTGGACCGGGAATATATCTTAAGCCCTGAAAACCAGGCAAAACTAAAGGGTTATCAATTTGAAATCATTGAGTAATTCTCATCCCAATAGATATTTATAAAAGGGTACCATCCAACGGGCGGTACCCTTAATTTACATCAATTGGAACAACATTATGAATGTACTTCGAGTAAAGCCGCATTTTCAGCAATACATACTTTTAGCCAAACCAGGTTTGATCGTAATCAGCGGATCTGCCCGTCACCATAGATTATAAATTTAGTGGTGGTAAGTTCCCGCAGGCCCATAGGACCGCGTGCATGCAGTTTTTGCGTGCTGATTCCCATTTCAGCTCCGAAACCAAATTCGTTTCCATCTGTAAAGCGGGTGGAGGCATTGGCATAGACTGCCGCCGCATCGACTGCGTTCATAAAGCGGCGTACATTGGTATAGTTTTCACTGACAATGGCTTCACTGTGTCCCGTTCCATGTGTATTGATATGTTCAATGGCTTCGTCCAAATCTTTCACTATTTTAACGGCAATGATCAGATCCAGATATTCTTCATCCCAGTCCGATTCGGCAGCAGCTTTTATCCAGGGTACGATTTCCCTGGTTGCCTGACAGCCCCGAATTTCTACTCCTGCTTCTCGTAACTCTTCAGCTATCAAGGGCATAAATTTTGTTGCTGCTGCCTTATGGACCAGCAAATTTTCAATGGCATTACATACTGAAGGCCTCTGCACTTTGGCATTGATCACGATCCTCCGGGCTTTACTCAAATCGGCAAACTCATCAACATAAACATGACAGTTGCCCATCCCGGTCATGATATATGGAACAGAGGCATGCGCCATAACAGTTTTCTTAAGCCCTGCTCCCCCCCGGGGGATCAGGCAATCGATATAATCATTCATTTTCATCATTTGTATTACCAACTGTCGGTCAGGGCTGTCCACCAGTTGAATAGCCCCGGCAGGTAAACTGGATGTCATAGCCGCTTCAGCAATGACGCGGGCGATAACACGATTGGAATTTAATGCTTCTTCCCCGCCTCTGAGTAAAATGGCATTGCCGGATTTTAAGCATAGACCAGCCGCATCCGCAGTAACATTTGGCCTTGATTCATATATGATCCCTATTACGCCGATTGGCGTCCTTACCCTGCCTACTTCCAGGCCATTGGGACGGCGGTTTATCTCCAGTACTTCGCCGATGGGGTCCGGCAGAAGACTTATTTCCCGTAATCCTTCCGCCATGCCGGTGATCCGTCCTTTATCCAAAGTCAGCCTTTCCAGCAAAGCCGAGGTCAAACCCATTTCCTGCCCGGCCTGCAAGTCAATACGGTTGGCAGCGATGATTTCATCAGCGGCTTTTTCCAGATCATCTGCCATCCTTAAAAGAGCGTTATTTTTTTGTCTGGTATCTGCTACAGCTAATATTCTGGCGGCTTGCCTGGCCAGTTTACCCTGCTCCATCAAATATTTCTGCCCGCCGTCACTCATCTTTAAAATCTCTCCCCTGCTAGTTTTTACTTTACCCAAAGGTTATTCCGATGGATCACTTCATCGTAATCTTTAGTCATCAATATTTTCGCAATGTCTGCCGATTTGCGGCCGGCAATCAGCTTGATCTCCTCGGAACTGTAATTGACCATACCCCGGGCGATCTCATGTCCTTGAGACGTAATCACTGACACCACATCACCCCGGCCAAATTCCTCTTCAACTTCTATGATTCCGGAGGGAAGCAAGCTCTTGCCTCTTTTGACCAGGGCTGTTAATGCCCCGTCATCAATGATCAATCTGCCGTGGGTCACTGAACCAAAAGCGATCCAGCGTTTGCGCGCCTGCATTTTTTCCTCCCGCGGTATGAACAAAGTACCAATATTATTTCCATTTACGATTTGCCGGATTACATTATCGATATTATTATTGGCTATCACCATGGGGACACCTGCTGCCATACACATGCCTGCAGCTTTCAGTTTGGTGGCCATACCACCGCTGGAGAAACTGCTTCCTTTGGTTCCGGCACTGTTTTCCATTTCAGCAGTTATTTCGGTAACCTGGTTATGCAAAACCGCTTTGCTGTTAAGCCGCGGATCACTATCATAAAGACCGTCAACATCTGAAAGAATAATCAGCAGGTCAGCGTCAGCTATTCCTGCCACCAAAGCTGACAAGGTATCATTATCACCGAATTTGATCTCCTCTATTACCACCGTGTCATTTTCATTGATAATAGGAATAACCTGCATGGCAAGAATCGCCAGCAAGGCATTGGTGGCGTTGAGGTAACGTATTCTTTCCATAAAGTCATCACGGGTGAGCAATACCTGGGCTACAATCTTGCCATATTCAGCAAATAATTTCTCATACATATGTAAAAGCGCGCCCTGCCCTATTGCCGCCAGGGCCTGTTTGTCAGGTATGGTTCGCGGTGCTGCCTTGATCCCCATTCTTTCCGCACCGACTCCGATCGCACCTGAACTGACCAGAATCACTTCTTTGCCGGCATTATGCAGATCAGCTAATTCCCTCACCAGTTTTTCCATCCGGTCAAGATTCAGCTTGCCATTGGGATAAGTTAAAGTACTGGTCCCTACTTTGATCACGATTCGTTGACTTTGGGGCAAATCTTTGCGAGTTACCATCCCAACCACCTCGATTTATCTATTCACTGTATTCAAATTCCAGATTTTTTATTCTAACTGTCTGACCCGCCTGAATCCCCTGCTGACGTAAAGCATCTTCCAAACCCATGCGGTTTATGATCCTTTGAAAACGTTCCAATCCCTCATCAGTGTCAAAGTTGGTCATAGCCGCAAGTTTTTCTATTCTCTTACCGCTGACTTCGAAAACGCCATCTATATTTTCTATCACGAAAGCAGGTTCGTCATGAAACTTGCGCAAGACCACCTCATCTCCAGCTACCGTTTCTTCCATTGGTATGCTGGATAACAGCTGATAGGCTCTGGCCATCAATTCTTGCGTTCCTTTTCCGGTGGCAGCGGAAATCATCATTAAATGATCGCCGAATTTCTCTTGCAGTTTGGCGATATTATTCCGGGCTTCAGGTAAGTCCATTTTATTGGCAGCGATCAAATAAGGTTTGCTGGCCAGACTGGGATGGAATTTTTCCAATTCCCTTCGCAGCGTATGATAGTCATCCAGTACATCGCGGTTTTCAGTCTGGGCTGTGTCCAGAACAAAGATCAATACCCTAGTTCTTTCAATATGTCGTAAAAAGCGATGTCCCAACCCTGCACCTTCATGTGCTCCCTCAATGAGTCCCGGGATGTCAGCCAATACAAATGATTCTCCGCTGTTTAACCTGACCACTCCTAAGTTTGGCACCAATGTTGTAAAAGGATAATCCGCTATTTTGGGTTTGGCTGCGGAAACTTTGGAGATCAAAGTTGATTTGCCTGCATTGGGATAACCGACCAGTCCAATATCAGCCAGAAGTTTTAATTCCAGCCTGATCCATCTTTCTTCGCCCGGTTCTCCATTTTCCGCAAGGGAAGGTGCCTTATTAATGGCCGTCGCAAAGCGGGCATTGCCTCTGCCGCCTCTTCCTCCTTTGGCAACAACCACTTGCTGTCCATGTCTGGTCAGGTCAGCAATGACCTCGTCAGTATCGTCATCTTTGATGACCGTACCTGGCGGTACCAGAATGATGGTATCTTCGCCGCCGGCACCATGCATGTTTTTTCCCTGACCGTGGCTCCCGCGTTTCCCTTTAAAGTGGCGCCGGTATTTAAAGTCCATTAAAGTACTTAGTCCTTCATCAGCTTTAATAACAATGCTGCCGCCGCGCCCCCCGTCGCCTCCGGAAGGCCCCCCCATGGGGACATACTTTTCACGCCGGAAAGCAACGACCCCGTTGCCTCCGTCTCCGGCTTTTACATTTATTTTGGCATAATCAACAAACATGTTCTCACTTCCTGATCAATAAACGCTGAGGCTCACCTGCAAAATCTTCTGTAAAGTAATCGATATAGATATCTTGTTCCAAAGTGGTGCCGATTACAACTTCCACTGTCAATTCAGCGGCTGGTTTTTTTTCTTTCAATTGTATTAATGTATGTAAAGGTTCATTGGCCCGCATCAATGGTTCCACAGAAGCTATATCGATCTTTTGATAGATCAGTTTTATATCATAATCATACGCCGTAAGCATCTGTTCATACAAATAGAGGGCGGTTTCACCTTCAGACGCTTCAAAAACCACACGTTCGGTTCTGGCATTCAAGATTAGTTTATCCACATACTGCCGGACTTTTTCAGGATGATTCAACTCCAGGTATCCGCTAATGACTTGCAGATGATTGCCAAAATCATGTCTCATTTTTCTGAGCAGCGCGACTGTTCTATCAGCGTCCATTTTGATCCCCCCATTTTTTCCCTAATATAACAAAAACCCCTGAAAATTTCCAGGGGTCAGTTAAATCATATCTTTGGTCTACATAACAGCGTTTTCTTCTACCGCGTAAACACTTACCTGTTTCTTATCCTTGCCCTTTCTTTCATACTTTACCTTGCCGTCAATTACTGCAAATAAAGTATCATCTCCGCCAATCATGACATTATTGCCGGGATGGATCTTGGTCCCTCTCTGCCTGACCAGTATGTTGCCTGCCCTGACGACCTGACCATCATATTTCTTAACGCCCAGTCTCTTAGACTCGCTGTCTCTTCCGTTTCTGGAACTACCAACACCTTTTTTATGAGCCATGTCTGCACCTCCTGATTTCCTTCATTCTATCCAAGACTAACAAATCAGCCTTCTATTTTCTCGATCTTAATTTTCGTAAAGGGTTGCCGGTGTCCTTGTTTTTTGTGATAATTCTTTCTTTTCTTATATTTGTAAACCACAACTTTCTTTTCCCGGCCCTGTTCTATTACTTCAGCGATCACTTTCGCCTCACTAACATTAGGATCCCCTACTTTTACATTGCCTTCCCCATCGGTAAGAAAAAGGATATTTTCAAAGGTGATCTTGTCTCCCACTTCAGCTTCCAGCTTCTCCACCTTAAGTATATTTCCTTCACTTACTTTGTACTGTTTTCCGCCAGTTTTCATTACTGCATACATTTTATGCACCTCCACAAATTCAGACTCGCCAGTATCCAGGTAGGCTTGCTGCCATTTATAACCCGAACTGTGCGGTTACAAAGTGTGCGACCACATATGAAATTAACACAAATCATCCAGCAAGTCAAGAAACATTATACAGCAGCTATCTTACACAGATGGTGAAAAATCATTTTTCATAATACCTGATCCACCCCGGTCCCTTTTCCACCTCGGTGCTTAAAGATGTCCCGGGTTTGAGATCATATTTAAGCGCCCCGGAGGGACAAGCATCAATGGTTTTCATAATACTAACCACATCGGCTCCATTGATATTTACCCAGGGGGTTTTCTCCGGTGCAAATACCCGGGAAAGACTGACGAAGCAATTGGTATCATGGGTACACTGATCCGGGTTCCAATAGACAATGATGTCATCATTCTCATATTTGCGCTTATACTTTTCTTCACTGAAGCAGTAAGGGTTAAGCGGATTTACCTCCCGCTGGTAAGTGAGCACCGCTTCCAGGTTTTCACCCGGATTTGATACTGCCTGGGCAAATGCAAGCCCAAACTTTCTGGCTTGATCCAATTGGTCATCGTCAGGGTTGAACTGGGTCCTGAACCCAGGTAAGATCCTCATCCGCAGCATACGCATCCGCTGGATCACATTGGGTACCGCTTCCCCGCTCCATCCATAGGAGCCGAAGGCGGAGGCAACGATTCCATTGGTATCAACCGGAGACAATGCCCCCAGTAAATCCCAAACTGGTTTTACTGCATCCTTGTTGATGGTCGGCGAACCAATCAACAGGCCGGTACAATTATGAACCGCTTCCAGCACTTCTGACAGCGGCACCTGGGTCAGGTCAAAGTCTTCAACCGTAAACTCCCCTTCTGTTTCCAGGCCGGTTTTTACAGCGTTCTTAATTTTTTCCGTGTAGCCATAGGCACTGGCATAAGCGATCACGATCCTTGGCTTATCCTCGGTTTTTGGTTTGAATGTCCAGTTATGATACAGCTCGATATAATAATCCGGGTTTTCTCTTAAAATCGGTCCGTGGGACGGACAGATCATCTTTAGCGGCAAAGCTTTCACGCGCTTCAAGGCGTTCCAGATATACTTCTTGAAATGCCCCATGATCATATCATAATATTCCTTGAATTCAGGCAGGAAATCACCGTCGATCAGATCATTGAACCATCGTTCATCGGAATAGTGACTGCCAAAGGTATCACAGCTGAAAAGGATCCCCTCTTCTTCCAGATAACTATAGAATGTTTCCGGCCAATGCAGCAACGGGGCCCCGATAAACCGTAATGTTTTCCCTCCCAGATCCAATTCACCGTCATGGGCCACAAATTTTACTTTAAAATCCCGGTTGACGATTTTTTTCAGAAATGTATAGGCAGTATAATTGGTTACGATGGTAAGCTCCGGAACCAGATCCAACAGCATTCGGATTGAACCGGCATGATCCGGTTCCGCATGCTGGATCACCAGGTAATCAATCTCCTGCAGATCAACCACTTTCGCCAGATTATCGGCAAATTCCCCGAAAAACTCTGCTTTTACCGTATCGATAACCGCTGTATGATCGGTCCCCCTGATCAGATAAGCATTGTAACTGGTACCATGGGTCAGCTCCATGACCACATCAAACAGTTTCAGGTGCGGGTCCTGAACTCCTACCCCAAAGACTTCAGGAACGATTTCAATCACTGACATTCTCTCTCCCCCCATTCGGAAAGTATTTATTGATCGGCTGTATAGATATTGTATTCGCCCACTGGCATTTCATTATTCTCCTGCAGCCTGATTTCTTTATTGGTTTTTTTGCGAATATAATTTAAATTGTTCTCGTCGTTTTGCAGGTACTGAAGAAATTCGGGATGCGCCTCACAAACCAGCAGCGGATTTTCCACATAACCTAAATTTGACAGTTTCCTCTTCACTTCACAGGCCAGAGCGAAAAGGTTGATCGTCCGTCCCCGCCCATGACAATGCTGACATTCATCAGTGAAGAATTCTGATACTCCATAGCGGGATTTTTTGCGGGTCATTTCTAAAAACCCCAATCCGGTCATACCCACAATCCTGGTATGGGCTTTGTCTTTTTCCATTTCTTTTTTAAAGGTACTGATCACCTTTTCCTGATTTTGCTTGTCCCTCATATCCACAAAATCAATGAGAACGATACCGCCGATACTTCTCAAGCGCAATTGGCGGGGTATTTCCACGGCTGCTTCCAAATTTAGTTTGAAAACCGTATCTTCAAAATTATCAATACCCGTATACTTGCCGCTGTTTACATCGATAACAGTCATGGCCTCCGCAACATCAAAAATCAGATATCCCCCGTTTTTCAGCCATACTTTACGCCTGAGAGAACGTTTAATATCTTTTTCCAGACTATATTTTTCAAAGAGATCGCCTTCATCATATTGAACTGTGAAACCGTAGTTAACATTTCTGCTGCTCATATAGCTGGTAATTTTGTCTTTTAAACGCATATTGTTGATGATCACCCTGGAAGTATCAGCATCCAAATAATCACGCAAGGTTCTTTCCAGAACGTCAATATCTTCATAAATCAGGCTGGGCGCTTTGCTTACTTTGTATCTGTGCATGATTTCTTCCCAGGTCCTAAGCAATTCATTTAACTCAGCAATAATTTCACTGTCTTCCGCTTCCAGACAGGCAGTACGTAAAATAATACCTACATTGGAAGGACGGTTATTTTCCATTAGTTCCCGCAAACTGTTACGCCGTATATCATCAATAATTTTTCTGGAGATGGATACTTCATTCTGATAAGGTAATAAAACCAGTAAATGTCCTGGAATCGATACATTGCCCGTAACCCGGGCCCCTTTTTCTGAAAATGCCTCTTTTTTTACCTGCACAAGGATATCCTGTCCGGTCTTAAGCAATTGCAAGGCATTTGTCCCTTTTTTGACACCCGGGATTACAATATCTCCGGCATAAATGAAAGCATTTTTTTGCAGCCCAATATCGATAAAAGCGCATGACAATCCCGGCAGAATATCTTTAACCCTGCCTTTATAAATATTGCCTATATTCTCGTTTTCATCAGCCCAGAATACTTCTGCCAGTCTGCCATCTTCAACAATCGCTACCCGGGATTCCCAGGGGTATACTTCCGCTATTAACTCTCTTACCAACTAAATCACCTTTTCCAGAGGAGTCATATAATCTTCCATGATCTTTACATAATTTGCCTGGCGATAAATATCCGTGATATTTCTTTCTTCGATACCGGCCTCCAAAAGCAGATCCTTAAGTTCATCAAACCTTATATTAACCGGCTCGCCAATTGCTACTGTCAAATTTATGATAACAGAATCTTCCTGCCCTTTCACCTCAATTTTATAGATGCCTGCTTTTAAGTCTTTGACAACATCCTTTTTTTTGCCGCGGCTTTTAACTTCCAAATTGGGTTTTTGCATTAAATGCTCCATCCGCTGGATTATCTCTGTCAGGGGGACTCCCTGAATAATGAAAGCATAACAAGCAGCATTAATGGTTTTCATTAAAGCCGGTTCATGGCTGTCAATTTCCCGGGCCTGTTTTACTCTGATATAAGGGGGTAATACCGCATTTAATTGCATCACAAACCATTCGGGAGCAACCCTCTTCGCCAATTCCAGGTCAAAATACTCGTTTTGGCCCCACAAGCCTACCGGCAAAACCGTACCCATGGATAGTTTAATATGGGGGTTGAAACCTTCACTGAGGGCATACGGAATTTCAGCCCGACGCAAAGCTCTTTCCATCATGTGCATCATATCCAGGTTAGCCAGAAACTTTAACTCCGGGCCTGCGTAATACTCGCATCTGATCTTCATTGCTCCGCCCCCTCAATTTCCATGCCGATGCCGAATTCTGAACAAATTCCGCAATCATTGCAGCCATCTTGCCGGCAGTCTAAAGTCGCCTTTTCCTGCCTGGCCATTTCATATTCCTGCCACAAGAAGTCTTTACTAATGCCCGTATCGATAAAATCCCAGGGAAATGCTTCCTCTCTGCCTCTGGCCCTGCAGGTATAAAATTCCGGATCGATCCCGCTATCCGCCAATGCTTTAAGCCATTTGTCAAACTGAAAATATTCTGTCCACCCGTCAAATTTGCATCCATATTGCCAGGCTTTAAGAATAGCCGGTATCAGACGCCGATCTCCCCGGGCGATCACCCCTTCCATAAAAGATGTGGCGCTGTCATGAAAATCCAGCTTTATGCTTTTGTCTTTCCCTTTGGCCTTTAGCAGGTATTGCTTTTTATTTTCAAATTCCTCCACACTATTCTGCCGGTGCCACTGAAAGGGCGTGTGCGCTTTTGGTACATAATTGGCGATACCGGCCTTAATTTCTACCGGTCGCCTGGAATAACGGTTTCCTACCGATTTTACTTCTTTCAGCAAGCGTATAATACCTGTCAGATCCTCTTCCTCTTCATAAGGCAGGCCGAACATGAAATAGAGCTTTACCGCATTCCACCCTGACTTGAAAGCAGCCTGGACCGCCTCGATCAGTTGTTCTTCCGTAACATTTTTATTGATTATATTGCGCATCCTTTGGGTTCCGGCTTCCGGCGCCAAAGTCAAGGTAGTCTTACGTACCTTTTGCACTTCATTGGCTAAATCTATTGAGAAGGCATCAACCCGCAGTGAAGGCAGGGAGACGCCTATCCCGCAGGTTCCATAATCTTCAACCAGGCCTTTGACCAATGGCTTTATCCCCGAATAATCCAGAGAACTTAATGAAGATAAGGAGATTTCCTCGTAGCCGCTGCTTTTGATCTGCTCTTCCGCTTGCCGCCGCAAGGTGGCTACTTTTTTTTCCCGGGCCGGCCGGTATACGATCCCCGCATGGCAAAAGCGGCACCCCCGCTGACATCCCCGCATAACTTCCAGTACCGCACGATCATGGATAATATTCATATAGGGTACAATAGGGCGGGCAGGAAAATAGGCCTGGTCAAAATCAGTGATCACCCGCTTTCGAATGCGCTCAGGAAGACCGGCCCGGAGGGGTACTAATTCCTTAAATGTTCCATTTTCCATATATTCCGCCCGGTAAAAAGCAGGAATGTACACTCCCGGGATTTTTGCCATGGCGAGTAACCGCTCGCTCCTTGGCAGGTCCCGGGTAGCAAAGCATAAATCAAGATACTCCGGCAGGACTTCTTCCCCGTCACCGATTAAAAAAGCATCAAAAAAATCCGCAAATGGTTCCGGGTTAAAGGCGACCGGTCCTCCCGCGATTACAAAAGGATCGTTTTCGGCCCGGTCTTTGGAACATACAGGGATCTGCGCCATATCCAGCATATTGATACAATTGGTAATGGATAATTCATATTGCAGGGAGAATCCGACCACATCAAAATCACCCAATGGTTTAAAGCTTTCCAGGGAATAAAGCGGCAGCCGGTTTTGGCGCAGCAAGCTTTCCATATCCGGCCAGGGGGCATAACTTCTTTCCAATAGATGCCCGGTGGTTTCATTTACCAGCCCATATAATATTTTGCTTCCCACATGGGACATCCCCACTTCATAAACATCAGGAAAAGCCAGCACCATTTTGCATTTGCTTTCTGCCCATGTTTTGGTGGTCATATTGAGCTCGTTACCTGTATATCTGACCGGTTTGGCTACCAAAGGCAATATATCCCGAAAAAGCTTGTCTTTCATCTTTCCCTCCGCATATTTAAACTAAAATCTTAGTTACTCAAGTACTATATATATTACCACAAATGATTTCGCTTAAACTTAGCGAATCGATGAAGACAGGCATTCATTTGCCTTGGTGGCCGGGCCGCGCTCCAGCAGCTGCTCGATGAGTTCAGCCTCACTCAGGATACCTAAAACCCCATGGTTTTGATCGATAACCACCACCAGAGTATAATGAGATGGCATGGTTCCGACCAGGATCTTTTTGATTTTGGTCTCCGGTGAACAAACCATCTGCCGGGCAGGCAAAAATCCTTTATTGGATAACTCACTTTTCTTCTTTACCAAAAACCGCATAAAAGAATACATCAGCAGTTTTCCTTCCTGACGGGCAGACCAGAACAGCAAGATGCCGATCAGGATCAGATTAGCACCGCTGAAATAATAATAGGTCAGATAAATCCCTCCTGCCAGCATAAGTACCCCGGCTATTTCGCCAACGAGTGCAGTTAATTTGGTAGCTTTTTTAAACCCGATGGACTGCGAAAGAACAGCTCTTAAGACCCGGCCTCCGTCCAGTGGAAGGAATGGCAGTAAATTAAAGAGCCCCAGTGCAACATTTAACTTGATCAACAGGCCGAGATATTCAGAGGCAGGAGCAAGGGGCAGAAAATAAAAAAGCGCTGCGATGGTCAGCGAACATAAAGGTCCTGCTATTGCGGTATAAATTTCATTGGCCGGATCCAGGCCATGAAAACTTTCTATTTTAGCCTGCCCCCCAAAGGGAAACATCTCAATTTCCACGACTTTAATACCCAGCAATAGTCCAATGATGGTATGGGCAAGTTCATGAATGATGACCGAAGCAAATATAATGATGATTTCAGGAAGCAAGCCAAAGAATCCATAGACCACAGCTATGAGGAGAAAAAACAGATTGACCTTTATATCGATACCGGCGATCCGTGCGAATCTCATTTTTGCGCATTGATCAAATTATGTGGATTTAAGGGTCCATCATCATTCCTTATTTCAAGGTACAACATATTTCCGCTTTTCCCCAGGACAGAATTGCTATTGACCTGGGAATTCTCTTCCGCTAATACTTCCTTGAGCCCGCCATATAATGAATAGAATGTCTCATTATGTTTGATCAGGACAGTACGCCCTTCCTCATTACGGCCGATTTCCTGAACTTCCCCGGCCATGATCGGTTTGACGGCCGTATTATTCTGGACTTTCAGGTTCACACCCGGCAGGAATTCCTGTCTTCCATGCTCCTCATTATAATACCAGCCGTAATTACGGACTATCTCTGAAAACTCACAAGGGATCTGCAGGGAAGCAGAACTTGAAGCAGGAATGGATTCATTTGCATCAGGGCTCATGTTTTCAATAAAAAGGCTAAGGCTATTATTAAAACCATAATCTTTAAGCACATACCGGACAGCAGGTTCTACAACTTTCTTGCTGACCGGACTGCTTTCCATCGCGATTCCCACTGCAAAAACGATTATGATCACAGCCAGCATCCTGATTCTGAAGCTTCCTAACATGTCCATCACCTCAGTATTTAAGAATATTTTTTGAAGTTTTATAACATTATTAATTATATATATATGGATCAAAGATAATTTATGTTTAAAAGCGGGATTTTTTACAGATCAATAGACCAAATAACTTTTGTATTTGAAATTCTAATCATGTAATATATTAATATAAAAAACTTATTCAGGAGGGCTAACAAATGAAAACAAGGATCACAGAGTTATTCGGCATCGAGTATCCTATTATCTGCGGCGGAATGTTATGGCTGGCAGTACCTGAATTATGTGCGGCAATTTCAAATGCAGGCGGCTTAGGCAACATAACAGCATGCAATTATGATTCCGGAGAAGACTTAAGGGCTGCAATCCAGCAAACACGTCAGTTGACCAGTAAACCCATCGGCGTAAACATTACTCTAATGCCTTCCATGCGTTTCACTGAAGAAATTTATGACGATTTCTTTAAGGTATGTGCAGAAGAAAAAATCGAAGTCATAGAAGTTTCCGGCAAACCAGCAATAAAATATCTGGACATGCTCCATAAAGCCGGTGTAAAAGTCATGCATAAAGTCGGTGCCGTCAGACATGCAAAAAACATTGAGCGGTTTGGTTACGATGCAGTGATCGCAGCCGGTATTGAAGAAGGCGGTCATCCTTTAAATGATGATGTTACCACCATGGTCCTGCTGCCTCGTATAGTTGAGAGTGTAAATATCCCCGTCATTTCCACCGGAGGCATTGTTGACGGACGCAGTCTGGCAGCCGCACTTTCACTGGGGGCCGAAGGCGTTTTAATGGCGACCCGTTTCATCGCTACCAAAGAGTGTGCAGTTCACCCCAATATCTGGCAGGAACTTATCGACCGCCAGGAAAATGACACTACATTGATCTGCAAATCAGTAGGACTGCAGGGACGCGCTCTAAAAAATGACCTTACCCGCCAGGTACTGGAGATCGAAGAAAAGGGAGCAGATCTGGGGCAAATCATTCCTCTGCTTTCAGGGCAGAAGTCTAAACAAGCATGGGTTGAAGGCGATGTAAATGCTGCTGCTTTAATGGTTGGCCAATCCATCGGCTTGATCAAAGAAGTAACCACCTGCGCTGAATTGATCCAATCCATGGTGAAAGATGCGGAAGCTATTTTAACCGAAAAACTCGCTTGCTTTAAATAAGTGCTGCCGAGTCTTAAATGCAATAGATGAGTGATTACAGCCACTCGTGAACATTCTCCCGGGTGGCTGATTATCTTTGCTTTAAAAGATCAGGCCTTTTCCACGGACATTGATACTTAATATTATGCCAACCGCAATCAAATTCGCCATCATGGCACTTCCGCCGTAACTTACAAAGGGCAGCGGGATCCCGGTAATAGGCATTAAACCGATGGACATGCCGATATTTTCAAAAATATGAAATAGCCACATGGCTAATATACCCATAATGATTAATGAGCCATACAAATCTCTGGCATGGAAACTAATATAAACCGCTCTGGCCAGGAGTATGCCATAACATATGATCAGCAGTGCCCCACCGATAAATCCTAATTCCTCGCCTATAACAGCATAAATAAAGTCCGTATGATGCTCAGGCAGGAAATTCAGTTGTACCTGAGTGCCGGCAAAAAGCCCTTTACCGCTAAGACCTCCCGAACCTATGGCTACCAGTGACTGAATCGTATTCCAACCCAACCCCCGGCCGCCCTGCCCGTCTTCGTAGGGGTTAACGAATACCGTAAGTCTTTTTAACTGGTAATCCTCCAAAGGCAGCCACATGCCAAATTGGAAATGTAAGAAAAGCATCAGAGCGATGATTAAAACACCCAGGGCAATGAGTCTTGTCAGAAGCTTGGCATCTGCCCCTGCAATATAGAGCATAATAATGGTTATGGCGACAAAAACCAGGGCAGTCCCTAAATCAGGCTGGAGCAGGATCAGAATAACCGGGAGACCCATATAGATAAAACATGGTATCAGCTGTTGAAACGTTTTTAGCCGGTCCTGCCTTTTGATCAAAAAATCAGCAAAAGCCAGTATAATAAAAACTTTCACAAATTCTGCCGGCTGTATGCTGGGTAGTCCTGCTAAGCTGATCGCCCGCGCACTCCCTTTTGCCTCTTCACCAAAGAACAGTACCGACAATAATAACAGCAAGGATACGATATAAATTATATTGCTGTAACGGCGAAACTGTGTATAATCAAAAAATATCACCATAACAGCCAGGATCAGGCCAATCATCATATTCATCAATTGCTTTTTGATATAATAATCAGGATCACTGGAGAGTCCGTTGGTTGCACTGTCCAGTATGACAAGCCCAAAGCCAATGATCAACAGCAAGATGATAACAAATGATTTATCGACCAATTTCAGTCTTTTCAGTTCCAAAGGATTCTCCTCCGAGTCAACCTCATACTTTTTTGATCATGATAAACTAATGATAGCAGATATCTTTGAACTGCCGCACAAAAAAATCCCTCATCTTCATTTTGATGAGGGAGTAAATAATGGCAGTATATTTGAAATAGCTGACACTCAAAATCAAATCCTTAAAAGCCCCAACAGTTTTTTCCAGTGATACATCCCAGGGCTATTCATTCACCGCTCTTCTCAAACCTTTGATTGGTATATTCGCCACCAGGGCTACCGAATCATTATCATTTTCCAGATTCACCAAAAGCGCTTCTTCATCAATTTCCAGGTATTCACGTATGACTTTGATCAAATCTTCTTTCAGCAGCAACAATACTTCCGGTGATATTGTAGCCCGGTCGTGAATTAAAACCAGCCGTAATCTTTCTCTGGCAATATTTTTGCTGCTGCTATTATCCCGGCCAAAAATTTTGTATAAAATATCAAACAAAACCACTACCTCCCTTTACCTGGCAATTTTCAACAGCCTGCGGAATTTGTCCAGGATCCTTTCATCTTCCAGGGTAAATAATGGTACCTCTTCCCCATTTAAGCGGCGGGCAATCTTTTTATATGCCGCCCCAGCCTTGGATGATGTTTCCATGACTGCTGGTTCTCCGCGGTTGGTGGAAATAACGATCGACTCATCTTCAGGAACGACCCCCAACAGATTGATAGAAAGAATATCAATGATGTCATCCACATCCAACATGTCACCATTTTTGACCATCCGGCTTCGTAACCGGTTAACGATCAGACGGGTATCATACAACCCGGCTGCTTCCAGAAGTCCTATAATGCGGTCGGCATCGCGGACGGAAGATATTTCCGGGGTAGCAACCACAATAGCACTATCAGCTCCGGCAATTGCATTGCGAAAACCTTGTTCAATACCAGCGGGACAATCGACCAGAATGAAATCAAATTCCTTGCGCAGTTCATTGGTAAGATTTTTCATCTGATGAGGCGTTACAGCATTTTTATCCTTGGTTTGCGCCGCAGGAAGCAAAAACAAACTCTCGATTCTTTTATCTTTGATCAAAGCCTGACGCAGTTTACAACTGCCGTTAACTACATCAACAATGTCAAAAACAATACGATTCTCCAGTCCCAGTACCACATCCAGATTGCGCAGTCCAATATCTGTATCGACCATAACTACACTTTTATCCAGCATCGCCAGAGCCGTACCCAGGTTTGCAGTAGTTGTAGTCTTACCAACCCCACCCTTTCCAGAAGTGATAACTAATACTTTACTTTTCATTCCTTAGCCTCCCATCAAATTTTTAACTTCTCAATCACTACTTTGCCAGCCTTGATCCGTGCCAATTCCGGTCTTTCAATATCAATGACCTCCCCATCCGGCGGGCGGGTAATATGACTGGCGATACGAAGCTGCGTAGGTTTCAGCCGATAAGCTGCAATCAAAGCATTTTCATCACCAAAAGCACCTGCATGTGCCATCCCTTTTATTGAACCCATAACCAATATATTGCCGCCGGCGATCACTTCTGCCCCCGGGTTTATATCACCTAAAATAACTATGTTACCCTCCACAAAAACCTTTTGACCGGAGCGCAGATGGCGGCAGAGCATGACCGTGTTCTCGTACTCCGGCATTATTGCGAAGGCTTCATCCGGGGTATCATCGGCAGGTGTTAGGTTTTCCTGATCCATCATCCCTCCCGTACAGATTATTTCTTTCAGATGAAAGCCATAATCCAAGAGTAAATCTTCCAAATCTCTTGTTTGTTTACCGGTCAGTTGGTAATCCCCTATATCAATAATTACTTCATTCCCTAACCTGAAGTCATCGATCATATTGATTTTTTTCACCAGGGCAGTTTTTAACTCATCAAAATTTTTAGTCCTCTTTAATGCAATCAATATTTCACTGCCGACGTTTTCCAGAGCCAAATTAACCACACAACAACCCCCTGTCCCAATTGTCTTTGAATTACATTCTATAATTAACATATTTTACCTTTGAAGAAAAACAAAAAAATAGAGGAAACTTTTTGTTATTCCCTCTATTCAGGTCGTTTGGTTAAAAAAAATTATGGCATTATTCGCCATAGCGAATCGACATTTCGCTGGCCGTTTCTTCATTCAAATGGTCTTTTATTCCGAAGTATTGTTCAAAAACGTCGCGGGCTACGTAACCTGCCGAACCGCTGCCGCTTTGTCCGTATTCGATAACACCGGCAAAAGCAATTTGGGGATCATCATATGGGGCAAACGCAATAAATGTACCATGAAATTCCTTTATAGTATTATCTCCGACCCTTCCCGTTTGAGCAGTTCCGGTTTTTGCTGCCACCCCAATTTCTGATGGAAAATGAGAAAAAAGATAGTGCGCTGTTCCCTTGGGTTGGGTTACTGCTAACATGGCTCTTTTGGTTTCAGCGATGGTCAGGCTGGAAACATCTGTTATCCTGATTACCTGCGGCTTGAATTCTTTAATCAAATTTCCCTTGCTGTCCGTTATTTTACTGACCAGATGAGGCTTCATCAGGTTGCCGCCATTAGCGATGGCAGCTGCATAATTAGCCATCTGTATAACTGTAAAATCATTGTTGCCTTGTCCGATAGACATATTGAAGGTATCAAAAGCCTGCCAGTTGGTATCAAAATTATAGTCTATTTTGTATTGGGCTTCCAGCCTGGCTTGCTCATTCTTTTTCTGTTGGGCCAGTTTTTCCAGTTGTTTTTCATCAGCAGCTGAAGCTTCCAGATTGTCATACTTCTTTTCCAGTTCAGCCCGCAAATTATCGTATTTTTTATCTATAAGCAGCGCATTGATTTCTTTTTTCCATTCCGGGGTTGGTAAAAGTCCGCTGACCTCATGGGGGATATCAATTCCCGTTTTGCTTCCCAGCCCAAATTCATTAGCCACTTTAATGATTTCATCTTTCCCTGCCCGTCTTCCCATCTCCTGAAAATAACTATTACATGATCCGGCCATGGCAGAATAATAGTTTACATTGCCGTGGACCTGCCAGCATCTTATATAAGGGGCGATCCAATAGTTGCCAGTACAGGTCACATACTCGTTCAAGGTATTCATGGCCCCCTTTTCCAGAGCTGCCATCCCCGTAATAGGTTTAAAAGTTGAGCCTGGCGGATAGGTAACTTGAATGGCCCGGTTCATGGCCGCCCCGGGGTTCATTGGATCATAGCTTCCCTGGGGATAATAATAGGCTGCCCGGTCATTGCTTATATTCCCTTTCCAATCGTCCGGATACATATCAGGTGCACTGTGCATAGCCAGTATTTCACCAGTCTTGACATTGATCACCACTGCAGATCCCACTTTGGCTTTCGGGTATTCTGTCTGCAGCTGCAACAGAACTCTTTCCATACTCTTCTGCAAAACCTGCTGCAGCTCACTGTTAATGGTCATGTAGATATTGTCACCAGACTGGGGTTCCAACGTAACCAATTCCTGAACCGGATGGCCTTTGGCATCAACTTCCACCCGGCGGGCGCCGTCCACACCCCGAAGATATGATTCATATTGTTTTTCGATCCCCGATTTGCCTATCAAGCTGTTAATATCATATTCCTGTCCTGCCGGCTGGGCAGCTATCTCCTCCGCACTGATGGAATGAATATAGCCCAGAATATGCCCGGCCAGCGCCCCCTGCGGATAGTAACGCAAAGGTTCTACCGTTATGGTCACGCCCGGCAATTCATGCCGGTTTTCCTCCAGCTTTACCACCAGATCCCAGGGAATATCCCGTACGATCGTCACCAGTTCAAAGAGCCGGTACTTTTGGATATCCATCTTTTCCTCAATGGCCTCGGCAGTTATTTCCGGATAATCATCTTTAAGCATCTCTACCAGGCGCTGGGTGATTTGTTCACGATTTTCTATCCCCAAAGAGTTTAAACTCAAATTATAAACCAGTTCATTTGCGGCCATTACTTTTCCGTCGCTGGTATAGATCTCGCCCCGTGGAGCTTTTATGGCAACCAGGCGAATGCTGTTTTCTTTCGCCTGGGTCTGGTAACTGTCATTATTGAATAACTGCACCACTGCCAGCTTTACAAGCAGGATGGTCAATAATCCGATAGTAATATATTTGATTAAATTCAGCCGGTATTTAAGCTGCTCGGCTTTCATATCATTTCTCCCTCGACAATCTGAGCAGGCCAATGCGGGAAGACCTGTAATACCATCCATAAAGCGGTGCTGCTAAAATAACATTATAAATGAACTGGTAAATGATCCCTATAAAAAACTGCTGGTCAAAGTGGAATGAAGCAAAAGCTAACCGGCTTACAAGTAAAAAAATCGAGGCATTCAAAAGGGTGCCAAATGCTACCGCCAGGGCACCGATGATAAAATTCTCCCGAAAAAATCCGCCCTGCAATTTGCCCACTAAAAAACCGGTTAAGGCTTTGGAAATCGCATTTAAGCCAATAAAGCGCCCCAGATACAAGTCTTCCAGCAAACCGCACAAAAAACCATATGCTGTTCCGGGTGCTGCACCATGGATAACAGAAAAGAAAACAACAAACACCAGTACCAAATCCGGCAAAGTACCTTTAATGGCGTAAAAGCCGAATACGGTTGATTGTAAAAAAACTGCCATGAAAGGCAGCAGGAAATGCAATAAATAGTGCAAACGAATTACTCCTCTTCTGCCATTGGCTCTTCCGGTACTGTTGTTTCTTCAGTAACCGGTATGTAATCAGTTATTACCAGTACTTCTTCCAGTTTATCGAAGTTGACCGTTGGTATAACCGTCGCCGACAACAACAATCCGTTTGGTTCTTCAGAGACTTCATAAACTACTCCAATATCAATACCGGGCGGGAATACTTGTGAAAGACCTGAAGTAATAACCACATCGTCCGGCTTGACTGATGCATAATAAGGGATATTGATCATTTTTAATAAATTGCCTTCCACCATTCCTTCGACAACCCCGCTGGTACTGCGTGATCGTTGCAGGGTAGCACCTACTGCAATTTCCCTGTCAGTAATCAGGTTGACCTGAGAGGTATGTTCACTTACACTGCCGATCCTTCCAACCAGCCCTTTGGGTGTAATGACCGGCATATTCTTTTCAATCCCTTCAACTGCTCCTTTATCAATAATGACCGTCTTCAGCCAGTTATTAGGACTGCGGGCGATAACCCTGGCTGCACTCATCTGGTACTTATCCAGATTATTATTCATAAAGTTAACAAGTGCACGAAGTCTTTTTACTTCCGCTTCCTGTTCCCTTAAAACTTGATTCTCCAGGTTCAGTCTGGCGACTTCTTTTTCCAGCTGTGCTATAGTTTGATTCAGATCTGCCTTCTGACTGAAAATACTTCGGGGACCACTGAAATAATCCCGCAGTTCTGTTACCGAACTTTGCAGGGGTGCATAAGTATCCCTGAGCATTCTTTCCACCAGGGTTATATCCTCCCGTTCTGAAGAGGTATTCCTGATCAAAAAGAAGGTAATGATCAAGACTACGATGCAAAACCAGAATACTTTGTTTTTAAACAAACCCCGCACGTTTCTCTCCCACTAAAATGATCTTTTGGCAGGAACGACAATCCTTTTTAAAAGTTCAATTTTTTCCAGCACCTTGCCGGTTCCTTTGGCCACAGCTTCCAACGGGTCCTCCGCTATATAAACCGGTAAATCAATTTCCTGACTGATCAGAACGTCCAGGCCTTTTAGCAGTGATCCTCCTCCAGCCATGATAATACCACGATCCACAATATCTGAAGCCAGTTCCGGCGGGGATTTTTCCAGACAGACTTTAACCCCTTCAATGATCTGCCAAACGGTCTCTTTCAAAGCCAATTGAATTTCGGTAGAGGATACTTCTATCGTCTTTGGCAGTCCGGAGACCAAATCCCTTCCTCTCACCTCATAAAACGCTTCAGGTCCCTGCCATACAGCAGAACCAATGGATGTTTTTATATCTTCGGCAGTTCTTTCACCGATCAACAGGTTATAATTCTTCTTCAAGTGGGCTACAATGGCATCATCCATGCTGTCTCCGGCTACCCGGACTGATTTAGCTGTCACGATCCCGCCCAATGAAATAACTGCTACCTCTGTTGTACCCCCGCCAATATCAACAATAAGATTTCCGGTTGGCTCATCAACCGGTAATCCAGCACCAATTGCAGCTGCCATTGGTTCCTCCAGCAAATAAGCTTCTTTTGCACCTGCTTGCAGCGCAGCTTCTCTTACTGCTCGTTCTTCCACTGATGTGCAGCCGGTAGGTATTGATATCACCACCCGCGGCTTCATAAAGGGATTGTTTTGTCCTAAAGCCCGGGTAATAAAATGTTTCAGCATCGCCTGGGTAATATCATAATCTGCAATCACACCATCCTTCATAGGCCGGATGGCAACGATATTGCCCGGGGTCCTGCCAATCATCTGTTTCGCTTCTTCCCCTACCGCAAGAACTTTGCCGGTATTATTCTCAATGGCTACCACCGAAGGTTCGACCAGGATAATCCCCTTGCCTTTGAGATAAACCAATGAATTGGCTGTTCCAAGATCTATGCCCAAATCTTTGCCAAATACCACTTTTACTTTAGCCTCCTTAAAACTGAATTAACTGCTGACTCCTCATACTACAATAAGTGGATTCCCCTATTACGATATGATCAAGAATTTCAATTCCCAAATGTTTGCCGGCCTCAATCAAGCTTGCAGTCAGCTCCAGGTCTTCCCGGCTGGGGCTTGGATCACCGCTGGGATGATTATGGACAAGTATGATTGAGGCAGCGCTTTTTTTGATTGCCGGTTTAAAAACCTCCCGCGGATGAACCAAAGCACTGTGCAGACCCCCGATGGAGACATCTTCCATGCTAAGCAGGCCGCCTTTGCGGTCCAAATACATGACCCGGAAATATTCGCGGTCTAAATAACGCATATCTTCCATCACCATATTTTTAACATCTTCCGGTGATTTTATGGACATTTTGTTTCTGACGTCAAGAGAAATTCTACGGCCTATTTCCATCGCTGCTTTGATATTTACTGCCTTGGCAGGACCAATACCCGGGTGTTGCATAAGTTCTTCCAGGCTGGCCTCTTTTATATGTCGCAAACTACCATGTTGTGCCAGAATATGCCGGGCCAGATCCAAAGCGCTTAAGTTGGAAGTTCCATTACCGATTATAATGGCTAATAATTCGGTATCACTCAAACTGTGTTCGCCTTCGGCCAGCATTCTTTCTCTCGGGCGCATACTTTCAGGCATGTCCTTGATTGCCAGACTATACCCGTTCATAACTACACCCCCAGCACCTCAATATTCTGTTTTCTCAACATATTATAAAGCCTGCTAAGCGGCAGACCTACTACATTAAAGAAGCAACCTTCGATACGGCTGACCAAAACTGCGCCTATTCCCTGTATGCCATATCCTCCGGCCTTATCAAAAGGCTCTCCTGTAGCAATGTATCCTTCGATCTCCTCTTGAGAAAGATTACGGAAAAAAACTGTAGTTATTTCACTTTGCACTTCGCAAAAACCCAGATTGTTTTTCAAACAGACAGCTGTAATGACTTTATGGCTTCTTCCGCTTAACAAGGTCAGCATTGTGCGGGCTTGCGCTTTGCTTGCAGGTTTGCCCAGAATTTGACCGCTGCACAAGACCACTGTATCTGCTGCGATGATCAGGCTGTCATCATCCGGTAATTTAATGGAATCAGCCTTTTTAACAGCCAATCTTTCCGCCGACTGAATGGCAGATTCACCAGGCAAGAGTTCTTCTTCTATTTCCGGGCTTATACAGATAAAATCCAAACCCAGGTTATGAAGCAATTCCACTCTACGGGGCGAGGCCGATGCTAAAATCAATTTTGACAAATGGCACCCTCATTTATATTTTTCTAAAAGCAAAATATGCCACAATAAAGCCCAAAATAGTAAATATGCTAAGATTCAGCATAAAACCCAGAGTAAAGGTGAAAACCTGCAAATCTACAGTAAAAGCCGGAAGGCCTATGCTGTATACCTCACCGAATATTTTCAGATCCGGCCATATTTTCACCAGTAGTTGACCCAGAGCTGATCCAATAATCCCGCCGACTGCCAACAATAATAAAAGCACCGGCCAGTTTGCCGGACCGCGTCCTCTATATGCCAAAACTCTTCCTCCATCACAGACATATGTCTAAATTCTAGCATTCCATCAGGGCAAAAACAAGGCGAGGCTAAAAAGGGGGAACTTTGCCAAAAAGTTTCCCCTGTCTGCTGACATTACTTCATATAAAACTATTTCAGGTAGTTGAGATTAAAGCTAAGTACTTCCAAATTAACCGACAGGTCTACATTTCTTAAGATCACGTTTCCTGGTACTTTAAGCACCCGGGGTGAAAAGTTGAGAATTGCTTTAACGCCTGATTCAATTAGCTTATCGGTTACTTCCTGAGCCGCTGAAGCAGGCACCGTTACGATCCCGATGGTAATGTTTTTCTCTTCGATTCGCTGCGCCATCATTTCCAGCGGTTCGACTTCTATTTCTCCCAATTTTGTACCGATTTTGTCGGGGCTGGCATCCAGAATTGCCCCAACATTAAATCCTCTGGCAGCAAATCCCTGGTATAAAGCAAGGGCTGAACCAAGTTTGCCTGCTCCAATAATTATGGCACACCATCTGCGGTCCAATCCCAAAATCTTCATCAGATGGCCGTACAATACTTCAACCTTATAGCCCACACCCCGGGTACCAAACTCTCCGAAGTAGGCCAAATCTTTTCTCACCTGAGCAGAACTTACGCCTACCCCGTGAGCAATTTCGTCCGATGAAACAGATTTTACTCCATCATCTATCAATTGATGAAGATACCGAGAATAAATGGAAAGTCTCATTACCGTTGCTTCAGGAATTTTATAAGCTTTCAAGCTCTCAACTCCTTTTCAATTAATAAACCTCTTCATTAATTTTAATCTTTTGTGAAACATTGAGCAATGATTAGAAATATTACCATTTATTTTATAATAAACCAGATTGTATTACCAGATAAATAATCATGGCGGTGATTCCAGCGGCCGGGATCGTAATCAGCCATGCTATCAGAATGTTGACAGCAGTGATCCACCGTACTCCTCGCATCCGTTTTGCTGCACCTGCGCCGATGATGGCAGAAGAAACGACATGCGTCGTGCTGACTGGAAATCCTGATAAACTAGCTGAATATATGATTATGGCAGCACTCAAGTCAGCAGCAAAACCGTTGGCAGGCTTGATATGAAAAATCTGTTGTCCAATCGTTCTTATAATTCTCCATCCCCCCATGGCAGTTCCTGCTGCCATGGTTGCTGCACATGAAATTTTTACCCACAACGGGACGAAAAAATCACCTAGCATACCCCCGCTGATCAAAGCCATGGTGATGATTCCCATGGACTTCTGCGCATCATTTGAACCATGGGCAAATGATGCCATTGCGGAGGATAGAACCTGAAATTTTCTCAAATTATCATTGGTGACCGTCGGGGACGTATTTGTTAATAGCAGCAATAATAATTTCATTATCAAGCCCCCCGCCAAAAAAGAGATAAAGGGGGTGATCAGTAAAACTGCAATGATCAGCAGCAGACCGTACCAGTTGATAAAACCGGGGCCTGCGCTGACCAAAACCCCGCCAGCCATTCCCCCTATCAAACTATGGGAAGAACTGCTGGGCAATCCCAGATACCAGGTTATCAGGTTCCAAATGATGGCTCCGCCCAGCGCGGCAATCAATGCCTGAGGCTCAATGAAATGAGGGTTTATGATACTTTGCCCAATCACAGCCGCAACCGCAGTCCCGGATACCGCACCCATAAAATTCAAAATTGCTGCCATAAGAATCGCAGCTCCCGGCTGCAAAGCTTTCGTGGCTACCGCAGAAGCGATTGCATTGGTTGTATCATGAAAGCCGTTTACATAATCAAAAAGCAGTGCCAGCAACACAACCACAATGATCAGGTTTATGCTAAACATATTTAATCGTCATCTCCCGGATGGTGTAACTTAAGTCATAGCAACTATCCAATGCCCGTTCCGCTGTCATATAAACTTGCTGCCGCATCAGCATATCACCGGCTTTCAGGTTCTCCTGACGGTACAAACCACCGGTTCCTTTCAGATAAAGCAACTGACCTTGTTCCCGGTAAGCCCTTATGGCTTCACATTTATTACCGATTTGTCTTCGTCTGCTCTTGAGGTCAGGCAAACTGGCGATCAATTGATAAATTTCCCGCACCATACTATCCAAAATAATGATCATACCTGATAGTTCTTTTTCCTGCCCTGCACTAATCTGATAGGAAGAAATGTTTTCAGCTATCAGTACGATCATGAATAAAACTTTATTCATTTGTCGGGCCAGGGCAGTAATATCTTCAGGATCAAAGGGCAGGACAAATTGACGGCTGGTTTCTTTCCACACCAGATTTGCGGCTCGATCGCCGCGTTTTTTTACAGCTTGCAGCAAATTAAGATGATAGTCTGGCAAAGCGGAATCAGCGGTGGATTTTCTGCTGAGCAGGCTGGCTTCACAAAGGGAACTGGCTAATTCGGTAAGAAGAATATAAATTTTTTCTTCTCGCTTAAGGAAGAAAAAAGCGGGCAAAAAAATACCTCCCTGCTTAAGCCTGACTACTTTCTAAATTCTATAGCTAACACAAGGAGATAATGCCTTTTGAAAATTTTTCTTTTAGCAGCTTTATTTAGCATGCTTGCAGCTCAATTATTGCCAGTCTGGCTTGCTGCCAGCAGGGTACAGCGGAAGTGATTTGATGACAGACTCTCTCCCTTAATTAAGGCAGGTTGGTTTTTGACCTTGTGATCTAAAAAATGTACCGGCAAGCCTGGCGTAAAACATAAAAAGAACCGGTCACCAGTAAATAATCATCACCGGTAAGAAATGCTAAGCCCCTGGCCATTGCCCGGTGAATATCCTCTTCCGCCGTTACATGGGTTTCAGGGAATAGTTCCTGCCACAATGATACTGCTCTGGCCCAAGTCTTCCCCCGTTCGCCCTCCGGCCTGGTGATCACCACCGCTTTGGTGCCATGACCAAGTGCTCGCAGCATAGATCTGGCATCTTTATCGTCGACGATTCCAAACACTGCCACTTTTGATCGCCCAGGCAGGATCTCTTCCAGAGACTGGGCCAGAGCCTCACTCCCTGCTTCATTATGGGCTGCGTCGGCAATGACCAGCGGATCTTCATGCAGTACCTGCAGACGTCCTCTGATAGCCAAGGTGCTTAAACCATCTTTTACAGCTTGCACTGATATCGGATAACCCTTTTCGACCAGGCAGGATAAGGAGGTGAGCGCAGTAGCCAGATTATCCCGCTGATACGGTCCGGGCAGGGAAAAATAACTGGCGTCAGACACGGTCAGAGTACCTGTGATCTTAATCATTTGACCTCTGGCCTCGTGGTTTTCCACCAGATCCACTTTGACTGCCTGGCTTTTTAAAAAAGGGCTCTTAAGTTTATCGGCCTGTTTTTTGATTACTGCTTCTGCTTCTTTCGGCACCCGGCCTACTACTACCGGCACGCCATTCTTTATGATACCGGCCTTGTTCCAGGCGATTTCTTCGAGGGTATTGCCCAAAAAGTCAGTATGGTCATAGCTTATGGAGGTGATGACTGATACCAGCGGGATGATAATATTGGTTGCGTCATAGATACCTCCCATGCCAACTTCTAAAACCGCTATATCTACATTCTTGTCACGAAAAAATTGAAAAGCCGCTGCGGTTAAGACTTCAAATTCAGTAGGATGTGGCAGGCCATTTTGCAGCAGAACCTGACTCTTCTCTTCGATGAGATCCAGATAACGTTTCAGTTCTTCAGGGGTGATTGCTTGATCATCAACGGTGAATCTTTCGCAATAAGAAGTAAGGTGGGGCGAAGTATAACGCCCAACCTTATAACCGGCTTCTTTCAATATGTTGGCAATCATGAGGGAAACGGAGCCTTTCCCATTGGTACCTGCTACATGAACATAGGCTTTTCCTTCCTGAGGATCACCCATCTCCCGAAGCAAAGCTTTGGTAGTATCCAGTCCCGGTTTGCTGCCCAGCAGTAATAATTTCCTCAGGTATGCTTCGATCAAGCTTGTAACATCTGCAGACGTTTGAGGATCCCTTCCTTCTTTATATTGCCTTCCTGAACTTTGGCCTTTTCCTTCTCTATGACCTCCTGAGGCGCCCGGGACAAGAACTGCTCATTGTTTAACTTGGCCTCAGACTTTTCGATATCCTTTATGGTGTTCTGTAAATCCTTATTGAGCCTGACCAACTCTTTGTCAACATCAATGACCCCTTCCAGCGGGACATAGATTTCAGCTGCCGCTGTGATGGCTGATACCGCCTGATGGATCTTTGCCAGTTCCTGCCCTGCGGTGATCTCACTTACATTGGCCATCTGCATGATATAAGACTGATGCTCGGTCAATATGGAAAGCTGTTCCGGGTCTCTTACTAATAAATGGGCTTTGATCGCTTTTCCGGGGTTGATATTAAACTCAGCGCGTATATTGCGGATCGCTCTGATTATATTCATGATGCTCTGCATCTTCATGGCAGCATCTCCGGCCTTTTCAACCGCAAGAGGTTCCGGCCACCGATCCTGCATGATGGTTTCAGTATGCCCCGGCAGGTTCTGGTAGATCTCTTCCGTGATAAAGGGCATGAAAGGGTGCAAAAGCTGGAGCGTTTTTGTCAGGATCATGGTAAGCAAGTTTTGTATGACCAATTTTTCCCGAGAGTTTTCAGGAGCGAACAACCGGGGTTTGGCCAGTTCGATATACCAATCGCAGAAATCGTCCCAAATGAATTCATATAAATTCTTCCCTGCTTCTCCCAAATCGTATTTCTCCAGCAGTTGGGTTACAACCTTGATCTTTTCATTCATACAGTTGATGATCCAGCGGTCGGCTAAAGTCAGCTCATCATCCTTGATTTCGATTGCTTCATAACCCCCCAGATTCATCATTACAAAACGTGAAGCATTCCAAATTTTATTGGCAAAGTTTCTGGTGTTCTCAACTTTGTCCCAGTAAAATCTGATATCATTGCCGGGAGTTACACCGGTAATCAGTGAAAATCTCAGGGTATCAGCACCGTACTTGTCGATTACTTCTATTGGATCGATACCATTGCCCAGGGACTTGCTCATCTTCCGTCCCTGTCCGTCCAAAATCAGTCCATGGATATTTACATCGTGGAAAGGAACCTTGCCGGTATGCTCAATACCGGAAAAGATCATTCTGGCCACCCAGAAAAATATAATATCCCGTCCGGTGACCAGCACGCTGGTTGGATAGAAATAATCCAGGTCCTGGGTGGATTCCGGCCAGCCCATGGTTGAAAACGGCCACAAAGCACTGCTAAACCAGGTATCCAGGACATCTTCATCCTGATGCAGCTTTCCGGATTTGCATGCCGGGCACTGCACAGGATCAGTTTTACTGCAAATCACTTCATGGCAGTCTTCACAATACCATACCGGAATCCGGTGCCCCCACCAAAGCTGCCTGGAAATACACCAATCGCGGATATTCTCCATCCAATTGATATAGATTTTTGTAAACCTTTCCGGGATAAATCTGATTTCTCCGTCTAAAACTCTGCGGATAGCAGGTTCAGCCAAAGGTTTCATTTTTACAAACCACTGTTCTGATATGAGTGGTTCGATGATCGTGTCACATCTCTGGCAATGGCCTACTGCATGCCTGTGGTCTTGTGTCTGCAACAACAATCCTTGTTCAGTCAGATCCTGAATCACCTGTCTGCGACATTCATAACGGTCCATTCCCTGGTATTTTCCTGCATTTTCATTCATCACGGCATTATTGTCGATGACTTTGACGATCTCCAGGCCATGGCGGTTTCCCATCTCAAAGTCATTGATATCATGGGCTGGGGTTACCTTTACTGCTCCGGTACCAAAGTCACGGTCAACATATTCATCAGCAAAAACAGGAATGATGCGGCCCACCAGCGGCAGTATTACTTCCTTCCCGATCAGCTGCTGATATCTTTCATCTTCAGGGTGGACAGCCACTCCGGTGTCACCCAACATGGTTTCCGGGCGGGTGGTAGCAACCACCAAATATTGATCCGAATCTTTGAGGAAATACTTAATATGCCATAAATGGCCGTCACTTTCTGTATGTTCAACTTCAATATCCGAAATAGCCGTATTGCATTTGGGACACCAGTTAATGATATAATCCCCTTTGTAAATCAAGCCTTTATTATACATATTCACGAAGGATTCACGAACTGCCCGGGAGCATCCTTCGTCCATGGTGAATCTTTCCCTGCTCCAGTCACAGGAAGAACCCATCAGGCTAAGCTGTTCGGTTATACGGCTTCCGTACAGGTTTTTCCATTCCCATACCCGCTCCACGAATTTTTCTCTCCCCAGGTCATGCCTGGAAAGCCCTTCCTGAGCCAGGGCTTCTTCCACTCTGGCCTGCGTCGCTATTCCGGCATGATCAGTTCCCGGCAGCCACAAGGTATTATAACCCTGCATACGCCGCCAACGAGTTAATATATCCTGCAAAGTATTATCCAGCGCATGACCTAAATGCAGTGAGCCGGTTACATTCGGGGGCGGCATGACGATGGAAAAAGGTTTATTTGAATAATCACTGTCCGGGGCAAAATAATTATTCTTTTTCCAATATGAATACCACTTTTTCTCCACCTGCCCCGGGTCATAGATGCTGGGTATAGAACTGCCTTCAGACATGTAAAAAAACCTCCTAAAATCAAAGCGTGATCCGACACTTTATTTATAAGCTAAATTGTACTTAAAATCAGCCGTTCATAGCAAGTTATTCTTGTTAAAAGTATCATTTCCATTCCGATCGGGTATTAAAAGAAGGTTGGTAAAACTGATATGTTTTGGTATGTTATATGATGAAGCATAATAAGTGGGGGGAAGTTCATTATGAATAAGAAAGTCGGTCGTAATAGTCCCTGCCCATGCGGCAGCGGAAAAAAATACAAGAACTGTTGTGCAAATCTGGCCGAAGTAATAGAGTTCAGCGCAGATCCGTGGGTCAAATCCAACCAGCTCATGACAGAACTAAAAATAAAACTTGAAAACAATTATAGTCGTGACATAAAGAAAATCCGCCGGGATGCCATGCAGTCCTTTCTACGTTTTACCACTGATGAAAATAATATGGCACCTGATTACGAAGCAATTTTCTCTGATTGGCTGTGGTTTGATTTAAAACTCAAAGCGGGAAAAACCATCGGTCAGGATTATGCCGGGCGGAATGCTTTAGTTCCCATCTTAAATGAAGCGCTGGCTTCATTAAATCGATCTTTTCTTTCTGTTTACTGCGTAAAAGCTTCAATGGATAATTACCTGCAGATTACTGACTTGTTCAGCGGGGAGGATCTTAAAATTCTGTTAAAAGAACCCTGGGAAACAGAAATCACCCCCCGCATTCTTCTTTTGGGAAGAGTTGTTACCATAATGGGTAATCCTATTTTTTCCGGCATGGTGCTTGTATTGCAGGCAGCCGAAGACCAGGAACTCTTCCTGCGTGAACATGTAAAACACTGGCAGGAGCTTATTGGTGGGTCAATTTCTGAAATGTTCAAAAATCACGGTGAAGTGCTGCTGGGTTTGTTTGATCATGCTTTTCATAAAAATTTGATTCGGCTGCAGGAACTATACAGCCTTTCTCTTACACCAACAGAGAAAGAAGCGTTACTGGCCGGACTCCTGTCATCTGATTACAGCCTTGCCTTTCAAATTGAAGATTTCGACTGGTACAAACCAAAGGCCCAGAATGACCGTTACTGCCGTATAGCAGTAGGCGAGGAATCTGCCCTCATCAGTGCTGATTTTCTGAAAGATCTTGATGAAATGAAAAAGCTTGTAACTGCTGCCACCGGTAAAGCCGAAATGAAGATGGTCCATAGCAAACTGGCGGAGAGTATTTCACCCGAAGACTTGCGCTGGTGGTTTTTGATCATGAAAGACCAGGAAACGGAACGCTGGCTCTCCACTCCATTGGCTGAATTGGAAAATCAAACCCCCAGGCAGGTACTGACGGAGCCCGATGGTAAAGACAGAATCATTGCTTTGTTGGATGAGTTTATCGCTGCGTGTGAAACCAGCCAATTTGAAGAAATGCATGATATCCTGATTTATATCAAGGACCGTATAACACAAATGTAAAGGCTTATAAAGCGGTGATTTCTTCCAGAGCCTCCAGGACCTCCTCCACTCCTTCCCCGGTTTCGGCGGAAAAGCAGAGAGGTGATGCAGGCAGATTCAATCTTTTACGTATAACACTGGTGTGTTTGGCTCTGGCCCCCCGGGAGATCTTATCAGCCTTGGTGGCAATTGCCAAAAGCGGTATCTCAAGCTGGGTCAGCCAGTCTTTCATTTGCAGGTCATTTTCACTTGGTTCGTGACGGATATCAAGCAGTAAAATAACGCCTTTTAACTGCTGACGTTCCCGCAAATATTTTCCGATCATCTTCTGCCACTTGAGCTTCTGCGCTTTCGACACTTTGGCATAGCCATAACCGGGCAGGTCTACCAGATAAAGCTCATCATTAAGCAAGTAATAATTGATGGTTTGGGTCTTGCCCGGAGTCGAACTGGATTTAGCCAGCTTCTTACGATTGACCGTTTTGTTGATCAAGGAAGATTTTCCTACATTGGATCTGCCAACGATGGCGATTTCAGGCAGCGCACCCTGCGGCAGCTGCTGCATCTCTACAAAGGAACCTATGTATTCAGCCTTTTTGATGACCAGCATCGTTTCACAGCCTTCCAGCAAAAAGCATGTCATAAGACATGCATTTATAAAATAGGCGGCGGTTCTAGTTAGGCAAATTGGTTTTAAATAATGTTTCCGCCAAAACTTCATCCATATGACTGACTAAAACAAAGCGCATTTTCTTTCTCACATTGCCTGGCACTTCATTTAAATCCTTTTTGTTTTCTTCCGGTAAAATAATAGTTTTTATTCCTGCCCGATGAGCAGCCAGTACTTTTTCTTTTACTCCGCCGATGGGCAGCACTCTTCCTCTGAGCGTGATCTCACCTGTCATAGCCACATCATTTCTGACCGGTGTTCCGGTCATGGCTGAAGCCAGAGCAGTGGCCAGGGTGATACCGGCTGAGGGGCCGTCTTTAGGAATCGCGCCTTCCGGCACATGAACATGGACGTCATGTTTTTCCTGAATATCTGGTTTAATTCCCAGTTCGTCAGCTTTGGAGCGGATATAGGTCAAGGCAGCCTGGGCCGATTCTTTCATTACATCACCCAATTTACCTGTCAGGGTCACTCCACCCTTGCCTTTTATGAGGGCAACTTCGATGGATAAGATATCCCCTCCGGTTTCTGTCCAGGCTAAACCGGTAGCAACACCTACCTGGCTTTCTTTTTCGGCTACCCCATAGCGGAAGCGTTCCGGCCCCAGATATTTGCTGATATTATTTCCGGTCACATTTACATAGGTACTTTTGTCTTCCACTACCAAACGCGCTACTTTTCGGCAAATCGAAGCTATTTGTCTTTCCAGATTTCTGACGCCGGCCTCTCTGGTATATTCGCGAATTATTTTTCTTATGGCTCCTTCAGAAAAGGATATGTTATTTACCTTAAGCCCGTGTTCTTTTATTTGTTTTGGCACCAGGTAATCCTGAGCAATGTGGACCTTATCCTCTTCCGTATAGCCGGACAGTTCAATGATCTCCATCCGATCCAAAAGCGGACGGGGAATATTATATGTTGAGTTGGCAGTGGTGATAAACATCACTTTGGATAAATCAAAAGGGACCTCCAGATAGTGGTCGCTAAAAGTGTAGTTCTGTTCAGGGTCCAGCACTTCAAGCAAGGCGGAGGCAGGATCACCCCTGAAATCCATGGTCATTTTGTCGATCTCATCAAATAAAAATACAGGGTTTTTCGAGCCGGCCTGTTTCATCCCCTGTAAAACACGTCCCGGCATGGAACCAACATAAGTACGCCGATGGCCGCGAATTTCTGCTTCGTCTCTGATCCCGCCTAAAGACATCCGGACAAACTTTCGCCCCAGGGAACGAGCCACTGATTTACCCAGAGAGGTTTTACCGACTCCGGGAGGTCCAACCAGACATAAAATCGGCCCTTTCATTTTCTTAGCCAATTTTCTGATCGCCAGATACTCCAGGATCCTTTCTTTTGGTTTTTCCAACCCGTAATGATCTTCATTAAGTATGGTTTCCGCCGTTTTTAAATCCAGCCGGTCTTTGGTTTCTACCGACCAGGGCAGGGATAATATCCAATCCAGATAATTTCTTACCACTACTGCTTCTGCCACCATAGGCGGCATTTTCTCCAGCCGCTCCAATTCTTTAAATGCTTTTTCTTCTGCTTCTTTTGGCAGGGCGGCTTCCAGTATCCGTTCTTTTATTTCTTCCACTTCGCTCAAATGTTCATCTTTTTCCCCAAGTTCCTTTTGGATGGCTTTCATTTGCTCACGCAGGTAATATTCCTTTTGGGTTTTTTCCATCTGCTTACGGACCCGCATATTGATTTTGCGTTCCAGTTCCAGTACTTCCATCTCTTTGGCCAGCAATTCACATAAATAGGTTAGCCGTTCCTGAATATCAATGGCTTCCAGAATTTTTTGCTTTTCATCTATCCGCAGTGTCAAATGGGAGGAAACTACATCTGCCAGCCTTCCCGGTTCCTGAATCCCCACAACAGAAACAACGGTTTCGGGCGGAATCTTTTTTCCCATACGAACATACTGCTCAAACTGGGATACCAGTGTTCTCATCAAAGCTTCCACCTGAGCATTCTTTTCTGCCATATCGTCAGTATATGGTTTAATTCTCACTTTTATATAAGCTTCATTATCAAGAAAATCTTTTATTTCCGCACGATTGAGACCTTCTACCAGCACCCGCATGGTTCCGCCTGGCATCTTGAGAATCTGCCGAATCTCCGCCACTGTACCGATGGAATAAATATCAGCTTCCTCCGGATCATCCGTCTGTGCTTCTTTTTGGCTGGCCAGAAATATCTCCTTGCTTTCCAGCATTGCTTCTTCAATGGCATTGATGGATTTTTTTCTGCCCACATCCAAATGAATAACTGTATATGGAAAAACGAGCATTCCTCTAAGAGGAAGCAGCGGTATTTCACGATAAATAATCTCATCACCTTGAAGCAAATCAATGCACCTCCCATAACATAATCATTTATCATCTTTACTTGATTATAAAGCAATTATGATCTATTGTGTTTTAATTTTCCATTGGCCTGATTTTCGGGTTACTGATGGATATACTATCCCTCCACAAAAGCACGGTCCAATACTTCTTGCAGATGGCCGACCGGGATCACTTCCATTTCCGGATATGACGCAAACATAGAAAGCCAATTTTCCCGAGGAATCATGACTCGTTGAATGCCTGCCCGGCGTGCTGCTTCAACTTTATTGATCACTCCCCCAACGGGTTTGACGACTCCATGCACCGAGATCTCTCCTGTCATAGCCAGCAGATTATCCACCGGTCGTTTATTAACAGCCGAGAAGATAGAAGTGGCTATACTTATCCCTGCCGAGGGCCCATCTACGGGAATCCCTCCCGGAAAATTCAAATGGATATCAAAATCAGTAATATCTATACTATGAAAAGCTTTTAAAACTGTCAATACATTTTCCACGGCTCCTTTGGCCATGCTTTTACGTGTAAATCTGCGTTCTCCTCCCCCGATCTCTTCTTCTTCCACCACTCCTGTCACGGTCCATTTGCCCTGACCGGCTTTGGCCGGCAGTGCGGTGGTTTCCACTTCAAGCAGTGTCCCGCTGTTAGGACCGTAAACTGCCAGGCCGTTGACGATTCCGATCTGTGGTTGACTTTGCGGCTTTATTTCATGACGAGGGCTAAAGCGCCCATTATTGACTACTTTTTCTATGATCTCCAGTGTTATGGTCTTACTGTCTTCCATTTGGGCGATCCCGGCCGCCAGTTGGACAATATTCACAGCTTCCCGGCCATTACCGGCATATTTAGTGATCTCCTCCAGGGTCCGGTCATCAATCTTGTAATCCACCTTTTTAACTGCATTTAAGGCGATCCGGCGAATATTGTCCTGCCTTAAGGGGGAGAAGAAAATTTCCAGACAGCGAGACCTCAAAGCCGGGGGCAATTCATCCGGCATTTTGGTAGTTGCCCCTACCAAACGAAAATCAGCCGGAAGGCCATTCACGAAAATATCATGGATATGGCCGGGTATGTTGCGGTCATTCTCATTAAAATATGCGCTTTCCAGCAAAACTTTGCGGTCTTCCAGTACCTTTAAAAGTTTATTCATTTGCAGGGGATGAAGTTCCCCAATTTCATCTATAAAAAGAACTCCCCCGTGAGCTTTTGTGCAAGCACCCGGTTTGGGCTGGGGAATCCCCGCCGTCCCCATTGCACCTGCCCCCTGATAAATGGGATCATGTACTGAACCGATCAAGGGATCAGCTATGTTACGTTCGTCAAAGCGGCAGATGGTAGCGTCTACTTCTACGAATTTTGCTTCATCTTTAAACGGGGAAAGATGGTTTCTTTTGGCTTCGTCGAGGACCAGGCGGGCAGCAGCCGTTTTTCCTATACCCGGCGGCCCGTAAATGATCACATGTTGTGGATTGGCGTTACATAAGGCGGATCGCAGCATATCGATCCCTTCTTCCTGACCGATCACGTCATCCAGACTGGTGGGTCTGGTCAGACTTGATAATGGCTCGGTCAAAGTTATACTGCGCATCTGCTTTAATTTGAGCGTTTCTTTTTCAGTCTCCCGCCCCACCACGATTTTTTTCGACTGCTGATTCTTTAATAAAGTCCAAAAGTAGATTCCGATCAAGATGCTAAAGAATAATTGGATTAAATAAAACAAGCCGGAATACTGCGTAAAGAAACTGTTCATGCTTTTTTTCCTTTCCTGGTCATTATCTTTATTATTCCCGTCTATCGCCAGTGAATAAGGAAAAATAGACAGTAAAATAAGGCAGTTCACACTACCTTTTCCAGAATGCCGGAAAAATTGCATTTGATTGAAACGCTATAATCGGGTAAGAGGCTGTCCATTATTTGAGCAGCCGGTCTCCCACTCCACCGTACGTACCGTTCGGTATACGGCGTTTCCAAAGTAATACCCCTGCTGGATTATCCGCGTTTTTTTCCGATTCCTTTTTCGAAACAGTAATCACACCTGGTTCCCTTTTGTGCCAGTGTATCCTTGCGCTTGAAAACTACTGCCGGAGCTAGCGGCTTGTAAATGACTTCATCTGTAAAACAGAAGGCCGGGCAAAGCTCAGACGCACCGCGTTTATGCAATTCTTCCAGGTAAAGGCAGCTTGTCATGTCAAAACGCACCCTTTCCTTATTATTTTCAAGCATGACAATCGTCCATCCTTGTCTAGGGAAGCCGTATTTCAGCACAGGTCGGGCGAGAATGCGAATTATCCCAAAAATATAACTCTTTGAACCCAGCTTCTTATAAAATCTTGCCCTAGGCTCCACACTTCTGCACAGCTCATCCCTGACAAATTCCACAGCTTCAGAACTGCTGATTCCCGCATCCAGCATTGCCCGGTAACAGGCATAACCCGGCAGAATATTACGGCGAAGATGCCTGCCGATTATCTTATTGCCCCGGTCATTCACTTCTGCCAGTTCGCCTGCAAGTATGCTTTTCGCTGCGTTAAAAATCTTGATGCCAGTTTCATTTCCATACACTGCAGCCAGAGATTCAAATAAATTGGGCAGGATCGTCTTTGCAAACGTACTGTTTTTTTTCATGGAACTTCTCTCTCCCCCATATCATTGCCAGTTCTGGGTTTGGCTCACAGCCCCAGACTGAGCATTTAGCCTCTTTTGCCAATTTCATCTGTTATCAGTGATTTTGAGATATCCATTGCTTTTATTATGTTTTTGAAGCGGGTGTGATGTGGGGTACCCTCCGCAAATTTTTGCCGAGCTTTTTCACATTTGCTGATAATTGAAGATACCGGCCGCAGTGCTTCTTTCAATTCATCCTTTGTATATCTGTCCATTACGTTTTCATCTTTTATCAGAGATTTGGTAATGTAAAAAGCTTTGATCCTGTTCTTAAGGAGTGTATGATGAGAGGTGCCCTCTGCAAATTTTGGCTGTACTTTTTCACAATTGCTGATCGCTGAAGAGATGATTTGCAGAGCTCTTTCCAATTCTTCTTCAGTAAATTTGTCCATCGTGCTTTACCTCAAATATAGTATATTTTCATCTACATTCTGTTCGTGAGCATATTTCGGGCGGAAGGGATTTTATAAATCTATTATAACTGAAGGTATTCTTCAGCATTTTCCTTTGGGTTACTGCTGCTGAGAGGAATTTAAGACCGGGCTCTCTTTCTCAGCACATAATAATTTTCATTATCAACATATTCCATTCCGCTGCGTGAATTCCGCAGATTATTTGATGGCATACTATAATCCTGCAACATCTGGAGCAGCTTTTCTCCTGTCTTCTCTTCAATCTGATATTTTTTGCCTTTTCGGCGAATCAGTGCTTCCAAAGTGAGAGATGAGTCCGCTAATGCTTCCTTGGCATCGCTTAGGTGATTGTTTGATACTATAATTCCTCCGGGCTTTATATATTTCTTGCAGGATCGTGTTATTCCTCCTGCATAAATTGCCAGCAGCAAATCATAATTGTTTTCTCTTATTGGAAGTTCTTTCATATAGTCGCTGTGAATAAACTGAATATACGCTGACTGTCTGTATTTTTTATTGTTGTTGATAATGTCTGTTATATTTTTTGTGTTTTGAAAATACTCCTTGGCCGTTTCACTCATATCAACATAAACAACATGCTGAAAATAGAAGGAAGGCGTGATGTGAACAGAGCATCCGGGATATAATACAGTGTCACTGCTGTATTTGCCTTTTATCAACGCGAACAACCCAGCTCTGTCAAAATTCATAGCTGAATAAAACCTGTTATATGAATCAGCAGCTTTCTTTATAATTCCTGCCCTCCTTAACGGCAACAGATGCCCTTATTTTACATCATCTTCAACATACTAAATATCTTTTATCTTTAATTAACAGCTGTTAAATTTCGCAGCATCTTCAGCATTTCCAGCTGATCCTTGCCGGATTCTGTTCGTCTTCAACCGCCACGGCACGCAGTGCGTCAAGCATACGACCGCACTCCTCCCCAGCATATTGCTCCAACTGTTCCCAGGCCGCCCTCGTTCCGAGGGTATCATAGGCAACCGCCAATGCACCATATAGCGCGAGTCCTATACAGTGTCCGGCTGAGTGGATCGTCGACGCAGACTGACCTATCGCTCTTGCTGCAGCTTGCGCAGCAGGATTCCCTTCCGCTTCCCGGGCAGCCTCATGGCACTCAAGAATTGCCTTTTTGGCTTCCGGCAGCTTTATTTCTCCCGATAACCACTCCCGGGCTGCATGAATTGCTTTGTGCGGTCGCAAATCATCCGGGCAGTGTTTGCTCCATAGCGGCAACAGAACATGCTCTGAATAATTGATGGCCCAATGTGCAAGCGTTGATTTACTCTGGGTTTCAATTAATCTTACAAGAGACTGAATATACGGTGCATCCCAGTCGTTTAGCATCTTTCGGGCTTTTGGCATTCATTTCCTCCTGTCAGTGGTGATTCCCTGTTTCATAGCACCATTTAGCGATTTCGGCGATCAGCGGGAACGGCAGCGGTTTACTGTATGGCAACTGCACGGCGCCTTTGCTTGTCTTATACTCCGTGAGTCTGTCCGCGAAATTCTCAATAGCTTTCGGGCCAGGGTACAACCCGATGTGCTTTTTAAAGGCTGCGAAATGGATGATGTTATGCTTTTTCCAGTAAGTGGGCATACTCCACGAGATGCGCTCCTCCGCTTCAGGGAGTGCGGCTCGGATCGTATCCCGGACCTGAATCAACAGCGGCTGAACATTCTCTGGTTGTGCTGCAATATATGCGTCAATGGTTTTCGGCGGCTCACCACAGAAGTAGTCCTGTCCCTGGCTCTTGAACTCACGTCCGCATTTTGGGCATTGCCACATTATTTTTCACGCTCCTTTATGGTAACATGCACACTGTCGCCCGGCTGTTTGCCGATCTTCGCACGAATGTCCTTGCGTAAACCTATGATGCAGCACACCGTGCCGTCGGTATTCCTCACGCCCATATTCACAATGCACCCGCCATAAGGCTCTCCGTCAAAAGCTGCGTGGATCTTTACTCTGCCTTTGCCGAACTCCGCTTTCAAATCATAGGGAAATTCTACATACGCTCCGTCTAAATCGGGGACTTTCTGAATAATGGCTTCAAATTCGTAGATTTTTGGATTCATATCAGTCTCCTTACGATTGAATGCTTACTTATGATTTTAAACTTTCACTAATCGTTTGCGTTTATTCCTTTGTCATCAATGTCTGCGCCAGGCAACTCTCGAGTCAAGGACCTTTCATCAATAGGATACCAAAATACAGCTTCTTGTGAAAAACTTATTCTTTGCTTAAGCTGTTGTACACTGTCAATGCATCAATAAAATTGTATTGTTGGGATTCGTGATCTCCTTTGGCACCAGCTGTAACCAGAATATATTCCTGCCTGCCCACTTCGGCAAGACTGGCAAGACATAGTCCGGCCTCATTGGTATACCCGGTTTTCCCTCCAAGAATTTCCCCGCCGGTAATATTTTGATTACTGAGCTCTTCGAATATGGTGCTGTAAAAGGTTATCCCATCAGGATGCATATTGGTAGGCTGTGTTGAGTGACGGAGTGAAGTAAACAGCTCCCGGAAAGTGTCATTTTGCAAAGCATAGCTCAGAAGAATTGCCAAATCTTTGACTGTTGTGTAATGGTCTTCATTGTGAAGTCCGGTGGCATTTTCAAAATGGGTATTGACCATACCCAGGTCTGCCGCCTTTTGATTCATTATTCCTGTAAAATTCTGTTCCGACCCTGCTATATGATCAGCAAGTGCAACACAACTCTCCGCTCCGCTGGGCAGCATTACCCCGTATAACAGATCGATTGCCCTGACCTGCTCGCCCGGCAGGAAACCTGCCATTGATGCATCCGCTTCGTACAGTCCCTGAAACGCAGAACGGGTAAGTTTGATTTGTTCCTGCAGGTCAGGCAGATTTTCTATCGCAACAATGGCCGTCATCATCTTGGTCAAAGAAGCAGGGTAAATTTTTTCTTCGCTGTTTTTTTGCATCAGGATGGTATGGTCTTTTAAACGGATCAAAATCGCATTGGAACTGTACAGCCTATTGGAAGATATCAAACCAGAGGGATCAGTTTCAATAGATGGAACAGGTTTTATTCTTTCGCCATACGAACCAGGTATTATTTTTAAAGAAGGATCGAACCCGTTTTTATCATTATATTCCCACTGAAATATATGATGGTTTCCCAGCGTAATGTAAACCAAAGCAGCAATGGCAAACGTAAATAAAACTACTTTAAATCTGCTTTTCCTTAAATTTCTATTATTTGCTTTTCGATTCATACAAAACAGCTCCTTAGTCTGTGCTGAATTTTATTCAACCACAGACCAAGGAGCTAAGTAGGAATTCTGTCTTATGAATTTCTTAAGATTTTCTTATAACGGAAGCAATACTTTAAACACAGTATTTTCCTGGTTGCTTTCCACAGAGATCGTTCCGCCGTGAGCCGTGACGATTTCCTTTGCGATTGCCAACCCCAGTCCTGCTCCGCCGGTATTCGTGGAACGGGCAGTATCCAGTCGGTAAAACTTTTCAAAAATAGTTTCTAGCCTATGCTGCGGGATCGGATTTCCCTGATTGGTAAAAGTAATAACCATATTTTTATCCTGCTGCCCGGCTGAAATGTCAATGATGCTGTTATCAAAGCTATAGACGATTGCATTTTTTAAAATATTATTGAATACACGGGCCAGTTTGTCCGCATCCCCCCACAGAGTGAGTCCTTCAGGCACATGGACGGATACCTTTTTTCCTTGTGGAGTCAGCATTGGATAGAATTCATCTGCTATCTGCTGAAGCATGAAAAGTAAGTTGATTTTTTCTTTATTCAAAACGATCGTTTGCAGATTAAAGCGTGTGATCTCAAAAAACTCATTGATAAGCTGCTCCAATCGATAGGCTTTTTCCAAAGTAATACCCACATATTTTGCTTTTTGTTCAGGAGGCATGTCAGGAGCTTCATCCAGAAGACTTAAGTAACCAATTACTGAGGTCAGAGGCGTCTTTATATCATGAGCCAGGTAAACCACCAAATCATTTTTGCGCTGCTCGGCATCAAGTGCGGCTTTCTTTCGTTTTTCCAGATTGTTTTTAATGTGATTAAGCTTGATCTCCATAAAATCCAATTCCGGTGATAGTATAATTTCATCCTCAGATTCCTCAGCAAGTTTATCCACTCCGGCAATAACTTCATCGAAATATTTAGTAAACCAGGAAATCGAAAATCGAAGCAAAATAATCAGGAATATGAGGATTACAAAAAATGTAATAACATCTATATTATTAAGAAATATATACTGATAAATCATCAGAGCTTCCCTGTCGCTCATATGAAACATATTCATCAGAAATTGTACAATACTATCTCCAACACTGAAGTTTCTTCGAATAAAAAAACGCAGGAAGTAAACAGTTACTGCCGTGGCAGAGATAATAAGAAACATTTGAAAAAATACTTTTCTTTTTAATTTTGAATAATCATTTCTCCTTTTATCTCTCTCACTTTTCAATTTTATAGCCAACCCCCCATACCGTTTTGATATATTTGGGATGTTCCGCATTGTCATTCATTTTTTCTCTCAGGTGGCGGATATGAACCATTACCGTATTGTTGCTGTTGGTGAAATACTTCTCTCCCCATACCTCATGAAACAGCTCTTCCGAGCTGACCACCCGTCCCCGATTGGAACAAAGGACCCTAAGAATGGAAAATTCCGTAGGAGTAAGGGATAGCTTTTTTTCATTCAAGGTACATTCATGAGTATCCATGTTAAGTACCAGGCCGGAAAAGGCAATTACACGTTCTTCCTGTTTTGGCTCTGCGGAATTATATTTGGTAAATCTTCTGAGCTGCGCCTTTACTCGGGCAACAAGTTCCAGGGGACGAAACGGCTTGGTGATATAGTCGTCTGCGCCTAATGTCAGTCCAGTGATCTTATCGACTTCTTCTTCTTTGGCGGTCAGCATGATAACAGGAAAATTGTACTTTTCCCGGATTTGCTGACATATGGAAAAACCGTCTGCATCGGGGAGCATGACATCCAAAATGGCAAGATCCAATCTTTCGTTTTCAATACAGTTCAGAGCATCCTTGCCATTATAGAATTTAAAAATATTAAAGTTCTCATTTATCAGATAAACTTCGATCAAATCTGCAATTGATTGTTCATCATCAACGATTAAAATATTTGCAGACAAATGTGTCATCTTCTTTCTTATATATGTCCCCATAATTATCTTAACGGGAAGCAATAATCCGTTCTATAGTTTTTTCCTTATGAATATCTTAAGATTTTCTGAATATGGAGATACCGGGCGCACTGCACTAAAAAGGACTGCACCCTGTTCAATACAGAATGCAGTCCTTGAATACCTTTTTGTTTCTATTTAATTGACTTTACGTTTGGCATCTACTGTAACCAACAGTGGCTTATCTTTCTTCAAAATCACATCTCTGGTAACCACGACCTTGGTGACATCAAGCCGGGAAGGAACTTCATACATGACTTCCAGCATAATATCTTCAATGATCGCCCTTAATCCCCGGGCTCCAGTATTGCGCTGCATGGCTTCTTCAGCAATAGCCTGCAGGGCATCTTCCATAAATTCCAGGTCTACTCCATCCAGTTCGAAAAGCTTTTTATACTGTTTGACCAGAGCATTTTTCGGTTCGGTCAAAATCTTCACCAGCGCGTCTATATCCAAAGCTTCCAATGTGGCAATGATCGGGACACGGCCTACAAACTCAGGGATCAATCCGTATTTAAGCAGATCCTGAGGCAAAATCATATTCAAGATATCACCGATTTTCTTTTCATCACGACTTTTGATGTCTGCCCCAAAGCCCATTACGGTTTGCCCTATGCGGTTCTGGATGATCTTATCAATCCCTTCAAATGCACCGCCGCAGATGAATAAGATATTACTGGTGTCGATCTGGATAAATTCCTGATGGGGATGCTTTCTGCCCCCCTGAGGCGGCACACTGGCCACTGTTCCTTCCAGAATCTTAAGCAGGGCCTGCTGCACCCCTTCCCCGGAAACATCCCTGGTAATACTGGGATTATCAGTCTTACGGGCAATTTTATCGATTTCATCAATATATACAATGCCTTTTTCTGCTTTTTCAATATCATAATCAGCAGCCTGAATGAGTTTAAGCAGGATGTTTTCAACATCCTCTCCAACATAACCTGCTTCAGTAAGGGATGTAGCATCAGCGATCGCAAAGGGAACATTAAGGATGCGGGCTAAAGTCTGTGCCAGCAATGTTTTCCCGCTGCCCGTTGGTCCCAGCATCATGATATTGCTCTTTTGCAGTTCCACGTCATCCAGCTTCATGCCCAGATTAATCCGTTTATAATGATTATAAACAGCCACTGAAAGGCTCTTTTTTGCCCTATCCTGTCCAATGACATAATCATTTAATATCTCTCTTATATCCTGCGGTTTGGGTATATCACCCAGCTCAAATCCAAGATCATCGGCTAATTCTTCTTCGATAATCTCATTGCACAGCTCGATACACTCATCACAAATATAGACTCCCGGCCCGGCAACCAGCTTTTTGACCTGTTCCTGGGTTTTGCCGCAAAAAGAGCATTTCAATTGTCCTCTGTCATCTCCGTACTTGTTCATAATTCACCTCTTTTCAGGGGTTTACTTTTTAGCAGCCGACCTTTTTGGCTGACTGATGACTTCATCTATAATACCATATTCTTTAGCCTCAGCAGCAGTCATAAAATAGTCCCTTTCTGTATCTGCTTTGACTTTTTCCAGCTTTTGTCCGGTTCTTTCGCTAAGGATCCTGTTTAAGGATTCTTTCATGTTGATGATCCGGCGGGCATGGATCTCAATGTCCGTTGCCTGCCCCTGGGTTCCTCCCAGTGGTTGATGGATCATAATTTCCGCATTCGGCAGAGCAAATCTTTTGCCCTTTTTGCCGGCAGCCAGAAGGAATGCACCCATGCTGGCGGCTAAACCAACACAAATCGTTGCAACATCCGGCCTTATATACTGGATCGTATCAAATATTGCCATACCTGCACTGATCGATCCGCCGGGACTGTTTATATATAAAGATATATCCTTATCGGGATCTTCCGCTTCCAAAAACAGTAACTGTGCAATCACCAGATTAGCTACTGTATCATCTATGGCACTGCCCAGGAATATGATCCTGTCCTTTAACAGCCGGGAATAAATATCATAGGAACGCTCGCCCCGACTGGTTTGTTCAACTACCATTGGCACTAAATATGACATAATTATTCACCTCTTATTCAAAACTATACTCGCTTAATTATATTTTATTCTTTTTCTTCTTCGGGTTCTACTTTCACTTCTTCTGCAGTTGGTGTCACTTCTGCTTCCGCCTTGGTATCCTCTGACTGATTGGCAGCAGTGTTTCCTGATTGTTCAGTTATGATGGCTTTTTCCACCAGAGACTCGATAGCCTTTTCCACTTTTAAGCTCATCTTGATATTATCAAGGGCCCCCTGCAGTCTTTCCCGGGCTTCCTCGGGTTCAAGGCCCATACCATTGGCAACATCCTCAATATATTTGTCTATTTCTTCATCTGTTATTTCAAAACCTTTTTCCTCAACGATTTTTTCCAGCATAAAATTGCTTTTCGCTATGCGTTCAGCTTCCGGCCGGATGCTCTCAGCAAATACTTCTTTGTTGCTGTTGGTGATAGCAAAGTATTGCTCAAGACTGATCCCCTGCGAACCCATTCTCTGTTCCAATTGTCTCATCATATTTTCTGTCTGGACGTCGATCACGGCTTTCGGTAATTCGATCTCACACTTTCCCACCGCTTTATCGATGACGGCTTGCTGGATCATTTCTTTCCTTTGATTATCTCTCATGGTTTCCAGGTTCTTTTTGATATCTGCCCTTAATTCATCCATGGTGTCAAACTCGCTGATTTCCTGCGCAAACTCATCATTTAATTCTCTCACTCGTTTGGTGGTAATTTTCTTGATCAGGACCTTAAATACGGCTGGCTTGCCTGCCAGATCTTCTGCATGATATTCATCAGGAAAGGTTACTTCCACATCTTTTTGCTCTCCCAGCTTCAGACCAACCAGTTGCTGTTCAAAACCAGGGATAAATGATCCTGAACCCAATTCCAGCGGATAATCCTCTCCTTTTCCGCCTTCGAAAGCAATGCCGTCTATAAACCCTTCAAAATCAATGGTGACCGTATCTCCCAGAAGTGCGATTTCATCTTCGTTCTTCTCCTCGACTACCGCATAACGCTGCTGCATGTCTTCCAAACGTTGTTCCACCTGGGAATCCTTCACCTCAAGTACCGGAATGGTTATTTCCAAACCATCAAAATCGCCTAATTTGACCTCCGGCTTTACGGCTACAATGGCTTTGAAAACGAAATCTTCACCCGGGTTGATATCTTCGATATCAAACTCCGGCTGCGCGATAGGCTCTATATCAATCATCGTCAGTGCTTCTGCATAAGCTAAGGGCACGATATACTCCAGGGCGTCCTGGTAAAGAATTTCTTTACCATAATGTGCTTCCAGTAATTGACGAGGGACTCTTCCTTTGCGAAATCCCGGCACCGATACTTGTTTGACTACTTTTCGATAGGCATATTCAAATCCTTCCTCCATTTTAGCGGCATCAACAGATATCTGAATATGCGCTTCGCTTCCCTCTATCTTTTCTAACCTGGCTTCCATTTATGCTCCTCCCAACTAAATATTTGCTGATTCATCATTCAGGTTTATACAATTGTTATCCAGAATTTCACAATGTATAATAGTTCTTAAAAAAATTTACCCTACTTTCGGAAAAAATACAACACCTCGGCGCAAGCCGGGGTGTTAATCACCTGATTTCATACATTTATAAGAATAATTAATTCCAAACTGTAAGTCAAGTAAGAGGTGTATCTTTATGGATATTATCTGACTGGTTTATTGCTTTCATGTAAATGTTCCAATAACAAATTCCCTAATTTCAAAAGAAAGATCCCCTGTTCCCATTCCAGATCTTCATCAGCCAAAGTATCCTGGCGGAGAAGATTCAGTGACAAATCAAGATTATCATGGAAAAAATCTGCCAGGTCGGCTACAAAAAGATTCTCGATGGTCTTTAAAATTTTGATTCGGGCTTTGTAAGGCCGAAAAGCGATGAAAATATCTGCACTTTTAACTGTCCGGCGAATATCTTTGATAAGCCTGTTCAGGTCTTTACCGGGTGGTGCAGAGATAAGCAAATACCCCTGCTTAATGATCAGGTATCCCCATTGATAATTCTGTTCACAATCATGGGTAATCCAGATAAAGCTGGCCCGTTCCTGATCACTATATAAAAGGCGGAACTTCTTACACTGATATAGCTGTTCCAGCATCAATTCGCTGTGGGCCACATTGGCGATCTGCCATTCCATATGCAAAGGCTGGTTGATCATATTCACCGCGTTTTGTTCAATATCGTCCATGGCCATGATATGCGCTTTTAAAATGCTCTTTCCCCGGTTTTTCAGATAAATGATATCGGTAATATCAAAAGGATTTAACCTTTCCATTAACATCTGATAATTTTTTTCGAACAGATCAAGCATATCAGGCATTACGATGAACATGGGTTCTGTGACCCACATATAATTGGAATCCAAAGGGAGCAGGCGGGTAATGCTTAGCATTCCCGGCACAATATTATGGTGAACATTGGCACCGAAATTTCCATAGGTTTTGTATTGTTTCCCTGTAAAATAGTCTTCAAATATCAGCTCATTTCTTCCGCAGGGTATGACAAGGTAAGCCCCGACGAAGCTGGTCATCAGGTTAAAGGCAGCGGTTTTTAAACTGCCGGGGAATCTTTTGGCCTGATGTTCCCAGAACAGATTGGCAATGGTGCTGCTTTCGTTGTTCTGGTAATCAAGTTCATAATACTGCTGATAAAATTGTCCATAGATCCGGTCATTGCTTTCATCCCAAAACTTTCCGGCAGTATTGATATTATCATAGAAATCTTCATGGACATATTGTTCTGCTTTTCCCAAAATCTGTTTGACGGAATAAGAAAAGATTTTCAGATGCTGTTTTACTTCTTCATAAGCCTTTATCTTTTCCCGGTTACTGATTTCATTCCAATAGGGATAAGTGACCAGCTCAGTATTGAAATTCAGCGGAATGTTTTGAAAGTGGCGTATGATCAATTGCGCCTTCTTGCTGACCAGACTGGTGGAAACACCAAACTTTTTGGCTACCACCGCAAAGTTGATTTTTTCACCTTTAAGTGTCCAATAGCTGTATTCCAGGGCAGCCAGCCATTCACGGGTCTGTGATATTTTGGGCCGGTAAATTTTACTGAACTCATTCCAGATAAATAATATCCAGGCCAGCATTTCTCTATCCGCCGTATTTTTACTATAGAAATCAAAGGCTGAAATTCCAACTGAACGTATCTCATCATTTATCCAGTTATATACAGTAACATAAGCACTGAGTTCCTGCGCGGTTCTATGTTTCCTGACCTGCAACACAATTGCCTCAGGCTTCATCATTTCTTTGGAAATCCGGTCGCGATCCAGATCAAGCCTGGCCCTTATGACAGCGGTTGGGAAATAGTATTCCCCCTGGCTTCGGGCACGAAGTTCCATAATTTCAAGCTCACTTAGCAGACTATCCAGCAAAACCCTGCCGCGGGTGTCTTTCATTGCTTGCAGAGGGGTCATTTCTTCCAGCTCCAGGTGGGGTGTATTGATCCATTCTTCATAATACTTATCATGCATCACTTCAACTAATATTTCTTCTGCTTCCTGTTCGGAAGAAAAGCTGTAACCGTCCAGCCATTCTGCTGATTGGGAATCTGCAAAACTTTCCCATATTATACTGATTTTTTGCGCAATATTGATCAGATCATTGAGTTCATCTGCGGAAACGATCAGATTATGGCGGCATAAATAAAGGCGGTTGAAAGCAGCATTCTTGTTATTCCAGGTAAACTTATACCATTTATCATTATGCTCCAGCAATGCAAACTCTGGATTCGTCATTAGTTCTTGCCGGAAATTGTTGCTGTCATATACGGTAAAAGCAAGGGTACGTGATTTCAGTCGATTCTTTTTGATCCCTTTTTTCAGATCCATAATAAGTCCGCAGGCAACTTCAGCATATTCCCTTTGGAACTTTACAGGATCGTCAAATCCTTCCGCTACTCTTATTGAATTAATTTCCTCATACAGATAATGCCTGTTTTCAGAAAAAGTTAACTTGGGTTTACCCACTAACACCGCTGTATTTCCAATATTAACGATGCGTGCTAAAAACAATAAGCCTTCCTGTAAAACCCGGTTTATTGAACCCAGATCTTTTTCGAGATTATATTCCCGGCCTGTCAATATATCACGCACAGCGATGGTATTATTTTTGACCCACAGGATCCGATAGATTGAAAGATAGGACTCCTTTAAAGCCTGAAAGATAGGAACATACTTTTTATCCAGCTTCTCGTCATTTTCTGCCAGATAAAAGTCAATGACTGGTGAGACGTCTTTCTGGAAACGGAAATTAATAATAAACCACTCCCGGAAAAGTGGCATAAACTCTTCATCAATATGGTTTTCCTGAGCATAAGAAGTAAACCGGCTGTAAGCTGCCGATTCCCAATTATAAAAATATTGGCGGGCGTAATCGGTTAGTTCACCTACCGCATTTTCAATCAGACTGCTATATTTGTTTTTCCTGCTTCTGGGGAAATGAATGACCACACAACTTTCAGGCGAGCCACAGCATTCATCATATGGTTTTCCACTGCCACATTTACATAAACTCTCATGACTTGGTATGTTAGCCATATTAGGATCCTCCCCCAAATACTAAACAGCATTCTACCAAGGATGAAGTTTTAAAACAAAAATTTTGTACTCAATTAAACTGCATTTATAGAAAATTATTAAAACTTCTCTTATATAATATCAAATAACCAAATATATTATTTAAAAAAATTGCAGTTGGTTTGATAAAGTATTCACTAGTAATAAATGATTTAATCTATCAAACAGATCCGGCTGATCGTTCGTGGTTCACAGTTAAAAAAAGCGTACCAGGCAGAACCTGATACGCTTTCATTTGAAATCACTTCTATTTTTCTTCCGGAATCCTCATGGCATAGAAGGAACGCCATACAAAAATCAGTGCAATGGCCAGGAATACGATCCCCACATAAGGTGCTACATGTCTGAATGTTTCTGAAATAGAGATCTCCATAGCCAAGAGCCCGAAGAGAGTCGTGAACTTAATGATCGGATTTAAAGCGACTGAAGAGGTATCCTTGAACGGATCACCAACTGTATCTCCAACAACTGAAGCTTCATGCAAGGGGGTTCCCTTTTCCTTCAGATCAACTTCTACAACTTTCTTGGCATTATCCCATGCGCCGCCGGCATTGGCCATAAACACTGCCTGGAACAGTCCAAATACAGCAATAGCGATCAGGTAGGAAATAAAGAAGGCAACCGGTTCGTTCCCGCTCTTGGGAGCAGATATACAAGCAAATGCCAGTGCGAAGGAGAAAATTACGATAAAGATGTTGATCATACCGCTCTGGGCATATTGTGTACATATCTTTACAACTTCTTTGGAGTTTTCCATGTTCGCCTTCGGATCAGAATGCTCATCAAGGTTAATATTTTTCTTGATAAACTGTACTGCACGGTAAGCTCCGGTTGTAACAGCCTGGTTGGAAGCACCGGTAAACCAATAGATAACTGCACCACCAGCGATTAAGCCCAAAATTGTATAAGGATTCAGCATATTAAGTATGGTGGTCGGATCAACTCCCAGGACACTCTGGATAACCAGAATGATGGAGAAAATCATGATGGTGGAGCCTACTACCGCGGTTCCAATCAGAACCGGCTTGGCTGTTGCTTTAAAAGTGTTTCCTGCGCCATCATTGGCTTCCAGATAGTATTTTCCTTTTTCAAAATCGGGTTTGAAGCCAAAATCTTTTTCAATTTCCTTCTCGATATTCGGAACTTCTTCAATAAGGGATAACTCGTAGATGGATTGCGCATTGTCGGTAACCGGTCCATAACTGTCTACGGCAATGGTAACCGGCCCCATGCCCATCATGCCAAAGGCTACCAAACCAAAAGCGAATATGGAAGGAAAGATCATAATCTCACTCAGTCCGAAGCCGCTGAAAACATAAGCACCAAACATCAGACCCACAAATACCATGCCGATCCAGAAAGCACTGAAGTTTCCTGCCACCATACCGGACAGAATATTCAGTGAGGCCCCGCCTTCCCGGGAAGCTTTCACAACTTCCAAGACATGCGTTGATTTAGGACTGGTAAATATTTTAGTAAATTCAGGGATCAAGGCGGCTCCCAGTGTACCGAAACTGATTATGGTGGCCATGACCCACCAGATTCCTGTTAAGTCAGTGGCCATTCCGGCTCCTGGTCCCAGAATGTAATAACTGACACCAAAGGTGCTGACAATTGAAAGAATAGAAGTAATCCAGATCAAACTGGTGAGAGGTTGTTCAAAATCCATATCCGTTACGCTGCCAAAACGAGCCTGGCTGATAACTCTATTGATATAGAAGGAGACTACTGATGTGATAACCAGCAATACACGCATGACAAATATCCAGGTCAGAAGAATAGTCTGCAGTGCAGGTGCTACTGCCAATACAATGAATGTAACCAGAGCGACCCCTGTTACACCATAGGTTTCAAAACCATCAGCAGTCGGTCCCACGCTGTCACCAGCATTATCACCGGTACAATCCGCAATAACGCCCGGATTCCTGGGATCATCTTCTTTGATACCGAAAGCAATTTTCATCAGGTCTGCCCCGATGTCAGCGATCTTGGTAAATATACCACCGGCAATACGCAGGGCACTGGCTCCCAATGATTCACCAATCGCAAATCCGATAAAACTTGCTCCCGCTAATTCCCGGGGAACAAAAAGCAAAATAATCAGCATCATGATAAGCTCAACGCATACCAGCATGGTTCCAATGCTCATCCCGGCATCTAATGCAGTATTTAATACCTTGAGCGGTTTTCTTTCCAGAGAGGAAAAAGCTGTGCGGCTATTAGCCAGCGTATTCATACGTATGCCGTACCAGGCAACACTATAAGAACCAAGAATCCCAATTACCGTCCACATCAGGATAAACAGCACTGACCCGACAGGCATTTGTGAAAGGAATCCAAAATAAAAAGCAATACACAAACCTATAATAATAAACAATGCAATAAGAAATTTCCCCTGCTGAATCAGATAAATCTTACAAGTCTCATAAATCGTGTTGGCAACATCCAACATAGTCTTGTGGGCTTGATATTTTTCAACCTTCTTATACTGGTACCAGCCAAATAACATACCCAAAACACAAACTGCAATACCGATTATCAGCAAGGATTCCTGTGAAGCTTCCAAATGAGGGATCACCAGGTTTGCTTCACTGGCCAATGCCAATGATGGTGAAAGAGCAAGCACAGGCAGGCTTAAGAGACTAGCCGATAATGCCTTCTTCCAACTAATGAGCTTCATTTACCTAATCACTCTCCTTTTTAATTATTAGTAAAAAACACCTGAAAAGGGAATTACAACAGGTGCTTCACTAAGTACTACAATGATAGAATTTCTCAAACGTAAATAAAAGACTAATTAATCATTATATTAAGCTTTTGCGGACTCTCTTGTCAATTTTAACTGTTTTTTGACAAACTTTCATATTAAGCAGCTAATTTGCTATTTCAGTCTTGACTTGCTCTTATATCTATGTCATTATAAACTGTCAAAGGATTTCTAAAATCTGAATATTCTGCATTAACAACAACGGCGCAGCCGTTTTTTTTGTGCCTTTCATTGCATGAAGGAACCATCCGTTCACTATCTCTTGTCTGTTTTGTCACTAAAACTATTATACCTAAATATAATAGTATTAATATTCTACAATTAAGAATAAGGAGCTGAAAAAATGATCTTTGCCAGTCGTTTTTTGCGCAGAGAAAGTGTTTTTATGACAGGCCCTGATGTTTCAGTCCTGCAAACAAGTCTAAAAAGAGCTGGCTTTTTCTCAGGTCCTGTTGACGGTATATATAATGAAGCAACAGAACAAGCAGTGATTGCTTTTCAAAACGCCCGCTTTCTTCCCGTTGACGGTGTTGTGGGCCCCGATACCTGGATGAAATTAAAAATCCCCGCTGTGCTTAGTCTGCCATATCAACCAGATTTTCAAAGCAATCTTCCTGTTATCAGTATTGATGTGACCAAGCGCCGTCTGACATTCAGCCAAAACGGCGATGCTCCCCGCAGCTACAAAATTGGGGTTGGAAAAAAGTCTACCCCTACCCCTCTGGGCAATTGGTCAGTTGTGCAAAAAGCCACCAACCCTGGCGGTCCCTTTGGAGCAAGATGGATGCGGCTAAGTATCCCCTGGGGCGGGTATGGAATTCACGGCACCAACAATCCCAAATCAATAGGAAAAGCATACAGTCACGGCTGTATACGTATGTATAATGAGGATGTAATTGAATTGTATGACATGACCCCCATCGGTACATCCGTCAACATTCTCGGCCAGGCTTATACCGGCAGATTGTTACAGTTGGGAATGGAAGGTTCTGATGTAAAAGAAGTGCAATTGATGCTCAAAAAACTCGGGTATTACAAATTTAAAGCAGATGGGCAATTCGGTTTGCTGACAGAAGCAGCTGTTAAGAAATTCCAAACCGATAACGGTCTGATCGTGGATGGCATTGTTGGTCCGCAAACCCGCTGGAATTTGCAGAAAAAGCAAGCAATAAAAAGCGGCGATATTGAACCATAAGACTTAATCGGTCTGCACCGGCGCAATCGCCATACAGGGACATTCATTCAAGCACTCTCCGCACATTATGCATAATTGGCGGTCAATAAGATAGGGTCCGATCTGGCTGATGGCCTCTACCGGGCATACATCAGCACACAAACCGCAGGACGAGCATTTTTCTTTTACTATAATATATTCCATTAAGCAGCACCTATAATTGCGATGAGATGACCAGCTTCTGCATATGGTTGGTCCCTTCAATGGTTGTCAGGATCCGGGCATCCCGAACCAGCTGTTCAATAAAAGAACCTTTTTCACATCCTTTGGCCCCCAGAATATCTGCCGCCCCGGTGGTTACTTCCTGGGCTATGGTGCTGGCTGCCACTTTGGCCATGGCCGAAATCACTGAGTAATCACCGCCCTGATCCATTAGCCAGCACGCCTTCCAGGTAATCAGCCGCGCCATCTCAATTTTGGTTGCCATGTCAGCCAGAGCGAAGGCAATCGTTTGGTGGTTGCGGATTCTGGTGCCAAACTGTATGCGGTTTTCTGCATATTCCAGTGCTGTTTCATAAGCAGCCCGGGCGATCCCCACTGAGGTTGCACCTACCATCGCCCTGCCCAGATCAAAAGTCTGGGTCAGCAGCAGATAGCCGCTGCCCGCTTCATCGCTTTTTATAACATTGTTTTTCTCTATATAGGCGTTATCAAATATGGTTTCACCGATATAGGCATAATCAAGTCCAATGGTTTTTCTTTTTACACCTAGGTGAAAACCTTTGGCTGCCTGGGGCACAATAAATACCCTGAGGGCAGCTTTTTTCTGATTGCTTTCTATGGCAGCGATCACGGCAACAAACTTTGCCCGGTCAGCATTGATGACCCAGTCCTTGCGGCCATTTAAAACGAAACCTCCGTCACTTATGACAGCAGAAGACTGCAGCAGTGATAAATCTGAGCCTCCGGCCGCTTCCGTTAAGGCAAAAGAAGCGGTACCTGCATTGACCCCGGTCAGTGCCGGCAGATATTCCTCCTTCTGCCACCTGGATCCAGCCAGTAGTATCGGTTCAGCAGCATGGATGGTCGCATCCACTACTGCCGCCGCACTGGGAAAACCGGCAGCTATTTCTTCGATGACCAGTGCAGTTGTAAACCGGTCCAGTCCCAGCCCTCCGTATTCAATTGGGATGGTAGGACATAGCAGATTATTCTGGGCCAGCAGTCTGATGATTTTTCCTTCAAACTGCTCAGCAGAAAACTCCGGGTGCAGCGCGGTCTTTTTGATCTCAGCAGCTATTTCACGGGCCCATAAAATCACTTTATTTTGCTCAATGCTAAGTGAAAAATCCATGCTATTTACCCCCATTCTTTTTCCACTGCAGATAATTTATATGATCTATCACCTGTAATAATTGTTTCTCATCGAGCTTATCCAGCATAGTTTCGATTTTGCGGCGGGAACTTTCCTTTTCCGAGTCGTCTTCGTTGGTGTTGCCTGCGGAAATTGATTCTACAAAATAATCCAGCGGTTTATCCAGGATTTTAGCCAACGCTTCCAGCTGCGACAGGTAAAGCCTGCGTTTACCTTTTTCGTAGTTAGACAGAGCTGACTGGGAACATCCCATCGTTTTCGCTAGTTGTTCCTGGCTAAGCCCTTTTTCTTCCCTGGCCAGTTGTATTTTTAAGCCAATACTTTTAAAACTCATGCCCCGCCTCCTAAAGATCATGATAACGTAATTCAAATCCGTCCACAATTTATTTAACAAATCACAGATCATATATAATGAAAGAAGAGGGCGATGTGAAATGCACCCCCAAATATTATTTATGTCTAACATTTGGGGCGCATTTCAATGCTCACAGCCCTCTTTTTACGTTGTTAATGATATCCTATTTGATATACTTCAGCTTTCTTGCTTCTTCCGTCAGTTCATCCCGGAAATCCGGGTGGGCGATCCGAATCAGCGCCCTGGTTCTCTCCCGGAGATCGAATCCTTTGAGCCAGGCTACTCCGTATTCAGTAACAATATATTGGACATCATTTCTGGTAGTGGTTACCAGAGATCCCGGTGTCAGTGTCGGTACAATACTGGAATGCGTAACACCTTGTTTATCTTTATAAGTAGAGTACAGAGCCAGAAATGCTTTGCCGCCTTTGGAGCGCCAGGTCCCTTCCGTAAAATCCATCTGCCCGCCGGCACCTGAGTATTGCCGGGTCCCGATTGCTTCTGAGGCGCATTGCCCGGTAAAATCAACCTCCAGAGTAGCATTGATGGATACTACATTATCATTGCGGGAAATATTATAAGGATCATTGACCCATTCAGAGTCATATAATTCGACCAGGGGGTTACGATCCATAAAATCATATAGTCTTTTGGTCCCCATGGCAAAGCAAGCGATCCATTTACGTGGCATGAAGTTCTTTTTGGCACAGGTGATCACCCCGGCCTCATAAAGGTCCACCATGGTATCACAGAGCATTTCGGTATGGATCCCCAGATCCTTTTTATTGATCAGGTATTTGGCCACCGCATTGGGCATGCCCCCGATCCCCAGCTGCAGGCAGGCTCCGTCAGGCACCATATCTGCAATATACTGACCGATCAATTCGTCCTGTTCAGAGATGGGAATAGGCGGCAGTTCAAACAGTGGTACATCATTTTCAACAACGGCCGCCAGCTCAGAGATATGAAAATGGTTATTGCCATTGGTCCAGGGCATGTGTTGATTGACTTCTGCCAGAATGATACAACCTGGGTTGCGGCGGATAAAACCATAGATATACTCAGGGTTGGCACCCGTACTGAAATATCCGTGTTTATCCATGGGACTGACCGTAATCAAGCCGGCATGCAGTCCGACCCGGGCTGTCATCAGCGGTCCGTCTGCCAGGCGGTGCGGCACATAGGAAAAATAATTGTTTTCAAGAAAATACCTTTCTAATGGACCGGCGTACATAGTGTCCAGCGTGTTGTTGTACTGCTCACATTTTTCGATCAATTCAGGATTATGCAAGGCGCTGGGCCGGACCGAAAGGGAGAAAAGAAATCTGGCATTCTTTAAATCTCCCGCTGCCATTCTGCGTATCAAGGCGTCAACGATCTTGGTGGGCTGCCCGTTGATGGAAGCCGAAGCGATCAATTGTCCGTCTGACAGAAGCTTAACCGAATCTTCTGCCGACATTAACTTACTCTTATACATTTCCTTCCATTTGTTTTCCATTGCATTTCCTCCCCCATGTAAATCTTATTCGTAGATTTTTTCCCCTTCCGCGAAGGCATTCAATGCATCCAATTCACTGTTCCGTTTTTCTCCGCTGGAGATCTCTGCCAGTCTTTCCCGGTAATGCTCATGCTGGATAATCAAGCTCATGATCTCATTTGTCCCCACCCAAATCATTGACAACCTTAAATCACGGACAATTTTTTCGATGGGATACACATCCGTATAGCCTATCCCGCCCATTACCTGCATTGCCAGATTGGCAACATCCCAGCACTGCTCAGTGACAAACTTTTTGGACTCAGAAGCCATGCGCCGGCAACGGCTGGCTTTTACCCGGCCGGAATCAATTGCCAATGCAGTAGTATGAATCATAGCCCGGGCACTGTCCAGCTTGGTAACCATTTCTGCTACTTTAAAACTTACTGCCTGGAAATTTTTTATTTCCGTACCAAAAGCTTTTCGTTTGGTACTGTAGTCAGTGGCAATCTCCAGAGCCGGACGGGCAGCACCAATGGTCATGGCAGCAGTACCAAACCGTTCCGGTATCATCATTTGATTAAATACAGTACCCGCTCCGTTTATTTCTCCGATCACATTTTCTTTCGGAACCCTGACGTTTTCGAAAACCACCCGGGCTGTGCCTCCGCCGCGGGAGCCCATCAGGTTATACAGATACTCTGTTTTGACTCCCATCTCTCTTTCCACCATAAAACAGGTCATCGACTTGCCGGAAGGAGCATCCGGGTCGGTTTTGGCATATACCAAAAAGTAATCAGCCCCTTCGCCGCCGACAATAAAACGCTTTTGACCATTCAGAATAAAATCTTCTCCATCTCTCCTGGCAATGGTAGTAGCCCCAAAGAAGTCAGATCCTCCCCGGGGTTCGGTCAGACACTCTGCCGCAAATTTTTCCCCTTTGCAGATGGGCGGCAGGTACTTCTTCTTTTGTTCTTCCGTGCCAAAATGGACCAGTGCTTCTGTCACCACGTCACCGGTCACGCCCCAGGCACAACCGAAAATATAACCGGGGACACATACTTCTTCGGCAACGATGACGTCATCCTGCCACTGCCCCCCTCTTCCGCCATATTCTTTTGGCACCCTGATTCCGATGAGATTGCGCCGGCCGGCTTCCACCATAAACTCTTTCGGATATTTGATTTTGTCCGCATCCATATCCAAAATGTACTCACGGGGGATCCATTTGACCAAATCCCTTGTTTCATCCCGAAGCTGCAGCTGCTCCGGTGTCATTAAAAAATCGAACATTTTTATCACGCTCCCTCTTTAAATTATTACACTTTGTCATAAAAAATCCTCTTTTGTAATGAATGATTTTTTATCTTTATTAATCTTTCGCTCTCGCATGGGTTTGATCAATAATCAGGAAAGTCATTGAATTTCAGACAGCAAAATTTTCAGCGTGAGGCCCTGATTGAAGGTGCGCAAACACTGATTATAATTGACATTCCCCCAAAGCTTGTGTATTATAAAGAAGTTCGGGGCGTGGCGCAGCTTGGTAGCGCGTCTGATTTGGGATCAGAAGGTCGCATGTTCAAATCATGTCGCCCCGACCATTATAAAAACAAAAAATCGCAGGTTTTCCTGCGGTTTTTTTTTGTTCCACTGTTGCTACAACTTTTACACTTTCCTGGTACGCTTTTCCAATCATCCAAAATGACACGCTGCCTGGCTTCGAAGTTTCTGTCATTGTCACAACTTTGCAGGAATTTGCGGGACACGATAGTAGATTTCTTCGCCCTTTCAAAATCAGCCAATTCCGCATTCGCCGTTTCCAAATCCTTTACTGTGATTTCCAAGTGAACCGTAGTTGATTCAAAGCTGTGAATAAATTATTATTTAATAACAAGGATGGTGATTAATAATGAAAATATCTGAGATTATGACCAGAAAACCACATGTACTATCACCAACGCAAACCATTGTCGAAGCTGCCAGACTGTTTTTACGTCATCATATCGATGGTGCTCCGGTGGTAGACACCAAAAATCAGCTGATCGGACTTATTGGAAAGACTCAGTTATACCAGGCCTTGGCTGAAAACACCGCACTTAACTGTCCCATTGAAAAAATTATGCTTACTGAAGTCATTACCTGCCACCCTGATGATGATATCGATACCATCCTCGATAAAGACTTGAGCCGCCTTCCGGTCATTAAAGATGGGAAAGTAGTCGGTATCGTTACCTTTTCTGATTTGATCAGGCATTATAATATGGAAATAAAAGATTTAAAAGATGTAAAGCTGATGAAGGAGCAATTGGATGCTGTTTTTGAAGCCTCTTTTGATTACTTGTTTGTAACCGATGCTGAAGGCAGAGTAACCAAAGCCAATCAGGCATATTACCGGATCACTGGAATCAAACCCGAAGAGGTCATCGGCAAAACCATGTATGAATTAGTAGCCCAGGGTTTTTATGACCGTTCTTGTAGCGTGGAAGTAATTGAAACATTAAAACCCGTAACATTTGTACAGAAGATCAAGACTGGACGCACAGTTCTGGTTACCGGGAACCCGGTTTTTGATGAAAACGGCAAACTGATCAGCGTTATTACCAATGGCCGCGATATTACTGAACTCAATGAACTGAAAGATGCAGTAGAACACGTCAAGAGCTTGAGCCAGCATTACAAAAACGAGTTGAAGAGAGTAGAAGGCTGGTCAGACTTCGTTGTAGAAGCCCCGGTCATGGTGGAATTGATGGAAAAAATTTCTCACCTGGCGCAGTTTGATTCGGCGGTTTTAATTACAGGTGAATCAGGGGTGGGCAAGGAAATAATAGCCCATCAGATCCACCTGCAAAGTCCGCGGAGCGAGAAACCCTATATTCGTATCAACTGCGCAGCGATACCCGAAAATCTTCTGGAATCAGAACTGTTTGGCTACGTGGAAGGCGCTTTTACCGGTGCAAAAAAGGGCGGTAAAATAGGCATTTTTGAACTTGCCAACGGTGGCACCTTGCTTTTGGACGAAATTGGTGAGCTTCCCATGGGCATGCAGGCCAAATTATTAAGAGTCATACAAGAAAACGAAGTAACTCGTATCGGCAGTACCAAGACTAGCAAAATCGATGTGAGAATCATTACATCTACCAATCGCAATATTAATGAAATGGTAAAAGATAACCAATTCCGCAAAGATTTATTTTATCGTTTGAATGTTGTTCCAATCAGAGTACCCTCATTGCGGGAGAGGCACGAAGAAATCCCGGCCCTGGTGCATCACTTTTTAGATAAGTTTAACAGCCAGTATAAACTGCACAAGCAAATAGATCCGCGCTTGATAAATAAATTGATGAATTACGATTGGCCGGGAAATGTACGGGAGTTGAGCAATGTGATAGAAAGAGCGGTTGTAACAAGTCCCGATGAATTGATAAGAGATATTATACTTGAGTCCAATGAATATGGTGACGATAACACATTGAAACTGGAAGCAGTTGATAGTTTAAAAGATATTGTACAGGGAATAGAAAAACATTATATAAAAACTACTTTTGATAAATTTGGCAGCACACGTAAAGCTGCTGCAGCCCTGGGTATCAGCCAGTCAACTTTTTGCCGCAAAGCAGCCATGTATGATATTAAGCTAACTGATGAGGGGCTTCATTAAAACAAAGCGAGTCATTTTTATAGCAGTCGAACCGTAATTGGTTCAACTGCTTTTTTTTATGAGCTTGTGCCGTTACTGCCAACTGTCTCTAAACAATTTTCCTGTAAAAACTTAATATATGACCTTGCACATGATTTGATAACGGTTCGATATCATATTCTATTTCTACGGTCTATTCAAAATTCGAATACGTTTACTTTGAAATCATTGCTTAAACCCTGTCGTTTTTGTTTAACAATCAATTTTATTGTTATCTGGCAAAAAAATTGCAAGTTAAAATTATGAAGCATTACTCAGATAGGAGGTCTATTTTGGAGGTTGTCGGTTAATCTATTCTTAACAAGAAAAAGGAGGGGCTCATTGAATGATTAAAATTCGCAGTACAAAAGTAATTGGGTTGTTGTTAGTTATGGTCATGTTGCTTAGTTTGGTCGCTGGCTGTGGTGGTGGCGACAGTAAGACCACAACAGTTGAAGAAATCAAAATCGGAAACATCATTCCTCTGTCCGGCTCGGCTGCTCCCCTGGGTAAAATAGGCCAGGAAGCCCGTGACATGGCTGTGGAAGAAATCAATGCCGCTGGCGGCATCAAATCCATGGGCGGCGCTCAAATCAAAATGCTTTATGCTGACAGTAAAGGCGACCCGGCAACCGGTGTTTCTGAAGCTGAACGTCTGATAACCCTTGAAGAAGTAGCACTGCTCACCGGAACCTATCAAAGCGGTGTTGCCATGCCTTCTACTGAAGTAGCGGAAAGATATGGGATTCCGTTCGTAGTTCCTGTTCCTTCTGAAGACGCTATTACTGAACGTGGTTTCAAAAACGTATTTCGCCTGGCTGAAAAAACCAGTTGGAGAAATCGTGACCAGGTAACCTTTATAAAAGAAATGGCAGAAAAATTTAATACTCCTGTTAAAACAGTTGCATTGATCTATGAGAATACTGCATGGGGACAAGGGGCAGTACGTGCCTGGGAAAAATACATCCCTGAAGCCGGCCTTGAAATCGTTTTAAAAGAGCCCTATCCCTCCAATTCATCAGATTTGACCCCGGTGGTTTTAAAGGCTAAAAACCTCAATCCTGACATCATTATGATGGTATCCTATGTATCTGATGCTGCTCTTTTAACCAATACTTTTGCTGAGCATAAGGTGATGCCGAAAGCATATATCGGCACCAGCGGAGGCTTTGCTGATCCTGCTTACTTTGAACTCACCGGCGACAACTGTGAATACTACTTCGATATTGCCACCTGGGAACCAGACGTTAACCGTCCATTCTCTGCTGATGTGAATAAGGCTTTCAAAGAAAAATATGGCTATTCCATGAATGCCGAAGCAGTCAAAGCTTATACCGCCATGTATGTTATCGCTGATGCTTTGGAAAGAGCTGGTTCGACTGATCCCGAAGCTTTAAGAAAAGCTTTGTCTGAAACCAATATTACGGAAGGTCCGTCCCAGATGTACGCTTCTGAAGTGGTATTTGATGAAACTGGCCAAATGGTGAATGCTCCTCTGGTTATTTCCCAAATGCGCAAAGTTGATGGCAAAATGGAAAGAGTCAGTGTATGGCCTGAGGAAGAAGCTCGTCCGGGGATGGAAATTGTATGGCCCTATCCCGGCGTAGGCAAATAATTTAGTCTGTAGTCCGGTCCGGTAAAGCCTTTGGGCTTTACCGGACAATGTAAAGGGGTGATGTACAAAATGGATTCTCTCTCTGTCATCGTTAACGGAATAAGTATGGGCGCGATATATGGACTAATTGCCTTGGGTCTGACTCTCATTTTCGGTATCATGAAAATTATTAACTTTGCCCATGGTGCACTCTTGATGCTCTCCATGATGTGCTCTTACTGGACCTGGAAATATACTGGAATCAACCCCTACCTGTTGATCATCATGATCGCACCGGTGATGTTTGTAATTGGATATTCTACGGAAAGATTTTTCATAAAACCGGTTTTGGATGCACAAAAAGATGTTCGTGAACCCATAGCGGTTTTGCTTTTGACAGCAGCATTTGCAATAGTTCTTGAAAACCTCTCCTTAATGTTGTTTGGTGCAGATTATGTCATGGCCAAAACAACTGTGACTGATGCCACTATCGCTTTTGGAGGAGTAACATTAAGTGCTGCCAGGTTTTACGCCTTGATTATTGCTCTGGTGATTTCCGGCGGATTTTATCTGTTCCTGCAATACACTGAACTGGGCCGCAAACTTAGATCCTGCGGTCAGGACAGAAATACTGCTTCGTTAATGGGGATTGATGTACCTAAAACTTTCGCTATTGCCTTTGGTATTGGAACAGCCTTATTGGCTGTAGCCGCTATTACTCTGTTGCCATTCTATTATGTTCATCCTACCGTCGGAAATGTTTTCATGACCAAAGCCTTTATCGTTGTGGTTTTGGGAGGCCTGGGCAGTGTTCCCGGCGCTCTGCTTGGCGGTATCATAATAGGATTGATTGAATCAATTGGTGCCCAATACATGACGGCTACGTTAACGACTGTGATCGTTTACGCAATATTCCTGCTTATACTTTTCATAAAACCGTCGGGCCTTTTTGGTTCCCGCTTGGAATGGTAGGTGGCTAAAATGGATGCAGTGAAAACAAAGAAAATAAGTTTAATCGTATTATTTTTGGTTATTGGTTTTATCATTCCCCAGTTTGTCACCAAGCCTTATTATTTACACGTTATTACAATGTGTCTGTTATGGGCTTATCTTGCTTCTTCCTGGAATCTATTTTGTGGATTTGCCGGGCAGCTTTCTTTAGGACATGGTGTTTTTACAGCTGTGGGAGCTTATGTAGCAGTGATGCTTTTTAATGACTACAACATATCTCCCTGGATCGGTATGTTTGCAGGAGCTGGGGCAGCAGTACTGCTCAGTATTTTGATCGGTTATCCGACTTTTAAACTCCGTGGTGCTTATTATGCCCTGGCAACCGTAGCAATTGGTTCAGGGGTCGTGGTTTTGATTGAGAATACACAGGCATTGGGTCCTTTTCGTGTAGGCGGCGCAGAAGGATTGATCGTTAAGCTGATGGGAAATGCACCAGCCTTCTTTCAGTTTATGTCCAAACAGCCTTACTATTATATTGCACTGGTCATGCTGATTATTGTGGTTCTGTTTGCCTTTTGGCTCAAGAATTCGCGCTTGGGTTATTACCTTTCAGCGCTGAAAGAGGATCCAGAAGCCGCCGAAGCCCTGGGTATCAATGTACGCAATGCTAAATTGGTCGCCGCTGCTTACAGCGCATTTTTCACAGCCATTGGCGGCGTTTATTACGCTATGCTGATACGGTATCTGGAGCCCAATGCCATAGCCGGACCAATGATGTCTAATGAAATGGTTTTCCTGGCGGTAGTCGGCGGCAGCGGTACTGTATTAGGCCCGGTTGTGGGCGGCATCACCCTTCATGCCATCAGTGAAGTGATCCAGTTCTATTTTGGTGATCTGGCACAAGGGCTGCATTTATTTATCTACGGCTTGATCGTTGTATTTATGATCATGTTTAAACCTCAGGGAATTATTGAAATTTTACAAAAATACTATAATCGCTTCTTAGGTATAACTGACCGGGGGGAGGATGAGAAAAGTGTCAAACGCACTGCTGGAAGTTAATGAACTTACCATAAATTTTGGCGGACTGATCGCAGTTAACCAATTAGACATGAAAGTAAACACTGGAGAAGCCGTTGGTCTTATCGGACCAAACGGCGCAGGCAAAACATCTGCTTTTAACTTGATCTCCGGTGTTTATAAACCTACCCATGGTCAGGTCTTTTTTGATGGCGAAAATATAACCGGCTTAACCCCTTATCAAGTGAATCGCAAAGGCATTGGCCGGACTTTCCAGGTGGTCAAACCTTTTGGTTCCATGACCGTTCTGGAAAATGTTATGGTGGGCGGCTTTGTTCACACCAGCAAACGTTCAAAATCAAGAGAAATTGCGATGCAGGTGATTGAGCAGGTAGATTTAAAGCGGAAGATTAACTCGCTGGCAAAGAATCTGACTTTATCAGATCGTAAACGGCTGGAAGTAGCAAAGGCACTGGCTACTCAACCTAAACTTCTCTTACTGGACGAAGTCCTGGCCGGATTGAATCCGACCGAAATAGAGGAGGCTGTAAAAATGATTAAATCCATCAACAAGAGCGGAATAAGCATTTTGATGATCGAGCATGTTCTTCAGGCGACGATGGCGATTTGCAGTCACATCGTAGTCCTAGACTATGGAAAGAAAATTGCCGAAGGTACCCCTCAGGAAGTAACCAGTAATCCTGAAGTTATCAAGGCATATTTGGGTGATGATTATGAAGCTGTTAACAATTAAAAATCTTAACTCAGGATATGGTGATATAAAGGTCATCAAAAATGTTTCGCTCGAAATAAACACTGGTGAGATCGTCAGTATTGTTGGTGCCAACGGAGCGGGTAAAACTACCCTTCTGAAAACAATATCCGGCGTTATCCCAGCAGAAAGCGGGGAAATTGTCTTTGACGGGAAGCGGATCGAGCATCTCCCTCCCCATATGATTACGGATTTGGGCATTATCCAGGTTCCGGAAGGCAGACGTATATTCCCTATGTTCACAGTTTATGAAAACCTGCTTATTGGCTCGGTTCTTCCGAGAACCATTAAGGAACGTAAGAATAATCTTGAACGTGTGTTTGAATTACTTCCCCGGCTGGCTGAAAGAAAAACTCAGGTTGGAAGTACGCTAAGCGGCGGTGAACAACAGATGCTGGCAATAGGCAGAGCACTTATGGGTATGCCACGTATTTTAATGCTTGATGAACCTTCATTGGGCTTATCGCCAAAGTTAGTATCGACGGTTTTTGAGATCATTTCTAAAATCAACAGCCAGGGAATCACCGTTGTATTGGTGGAACAAAATGTGAAACAAGCACTGAAATTGAGCCAGCGCGCTTACGTTTTGGAAAACGGTATGATTGCACTGGAAGGTTCTGCGGAAAAAATAATCAATGATCCGCAAGTCAAAAAAGCCTATTTAGGTTTATAAATAATATGCTGGATGGATCTGTGAAATTGTTGCTAGGGAGGAATTGCTGTGATCAACTGGCAGGATCATTATCAAAGTAAAATTTGTACACCAGATGATGCTGTAAAAAGTATCAAATCAGGTGATTATGTTGTTGTATCTCATGCCTGCGGCGAACCTCGTTCCTTAACCAAAGCTATGAGTGAACGTTATGCAGAACTTCGCGATGTAAAAGTTGTACATCGGGTGGGTATGGGAGAATGTTTATATGCCCAGCCAGGTATGGAAGAACACTTCCGTCATATTTCATTGTTTGGGGGCATCAATACCCGTAAAGCCATCTATGAAGGACGGGCTGATTATATCCCCCGTTTTATCTCTGAAACACCGGCATTGTTTCTGGAAGGGCATATTCCTGTAGATGTTGCCTTGATTACGGTAAGCCCCCCGGATAAATACGGTTATTGCAGCCTGGGTATTTCAGTTGATTATTCTCTCCCGGCTGCCAGGATGGCCAAAACAGTGATTGCAGAAGTTAACGTTAATATGCCGAGAACACTGGGTGATAGTTTTATGTCAGTAAAAGATATTGCCCACTTTGTATTGTCTGATGCCCCTTTAATGGAAGTTGAACCTGCAACTCAGACGAATGTAGAAGTTCAAATTGGCAATTACTGCGCAGATTTGATCGAAAACGGTTCTACTTTGCAGATGGGGATAGGCGCTATTCCTGATGCAGTACTGGCTGCCATGGTCAACAAAAAAGACCTGGGGATCCATACCGAAATGTTTTCCGACGGTCTGGTACCCTTAGTTGAAATGGGTGTCATCAATGGTTCAAAGAAAACGATTCATCCCTATAAAATAATATCTACCTTCATGATGGGTACCAAAGCTTTATATAAATGGCTGGATGACAATCCTTTAGTAGAAATGCACCCTGAAAACTATGTCAATGATCCCTGGGTCATCGCCCAAAATTACAAAGTAGTGTCGATAAACTCGGCACTGCAGATTGATGTTTTAGGACAGGTGGCGGCTGATACCATCGGTCCCAAACAGTTCAGCGGCGTAGGAGGACAGATCGATTTTATTCGCGGAGCTAAACGTTCTGTTGGCGGAGGAAAATCAATTATTGCTGTACCTTCTACCGCTTCAGGCGGCAAAGTAAGCCGCATCGTGCCCTCTCTTTACGAAGGAACTGCAGTGACAACCACCCGAAATGAAGTGGATTTTGTAATAACTGAATTTGGAGTTGCGCAACTGTCAGGCAAAACCAATCTGGAGCGGCTGAAAGCACTGGTTGGTATCAGTCATCCGGATTTCAGGGATGAAATCATGTTCAACGCTAAAAAGCTGTATTATGGAGCCTGATAGGCTCCTTGCATCGTACTAAAATTTTTGTTAGGAGGAATAAATAATGGATTTCGCACTTACCAGTGAATATGAAATGATACGTTCATCAGTCAGGGATTTTGCAGAAAATGTTTTGAAACCAAATGTAGCAGACCGTGACGAGCGGGAATATTTTGATCGGTCTGTATTTTCACAAATGGCAGAACTTGGCCTGACCGGAATCCCCTTTGAAGATACTTATGGCGGAGCCGGCATGGATTACGTGGCTTATGCTATAGCAGTTGAGGAACTTGGCAGGGTCGATCCTTCAGCCGCAGATACCTTATCCTCCCATGTAAGCCTTGGTACCTGGCCGATCTATAAATACGGAACCGAAGAACAGAAACAGAAATATTTAGTGCCTCTGGCAACCGGAGAAAAAATCGGAGCCTTTGGTCTGACCGAACCCAATGCCGGCAGTGATGCCATGGGCATGACCTGTAAAGCAGTACTTGACGGGGACAATTATATTTTAAACGGACGCAAAATCTTTATAACCAATGCCGAAGCCGCAGACACCTATATCGTTTTTGCCCGTACCGGCCCAGCTGAGTTGAAAAGCAAGGCCTTCAGCGCTTTCATCGTTGAAAAGGGTTATCCCGGCTTCACTTTCGGCAAATTTGAGAAAAAAATGGGGCTCCGCGGCACCCAGAACTGTGACCTGATATTTGAAAACTGCCCGGTTCCCAAAGAAAATCTCCTGGGTAAAGAAGGCGAAGGCTTTAAGATTGCCATGTCTACTCTGGATGGAGGACGTATCGGCATCGCTGCTCAATCAGTGGGAATTGCCCAGGGAGCTTTTGAAGAGGCATTGAATTATGCGAAAACCAGAGTTCAATTTGGCAAACCCATCTCTGCCCTGCAGGCGATCCAGTTTAAACTGGCGGATATGGCTCTGGAAATAAAAGCTTCCCGCTTGCTGACTTACGATGTTGCCTGGAGAAAAAGCAATGATATGGAATATGCCATCGATGCTGCCATGGCCAAATTAAAAGCTTCAGAAACAGCCAATTGGGTAGCCAATCAAGCAGTTCAGATCCACGGCGGGTATGGTTATACCAGGGAATATCCAGTGGAACGCATAATGAGAGATGCAAAAATTACTGAATTATATGAAGGCACCAGTGAGATTCAAAGAGTCGTTATAGCCAACAATATTTTACGCTAATCAGTTATTGCGCCATGTTTTTACGGGAGGAGGTTTGCTAATATGGGCTATGAGAATAAAGTCCGCAATTGGGATGATATGCAGGTTGGCGATTCAGCGAGTTTTACCAAAACCATGACAGAAACTGATGTTATCTTATGGGTTGGACTAACAGGAGACTTTAATCCCATTCACATCGACAAGGAATACGCCAAATCCACGCGTTTTGGCAACGTATTGGTTCCCGGCGTCCTGGTTCTTGGCCTGGTTTCAAATGTAATGACCCAGGTTACTTTTGGTCATGTTTATGCCAATCAATCCATTAAGTTTTTGAAGCCTGTTTATATAGGAGACACGATTACCGCAACGGGTACGATTATTGAAAAGCTGGATGAAAAAAATATGGTCAAAGTAGAAACCAAATGTGTCAACCAGGATGGAGCCCTGGTAATGATAGGAGAAGGCATGGAGTATATCCTGCGCTAACAATATAAAGTATTAAAGGGCAGTATTGTTTTTCCCATCGGAGAAAAACAATACTGCCCTTTTGTTTTGATGGCAAGAGAAATCATGGGTTTCAAGAATGGTTAAAAAGTATTCGATCAGGATCGGATCAAACTGGGTCCCGGCACATCTGCGCAATTCAGTTTTAATTTCTTCTATATCCATGGCTTTTCGATACGGCCGGTCATTCATCATTGCATCAAAAGCATCTGCAATAGCAAGCACACGACATTGCAGAGGAATATCGCCGCCTTTCAAACCCAATGGATAACCGTTGCCATCCCACCATTCATGGTGTTTTAAGATCCAGTCGGCAATGTGAGCAAAATCAGGGGAAGACTGTACAATTCTATAGCCAATTTCACAATGTTTTTTCATTTCCTCATATTCTTCGCTGGTTAGTTTATCCTGTTTAAACAGGATTTGATCAGGGACTCCTACTTTGCCTATGTCATGGAAGCGGGCGAATAAGCATAAATCATTGATCTCATGTTCATGCATGCCTATCGCTTCTCCGAGAGCTACAACAATGTTCTGCATTCGATCTGCATGTCCCTCAGTAATAAAATCCCGTGCCTCCAGGGCTTTCATTACCATTTCTACAATGGCACTGCGATTGCTGCGGCTATGCATTAATTTTTCACGGTACATGGCTTCATCGGCCCTTTTAAAAGCTTCCATGATTTTTTCCTGAGGACTTACTCTTATGGCATAACCCAATGAAATACTGATCGGTATATCTGAGGTAGCATCATTTATCTGTTTTATGTCGCTGCGAATGGAATCCAGTAATTCATTCAATTCTTCTTCACCATAATCGGGGATCAGGACGGCAAACTCATCTCCGCCGATACGGGCAACAGTAGCCTTAGCCGGAGAACAGTTTTTCAATAGTTTAGCTGCATTTAACAGTAAACGGTCCCCCACCGTATGCCCCAGCGTATCATTTACCAGTTTCAAACCATCAACGTCACAAACCAAAATCGCTACAGGTACAGTATTTGAATTATCAAGCTCTGATACCCTGCGTTCAAAGAAACTGCGGTTGTAAAGTTTGGTTAAAACATCATAATCGATTAGATATTGTATTTCTTTTTCCGCTTTTTTACGTTCTTCGATTTCTCTGTAATTAATGATCCCACCGATCATCTCACCGGAATCATTATAGTTAGCCCGGCCAATCCCTTCCAGCCATTTATACCCGTCTTGCCTGGTCTTGAATCGAAACTCCGCCCGACCGGAAGTTCCTTCCCGGATGCATTCACGAACAATATCTAAAGCGTTTGCAGCATCTTCCGGATGAACTAAATCAAAAATATTCGTTCCCAGTAATTCCTCAGGCTGCCATCCGGTAATCGTATATAAGGAAGGGCTTATATAAACAAATCTTCCAACACTGTCTACCTGAATTATGATGTCTGTCATATTATCAGTGATGTGACGGAGATTGTACTCACTTTTCGCTAACTGGTCAATGATTAGCCCTACATTAAAATTAATGGTGTTATAGCCAAGGGCTAAGGCTCCCAGTTCATCTTTCCTCCCTGTCCAGGTACTGTCCAGCCGCCGGCTGAAATCACCTTCTGCCATCTTCCTATAATAAGCAGTTATCATATTTATGGGAAGGCTGATGGTGCGCCCAAACCTAAATGCAAAAAATAGGCCCAAGATGATGGCAAAAACTGATGCAATAAGTATGGCTCTATTTAACGATATCAAGCCCGTCAGCAGTTCCTTCTTCGGTGCAGCTACCGCAATCGACCAATTGGTTTTTTCAATGGGAGCATAACCTGCTATCATAGCAGTGCCGTCATTAAGAACATATTCAGTATAATATGTACTCGCGGTGATTCTCACATCTTGCATATTATCGACTGCGAGCTGCTCAAATTCTGTAAGTTCATTATATGGCCTAAAAAGCATATCTTTATCAGGATGAGCCAGAATGGTTCCGTCTCCGCTCAAAATAAAGGAATAGCTTTCTGGCCGATTACTAATTTCACTTAGCATACGACTAAGAATACCGGCATCCTCTATCCCTACCAGCACTCCGACAATCTGCCCCCCGCTCTCTATAGGTACAGCAAAAGCCATATTCATTGAATTATCATCATTGATTTTAAAAGGCTGGGAGTAACTTTTTTCTCCTTTTATTGCATTTTCAAAATATGGCTGTTGACTGATCTGTGTTGATGTACCGTCAATGAACCGCAGCATTCCATCAGGCGCTGCAACACCTATAGATTTCAAGTGCAGTCGTTTGGCTTCATCGATCAATACTGGCAGCTGCTCATTCCAATTCATATTATATATTGCATTGTTTCTGGCAATGGTTTCAACAATACTAAGATTCGCTTCCAGATCGGTTACGATGAGCTTACCCTCAACTTCAGCCCGGGCAACAAGATTATCGATGGCCATTTCATGTAAAGCATTACTGGCACGAGCTGATGCAATATATCCCAATCCGATACATACCAGCATTATTACCAGACTGAAGCTGATCATCAATTTAGCCCCAATGCTCTTCAAAACTTCGCCTTCCTTACAAAAAGATGCTTAACATCAAATAGAAACAATTACATATCTTGGTTAATTTCTTTAAAAATGTGCATATTCCTGCAATTTTTTCATTTTTTCTTGCGAATCAGTGAGGGAAGGATAAAGGATTGATCAGGAAATACGGGTAAAACAAGATTTAACCGAGAAGCTTTACGCCAGCCACAGGAAATAAACTCCCATGATAATGATGATGATACCAGCTGTTTTTTCCAGCATGGCGTTCCATCTGGCAAACACTTCCATGCGGGTGATTAAAGCAGTGAAAGTTCCAACTAAAATAATTGGTATTCCCTGCCCCAATGCATAAACAAACAGCAGGGTCGCTCCATATATCCACTGTCCGCTGGCAAAAGCCAGAGAAAGAATAACCAATAGGATCGGGGTCCCGCATTGGGATCCCACCAGCCCCATGATCATACCCAACAAAAAGCTGCCGCCTAAACCCTTCTGCTCCATAGTCTTATTTAACAGACTATTGCCGAAGTTGGTGTTGAATTTCAGGATCCCGGCCAGGTTCAAACCCATCAAAATACATACTGCGGCTACGAAATAGTAAAGTATGCTGCGATTGGTGCCAAATATACCCCCAATAGAGGCAATAATGATACCCAGCAGCACAAAGGTTACGGCCGTTCCCAAAACGAAAAAACAAGAAAGAGCGAAACCGCGCTGACGCCCGATTTCGCTTCCGCCGACATATGCCATAAGAATTGGCATGATACTTAAATTACATGGACCAATACCGGCAATAATGCCGGCTATAAAGACCAGAACGTACCCGTATAGTGAAAATGAGCTGAGCATTTGGGGTGCCAGTTCATTTATAAAATCCACTAATCACTTACCACCTTATTTAATTCTGTTCTTATTTCATCAGGTTCCAGCACGCCAACCACACTAAAGCTGATATTTCCCTGTTTATCCATGAAAAAACTGGTGGGTACATATTGAATTGGATACTGCCTGAGCATATCCTGGTTTTCCGCATTATTGACATCGACTTTAACCAATGAAACTTTCCCCTGGTATTCCAGCATAACCGGACCGGCCAGCTTTTCCAATTCTACGCAGGCCGGTCAGGTAGCAGAAGTGAATATCAGCCATACTCCCTCACCGGCATCAAAAGCTTGCTGCATCTGTTCATTGATTGCTGCCGAAGACCGGGCAGAATCCAATTCCTCCGGTTCCTGCATAAACGGATACCAGTGCTGCTTATAGGCAACCATCACTAACAACGCTGCTGCCAGGATCAATATCAAAATACGCCGGTACATCAATAAACCGCCTTGCTTATTGTTTTTTTAGTTCTTCGATAATCTCGTCCAGTGCTTCTACAGATACGCGGCTGGCTAAACGGGCTTCACCATTTACAAATGTGATCGGATATTCATAGCCGCGCTTAATGATCTGATCCACTTCCGGAAAATTCTCTATTTTTTGATCACTGGTGTCGGTATACTTGACCTCAACTAAATCAGCATATTTATCAGCCAGATATTTTTTCGCATCTTCATATTGCTGTTTTGTATCGACTGGTCCACAGCCGCCTGCGCAACCTGCTCAGCCGCCTTTTATTTCATTAACACCTGCAAAAATTTCCACTAATATTTTTTCCACTTGTACGCCTCCTACTTTTTTATCTTACGTTTTGGTTGATGGGCAAAAGTATTTTTACCCTGAGATGTTCTCTGCATGCTAAAAGCTTTCTCACTTTATATAGTCAGTATCCATTATTACTAATATATATGATTATCCGAGCCTTGTGTAGATACATCGTAAAAAATAATCCGATTATTCTGCCCCGGATCAAAATTTTTACTTTATTATTAAGCATAACTATGCTAAAATACAAAATTGTTGGCATACTAAACTCGCTTGTGGCATTAGTCGCCTGCACAGCCTTGTTTCAGGCATTACAAAAAAAATAATTCTTCCTTGTAATGCTTTTTGAAAACAGGTATAATACTCTTTGCGGGCGGGTGTAGCTCAGTGGTAGAGCCCCAGCCTTCCAAGCTGGTTGCGAGGGTTCGATTCCCTCTACCCGCTCCATTTTTATGTCCCTATAGCTCAGCTGGATAGAGCAACGGACTTCTAATCCGTAGGTCGGGGGTTCGAATCCCTCTGGGGACGCCATATAGAAACAAAAACGGCTTGTGGTGGGTGTAGCTCAGTTGGCTAGAGCACCAGATTGTGGCTCTGGGGGCCGTGGGTTCAAGTCCCATCATCCACCCCATATAACCCTTGACAGTAAGTGTTATATCTATGTATACTCTTTAAATGTTGGGGTGTAGCCAAGCGGTAAGGCAACGGACTTTGACTCCGTCATTCGTTGGTTCGAATCCAGCCACCCCAGCCATATATTATTAAGGGCCATTAGCTCAGGAGGTAGAGCACCTGACTTTTAATCAGGGTGTCCCAGGTTCGAGTCCTGGATGGCTCACCATCGAACAGATCGGGCTTTGAGCATGTTCTCAAGGCCCGTGTTTTTTGTATTTTGACCATAATTTGACCACAAATATGGATAAATTTTGGGTTCCGATGATTGGTTCGAAGAATTACCGTTCCATGCTTGATAAACCAGCATTGGAGCTTCCGGATTATTACACCTTAATAAAGATAGATTGCTGCCTAAACAATAAGATCACAGGGCAATAAGCTGTTAGCGCAACTTCATTACTTTTAGCAATATTGGGAAAGATATACGGTAATTGCCTTTGCAATAGCTGCTGCTACTATGAACGATGCAAAAATAGTTACCGGTGATCCTGAAATACAGTTGGCAAGCTCAAAGCTGGGTTTTAAATTAATGTGGCTCCCCCCCAAAAAATAAAATGGCCAGCTGTTTTATTTACGCCTTAATCCCATAAGCGCGTCAACCTTACCCGGGTGCAAACGCGCGATGCGGGCAAGCTTTCCGCCGCTACGGTTTCCGGCATTGAAATGATCGAAACCATTAAGGCCAGCGGCGCGGAAAACGGCTATTTTGAAAAATGGTCGGGCTATCATGCCAGCGTCAACACCCAGTCCGTCAAATTTATCCGGCTGAATCAATACCTGGGCGCGGTGCCCGGCCTGGTCTCCTCCCTGGTGAACACATCCCCTCGTCACAAATTCGCCCGGAAGGTTTCACATAATAAGCTGTACTCTGTTGATTCCGTCTTCATAAGCTGTAGAAATATTCTTTGCAAAGTTCTCTATAATAGCAAGGGGTATGCTACCGGCGGCAGCGGCAAACAGATCATAGGCCGGGCCTTCAAACTCCGCCTGTACGGTAAGCTCTGTGGTTAGCTCCGAATACTCCAAGGTAAATGCGATGCATGCACTGGGAAAGGCGTCGAGCAGAATGCCGGAAAGCAGTTCCTCACAAACCAGCTGAACGTTTTTGATCTTCCGGTCGGCAAAGATCTGCCTGGTTAGAAAACTTTCTACCCGGGCGTTAAGCTCGTACAGGTCAAAGCTTTTTCCCGGGACTTCGTAAATAAAGGAAGTTATCTTTTTTATAAAAGCCCTGGTCTTCGGTTTTTGGGGTAAATCAAAGATCTGGGCGGGTGAACCATCCTCATAAATACCTTTTTCGTCCATGTAGAAAACCCGGCTGGATACATCCCGGGCGAATTTCATCTCATGGGTCACAATCATCATGGTTAGCCCGTCTGCGGCAAGCTTGCGAATAACGGCCTGAACCTCACTGACCATAGTGGGGTCGAGGGCGGAGGTTGGCTCATCAAACAGCACGATTTCCGGCTGCATGGCCAGGGTACGGGCAATGGCAGCTCGCTGCTTCTGTCCTCCGGAAAGTTCATCGGGAAACGCTATGGCTTTTGCGCCCAGCCCGACCATTTCAAGATATTTCCCCCCTTCTTCATATGCCTGTTTACGGGGCACCTTCAAAAGACTGACCGGAGCCAGCATAATATTCTCAATAATCATAAGATGAGAAAAAAGGTTAAAGGATTGAAAAACCATGCCCATCTTCTGCCGGAGCTTGGAAACATCAGCATTGCGGCTAAGAATATTTTGTCCGTCTATGGTAATTTCGCCTCCTGTCGGTCTTTCCAGGAGATTGATACAGCGCAGAAAAGTTGATTTCCCACAGCCGGAAGGGCCTATAATAGAAATGACCTCGCCTTTATTTATTTCGGTACTGACATTTTCCAGTACCCTTAAATTTCCATAGCTTTTTGATAAACCCTTTATTGTTATCATGCAGACACCTCCTTTTCCGCCAAGCTTATGGCCTGAATGCCTTTTATCACCCGTTTGCGGCGTTTCGGATCAATTTGAATCTCCACCCGGCCCATCAGGTAAATAAACAGATAGGTCAGTACAAAGTAGATAAAGGCTGTGGCGAAGAGCGGAAAGAAGGCATCAAAGGTACGGCTGCGGATAATATCGCTCATTTTGGTAAGATCCTGTATAGCAATGTACCCAACCACCGAGGTCATCTTTACCATGCTGACAAATTCACCCTTATAAATCGGAAGAATATGCAGCATCGCCTGGGGCAGCGTTACCTTAAAGAATCCGGCATATTGGGAAAAGCCCAGTGCATATGCGGCTTCCAGCTGTCCCTTGTCGGTAGCGTCAATAGCCGTGCGGAAGATTTCTGCAGCATAAGCCGAAAAATTCAGGGAAAAGCCGACAACCGCAATTAATACCGGATCAATATTCACTTGCGCAAACAGTATGTAATATAAAATCATCAGAAGCAGCACAATAGGAATGCCCTGCACCAAGCGAATATACACCTGGGCGATTCCCGACAAGGTTTTCAGGTGTGAGCGGCGCATGGCGCAGCAACTTCCTCCGGTGGGGTTCCTTCCGGGACACCGATGATATAGCCGGTTTTGTTCAGGTCACTGACGTTTTTTATGTATTCAGTCTTCTGTCCGGAACAGGCGGCCACAAGAAAGATAAGGACAAAGCTTATCAATATAAGTATGGTTTTCCTCACATTTTTAATACACTTCACTCCCCTATCCGGCATAATGTTAAGTATTTCCAGAATGTATATTAGAATTATAAACTAATTAGATGGGATTAATCGAGGGAAATTTTTAAAAGCATGGAAGAAAATGCAGAGCAGTTTCCACACAGTGCTGCAACGAGGTGGGGGGTTAGAACCCGCCACCTGTTTGGTTAATAGGCGCCCGCTTGGCGGGGGATATTTTCACCTCGTTATATTGTATGCATTGTATGCAATTTATAGCGTGCTTCTCTTTTTACTATTCTTTCAATTCGTTTTTAGAATCATTTTGGTAAGGATTTCTAACTATATAAGACCCAATCGCCCGGTTTTACTGGTTTTCCCTTCTGAACCTGGCAATATGCTGGAATTTGCGACTTGACTTGAAAAAATAAGTAGCCTAGGCTATTAATATAAAATAAATTTATAGGCAGGCCGAAGTTTCTAGTATAGAAACGCGGGGAAACCATTTTTGGGGCGAGTTTCCGGTTCCTGGAGTAATGACGACCAGGAAGGGGATAGGGCTAACCCGAGCCCGAGCCCGTCAGCTAACCTCGTAGGCGACACGGGTGTTGCAGGTTTTTATCTCATAAACCTTAAACATAGTTTGGATAAGTATAATCCAGCATAATCCAGGTTCCGCATTTGGCGGAGGGAGTTTTTTGCTCTCTCCTTGCTTTGTATTCCTGGCCCCACAAATTTATCCGTTTTTCTTGCCTGCCGGTAAGGAGTTTTTTCTATGCAACAATTACAAATCTTTTTGCGCCGCTCAGGCAGCAGGTGCTTGCTTATGTCGTTTCTGCTATTACTCTGCTTCTCCCTTTTTTTAATGGGATGTTCAAAGACCGGGGGAGATAGCGGAAGCCAGGACAGAAGCGACAAGCCCAGGCTGGTTCTGGTTGATGTTAGCTGGGATAGCATCAAAGTGCATAACCGGATAGTAGGCTATATTCTGCAACACGGTTATGGCTATCCCGAACCGGAGTACTTATTTGCGGAAACCCTGCCAGCTCTTCAAGGAATGGTAAAGGGAAATATCGATATTTACATGGAGGTTTGGGCTGACAATATCGAGGAAGCCTGGAAAGAGGCTCTGGCTTCAGGCAAGGTGAAGAACCTGGGCCCCAATTTCCCGGATGCTCCGCAGGGATGGTATGTACCGACTTACATGATAGAGGGGGATGCGGAGCGGGGGATAGAAGCGACTGCACCCGATCTTAAGAAAATCAGCGATCTGCCTCGTTATTGGGAACTGTTCAAGGACCGGGAAGTTCCGAGCAAGGGACGCTTTCACAATAGCCCTCCAGGTTGGAGTTGTACCAGCATAAACGGGATAAAAATAAAGAGCTATGGTTTGGATAAGAATTATAATAATTTTATTACCGGTTCGGACCCGGCTCTGGTAGCTTCCATGGTTTCCGCTTATGAAAAGGGTGAGCCCTGGTTTGGCTATTACTGGGAACCAACCTGGGTAATGGGCAAGCTGAAAATGACCCGCTTGGAAGAGCCGGATTTTGATGATGCCGTTTGGCAGGATGAAAGCAACCGGGCTTGCTCCTATCCGTCCGCTCAGGTCTTAATAGGAATTAACAGCGAACTGGAGAAAAGAGCTCCGGAAGTGGTGGAATTTTTGCAGAACTATGAAACCAGCCTGGAACAAAATAATGAGTTTCTGGCCTATATGAGTGACCACAATAATGATGAAAAAGCGGCTGCCATCTATTTCTTGCAGAAGTACAAGGATGAATGGCACGGCTGGGTTCCAGCCGATGTAGCTGCCAGGGTGGACCATGCTTTGGAAGAGGTGAAGTAGATGGGGATGCAGGATTTTAACCTGCTTGAAGTTGATCGACTTTGGAAAGTTTATCATAAAACGGAAAAAGCCTTGGACTTGTCTGATCCTGTGGCCATAGAAAAGGCTGAAGCTGCTGGAGCGGTAATTGCGGTTCGCGATGTTTCGTTTCAGGTTAAACGAGGTGAGGTCTTCGTTATTATGGGGCTTTCCGGTAGTGGAAAATCAACCCTGATTCGCTGCCTCACTCGCTTGATTGAGCCCAGTGCGGGGGTTATCAGGGTAAGAGGAAAAGAGGTCACTTCTATGGATGCGGAAGAGCTAACTGTCTTTCGCCGGGGGGAAGCGGCCATGGTCTTTCAGCATTATGGTTTGTTGCCTCATCGCAATGTATTGGAAAATGTAGCCTTTGGGCTTAAATTAAGAGGCCTGGCGCGTGAGCTGCGGGAATCCCGGGCTCAGGAAGCGCTGAGGCAAGTAGGCCTGGCTGGTTGGGAGAAAAAATACCCGCACCAGCTTTCCGGTGGCATGCAGCAGAGGGTGGGTATAGCCCGGGCCCTGGTTCAGGATACGGACCTGTTGCTGATGGATGAACCCTTTAGTGGGCTGGACCCTCTGATTCGCCGGGAAATGCAGGATGAACTGATCAAGCTGCAGAAGGAGTGGCAAAAGACCATTATTTTCGTAACCCACGATTTGGGCGAAGCCTTGCGATTAGGTGACCGCATGGCGGTAATGGGCGCGGGGGTATTTGTTCAGGTAGGACGGCCTCAGGATATAGTAATGCATCCGGCTGATGAATATGTGCAGCGTTTTGTGCAAGACGAGCAGCGAATCGCCCAATTACTGGATAAGGGCCGGGTGAGCCGGGTGCGGAGCATCGAAGCCCATGCCAGTACCCGGGTGGGGAAAGTCGCTGCCGGGAGGTGATAATTCTTGTTTCCATCAGATATTGAATTTCATGTAGCGCCGTATATCAGCGATTTTGTCAAGTGGATTACGGTGGCCTGGGAACCCTTTTTCACTGCTTTCAGCAACATGGTGCTGGGGATGCTGTTGCAGATAGAGCATATACTTGTGGCCATTCCATGGTGGCTTTGGATTATCGCGGTAATGGTGATTGCCTGGAGGCAGACCCACGAAGTGGTGAAGACCATTATGCCGGGTCTTTTGCTTTTCACGGTAGGAATTTTCGGATTCTGGGGAATTGCCATGGAAACTCTGGGCATTGTAATTGTTTCGGTTATCATTTCTTTGCTTCTGGGAATTCCTCTGGGCATCGCCATGGCGGTTTCGGATCGCTGCAATACCATGGTTACGCCAATACTCGATGCCATGCAAACTATGCCCAGTTTTGTCTACCTTATCCCAGCCTTGATGCTCTTTGGCCTGGGCAAGGTGCCGGGTGTAGTAGCTACCGTAATATATGCGCTGCCTCCGGTGGTTCGTCTTACCAACCTGGGGATTCGCCAGGTCCCATCTTCGGTGCAGGAGGCGGCATTGGCCTTCGGGGCTACTTCCTGGCAGTTAATGAAAGAAGTGCGTATTCCTCTGGCTATGCCCTCTATCCTGGCGGGAATCAATCAGACGACTATGATGGCACTGGCCATGGTGGTAATAGCCAGTATGATTGGGGCTGGGGGAATGGGAGAGGTGGTCTTAATCTGTACCAACCGCATTGATGTTGGGGGAGGTTTTGAGGCGGGCTGGGCTATAGTGGTTCTGGCCATTGTAATCGACCGCCTGACCCAGGGCCTGGCGCGGCGCTGGGATACCCCTGGGGTTTAGCCTGTACTGACCTGGGGATGATCAAAATGAATAGTCTGGCAAGTAAAATAAAATTGACAGCCTGTCCTGTTTTTACAAATAATGACAATGACTTATGTTAATATAATAAAGACATTATCCCCTCCTTAATTATAAAAGACGCCTGGCTCCGGCCAGGTGTTTTGTTTGCTGGGAAAGAGGAATCTCATAGTGGTAAATTTACTCTTTGTTCAATGCCCAAGCTATGGTACAATCATCGATGATACAGTAGAGTAGCAAGCAAATTGTCAACAGGATAGCCCTGGTTTAAAATACTATTACCAATAATTAAAGCATAAAATTCGTAAAATATGAGGTGTTGTATGAACTACAAGGAACTCTATCAGCGCAAGCTGGTTCCGGTGCTGGAAGCGCTGGAAGCGGTTAAAAGCAATCAGGAGATTGTCTGTAGCCTGGCTGCTTGTGAGCCGGTTACCCTCTTGAGTAATCTGCATCATATTAAAGACAAAGTGGAGAATGTTTCAGTAGTCAATGCCATGATGATGGGTGAATATGAATTTTTTATGAATCCAGAACTGGCAGGGAAATTTCTCTTGAACAGCTGGTTTTACAGCAAGGCTCCCCGCCAGGCCCACCCCCAGGGGAATGTATCCTATGTGCCGCTGCAACTGCATCAATTCAGCAGTAAGCGCATATTTCATCGCCGTCCCAATGTCTTCTTTGGTTGTGCCTCCCCCATGGATAAGCACGGTTACCTCTCTCTTTCTCTTTCTACTGTTTTGGAGAAAGATTTTGTTGAACAAGCTGATGTGGTAATAATGGAAGTCAACCCTCGTTTGCCCCGAACCTTTGGCGATACCCATGTGCATATTTCGCAAATTGATTATATTGTGGAAAGCGAAAGAGAAATCCCCACCATGGATCCACCGGTACTTACGGAAAAGGACCACCTGATCGGGGCTTATGCGGCGGATTTGATTGAAGACGGTTCCACCATTCAGATCGGGTTTGGCAGTATTCCCGGGGCGGTAGCGTACAGCTTAAGGAACAAAAAGGATCTGGGGGTGCATTCGGAGATGTTTAGCGATTGCATTCTGGATCTTTATGAGGCCGGAGCCATCAGCAACCGAAAAAAGACCCTGTGGAAAGATAAGTTTATTACCGATGTTGGACTGGGCAGCCGGAGGTTGTATGACTTTCTGGATGAAAACATGGCGGTGGAGTTTCACCGGGGAAGCATAGTGAACGACCCGGCCATTATCGGTCGCAATCATAAAATGGTATCCATCAACTCCATGTTGGAAATCGACTTGACCGGACAATGTTGTGCTGAATCGGTAGGTTCTCGTCTCTACAGCGGTACCGGCGGGCACAAGGAATTCGTTACCGGTGCGCAGGAATCGCCCGGTGGTAAATCTATTCTGGCCTTTTACTCTACGGCCCGGGACGATAGCGTTTCCCGTATTGTACCCTTCTTCGACCCCGGTACGGTGGTTACTACCTCCCGGGTGGATGTGGATTATGTTATCACCGAGTTCGGGGTAGCCTGTTTGCGGGGGCGCTCTATAAGGGAGAGGGTAAAAGAACTGGTTAATATTGCTCATCCTAATTTCCGCGATTATCTAAAAAGCGAGGCTGAGCGGCATATGATATGGTAGAGAAGGTGAGGGTTTCCTGGCGGCTCAAGAAGCCCTGGGCTGCTGAAGACTTCGTTAGGATTTGCCCTTTTTTGATTTGGGCCAAAAGAGATAGCAAAAAAAGAGATAGCAAAAAAGCCAGGCGGGTTTTTTAATCCCTCCTGGCTTTTTTAAATCGTGCTACAACATTACGGAAAAGGCTGATTCTTTATGGCGTGGGCATAGTGGGCATATTGAACTCCATAATCTGGGTTCCCTCAGGCAGTTCAAACATGGAATCAGGAATTCCCCCTACTTTAATGTTGCGGTATACTATCACCAATTTTTCGCCATCAGCAGTAGCTTCCATGCGGAGAGGTATGCCGTTTTCCTCCCACAACCAAACTTTGCTGGTCCCAGAATTGTCCGCGGTAATTTCGTAAACCAGGCACTTCTTTCCGTCAATAGTATCTTTGCCCACGTATTTCATCTTATCCGGGTTCATAGCCTCCAGGTCTTCTTGTGGGGAACTGGAACCATCCTGTTGGGCCATGGATATGTCCATCTTGGTAGCCATCTTTTGTTCCGGTTGGTAAACATAGACTACGCCTGCTGCACTATCGATTATATTAATAATCTTGCCGACGGCTTCCGGGCTCTCCATTTCGCTGCGCACTTTCTTCCCTTTAATCCAGGTTTTGACCAGCATCTTCTGCTCCCCTATCTGGGTTTCACAATCAAAGGACATTTCACTTACGGCTTTTCCTTTGCCCAGTAAATCCTTTAATATTGGTTCGCTGTCACTCGATTTGGCGCTGCTGGGGGCTGACGCCTCTTTATCAGCCGGGGCGCTGGTGTCCTGGGGTGCTGTACCGCAACCAGCTAATAATGCAGTAAACAGGAATAGGGCCAGCAAACACAGGGTTAAAGGCAGGTTTTTCTTCAAGTTCATCATCCTCTCTACTTTTTTATAATATATTCTTAACTCTATGCGTATTTCCTTCTTTTTTAGTTCGAGGATAATATTTACAGGGACGGTTCTACTGAAATACAACCTAACTAATAATCTACTTTTTATTGCTGTGTTGTGCTCTCTGGCCCATGGGGGGTAGTTAGGTATTGACTGAGTGCCAGGTTTCCTGGTACCTGATTCCCGGCCAGGTAGGAGAGGAGTAAGAGCTTATGCTATAATTATTCTGGTTGATACTTGGAAAGGGAGGGATAGATTATCGCTTTATCGCGTAACGATTCCTGCTGGTGCGGGAGTGGAAAGAAATATAAGAAGTGCCATATGGAGCAAGACCTTTACCTGGAGGATTTCAAGAGAAAGGGTATTCTGGTTCCGGAGCGAAAGCTAATCAAAACGGAAGCACAGATAGAAGGTATTCGCCGGAGTTGCCAGTTGACCAAGAGTATCCTTAACCTGGTGGAAGAAAGAATTGAAGCGGGAATCAGTACGGCAGAAATTGACCGCTGGGTTAATGATGCACTTGCTGCGGCCGGTGCCTATCCGGCAACGCTTAACTATCAGGGTTTTCCTGCCAGTGTTTGTACCTCTATTAATGAAGTAATCTGTCATGGTATTCCCAGTGCGAGAAAATTAAAAGAGGGTGATATCGTAAATGTAGATATTACCTCCATATTGGACGGCTATTATGGGGATGCCTCGCGGATGTTCATGATAGGCGAAGTCTCTGCCGAAGCTAAAAAACTGGTACAGGTAGCCCGGGAGTGCCTCTATCTGGGAATTGAGCAGGTCAAACCTTTTAATCGCATTGGGGATATTGCTTTTGCCATAGAACAGCATGCCAATAAACATGGTTTTTCCGTGGTGCGTGATTTTGGCGGACATGGGGTGGGGTTGGAATTTCACGAAGATCCCTTTGTACAACATTACGGCCCTCGGGACAGCGGCATGTTGCTGGTTCCCAATATGGTTTTTACGGTAGAGCCTATGGTCAATGTGGGGACTTATCGCTGCCGCAAACTGGATGATGGATGGACTACGATAACGGCTGACAATTCGCTGTCCGCCCAGTGGGAGCATACCGTGAGGGTAAGTGAAAACGGGGTGGAGGTAATGACGGAATAGCTTCCCAATGGGGGTTTTAATAGAGCTTTTTAAATATTCTGTGAGGGGGATTTTGATGAAAAACCAGAATTTAGTTGTCCTAATAATCCTGAGTCTGGTCATGCTCTTGCTTGCCCCGTTGGGTTCAGCCATCCCGGCAAACGCTGCTGATGCAGCCGATAACAGCTATTTGCAGGAAATGATGCATTTTATCAAAGACCGCTATTATTTTGAGGTCAATGAAGAGCAAATAACGCAGGGGGCACTCAAGGGCATGTTCCAGGGTTTGGATGACTACAGTGATTTTTTTACCCGTGAAGAAGCCCAGGTGATGCTCGAATCGGTGGAAGGTAATTATGAAGGTATCGGGGTAGCCCTATCCAAGGTGGACAACTATATTGTCATCACCCGGGTTTTTCCCTCTTCCCCGGCGGAAAGTGCTGGTTTATTGTCGGGAGACCGGCTAGTTACAGTCGATAAAAAAGATGTATTGGGCTACTCCGTGGAGCAGGTCAGTACATTGATCAGGGGCCCGAAAGATAGTTTGGTTAACCTGGGGATAGTCAGAAACGGCATTAAAAATGTAGTTGAGTTTAGAGTAAAAAGGGAAGACATCAAATTAAATCCCGTCCGCTATGAAAACCGGGGCGGAATAGGTTACATAGCTATTGACAGCTTCAATTCCAATACCGCAGAATTCTTGGTGACTGTCCTGGAGGCAGCGGAAAAGGATGGAATAAGCAAACTGGTTCTGGATCTGCGGGACAATACCGGCGGTGAAGTGACCCAGGCCGTGGCCGTGGCTCGTCACTTTGTTCCTGCCGGCCCCATAACCACCATTAAGTTCAAGGCAGCGGGTATGAAGGATAAGGTTTACACTTCGGAATTATCCGCCCCCCCATATAAGCTGGTGGTGCTGGTTAATGGCATGACGGCCAGTGCCTCAGAAATAGTAGCCGGCGCCATCCAGGATTCCCAAGCCGGGGTGCTCTTGGGAAGCAAAACCTATGGCAAAGCCAGGGTACAGGCCATTATTCCTCTGCTTAGCCCCGAAGCCTATCAAAAATACGCCCGTTTGTATCCCGATACCAGCCTGGATAGCAATGAAATGTTGATTCATCACGGCATTCAAGCCACTGACCGTGAAATAATGGGATGGGCCAAGATTACCACCGGCATTTATACCACCCCATCGGGAAAGTATATTGACGGGCAGGGACTGCTTCCAGACATTAAGGTTTCAGATCCCACGCCGCTTAATGGTTGGGAAATAAGCAACCTGATGCCGCTGGAAAAGAGCGGCAAACCCGCACTGAATAGCAGTTCCCTGGAGGTTTATAACGCAGAAAAAATCCTTTCCGCCAGTGGCTATGAACTGGATAAACCCGATATGACACTGGATATTAAGACTTTTAACGCTATTAAAAAATTTCAGCAAGAACAGCGGCTTTATCCTTCCGGCATCTTGGATTTCACTACCCAGGAGGCCTTGAACCGGAAGCGGCAGGAGCTAATAAATTGCTATGACCAGCAGTACGCCCGGGCCGTGGAATACCTGCTAGGGAGATAAAGGGACTTATTTTGCTGAAAGGAGATGGCCATGAAGATAATTCACACTTCGGACTGGCATTTGGGTTGTTCCCTGCGAGGACGCAAAAGGTATGAAGAATCGGCAGCGTTTCTGAACTGGCTGGGTGAATTGCTGGAAAAAGAAAGTATCGATGTCCTGCTGGTGGCAGGGGATATTTTCGATACCACAACTCCCAGCAACCGGGCCCAGGAGTTGTATTATCGCTTTCTCTGCCGCGTGGCCGAGTCTCCTTGCCGGCATGTAGTAATAACAGCGGGAAACCACGACTCTCCGACTTTTTTGAACGCTCCGCGTGAATTGCTGCGCTATTTGCAGGTATACATAGTGGGGAAGATCGGAGAAAGCCTGGATGATGAAGTTTTGCTCTTGAAAGATGCGCAAGGGGAAGCGGAATTAATCGTTGCTGCGGTTCCCTATCTGCGGGATCGGGATATTCGCAGCGTGGAAGCAGGTGAAAGCCTGGAGGATAAAGCCCGCAAGCTGGTCGAGGGAATACGCTCCCATTATGAGCTGGTGGGACGGCGGGCGGAAGAAATCAGGGCTGCTTTGTCGGGGCCGATTCCGGTGGTGGCCATGGGGCATTTGTTTGCTGCCGGGGGAAGTACGGTGGAAGGTGACGGGGTCAGGGAGCTCTATATCGGTTCCCTGGCCCATGTAGGCCGTGATTTTCCGCCGGTTTTCGATTATGTGGCCCTGGGGCATTTACACAAGGCCCAACTAGTCGGGGGCCAGGAAAATTGCCGTTATTCGGGAGCCCCTATCCCCATGGGTTTTGCGGAAGCCTTGTGGGAAAAGCAGGTAATAATGGTAGAATTCTGCGCCGGGCAAATGAAGGTCATGCCGGTTAAGGTACCCCTTTTTAAAGCTTTACATAGTATCCGGGGTGACCGGGAGGAGATTGAGCGGCAGTTGGAAGAGCTGAAGTCCAAGACCCAAAAGGCCTGGTTGGAAATCATCTATGAAGGAAAGGAAATAATCAGCGACCTGCGGGAACAAATGGAGGCAGCAACGGCCGGAACAGAGCTGGAACTTTTGCGGGTAAGCGATAATCGCTCCTGGCAACAGGTAATGAACCTCATGGAAGAGGGGGAGGTCCTCAGTGAACTGGACCATAGCGAGGTTTTCCGGCGTTGTCTGGAGGCTTACGAAGTTGAAGCCGAGCAGAGGGAAAGTCTGCTCCAGATGTATAATGAGATTCTTGATTCCCTGCTAATGGAAGATGTGATGGCGGAGTAGGAGGGATGAGGCATGAAGATTAAGCAGATACGCTTTCAGAATCTAAATTCCCTGGTGGGGGAATGGATAATAGACTTTTCCCACCCGGCCTATTTGTCAGATGGTATTTTTGCCATTACCGGACCCACCGGAGCGGGCAAAACCACCGTTCTTGACGCCATCTGCCTGGCCCTTTACGGGCGTACCCCGCGCCTGGAGCGGGTGAACAAGAGCAGCAATGAGATTATGTCCCGGCATACCGGCAGTTGTTATGCTGAGATAAGCTTTGAGACCCGGGAGGGTTATTACCGCTGTCATTGGAGCCAGCAGCGGGCCCGGAAGAATCCGCAGGGAGAGCTGCAACCCCACAGACATGAGATAGCTGATGCTCATAGCGGGCAAATCCTGGAAAACAAAATTCGGGATGTAGCCGCCCGGGTGGAGCGCATTACCGGCATGAATTTTACCCGCTTTACCCGCTCCATCATGTTGGCCCAGGGGGGATTTGCTGCCTTCCTGCAGGCTCCAGCGGACGAGCGCGCCCCTATACTGGAGCAGATTACCGGAACCGAGATTTACAGTGAAATATCCAGGAAGGTGCATGAACGGCAGCGGGAGGAAAATGATCGTCTGAAGATCCTGCAGGCGGAAATAAGCGGGATAAAGCTGCTCACTACCGAGGAAGAAGAAGCTTTGCGCCAGGACATGCAAGCTAAAATAGCCCGGGGAAAAGAGCGGCAGGAAGAACTAAAAGGCTTGCAGTTAGTCCTGGACTGGCTGGACCGCATGGTAGGATGGGAAAATGAAATCAAGGACATAGAGGAACAATGGCAGCAATATTTAAAACGACAGCAGGCTTTTCAGGGGGAGGCCTGGCGTTTAGAGAAGGCCCGGCAAGCCATGGTTCTGGATGCTCCCTATATCCGGCTAAAAGACCTGCGGGATTTGCAGAAAAGTAATTTAAGTGAAATAGAACGAATCCGGGAAGAACTGCCCCGGCAGAAGGAGGCCGCTGGCAAGGCCGCAGAACGCTGGGAAAACAGCCGCCAGGAATTAATTGAGCTTAAATTATTGCGTAAAAGTGAAGGGGAAACGGCTAAAAAAGTACGGGAAATGGATATCCTGCTTAAACAGCAGGGCCAGGTGATTAAAGGCATGGAAGTGGCTATTGGTACCAGCGAGAACGAGTGTAGCGCTTTACAGGGGGAAATAACGTCCGGGGTAGAGAAGGCGAAAGAAATGGGCCAGGCCCTGCTCGCCATTGAAGAATACCGGCGGAAAAATGCCCAGGATGCGGCCTTGCTTGCTAACCTGACCGGTATTAGCCGGGTTTTTAAGCGCCTGGAGGAACTCTTATCAACCTGGCAGCAAAAGGGGCTTGAGCGTCAGCGGGCCGCGCTTGCTCTGCAATCCCTGCTGGATGCCAGGAAAGAAATAGCGGCCACTCATGAAAGCAATAAAGAACTGCAAAGACAACAATATGATGTTCTGCAGGCGGAGCAGGATAAGCTGGAAGAGGCTTTGCAGGGGTATGAAATTGCCTGGTGGCGGGACGAGTTGGAGCAATTTAAGGAGCAGAATGATAAGCTGCAAAACCTGGGGCAGGTATGGGACTGGATGGTTCAGCTGGAGGATAATATAAGGAATGGGCGGGAATCAATACAACACTTGGACGAGCAACAAAAGCGGCTGGTATGGGAAATAGAGCAGGGGGAAAAGGAAGCTGGCCATTTAGCCGCCAGGATAGACGATTTGGAGACCCGGGTCTTATTGCTTAACCGTATTCGTGATTTGGAAGAGGAACGAGCTCAGCTGGAAGACGGCAAAGCCTGCCCCTTGTGTGGGGCTACCGAACATCCCTACGCTCAAGGTAACATACCCCAGATGGATGAAAGCCAGAAGGAGCTCAATCAAGCCCGAAAGCAGCATAAGAAGCTAAGTGAGGATTTAAAAAAGAAGGAAATACTAAGGGGCAAGTTAGATAAGGAAGTGGAACATAGCGGCGCTGCAGTTAAAGAGGCAGAGCAACAACTGGAAAAAGAAAGCAAATTGCGCCGGGAGGGTATGAATGAACTGGGTTTGGATTTATCTGTGGTAAAGACCCGGGATGAGCTTGAGCGACTGGCAAATCAGAGTCGGCAAAATATCATAAACCATTCGCGGCAGCTTAAGATGATAGAAACATGGCAAAAGAACATAGGGACCTTGACTCTTCACTATGAAAAAAGCCGCACAGCTTTTATCCAATCGGACAAAGAATTGCAGGCGGCTATCTTGCAGCAAAAACAAGCCGATCAGGAGGATGAGCGCCTGCAGCAGGAATACCTGAGCTTGCAGGGTGAGCTGGAGCAACTGCAAGAGGAAACCCTTCGGGAAATAAGCCCATACGGTATGGCTGATTTACCTCTGGAGCAGCTGGCTGCTATTCAGAAGGTCCTGGATGAACGGAAAAAGCGCTGGGAAGCCAAAGAGAAAGAGAAGCTGGATATGGAGAAGGCGGTGGACAAACTACATAACGAAGTAGAGCAAAAGCGAATCCTACTGAAAGATAAAGCCTCGGCTTTGCAGAGTGAGCGGGAGCGGCTGAAGCAGCAGCAAGAACAATACCGCCGGCAGCAGGAAACCCGTTTTGAACTATATGGCAAGCGCGACCCGGATAAAGAAGAAGCTCACATGGACGAAGAAATAGGCCTGGCTGAGGAATTGGTCAACCAGGCTCATGAAGATCTGCAAGAGCTGCAGCGTCGCCAGCTGCGCTTGGAAGAGCGGGAAAAAACCCTGGCGGTTGCTGTACAAAATCGCGCGCCGGAACTGCAAAGTTCAGAGGAGAGTTTTATTCGGCAGCTACAGCAGGCCGGTTTTGAGCAGGAAGAGGATTACCGGCAAGCCAGACTTTCTCCAGAGGAACAGCAGACCCTGGCTCAAAAAGCGGAAGCTTTAACCAAGGAGGCCACTGAACTGCAGGCCCGCCTGTCGGACCGGCAGGAAAAACTGCAGCGAGAAAAAGAGCAGAAACTAAGCGGAGAACCCCGGGAAGTACTGGAGGAAAAACAGCGGCTTGGTGAGCAGGAATTAATTGACCTAAGGGAAGAAATCGGAGCCGCCAGGAGAACGCTGGAAGACAGTGAGAAAAGCCGCCGGCAAATGCAGGCGCAATTGCAGCGGGTGGAGGAACAAAAGAAGGAACTGCAACGCTGGCAGCTACTGCACGATTTAATTGGTTCTGCTGACGGCAAGAAATACCGTAATTTCGCCCAGGGCTTGAGCTTCGATATCATGATCAAGCATGCCAATCGCCAGCTGCAGAAGATGAGTGACCGCTACATATTACTGCGCAGCCAGGAACAGCCCCTGGAGTTAAATATCATTGATAATTACCAGGCGGGAGAAATCCGCTCCACGGCCAACCTCTCCGGGGGGGAGAGTTTCCTGGTCAGCCTGGCCCTGGCCCTGGGACTATCCCAGATGGCCAGCCGCAAGGTCAGCGTGGATTCATTGTTTTTAGACGAAGGCTTTGGTGCTCTGGATGAAGATGTTCTCGATACCGCCTTGAACACCCTGGCCGGGCTGCAGCAGGACGGCAAGCTTATTGGCGTAATTTCTCATGTCCCCGCTTTAAAAGAGCGCATCAGCACCCAGATAGAGGTTATAACCCAATCCGGAGGCCGCAGCATCCTGCAAGGCCCCGGCTGCCAGCGCCAGTAGAGGGGGAGGTGAAGTTGACACTCTTTTTTACTTGGAATCCCTTTCAAGCATTTTTTCAAGCCGTTGTTTCAACGGTTCTACATCACTAATAGCAGTCTTCCATACATCTTCCATTCTAAGGGTTTGATATTTATGAGCTGTAATATCCCTAAGTCCCGATATTGCTCGCCACGGAATTTCTGGATAATCCGATTTCAATTCATCAGATATGTTCTTTACTAATTCTCCTATATTAATCAGTGTCATACAAACTGCACGTTTTGTTTTCTCATCGTTAAGAAAACCATTATAGTTAAGTCCATCAATCATTTGCATAATAATGGTGGTTTCATCAATAAGCTTTCCCAGAATTTGTTTATCCTTGAACTTCATAAATATCAATCACCTTTTTGATATTAATTAAATCATCTTTTAATAATGGGGCATGTATTAAGTCAACTGTAGTTGCAAGTTCATCTTCCAGGCGTTGTTTTAAGTCTGATAACAAAAAAAGAGAAACACCTGAAGTTGTAAACTCAATCAAAAGATCAACATCACTTTCTTCATTTTGCTTGCCATCAGCATATGATCCAAATAAAGAAACACGTTTCACAGGATAATTCTGCACAGCTCTTAATACACCATTTGATATATCATTTATTGTAAGCATATGGGTTCCCCCTCAATATTGACAATTATTGATGTCAATGCCGAAAAATCTTTTCGGTATAAAAAACCCAAAATAATAGCGGAAAGAGTCTATCCCCTCTTCCCACCGATTGTTATCGGATTTTTTCCATAAATATTTCCTTTATATTATACGGAAGTAATGCATAATGTCAAAGTTACCAAAAGTAGGAAGTATATTCTGGACGACTTTTAGACAATTAACAGCAGCCGCAAGGCCAGCGTGAATTCAATGTTTTGGACGAAGTTTAGCTTGAGTATAGTTAATACCGGTTTCTTCCGCCTGGCCGACCACTGGGGAAGGCTAAGTGTTTTAATGAGCGACTTCGTTTCTTTTTGCGTAAACAATCATTAAGGATTATCATCAATTATGAAGTAAAAAAGAACCGCCGCGCTATTTTAAAAAGCGGGCGGTAAAAGCTGTTTATGAGAATATTTTAATAAAGAAAATATGAATTTATAGATATAAGATATGATTATCCTCTACTTCTATTTTACATAAGGGGTAACAACCCACTTGAGGCAACCGTCTTTCTTGCCACCAAAGACATCGTATCCTTTAAGGATGTCATTTAAGGGGGCACGATGGGTAATCAAGTAATTGGTGTCAATTTTCCCTCTTTGAATCAATTTGATTAATTCTGGAATCCGGTTGGCGTTTACCAACCCCATGCTTATGCGAATATTCTTAATCCACAAGGTATTCATAGCCAGTTCCTGAGGTTTTTCGAAAACTCCGATCAGGGAAATAGTGCCGCCTGGTCTGACGCTGTCTACTGCCATATCAAAGGTGGGTTTAAATCCATTAGCTTCAATGGTGACATCGGCTCCACGCCCGCCGGTCCGTTCTCTAATGGCATCGCCAACATTACCGACCTTCTGGGGATTGATTCCTACATCGGCAATACCATTCTTCACAGCGAAATCTAGACGTTCCTGGTTGATATCAACAGCAATAATTTCGGCAGGCCCCCATAGTCTGGCGGTAGTCATTGCACACATTCCGACCGGTCCGCCGCCCATAACCGCAACCGTATCACCGGGCTCTATGCGGCCTTGCTCAGAACCAAAGTATCCAGTAGACAAAATATCTCCTACGAATAGCACATCTTCTTCAGTGAGCCCATCCGGAATGGTAAACATTCCCAGGTTGGCATGAGGGACTCTTACATATTCGGCTTGACATCCGTCTATCATATAACCAAATATCCAGCTGCCGGTGGTGCAATGGGAATATACTCCCCTTACACAATAAAAGCATTCGCCGCATTGAGTTACACAGGAAACGGCAACCTTGTCTCCAACTTTGTTGTTCCGGACTGCCGGACCAACTTCCACAACTTCTCCAACAAATTCGTGACCGATTATTCTGCCTGGTTCGACTTCTGGCATTCCGCCATGCCAGATATGAATATCGGTTCCACATATGGTGGAAGTCGTTACCTTGACAATGGCATCATCGGGTTCAATAATCTTGGGCATAGGAACATCTTCCAGGCCTATCTTTTCGGGTCCACGGTAAACCAATGCTTTCATGGTATCTGCCATTATTATTCATTCCTTTCTTGAGGCACAAAATGTCATGAAAGAATCTCTTTCTGACTTTCAACCTCGTTTTTGAAATCATTACGATACTTTCGATATTGCAGGGGAAGTAGTTGCACATCACCTCTTTCTATTGGTCTGCTCGAAAACAAAAAGACCAATATCCTTACGATCTGTTTAAGACAATTCATAAGAATACTGGTCTGTTTTGAAGCCACCCTTACGGTTTCTTCGCAATCCACCAGGATATGTAATTGTATAAATTTCCTATTTGGTCAAACCGCGGTCATAGACCATAACATGTATCCAAAAATCATTCTCCGGTTCAATATCATAGGTTTGATGAATGACCCTGGCCTGCAATCTTTCCTCAAAATAGGGAACATTGTCAATGGAATGCTGCCGAGCTACCTGCATACGGGCTGCTCTGACCACTTCTTTGCCTGCTGCAGTTTTAACTATATATTGCTCTGGTTCAGTGAGAAATCTTTCTCCCCGGACAATAACCATGTCTTCCCAGATAATAATCTTGGTGTAATCAACGCCCTTGCCCAGTTTTTCTTTAAAATACTGCTCCATATAAATCTTGAATTCGTGCTGTAGTTTTTTACGCTGGCGTTCATCCAATTTATGTTGAGCATCAATATTAATCACATTATGGGATTGCCCATTCTTATCAGGTGCAAATGGCATATTATTCACTCCTAAAATGCTCCTATGGCGATAAGTAGCAAATACTATTATGTTTGTTGTCCGCTTAATCTATAATCTGTCTTTAAAGCATCGGAAGAAACTGCGGAGCAGTTTCAACACACTGCTGCAACGAGGTGGGGGGAATTAGAATCCGCCACCTGTTTTGTTAATAGGCGACCGCTTGGCGGGGGATATATTTCACCTCGTTATAGCATTAGCATGGCTGACAAAAGTGCGTCAATTATAGGGCATCCCCGTATATCGTCTCAAACCTCACTTTATATTGGAGAATAATAAAAAATACCAGTATTCTTGCGGTAGTTCCATTAGCAAACTCGCTCAAAATACTGGTTTTTCGCAGAGCCACCCGTAAGGGTTTCTCAATGATCCTCCATTATAAATATCATAAAGGATTAATCATGATGGAGCAAGAACTTTTAAATAAATAA
>ENA-UOUL01000014-UOUL01000014.1-bioreactor-metagenome-genome-assembly--contig:-NODE-14-length-252590-cov-15.138924_pt1 | contig 252590 bp, 251 predicted proteins | sample MGYA00249838_ERZ747220 | MGnify/ENA primary metagenome ERZ747220 (study PRJEB28778, sample SAMN05720191) | bioreactor metagenome | isolation source: Anaerobic biogas reactor | place... | reverse complement strand
GTGAAAGAACACTGGCCCAAGCCCTTAAGGACGGTCTTGTCCTTGACAAGAGAGGCTTTGTTGTTTGCCACTTCGGTCTTTTCTCCTTGTGCGCGGGGGACTGATTACGCCGCGGCTACCGGTGTCGGTCCACACTGGATGGTTCAGCAGACAAAACGCCGTGCAGTCGGCGGTGCCAATGGGACAAGTGTATCAGGAGAAGCCTGGAAAATGAATTGAAACACGTCCACAGGGGCCGTGGAATACGACGCATACGCCTTCAAGACCGGCCATGCAGTCCGGTAGAGCCACCCGCAGGCCCGAGATACCCGCTCAGCAAACCGTTTCAACTATCCTTCGAACTTGGTCTCCTTCAGGTACTTCTTGGCGATTCTTAGGGCCTGTGCAGGGAAGTGCTCGGCCAAGAGACCGATACCGTACATCATATAGTTGCGGTCGATGAACGACTTTGGGCTCTTGGGCTTCAGACTCCAAGGCCTGTTTGGGTTGAACAAAGCGGCCTGCAGGACTCTCTCCGGGTGCAGTCCGTACCTGAAGATGCCGCCGGTCCCTATGAGATTCTCGACCTCCAGCAGGTTCTTGCCGTGCTGCACCAGTATCTCACCCACCACTGAGAACTCTTGGCGAGCCGTGCCGGCGTGGCGCTCGACGGCTATGGAAGCGGCGGATTCGGCCAGCACTATGTCTGCGCTCAGCCCCAGTTCCGTCGTGGGCACATGGCCCACGTTCTCAGACAGATAGTCGATGTGGCGGTCGGGGTCGAAGTCGGTACCGTCCACCGGGGGGTGGAGAGCACGCAGCTTGGTCATGAAGGTGTCGCGGCCCACGAAGTCGTAGATGGTGGGAGCGTTGTAGCGGATGCCCAGGTCGCCCTCGACCGTCCGCTTGACCCGCGATTCCGGCAGACCTCTGATCACCGTCTGCGGCGTGACCGGCGACTGGTCCGCGACCGAGTGGATGTTGGTAGTGGCTCCTCCCACCTCGACAACCAACAAGCTGCCGATTCCGGTCTCGTCTTCGGCACCGTCGGCCAGAAGAGCGGCGGCCTGCAGTGTCGCCTTGGGCGTGGGGATTATCGGTCCCCCGACGAATTCCGCCGCCTTGTCGAGACCCTTCGCGTGGGTGATATGAGCTATAAATATGTCCCGGATGAGGGCCTGGGCGGGTTCGACCTGGACGATATCGAGGGTGGGCAGCACGTTGGTAGCTCTGTAGACCCTCTTACCCTCTCTTTCCAGCATCTCTCTTATCGTGTCGGCGACCACTCGGTTGCCGGCGACCAGGATGGGGCAATCGACCCCGGAACGGGCGAGCAGGCGGGCATTGTGCGTGATCACCCTTTTGTCGCCGCCGTCTGTCCCTCCGCACAGAAGGACGATGTCGCACCGGGCCGCCTCGATCTCGGCGACTACCTCCTTGTCGATCTCAAAGCCGTACGAACAGACGACCTTGGCACCGGCTCCCAGGCAGGCCCTGCGGGCAGCCTCCAGGGTTAGCTCGGGCACCAGCCCTATGGCCGCCATCTTCAAGCCCCCGGCGGCGCTGCTGCTGGCGAACTTATTCTCCACCTGGTCCAGATCAAGGCCGCACGAATCCACCAGTTCGTTCAGGGCTTTGCGCAATCCGATGGTGACGTCGGTCTCGATGGTGGTGGGTGCTTGGGCTCTACCCAGGATCACTTCCCCGGCGAGATCGACGGCCAGTATCTTAGTGTAGGTGCTCCCGAAATCGATCAGAAGGCAGACACTCATCGGCAATCCTCAGTCATCGACGATCCTCACTCGAGCCCCAGGTCCGTCTTCAGAGCCTGTACCGCCTCTTCCGCCGTACACGTGTTGGGGAATGCTCGATCGAAGCCGATCTCCCTGAAGCGCCGCTCGATCTCCGGCCAGTTCTTCTCAAGCTCGATGGGTGCCGCGACGGTGCCGCCCACGTACAGGAGGATGTCGTCGAGACCGGCCTCGATGCACTTGTCGCGTAGGCCTTCGCAGTCCAGCAGGCCCATCCCATACATGGATGAGACGAGAATGGCGTCGGCGTCGATCTCGATAGCGGCGTTGATGAATTCCTGTTGGGGGACGACCGCACCCAAGAAGGCCACGGTAAAACCGGCCTCTCTGAACGCCTTCTCGAGCACCCAGCCACCGATCATGTGGGCGTCGGCGCCGATGGTGCCTATTACCACAGCCTTGTTGACGTGTCTTCTCTTCACGCTCTCTCCTCCTGTCCGGTCCTTGGTGCTACTCGGCTTGGATGCTCGGAGGCTGTCTCTTCGGCAGTATCGACGCGAACTGTAGGTCCTGCACCACCATCTGGAAGTCGAGCGGACGGCCCTCCTTCTTCTCCCTGCCCGCCAGCTTCTCCCGGTGATAGTCGAGGACCTCTTTGGGCAAGGGGATATCGCCGGGATCGAAGTACCGTACGGCGTTCTCGGCATCCCGCATGACCATGACTTTGCCCTTGTTGTATTTCCAGGGGGTGAGCATGGTATCCACCCATCCGGCCTCAACGCCCTTACACATGCCCACGACCATGTCGCCGTCTCCCGCCTCCAGGCACTTGTCCAGGAGGGTTCTGACTTCGAGTTCGATCATGGCCTCTTCAAGTCTTGATTCCTCCGACTCGGGCATCTTCTGGGTCCCCATGAGCGTAAGTAGATGCCTGGCCAAGCGGACCGAACCGGCCATGCCCTCCTTGGTGGGCGTGGCGAAGGCTTCATCCTCACTCTTGAGGATGGCCGTGGTGAAATCTCCCAAGATGGGGATGATGGCGTTCCAGGCGATCATGGCATTGGCCTCTTCCAGCCGAGGCGGCCATGCGCCCAGGAAGGGGTAGCCACCGGTGAAGAACTTGACGTCGTACCCGAAGCGCCGCGTGTACTCCTGGCATAACCGTTTGGTCACCCTGACCATGGCGATATCCTGTATCAGGTTCATGTTCAGGCCGTTCTCGAGGAACTGGTACTTGATCCCCTGCTCGGCGCCCAGAAGCGACTGGGAGACCACTACAAAGGAGCGGTATCCGGGACTGTCGTAGCCGGTGAGGTTGCAGGCGTTGTGGGTGCAGATGGGGACGCCCTTCTCGGTGTAGATGGCTGCCAGCCTGCTCTCGTACTGATTGATGCGGATCTCCTCCTCCAGGGGTATGTCCTTGCAGTGAGCCACACACTCCTGGAGAGACCTGGTGTTCGCTCCATTCCATCCCGCCGCCAGCGCGATCTCCGAGGCAAGACGCCCGTCCTCATCGGTCGAGTTGAGGGTAAGAGGTACCTGCGACGCCCTGCGGATCCTCCTCGCCTCTTCCACGCCGAAGTTGACGATGGGCCAGCCGTTCAGCATCGACATGCCCTCTTGCCGGCTCCGCTCGATGCCGGCCGCGGCTCTCTCGAAATCGAGTTTGCGGGTGTAGGAGTCCGAGAAGATGATCCAGACACCGTCGGGAGCGAGGCCCTCCGCCTCCACGTGCTGCAACCCTTCGATGGTGTACTCGGTGAGGGCTCGGCCGAACTGAGGCATGAGCAGATGTATCCCCCGGTCCTCCGCCTCCTGATGCTTGAGCGCGTGGCTCTTGCCTTGCGAGAGTTCCTTGGCCGCGGCGATGCACTCGTCTAGATCTTCGATGTCCTTTCCCGTCTCCCACTGGGGTAGGACTTCTTCCCTGCGGATCCTTTGGAACTCCTCATCCGACAGCCGTTGATTTCTGATTTTCTGGGTCATGCGGTCTCCTCCGCGATCGCAGAACGATCCAAGAACACTTTGGGTATGTGCTCCCCCTCCTCAGGAGGTCGATATGGCTTACCTAGTACTCGATACCCTTGCGGGCGATCATTCCGGCTGCATAAGGGTGCTTGACCTCTCTCATCTCCGTGACATAGTCCGCAAGTTCCAGGATCTGCGGGTGGGCGTCTCTCCCTGTGAGCACCACGTGGAGTTCAGGCGGTCGCTGTCGCAGAGCGGCGACCACATCATCCGCCGCAAGTAGGCCGTAAGAGATAGCGATGTTGATCTCATCGAGGATGACCATCCCGTAGTCACCCGAGAACAACGTCTCTTTGCACACCTCCCAGGCGCGCTCCGCGCACAGAACGTCTTTGGGATCAGGGTGCTCGGGGTCCACATGGACGAATCCCTCTCCGAGGGGCCGGATGGTGAGATCTGGAGCGAGACGCTCTGCAGTGGCCAGTTCACCGTACCTCCACGAACCTTTAATGAACTGGAGTACGGCGACCTTGAGGCCCTGCCCGATCGCTCTCATGGCCATACCCAACGCGGAGGTTGTCTTGCCCTTGCCGTCACCGGTGAGGACGACCACGTATCCTCTTTCCTGTGTTGCGGCGTTCAACTCATCCCGCGCCGGCCGACGAGGGGAAGGGCGTGCGAAAAGGGCTCGAAGCGGTGGCCGGCGATCCGCCGGGCATCATCCCTGCAGAGTCTGACGGTGGCTCTTCGTCGGGCAGGATCGGCTGAGAGGGAAGTGTTTCTGACTATCGTCCAGCATTCCACCAGACCGATCTCCCCGGTCATCAGAACTCGTGCGCGGCCCCGGACCGGTACGAAGCTACTAAGGGGCGGGTGGATTGTCAAGTCAGTCACGCAGCGCTGTCGACCGGGTAGCAACCGAACCAGTGAACGTATAACATGTGACCAAGCAGTCCCGCAGTACCGGGCTACACAAAGGAGCCGGGTGATGAGCACTGAGCAGGAGATCGCGGGGTTCATCCATCGAGCGAGCCCTAGTGAGATACCGACAGCCGCGCTGAGCACGATCCGGGATCAACTGCTCGGAGTCTTGGGAACCACGATCGCGGGGGCCACGGCAGAAGGTTGCCAAACGGTCGTCGAAACGGTTCGTGAGCTTAGTGGAAAGCCGGAGGCTTCTGTCCTCATCTATGGAGACAAGGTCCCCGCTCAGCATGCTGCTCTTGCCAACGCTGTGATGGCAAGAGCTCTCGACTTCGAAGACTCTATGGTCCCCGGAGCGCATGCGGGCGCGGCCGTCGTACCGGCGGCGCTGGCTGCAACGGAGCTTGCCGGTGGAGTGAGCGGGGTGGACTTCCTCACCGCAGTTTCAGTGGGGACCGAAATCGCGGTCCGGTTGAATCTTGGGGAGCCTGAGTACGACGGCTTCGATCCCACCGGTGTTTCCGTTCCCTTTGGTGCGACCGCCGCTGCCTCGAAGATCTTGGACCTCTCTGAAGAGGAGACCTTGAACGCTCTGGCTCTGGCCTTCTGCCGCTGCGGGGGTAGCTTTCAGGCCAACGTGGACGGGGCCTTGGCCGTCAGGATGATCCAGGGGTGGGTCGCGGAAACCGGCGTGACGTGTGCACGGCTTGCGGGCCGGGGGATCACGGGACCGCGGAATTTCTTGGACGGTGTGTACGGATACTTCCATCTTTTCGGACGAGACAGGGTGGGCGCCGAGAAGGTACTCTCCGGGCTGGGTACCGACTACCAGGTAGACAAGCTCGTGTTCAAGAAGTACCCAAGCTGCGGAGGCACTCAGTCGAGTACTGAGCTCATCCTTGACCTCATAGAGGAGGTAGGGCTCCAAGCCGATGAGGTGGAGCACATCGAGATCAGGCTTGTCCCCTACCTCTACAAGTTGGTGGGCCACCCCTTCGAGTTGGGCAGCAACCCCAAGGTGAACGCTCAATTCAGTGTACGTTGGTGCGTGGCCAACGCGTTGATTCGGAGATCATCCAAGCTCGCCCACTTCGAACCCGAGGCGGTGAGCGACCCTGCGGTGTTGAGCCTGATCGACAAGATCGACGCGGTACCCGATGCCGCACTGGATGCTCGTGGTCACACAGCGGTGGATCTGCGGGTAACGACCAAGACGGGGAAGGAATACCTGCGCCAGACCGATCTGGCCCCAGGCTTCCCCGGCAATCCCCTAACGGCAGAGGAGCATCTGCAGCGGTTCTGGGGCTGCATCTCATTCGGTACCAGTGCAGTGGCGAACGTGCAGAAGGGGGAGAAGATTGTCAGCCTGGTGAAGCACCTGGAGGAGCTGGATGACGCGCGGGTGCTGGTATCGGCACTGTTGACGGAATGATGTGGCTCCGGGTGTCGCGGTTCGCGGAAGGCAATCACCGGCGGACCCGAGGCGGATTAGCGCGAACGTGGAATAGGCAATCGACCGGGAGAGAGGAAGAAGGTCCGTGAGAGACCTCGAGAAGATGCGCAACGATGCTGAGGATCTGGAGAGACTCCTGCGGCTGCACACTTACCCCCTGGCCATCAGGATGTTGAGGTCGGAGGCCGAGATCCCTCCGGGGGCGAGACGCCCCAAGAGGGACGAGGGCCGTCAGTATAACGTGTGCCAGACGTTCGCCCTCTCGCGCAGGAACGGCGAGACGGTAGCCATGCTTAAGGAAGATATGTACTGCTTCGAGCCCGTTGTCGGATATGGGATGGGAGAGCCGCCGCAAGAGTTCCTGGACGGAGACAATCGGTATCCGGGCGATGTGGAGACCAGGGAGGCCGGTAGGCGTTATGCCGAACAGTTCCCGCGTCTAGAGACGGGCAAGTACATCGGTGTGGTATCGGCTCCATTGGCGAAGGCGGGCTTCGAGCCGGATGTGGTCATGATCTACTGCAATTCAGCGCAGTTGGTCGTTCTGCTGATGGCGAGGGAATACAAGAACGGAGAGAATCTCCCGACGGCGCTATCCGGCCATGCAGCCTGCGTGTACGGGGTGGTGCCGGCCATCACGCAAGGCGAATACCAGGTCGCCGTACCATGCAGAGGGGATCACATCACGGCGATGGCCGGCGACGACGAGATGATCTTTACCGTGCCCGCGGAGAAGTTCGACGAGTTCATGTTGGGCCTGAGGAAGATCGCCGTGGGTGAGGGCAAATTAGCTCGACTGCCCATGGTCCACGAGATGAAGTCTGGAGCTGTGCAACCCGAGAGCTACTTCCGGATGGCCGAACTCATGGGGATGGATATCAGCAAGCCTTGAGGACATGGATGGCCGGAGCGAGCTTGACAGCGTGTGAGTCGCGTCGTCATACTGGAGCGGCTTCTTCTCCAGGCGTGGGGAAGGACCGTGGTCGCAGAAGGACAGGGCTTCTGTTTACCGGTTCGTTATCTAGCCGGCGTTCAGGCGCGGCGAGATATGAGCGTTTTGGTGGCAGCATTGGAGGCGGAGTCAGAAGTGAGCCCAAACCGACCGATTGCTCCGTCGGGCTGGGGGTCGGCATTCTCCAGCGGGGTGTATGGTGGCGCGCAAATGAGTCAAGCCGGAGCGGCGAGAGTCATAAGGAGAAAGCGCGATGAATGAAGTCACGATCTTCAGAACCACTGCTTGGTCCCCCGGTCCCGGCTGCCATGGCGGCTGCGGCTTAGAGCTGTACGTCAAGGACGGCCGTCTGGTCAAAGTAGAAGGGGACGACGAGCACCCCTACAACCGAGGGCGTCTCTGCCCGCGGGCTCTGGCCCTCACCCAGTACGTTTACCACCCGGATCGGTTCCTCTACCCGATGAAAAGGGTGGGCGAACGCGGCGAGGGTAAGTTCGAACGTATCAGCTGGGACCAGGCGCTGGACATGGTGGAGGAGCGCTTCAGCAAGATCAAGGATACCTACGGAGCGGAAGCGGTCATCTTCGCCCAGGGGACCGGTCGGGATATAGGCGGTCCCATCTCCTTCCTGTGCTACTCCTTTGGCAGTCCCAACTGGGTGCAGCTAGGCTTGGCCGGCCACTCCTGCTATACGCCGAGGCTGGCCGCCATGATGTTCACGCATGGCGACTACGCCGTCTTGGATGCAGGCCAGTTCGTCCCGGAGGGCATGGACGACCCGGAGTATGAGCCGCCGGAAGTCATCGTGGTCTGGGCTCAGAACCCGGCCGCCGGATGTCAGGACGGCTTCTACGGTCACTGGGTGTCGGACTGCATGAAGAAAGGCTCCAAGTTGGTGGTCATCGACCCTCGTTGGACTTGGTTCAGCTCCCGGGCCGAGAAGTTCCTGCAGCTGCGTCCGGGCACCGACGCAGCTCTGGCCTTGGGTATGCTCAACGTCATCATCTCTGAGGGTCTCTACGACAAGGATTTCGTCGATACCTGGTGCTTGGGCTTCGAGGAACTGGCCGCCCGGGCGGCCGAATATCCTCTGGAGCGGGTCTCCCAGATCACCTGGGTGCCCGCTGAAGACATCGCGGAAGCGGCTAGGCTTTATGCGAAGGCTAAGCCGGCCGCCATCCAGTGGGGAGTGCCCATCGACATGGGCCCCTCCGGTACCACCATCGCCCAGGCCATCGCGCATCTGTGGTCCATCACCGGTAACCTGGACGTACCCGGCGGCCAGGTCATCGCTCGCGCCGCCTTCGACGTGACCACCTATCCCTTCTCCACGCAAGAGCTGCACTCGCTCTACGGGGAGGAGTTCGTGAAGCGCATGAACGAGAAGCGCATCGGTGCTGCCGAGTTCAAGCTCCTCAAGAACTTCCGGGGCTGGGGCCAGCCCGACCGGGCCGTGGAGCAGATGCTCTCAGGCGACCCCTATCCCATAAAGGCCTGCTGGATCCAGACCACCAATATGCTGGGTGGCCAGGCGGCCGACACCAAGATGCACTACCAGGCGCTACTGAACATGGACTTCAACGTGGTGGTCGACTGCTTCCCCAACCCCACCACCATGGCAGTCGCCGACCTCATCCTGCCGGCGGCCAGCATCGCCGAGAAGGAGAGCCTCCGTTCGTGGTGGAGCCCGCTGCAGGTGATGATGTCCGCCGTCACGGTGGGCGAGTGCCGCTCCGACTGGGAGATCAACCTGGAGTTGGCCAAGCGCTTCAACCCCGAGTTGCGTAAGCGCTTCGACACGGTGAAGGATCTTATCGACGACCGGCTCAAGCCCTCGGGCTACACCTTCGACGAGCTCAAGGACGGCCACTGGAAGTTCCCCGAGAAGGACACTCCCACCAGGCCTTACCGTCGGTACGAGAAGGGCCTTCTCCGTCCTGACAAGAAACCGGGCTTCCGCACACCCTCAGGCAAGATCGAACTGTATAGCACCAGCTTCGAAGAGTTCGACATGGACCCGCTCCCCTTCTTCACCGAGCCTCCCGAGAGCGAAGTCCGCACCCCGCAACTCGCCGAGAAGTACCCCTTGGTCATGGTGACCGGACGGCGTTCCCCCGTCTACTTCCACTCCGAGCACCGGCAGATCCCCTGGCTCAGGGAATGCGATCCCGATCCCACTGTGGAGATCCACCCCCAGACCGCCCAGGAACTGGGCATCTCCGAAGGGGAGTGGGTGGTCATCCACAACGAACGGGGACGGATCAAGCGCAAGGCCAGAGTGACGCCCATCGTCCATCCAAGGGTGGTCAGTGTGCCCCACGGCTGGTGGCTACCAGAAACTCAAGGCACTGAACCGAATCTCTACGGCATCTGGGACATCAACTGCAATATCCTCGTGAACATCGGTCCGGGTGACGACTCTGGCTACGGAGGAGGTCCCTACAAGACCGCTCTGGTCGCCGTGAAGAAGCTCTCGCAAGGAGAGGAGTGATCATGGCCAAGAAGGGACTCCTCATCCACTACGAATACTGCACCGGCTGCATGGCCTGCGTCGTTGCCTGCAAGCAGGAACACGACTATCCGGCCGGGCGCTGGGGCATCATGGTCAACGACTGTACCCGGGAGACTGAGGGCAGGGTGCAGGTGGACTTCTTACCCTTTCCCACCGATTTGTGCGATCTCTGCGCCCGACGTACTCATCAGGGAAAGCGACCGGCCTGCGTCAAACACTGCATGGCAGAGTGCATGTTCTACGGGGAACTGCATGACCTGGCCAAAAAGATGGAGACCATGCCTAGGAGTGTTCTGTTCGTGCCCAAGTAGAGAGCGTGCCCAGGTAGAGGGGGGGTGACCATAAAACCTGACATAGAACACACCGGCTGGGATCTCGCCCGCAGGGCACGAGGGGAACGTTTCGTGATCCGCTCTCTTGGGGCCATGATTCCTGGTGCTTGTTTTCACTGCGGTTATTCCTTTTAGTGTCTAGAAGGGGGGTGGTCTGTCGAAGAGCCAGTGCGTCGTCTGAGTTTTCTCGGTCAAAGCTTGGCATACATTTGGGGGTGTCCGTCACTATGAGGAAATTACTTCTCTTAGCCGCCTGTCTTATAGTGGTCTTCGGTCTGGTCGCAGTTGGCTGTGGCGAGGACGAGACTACTACCACTGCCGCTCCGGCTACCACTGCCGGTCCGGAGACTACCGCCGGCCCAGAGACCACAGCGGGCCCGGAGACAACAGCCGCTCCGGAAACCACGACCACCGCGGGCACAGCAGAGCCCGAGGTCATAAAGCTCTCGTTCACTCATGAGAAGCCACCTACGCACGTCGACCAGACGCACAACTTCCCCGGCCTGTTTGAGATGGTGGAGCAGGCCACCAACGGCAAGTACAAGTTCGAGATCGAATGGTTCCCAGTCAACACGCTGTCGGCTCCGGCGGACAACTATGACGCGGTGAAGTCCGGCATTGCCGATTGCGGACAATCGAGCATGGGTTACAATCCGCAGTCGTTCCCGGTGATGCAGACGGCGATGCAGCCGGGCATCTCTCCTCCGGAAAACACGAGCGCAATGGCTTGGGCAGGTCAGACGCTGTACGACAAGTACCAACCTGAAGAGTTCGCCGGTACCCATGTGCTCTTCATCTATGCCTGCGGGCCCGGATGGCTGCATGCCGACTATCCGATCGAAACCGTCGACCAGCTCAAGGGCCTGAGAATCAGATGTTCCGGTACCTCGGTGGGAGCCATCGGGCTGGTCGGCGCAGACCCGATATCCATGCCGATGGCAGACGTCTATGAAGCGGCTCAGAAGGGTACCATCGACGCCCTTCTCTCCCCGGCGGAAACATTGGAAGGTTGGAAGCACAATGAGCTCTTTGGCCATTCCACGCTCATGAACCAGCTCTATGCTTCGGACTTCTTCTGGGTGGCTATGAACCTGGACAAGTGGAATTCGCTCCCGGATGATCTCAAAGCGGCGTTCGACCAGGTCGCGATGGATGCAGCCATAAAGGCCGGCGCCATGTGGGATTACGCTCATGAGCACGCGATCGAGATATCCGAGGGACATGAGATCCATTACCTGCCCGAGGCCGAGCAGGCGAAGCTGACCGAGATCATCAAGCCCATAGAGGTGGAGCATCAGGCCACCCTGGACGGTCTAGGTCTGCCTGGACAGGAGATCATCGCCGACGTGAAGGCGATCATGGCCGAAGCCAACGAGCGTGAATACGAAAAGTGGGAACCGTAAATCGGCCTTTCATAGTCTTCGGGCGCCCCGGTTTGCCGGGGCGCCCAAAGACACGATACCTTCTCGCTGCGACTCGAAAGGTGAGGTCGCTTCAACATGGATAAACTCTTCCGTTTCGTTGGAGCAATAACCAAGTATTTCGACTATATCGCCCGCATTGGCTTGTTCGTTATGATGATGCTTGTTGTTGCCAATGTGATACTCAGATATGGTTGGAGTTCTATCCAGGGAACCTATGACTATGTTCAGTTACTAACCGCAGTATCTGTCACCTCGGCAGTTGCCTATTGTGCATACGAAAACGGCCATATTGCAGTTGAGATTTTGATGGAACGGCTTCCTGATCGTGTTCAGGGTATTGTTGGCAGCTTCATTGGACTGTTTAGCGTAGCGTTTTTTGCTATTGCTAGTTGGCAGGCCGTAATAGTCGGACAAGAAATGAAAGTATCACGTGAGACTACTATGGCTGTGTACGTGCCGTTTTATCCGTTTTTGTGGTTTTTGGCTTTTGGCCTAGCGATGACGGCTATTGCGATATTACCCTCTTGGATAAAAAGTATAAGTAAGGCTGTGAAGCCATGAGTGCGACAACCATTGCTGTACTTGGTATTGTAGTTCTGGTTATCATATTTCTGCTGCGTATGCCTGTGGCATATACGATGGCTGCGGTCGGTTGTGTAGGATTCGGTATTGCGTCGGCATGGTCGCCGGCCCTGCGGATCGTTGCGAAGGACATTTGGGTAACGTATTCGTCGTATTCGTTGTCTGTAGCACCGATGTTCGTTTTGATGGGGACGATAGCGTTCTACGCTGGGATCAGTACGCGCCTGTTCGGAGCTGCCAACGCTTGGTTCGGGCACCGACGTGGCGGTCTGGCGCTGGCCACTATCGTCGCGTGCGCCGGGTTTGGAGCCATGTGCGGGTCCACGACCGCTGCGGCCGCCGCTATGGGCAAGGTGACGTTGCCCGAGATGAAGCGTTACAAGTACCAGGACGCTCTTGCCACCGGAGCGGTTGCTTCTGCCGGCAGCTTGGCCATCATGATCCCCCCGAGTACGGTGCTGATCATCTACGGGGTAATGACCGAACAGTCCATCGGGAAGCTGTTCATCGCGGGCATTCTACCGGGGATTCTCCTCACCATTCTGTTTGCCCTCACGGTGATGTTTCTGGTATGGCGGAAGCCCGAGCTTGCTCCCGCTGCGGAGAAGACGTCTTTGGGCCAGAAGGTGAGAGCGCTCAGTGGCATCATCGAGATGTTGCTGCTGTTCGCTCTGGTGATGGGAGGGCTGTTCGTCGGCTGGTTCACTCCCACGGAGGCCGGAGCGATCGGGGCCTTTGGGGCTCTCGTGATCGCCGTGGTGAGGAGAACGGTGAGTGTGAAGGCCCTGTGGAGTGCTCTGGCTGAGACGACCCGAATAACGGCCATGGTGTTCACCATCATTGCCGGCGCCACCATATTCGGTCACTTCATGGCGATAACCAGAGCGCCGTTCGCGCTCTCTGAATGGGTGGGAGGGCTGCCGGTCCCCCCAATGCTCATCATGTTGATGATCATGGCTATATATCTCATCGGCGGCTGCTTCATGGATTCACTGGCCCTTGTCACTCTTACAATCCCGATTCTGTTCCCCATTGTCACTAAGATGGGATATGACCCTATCTGGTTCGGAGTCATGATAATTCTTGCTGCAGAAATGGGCGTCATCACTCCCCCGGTAGGTGTGAACGTATATGTTATAAAAGGGGTGGCACCAGATGTACCTCTGGAAACGATATTCAGGGGTATATTTCCGTTTCTCGCTGCATTGATCGTCTGTATCATATTCTTACTACTATTCCCGCAAATAGCGACGTTCCTTCCGGGTCTGACAACATGACCGTGCTTGACGGTGAAGGAGCTGCGACGCCAACGAAGACCGTCAGGGGGTGTTGAGAAGTCTCAGACTCGAGGGTGATTGTCCTAGAACCGAGCGTTGAGTTGAGGGTCTGTGATGAGTAGAGCGTCCTGGTGGCTGCGCATCGTGCCTGGTATGACCGGTGCTCGGTTCGGCCGCTGCGGACGCTCCACTGAGAGGATCTCAGCTTGATGCCGGAATCGCCTGGACGCTGCGCCTGGGTGGGAGATGACCCTCTCTACGTCAGGTACCACGATCGGGAGTGGGGCGTACCGGTCCACGATGATCAACGCCTATTCGAGTTCCTGCTGCTTGAGGGTGCTCAGGCAGGGTTGAGTTGGCTGACCATACTTCGCAGGCGCGAGGGGTACCGCAAAGCCTTCTCAGGTTTTGACCCGGCGAAAGTGGCAGATTACGGCTCGGAGGATGTCGAGCGGTTGCTGGCCGACCCAGGCATCATCCGCAATCGTCTGAAGGTGGAAGCGGCCATCTCCAACGCCCGGGCCTTTCTGCGCGTTCAAGAGGACCATGGGAGTTTCGCCACTTACGTTTGGCGATTCGTCGATGGTGAAACCATTCATAATAGGTGGCGAACCGTTGCGGAGGTCCCGGCTGAGACGGATGAGGCCAGGAGGTTAAGTCGCGACCTCAAAGCGCGCGGTTTCCGCTTCGTTGGTCCTGTGATCTGCTACGCGCATATGCAGGCCACCGGTATGGTGAATGATCACACGATCGACTGCTTCCGTTGGCAGGAACTGAAAGACGGAGGCCGTCGTGAACGTGGGGAGGGTGGTCGGTTCTGACGAAGAGTGTGGATGAGGCGGTGGCCGCCAGCCAGACCATCATGTGCATCAACAGTGGGTCCTCCTCCTTGAAGTTCCATCTTTATGAGATGGGGCCACCCAGGGGCAGGGGGCCCGCGGAGGATGGGTCGGGACCGAGACTGCCCGAAGATGGTCCCGGGGAAGAGTTGCTGGCCCGGGGGGCGGTTGAGGGGATAGGACAGGGCGGCGGAAGGCTGTGGTTCGTCGACTGTAGCGGGGAGACGTTTGCCGATCGCGTTCTGGACAGCGTCGAGTACGAATACGCCATCGACCAAGCCTTGGCCGTCTTGTCCGATAGGGAGCTTCCATCCATCGAGGCTATCGGGCACCGGGTGGTCCACGGTGGGCCGAATCATTTCAGTCCGAAGATACTCACGCCTGAGTTGATCAATGACCTGCGGGAGCACAGGGCCTGGGCGCCGTTGCACATGTCGGCCGGATTGCGGGTCATCGAAGCCCTTCGGGCGCAGCGGCCCGGTTTGCCCCAGGTGGCCTGTTTCGACACCGCGTTCCACGCCGGAATGCCCGAGATCGCCCGGCGGCTCCCTCTGCCCCGTCGATTCTTCGACCAGGGAGTGCACAAGTATGGGTTTCACGGGCTGTCTTACGAATACGTGTTGAGCGTGCTCGCGGAACGGGCGAAGGGCCGTGTGGTGATCGCCCATCTGGGCAACGGTGGCAGCATGGTGGCCTGTCTTGACGGTCACCCGGTGGAGACCACCATGGGCATGACCCCGTTGGGCGGCTTCATGATGGGGACCCGCAGCGGCGACCTGGACCCTGGGGTATTGATCTACTTGGTCCGGGAATGCGGCTACGATGACAAGACTCTGGAACGCCTTCTCGACAAGGAGAGCGGCCTGCAGGGGGTGTCGGGGGAGACGGCCGACATGGAGACGCTGTTGGAGTTGCGCGCCGGCGGCCATGCAGCCGCGGCGCAGGCGGTTGAGATGTTCTGCTATCAGGCGCGCAGGACCATCGGGTCGCTGGCCGCGGTCTTGGGCGGGCTGGACCTGCTGGTCTTCACGGGGGGGATAGGGGAGAACGCGGTGACCGTCCGCTCGCTCATCTGCGAGGGCTTGGAATATCTGGGTGTCGTCATGGACCCGATAAGGAACCAGGCGAACGCGTCGATCGTGAGTACGCCGGGCGCGTCCTGTTCGGTGATGCTCGTACACACCAATGAAGAGCTGATGATCGCCCGTCATACATATGAACTGGTATTTGGAGGGATCGACGCCGGCGCATCGCGCCGCGGCGAGGCGTCCGGCGCGGTTCCCGATCACGTCCCTTCGTCTGAGGGAGGACCACTATGACCACAGACAACTCTTCCGGCCTCTTGCCCGAGTCGCCCAAACCCCTCGATCCGGCGGTATTGGAGCGCATGAACGCCTATTGGAGGGCGGCCAACTACCTGTCGGTGGGTCAGATCTATCTGAAGGAGAATCCGCTCCTTCGCCGTCCTCTGTCCCGCGACGATATAAAGGGGCGACTCCTGGGCCATTGGGGCACTTGTCCCGGGCTCAACTTCGTCTACGTGCATCTCAACCGAGTGATCAAGGCTCGGGAACTCGACATGATCTACGTGTGCGGACCCGGTCACGGGGGCCCGGCGATGGTGGCCAACACTTATCTGGAGGGCACCTACACCGAGTACTACAGCGGGATCACTCAAGACGAGACCGGTATGCAACGGCTGTTCAAACAGTTCTCGTTTCCCGGGGGTGTCCCCAGCCACGTTGCGGCCGAGACTCCGGGTTCCATCAACGAAGGCGGCGAGCTGGGGTACTGTCTCTCGCACGCATACGGAGCGGCGTTTGACAATCCGGATCTGATCGTGACCTGTGTTATAGGAGACGGGGAGGCTGAGACCGGCGCCCTCGCAGCCTCATGGCAGTCGAACAAGTTCTTGAACCCGGCCGTCGACGGGGCGGTGCTACCCATCCTCCATCTCAATGGATACAAGATCGCCAATCCGACGGTGTTTGCCCGGATAGAGCGGGAGGAACTTGCCGAATACCTGCGAGGGTGCGGGCACACGCCGTATTTCGTCGAGGGCGATGACCCCATGCAGATGCACCAGCTGATGGCCGCCACCTTGGACCGCGTGTTGGACGACATCCAACGGTTCCAACGGAGGGCGCGCGTGGAAGGCATCGTAGAGCGCCCCGCATGGCCGGTCATTGTGCTGGTGACTCCGAAGGGCTGGACGGGTCCGAAGACCGTGGACGGGGTTCCGACCGAGGGCACGTTTCGCTCGCATCAAGTGCCATTCTCCGATATGACGGACGAGCACGTCAGGCTGCTCGAGGAGTGGCTGAAGAGCTACAAGCCTGAGGAGCTATTCGATGAGACCGGGGCGTTCCGGCCGGAGCTCGCCAATCTGGCGCCCGAGGGCACTCGGCGCATGGGAGACAACCCCCACGCAAACGGGGGGCTGCTTCTGCGCGATCTGGAGCTGCCCGATTTTCGCGAGTTCGCTGTGGATGTGCCGTCGCCCGGTGGAACGACCGGACAGGCCACGAGGACCATGGGAGAATTTCTGGCCGGGGTGATGCAGGCCAACCTGGAGCAGGCCGATTTCCGTCTGTTCGGTCCGGATGAGACCACATCGAACCGTTTGAACGCGGTCTTGGAGGTCACACCTCGTACCTGGAATGCCGCCATCCTGCCCGGCGATGACCGTCTCTCTCCGACAGGACGGGTGATGGAGATCCTTAGCGAGCACACCATCCAGGGATGGGTGGAGGGTTACCTGCTGAGCGGGCGTCACGCCTTCTTCTCCTGTTACGAGGCCTTCATCCACATCATCGCCTCCATGTTCAACCAACACGCGAAATGGCTGGATGTCTGCGAGGAGATATCCTGGCGCAGACCGGTAGCTTCCCTCAACTACCTGCTCACGTCTCACGTCTGGCGGCAGGATCACAACGGTTTCTCTCACCAAGACCCGGGCTTCATTGACCACGTGCTCACCAAGAAAGCGTCGGTTACTAGGGTCTATCTCCCCCCCGATGCCAACTGTCTCCTCTATGTGAGCGATCTCTGCCTGCGGAGCCGGGATCTCGTCAACGTGATCGTCGCCGGCAAGCAGCCGCAGCCGCAGTGGCTGGACATGGATTCGGCTATACGTCACTGCAGCGCGGGTATCGGAATCTGGCCGTGGGCGAGCAACGACCAGGGTGGCGAGCCGGACGTGGTCATGGCCTGCGCCGGCGACGTCCCCACCATCGAAACGTTGGCCGCTGTGGATTTCCTGCGGAAGTACGTGCCCGATCTCAAGGTCCGAGTGGTGAACGTGGTGGACCTCATGACGCTGCAGCCGGCGGATGAGCACCCCAACGGCATCTCCGACGCGGAGTTTGACAGTCTGTTCACTGTCGACCGGCCGGTGATCTTCGCGTATCACGGTTACCCGTGGCTGATCCACCGCCTCACGTACCGTCGCACCAACCACCGGAACCTGCATGTGAGGGGATACAAGGAAGAAGGCACGACCACCACGCCCTTCGACATGACCGTGCTGAACGATCTCGACCGTTTCAGTCTGGTGCGCGATGTGATCGACCGGGTTCCGGGCCTGGGGGTACGCGCGGCTCATCTGAGGCAGTTGGTGCGCGACATCCACGTCGACCACGGCCGCTACATCAGAGAGCACGGAGAGGACATGCCTCTTGTCAGAGACTGGACCTGGGGTTCATACAGTGGTGGATCAGTGGGAGACGGATAGGCTGCGAGCAGTGGGACGCCTATCGGCCCTGCCACTCGAACACGTGTGCCAGGCCGTCGGCCGCGAAGGCCACATGGCTCTCGGAAGCGGCGATGAGGGGTGAAAGCCAGGGCGGGTCGGAGTGGAGTCCCAAGGCTTGTTCGTGCTTGCCGTCGTAGCCTCGTGCCACAACCTCGTAGGCCGATTGGTCATCACTCTGCGTGCTCCGGAAGTACGCGACATAAGTGGACGCGGCGGTGGGAAAGTCGCCCGCCGCATCGATCTCTTGGACCTGCCCCGTGGCCAGGTCGACCGTCTTGAGCCCGTCCTGAAAGTAGGCCACTTTACCGTCGCCCAGTGACGGCCGCCAGGCCTCGTTGCCCACAACCAGAGGCTGGAGGGCGGAGAGATCCATCACGTAGGTACCGGCTTCGTACAGGCCGACTGCGGTCGATTGTTCCCAGGTGATGTGGGTCTCGGAGAGGTCGTACGTCCAGACAGAGTCGCCCAAGGCGAAGGCGGTTGCCGAGGGGACCAACTCGACCGGTTCGCTCTGCGGGGAGCCGTTCGAGTCTATCTTGGTGCCCAACACCCGCAGAAGCCAGTACTCCTCGGGGTTTTCCTCCCAGGGCTCGCCCTCGACCCATGTGATCCATTGGCCGGCCACCAACGGGTAAAACATCCCGGTGCGGGCAACCACCTCCACCTTTGGGCCATCGGGGAGTCGGAAGGCGTAGAGACGCTCGTCGTGATACCGGCCGCTCTCCTCGTCGTATTCTCCTTCCCACCAGATCGCAAGAAGGCCGTCGATGTCCTCACCATAGAACTCGGAGGCGGAGACCGGTAGTTCGATCACCGTGCCCAGATCGAGCATGTAGGCGTAGAGCTCGCGGCCATCACCCGTCTCGACCTCGAGGAGCAAGGCCCGATCCGACGCGGAGACTCCCCGGGCCGGCGCGGGGAGTCCGGGCAGATCCATCCTCACCCATTCGCCTTCAGAATCACCAGGGACTCCGGGCGGCGTGATTGTTGTGGACGGAGCGACGGAGGTGGAAGTAGAGGAGAATACGGATGTTGAAGTGGGTGCGACGGAGGTCGAGCTGTTCGTGGGAACGGTCGACGAGGGGGGCTGTGAGACCGTGGTAGTCGAAGCCGGCTCGTCATCGTCACCGGCCAGGACTATCAGCGGGACTGCGACGGCGAGGGCGATGATCACCACCGCTGCAGCTATTCCGATCCAAACGGCGGCGTGGCCCTTCTTGGGAGGCTGCGGGGCTGCGGGCCCGTAGCTTCCATATGCAGAAACGCGCTCTGGGGGAGAGGGCGGCGGCGGTATGGTCGGCTCACGTGGGGTCGCGACCTGGACGGCGGGTGGCTCCGTCGCTCCGGGCGGAGGAACCAGTGGGGCTCCCGCCGGCGGAGGGGCATCCGACCGGTTGACGGGGGCGCCGCAGACCCCACAGAAACGGGCGTCGTCGGGTAGTTGCTGACCACATTCGCTGCAGAACATCGACACCCCCTCCGAGAAGCCGTGCGACCGGCGGTGACTACTCCCCTACGAGCAACTGTAGCGCACTGGAGTCGCATAGGTGAAGTACTCTGCTCGCGTGATAGCCTCTACGACATGACAGAGGTCGTGCTTCTCACAGTGGCTGGATTCATGGGTGGCACCTTCGGCTCCATGGTGGGGCTCGGCGGGGGTATCTTCGTCGTCCCCGTGCTCGTTCTCTTTCTGGGCGTACCCATCCACGGAGCGGTGGCCGCCAGTCTGCTCGCGGTGGTCGCGACCTCGACCGCCGGCTCCATCAACTACATTCGCCGGGGATGTGCGAATCTGCGCCTTGGGGCCAGCGTGGAAACGGCTCTCGCTCTCGGCGCACTCACAGGAGGCGTGGTGGGGGCGCTACTTAATAGAGAGGCCTTGAGCGCCGTGTTCGGTGGCGTCATGATCGTGGTCTCGCTGTACGTTTGGGTGCGTCGAAACGCTTCCGCGCCTCGTCCTCTCGAGGACGAGGGACTGGGTCGTCTGGGAGCGGCTTACTACGATCCCAGTCTGAGGTGTGAGGTCGGGTATCGGGTGCGCCGGCTGCCTTTCGGCCTTCTGCTTGGATTGGTGGCCGGGAATGTCTCTGGGCTTCTCGGCGTTGGAGGGGGTTTTCTCACTGTGCCGGCCATGAGGTTGGCCATGGGAGTGCCCATCAGAGCCTCCGTTGCCACCAGTACTTTGATGTTGGGTGTCACCGCCTGCTCCGGTGCGTTGGTCTACTTGGCTCGGGGGATGGTGGACCCGGTGGTAACGGTACCGGTGGTGCTGGGGGTGGTAGTTGGGGCCTCTCTGGGATCGCGCCTGGCTTCGCGGGTAAGGAGTTCAGTGCTTGCCGCGGTAATGGCGGCCGTGCTTTTCGCCTTCGCCGTACAGATGCTGCTGGCGGCAGGAGGTATCAGTCTGCGGTGAATGAGGAACGTCTCGAGAGCCGCCTCGCCCGTCCTTTATCGGGGTTGTTGATCGCGGGCTTGTCTCTAGCAGTCATGCTCATGTTGGCCGGTACGGTTCTTGCTGCTATGGGGACGGATGGTGCAGTACCGCGGCGGAGTTCGATCTCCGGCCTGCCCGGCGCGCTGGCCAACCTCGAGCCGGGCGGATTCTTCGATCTGGGGCTGCTGGTGCTCCTCGCCACCCCGGCGGCCCGAGTGGTGATGCTCCTCGTGGCGTTTGGCCGGCAGCGGGTTTGGGTCTTCTCGGGTGTATGTTTGGTCGTGCTTGTGGTGCTGGTGCTGAGCGTCCTCTTGGGCCTACGGGCATGACCTCAGTGTTCGCGTGCTCCACTCGATGGACAGCGCACTGATGAACGTGGGAGCGTTTGCAGAGCGCCTACCCCTTCGGTTAGAATCGCGCGGATGACAATCGTCCTTCTCATAATCTCGTTCATCGTGATTCTTGCCGGCTGCGAACTGTTCGTCAACGGGGTCGAGTGGTTCGGTCGCAAGCTGAATCTGGGTGAGGGGGCGGTGGGCAGTGTGCTTGCGGCTGTGGGCACGGCGCTGCCGGAGACCGTCATACCTCTGATCGCCATCCTGGTCTCAGGGGGAGACTCGGGGCATGAGATCGGTATCGGCGCCATCCTGGGTGCGCCTTTCATGCTTTCGACCCTGGCCATCTTCGTCTGCGGCATATCGATAGTCATCTTCAGCCTGACGAAGCGGCGCACTCTCAAAGTGCGTTACAACAGGACGATCATGCGTCGTGATCTTGCGTACTTCCTCATCGCGTACACGATCGCCGTGGTCTGCGGTCTCTTCAACATCGGATTCTTCCGGTACGTGGTGGCGGTGTTACTCATCGTGGGTTACGCGTTCTACGTGCGCCGGACCATGGCGAGCGAAGGGGACCTGCAGGGGGAGTGCCGATCTCTGTACTTCCATCGCACCGCCGAATCTCCTCAGCTCGGGCGGGTTATCCTCCAGCTGATAGTGGCCCTGGCAGCGATCATTCTGGGCGCCGATCTCTTCGTGGAGCAGTTGACCAAGGTGGCCGAGTCTCTCGGGGTGCCCGCCCTGGTGATCTCGTTGCTTCTGACCCCGGTGGCTACGGAACTCCCAGAGAAGTTCAACAGCGTGCTGTGGATGCGGGACAAGAAGGACACGCTGGCCTTGGGAAACATCACCGGAGCGATGGTCTTCCAGAGCACCTTCCCGGTCGCTATCGGCCTGGCGTTCACTGATTGGCGGCTATGGGGCGGTGGAGATTGGCACGCGGTGGTGGCGGCAGGAGTGGCCATCCTATCGGGTCTGATCCTCTACGGCCGCCTGCGCCTGGCAAAGAGCGGTTTCGGAGTGGGGTCGCTTCTCCTGGGAGGCATCCTATACGGTGCGTTCTTGGGCGTCACCCTGTGGTCTATCCTCTAGCGTTACTGTCAGAGCAACCCGGGTTTGGGCACGCTCACGTTGGCACCTGCTGACCTGCCTCTCAACAGCCATTGTTCCAGAGCTTCCGCAACGCCGTCTCTCATATTCGAAGAGGTGATCGTGTCGGCCGCGGCTTTTGCAGCCGGAGTGGCGTTACCCATCGCCACCCCGATGCCCGCCCATCGCAGAAGAGCAGCATCGCTGTCGTCGTCTCCGATTGCCATGGTCTGTTCGGCCGGTATAGCCATCCGTCGCGCCAACTGCTGAGCCATCGCGGCCTTGGAAGCGTCCAAGGAGATGACGTCCACAATACCGCGGGCCTTCTCTTCGACGGTCGCGCGGCCCTCGAACGCTCGTCTGAGAGTGACCGAGGCCGTAATCGCGACTTCTTCCGGCAGATCTCGTAGGTCCAGAAAGACTTTGTCGATAGGTTCCCCGGAGTGCAGAACCTCATCTACCATCCCTACCCCATTGGGCTCAGAGATCTCATAATCTGTGATGCTGTCTCGTTCAAGGTTTCGCAAACGATCAGTGAACCACTCGTCGTCGCTCTCGACGTTGGCGATTGCTCCTAGATCTCTGCCGAGCGCCACGATCTCTTCCGCCAGTTCCGCGGATACCGACTCGTGTACCAGGCCTGCCGCCGCCTGCGCGTTCCAAAGTAGTGCGCCGCTGCAGGCGATGAAGGGCGTCAGCAATCCGAGCTCTTGGTGGTAAGGGCGAATCTCCCTCGGCGGACGGGAAGACACCAGCACCACCTCCACCCCGGCTTCGCGGACGTTCGCGATGGTACGTCTTGCCCTCTCCGAGATGAGCCGTGGACCCGCAAGCAGGGTTCCATCTAGACCAAGGAAGACCAGACGCATAACGCGGCCGGTGCCAACCAGTTGTGCCAGACCGCGGGCCACGTGATCGAGATGGTGGCGCATCGCCTGACGGGCCCTCTGCTCGTCGCCTGACCGGATGGCCCGTCGAATGGCATCGTGCTGTTGCTGCAGGCTGATCGCCCCACCTGGCTCCTTGTAATAGGCGCTGAATATCGCGGCCATGTGGTCGTGAAGAAGCTCGACCGGCTCCTGAATGACGCGGGCTATGAGAGGGTTGTGGGTTGCCTCCGCGATGGCGGCGTGGAAGGCCACATCCTCCTCGGGAGTGATCACATCTCCAGGCGCCGTGAGGAGTATGGACAGCCGATGGAGATCCTCCAGGGTCGCCCGCCGGGCGGCCAGCCCGGCCGCCTCTATCTCCACAGCGCTGCGGACCTCCATCAACTCGATGATCCGCTCCGCCCCCGCCCCAACCAGTGAGGTCAAGGGCGCGGAGAAGCTGGGCGAAGGAAGGTCGGCTACGGTCGTTCCCTGAGCGCCGCGGCCGGTGATGAGGAAGCCCTGAGCCTTCAGCTCTCGCAGCGCCTCACGCACCGCAGGCCGCCCGACCCCAAGCTTGACGGCCAGTTCACGTTCCGAGGGGATACGTTTCCCGGGCTTATACTGGCCGGAGGAGATCAACCGTCGGAGTTGGTCGGCTACCTGGTCGGAGACGGTCTGCGTCGTGACAGGTTTGAGGCCGTCCGTAAGAGCGGGCGTTCTGCCCTTGTCATCCCCTTCATTTCCCCTAGCACTCATAGGTAAGATGGTAACACCATCATCCTTGGCCGACAAGCGGTTCGGCTGTGCTCACTCCTCGCTCCCCAAGTCGGGCAGACCGCTATCCCCCAATACAACAGGTTCCTCCCGCAAGGCCCGTTTTGCTCTTCGTCTGCCGATGAGCTTTGCCAGCAATATACCTATCTCATACAGGATTATCAGGGGGATCAGCATGAGGGCCATGCTGACCGGATCTTGGCTGGGAGTGAACACCATGGCGATAATGGCCTCGGCCAGGATGGCGTACTTGCGCACCTTGCGCATCTTCACATGATCGACCAGGCCGGACCAGGCCAGCAGCATCATGATCAGGGGAAGCTCGAAGACGACTCCAAAAGCCAAGAGGAACATGGTCACGAAACTGATGTACTTCTCCGCCTGCAGGAGTTGGCCGAAGTACTCGTCTCCGTAGCCCAGCATGAACCTCAGCCCGACCGGGAGGACTATGAAATATGCGAACACGACTCCGCCGAGAAAGAGCAGTGTGGTCGCAATGACGTAAGGGATGATGCTCTTCCTCTCGTTCTCATAGAGTCCCGGCATGATGAACGCCCAGAATTGGTAGAGGATGAAGGGTAGAGAAACGATCAGCCCGGCATAGATGGACACCTTGAGCACGTTCATGAAGCTCTCAGTCACGCCCAGAGTGGTCAACTCGTTGACGTCGGTGCTCCCGAGTGGGTGTATGACGACGGCCAGCACCTGATCTTTGAAGATGAAGCAGCCTATGACGCAGACAACGACGGCGATGGCCACGTAGGTGAGGCGTCTCCGCAGTTCACCCAAGTGCCCCATGAGAGGCATCGTCTTGCTCGGATCTCTACTCACCCCGGAAGTATATCCCAGGGGCAGGGGAGACCGGGTGCCCGATCCGGCGCGCACTGCGTGGCGGTCGTGGAGGGTGAAGGGCGGGCTGGAAACGCAGTCAGTTGCGTTTGGATTCAGGGTTTGTTATCGTCACAACTGCTAGAGTGGGCCGCCGTCAGGGCGGCCCGCCGACTGATGATTCATACCCGACGCGAGGTGTCTTCTTGGTCAATCCGACCATCGACTTGCTCATCCAGTTTGGGATCATGTTCGCTATCGGTGCCGCGATGGCTGTTGCTTTCATCGCGATTTCACACCTGCTCTCACCCAAGAGCGTTAATCCCAGCAAGGGTGAGCCCTACGAGTGCGGCGTGGTGCCAATGGCGGATGCCCGGGCGCCCTTCAACGTTCATTACTACCTGGTCGCGGTGCTCTTCGTATTGTTCGATCTGGAAGCGGTGTTCATCTATCCCTGGGCGGTCTCACTACGATCGCTGGGCACGCCCGCGCTTGTCGAGATGTTCATCTTCATCGCCATACTCCTTGTCGGCTACGTGTACGCCTGGAAGAAGGGCGTGTTCGAATGGGAGTGATGGACGATCCCCTACGCCGGCCGTCCGACGCAGAGGTCGGTGCCGCATTGCAGCAGAACGAGGTCATGGGTGGGCCGGTACGTCTGCCGGGAGGCATAGCTTTGCCGGTGCAGATCGAGCGGGTGCTCGGCTTCGGCAGGAGCTTCTCGTTCTGGCCCCTACTCTTCGGGCTGGCCTGTTGCGCCATAGAGATGATGGCTCTGGGGGGATCCCGTTTCGACATGGCCCGCTTCGGGATGGAGGCCATGCGCGCCTCACCCCGCCAAGCCGACGGCATGATCGTGGCGGGCTGGTGCACTATCAAGATGGCTCCTCGGGTGGTCAGGCTCTACGAGCAGATCCCTGACCCCAAATGGGTGTTGGCCATGGGTTCGTGCGCGGTGTCAGGCAATGTCTGGGACACGTATCACGTGGTCCAAGGTATAGACAGCCTCATCCCCGTGGATGTCTACGTTCCGGGTTGTCCTCCGCGCCCGGAGGCCCTCTGGCAGGGTCTGGAGATGATCCGGGACCGGGTCAAGCAGAGTAGGCATGCTTACGATGGGTTGCGGCGCATCCCCGCCCGCGAGGTCTTGCTTCACGGAGAGCCAAGGCCTTGAACGAGGGACTGGACACTTCGCTGACGGTCGTTCTGGCCAAGCTGGAGAAGCGGTTCGGCGGCAGGCTGCGGAAGCAGACCGAGTGCTGCGGCGACCTGACCATCACGGTAGAGCCGGAGGATTGGATGCGGGTCCTGAGCTTCTGCAGGAGCGCAAGAGAGCTGGCCTTCGATCAACTCGACTGCCTGCTCGGCGATCACCTGCCGGAACGTACTGGGGCTCCGTTCGAGGTGGTGGTCCACCTGCTCTCGCACACTCACGGCCATCGTCTGCGTGTAACCACCCCACTGGCCGAGGGGCAAGATCTGCCGACTATCACCGGACTTTGGCCGTCGGCGGGGTTCGACGAACGCGAAGCCTGGGAGATGTACGGCATAGTCTTCGCCGGCCATCCGGATCTGCGCCGGCTGCTCACGACCGAGGATTTCGAAGGCTTCCCGATGAGAAAGGACTTCCCTTTGCGCGGCACAGTGGGTGGGCGCATCCGTACTGATCTGCGGGGGAAGATCTAGATGAGCGGGACCCAGGATACGCAGGGACTGGTGCGGGCGGCGCAGGCCCTCTCGCGCAGGCCCAGTCTCGAGGAACTGCGGGAGCGGAAGGACCGCACACGGCGGCACTTGGAGCCTACCGGCGACGTGATGACCATCAGCATGGGTCCCCAACATCCCTCCATGCATGGGGTGTATCGGGCGGTGCTGGATCTGGATGGAGAGGTCATACTGGCCGTACGACCGGAGATAGGCAACCTACACCGCGGGGTGGAGAAGTTGTGCGAGCACCGCACCTACCACCAGATCATCCCGCTCACCGATCGTCTGGACTACATCAGCGGTTTCGCTATGAACCACGGGTTCTGCGAAGCTGCTGAGAAGCTCATGGGCGTTGAGGTGCCGGCCCGGGGTCGCTACATCCGAACCATGACGCACGAGCTGTGCCGCATCTCCAATCACATACTGTGGTTGGGGACCTCCATCATGGATCTGGGGACGCAGACGTTCTTCACCATCTGCTTCCGCGACCGCGAGTACGTGCTGGATCTGTTCGAGATGCTTACCGGGGCGCGTATGACCCATTCGTTTGCACGCATCGGCGGCGTGGCCAAGGACCTACCCGACGGCTTCGACCATCGGTGCCGCAAGGTCATCGACTTCCTGCCGAAGCGGTTGGCGGAGTACGAGCGCATCATCAAGCAGAACCGCATCTTCCTTAAGCGGGCCAAGAACGTAGGCATCTTCACCTCTGAGGACTGCCACGCCTGGCGGGTGACCGGCCCGACGTTGCGCGCCGCCGGCATAGCGCGCGACCTGCGGAAGGACGAGCCCTATGCGGCCTATCCCGAGGTGGAGTTCGACGTCGCCGTGGAGTACAACGCCGATGTGTATGATCGCTTCCTCGTCCGCATGAAGGAGATGCGCGAGTCGTGCAAGATCATCCGCCAGTGTCTGGATAAGATGCCTCCTGGACCATTCTTGGCCCCTGACGCAGCTCATTCGCTACCCATGAAGAAGAACGTGCTTCGTGATTCCGCGGCCATGATCCAGGACTTCTACCAAGTCTTCAGGGGACCGCAGGTGCCGCGGGGGTCCGTCTATCGATGCGTCGAGGCTCCCAAAGGCGAGATGGGCGTTTACATAAGGTCGGAGGGCGGCGCGAAACCCGCCCGGGTCCGGTTCAGCACTCCCAGTTTCTATCACGGGCAGGCGGTGCCGGCCCTGGTAGAAGGTGAGATGGTGGCCGATATGATAGCCATCTTCGCCAGTGTCGACGTCGTGCTGGGGGATTGCGACCGGTGAGCGACCCCGTGGCCCAACTGATATTCCTCATTATCAAGGCCATCGTCATGCCGGTGCTGATCATCCTGATTGTGGCGTTCGCCATCTTTTTCGAGAGGAAGTTCGCCGGTTTCTTTGCCGGCCGGGTGGGTCCCACCTATCTGGGACCCTGGGGTTCGCTGCAGTCGTTCGGCGACATCTTTAAGCTGATCTCCAAGGAGGATCTGATACCGGCCAAGTCGGACAAGCCGGTGTTCAAGCTGGCACCGTATATCGCTTTCGTCCCGGTCTTCCTGGTTATGGCGGTGATCCCCTTCGGCCCGGTGGGTGGTGAGGCGAACCTGTTCGGATATCGCTTCGACTACGTGATAGCCAGTTTCGATGCAGGCCTGGTGCTGTTCCTCGCCATGGGAGCCATGGCCGTATACGGCGTGGTATTGGGCGGCTGGTCATCGAACAGCAATTACTCGCTGCTCGGCGGTCTCCGCGCCGGTGCGCAGATGATCTCCTACGAGCTGGCCATGGGCTTCTCGGCGGCGGGCGTCATGTTGATGGCCGGATCCATGAGCCTGATCGACATCGTCGACGGACAGGCGGGCAACTTCTGGGATTGGTACTGGATCCCTCAGATCGTGGGTGGGTTGGTCTTCTTCGTGGCCAGCATCGCCGAGCTGAACCGCACCCCGTTCGACCTGGCCGAGGCCGAACAAGAGCTGGTTGCCGGCCATCTGACCGAATATTCAGGTATGCGCTGGGGGATGTTCTACTTCGCCGAATACGTGAACTTGGTAGTCGTCTCGATGATCGTCTCGACCCTGTACCTTGGGGGGTGGCGCGCGCCTCTGGAGGTGCTCGATTTCATTCCGGGGCCCATCTGGCTCTTCCTCAAGATCTGTTTCTTGATCTTCGTCTACATGTGGGTTCGCTGGACCATCATCCGCTATCGCTACAACCAGCTGATGTCTATCGGCTGGAAGGTGCTACTCCCCTTGTCGATAGCAAACCTCCTGGTCACTGCCGTCGTCATCAGCGCGGTGAATTGAAATGGGCTTGGCGGACATCATCAAGAAGGGCGCCTTTGTCGACATCCTGCGCGGGATGTCGGTGACCGGCACATACTTCGTCGTCGACAAGATGACGGTGGAGTATCCCAAGGAGAAGCTACAGGTCTATCCGCGCTTCCGTGGAGTCCAGGCTCTGCTCACCGATCCCGCGACGGGAGACACGAAGTGCGTGGCCTGCATGCTGTGTGCCACCATCTGCCCGTCGGGGTGCATCGACATCGTGGGAGAGCAGACGGCCGACGGCCGAAGCCGCCCGGCCAGCTTCAAACTGGATCTCTCCCGGTGTGTCTTCTGCGGGTTCTGTGAGGAGGTATGTCCTGAGGCAGCCATTGTTATGACCCGGCATTACGAGCTCGCCACGTTCGACAAGGACGACTTCTACCTCGACAAGGAGAAGTTGATCGCCAACCAGGTCTACGTGCACAAAGAGGTGTTTGCCCAGCCTACGGAGGACACCGCGCCGGCGCCTATGGAGGCCGGCACCGCGAATGAGCGGGGCCGCTCATGACCGAGAAGATCCTGTTCATCGTGTTTGCGGCTCTCGCTGTGGCGGGTGGGATCGGCACCATCACGCGCAAGAACGTGGTACATGCGCTACTCGTCCTCGTGTTCGTCTTTCTCAACGTGGCGGCCATCTTCTTCCTCACCCAGGCGTACTTCCTCGCCGTGGTCCAGATACTGGTCTATGCGGGCGCCATCATGGTGCTGTTCGTCTTCGTGATCATGCTCCTCAACCTCCGCACCTTCGAGCAAGAGGAGCAGACGCACAGGCGGCAGCGGTGGATCGCGCTGGCCCTTTCGATCCTGGTGCTGGCAGAGTTCGTGATCGTGCTGGCCGGTATCACGTTCACGTCGGCGAGGGGCGGTTTCACCCCGGAGGTCATCAGCGCGGCCGGAGGTGGCACGAAAGTGTTCGGCGACGCCCTTTTCAACAACATGCTGCTGCCCTTCGAGGTGGCTTCGGTCGTCCTTCTCGTAGCAATGGTCGGGGCGATCATCCTGGTCAAGAGAGAGAAGACTGCAGGTGCCACCACGCGTGTCTGGGAGCCAGGAGAGCGGCCCACCCCTGAAGCCCTAGAGGAGGAGGTGTAGCCGTTATGGGAGGGACGCCGGCAGATATGGCCATCCCCGTCGATTGGTACCTCTACCTTTCCGCGGCGCTCTTCATAGTTGGGGCCGCCGGGATGCTGATCCGGCGCAACCTGTTCATCGTGTTGTTCTCGCTCGAGTTGATGCTGAACGCGGTGAACATAAATCTGGTCGGCTTCTCACGTTTCCACGAGAATCTGGCGGGGCAGAACTTCGTGCTGTTCGTCATGGCTATCGCAGCCGCGGAGGCGGCCGTGGGTCTTGCTATCGCCACGGCCTTGTTCCGGAATCGTCAGACGCTCATGGTCGACCTCTTCGATCGGATGAAGGGTTAGGGGCGCAGGTATGGAGAGCTACATCTGGCTCATACCGGTGCTGCCGCTGGTGGCCTTTCTCATCACTCTCATCTTCGGGAAGTGGTGGATCAAGGATTCGGCCCACTGGCTGCCGATTCTCGCTATGGCCGGTTCCTTCGGTCTCTCGCTGGCCGCGTTCATCCAGATCCGGGGCAGTGCTGAGCCGGTGGTGGTCGAGTTATGGCGCTGGTTCTCGGTGGGGAGCTTCCAAGTGCCGTTCTCTCTCCAGATGGACCAGCTGTCCTCGGTCATGTGCCTGGTGGTATCCGGGATCAGCCTGCTCATCTTCATCTACTCCAAGGGCTACATGCACGGCGATACCGGTTACTACCGGTTCTTCGCCTATATGAGCCTGTTCGGTTTCAGCATGCTGCTGCTGGTCCTGGCCGGCAACTACCTGCTGCTGTACTTGGGCTGGGAGGCCGTGGGTCTCTGCTCCTACTACCTGATCGGTTACTTCTACCACAAGCCCGAGGCGGCTGCCGCCGGGAAGAAGGCCTTCATCGTCAACCGGGTCGGCGACTTCGGGTTCGGTCTGGGAGTGATGCTGATATTCGTGACCTTCGGCACCCTGGACTACGTGGGCGTGTTCCAGCAGGTAGGCGTCGGGGGCATCGGGGAAGGGGCGCTCCTGGCCATCGCTCTGCTGCTCTTCATGGGGGCTATGGGCAAGTCGGCTCAGTTCCCGCTGCATGTCTGGCTGCCGGACGCCATGGAGGGTCCCACTCCGGTGTCGGCCCTCATCCATGCGGCCACGATGGTCACAGCCGGCGTGTACCTGGTGGCCCGAAGTGCGGTCATCTTCGCCAGCGTGCCCACCGCGCTTCTAGTGGTGGGAATCATCGGGACCTTCACCGCCATCTTCGCGGCTGTCATCGGTATCTGTCAGAAGGACATCAAGAAGGTGCTGGCCTACTCCACCGTCTCTCAACTTGGGTACATGTTCATGGCTCTGGGAGTCGGAGCATGGGCCATCGCCATCTTCCACCTGATGACGCATGCCTTCTTCAAGGCCCTACTCTTTCTCGGGGCTGGGTCTGTGATCCACTCGTTGGGCGGCGAGCAGGACATGGACAAAATGGGTGGTCTGCGTAAGCGTATCCCCGCCACCTACTACACTCTCGTGGCCGGAGCGCTGGCGCTCTCGGGTATCTTTCCCTTCGCCGGTTTCTGGTCGAAGGATGACATCCTGGGCTCGGTATGGCGTGACGGGCAGTACCTGTTCTGGGCTGTGGGGCTCATTGCAGCCTTCATCACGGCCTTCTATACCTTCCGCATGATCTTCATGACCTTCTTTGGCAAACCGCGTATGGACGAGGAGACCGGCGAGCACATCCACGAGAGTCCCTGGTCGATGATCGTCCCGTTGATAGTCCTCGCTCTCGGTGCTCTGTTGGCCGGGTTCCTGGGCCTACCCGGCAAGTTGGGGGTCCTGCAGAGCTTCCTGGAGCCGGTCTTTGGCTCCGCCAACCACATATTGGGGATTCATGAGCACAGCCTTGCGGCAACCGACTACGTCCTCATGGTAGTGTCTGTGATCGTGGCCATGTTAGGCATCGTGCTGGCCTGGTTCATGTATGTCAAGCGGACCGACCTGCCGGCGCTGGCGGGACGGAGGTTGCAGCCGGTCTACCGGGTGGTCTACAACAAATTTTACGTCGACGAGTTCTACGCGGCCACTGTGGTGCGGCTCACCGTCGACGGGTCGCGCTGGGTGTGGCGCAACTTCGACGAGAAGATCATCGACGGCGCGGTGCACGGCACCGCCTGGCTGTGGCAGCGTGCTGGGCAGGTTGCGCGGCCCGTCCAGAGCGGCCGGGTGCAGAACTATCTGCTGGGCATGTTCATCGGGCTTTTCGTAGTGGTGACGGTGGTGGTGTTCCTGTGATGCTGACCGCTCTCACCTTCCTCCCTGTCGCCGGCGCGCTGGTCATGCTCATCTTCATGCGCGGAAGACCCTCCGCCTACAAGACCACAGCGCTCATCACCAGCATCTTCACCCTCGCTCTGTCTGTGTACCTGGCGGCTCGGTTTCGAACGGGTACCGCGGCCTACCAGTTCGTCGAGGACCACAGCTGGATCTCGAGTCTGGGGATCTCTTATCACCTGGGGATCGATGGAATCTCGCTGGTATTGGTGCTGCTTACCACTCTGCTCTCCGTGGTGGCCATCCTGGGTTCCTGGAACTCCATCAAGGACAGAGGACTCGCCTTCTTCATCAGCCTTCTCGTGCTGGAGACGGGGATGCTGGGCGTGTTCGTGTCCATGGACCTCTTCCTGTTCTACGTGTTCTGGGAGATCCAGCTCATTCCCATGTACTTCATCATCGGCTTGTGGGGCGGTGCTCGCAGGGTTTATGCAGCCATCAAATTCTTCCTGTTCACCTTCGTGGGCTCGGTGCTCATGCTGGTGGCCATCCTGGCCATCGTCTGGTGGTACGCGAAGAACGGCGGACCGCTCACCTTCGACATTCTGGCGTTACAGCAGGCGGGCTTCAGCGGTTCCTTGGCGGTGTGGGCCTTCGCCGCGTTCTTCCTCGCGTTCGCCATCAAGGTACCCATGTTCCCGGTGCACACCTGGCTCCCCGATGCGCACACTGAGGCGCCCACCGCCGGATCGGTGATCCTGGCCGGCGTGCTCCTCAAGATGGGGGTCTACGGCATGATCCGCTTCTGCATCGGGTTCTTTCCCGAGGTGGCGGTGAAAGCCATGCTACCCGTCCTGATCCTCTCGGCCATCGCGGTGGTCTACGGAGCTGCTATGTCCTTGGTACAACCCGACATGAAGCGATTGGTGGCCTATTCCTCGGTAAGCCACATGGGGTTTGTCACGGCAGGTCTGTTCACCTTCAACCAGCAGGGCATCGAGGGATCCGTGCTGCAGATGGTCAACCACGGGATCCTGACGGGGGCTCTCTTCATGATGGTGGGCTTCTTCTACGATCGCACGCACACCCGTTTGATCAGAGATTACGGCGGTATGGCCAAGCCCATGCCTGTCGCCGCCGCCTTCTTCAGCTTGTTCGTCGTCGGAAGTCTGGGCCTACCGGGCCTGAATGGTTTTGTGGGCGAGTTCCTGATCCTGGTGGGAGTCTTCCAGTACATGAAGGTCTTCGCTGTCATAGCTTCGGTGGGGGTCGTGCTGGGTGCCGCTTACCTGCTCTGGATGTATCAGCGGACCATGTTCCAGCAGGCCAACGAGAAGTGGTTCAGCCTCAAAGATCTGAGCGCTCGGGAGATTATCACCCTCGTTCCGCTCGTGGGGATGGCCATATGGATCGGCCTCTACCCGCACACATTCCTGAATCTGCTCCATGCTCCGGCACAGAACATAATGGCTCAGGTGCAACCATACCTGGCTGAGCACGGCGACAGCCTGCTGGGACTGGCCGGCTCGTTCTTCGGGGGTTTTTAGATGCAGGTGCCTGACCTCGTTCCCGTGATCCCCGAGTTGATCCTGCTGGTGGCGGCATGCGCCGTCCTCTTGGTGGAGCCTTTCCTGAAGACGGAGGGCCCAGGCAGAGGTGATAAGACGGCCGTCATGGGCATCGCGTTGGCCGGTCTGGCCGGCTCCTTGGTGGTGTCGCTGGCTCTTGTCGGCCAACATCGGGTGAGCTTCGCGGGGATGCTGGTTTTGGACGATTGGGCGGTCTTCTTCAAAGTGTTGTTCGCGATCGGCGCGGGACTGACCATACTCATGTCGCCCCTCTACCTAGAGGCGCACCGGCGGCATCTGGGCGAGTACTACGCTCTGATCCTGTTTGCGGTCATAGGCATGGATCTTATGGCGGCCGCCCGTGACTTCATCCTGCTTTACTTGGCGCTTGAACTCATGGCCATCAGCAGCTACCTGCTGGCGGCCTTCTTCCGGTATCGCGCTCGCTCAAACGAATCGGCGCTTAAGTACTTTCTAACGGGGACGTTCGCCTCCGCCATCATGCTGTACGGCATCTCCCTGGTCTATGGGCAATCAGGGGCGACAAACTACGTGGCCGTCGGACAGGTTCTGGGCGGACAGGGCGGCAGTGTGGCCGTTCTGTTCGCAGTCTTCCTTGTTGCCATGGGGCTGGCCTTCAAAGTGTCGGCGGCCCCCTTCCACATGTGGACACCGGATGTGTATCAAGGTGCGCCCACGCCGGTCGCGGCCTTCTTCTCAGTCGGGCCGAAGGCTGCCGCCTTCTCCGCGATCATGGCCGCCTTTGTCGTGGCTTTCCCCGGCGCCGTCAAGGAGTGGGGGCTGCTCTTCATCGTCCTTTCCATAGTGACGATGCTGGTGGGGAACGTCTTTGCTCTGGTGCAGACGAACGTGAAACGGATGCTCGCCTATTCGTCGATCGCCCACGCCGGCTATCTGCTGACGGGTGTGGGAGCCATGGGGTGGGCGGGGAATTCGTACCCAGGCCAGGGAGTCATGCTCTACCTGGCTGCCTACACCTTCATGAACCTGGGCGCTTTCGGCGTGCTCGCCTATCTGAAGAGCCAGAGACCCGAGAGCTTCGACCACACGCTGAAGCAGATGGCGGGTTTGGGACGGAGTTCCCCCTGGGCGGCGGTGTTGTTGTCGCTGTTCTTGCTGTCCCTGACTGGGATTCCCGGGACGGCTGGTTTCATCGGCAAGTTCTACGTGTTCAGCGGGGTGGTATGGGCAGGTCTGTGGTGGCTGGCCGTGATCGGAGTGCTGCTCAGTGCGGTTTCCGCCTACTACTATCTCCGGGTGATCATCTATATGTTCTTCCGGGAGCCCGAGGGGGAATACGCGGTCAAGCATCCCATCTCTGGTGGCATGGCCGGGTCCTTGGCGGTGAGCGCCATTGCCACACTGATCATCGGGATCGTACCTTCTTGGCTCTGGGACGCGGTGGGCAGCGCGTTCATCACCCTCTTCCGGTAGATCGCCCCCGCGATGCTACTCCTTGCGGACTGGGTCCTCCCCATCAGCGGACCACCCATCCCGGACGGCGCGCTGGCGGTATCGGGCCGGATCATCGAGGCGGTGGGGCCTGCCGCGCAACTCCGGATCCGGTTTCCGCATAAGAGTGAGCATGCTTTTCCAGGTTGCGCTCTCCTGCCCGGCTTCGTTAACGTTCACACTCACCTGGATTATTCGGCCTTTCAGGGCTTCACCCGCTCATGCTCCTTCAGTGAGTGGATGGCTCGGTTGTTGCTGGCCCGGCGTAGGCTTGACGAGAACGATTACGCCGTCTCGGCTCTCTGGGGGGCGTATGAGTGTTTGCGCAGCGGGGTCACCTCGATCGCCGACACGTCTTATACGGGGTGGACCGTGGGGCGCGCAGCCCGCGTAGCGGGGCTGCGCGCCCGCGTCTACGTGGAGGTCTTCGGCCTGGACGATGCGCATCTCCCTGAGAGTATGGAGCGCCTGCAGGACGCATTGGCGAAGACCCGCCATGAGTGGCGCGCCGGTTGTGTCGACACCACTGAGACTGCCGGCCTTGGACCGGAGATCGAGGTCGGGGTTTCGCCCCATGCTCCGTATACCGTCTCCTCTCGTCTCTATCGGGAGGCGGCGCGCTTCGCGCGCCGCGGCAGCCTATCCCTGGCCACGCACGTGGCTGAGTCGCAGGCCGAAGTGGAACTCCTCGAGCGAGGCAGCGGCGCGATCTCTCAGGTCTACAAGGCCGCGCAACTCTGGAGTGGCAGGCGCTGGACCCCACCGGGTGTGAGTCCGATGCAATACGTGAACCGGGCCGGCGCTCTCAGCCCTACGACATTGGTTGTGCACGCCGTACACCTGGATGGGGAGGATCTCACCATCTTGGCCGAGAGTGGAGCTGCGGTTGCTCACTGTCCCCGGTCCAACTTGCGACTGCGCTGCGGCACAGCGCCGGTCTCCGCTCTCCGTGCGGCTGGGGTCAGGGTAGGTCTGGGTACCGACAGCCTTGCCTCCAACGACAGCCTCGACATGTTCGCCGAGATGCGGGCTGCTCTGGCGGCGAGTCAGGAGCGCGCGGCCATGGGCGCGCTTACTCCGGAGGTGGCGCTGCGCATGGCCACATTGGATGGGGCGCGTGCTCTGGGATGGGATAGTGTTACCGGCAGCCTGGAAGCGGGGAAGCGGGCGGACGTCATCGCCGTTCGGGTCCCGTCACGCGGGGATCTGTCGGGTGGGTCTGCCGCAGCGGCGTGGTCCGTTCGAGAACCGACGGGCGCTCTTGTGGGTGACTGTGTGGCTGCCGACATACAAATGACGATGGTGGAGGGATTGGTCGTCTACCGGGGGGAGGGAGTCCCGGTCGAGGTGGAACGGTCCTTCGGACGGACAAGGACTAAGCTGGGCCTGGGGGACTAGGGAGGCCTTGAGGTCCGGGCACGGGCGGTTGCGCGGCATCATGGGACCCGGGTCGGGCAGCGTGGAGCAGGCCGCGGCCGGTAGCAGAGTCCGCGGAGTTGGAGGATGGTGGCCGCCGGACGGTGAATGCGGCATAATCTGTCACACAATCTGCGGCGGGGTCCGCAGACCGCCCGAAAGGGCTGGGGACCAACGCCGAGAGTCAATGTGAGGAGTCGGTTTTGCTGCTCGATCGCAAGCGAATCAGAAGATGGGCCAAGTGGGTGGCCTTGGGGCTGGCCATCGTCTTCGGGCTGAGCTTCCTGTTCATGGGAGTCGGCTATGGGGGGGCGGGGTTCGACCTGTCTGCTCTTTTCAGGGGTGGCGGTGATACCGATACCACTCAGCCCCTAAGCAATCAGGAGAAGTTGGACGGCTACCTGCAGGTGTTGCAGGCGAATCCTGAAGACACCACTACCATGCTGGCAATCGCCACTCTCTATGAGGACCTGTACCGAGCGGGCGAGGGCGAGGGCACCGAGCATCTGGTCCGCGCCGCAGCCTTTATGGAGAATGCCATTGATGTGGACCCTACCCTCAAGGACGTCTACTTGCGGCTGGCCAATCTCTATATGAGCCAGGAGTTCAACAACAACCAAGCGGCGATCGCGGTTTTAAACAAAGCGGCCTCGGTCGATCCGGCGAATCCAGAGGTCTTCCTCAAGCTTGGGATCGCCCAGCAAAGCTTGGGGGATAAGTCTGCAGCCGTATTGGCCTGGCAGAAATACCTGGAGTTGGACCCGGACGGGGATATGGCGGAGGTAGTTAGGGAGCAGTTGGAGGTGCTGACGGCGACCACTACCACCACTATCAGCACGACCACTACGGCCACAGATGCGACCACTACGACGACGTCCGCGGCTACCACGACGACCGACACTGAATAGCAGTTTCGGAAGAAAATCCTGTTCTTCACGTATATACTGGAACCATTGACGGTGACCAACCCCGGGCCGCGTCTTGCCCGTCCCGGGAGACGAGGGGAAGCGTTTGAGCGTGTCCATTAGTACAGACGTGGGAGACGGCGCGGTCATCGTCCACGTCAAGGGCGACCTCGACGTTTACACCGCGCCCCGTCTCAAGGAAGCTCTGGACGAGGGCTCGGCCGGCGGTGGCCGGCTGATCCTCGATCTGTCCGAGGTTGACTTCATCGACTCCACAGCTCTTGGCGTACTGGTCGGCACTTTGCAGGAGACGGAGGCCAGCGGCAGCGTCTTCAGGCTCGTCGTGGATGACCCCTTCCTTCTGAAGATCTTCCACATCACCGGTTTTGACGGAGTGTTCTCCATCTTTCCCCAGGTAGAGGACGCTCTCTCAGCCAACTGAGCTCCCGGCCTCGGTCGCCGGTACCTCCGGCGTGTTATCTTCGCCTCTGAGGCCAGTGCAATCAACGCTTACGAGGAGTCTGTCTCTTGCGACTCATAATCACCGAGAAGAACGACGTGGCAAAGAAGATCGCCGGCATCCTGGCCAAAGGGGCCGTCAAAGAGGAGTCGCATTTCAGGGTCCCCTACTACCTGTTCGATGATGCCGAGGGAGAGCCGACGGCAACGGTAGGGCTCAAAGGCCACATCGTGCAGGTGGACTTCCCCCCCGAATACTCGGAGTGGCGAAAGGTGGAGCCAAAGTCGCTCATCGACGCACCGCTGATCAAGACGGAGACCGCTAAGGTGGTGGTGCGGACGGTGAAGAAGCTGGCTGCCGATGCCACCGGGCTCATCATCGCCACCGACTTCGACCGGGAGGGCGAGTTGATTGGGTTGGAGGCCCTGAACTTGGCCCTGGAAGAGAACCCCAAGTTGGTCCGGACCGTCCGCCGAGCGCGGTTCTCGGCGTTGACGGCCAACGAGATCACTCGGGCCTTCGAGCATCTGGATCATCTATCAGAGCCGCTGGCCTGGGCCGGTGAGGCTCGTCAGGATATCGATTTGATCTGGGGAGCCACCCTGACCCGGTTCGTTTCACTGGCCACGTCACGCTTGGGCAGCCAGTTCCTCAGCGTGGGGCGGGTCCAGACTCCCACATTGGCACTCGTGGTGGAGCGGGAAAAGGAGCGGAGGGCTTTCGTCCCCGAACCGTTCTGGGCGGTCAGGGTGGAGTTGGATTCACAAGGACAGAAGTTCAGCGCCGTCCACAAGGAGGAGCGCTTCTCCGACGAAGAGCGGGCGAAAGCGGTCTTCGAGAAGCTGGAGACACCAGGCAAGGTCACGGCTGTGAAGCACACCTCCCGGAAGGTGCGGCGGCCCGCCCCCTTCAACACCACGAGTTTCACGAGCGCGGCGACGTCACTGGGGTTCGGCGCGGCTGCGGCCATGCGTATCGCTGAAGATCTCTATATGGCCGGCCATATAAGCTACCCGCGCACAGACAACACGGTCTACCCGTCTTCGCTGGACCTACGCGAGGCATTAGGAGTCCTTTCGAAAGGCGAGTTCGGGCGAGAGGTCGCCCAGTTGCTCGCGCAGAGCGCACTCCGTCCCAGCAGAGGAGATAAGCGGTCCACCGACCACCCGCCGATCTATCCCACGGACAGTCCGCGGCGCAACGATCTGGACGACCGAAACTGGCGGATCTACGAGCTGGTGGCTCGACGGTTCATGGCTACATTGGCGGACGATGCGGAGATGGAGTCGAACCGTGTCGACGTAGCGGTGAGCGGCGAACCGTTCGTTGCCCGAGGTAACCGGGTGGTGCACGCGGGCTGGTTCGATTACTACCCCTACAACCGCCAGAAAGACTTGGAACTGCCCCTTCTCGCGAAGGACGATTTGGTCGAGCTCGTCGACAAGCAGTTGGATGCCAAGGAAACGCAGCCGCCGTCACGCTACGGACAGGGGACGCTCATCGAGCTTATGGAGAAACACAATCTGGGCACCAAGGCGACACGGCACGCGATCATCCAGAACTTGTACGATCGGGGCTACGTTCACGGCAACCCGGTGGAGCCGACAGAGATGGGTGTCAAAATGGCGGAGGCTCTGCAGGAATTCGCGCCCCGCATCGCCTCGCCGGAGATGACGGCTCAACTGGAACGCGACATGGACCTCATCTCGGTTCGGGAGCGGACCAAAGAGGAGGTAGTCTCTCACTCCCGGGAACTCTTGCGCCAAGCCTATGGTTCCCTGGAAGAGAATCGCCAGCAGATGGCGGCAAAGATTTATGAGGGCATCACCGAAGACCGCGTGTTGGGGGTTTGCCCTAAGTGCGGCGAGAACAAGCTGCGGATCATCCGATCGAAGGCGACCAAGAAACGCTTCGTTGGCTGTGAGGGCTACCCGGAGTGCGACCAGACCTATCCTTTGCCCCAACGGGGTGACATCATCGCGTTGGACGAACTGTGCCCGCATTGCGGCAGCCCGAAGATAAAGATCCTGGGTGGGCGAAGGCCGTGGATCCTCTGCCTCGATCCGTACTGCCCCACGAAGGCGGAGTATCGGGAGAAAAGAGAGGCCCGCGCGGCGCAGAGCAAGGATACGGCGGCCGGGAAGCCCGGTACCAAGGCGGCCGCGAAGAAGACCGGGACCTCCACGAAGTCCGGGACGACGAAGAAAGTTGCGGCGACGAAGAAGCCTGGGGCACCCAAGAAGGCTGGGACAACAAAGAAGACGGCGGCCACCCGGAAGGCGGCCGCGCCTTCGGAGGATACCCCGGCTTCGCCGGCGTCGGTGGGCGACAAGGCGTAAGGGTGAGGAGGCCGTAGGTTGATCGATCGAAGTACCCGCCCAATGCCGCTCGAACCCCCCGAGGACGCCTCTCTCGATGATTCTGTGCTGGCCGGACTGGGGAGTGGCTACAAGGGCCTACTCATCACCTTTGAGGGACTGGACGGATGTGGCAAGTCCACTCAGATGGAATTGTTGGCCGCTGGTTTGCAGGAGCGGGGCTATGTGGTGCTGGTGACGCGCGAACCGGGTGGGACCGCGCTGGGCGAGGCCATACGAGACCTGCTGCTCGATCCGCGCCATCACGGTATGTCGGTGCGGGCCGAAGCTCTGCTCTATGCGGCGGCCCGCGCCCATCTGGCGCAAGAGGTGATCCGCCCGGCCCTCGAGGACGGGCAAGTGGTCTTGTGCGACCGCTATCTCGATTCCTCTCTTGCCTATCAGGGCTACGGGAGAGGTCTTGGCAATGACGACATCATCACGCTCAACGCCTGGGCGACCGAGTGCCTCTTCCCCGATCTGACGATCCTGCTGGACCTTGACGATGAACTTCGCTCCGGTAGGTTGGCGGCAGTGCCGGACCGCCTGGAAGCTGAAGACGAGGGCTTTCACCGGCGGGTGGCCGAGGGCTATCGGCAGCTCCTTACCCTGCACCCGCATCGCATCCGTAGGGTGGACGCGCAGGGGACGGAAGCCGAGGTGCAGAAGCGCGTCCGGACGGTCATCGAGGAGGAGTTGGAGCTTTTCAGCCACTGAAGACGGCGCGGCCGGGGGAGCACGGCCAGCCGTCGGACCGGCGACCTGAACCGGGACGCTTTTCAGAGCGAGGTGCCCGCGCGGCGCAGGAGGTGCAGTTGAGTAGTCTGTTCGCGGATATCGTGGGCCAGCAGTTGGCCGTGTCTCTTCTCACCCGGTCATTGGAGCAGGGCGCCTCTCACGCCTATCTCTTCTCGGGCCCGTCCGGGGTAGGAAAAGGCCAAGCCGCTAGCGCCTTCGCTGCGGGCCTGACCTGTGCGGATGGAGGCTGCGGTGTCTGCAACACCTGCAGGCGGGTTCTCGAGGGGCTGCATCCCGATGTGGACGTGATCGCTCCAGAGGGCAGCTTCATCCGCAAGGAACAGATCACCGAGATCAACACGCACGCCGTCTACCGGCCGTACGAAGCTCGGGCGAAGGTGTACGTATTCTTGGAGGCGGATAGCTTCAATGCGGAGGCGGCCAATGCTTTCCTCAAGACGTTGGAGGACCCTCCCGGGCACGTACATTTCGTCCTGGTGACCGATCACCCCGAGCGTCTGCTCCCCACCATAGTGTCCCGCTGCCAGCCGGTGATGTTCTCAGCGGTTCCGGTGGCGGTCGTAGCGGCCGACTTGTCCGACCGGTGTGGACTCCCGGAGGCGGACGCTCTGGTCTTGGCCCACGTGGCCGGCGGCGACTTGGCCTACGCTCGTGAGCTTGCCACCTCGGAAAGCGCGCGTCGGCAACGTGAGCAGCTGCTCGATCTGGCTCGGGATATCCCGTCGGCCGGGCTCATGGATACGCAGGTGGCTCTCGACGAGATCATGGCTTCCGTCGAGGGGAGGTCGAAGGAGCGCGCCCAAGATCTTGAGCAAGAGCTCGCACGACGATTGGAGTGGGCCGGGGACGCTCGAACGAGGAGTTGGCTCACCAAACGCCACGACGAGAACGTCAAGCGACAGCAACGGCGGCAGCTGACTCAGGGTCTCCGGACGGTCACTCGGGTGTTTGCCGGATGGTACCGCGATCTCGCTCTGGTGTGCGTTGGAGCGGACAGAGCCGTACTTAACCAGGACCGTCTGGAGGAACTGCGCGCTTTGGCACTCCCGGGCGGCGCTCTGCGTTACACCCAGGCTGTAACGGCGGCCCGCAAGGCACAAGAGAGGCTTCGGTATAATGTGGATGCCCGATGTGCGATTGGAGATATGTTTCGCTCCATTAAGGAGGCCCTGACTCAGTGGCCGAGATTGTAGGGGTTGTTTTTCGAAGCGGGGTCAAGGTCTATCACTTCGATCCGGCCGGATTAGAGCTTAGCCGGGGTGACCGTGTGGTCGTCCAGACCATCAGCGGTCCGGAGATCGGCCAGGTGGTGGAACCCCCCAGAGTAATCGATGATTCCGAACTGCCCGCACCACTGAAGAAGGTGGTTCGCCTAGCGACAGGCAAGGATCTGGAAAGCCAGGCGGCAAGCGATGACCTGCGCAGAGAGGCTCTGAACACCTGTCGGGAGTTGATCGCGGCTCACGGTCTCGATATGAAGTTGGTCGGTGCGGACATTGGCTTCGGGGGCGAGAAAATCACCTTTAACTTCTATGCCGAAGAGCGGGTGGACTTCCGCGAACTTGTGGCCGATCTGGCCAAGGCGCTCAAGATGCGTATCGAACTCCGCCAGGTGGGGGCGCGTGAGGAGGCGCGCATGGTCGGCGGGCTTGGCCCGTGCGGCCGGAGCCTGTGCTGCACGTTGTTCGCGGGAGACGACGAACCTGTGTCTATCCGTATGGCCAAGGAACAAAGTCTCCCGCTCAATCCCATGAAGATATCCGGGCTGTGCGGCCGGCTGATGTGCTGTTTGAAATATGAACAGGACCAGTACGTGCGCTTTCGCAAGGAGGCGCCACCCAAAGGCACGCCCGTATCGTGCCCCGAGGGAGAAGGCGTGGTGGCGGGCTACAGCGTGACCAAGGACGCGATAATGGTCCGGATGGAGGATGGATCGTACAACGAGGTCAAGCTAAGTACTTGTGAGGAGCAAGAGGGTGGCGGGCTCCTCGTGATTCCTGAGGTGCAGGAGCCGCCCTACATCCCCATGTTGGATGATCTTCCCGGGCTGCGAGCACTGGCGAAGGCCGACGATGGCGGCGAGGACATGCCCGTGGTCGAGGCCGATGTTGTCCTGGGGGAAGACGGGGAACCGGTCGAGGTTGTGGTGGCCGAGACTTCCCGCCGTCGGGGTCGTCGAGGGCGAGGTCGGCGGCGTACCAAGAGCCGGGAGCCGGGTGAATCCGCCGACGAAGCGAAGGCCACGGCAGGGCAGACCGGCAGCGGTGCCGGAGAAGACGGCCGTAGTGGTGCGACGGCCAGGTCGAAAGGGAAGCAGGGGCAGCGCAGTCCCGACCGAAGAAGGCGCCAGACGCCACGTGCTGAGGACCGCCGAGACTCGGACAAGTCCTCCAGGGGGGCCGAAGAAGGCGCCGAACAGCCGGGTGCATCTGGGACCAGCTCTCCATCCCGCCGCCGGCGGAAGCCGCGTCGTTCGGGCGGAGGAGGGAGTGGCAGCGAGGCGACCGGTGGCTCCGAGAGAAGCCCTCGGGACGGCGGCAAAGCCGGTGGTGGCGGCGGCTCGAGCGGCGATGGAGAGTAGCGGTCGCCGGTAGAAGGGCATCCATTCTCTGAGCGTCTTGGGAAGTCGCAGCGGAGCCGCAGGGGAAGTGAACCGCCGCTTGTCACTCGGGGAACTTGTCAGCTTGGCCGTGAACTTCTAAACTAAGTCGCCCGCGGCGCGACATGCCGGAGCGCCACAGATTACCGGCCGACGTAGCTCAGATGGCAGAGCGGCTCACTCGTAATGAGCAGGTCCGGGGTTCGATTCCCCGCGTCGGCTTAGGTTTCACGTGCAGGCGCCGCACTTCTCACGTGAACCCGGACTGGCCTTCCGCAGCCGACCCCGCCCCGGGTGATGAAAGTAACGATTCAGCAGGGGAGAGCAGCGATAAAGCGCGAAGGCGCGATGTATCTCTGGATATGTGAGCGACGCACTGGAGGGACTCTTCGCCGCCCTGGAGCAACAGCCCATCAACCAGCAGTGGCAGGAGCACCACCAAGCGGCCAGCAGCTTCGACGCACATCTCCGGGGGATCGTTGTTTGTGCAGGAGACGGGGAGCGATGACGGGTATGAGCCGGTGGGCCTGGATGGAAGAAGGTCGCTTGAAGCGTGCTGAAAGGAGCCTATTGTGCAACGTAAGAGCATCAACCTCGGGACGTGGCAGGACGAGTTCGACTTCTCGCAGGCCATCGAGGTGACCGGACCAGAGAGGATCGTGTACTGCGCGGGCCAGGTATCGGTGGACGAGGGCGGTGCACTGCTACACCCGGGCGACATGGAGGCCCAGTTCCACTGCGCCCTCGACAACCTGGAACGTGTCCTGAACAAGGCCGGGCTCACACTCGGCGATCTCACTCGCCTCAACTACTGCGTCACCGACGTGCCCGCCTTCCTCGAGGCGGTGCCCAAGGTGGGAGTTCGGTTGAAGGCTGCGGATTGCAAGCCGGCATCGACGCTGCTGGGTGTGGTCCGACTCGCCATGCCCGGGGCTATGATCGAAGTGGAAGGCACGGCGGTGGCCTGAGAGTGAGTGGAACGTGAGTGCGCTGCTGCAACCCCGCTGCCTTTGACCGAGTGAACCCCGATGCCGTTAAGGAGGACGGATGCATGACCGAAACCACGCGCTCAGCCCGCGATCTGGTGCTGGCCTTCTACGAGGCGGCACTCAACGAGAAGGATGTCGAGAAGGCCAAGCAGTTTCTCGGTTCCACCTACATCCAGCACAATCCTCAGATGACCGATGGACCCGAGGCGTTGTTGCGTCTGGTGCAGTTCCGCAGAGAACGGTTCCCCCAAGCGCACACCGACGTCAAGATGGTCATTGCCGAGGGCGACCTGGTGATGATGCACAATCATTCGGTGCTCGTGCCGGGAACTCCGGGACGTAACATAGTCGACATCTTCAGGGTGGAAGGTGACAAAGTGGTGGAGCATTGGGATGTCATTCAGGACATCCCTGAGCAGCTCTTCCCGCCGCTTAACGAGAACGGGCTCTTCTAGGCCGGGACTGCGGGGGGCGGGACTGCGGCGGCGGTGACCGCAGCCGCGTCGCCGGAGCCGCGGTCCCTCACACCACGCTTGTCGGATGCGCCCCATCCCCGAGCTGGACAGGGCCTGGGTCATCGCGAGGCACCTTTCTCTTCAAGCCATCCCACCTTTTCTGGCGGTCCTTACGATCATCCTCATCCCGGCGTTCCGCAGGTGATCGCCCGCTTAGTCGACAGCCGGCACGGAAATGCCTGCATCTGGCGTTTCGAGCTCGTCGAATCTGGTCAAAACCGCTACTCACCCAGGCGCACGTTTTCTGCAATAGTGATTGCCTAGAAAATAGCCCAGTGTGAAATACTCCCGGATCTGCCGACTCACCACCAGCCAGACGCATCTTGAATGAGGCGAAGGTCTTGCCGTTCGCACTGGCGGTATCGCCGATTATTCGGCCAAGAGCTACTTCCCGTCTGAGAGGACGGGGGTATCCACGATGTAACTCGCGAAAAGCAGGTCCGGAAAGCCGTGGTCACCGACGTCCTTCTGAGGGATACTGGCTCCTATGCTGGGGAACGAAGGCTGGGAGGCGATATTGCGTAGGAAACGTCGCTGGTGGTGAGGCAAGCGAGACTGGGCATCGGTCTTACCCTTCTGGCTACTGTCGCCTACATCTCGCTTGGTCTGCCGGACGGGCTTCTTGGGGTGGCCTGGCCTTCCATGCGCAGCGATTTCGGCGTACCTCTTGATTCTCTTGGCGGTCTCTTTGTCTCGATGACGGTAGGCTACTTCACCTCCAGCTTTTTCGGAGGCCGTCTCACTGCGCATCTCCGTCTGGGCACCGTCCTTGCGCTTAGCACACTTTTCGCGGGCGGCGCTCTTGTGGGTTATGCCATCTCGCCCCAGTGGTGGATGGTGGTGATCATAGGGATCGCAGCGGGTTTGGGCGGGGGCGGCATCGATGTAGCTCTCAACATCTACGTCGTGAATCATCACGGCGACAGCATGATGCAATGGCTGCACGCGACCTACGGGATTGGGGCAACGGTGGGTCCGGTGGTCATGACCCTGGCCATTGGGTCACTAGGCAGCTGGCGCTGGGGTTACGCGCTGGTGGGGGGTCTTGAGCTTGTTCTAGCTGCCGCCTTCTTCCTTACCCTTTCCCGCTGGGAAGATGGAGCAGGAGCATCCGATGGTGCAACAGCTGCTCGCAAAGACGCGCCGGAGAACGAGCGAGGTGGGCATGGTCAGCACACTCCCACTCACGACACACCCATGTTGGAGACGCTGCGCGAAGGACGGGTATGGCTCAGTGTGCTCCTCTTCTTCCTGTACATGGGGATAGAGGTCACTCTTGGGAGTTGGGCCTATACCTTGTTAACCGAGGGCCGAGGCGTATCTCCCCGTCTTGCCGGGTTCTTCATGGCGAGCTACTGGGGGATCTTCACGGTCGGGAGGATGGCGGCCGGGATCTACGCGCAGCGGTTGGGCCAGCGGACCATCATTGTCGGCAGTCTGCTCGTGGCCTTAATAGGCGCAGTCCTCCTTTCCCTCAACCCGCCCGGTCTCCTTAATCTCCTCGCGTGCGCCCTTATCGGCGTCGCGATAGCTCCCGTGCTTGCCTCTCTGCTCTCGGGGACGTCGGGTCGCGTAGGCGCGCGTCACTTGGGTAATACCATCGGCATCCAGATCGCGGCTATGGGTGCCGGAAGCGCGGTGCTGCCGTCTATCACCGGGGTCATCGCGAGGCACCTCTCTCTTCAAGCTATCCCACCTTTTCTGGCGGTCCTCACGATTATCCTAATCGGGGCTTATCTATTCTCCCTGAGAACGGGTCGGGAGACGGCAGTCACGAGCTGACCCGTATATCGGAGGCGTTAAAAAAAGTCCGCACCGGGACTTTCCTTGGCCCTTTAACTCTTGCAGCGAAGTGCTAATCTTGTAGCGCCGTCTATTGCATCGATGGAGGGGTCTTTCTGGTGGCCGATGGCTGCTTTAGCCTGCCCTTCTGCCTGGGTATCAATCCTGGGAATGTCGGCGTCCCCTATATCTCCTCAATGGCGGTACCGTGTGAGAGAGGTGACCGGCCACGACCCTGACGAGCACCCGGTCCGTCTCTCTTCCTTTCGGAGCTCTGGCCCTGTTGTCCCTTCTCTGGGGCTACAACTGGGTGGTGATGAAGGTCGGCCTGGAGAGTGCCGAGCCCTTCACGTACTCTGCTCTTAGAAATCTGGTCGGCGCCTTGGCCATTCTGGCGGTGGCTGCTGTGTTGCGCCGGCCTCTCCGACCCAAAGCCATCGGCTGGACGGCGCTGTTCGGTCTGTTCCAGACCAGTGGCTCCGCAGGTCTGGCCATGTGCGCCGTTTGTGTGGGCGGGGTGGGCAAGGTGTCGTTCCTAACCTACACCATGCCCTTCTGGCTGCTCTTGATCGCTTGGCTTGTTCTTAAGGAGCCGGTGCACGATCTCCAATGGGTCGCAGTGGGTGTCGCGATCCCCGGATTGGTTCTGATACTCGAGCCCTGGCACCTGAGAGGCATCTCCAGCAGCCTGCTGGCGATCGGAGCCGGGGTTACATGGGCGATCGCCTCTCTGATCGTGAAGCACTTGCGGGCCCGCCAGGACGTGGAGCCGCTTTCGTTCATCGCTTGGCAGGGCATCTTCGGCTCGATCCCTCTGATCGTGATCCATTTTCTCATGGCTGAAGGCTTTCCCAGCTGGAACGCGAGCTTCATCTCCTCGCTCTTCTTCAGCGCTGTGCCCGCGAACGCCATCGCATGGGTATTGTGGCTGTACGCACTCGAGAAGCTTCCGGTGAACACGGCCGGCCTCGGCAGCCTGGCCGTTCCGGTGGTCGGAGTCGCCTCGGCTTGGGTGCAACTCGGGGAAGAACCGGGATTGCTGGAAGGCGCCGGCATGGGCCTGATAGTGGTCGCGCTGGCGGTTCTGACTGCGAGGGAGATGCGCGGAGCGCGTTCGCTCGCGAACATCCGGTTCCATCGGCGCCCGGTCCAATCACAGGCAAGCACATCGTAGGGTTCTGGCTGCGGGCCCGTAAGGCCTTGGACCACGGAGATCGGGCCCAGTTCTCCGTGTCGTCATCCGACCTCGGGTGATCTCCGGGTGCAACCCGCACGCTCGCAGTGAGGTAACATCGAGCAGAACGGAGTCTCGTGGCACCGCTTCGAAAGTGGGGTTACCGTGGATTCAACCCGTTCTGTGTCGGGCTGGCCGGCGGAAGAGGACTTGGCTTCAAAGGAAGAGGATATCCAGGTTGTCTCCGGCCGTTGTTATGAGTGCCATGTCCAATGCGGCGTGCTCGTCCATGTCCGGCATGGAAAGGTCGTGAAGGTCGAGGGCGACCCGAACTACGTCAACCAGGGAGCCCTCTGCCCCAAGGGGCTCGCCGCGATGCGCAACCTCTATCATCGCGAACGTCTGAACTACCCCCTCACGCGCACCCGACCGAAGGGGGAAGCCGACCCGGGTTGGGTCAGGATCACCTGGGAAGAGGCTCTCGACAGGATAGTGGCGAAGCTCAGGCAGGTGAAGGCGGAGTACGGCGCGCACGCCATCGCCATAGGACAGGGGACTGGGCGCTTCACCGTCGCCCAACATCTGCGGCTCAAGAACTCGCTCGGTTCAGCCAACACCATCGGCCCGAGCCATGTCTGCCGGGGGGATGCGGGCACCGATCCTGGAGGACGCTTCATACTCACCCGTCAGGCATGGCAAGATCGTTTGTAGGGAGGGAGCCTGCCGAACTCGTTTAGCAATAAGCACTTCAGAGGAATATAAAATACCTGGGAAAGCGGAACCTATCGAGGTGGCACAAGGGGGAATCAGTATGCCTACCTACATCGTCCTCACCACTCTTACCGATGAAGGTCGCAAGACACTCCGAGACAACCCAGGCCGTATCAGAGAGGTCAACGCCGAGATGGAGGCCATGGGGGTCACCCTCAAAGACCAATACGCCCTGTTCGGCCCCTACGACTTCGTCAACGTTCTGGAGGCTCCGGATGACGCGGTCCTGACCAAGACGCTTATGCAGTTGGCCTCCAGGGGAACCGTCTCCACCCTTACTCTGCCGGCCACGCCCACGGAGGATTTCATCGCCAGGCTGGAACACTGAGGGGAGCCCGCGGTCGGGGTCTCCTGGTAGAGACCCCGACCTTGTCACCAGCTCCCTCGGGACCGCACGTAGGCCGGTGTGTTCCGTCGGGTGCGGGAGCTTTGAAGGCCTGAGTACACGCCGAAAGGAGTCGAGGTGCTTAGCGGGATTGATGAACTTCGCCGATTCAGGATCTTCGCCGAACTCGATGAGGAGGATTTCGAGGCTATCGGGAAGATCTCCCGCGTGCGGGAGTACGAGACCGCCGAGAAGCTGACCACCGAGGGGGCTGAAGCCGATAACCTGTATCTCTTCCTGAAGGGCAAAGCAGCAGTCAAAGTGCGGGGAGCCGATGACAGGCAGATCCTCATCGACGAGTTGGGGCCGGGAGAGATGCTGGGCTGGGCGGCGGTGGTCGAGCCGCATGTCTACACTGCCTCCGCGTGGACGACGAAGCGGTCGGAGGTAATCGTTGTCGACGGGAGCCAACTCCGCGAGCTGTGTGAAACCAACAAGCACATCGGGTACCAGGTAGCCAAAGGCATCGGCGAGATCATCTCCAAACGCTTCGGGCAGGCCGTCGGGGGCCGCGGTGGCCAGGCCATCGGAAAATACGGGATCGACGAATTGCGCCAATTTAAGATCTTCGCCGAGCTCGATGTTGCCGATCTCGACTCCATCGCACAGATAGCGCTGGTCGAGGAGTTCGAAGCCGGAGAACAATTGACCGGGGAGGGCTCGTCGGCCGACCGACTCTTCCTCTTCTTGAAGGGTAGAGCAATGGTGACGGTTCGGGGACCGAGTGGCGGCCAGGTTCTCATCGACGAACTGGGTCCGGGCGAGTTGCTCGGATGGGGAGCGGTGATGGAGCCTCATGTCTACACCGCTTCCGCGTGGACTACCGAGCCGTGTGAGCTCTTCGTCGTGGATGGCCGTGAGCTCCGCGAGCTGTGCGACACCAACAGGCGCGTTGGATACCAGGTGGCCAAGGGTGTCGGTGAGGTGATGTCGAGGCGGTTCGGCCAAGCCATCTCCGGGCGTCCTGAAGAGGCTCTGACCGGTCTGGGGCCTGAAGAGCTCAAGCAGTTCGACATCTTCGCCGAGCTTGACGAGTCCGAACTGGAATCGATTGCGCAGATCTCGCACGTGCAGACTTACGACATCGGCGAGGAGCTCACGGCAGAGGGGGCCGATGCCGACAAGCTCTACCTTTTCTTGCGGGGGAAGGCGGCGGTGAAGGTGCGTTCCTCGGAGGGTCGCCAGGTGCTGATCGATGAATTGGGCCCTGGGCAGATGCTTGGTTGGGGGGCGGTGACCCCGCCTCACGTCTACACCGCCTCTGCGTGGACTACCGAGCCCTCGGAGCTGATCGTCGTCGACGGTGAGCGACTCCGCGCCCTAGGGGAGACGAACAAGCACCTCGGATATCAGGTGGCGAGGGGCGTAGGTGAGATCATTTCTAAGCGGTTCGGACGGGTGTTGGCGGGGAAGGGCGGGCAGGTCCTCGGTGGCTATGCGATCGACGAGCTGCATCAGTTCAAGATCTTTGCCGAACTCGATGTGGCGGAGTTGGAGGCCATCGCGGGCGTATCGGACGTCCAGCAGTTCGAACCGGGTGAAGAACTCATCACCGAGGGGAGACCGGCCGACAAGCTCTACCTCTTCCTGAAAGGCAGGGCGGCGGTGGAGGTACAGCTTCCCGAGGGTGACCAAGTGCTCATCGACGAGCTTGGTCCGGGGGAGCTCATCGGGTGGGGGGCGGTGATGGAACCCCATGTATACACGGCCACTGCCTGGACGGTCGAGCCGTCTGAGTTGATCGTGGTGGACGGAGCCCGGCTACGAGAACTGTGCGACGACAACAAGCAGATGGGCTACAAGGTGGTCAAGGGTGTCGGCGAAGTCATGTCGAAGCGGTTCGGCCACGCAGTCGGCGGGCACGGTATCGCTGAACTGCACCAGTTCAAGGTCCTGGCCGGATTGGATATGGCCGATCTGGATGCCATCGGGAGGATCTCCTACGTGCGGGAGTTCGAAGCCCGTGAGGAGCTCATTACGGAGGGGGGTGCGGCCGACAAGTTCTACCTCATCCTCAAGGGAAAGGTGGACGTGAAGGTACGCTCGCCCGAGGGCCGCCAGGTACTGATCGACGAACTTGGAGCCGGCGAGATGCTTGGCTGGGGAGCCGTGATGGAGCCGCATGTGCACGCGGCTTCGGCTTGGACGGTGGAGCCCTCGGAACTGATCGTGGTAAACGGAGACAGTCTTCGCGAACTCTGTGAGCAAAACAAGCGCTTGGGTTACCAGGTGGTACGAGGCATTGGTGAGGTGATCTCCAAACGGTTTGGGGAGGCCTTCGGAGAGCGGGCGGAACTGCACGAGAAGGACCTTCGGGCTTTCGGCGGAGAAGAGCGGGTCATCTGGGAGAACGGTGAGCTACAACTGACGACGCGGGCGGTCCTCATCGGCATGGAGAGCGATGCTCCCGAAGTCCTGCCGCTTGAAGCCGTCTATGACGTAGAGGTGCAGGGCGATCGGGTTGTCTTCCACGCCCACGGCGGCGATGTCACGTCGCCCCCGGTCGACGAACCGGAAAGGCTGGCTGCTCTCGCGGAGGACGAGATGCGCCGGACCCGTTACGCCCGGAGGCGCAAGGACTACTACGTCGGCTCTAACTAGGAGGTCCGGTCGATGCACACTATCATCGACCGCCGGGAGTTGACCAAGGGAGACATGATCTCCATCACGGTTGAGGCCCCGGCCATCGCCAAGAAGATCCACCCCGGGCAATTCGTCGTGCTCCGAGTAAACGAGACCGGGGAGCGCACGCCCCTCACCGTGGCTTACAAGGATGAGGTGCACGGCACCATAACCATCATCTTCCAAGTGTTGGGCAAGACCACCGCCATGCTCGCGTCTCTCAAGATTGGCGATGCCATCAAAGACCTGGTGGGTCCCTTGGGTTGCGACGAACGCTTCACCAAGGTGGGTACGGTGGTCGGCATCGGAGGGGGCTCGGGGATCGCTGTCCTGCACCACATCATGCAGGGGTACGCTGAGGTGGGCAACACGCTGATAGGAATCATAGGCGCCCGGGAGAAAGCCCTCCTCATACTCGAGGACGAGATGGAGGCCCTCTGTGAACGGCTGCTCGTCACCACCGACGACGGCAGTTACGGAATGCACGGCTTAGTGACAGATGCCCTTTCGAGGCTGGTGGAGGAGCAGGTACACATCGACCAAGTGGTGGCCGTCGGGCCTCTCATCATGATGCGTGCCGTATGTGAAATGACCAAGCTGTATGAGATACCGACCCTGGTGAGTCTGAACCCTATCATGGTGGACGGCACCGGCATGTGCGGCGGGTGCCGGGTGACCGTGGGTGGGGAGACCAAGTTCGCCTGCGTGGACGGCCCCCATTTCGACGGTCACAAGGTGGACTTCGACGAGCTGATGCAGCGCAATATGATGTATGCGCGTGATGAGCGGACATCGCTACTGACCTCTATCCGGGCGCGTTGAGGAGGGCGGCGGTGAAAAAGAGCGAGAACGAGTCCAGGAGCATACTAGCCGGTACCGAACTCTCGACCTTCTGTCCGCATTGTCATCAGGCTCTGAATGTCTTTGACCCCGCCACCAGAAAGATCTGGGTCAGGCTGGCTGTATCAGTCCACGGGGCGAAGGGCGAACTCCTGCTGAGTCCGCAGTTCGACGTCTTCGAACGCCAGGCCGATATCGAACTGAGCGAAGGGATCGTGGTCGACGATCTCTCCTGTCCCCGTTGCGGAGAATCGCTGGTCGAGCAGCAGGCTTGCGAGGAGTGTGGTTCCCCGGCTGCGCGTCTAGTCATTTATGCTCAGTCCAAGTTGGTGGACTTCTCCATATGTACCAAGGTGGGCTGTCACTGGCACGGCATGTCGCGAGCCGACCAGGCCAAGATCAAGCCCAAGGTGTCCAGGCAGAAGAAACCCGAACAGGATGCCCTGCTGCGTATCCGTAATTTCAACGAGGTGTCTTACGGCCTCGATAGGGAACTGGCTTTGGTGGAGGCGAGCCGGTGCCTCGACTGCAAGAAGCCGGCTTGCATCGCCGCGTGCCCGGTGGAAGTGGATATCCCCGGGTTCATCAGATTGATCAGAGAGGGGAACTTCGTGGAGGCGGCGCGTCTGGTTAAACAGAAGAATGCTCTGCCCGCCGTCTGCGGCCGTGTCTGCCCCCAGGATGACCAGTGCGAGAAGGCCTGTCTGCTGGGCAAGAAGGAGGAGCCGGTCGCCATAGGCAACCTGGAGCGGTTCGTGGCCGATTTTGAACGCGAAACGGATTCGGTCGCAATTCCACGGAAGGCTCCACCCACCGGCAAACGTGTGGCTGTGGTTGGCAGCGGTCCGGCCGGGCTTACGATGGCCGCCGATATGGTGACCAAGGGGCATTCTGTGACCGTCTTCGAGTCGCTGCATAAGCCAGGCGGTGTGTTGGTGTACGGCATCCCGGAGTTCCGCCTGCCCAAAGCCATCGTTGAATCCGAGATCGACTACCTGAGAAGACTCGGGGTCAAGATCGAACTCAACTCTATCGTCGGGCGCCTCTACACCATCGAAGAGCTGTTCGCTTCAGGCTACGACGCTGTGTTCGTGGGCACCGGTGCCGGACTGCCGGTGTTCATGAAGCTGCCGGGAGAGAACCTCTGCAACATCCTCTCGGCCAACGAGTACCTCACCCGCATCAATTTGATGAAGGCCTACGCCTTCCCGGAGTACGACACCCCAGCGCCGCGAGGCCGCCAGGTGGCGGTGCTCGGCGGTGGCAATGTCGCCATGGACTGCGCGCGCACAGCCGTCCGCATGGGCAGCCGCGAAGTATCCATCATCTACCGCCGCACCCGCGATGAGATGCCGGCCCGCACTGAGGAGACAGAACATGCCGAGCAGGAGGGGGTGAAGTTCCGCCTCCTCACCAACCCGATCCGCTTTATCGGAGATGACCGGCGCTGGGTCAAGCAGATGGAGTGCGTCCAGATGCAACTGGGAGAGCCGGACGCCTCCGGCCGGCCTAGGCCGATTCCCAGAGCGGGGTCCAACTTCCTCATGGATGTCGATATGGTCATCGTCGCCGTGGGCGCGGGTCCCAACCCGGTCCTGTTCTCCGGGTCGCCGGACCTGGAGCGTACCGACCGAGGCTACGTCAAGGCCTACACACCGTCCGGGCGTACCAGCATACCTGGGGTGTGGGCAGGTGGTGATATCGTCACCGGCTCGGCGACGGTCATCCTGGCGATGGGCGCAGCCCGCCAGGCGGCCAACGACATGCACGCGTACCTGATGGATGGGAAGAAAGAGTGGGTCTAGGAGAGTATGGTCCCTGCTTCGACTGGGGCAGGGTGAAGAGATGGGATTCCTTAAACCGTCGTCGGACACCGTCCCAGCGGAGCATCGATCTTGCCATTATTCCACACGTGAACTCCTGCTAGTGTATAATAATAACCGGTTATACGGGTTTATATTATGCGCAGGAGGCCAATGATGCGAGAGGGGACGGACGATGTCAGGCACTAATCGGAACGACAGAGTGCGTGAGGCAGTGCGTGAACGCTATGCAGAGATCGCCCGGAATGACTCCTCATGCTGTTGCTCGGGGCGATCGTCGGAGGAAGGTGGCCAATCCCCCTTGGTCCGCAAAGTGGGGCACGAGGAGGCTTTGCGGCTCGGCTATACCGAGGAGGAATTGACGGCGGTCCCGGAAGAAGCCTATCTGGGTCTTGGGTGCGGCAATCCGCAGGCGATAGCTTCTCTGAAGCCCGGTGAGATCGTGGTCGATCTGGGTGCGGGCGCAGGATTCGATTGCTTCCTGGCTGCCCGGGCGGTAGGACCTAAGGGCTTGGTCATAGGCGTGGATATGACCCCAGAGATGATCGCGAAGGCTCGTGAGAACGCCCACAAATCGGGCTTCGATAACGTCGAGTTCCGTCTGGGCGAGATCGAGCATCTGCCGGTCGCCGATTCAACGGCCGATGTGGTCATCTCCAACTGCGTTATAAACCTCTCTCCTGACAAGTCTGGGGTGTATGGGGAGGTGTCCCGGATCCTGAAGCCCGGTGGGCGCTTGGCGGTGAGCGACGTCGTGGCTACGGCCGAGCTTCCGCAGGAGTGGCGGGAAGACATGCGGCTACTTTCGGCATGTATCTCGGGTGCCTCCACCGTGCAGGAGGTCAGAGAAATGCTTGAAAACGCGGGCTTTGTCCAGATTGATGTGCGGCCGAAGGATCAAAGCCGGGAGTTCATTCAGGAATGGGAACCAGGTAGGAAGCTCGAGGAGTACGTGCGCTCCGCTGCCATCCGTGCGGTCAAGCCTGGTCAGTAGAGGGGCGGAGTAGCGCTAGTCTGGGCGCCGGGAGTGCCTCACAGCGGACCGGGTATCGGCGTCCCTGTCTTGCTGTCACTTGGTGTGGACCGGGTGTATGGTCTATGGGAATGCGCAAGAGTCGGTTCCCCGGCTGCGTCGGCCCAGACGGCGGCCCAAACAGTCAAGAGGGTATCGATTCAGGGTTCAGGACGGCACAAGCATGGATGTCCTTGGTGAAACGTTCAAAGCGCTGTCCGACGAGACGAGACTGCGTATCATGGCGCTCCTTCTGGAGAACGACGAGCTGTGCGTATGCGATTTTGTCGGTGCACTGGGCGAGACGCAATCAAAGGTCTCGCGCCACCTCCGTTACCTCTACCACGCCGGACTCATAAAGGACCGCCGTGAGGGGTTGTGGATGCACTACCGGATCTCTCCGGACCTTACCCCCGAGCAGACCATCATTGTGCAGGCGCTTTCGGAGGCGTTCAGAGAGGAGCAGAAGCAGAAATTGCGTGACGCGTTGGAGGAGTGGCGTGCGCGCAAAGAGGCACCCTGCGCGCCGCGAGGTGCGGACGCAGCCTCCTGTGGCGAAGTCTGAGCACTGCAGGAGCGAGGATGGGCCTGTCCGGCCCGGGGTCGCTCTCGGGGTAGGCGCTACGGTTGACTACTCAGCGGTGCCGCTTGGGCCCGCGGGCTCTGTTTGGAGACCGGGAAGGGCGATTACGTCGAGCGTGCGGATGGCTTCAAGGTTCTCCGTGTAGAGCGAGAGCATGGGCGGGGGCAACTGCCCTTCGTGAGTCAGCAGAAGGATGCCTTTGTCCAGCGCCAGATAGGGCACCGCGGCCAGAGCGTCGGGAAAGGCGTCTCCCGTAGCGATCACTGTGTGAAGATAGCTCATGCCTTGGGTATCCGCGTACTCGATGACGGAAGCAGCGGTGCCGAAACTGTCATCCTCCATGCGCCTCTCCACGTCGTCCAGATCCACCTCGGCACCGGTACCCACCATCAGCACCGATTCCACTTCCAGCTTCTCCATAGCACGGCTGGTTGCTCTTGGCAGATCGTCCCCAGAGGCAAGGAGAATAGGCCAGCCCTCGGCTGCGGCCAAAGGCGCTACCGCCAGTCCCTCTACAAAACTGTCGGAGGGAACAATCACCACCTTCGGAACGGACTCCAGCTCGGAGTTGAGCTGCTCGGCTATGAGGGCCGCAGTCTCATAGGCGTCGTCACCGGTCAGGTTCGTCACCGCCGGTTCATCCAGAATCTCTTCCAGCTGCTGGGTGACTGTTCTGGGCTTGGAGACTCCGACAAGGAAGACCAAGGAGGGGCTGAGTCTCTCGATCTCAGCGCTGATATCATCTCGGATTCCCTCAGGAGGGACGAGCAGCATCGGGCCTCCGTAAGCCGCGGCCAGAGGAGCGGCCGAGATGGCCTGTGCGTAGTCGTTGCCGGCCACCAGGACCAGCGCCGGAGCTCCTTCGGGGAAGCCAAGCTTTGAGATAGCCGCAGCTGTTGCGTATCGGTCTGCTCCCGCGCGGACCGTACGGTCTGTGCGGGCTAGGGTGGTCGTGGTGGCGTCGGTGCCGGTGGTCGTCGTCCTGACGATGCTTGTGCCTGTGGTGGTATCTTCCTCGAACAGGGGCAGCAGATATCTGTCTACCGCGTAGTAGAGACCGCCGGCCACAGCGACCACCGCAGCGATGCCGATGATCCACTTCAGACCGAAGACGACCCATCCCCCCGTGGTCCGTCGTTCAGCGAACCCGAACCATCTCCGTCGGAGGGGAGCTCCGCAGAACCAGCAGAACTCGCTCCCGGGCTGGTTGAGTCCACGACAAGCACGGCACACTACGCCTTTGGTCGATTTCATCAGGGGCTCCCCCACGTTCTATACGATGCTGCCCGCGACCTCACGGGCGGCTTTCTATCAGAACTCATCGGTTGAGACTATCAGCAGTTGAGACTATTAGTCGAGACTGTTCGCAGGCTAGAGTCAGTGTACGAGCCCGCGCTTCCACAGTCCAGCGGCCGGTCACGAACCGATGGCAGGGGCAGTGAGTCTTCTCAAGGGTCTGGGCGTCGGAGCGTGCAGGCATTACACTGTGCCACATTGAGGAATGCACTGCGTTCGAAGTATCTAGGCGCACGGGAGTCTTGTGAGGACCATCATCGTCGTGATATTGCTGATGTGTTTGGTGTTCGTCGGGGCGGGAGGCTGCACCGGTACGTCGCCTGCGAAAGAGAGTACAACCGGCGATATCCGGACCGAGTCGACCGAGCGGGTCGCAGAAACGACCACTTCTACGGTCAAGGAGGCGCTTGCGGAGGGGCCGGGGGCAGTCACCGAAACCACGTCGATCGAGGAGACCAAGATTGGGGCCCTGGGCGAGCGGCGCAACCCTATTCCTGTCGATCAAGAGGCCCGGGTGGGTGATTGGGAAGTCAGGGTGGTGGATGCCAGACCCAACGCCAACCAGATCATTCTCGACGAGAACATGTTCAACAATCCTCCCAAGGAGGGCAACCAGTACGTGCTGGTGTCGCTTGAGGCTACCTACGTGGGGGATGGATCCAGCACTTTCTGGATTGACATGCTGTACAGCTTCGTCGGGGGCAAGGGGGGTTCGTTCGATGTGGCCGTTGCCGTTGCGCCCGATGCGATCACCAGTGCGGACGAGGCCCTTTCGGGAGGCTCCATCGCCGGCAATCTGGTCTTTGAGGCGCCTTCTGATCAGGTTCCCGGCGGCACCCTTCTGCTGGAGGAGGCCTTCTCGCACGACCAGGCCCGCGTGTTCTTCGCCGTGAGATAGGCCGACCGAACATTTCTCGCCGGCTGCTTTGGCGCGTACCTGCGCTTGCGTGAGGCTCCAAGCACGGCTCACTTCGACGAGCCGCCTCGACCGTCCAAGTACTCGTTCTGTACGTCTTGGGAGACAAGACCGTCCCTCACCTCGATGATGCGGTCCGTCTGTTGGGCGATGGCCCGGTCGTGGGTGACGATCACGAACGTGGTCCCCATCTCCCTGTGGATGCGCCGGAACAAGTCGTATACCAGAGCCGAGTTCTCGGTGTCCAGATTGCCGGTGGGTTCATCGGCCAGCAGGATGTCGGGTGAGTTCATGAGGGCGCGGCCGATGGCGACCCGCTGCTTCTGCCCTCCCGATATCTGCTCCGCGCTCTTGTCGGCCACTTGGCCCACCCCAAGGAAATCGAGGATCTCCTCGGCACGCTTGCGGGTCTCCGCAGGGACCCCGGCAGCTCCCTTTGAACCACCGATCCACGTGGGTATGAGCAGGTTCTCCCGCACTGAGAATTCAGGTAGCAGGTGGTGGAACTGAAAGACGAAACCCAGGTGCCGGTTGCGGAACGCCGCTCGCTCCTTCTTGCTGAGTGCACCGACGTCGGTCCCCAGGAGGCTCACCGAGCCCTCGGTGGGCCGGTCGAGAAGACCGAGCAGATTGAGCAGAGTGGACTTCCCGCTGCCGGACTGCCCGATGATGGAGAGGAACTCCTTGCCTGCTACGCGGAAGGAAACTCCGCGCAGGGCCTTGGTCTTGACCGCAGTGCCGTACTCCTTGGTTACGTTGCTCACTGTGATGGTATCAGCCACCCTGGATCACCTGTATCGGGTCGAGACGCGCTGTCTTTCGATAGGGAATAATGGCCGATATCAGGGCGATGGCGATACCGATACCGGCCGACAGAAGCACGAAACCCAATCTGGGCTCGATGGGGAAGAGCCCGGAGTCACCACTTGCGGCTACGACGCCGAACACCGCTATCAGCGCCAGACTTACGACGATGCCGAGCACCGTCCCGATCACGCCGAGAATACCTGCCTGGTAGAGAAACACCAGGCCGGTCTTGGCATCGGACATGCCGAGTGCCTTGAGAATCCCGATCTGGCGGGTCTTCTGCACCGCTGAGATGGCCAGAGTGGAGGCGATGCCCAGCATCACCGCGATGATGACGAAAACCTGGATCATGTACGACGAGGTGCTCTGACTCTGGAGGGCGGTGAGCAGGTCGCTGTTCTTGGCCTGCCACTCGCTGACTGTGATTTGCGGGAACACCGACTGCAGGCCCGCTGCAACTTCGGGAGAGTCGAACACGTCGGCTATCTGCACCTCCACGCCGCTCACCCGATCGAGCGGCAGGCCGAGGGCTGAACTCGCCAGCTCCAGCCCGGAGAAGACAGAACGTTCGTTTGCGGCTTGGGCCCCCAGGTCGAACACCCCCTCCAGCACCGTCTCCACCGTCGATCCGTCGGCCAGGACCAATTGTACGGCGGCCCCGGGAGCAAGACCGTTCTGCTCGGCCAGATCTTTGCCGACCGCTATGTGATTGCCGGTCAGCGAGATCTCCCCCGAAACCAGCTTATCCGACAGCCCATAGACGGAATCGAGATCGGCCAAGGTGCCGCCCTTCACAGACACCGGCACACTTCCGTCACGAAGCGGTACGAGTGCCGAAAGGTTCTGTACGGCGGCCACCGCCGTCACGTGCGGGTCGGCACTCACCGTCGCTCTGTCCTGCGCCGTGAAGGGGAAGGCTACTTGGCCGCCGGCCGGCTCCAGGCTCACGTGCGCGCTCGAGCCGACAGTCTCGTCGACCAACGAATCCTGCAGGCTGGTGATGAGCGAGCCCACAAAGACCTGGACGGCGATCCCTATGGCAATGCCCAGGATGATTAGAACGGATTGGACCTTGTTGCGCCACAGGAAGCGCAAGGCGATGCGCAGCTCAAGCATCGGCGTGCTCCCCCTGACTTGCAGTGCCGGCGCTGTGTGCCGGCGGCGCAAGCTCGTCCAGCAAGGAATCCACGGAATTCACCACGTACTCGTCCCATCCCCGGTCGGAGTGGGCGAAGGCCGGTCCGCCGACCACGATGCGTGTCTCTGGAAGGGCCTGGCGCAGATGCTCCACAACGTCGTGAAGAGCGGCGCGCTGGAAATGGGTTGAAGCCGACAGGCATATCACCGACGCTCCGGTAGCCCGCACACACTCCACCATTTGGCCGACGGGGGTCATCGCCCCAATGTATATGGTCCGGAAGCCACGCAGATCGAAACGGTCGGCCAGCATTCGCAGGCCTACGTCGTGAGTCTCCTCCGGAGGGCAGAAGAAGGCCACCGTGACCGGCACAGGTTCGACGCCTGCCTTGCGCTTGAGGACGATGGGATAAAGGGCCTCGATGGCAGTGCGCACCGCTCCCACGATAAAGTGTTCTTCCCATACGGCGGTGTGTCCTTCCTGCCAGCCTCGTCCCACGGCTGCGAGGAAGGGTTCCAGAACGTTGGTATAGAGGTTCTCGAGGGATAGCCCGTCCTGTACTGCGGCGAGGATGCTGCTTACCGTTTCCTCACGGTCGTGCGTCGCCAAGCACCGCTCAAGTCGAGCGGCGAGGTCGTCGGAGAGGTCGTTGGTCACGCGATCACCGGGCACGGACAAGGGGTCGCCTCGTTTGTTGGGTTCATCAGGGTCCTGAGACTTCTACCCAGAACCCGTGCGCTAAACACCCGCGGGTACCTGCCCTGGAGAACCTCTATCAAGTAGGTCCTTGGGAAGCAGGCTGTTGGCCGAGTGAGTCTCTCGGGCCCACAGGCAGACACACGGCTCCGCTCAGCGGTCTGGGGCCGAGAACCCTGATTCCGCCAGGGCTTTGTCGGTGAGCTCTCTGATGAGTTCGATATGCCGGCCCATCTCGTGAGCGGCCGCGGTCGCGTCGCCGGCGCAGATCGCGGCCAGTATGGCCGTGTGGGTGTCGTGGACTTGGTTCTCTCTGTCCTCGAGACGGGCCAAGTCAACCGGGATGAAAAGGTCCGCTCGGGCGGCCAGCATGGCCCGCTCCAGCCGGGGACTGCGCGCGGCTCGGGCGATGCTCCTGTGGATGTCCATGTCGAGCCTGAATCGGGACGACCACTCCTGGCTGCGACCGGTCTTGATGATGGCCCTCTCGATGCTCTCAAGGTCTCCATCGGTTCGTCTCTGGGCGGCCAACGCGGCAAGCCGTGTCTCAACGGTCTGCCTGAATTCAAAGATGTCGTCCAATTCACCGGCGTGCTGGTGCATCCAGTGGTTCCAGCACTGGATGAGAGAGGCGGCGTCTCCTACTCGAGAACCGCCGTGCGAACCACGAGTCGTGACGATGTACCCCGTGCTTTCAAGTGCTTTCAGTGCCAACCGAAGGGTCACGCGGGAAACGCCCAGACGCGCACCGAGATCTCTCTCCGGAGGGAGTCTATCACCGGGTCCGAGCTCGCCCGAGAAGATCATGGCCCGCAAGAAGCGGACAACACTATCGCTGGCCGTTTCGGGAGTGGGCAAGATGGTCTCTGGCAGGTCGGTATTCACGTTGTCTGCAGGCATTCGTACTCCCACGGTATGTGCTGTGGCATAAAGACTATACCAAAGAACCGTACCGCGACAAGTTTGTGGCGGGGCGCAGGAGAGGACGCCTGTGAGGACTGACGGATTGTGGGGTTGACTAATAGGTATAAAGCGTTATCATATAGACCGATACCGTAGTGGAAGCCCCGCTTCGGGAGACTCCGGGGCTGACCGGTTGGATGTCAAGGATGTAGGAGCGCACGAATGGATCAATCACATGTTCTCGACCCGGCCGGTGCCGCCCGTCTGATCGAAGATGCTCTGGCCGCCGGGAGCTCGGCTCTTGATGAGTGGCAGTCGAAAGCTCTTTTTTCCGCGTATGGGATACCGGTCCCAAAGGGAGCGCTCGTGAAGAGCGCACTCGAGGCCGCCTCAGCCTCTGCCGAGATCGGCGGAAAGGTGGTCATGAAGGGCATCGGCGCGGAGTTTCATCACAAGACCGAGGCCGGGCTCGTCGTTCTGGGCGTGGAGGGTTCTGAGGCCGTGGCCGCAACCTACCGTCTGCTGGAAGAGCGGGGAGGAAGAGGGCTCGAGGCGGTCTTGGTAGAGCAGATGGTGAGCAGCAACCGTGAGCTCATCGTGGGTATGAAGCGGGACTCGACTTTCGGGCCGGTGGTGGCCTTCGGGGTCGGCGGTGTGCTGACGGAAGCCTTGGGCGATGTGGTGTTGGGCGTAGCTCCCCTCAGTGACCAAGAAGCCGCGGAGATGCCCGACCTCATCAAAGCTAAGCGCCTGCTGGACGCGTTCAGGGGCTATCCCCCGGTCGACCGAGTCGCGCTGGCGAAGATCATTCAAGCCGTCGGACAGATGGCGATAGACCATCCCGAGATCGCCGAGATCGACGTCAACCCGGTTCTGGTGAGCGGCTCCAGGCCCGTAGCTGCCGATGCGCTCGTCATCCTGTCATCCGATGTTGTCAAGCATAAGGAACCGTCATCGTTCGTTCCCGATTTCAAGGCGCTGCTGGCTCCCAGGTCCATGGTGCTGGTGGGTGCGTCAGGCGATGTCTCAAAATGGGGTGGCTCGGCTTTCAAGAGTGTCCTCGACGGCGGATACACCGGTGAGCTGTACGCGGTCAACCCGAAAGGTGGGGAGATCTTCGGCCAGACTGCCTACACCAGCATCGAGGATCTGCCGGAGGCACCCGATCTGGCTCTGCTGGCAGTGGGCGGTCATCAAGTGGCTCCCATGCTGGAGCAATGCGTCCGCAGAGGTGTGAAGAGCGCCATCGCCATCGCGGCCGGCTTTTCCGAGACCGGTGAGTCTGGTGCCGCGGCCGAGCGGGAGATTGCCCGCATCGCCACCGAGGGCGGCGTCACCCTCATGGGACCCAACTGTATGGGCCTCATCTCGAACGAAGTCAGTCTCCACGCCATCGGTTTCGTCAGCCTTCACCCGCCAAAGGGTACGCTCAGCTTCATCTCTCAATCGGGCAACATGGGCGTCACCACTTCGAATGCCTGCGACCGGCGCGGTATCGGCATCGACAAGTTCGCGAGCGTAGGCAATGAGGCGCAGATAGGCGCGATCGACATTATCGAATACCTGCGCGACGACCCCAACACGACGTGCGTGATGACCTATATCGAGGGCATCGACGACGGCCGGCGCCTGATGGAGGTCGCCCGCAAGGTCACGGCGGTGAAGCCCGTGGTCGTACTGCGGACGGGGCTCACGGAGTATGGGAGCAAGGCGGCCGCGTCTCACACCGGCGCAATGGCTGGGTCTGCGGGTGTGTGGGAAGCGGCGGCGCGGCAGTGTGGGCTTGTGACCTGTACTTCACCTGACGAGGTGGTGGATCTGGGGACCTGCATGGCCTATCTGCCGCTACGGACCGGCAGACGCGTTGCCATAATCACCCAAGGCGGGGGTGCCGGAGTCATCGCGGCCGACGAGGTGGCGCGGCATGGCCTACAGCTCGCGGAATTGCCCGCGGAGCTTTATGAGTCGATCGATCCGCTGCTACCCCCGTTTTGGAGCCGGCAGAACCCTCTCGATACAGTCGCGTCGGCCGACGCCGAGGCTCTCTCGAAGATACTGGCGGGCGTCATAGAATGCGACGCGGTGGATGCGATAATAGTGATGTCTGTATTGGGTATCCCGACCAGTGTTCACGGTGACCGCGAGGTGAGCGCGCACGGGGACTTTGTGGGGCTGAGTTCCCTGGAGGACGCGCTGATGGCGCAGATCGCTGAGCTCATGGAGAGGACGGGCAAACCGGTCATCAATGTACCGGATTCGCCCATCCGGGGCTCGGTCTTCGACTATGGCAGGCGCTACCGGCCTATAGTACTATCGTCGGCTCGGGCTGCGGCTCTGGCACTTGATCGTATGGAATGGTATGCATCGTACAGACGTGCTCACAACCCTTCGGCCTAGGTGGAGGAGATATGGCAAACAAGATCGAGACTACTGACGCTGTGGAGATCCTTTCGGGTAATGAGGCGATAGCCCGCGGTGCCTGGGAAGCCGGCGTGAAGCTGGCCGCAGCCTATCCCGGGACGCCCAGCACCGAGATACTTGAAGCGTTGGCGCACTATGACGATGTTTACTGCGAATGGTCGCCGAATGAGAAGGTGGCCATGGAAGTGGGCATTGGCGCTTCCATGGGCGGCGGCCGGGCTCTCGTGTGCATGAAGCACGTCGGTTTGAACGTGGCGGCCGACCCGTTCTTCTCCTCCTCTTATGTCGGCTTGGAGGCCGGCATGGTGGTTGTCTCCGCCGACGATCCGGGGATGCACAGCTCCCAGGATGAGCAGGACAACCGCAACTACGCCAAGTTCGCCCGCGTACCCCTGCTCGAACCCGCTGACAGTGCGGAAGCCAGGGAATTTATGATCTCTGCCTACGAACTCTCGGAGCAATTCGATACCCCGGTCTTGTTCCGTACCACCACTCGGACGTCGCATTCCAAGAGTATCGTTGCGCTGGGAGAACGGACCACGGCAGAGCCTCTCGCGAAGGCCAGGCGCGATTGGAACAAATACCTCATGATGCCGGTGAATGCGATCGCGCGCCACGTGGTCGTGGAGCAGCGGGCCGTCGATCTGGCCGACTACGCTGAGACGTGCCCGTTCAACCGAGTGGAGATGGGAGACACCCGGGTCGGCATCATCACGTCGGGCGCTATCTACGGCTACGCCCGCGAGGCCGTGCCGGAAGCCAGCTTCTTGAAACTGGGCATGACGTATCCTCTGCCGAAGAAACTCATCGCCGATTTCCGCTCTAAGGTGGACAAGCTGTACGTAGTAGAGGAACTGGACCCCTTCCTGGAAGAAGCCATCCGTCTGATGGGCGTCGAGATCGACGGTGGAAAAGAGTTGAACACCCTCCAGGGCGAACTGAACGCCCGCTCGGTGGCTGCGTCTCTGGCCAGAGCGGATGTCCCGGGGATCAATCAAGAGCTTCTCTCGGAGCTCGGCCCGGAACCGTCCGATCTGCCCAGCCGGCCTCCGACGTTCTGCCCGGGCTGCTCTCATCGGGGGATCTTCACGGTACTGAAGAAGCTCAGGGTGTTCGTCAGCGGAGACATCGGCTGCTACACCATGGGTGCTCTACCTCCCTTCAATTCAGTGCACTGCAGCACCTGCATGGGGGCCAGCATCAGCATGGCTCATGGGATGGCCAAGGTGCTGGCGCCGCCGGCCGATGATGCCAAGCCGGATCTGAGGAGCAAAGTGGTCGGGGTCATCGGAGACAGTACTTTCTTCCATTCGGGAGTCACCTCGTTGATGGACGTGATCTACAACGGGGGCAGGACGGTGAACATCATCGTCGACAACAGCACCACTGCGATGACCGGCGGCCAGGAGAACCCCGGCTCGGGCAAGACCTTGCTGGGCGATCCCTCCGCCACTGTTGATATCCCCGCGTTATGTAAAGCGTTGGGCGTGAAGCGGATCGCCACTATCGATCCCTACGATCTGGAAGAGGTGGAGCGGGTGCTGCGCGAGGAACTGGCGGTCGATGAGCCTTCGGTGGTGATTGCGAAGGCGCCCTGTGTCCTTCAGTTCAAGGTGAGAAAGCCCGTGTACCAGGTAGATGCCGGATTGTGTACCGGCTGCAAGCGCTGCCTGCAGGCAGGCTGTGGAGCGCTCAACCTGTACATCGATGAGGGTGGGGAACGGAAAGTGGAGATCAACCCCTTTGATTGCGCGGGGTGCGGAGTCTGCTCTCAATTGTGCCCACAGGATGCTATCGCCCGCCCAGCGCCGGCCGAAGGGAAGGGATCCTGATGACCGCTCGTCCTACCACAAACGTACTTCTTACCGGAGTCGGGGGCCAGGGAGTCGTTCTGGCCAGTTATGTGCTCAGCCAAGTGGCCATGAGCGAGGGCTACGACGTCAAGCAGAGTGAAGTCCACGGCATGGCTCAGCGCGGTGGCAGTGTTACCAGCCACTTCCGCTTTGGCGACAAAGTCTGGTCTCCTCTGGTGTCCCCGGGCACCGCCGATCTCCTCATGGCCTTTGAAGCGCTTGAAGGTCTGCGATACGTCAACTGGCTGAAGCCGAATGGTGTGCTTGTGTATAACGCCTTGCGCATCAACCCCAGCCCTGTTTCTGCGGGCCTGGCTACCTACCCGGAAGACGTTGACTCCCTTATAAGAGCGGCTTGGCCGACTGTCAAGTGTGTTAACGCCAATGAGTTGGCTGCGCAGGCGGGAACCGTCAAGGCCGCCAATGTCGCCATGCTCGGGGCCATCTCGGCCACCCTCCCGTTCGCTCCCGAGATATGGGAAGCGGTCATCCGCAAGGCCGTACCTCCGAAGACGATCGATGTCAATCTGGAGGCCTTCCGGCTGGGAGCCGCAAGCGCGTCAGCGCCCGCTGCGGAGTGTAAGACTCGGTAGAGCTTGAGAACACGTCCTGACTCAACGGCGGGGGCGGCCCCGAGCAGGGGCCGCCCCCGCCGCGACTATCTGCGCTGGGCTCAGCGGCCCTCTTACCGCTGGGTGGTGCTCTTCATGGGCTTTGTGGCGGTCTTCGGAGCGATTGGCTTTGGTCGCTTTGGATACAGCGCCATCCTGCCGACTATGCAGGAGGGCCTCGGCATCAGCAGCGCAGCCGCGGGGTCGCTGGCTTCGTGGAACCTGGCCGGCTACGTACTCATGGCTGCAGTCGGCGGCATAATCGCCTCGCGGTTCGGACCTCGTCTGGTGGTGGGCGTTGGCTCCTTCGTCGCGGCGGCGGGGATGCTGTTGAGTGGATTGGCGAGCGGCATGGTGCTGGCGTCTCTCGCCCGGTTGTTGACCGGTGTAGGCGCAGGGATGGTGCTGGTGCCTTCGGTCGCGCTCATGTCGGCCTGGTTCGATGTCCGCCGCCGGGGCATGGCCTCAGGAGTAGTGAGTTCTGGTTCCTCGTTGGCGCTTGTCATCACAGGGCCGGTCGTACCTCGGATCATAGAGGCCGGGGGAGCCGATGGTTGGCGCACGGCCTGGTATTTCTTCGCAGCCCTGACTCTGGTAGTAGGCGTTCTCACCGTCGTCATCCAGCGAAACCGCCCGGGTACAGCTGCAGATGAACCTGCCATGAAGGGATCCATCTGGACGGCCGAGACCGGTAGAAACAGGCTGAAGAGCCTGGACGACGCTGCCCTGTCGGCGACCATCGCCTCGTGGGCCATCAAGCCAACCCGGACTGCGAGGGCTACGTTCGACCTGAGCCGGGTCTTTCGATCCCGCTATGCTTGGCACCTGGGGTTGGTGTACTTCCTGTTCGGCTTTGCCTACATGGTCTACTTCACCTTCTTCCAGAAGCGCCTCACCGCTGATCTAGGACTGAGCGCCAATGCGGCGGGGAATCTCTTCTTGATCTTGGGTGTGGCAAGCATCGTGTGTGGGCTCCTGTGGGGGATCATCTCCGATCGCATCGGGCGGGGTCGAGCTATCGCCATCAACTGCTTCATACAAGCTGTTGCCGCGACGCTGTTCGCGCTATGTCCCAGCATGCCCGGACTAGTCATATCGGCGTTCCTCTTCGGACTCACCTCCATCGCTGTTCCGGGCATCGTTGGGGCGGGTTGCGGAGACCAGTTCGGACCTATGTTGGCTTCTGCTTCACTGGGATTCGTTACCGTCTTCCTGGGGATTGGTCAAGTGCTGGGGCCGTATCTGGCCGGGGTCATGGACGACGTCTTCGGATCGCTTACATATTCGTATCTGCTTGCCACCGGGGTGTTCTTCGTAGGCGCCGCTCTTGCCGGCTTCCTGCAGGAGACGGGCTGGGCGGCAGAGAAGCGGGCCGGCAGTGTGACCTTGAGCGCGGTTGGGCAATCGACCACTGGGAGGAAGTGATGACGATGAACCTTCGGCCCGATCACGCCGGCATCAGCGTCGGCGACCTGGAGGCGTCTATTACCTGGTACCGGGACATGCTGGGCCAGACGGCAGTCCGTGTGCCTTCGTTCGCTACAACACCGGCAACCTGGTGGACTTCGTAGAATGGCTCTGAGTCGCTTACTGATTGACGAAGAAGGGTGATCCGTGCCGCTCCATGGAGGGCGTCCAGAGCTTGCCGATTTCGCAAGGTGTCATCTGTTCTCGCGGCTGACGAGCGCACGCAAGAAGCCCCCGGACGGCTATCGCCGCCCGGGGGCTTCGGGGGATCAGTGGTGGCTATGAGTCAGCAGACGCCGGCCTATTCGCTCAGTCCTCTTCATCCTTAGGTGGAACGAAGCCGTATTCCTCGCTGCGGAAGACCTCCTCCGTCAACTCCTCGTCCTTGGCCTTGTACACCTTGCAGAGCAGGCAGGTCAGGTCGGGCGAGCCGTACATGGGGTCGAGGTGGTCGTTGCTGGTGAGGACGTTCGGGTTGGAGATCATCAGTCCGTGGTACCCCTCGGACGGTTCTTCAGGGTAGAAGCAGTTGGCGGTGGCCATCAACACGCCCTTCTTGATGCCGGGGAAGACGTGCAGCTTCTGACGGATCTTGCCACGGGGCGACTCGATCCAGATGATATCGCCGTCCTCGACACCATACTGCTTAGCGGTGTCCGGATGGAGCTGGCACTGCGGGAACTCCATGAAGCTGCGCAGCCAGGGGATGTTGCGGTACTGGCTCAGGAAGTACCAGGGCTGCCGGAAGCCCGTGCTCATCACGATCGGATATTCCTTGAAGAGGTCGGGGCGCGAGACCGGACTTTCCCCCGGCTCATTGTAGACGGGAAGAGGATCGTAGCCGAGACTCTCCAAATGGTTCGAATGGAACTCGAACTTCCCGGTGGGTGTGGGGAATCCACCGCCCTCTTTCCAGTAGTCGGTCTTGTACTTGTAGTACACCTGATCGGGGCCCCAACAGCCGCTCACCAGATTCTCGCTGAACTTCTCCCAGGTAAGGCCACCCTTGCGTAGCTGATGGTCCAAGGACTTCTCTTCGCTCTCGAACCAGGCTTCGGGGTTGATCCTCTTGCCCACCTCGTTGAAGATCCAGTGGTCCGACTTGGCTTCCCCCGGAGGGTCGACTACCTTGTTGTGGGCCTCGATCATGAACCGGGGGTGCATGTCGTAGATATCGTCGATCTCCAGCCAGTGAGCGGCCGGCAGGATGATATCGGCGGCTTCGCACATGGGGCCCATGAACAGGTCGCAGTGGACCATAAACTCGACCTTCTCGATGGCCTCCACCACTTCTTTTGTGTTCGCCATATGAACGATCTGCTGTCCGCCCACGCTGAACCAAACCTTGATGGGCGCTTCTCCCGCGATGACCTTCTTGACCAAAGTGTCCGGGTTGCAGGTCCGCGCCGCGCCCATCTTGTACTTGTCGATGCCGATCACGTGGCTGCGCATCTCGTCGGTGTACGGGAGCTCGAGGAATACGTCCTCGATCAGGCCGGTCTCCGGAAGCACCCAGCTGATCATGCTGCCCGGCCGCTCAATATTGCCGGCCAGACCCATCAGGCAGGTGATAGCCCTGAGCGTGTGGCCGCAGTTGGCCTGGCGCTCCAGGGAGCTACCCACCTGGATGCAGCCGGGAGTGTCAATAGCCCACATCCGCGCAGCCTCGATGACCTGCTCCTTGGGTATCCAGCAGATCTCTGAGACCTTCTCGGGCGTGAACTCCTTGACCCGTTCACGGAGCTCATCAAAGCCGAAGGTCCAGTTGTCGACGAACTCCTTGTCCCAGAGTTCTTCTTCGATGATGACATTCATCATGCCCATGGCCAGAGCACAGTCCGTGCCCGGACGGGGCTGGATCCACAGGGTGGCCCGAGTCGCGTACGCGCTGGCCCGTGGGTCGATGACGATGAAGTTCTTGCAGTAATCGAGCGATTTCATGAACCAGTAGCACATCTCGGAGTCGGCGCTACTGATCTCCAATTGTTTGGCCCAGACGATGTTGGTCTTGGGAAATTCGCCGCCCCAGCCATGGTAGTCGCAGTAGAGCCGGCCGTAGCCTGTCACCAGTCCATAGAGGCCGAGCCGAGGGCTGTGACAGACGTAGCCTGGGGTGATGATGTTGGCGGTTCCCAGCGAGCGTGCCAGGCGGTGGGTGTAGCGGTTGTAACCGCGGCCCGTGCCCTGGGAGATGGCGACGGTATGGGCGCCGTAGTTGTCTATGGCATCCCGCATCTTGGCCTCGATGGTATCAAGCGCCTCGTCCCAGGAGATCCGCTTCCACTTGCCGGTGCCTTTCTTACCCACCTGCTTCATGGGGTATTTGAGGCGGTAGGGGTTGTCGACATGCTGGATGCTCGACAGGCCCTTGGAGCACATGGTGCCGCCGGTTAGGGAGTTGGGGTTGCCTTCGATGTGTACGATGACCCCGTCTTCCTTCGTCACCTTGACGCCACACCCGCCGTGGCAACTCTTGCATGTCGAATAAATGACTTCTCTATTTGCCATCAGTGTCTCCTCAACGCAGACTTGCGACTAGTAGGCGCGGCCTTTGGGCAGGATTGGTCTGTAGATGCCGACCTTGAGCACCCCGTACTTGAGCGAGAAGGCTCCGATCGTATGGCAGATGATCGCGAAGACGAGCAGTCCTGTTGACGCCTCTTCTCCCGTGAAATAGCTGACGACGGAGACCACCAACGGTACGATGATGCCCAGCAGTACTATGCCCAGCCAGAAGACCCAGGCCACGCGCCCGCGGACCAGTTCTTTCACCGATAATTCGGCCGTGGCCGACTGGTAATTCGCGTTGACCAAGTACATGATGATCAGCAGGGCGTTGACGATCAGCAAGATGCGCGTGGCCGACTCTGCGGTAGGGATGACATCCTCGCCAGTGACCATCCCGACTCCCATGATGAGCGCCAATCCGTCCGCCACTCCCATGAGTAGGAACACGATCGGCAACAGTCCTGTGTTCCAGAAGGGAACGCTTTTGCAGTAGCTCATGGCGAATCCGCAATACACGGCGGTCATCACGCCGAAGATGCCGGCCAGAACCATGAAGACGTAGTTGGCCGCCCACACGCCGGAACTATCGGCCACATCGTAGGCGATGAGACCCTGCAGGATGAGTTGAATGGCCCCGAAGACCAAGAAGATCATGGTCATCACGATACCGCGGGCGAACCATGAGGTCCGCCACGCCTTACTGAATGGTGGGAAGGCCCTCCAGAAGCGGTACCACTTTCCAAGGTAGAAGGCGTGCAATGGCAACTTGAAGATCGCGATGCCGATCCAGCCGAGGATGCCTGCCCAGAAGGCTGTGACGGCGAATTCCTCCCGAAGGGCAAAGAAGATGGACACCAAGTAGAGGCCGGTGCCGAGGGCCGAGAAGACCTCAGCCCACCAAACCAGCAATCCTTTCCCAGAGATCCACTCGGTCTGAGCCATGGGCTTGATCATCCACTCGTGGGTGACCATCCATTGACGGGCTGTCCGTGCGTTCATATAAGCACTCCCCTACCTAGTCCGCATTCTTCTTGGCAAGTTTCTCTTTGGATGGAGCGTAAACGGAGCTCAGATGCTGGATGTGGCTGCCGGTCTGCGCTTCGATAGGCGCCTTGTTGGACGGCGCGCCTCCCAGCTTGTAGTCGATGTAGTAGACGGAGGGCTCTGTGCCGTATTCGTCGTGGAGTACAAACCCGTTCTTCTCCCGGATCAGCTTGGAAACGTTGCTATTCGGATCGTCCAGATCGCCGAAGGTCAGAGCCCGGGCCTGGCAGATGTTCACACAAGCGGGGGTGGCTTCACGGTCGATTCCCGGTTTCAGTCCTTTGGCCAACCCGGCGTCAATGCGCTCCATGCAGAAGTTGCATTTCTCCGTGGTGCCTACCTGATGAGGGTAGATCTGCTTTCCCTTCTTCTCGAACCCGGTCTTGGCGTGCTCGGGGAAGTAATTGGGGTTGCGCTTGCGCGATAGATAGGTGCGGTTCTGATACGGGCAGGCGATGACGCAGTACCGGCAGCCGAAGCATTTGTTTGAGTCGATGGCTACGATGCCGTCCTCACGTTTGTATGAAGCCTCGGTAGGGCAGACCTCGACGCAAGGCGCCTCTTTGCACTGGTTGCAGCGGACCGGGTACGTGGAAACGTCGACGCTGAAGCCGTCATCGGTTTCAAGAGCTATCAGCCGCGGCCAGGTCATGCGCAACGGGAGGAAGTGCTCGATCCGGCACGCGGCGATACACCCGTGGCATCGGGTGCACTTCGCAAGGTTGATGACCATACCCCATCTCATGAGTCAGTACTCCCTTCGTTGCAGCCAGACCGTTCACGTGCTGTCATCAGACACCCCCTTTGCTTATGCCGGTGTCCAGCGCCAAACACCACAGGCGATTCGCTACGCCGGCGCCGACCAAGACGGACGATGGTTACGATATCTCAATATTGTTGAGTAATATGGCCGATATCGTAGACTAGGAATGGGCGATTTGCAAGGTAAAAGTGCTGCGTGGCGACTGTGGTCCGAGCCTCACGGGCGGCGCGGGCTTCTTGGGCGCCACCCCTTTGCGGTGGCGGTCGTCGGGCGTAGACTTCGTATATGAGCAAATCACCGGAGATAGGTATAAAACGGTGACAGCTGAAGCGGATACCATCTCAGTCAGCGTCCAGTTCCATCCTCTTTTGCGTGCGTACTTGCCGCGCCCGGACGACAAGGGTCCCCGCACTGTGTCTGCCCCGGTGAACACGACCATCGGTGAGATAGTGCGCCTCTTCTGGGGGCTTCCCTCTGATATCCAGGTATTTGCGGTAGTCAATGGCCGATCGAGGACTCTCTCGACCGTGCTGAATGACGGCGACACGGTGAGCGTCTTCCTGGCCGTGGCCGGCGGGTAGCCACTGATCTCAGGTCGGCGAATTGCGTCGCCGGAGGGCCTAACTGTGAAATCCCTAGTCTATATCGCGGTATACTGATACCAGCAACAACCCCCAAATGCCTCCGGAACAACTAGCGTAGGGAGCAGGCGCGTGGAACTAGATGACGTCAAGAAAGTAGCGATCTATGGTGCGGGCACCATGGGGCCCGGCTTGGCCCAAGTGTTTGCCTCTGCCGGATATGACGTGACCATGTATTCGCGCAAGCAGGAGACTCTTGAGAAGGCCATGAGGGTCACGAAGGCAAATCTGGACACTTTTGTCGAACAAGGGTTGACCTCCAAAGATGCAGTTCCCACTATCCTCGCGCGCATCAAGACTACCCAGTCGGTCGAAGAAGCGGCGGTAGACGCCGACTTCGTCATCGAGACCATCGCAGAGAAGTTGGATGCCAAGAACGCGCTGTACGTAGAACTCGATCGCCTCCTACCCGAAGAGACCATCATCACCAGTAACACCTCTTACCTCAACATCTATGAAGTGATGCCGGCGGCAAGGCTTCCGTATACGGTTATCGCCCACTGGTTCGCCCCCCCGCACATCGTCCCGTTGGTCGAGGTGGTCAAGGGCCCGGAGACCGCTCAGAAGACCGTAGATCTGATCGTGGAACTCCTCAAGACAGTGGAAAGAGTGCCTACCGTACTAGAGAAGTTCGTGCCCGGGTTCTGCATAAATCGTTTCCTGCGGATCATCGGTCGCGAGATCTTCTTCCTGCTAGATAACGGCTATATGACCGCTGAGCAGCTCGACCTGGCCGTCAAGGCCAGCATCATCCCTCGGGCGATGGTCCTGGGCTTCGTCCAACGGTATGACTTCACCGGCATCGATCTGAGCTATGGCAACCTGCAGAACCCCAACTTCATCGAGCCGCCCATCGACAACAATCCCCGCAGCCTTGCGGAACTGATGGAGAAGGGTGAACTTGGAGTCAAGAGCGGCAAGGGCTTCTTCGACTACAGTGACCGGCCCCTGGAGCAGGTCTTGAAGGAACGCGATGCCGCTCTCATCAGAGTGTTCGAGGACGTCAAGGACCTCATCTACAAGCGCATATAGTGGGTAGAGACAGAACAGGAGCAAGATCATGAAGCTACCAGCCGGCAAGGTGATCGTGACGGCGGCGCTCGACGGAGCGATGGTCACGAAAGAGATGAATCCCAACGTGCCGGAGCAGCCGGACGAACTCGCCCAGGCGGCGCTCGACTGCTACAACGCGGGGGCTGCCATCGTACATATCCACGCGCGTGACGAGCAGGGCAAGCCGACCGGGACCAAGGAGAAGTTCGAAGAGATCCTGGCTGCTGTTCGTGGCAAGTGCAAAGACATCATCATCCAGTTCTCAACGGGCGGCGGAGCCAATCTCACCATCGAGGAGCGGGTCCGGTGCTTGGACGCCCTCCCCGAATCCGCCTCTTTGAACATGGGCACCCTTATGCGCCAGACCGGGCCCTACGCCGGCCAGCCTTTTGCAAACCTGACCAAGGACATTGAAGCCTGGGCAACCAAGATGAGGGAACTCGGCATCAAGCCTGAGATGGAGTGCTACTCACAGAGCATGTACCGGGATGTCAACAACCTGATCAAGAAGAATCTGATCAATCCTCCGTACTACGTCAACATCGTACTGGGGATGCAGTACCAGGGCGCTATGGAGGCTACACCCGAAGCGCTGAACTCCATGATCGAGTTTCTTCCGCAGGAGTGCTACTTCAACTGTTGCGCTACTGCTGCCGCACAGTTGCCCATCACGACAATGTCGATGATCAGGGGCGGCGCGATCCGCGTCGGGCTGGAGGACAACATCTATTACTCTCGAGGCGTCTTGGCCGAGAGCAACGCACAGTTGGTGGAGCGTTCGGTGCGCATCGCCCGCGAACTCAATATCGAGCCGGTCTCTCCCGACGAAGCCCGGGAGATCCTGGGCATAGACAAACGCTGAGACCCCGGCTCACACACGCAGGCCGATGGGGAGCTTTGGACCGCGAAAGGATGGTGGCTGGATCATGGATGACCTGTTCTCCCTGAAGGGTAAGAACACCGTGGTGGTGGGCGGAGCCGGTGGCATCGGCCGGGGCCTCGCGAAGGGGTTCGTACAGTATGGGGCCCAGGTGGCCATCGCCGATATCAACGAAGCTTCGCTGGAGACAGCTGCGCAGGAGATCGAGGAGGCCACCGGCCAGAAGGTCTTGACCTATACGGTCGACACCGGAGAAGAGGGCAACGTGCAGGACCTGGTGGCGAGGGCTGTCGCCGACTTGGGCCGCGTTCACGTGCTCGTCAACGCGCAGGGTTTCAACACCAAGGCCCCGGCGACGGAGTTCCCGCTGGCCGACTGGGACAAGTTGTTCAATGTGAACGTCCGTGGCGTCATGCTTTGCTGCAAGCATTTCGCGGCGCACATGGCCGAGCAGGGGGGCGGTAAGATCATCAACCTGTCCTCCATCCGAGGCGCACGTGCAGCTCTGGGCGGCAATCTGGCATATTGCGCCAGCAAGGGTGCCGTGAACATGATCACGAAGCAGCTGGCGGTTGAACTGGCTTCCCGGAAAGTCTTGGTCAACGCCATCGCTCCGATCATCACTATCACCCCCATGACTGAGGAGCGGGTTAGGCGGGAGGCCGACCGGTATGAGAAGATGTTGGTCAACGTTCCCATGGGACGCATGGGTACCGTGGCCGATCTCGTGGGGCCGGCAGTTTTTCTGGCCTCACCGGCTGCCGACTTCGTGACCGGGACGATTCTCTACCCCGACGGCGGTACCATGTCATTCGTGTAGTTGCGGAACGCCCCCGGGGGTGGGGTTGATTATGGCTGAACCAGCGGAGACGAAGGAAGGCGTGAAGTCCGCGAACGGTGGAGACGGCGCATTCATGGTGCGGGCGCTGGCGAAGGGCCTCACCATCCTGGGTCTCTTCGATGCCGAGAATCGCGAATGGACGCTGGACGAGATCGCCAAGGCAACGGGTCTCCCCAGAATGACCGCCTACCGGATGATCCGGACCATGGAATCCGCACGGTATCTAGTGCGGGATCCGGTCACCAATCGCTATCATTTGGGACCCGCTCTGCTTGCGACTATGTATCTGTCCGGGGGCTACTCCGAGCTCGCCGGGATAGTCCGCCCCTATCTGGTGGATCTTGCCGACACCACCGGAGAGGCCGCGACCTTGGCCATAGAGTACGATGGGGTGGCGGTAAGCGTAGACATGGTGGACACCCCTCGTCCTCTCAGGCGGGAAGTGGCTCTTGGCCGTATCATCGGTGACACCGCCAGCGCGAACGGCAAGATTTTTGCCGCCTTCAAGACCGGTGAGGAGAGGGAAGAGATCCTTTCCGCACCCCATCCGCAACTCACAGAACACACCATAACCGACCCAAAGGCGCTCGCGGAAGAGTTGGACCGCGTGGTGCGCGATGAAGTGGCTTTCGATATCGAGGAGCGAAACATCGGCACGTGTGCCGTAGCGGCTCCGGTGCGCGATCAGGTGGGCAAGGTCATAGCCGCGCTTTGTGTGATCGTGCCCACCGGGCGTTTCGGCTCTGAGGAGAGAGTGGCGTATGCGGAGGCCGTCAAGGCTTCAGCCGCCTCTCTCTCCGCGTTTCTGGGGTATTCCAAGCGGGACTGACGGCCTTGTGCCCGTAGGCCCCGGAGACCCCTCGGCCCTCGCATCTGTCCCGCAGCTCGTTAGAACAGGAGAACGTGATGATCGTCGGTGTGCCGAGGGAGATCAAGACCCACGAGTATCGGGTGGCCATCGTGCCGGCCGGCGTGCAGAGCCTGGTGGCCGATGGACACACCGTGCTGGTGGAGCGGTCCGCCGGCGAAGGGTCGGGCATCTCCGACGCGGAATTCACGAAGGCCGGTGCCCAGATACGGCCGGGGGCGGAGGACCTTTTCGCTGAAGCGGATATGATCGTCAAAGTGAAGGAGCCTTTGGAGCAGGAGTATCCACTCCTTCGTGAGGGCCAGATACTCTTCACCTACCTGCATCTTGCTCCCAACCAGGCTCTTACGGCTGCGCTTCTCGAACAGGGGATCGTCGGCATAGCATATGAGACGGTGCAGGTCGAGAACGGGTCGCTTCCGCTGCTCATCCCTATGAGTGAAGTGGCCGGCAGGTTGTCCATACAGGTGGGAGCTCACTACCTGGAGAAGGCGAACGGGGGCTCGGGGGTGCTTCTTGCCGGTGTCCCGGGTACTCCGTCGGCTCAGGTGACCATTCTGGGGGGAGGCGTCGTGGGTACCAACGCTGCCAAGATCGCTCTTGGCATGGGCGCCAACGTCACCATTCTCGACGTGAATATGGATCGGCTCCGTTACTTGGCCGACTTCCTACCGGGCCGGCTCACCGTGCTCGCCTCCAACGATTACAACGTGAAGCGGGCGGTGATTGAGGCCGACCTGGTGGTGGGTGCTCTTCTTGTCGCGGGAACGAAGACGAAGAAGGTCGTGACCCGGGAAATGATGGCCAACATGCGGGACGGCTCCGTGGTTATGGATGTCGCCATCGATCAGGGCGGCTGTGTGGAGGGGGCGGTTCCAACCACCCTAGACGACCCGGTTTACAGCCTTGAAGGAGTGAACTTGTGCTGTGTGTCCAATTTGCCCGCGACTGTTTCGCGCACCTCCACCTTTGCTCTTACCAACGCCACCTTCCCCTATGTCTCCAGGTTGGCCAACCTGGGCTATAAGGAAGCCATGGCGTCCGATCCGGCTCTGTTTAAGGGGCTGAATGTCTACCGGGGAAAGCTGGTCTGCCGGGCGGTGGCTGAGGGAGTGGGGATAGCCTACACGACCTGCACCGTCGCCGACCTCTAGGGCCCCCATGGGTGCGGGCCGCTACCGGCGAAGGACGGAAAGGGACGCTTGAGTGTCGATCAAGTACAGGATCTTTCTCCACAGCTACCTTGGCTTCAATAGCAACTCCACCCTTTTCTACGGGGAGCGGGATGCCATTCTGATCGACACATCCCAGCTGCTGAGCGATGCCCACAGGATGGTCGCCGAGATGATCCCGCTGAGGAAGAACCTGACACACATATATGTGTCGCACTTCCACCCTGACCACCACTTCGGACTCGCGGTTCTCACTGCGGCTTTTCCGCGGGCGAAGGTCGTGGCTCTGCCGAGTGTGGTCAAAGACGTGGTCTTCACCTCCAGTGACAAGGTGGACATGTGGGCCATCGATCGCTTCGGTCCTGATATACCGGATAGGACCACTATCCCCAGGCCGATGCAGGAGCCCCGTCTTGAGCTGGAGGGACACGAGTTGCTGTTCTCCGACGGATGGGAAGGCGACAGCGTGAACAACTCCGTCGTCTGGGTGCCCTCGATCGGTGTCGTTTGTGCAACCGATGTGGCTTTTCACGACTGCAACTTGTGGCCTATCGAGAGCAACGTTGAGCGGCGGATCAGATGGCGCAAGGACATTAGGAGACTCATGGACTTCGATCCGCGCATCGTCATCCCCGGCCATCATGACGAGGCGAAGCTGGCGGTGCTCGAGGAGGTGCAAGAAGACCCCTCCCGCTCCTACACAGACTGTGTTGATTGGTCGGTCGAGTATCTCGACGTTTATGAGGATGCTTACAACCACGCGAAAGACGGTGCCGATCTGGTCGATCGGATGAACAAGTACTACGGTGACGTCAAGGCGGAGGACTTCGCTCTCCACTGGCAGGCGAGGCTCTTGTTCCCACGTAGTTGCCCGGATTGGTTCACCCCTTTGCCGGGCGAGCCCGGTAGAATCTTCCTAAACCCAGCCGGCGGATACGACGGTGATCCGCCCAGAGAATAGGGGGCTTGAACATGCAGCTCGAAGGCAAGGTAGCGCTTATCACAGGTGGTGGGACGGGCATCGGTGCCGCGGTCACCGAACGGTTCGTGGCCGAAGGTGCGAAGGTGTGCATCACCGGCCGGCGGCGGGAGAAGCTGGAGGAGGTCCAGAAGTCACTGCCGGCCGGTAGCGTGAGCTTGTTTGCCGGAGATGTCTCCGGAGAGGGGAACGCGCCGCGGATGGTAGATACCGCTCTCAAGTTCACAGGGAAGCTGGACATTCTGGTCAACAACGCAGCAATCGAGATCAACAAACCCGTTGTCGACATGGATCCGGCCGACTGGCGTCAGATGCTCGAGGTGAATCTGACCGGACCTTTCCTGATGATGCAGGCGGTCATCCCCCGAATGATTGAAGGAGGCGGTGGGTCGATAATTAACGTGTCCTCCCTGGCAGGGGTAGTAGCAGTGCCCGGCGGGCCGGCCTACTGTACGACCAAAGCCGGTCTGATCCACTTCAGCAAGCAGGTAGCGCTGGACTACGGCAAGCAGAACGTCCGCTGCAACGCGGTGTGTCCGGGTCCCGTGCGCACGAGCATGCTCGAGTCGAACTTCAAGCCGATGGCCGAGGTGCTTCGGACCGACATGGACGGCGTCTTCGAGAAGATGGGCACCCATGTACCCATCGGATATGCCGCTAGGCCTGCCGATGTGACCGGCTTGTTTGTGTTCCTGGCGAGCGACGATTCGAAGTTCATGACGGGCTCGACCCTTCTCATCGACGGCGGTGTTCACTTTGTCGATTCGTTCGCGGCCGCCATCGGTCAGTACGGTGCCAGTTGGGCGTAGGCCGCGGCCGACAGACGGACGACAGCATCGCTTCCGTATCCGCTGTCTCCGGGTGACCGGCAGGTCGGGCTCTAGACGCTGAGACGATCCAGCTGGTCTGCGACGTTGACCAGACCAAGCTCTGTGAGTACCTCTCTTGTGGGGATGCCTGTGCCGGGATCCCAACGCATGAGCCGGTAGTACTCGCCGAGGAGATGCTGCATGGTCTCTCTTGATACGACTGTTCCCTCGTGGGGGCCGCCCGCTACCGGCTCCTCGTAGAAGCGGTCTGGTATGTCGTCGTGCTCCCTTCGGACTCCCGCTCGTACCAGAAACGCTCTCATCAAGTTGCACACGCGTTCTCCCTCTCGGACAAGCTGGTCGGCCGAGACCGGCTCGCCTCGATACGCCGAGAGGAGCTTCGCGTAGTGCGTGGGGCCGAGGGCGCAGAAGTAATTGGCTGAGTAGAGACAGAGGCCCAGCGAGTCGAAGAGGGGGGTCAGCTTGGACTGCCAGGCCGCGGTGGCCGCCTTGCCCTTAGGGTTGAGGGGATGGAGGCTCTCTGGGTCCAGGGGATCGCCGAATATCTGTCGCTTGGCGTCCTCGGTCATGTCGAGGGAATCCACGAAGTACTGCATGCGCTCCTCATCCTCCGCCTCTTTGGGACCGGTGGCTCTGTACACTTCCTCGAGCGCGAATCCCCGGGTGGTCAGAGCGTCGTCTCCACCCCGCGGGTTGATCATCAGGCCGAGGGTATCTTTGAGATTCCCCCCACGGGGCTCAACGGCCATGAGCTCCACACCTTTGGTGGTCATCGAGTACTTCTTGGCGCCTTGGCCGATCTCACGCGCGAGGTACACGCCGCCCTCGGCGAGGACGTCACCAAGACCTTCGCGGTGGGCTATCTTCCGGATCAGCTCAAGCGTCGTCGCTTCGTTTCCCCACGACAGGTCCAACCCGTCGCACTGTTCTCGGGTGAGCAGCCCTCTCTCGTAGAGCTCCATAGCGAAGGGGATGGGTATCCCGGGTGCGTCGAGCCCATATCTCTGGCAGAGTTCGTGGCATTTGAACATGGCCGGGTAGCTTCTGAGTTGGCAGGCCGTACCCCAGGTCGGGATGTAGCAGTAGCCGCCCACCTTGGTCCCCGCATAGGGGCCGTCCTTGATATCCGCGGCGACTTGGCAGCCGAAGTACTTCTCGAGCACGCAGTGGTAGCCGAAATGATCGCCCAAGACGAGATGCTGCTGTGCCGTCTCACGGGTCCTAAGGATGTCGCTACCCTCAGGGAGGATCGTGGACTGGTAGTTCTTACTCTGGAACATCCCGCAGCTCGCCATCCGCTGAAAGTCCTCGTAATAGACCCCGATCGGTCTCTCGTCGTGAGGATCTCCGGCCGCCCGGTCGACGATGCGCTGCGTCGATTCTTTAACAGCACTTCGGAAGGCATCTGGATCCGCTACCCGTACCTCGCCGGTCCCTCTGACGACTATCGCCTTCAACCGCTTGGCTCCCATGACGCACCCGGCGTTACTCCGGCTGGGAGAGTGATTGTAGTCGGCGACCGGACAGGCGTACTTGACCAGGTTCTCGCCGGCTTGACCGATGGCCAGCACGCTGATGTCATCACCCAGTTCGCTCTTGAGAGCGTCCTCAGTCTCCCAGGCATCTTTGCCCCACAGGTGCGAAGCATCCTGGAGTTCCACACGGTCGTCGTCTATCAGAACATACGATGGGGTCTTTGCCGATCCAGTCACGCGAAGAGCCAGATACCCAGCCTTGCGCAAGCGGGGTCCCCACGAGCCTCCGAAGTTCCCTACGCCCATGAGTCCGTTCAACGGCGACACCGTGGCCACGGAAGTGCGCCCGTTCGTGGGGGCCGAGGTGCCGGAGAGGGGCCCCGCTGCCACCACGAGGATATTGTCGGGGCCCAGCGCATCCGTCCCCGGATCGACCGCATCGTAGACATACTTGACTGCCAGGCCGAGGCCGCCGAGGTAGTCGCGGAGGAGTTCCTCTTCTATGTCTACGATGCTGGTCTCAGCTTCGCTGAGTCTTACGTCGATCAGTCGGTCTCTCATGAGTCCTCCCGGCGGCCTTTCCACTAGTTGTCACCCTTGCCGTGCGTCGGCTCTTCGACCAGACATTACCAGACTGTGCTGAAAGAACGGACCCCCGCCGAGTGTCGGCGCGGGGGTCCGTTCGTCTGCCCTAGGGCAATGAGCCGCACGTTCTCCGTGTGGCTCTCTATTTGGTGAGTGCGATATCTCCCAGGTTCACGTCCTTCTCGGTGTTGATCTCCTCGAGCGTCTTCGGCGCGAATCCATCGGCCGAGATCTCCAGCTTGTACGTATCTCCCTCGGCCAACCCCTCGAACCAGAAGTCCCCGAAACCGTCGGTGGTGACGCTCCAATTGCCGCCGTTGCCGTCGGTCAGAGCACAGGCCGCGCCTTCGACGATCTCCTTGGTGATGGGATCGTACACAGTACCGCCGATGAACTTCTTCGGGATGTTGAGGTAGTACACCCGCGGCTTGGCACCCAGTTCCGGCTTCAGGACTTCTGCCTCGGCGATCTCGGCGGCGAAATCGCCCTCTTCGCCGAACTTCAGGGCCTCGGTGGGGCAGGCGTCCACACACCGGGGGACCGTCCATTCGCCGCCATCGAGGAGGTGAGCGCACCCGGTGCACTTCTGCGCCAGGTTGAGATCGTCATTGAAGTAGATGGCGCCATAGGGGCAGACGTCGACGCAAAGCCGGCACCCGGTGCACTTCAGCGAATCGATGATGACGAGTCCATCTTCCCGCTTGTAGATGGCTCCCTCGATCGGGCAGGGGGGAATGCACGGAGCTTCGTCGCAGTGCATGCATGGATTGGCGATGTAGTGCATCTTGACTTTGGGCACGGTGCCGCGAATGTGCTCGTCGAGCCTCATCCAGAACTGACCGGTGTCAGGCTGGGGCTTCGCGATCGGGGACCAATCGTTGCCGACGTGCTCGTCTTTGCAGACGAACTGGCAGGCGTAGCAACCCACGCACAGGTTGACGTCCATAACGAAGACCTTCATTTGTCGCCCTCCTCGATCCAAGCGTCGAAGCGTAACCCGGCACCGGGGTCGTACTTCCTCGCGAAGGCCTCGGGGTAGTCCCTGCGCCACTCTTCCCATTCTTCGTTCTTGACCTTCTGCACATCGACCAAGTAGCCGCTTGTAGCTTGACCGACCGCGTTCTTGGACGTGATCCCGTTCGGTGCGATGGTGTTGATCGCTCCACCACGGCAGACCTTACCGGGGACCAACGGGTCATGTCGGGAGCCATGGTCGACGTACACAACGCCGGGCTTTATCCTCTCCCAGACGCGTGCTCCCACGAGCACGATACCGCGCTCGTTAAAGATCTTGACCACGTCGCCGTCCTTGATGCCCCGAGGTTCCGCGTCGACGGGATTGATCCAGATAGGCTCGTACTTGTAGCCGTCGAATCCGAGCACCTTTCCTGTCGGGGTCTCACGTGCCCAACTGTTGTCGTCGCCCTGCGCATGTGTGCGCCAGCGCGGGTGATTCGAGACCAGGAGTAGCGGGAACATGGCCGCACGCTCGCTGGACAGGGCCTCGTCGTGGGTCTCGCCCTTCTCGATCCATTTCGGGAAGGGAGGACGCTCTTTATCATCGGGGAAGTGCTGGGCCAACCGCTCGGAATAGAACTCCAGAAGGCCGCTCGGGGTCTTCAAGGGGTTGTTCTTGGGGTCTATATAGAACTTGCGGAACCCCGGCGAGTCTTCCTCCCAATCAGTCGCCGTCTTGTACACGTAGGTCTTCTTCTCGTAGAAGTCCTCCCACGTGGTGAGGTTGTCGAGGTGCATGCTATCGAAGACCAGTTTCTGAAGGTCGAGCGTGGTCATACCCGTGGTAAATTCGTCGTAGAGTCCCAACTTCTCGGCGATAGCCGCCACGATCTCGTAGTCGCTCTTGGACTCACCGATCGGTCGAATAGACTGCTCCTGGATGGAGACGCTGGCGAAATGTGGTCCCTGACGGGTGGTGGTGACGATATCCTCGACCTCGAGAGTCGTGTTGGCCGGAAGGATGATGTCGGCATAGAGACAGTCGTTCTCCAACCACGGATGCTGGGCAACAACGCATTCGATGCTGGGGTCTTTCATGGCTTCTATCGTCCAGTTGCCGTGGTTCCAGCAGGTGATGCGGCAGGGAGTGTCTGTCCAGATCATGTGGATCCGTACCCCGCCCTTATCCTTGGAAATGGGGTACGTGTACCGATCGAACTGCTCCTCAGTGGGGCTCTCCTGGCCGCCGGCGCCGTGGAAGACCAAAGGCGGCTTCAGGATGGCGTCCTGGATGAGGGTCTTGGGGATGAGCTGTGGACCCCAGGAGTGGACCGTGGTCCAGCAGGGCTTGGTGAGCCGCTCGGGCAGTTCGGGATTGAAGAAGCGGATACTGCCCAAGCCCTCCGCTCGTGGCATGCCGAAATAGGTCATCTGGCATTGATGGACTCCGGGCTTACCCAGTCCCTGCATCCCGAGCAGGATGCACTCCAGCCGCCCCGGTTCGTGCGAGTACGGACCGCGGAACGCCGAGCCCCCGAAGTAGTGGATGATGGAGGTGGTGTTCTTGGCGAACTGCCTGGCAAGGGCCTTGATGGTCCACTCCGGTACGCCGCACTTGGGCGCAGCCCATTCAGGAGTCTTGGGGATGCCCTCCTCGTCCTCGCCGAGGACGTAGGCGGCCACCTTGTCCATACCCACAGCGTGAGCGGCGACATACTCCTTGTCCCAGGTGTCCTCAGTCAGCCACACATAGATGATGGCCAACTGTAGCGCGGCGTCGGTGTTCGGCAGCACGGGGATCCATTTGTCGGCGTGCACCGCCGCAGCGTAGTTGAGGTCCGGGCAGATGTAGATCTGTTTGATGCCTGCTCGGGTCCAGAACTGCGAGATACGGCTGGCGTACTGGCCCGTGAAGCCCCAGGGCGTGGTCTCCTCATCGCATCCCCACTTAAGGACCAGGTCGGCATGCTCAGAGATGTCCTTGATGAGGTTTGCTGCGGGGGACATCATGCCTTGGAAGCCTTGACCCCATACATGCTTGGCCCCCCAGTACCAGCCCTCCCAGCTATCCGGATTGCGGACCTGCTGGGTGAAGCCTCCCATCATGTCGAGCAATCGGGCCTGGTGGCCATGAGGAGTATGGATGGTCTTGCATTCCCCGTGACCGTCCCCCTGAGCAAGGATGGCGAGGGGCCCGTACTCCTTGTGGACCCGCCGTATCTCAGAGGCGATGATGTCGGTGGCTTCGTCCCAGGAGATCCTCTTGTACTTGCTCTTGCCCCGATTCTGTGTGTTGCGTTCTCCATCGGGGTCCCAGTCGACCCGCTTCATGGGGAACTTGATGCGGTTAGGTGAGAACGTCCTCTTCTTATAGGCGAGAGAGAAGGGAGCAGGAAGGGCCTTGGGTAGAGGCTGTAAGGTCTCGCCGTTACGCTCGATCTTCCATGGTCTGAGTGATTGGAAATCGTATTTCCAGTCGTACTTGAGAGGCCTGATCCGAACGGCCTTGCCGTCCTTCACGTCGACGAAGCATTCCCCCCCGCCTCCGAGCAGACCACCCATCGCTAGGTTCTTGATGGTGACCTTGTCGACACTTACGTCGACCTTCTTGCGTTCCTCGTCTGCCATCGCACTCTTCGTCCTTTCAATCCGTGGTTGCCGTGACCGTGATTATCGGGACGCCTGCGCTTCCACTCACCTCCCCATACTAGTACGTAGGTTCTCTCGGGTTCCATCCCAGGTAGGCAGAGAACGAAGCAGCGGCTGCCTTGACAGCCTCGGTGCAACGGGCGCTCTCGGCCGGTCCGAAGCGACCCGTCGGTACTACTACAGAAATGGTAGCCGCGATGGCTCCGAACTGGTCGCGGACAGGAGCGCCGACTGCGCAAAGCCCCATGTAGCGGCCCTCGATGTCGTAGGCCACGCCCTCTCTCGCCACCTGTTCCAGTTCGGCGGCCAGCACGTCGCGGTCCGTGATCGTGTGTGGGGTCTCTTTGGGAATGGGCCTAGCCAGGATGGCCTCTCTATCCTGGGGAGACTTGAAGGCGGCGAAGATCTTTCCATGGACGGTCGCTATATCGCCCAGGATGCGTCCGGGTGCGGTTCGGCGCTTAAACGGACGAGAGGTGTTTATGATGTCGACGCAGACAGGAAACCCGTCGACCTCCACAGCCAGGGTGACCGACTCGCCGGTCTCTTCAACCAGCGCTCGGAGGAAGGGCCTTGCCGAGTCGATGAAAGCCGATTGATCGTCGGCGACATAGCACAAAGCCAGTGCAGCCGGTCCCAAACGATAACGGTTGCTCGCGGGGTCGCGGACAAGAAAGGCCATGGATTCAAGGGTTCGCACCATCCGGTAGGCAGTCATGCGAACCAGACCGGTCTGCTCGGCTATCTCATCGACCGTCCATTCGCGGTGGTCCACATCGAACAGTCCGAGAACCAGCAGCCCGCGAGTCAGCGCTCTAACCGAGAGGGGATCAGTCTCTCGCGATCCGTTGCTCTCCGACATCCTTCCCCCATTGGCGTATGCTGAGCGTGGAGCCGAGCGTCTGTCTTGCAAATCAGTTGTACCTACTCTACGATACTAGCAGTATTACGGAATAATATCGAGATATCGTTTTATCCCCCAAATCACGACCATCTTTGGTCACATGGGAGCTGATGCTTGATGGCTGAAAAGGTGTTCTCGAGTTGCACGAACAGCGGACCGGTATCGGTCTACGTCAAGGACGGCAAGATCGTCCGCATCCGTCCCTTGGTCGTGGACGAGAAGGATTTCAAACCCTGGGTCATCGAAGCCGGTGACAAGAAGTATTCTCCTCCGAAGAAGGTCACTCTCTCTCCGTACATCCATGCCGAGCGGCGGCGGATCTACTCCGATGAGCGCATCAGGTACCCCATGAAACGCGTGGACTTCGATCCGAATGGTGAGCGGAACCCTCAGAATCGGGGCAAGTCTCGGTACGAGCGGATCTCGTGGGACGAAGCAGCCACGTTGGTCGCGAACGAGCTCACCCGCGTGAAGGAGACCTACGGCGGCTCGGCCATCAGCGGTATCACCTCCTCACACCATAACTGGGGCATCGTCGGCTACAAGATGGGCCCGTTCGCCCGGTTTCTCAACATGATGGAAGGGACCCCGGTGCTGGATAATCCCGACAGCTGGGAAGGGTGGCATTGGGGAGCGACTCACAGCTACGGCTTCTACTGGCGCCTCGGCATGCCCGAGCCGTACGACATGCTGGGTGACGCCCTGCAGAACGCGGAGATGATCATCTACTGGTCCAACGACCCGGACAGCACCCGGGGCACCTACTCGGGTCAGGACTCCGCTCTGTGGCGGCAGTGGCTGAAGGAGAAGGGCGTGAAGATGGTCTTCATCGACCCCTTCTACAACTACACCAACGCCGTGATGGGCGGCAAGTGGATCGTACCGCGCATGGGTACAGACACTGCCTTGGCCATGGCCATAGCCTTCGTGTGGATCACTGAAGACATATACAACAAGGACTATGTGGCGAACCGTACCATCGGTTTCGATGAGTTCAAGAAGTACGTGCTCGGCGAGATCGACGGCGTCCCTAAGACCCCCGAGTGGGCTGAGGAGGAGTGCGACGTTGACGCTCGTGTCATCCGCACCCTGGCCCGGGAGTGGGCCGCCAAACGCACCATCCTCTCCGGCGGCTCCCGCGGTGGAGAGGGAGGGGCCTGCCGGCAGGCCTACGCCACCGAGTGGGCCCGGATGATGGTCCTCCTGCAGGCCATGCAGGGGCTGGGTGCGCCGGGGCGTAGCATCTGGGGTACCACGATGGGAGCTCCCAACAACACCACGCATTGGGTGCCCGCCTATGGCGAGCCTCAAGGCCGGATATCGATGGCGACCAAAGTGGCCAAGTACGTTCCGACCAATCCCAACCCGCAGCGCCTATGGCGTCTCACGGTGCCTGAGGCTATCCTCGATCCGCCCGTGGAGTGGTACGGAGAGGGCTTCTGCGGGCAGAGTCTCGAGCAGCAGTTCAAGCACTTCGTCTATCCCGCCCCCGGTTGCTCGGAGATCAAGCTGTGGTACCGGTACGGCGGTTCCTTCATGGGGACGATGAGCGACACCACCAAGTGGGTGCGGATGTATCAGAGTCCGAAACTCGAGTTCGTGGTGAATCAGGATATCTGGTGGAATAGCGAGACCCGCATGGCCGACGTGATTCTGCCGGCCTGCACCAACTTCGAACGGGACGATCTGGGTGAGTGGGCCGCCGTCAACGGCTACACCTGGCACGCCAGCAGCGGCTGCAACTACCGCGTGGTCGTCCGCGAGCAGAAGTGCATCGAGCCCTTGTGGGAGTCGAAGTCCGACTACGAGATATTCGCCCTGATCTTCGAGAAAATGGGGATGCGGGATCTCTACACCGACGGTGGCAAGACCGACGTCGACTGGGTGAAGGGCTTCTTCGACGCTTGTGATCTGCCCAAGCTGGTCAGCTGGGAGGAGTTCAACGCGAAGGGCTACCACATCATCAACATCGAGGATGACTACAAGCCCACTCCGGGTCTGCGCTGGTTCTATGATGGGCGGCCCTGCGATACTCCGGACGTGGGCAATGCGAAGCGCCTCGATCCAGAGAAGTCGGGAGAGCTTGGGACCTTCAGCGGCAAGATCGAGTTCGTTTCGGAGAGCTTGAAGCAGTACTTTCCCGATGACGAAGAGCGCCCTGTGGCGCCGCGCTACATCCGAAGCTGGGAGGGGTACGGCACGCCCGGTCTGTACGAGAAGTACCCGTTGCAGCTTCTATCGCCGCATCCGCGCTTCAGCTTCCACTGCCATTACGACAAGCACACCGACTGGCTGAACGATATTTCCGTCCATCGCATCAAGAAGGACGGCCACCCCTGGTGGCCGGCGCGCATCAATCCGGAGGATGCTGCGGAGCGGGGCATCAACACCCACGACATCGTGCGGCTGTACAACGACCGGGCTTCTGTACTCTGTATCGCCGTGGTCACCGGGCGGGTGCGGCCCGGAGTGATACACAGCTATGCGTCCTCAGCTATGTATGACCCCCTACAGCCCGGTGAACCGGATTCTATAGACAGAGGCGGGTGCGTCTCCATGCTGACCCCGTCGCGGATGCTCTCGAAGAACGTACCGGGCATGACGCCGAATTCCTGCCTTATCGAGATCGAGAAATGGGAGGGCTGAGATCATGGCGCGTCTGAGCCTACTGATCGATGTGACCAAGTGTAGCGGGTGCCACAACTGTTTCTTGGCCTGCCGTGACGAGTTCTACGGTAACGACTACACCCCCTACTCCGCTCCCCAGCCTCTTGAGGGGCAGTTCTGGATGCAGATCAAGGAAGTCGAGCGGGGCACCTATCCAAAGCCGAAGTTGGACTACATACCGCTCCCTTGTTTGCACTGTGAGGAGGCGCCCTGCGTAGCGGCGGCTGCGGATGGGGCTGTGTACCGCCGCGCAGACGGAATCGTGATCATCGATCCCGAGAAGGCCAAAGGGCAGAAGGACATCGTGAATTCCTGCCCGTATCGGGTGATCTTCTGGAACAAGGAACTCGAGATCCCCCAGAAGTGCACTCTTTGCGCCCACCGGCTGGACGAAGGTGAGAAACAGCCCCGTTGCGTGGAAGCCTGCCCTACGGGTGCCCTTGTATTCGGCGATCTGGACGATCCGGAGAGTGAGATCGCGAAGCTCTCGGCCTCTCTGGATGTGGAGGTCTATCATCCCGAGTATGCTTCTCTGCCGACGGTCAAGTATGTCGGTATCCCCAAGCGCTTCATTGCGGGTGAGGTAGTACGTCGGGACGTTCCAGGCGAGTGTGCCGAGGGGGTGAAGGTCACGCTCGAAGGCGGTGGTGTCAGTTTGGAGACCCTGTCCGACAGCTACGGCGATTTCGAGTTCGACGGGTTGGAGAAGAACACCGATTATCGAGTGGGCGTCGAGTGCGATGGCTATGCGCCGATGATCATTGAGGTCTCCACGCAGACGGATGTCGATCTGGGGGAGATCGTTCTCGAACCGTTCGACTGATGCGGACGCGTCGGTGTGTGACCGATTGACTGTAGAAAGACTAGTGAAGAAAGAGGCCATGGAAGAAGTAGTAGTTGTAAGTGCGGTGAGAACAGCGGTTGGCAAACTAGGCGGCGGTCTGAGAGACGTCGAGCCGGAAGACCTGGCGGAGCTTGTCATCCGGGAGGCCATGGCACGGGCGGGTGTCGAGCCGGGCGAAGTCGATGAGGTGATCATGGGCCAGGCCAAACAGAGCGCCGATGCGGCCAACCTAGCCCGGGTAGCGGCGCTGAAAGCCGGTATACCGGTAGAGGTACCTGCCTACACCGTCATGCGTCAGTGCGGATCGGGTCTTCAGAGTGTGCATAACGCTGCTCAGGCCATCATGATCGGTGAAGCCGACATCGTTGTGGCCGGCGGTGTCGAGAGCATGAGCAAGGCTCCCTTTTACTTGAGGGATGCCCGCTATGGCTATCGCGCGGGTAACGGTCTGCTGCTTGACTCCAACACCGAGAGCCAGCCCAGGTCTCAGCCTTACGAAGTGTACGGCGATCTCACTATGGGGTTGACCGCGGAAAACCTGGCGGAGCGGTACGGCATCACCCGCGAAGAGTCGGATGCTTTCTCTTTGCAGAGTCAGGAGCGTGCATTCGCGGCCATCGAGTCGGGACGGTTCAAAGACGAGATCATCCCGGTGGAGATCAAACAGAAGAAGAGCACCGTGGTCTTCGACACCGATGAGCATCCGCGCAGAAGCACCCTAGAGGGCTTGGCCGCTCTGCCGCCTGCGTTCAAGAAGGGTGGTCAGGTGACTGCCGGGAACTCGTCCGGTCGTAACGATGGGGCGGCTTGTACCGTGGTCATGTCGGCCAAGGAAGCGGGCAGACGGGGCATCAAGCCGATGGTGGTGATTCGTGGCATGGGTGTGGCGGGAGTGTCGCCGGACATCATGGGCCTGGGACCGGCCCCCGCTTCGCGCCTCGCTCTTAAGCGGGCAGGTCTGACCTTTGACGATATGGGCCTCATAGAACTGAACGAGGCCTTTGCGGCGCAGTCTCTGTCGGTCATCAAGGAACTGAGCATCGGAGACCGCATGGACGTCCTCAATGTGAACGGGGGGGCCATCGCTCTCGGCCATCCGATCGGATGCTCGGGCGGCCGGGTTTTTACCACGCTGCTCTATGAGATGCAGAAGCGGGGCACGCGTTACGGTCTTGCCACGCTGTGCATCGCAGGCGGCCAAGGCATTGCCACGGTGGTGGAAGCAGCCAATTAGCCGACCAAACGGCTTCGTACATACGATTCCGCGGATTTGCGGCTCACGTTCTGTTGTGTGGCCGGCGCTCGATGGGGCGCGGGCCACACTCGCTCAAGTCTGCTGTCTCGACCTAAGGCGCGAGTGAGATAAGCGGGTTCTCAGCACTCAGGTAGTCGATCCGAGTGGCGCCGCCGCAGAAGCGTTGTATCAACTCCTCCACCTCGATACAGGCTGCCTCTACTTCGTCGCGGGTCACCGGGGGCAGCCCGTCGACGTTGAACTCGATGGCTGTGGTCTCCGGGAGGGTCAGCGTGTGATTGCCTTGGCGCCAAGTCCAGCGGCGCGTGAGTACGGTGTTGCCCTCCACGAAGACGACCTCGCCCGGAAGCGGATGCTCCAACTCCTCGGAGCCGAAGGCCACGAAGTCCTCATCACCGCTTGCGAAGCGCAGTTCAATATCACCGTTCAGAAGGTCGATGGCATGGGCTCCGGCCGGCAGCAGATGCCGCAGCGACATGACGTTGCCCAGGTCAACGAGAGCGCTGATGGAAGGCAACTGGTCTCCTCTCACCGCTCGACGGACCATGGCTTCCACCGAGGAGCGGAACTCGGAAGGCTTGGCTCCGAACGCGCGATATGCCTCGCGCCAAGACCTGATCCGTGATTGCTCGGCCACCTTGTCGGGGTCGACACGGGATCGTACCGACTCCTCCGCGTCGCGAAGCATCTGGACCAGGGCTGCCGGAGAGGGTCCGTTGGTTACCCCGTGGGCGATCACGACTCCACGCACATATCCGGGAAAACGCTCGAATATCTCTGGCCGGATGCTATAGCTGAAGTGTTCCATGGATGAGACCCACCTATGGTCGAAGTGCCGGACCCTGATTCTATCGGAAAAGCGACCGCCAGGCAGCGGGGTGACTGTGAGCTGGATAGGCTCGAGTGAGTATCGCCATGTGGTTCACACTCCGGCGCCTTGTACCGGGGGATTCGTGTGCGTTAGGCTGTTGTAGCATGTTTCGAGTCACATGGCCGGCGATCCTGAGGCCCGATCGAGCAGCGCGGACACGACTGACGATTCTGGCCCGGGCGGACAAGGAGAAGGTGGATGCGAATCGACGTACCCTGGGGCACGGGGACGACCTCTGTTGAGTTGGATGCCGAACGGGTCACGGGCGTATTGGGGGCGAATGTCGCGACGGCCGACGATCCCGAGGAGATCTTGCGAGTGGCCATCTCGCGGCCGGAAAGTGATATGCGGAGCTTCCTGGCTCGGGCGGCCTCTCCCCTTGTTGTGGTGGTCAACGACGCGACCCGCCCTACGCCGTCGGCCGACGTTCTTCGCGTATTACGCGCCGATCTTGAGGAGTGGCTTGAACCCCCGGGTAGGGAGTTGGCCTTCGTCATAGCCACCGGGACTCATCGAGCCGCACTCCCTGAGGAGATCGATCGCATCTTTGGCAAAGAGTTCGTCGATGCCCACGCCGGACGGATCTTCTCGCACGATTCCAAGGACAAGACACGGTTGGTGCATCTGGGGCCGACAAAGCGCGGGGTCCAGGTGTGGGTGAACCGGCTCCTGGCGGATGCCCGCAGCGTGCTGCTCATCAACTCCGTGGAGCCGCACTACTTCGCGGGTTACACGGGGGGACGTAAGTCGCTCTTTCCGGGATTGGCCGGCTATGAGACAGTGTGGGCCAATCACAGCCTGTCAATGGAGGCCGGGTCGGAACTCCTCGCCCTGAGTGGCAATCCGGTCCACGAGGATCTCCAGGATGAGCTCGCTCTCGGTGTTCGGGGCAAGAGCGTCTACTCTATACAGCTCGTGCTCGATAAGGACCACCGGGTGGGCTTCGCGGCCGCGGGCGGGTTGGACGATACGTTCGGTCGGGCCGTGGCGGTGGCGGACAAACAGTTCGTCCTTGAGATCGACCGTCGTGTCGACTTGGTGGTGGCGGTCGCTCCTCATCCCATGGACTGCAATCTCTATCAGACCAACAAGGCCATCCAGAGTGGAGCTTTGGCCGTCAGCGACGGGGGCATACTGATCGTGGTTTCTGAATGCCCGTTCGGTCTGGGGGAGAACCAGACTCTCTTCGATATGCTGGCGGCAGCGGACTCGCCCGCTGAGGCGGTTGAGCGGGCCAAACGGCAGGAGTACATCTTGGGAGTCCAACAGGCGGCTCGGATCGCCACCATCCTCGAACGGGCCGAGATCTGGACTGTCAGCACGCTTAGAGATGAGGATGTGCGGGCCATGTTCATGACGCCCTACCGCGACCTGCAAATCGCCGTGGACCGGGCCCTGCAGCAGAAGGGACCGGAGGCGCAAGTCCTGTTCCTTACAGAGGCGAGCATCACTGTACCTCGGGTGAGGGAGGACCGTCAGCAGGACACCTGAGCTGGTTCAGTCCTCAACGATGCGGAACGTCGCGTGGATGGAAGTCCCCGGTCTGAGCATGGCCCAAACCGGGCATAACTGCGTTTCAGCCAGCTTCAGGGCCTGATCCACTCGCTCCCGGTCGATGCCCGACCCTCGCAACTCGAACTCCAAGTGGATGTCGGTGATGACCGTCGGATGCTCGTCGCGACGCTGTCCCTTGGCCTCAACGGTGAGACCGGCGAGCGGCAACCGCATGTGTTCCAACACCAGCGAGACGGTGCTTCCGGCGCAGACGGCTAGGCTGGCCAGCAGCATCTGGAGCGGTGTGGGCCCGAGGGTAGCTTCCTCATTCAGCGGGTAGTCGAGGCAGACGGTGTGTTCTCCGGCGTTGGCCGTGAAGCACATCCCTTCTGCGCGCACGGCGGTCACGGACAGCTCTTGCGGCACGGAAGTCCTCCTGTAAGAAGCGAAAGGCGGTAGCCCATCAGCGCAGATAACGGCACTGTACCATCCTCTCCGACGCCGGATAATCCGATGCGATGTAGGGCTTTCTGTGCATTGAAAAGGACCTGGCCTTTGGGTATCATCCGTGTTCGCCTCCGCGCGGGGTTTCGCGTGTGGGGGGGTGCCCGAGTGGCCAAAGGGAGCAGACTGTAAATCTGTCGGCGCAGCCTACGGAGGTTCAAATCCTCCCCCCCCCACCATCACGATGCACCCGCGGCCGGAGAAGCGGTCAGCGGCAGGCTGGCTCAATGGGCCTCCATAGCTCAGTTGGCAGAGCACTTCCATGGTAAGGAAGGGGTCTTCGGTTCAAATCCGAATGGGGGCTCCATGGTGGGGCGGCGTAGCTCAGTCGGTCAGAGCAGCGGAATCATAATCCGCGTGTCAGAGGTTCGAGTCCTCTCGCCGCTACCTCCGTTTGTGGTAGCATGCACGGGCGTTTAATGACTAGGAAGCGGTGAAGTAATGCGGGTACGGGTAACGATGGCTTGTCAGGAGTGCAAGCGCCGTAATTACAGCACTATGAAGAATAAGCGCAACGATCCGGAGCGGATCGAATTGCGCAAGTACTGTAAATGGTGCGATACGGTCACGCTCCATAAGGAGACCAAGTAGTCCGGTATCGGGATACGGGTAGGTGTAGGGCAGTAGCTCCAACGGTAGAGCGCCGGTCTCCAAAACCGGATGTTGGGGGTTCGAATCCCTCCTGCCCTGCTTCTATTCCCGCGATGATCTAAACGAGGCCATGGCAAAGACAGTGACTGACAAAACGGCGGGCAAGACCCAGGCCAAACAGGCCGGGGGTCTCAAGGGTGCGTTGTCGCGCTCCTCCTCCAAAGTGGCGGGTGCGCGTCCCACTTCGGCTCCTCGGGGTGCGGTAAGCGAGAAGCCTCACGGCCGGATCCGTACCTTCCTTCGCGAGGTGCGCATCGAGATGACCAAAGTCACCTGGCCGGCACGCAAGGAACTGCTGCAGGCTACGGCTGTCGTGGTCATCGCGGTGACCGTCGCCGCCGTCTACATCGGAGTCTTCGACTTCATCTGGAACACCATCGTACGCTCGGTCGGGTTGGGCTGATCCACGGACATGAGCAGTACATCGCCGGGAGTCTCTTTGTCAATGGATGCGAAGTGGTACGTCATCAATACGTACTCGGGTCACGAGAATAAGGCTCGTACGAACCTGGAGCACCGCATCCAGTCGATGAACCAGGTCCAGTACTTCGAAGAGATCGTCGTGCCCACCGAGCAGGTGGTGGAGACCAAGGGCGGGGAAAAGGTGCAGGTGGAAAAGCGCATCTTTCCCGGATATCTGCTGGTGAAGATGATCCTCACGGATGACTCGTGGTCTTTGGTGAAGAACACACCAGGTGTCACCGGCTTCGTGGGGTCGGAGAACAAGCCGACTCCGCTCATGCCGTCGGAGGTCGACCGCATCTTGCACACCACCACGGTGGAGAAGCCCAAAGCCAAGGCCGAGTTCGTGGTCGGCGACCAAGTGCGGGTTGTGAACGGCCCTCTCACCGACTTCACGGGCGAGGTGTCCGAGGTGAACATAGAGCAGAGCAAACTCAAGGTCATGGTATCCATCTTCGGCAGAGACACACCGACCGAGTTGGGCTTCGAGCAGGTCAAGAAGATCTAGCGCCTATCAGCAGCGCAGATCCACAAGAGAGAGACGGAGATTCAAGGTGGCTAAGAAGGTACGGGCGATAGTCAAGTTGCAGATCGTCGGGGGCAAAGCCAGCCCGGCTCCTCCCGTCGGCCCTGCTTTGGGTCAGCATGGCGTCAACATCATGGAGTTCTGCAAGGCGTACAATGCGGCCACCCAGGATCGCGTCGATCAGGTAGTTCCCGTGGAGTTGACGGTCTTCGAGGACCGCTCCTTCACGTTCATCCTGAAGACGGCGCCGGCGGCCGTCCTTATCCGAGAGGCGGCCGGCATAGCGAAGGGGAGTGGCAACCCCCGCAAGGAGAAGGTGGGGAAGATCACCAAGGAACAACTCCGCCGGATCGCCGAGGTGAAGATGCCCGATCTGAACGCGCATGATGTTGACGCGGCTATGAACATCCTGGCCGGCACTGCGCGCAGCATGGGAGTGACAGTCGTAGATTAATCCCGCAAAGCGGGTCTGAAGGTGGGAGGGCAGGGTGCCCGTCTGACCACCAGGAGGTGCCACCATGAGTAAGGATTCCAAGCGCTTCAAAGAGGCCAAGAAGGCTGTCGAGCCCGGCCGCACGTATACTCCTTTGGAAGCCGCGAATCTGCTGAAGGGTCTTGATACGGCCAGCTTCGACGAGACCGTCGAGGTCCACCTCAAACTGGGAGTCAATCCCCGCCACGCGGATCAGCAGGTGCGCGGCACTGTCATGCTCCCACACGGCACCGGCAAGACCGTCCGGGTGGCTGTTTTCGCGAAGGGCGAGAAGGCGACCGAAGCCGAAGCGGCGGGTGCCGATCTCGTAGGCGCCGAAGATCTGGCGGCTGAGGTCGAGGGGGGAATGCTCGACTTCGATGCGGCCATCGCCACTCCCGACATGATGGGGGTGGTGGGCAAGCTGGGTCGGGTATTGGGGCCGCGAGGGTTGATGCCCAATCCAAAGGCGGGCACGGTCACATTCGAAGTGGGTAAGGCCGTGACCGATATGAAGGGCGGCAAGGTCGAGTATCGAACCGACAAGTTCGGCGTGATCCACCTGATCGTGGGCAAGAAGTCCTTCAGCGCCGAGCAACTGGTGGCCAACTATGGCGAAGTGCTCGGGGAGATCATACGGGCCAAGCCGGCGGCTGCGAAAGGGAAGTACCTCCGTACTATCACCATGACGACCACCATGGGCCCGGGCGTTCCCTTGGACACATCGAAGACGCACGGTCTTGCGGAGGAGGAAACATAGTCGGGTGCAGTCTGCTATAATCCCGCCCGCAATCCGCCGGAGACAGCTGGTGCCGCCCAGGTGGCATAAGTGGTGAGGTATTTACCAGGCCGACCCGCCAGCCGAGGCAGAGTGAGACGCGCATAGCGGTTCGTAAGGACTTGTGAAGTCATCGTCCACCTCTGCTGTTGGAGGTGGACGATTCTTTTTGCGAAGGAGGTGACACAGTATGCCGAGAGAGGACAAGATCGAAGCGGTCAGGGAGATCGCCGCGGATCTTCAGTCTGCCAATGTCTATTACTTCGTCGACTATCGTGGTCTCACGTTTTCAGAGGCCACAGAACTACGAGCCCGTTTGGCCAAGGCCGATGCCAGCCTGAAGGTGGTGAAGAACACCTTAGCTAAGATCGCGGCCGCGGATGCGGGCGTGGAGGGATTGACCGAGCTCTTCCAGGGTCCGACGGCGATAGCCTACTGCCATGGTGATCCGGTGCAGGCGGCGAAGGCTTTGCAGGACTTCATCCGAGAGAAGAAGAAGGCCGCGATCCGTGGTGGCAAGTTGGACCGGTCGCTTCTGGATGCTGCAGATGTCGAGAAGCTGTCGACTTTGCCCAGCCGAGAGCAGCTCATTGCGCAGATGGTTGGGGCTATTGCCTCGCCGTTGACGGGCCTCGCCAACGTGCTGAATGGTCCTGTCAGGGGGCTGGTGGTTGCACTCGCTCAGATTCAGGAGCAGAAAGCCAACGCTGCCTGACGTGTTCGTACTCGCATGCAGAGAGAAGCTCCGCCTGCGGGCGCGAGCGACGTGAGGAACTTAAGAGATAAATGAGAGACAAGAGGGAATCTGAGAGTCGAAAGGAGTTGAGCTAAGGTGACCCCTGAACAGCTCATCGAAGAGATCAAGCAGATGACGGTGCTGGAACTATCCCAGTTGGTGAAGGCGCTGGAAGAGGAGTTCGGTGTTACGGCTGCGGCTCCGGTGGCGGTTGCGGCTGCACCGGCGGCCGGCGCTGCAGGCGCCGCTGCGGCGGAGGAAGAACAGACTGAGTTCGATGTGATACTCAAAGCCGCAGGTGAGAAGAAGATCAACGTTATCAAGGTAGTTCGGGCACTCACCGGCTTGGGCTTGAAAGAGGCCAAGGATCTGGTCGACGGCGCACCGAATCCGGTGAAGCAGGCTGTGCCGAAGGCTGAAGCCGAGGACGTCAAGAAGCAGTTGGAGGAAGCCGGCGCGGACGTCGAGGTCAAGTAGTCTGTAAGAGCCGCTGGGGCGGGCAGGCCGCGCCCCAGCTTGTTGTGGGCCCGACTCGGGCGGAATCCATCCGGGTTCTAACCGAGTCGGGCTTGTCGCGCATCCCTAGCAGTGATAGCATACAGGGTTGCGCGTTGTACCCCTGTGCAAAACCCTGGCATGCGAGGAGTGATCCCCTTTGGGCGAAAGGAAGACTCCCAGACCGCGAACATCTTTCTCCAACCTACCGCAGATTCTAGAAGTCCCCAACCTCATCCAGATCCAGACCAAGTCGTTCGAGTGGTTCAAGACCGAAGGCCTCAAAGAGACCATCCAGGACATCAACCCCATCGAGGACTACACGGGCAACTATGCCGTGGAGTTCGGGGATTATGAGTTTCACGAACCTGCGCTGACACTCAAAGAATGCCGGGACAAGGACCAGACGTATGCAGCGCCGTTGTTCATCACGGTGCGTTTCGTCAATCGTGAATCGGGAGAGATAAGAGAACAGAACGTCTTCATGGGCGACTTCCCCATGATGACCGAGCAGGGCACGTTCATCATCAACGGCACCGAGAGAGTCATAGTCACTCAGTTGGTGCGCTCTCCGGGTGCGTACGTGATGGCCGCCAAAGACCCCACGAAGCAGGTGCTGGTGGCAAATCTCATGCCGGCCCGCGGTTCGTGGCTGGAGTTCGAGATCGACAAGAGGGCGACCGTTTCTGTACGCATCGACCGGAAGCGGAAACTGCCCGCCACCGTCTTTTTACGTGCTCTGGCCGGGATAGATTCCGAACGGACCAAGGATGAGCCGGGTCTTCTCTCGCAGGGGACCGACGAGGAAATAATCGCTCTATTCGATGATAATCCCTTCATCAAGGCCACCCTGGAGAAAGACTCGGTCCGTTCTGTGGACGAGGCCCTGGTGGAGTTGTTCAAGAAGCAGCGTCCTGGCGAGCCTCCCACTCTTGAGGCCAGCCGCAATCTGCTCTGGAACATCTGCTTCGATCCCAAGCGCTACGATCTCACCAAAGTGGGCCGGCACAAGCTGAACGCCCGTCTGGGCCTCGAGACTGATCTCGACGTGCGCACTCTTACCAAGGCCGACATCATCGCTCTGGTCAAGGAACTGGTGGCAGTGCCGCTCGCCATCGACCATGAGCACCTTCTGGAAGAAGCCAAGGACTTGGCCGACGTGGCTCCCAGTCTGCCGTGGGATGAGGTGGCCAACAGGCTCGATGAGTATGAGCATTTCGGCAACCGGCGCCTGCGTATGGTGGGCGAACTGGTGCAGGAGGCCTTCAGAGTGGGGCTTTACCGGATGGAGCGCGTGGTGCGGGAGCGCATGACTACCGAAGATGTCGATACCATCACCCCACAGTCGATCATCAACATCCGGCCGGTGGTGGCCGCGCTCAAGGAGTTCTACGGGAGCTCCCAGCTATCGCAGTTCATGGACCAGACCAACTCGCTCGCGGGTCTCACCCATCGTCGGAGACTCTCCGCCCTGGGGGCCGGGGGGTTGACGAGGGAGCGGGCTCCCATCGAGGTCCGCGACGTGCATCCCACCCACTACGGGCGCATGTGCCCTATCGAGACGCCTGAAGGGCCGAACATCGGCCTCATCGGCTCTCTGTCCAGCTATGCCACGGTGAACCAGTTCGGTTTCATCCAGACCCCCTACTTGCGGGTAATGGGCGGCAAGGTGAGCAAGGAGATCGTCTGGCTCACGGCCTACGAGGAAGAGAAGTACACCATCGCCCAGGCGAACGCGTTGGTCGATCCTAAGACCAGGACCTTCGTGGAGGAGGCGGTCATGGCCCGGGCGCCGGGCGGCGAGTACGTGAGCGCACGGCGGGAAGACATCGACTTCATGGACGTGTCTCCGCAACAGATAGTGTCTGTGGCGACGGCTCTCGTGCCTTTCCTCGAACACAACGACGCCAACCGGGCCCTCATGGGTTCGAACATGCAACGTCAGGCGGTCCCGCTCCTGGAGGCCGAGGCGCCGCTCATCGGTACCGGAATGGAGTTCCGCGCCGCGGTCGATACGGGTGATGTCCTTCTGGCGAAGAAGGCGGGCAAGGTGCGGAGCGTGTCGGCGAACCGGATCCTCATGGAGACCGAGGACGGTGAAGTGGAATCCCACGACCTGCTCAAGTTTGAGCGCTCCAATCAGGGGACGTTCATACATCAGAAGCCGGTGGTCAAGGTGGGCGACACCGTCGCCCCAGGCGCGGTTCTGGCTGACGGAGCCTCCACCAAAGACGGAGAGCTGGCTCTCGGCCGCAACCTGCTGGTCGCCTTCATGAGCTGGGAAGGCTACAACTTCGAAGACTCCATCATCATCAGTGAACGGCTCGTCAAGGACGACGTTCTCACCTCGGTGCACATCGAGGAGTACGAGGTGGAGGCTCGCTCCACCAAGCTGGGCGATGAAGAGATCACCCGGGATATCCCCAACCGTTCCGAGGAATCTCTGGCCGACTTGGATGAGTACGGCATCGTGCGCATCGGGGCGGAGGTCTCATCCGGAGACCTCCTGGTGGGGAAGATCACCCCCAAGGGAGAGACCGAGCTTACGGCGGAGGAGAAACTCATCAGGGCCATCTTCAAGGAAAAAGCTCGGGAGGTGAGAGACACTTCGCTCAAGGTTCCACACGGCGAGAAGGGCGTGGTGATCGACGTCAAGGAGTTCTCCCGTGAGGCCGGCGACGACCTCTCCCCGGGCGTCAATCGTCTGGTGCGGGTCTATGTGGCTAAGAAGCGCAAGATCGCCGAGGGCGATAAGCTGGCCGGCCGTCATGGCAACAAGGGCGTGATCTCCAAGATCGTGCCCGAAGAGGATATGCCCTTCCTGGAAGATGGCACACCGGTGGACATCATCCTCAACCCTCTGGGCGTGCCGTCGCGCATGAACATCGGCCAGGTCATGGAGACGCACCTGGGCTGGGCCGCTCATCACGGCTTCTACCAGCTGAAACGCAACAAGAAGAACCTGGAAGCGGATCCCCTGCTGGTGGGCGGGGAAGACCTCTCCCTCGAGCAGCAGCTCGACCTGGTCAAGAAGTACTACGACGTGGCGGACGACTCCACCGGCCAAGGTCCTGTCCCCATCGCTACCCCTGTGTTCGACGGGGCATCCCAGGAAGAGGTGGACGAGGCCCTGATGGGATGGGTTTTCGCCCATCGGACGGATGCCCCCGACCCGCTCAAGGTCAAGATGCCTATCAGCCTGGACAACAGCCCGGGGACCCGGGTGGCCGGCAAGGTGAAGCTCTACAACGGCCGCACGGGTGAGCCATATGATCAGAACATCACAGTCGGCTACATGTACATTCTGAAGTTGCACCATCTGGTCGACGACAAGATTCACGCCCGGTCTACCGGCCCCTATTCCCTGGTGACCCAGCAGCCGCTTGGTGGCAAGGCACAATTCGGCGGTCAGCGCTTCGGCGAGATGGAGGTGTGGGCGTTGGAGGCTTATGGCGCCGCCTACACCTTGCAGGAGATGCTCACCATCAAGTCTGACGACACGCAGGGACGGGTCAAGGCGTACGAAGCGATCGTCAAGGGCGAGAACATCGCTCGCCCGGGAGTGCCGGAATCGTTCAAGGTCCTGCTTAAGGAGATGCAGTCTCTGGCCCTCGACATCCAAGTTATAAGCGAGGAGGGCGGCTCCCTCGAGATAGCGGAGGAAGAGGACGATCTGCTCCGAGCCGCTGAGGAATTGGGGATCGATCTCAGTGCACGCTATCGGGCCGAAGAACGGGCTGAGGAAGCAGCCGCTGCCCTCACGCCCACTCACACGGGGTCGGAGTTGGACGAGCAGCCGGATGACGAGGAGGAAGCCGACGAGTTCGAAGGTGCGCCTGAGCTCGGGGCGTTCGGTATGGACGTGGACCCGGATTCTGACGACGTTCAACTCTCTCGCCTCGCCGACGACGTGGAATAGGAGCCTTCGGTGATTGACATAAATGAATTCGACGCCATCAGGATAGGCCTGGCCTCACCCGAACAGATTCGAGCCTGGTCGTCCGGCGAGGTCACTAAACCTGAGACCATCAACTACCGGACTCTCAAGCCGGAGAAGGACGGCCTCTTCTGCGAGCGCATCTTCGGTCCCACCAAGGACTGGGAGTGCTACTGCGGCAAGTACAAGCGCGTCCGCTACAAGGGCATCATCTGCGAGCGCTGTGGGGTGGAAGTCACCCGGGCCAAGGTCCGCCGCGAGCGCATGGGTCACATCGACCTAGCCGCGCCCGTGAGCCACATCTGGTACTTCAAGGGCGTGCCCAGCCGTATGGGATACTTGCTCGACATCTCGCCCAAACAGTTGGAGCGGGTCCTCTATTTCTCCGCCTCTATCGTCACCTTCGTAGACGACGAGAAGCGGCAGCGTGATATGGGCAAGCTGGAAGACCTGGTCCAGGCCGACATCGAGAACACCTTCGCCTCTCGAGACGAGCAGAAGGTCAAGATCATGGCCGAGCGCGACAAGCGGGTGGCGGTGCTGCTGGGCCATTCGACGCCTGACGAAGACGATGAGATCGCCTTGGGCTTCGACCGGACCCCTCTCTCCGAGTGGACTCAAGAGGAGATGGAGAAGAAAGCCGGGGAGCTCCGACTGGAAGCAGATACCCGCCTGCGCGACCTGGAGCGCTACGCCGACCAGCAGGCCGCCCGCCTGCGAGAGCTGTGGGCTCAGTTCAAGCAGATCAAGAAGGGTGAGATCATCACCGACGAAACGCTCTTTCGGGAGATGAAGGAGAAATACGGCAGTCCCTTCGGCTACGGCGTGTATTTCCGGGGCGGCATGGGGGCTGAGGCCATCCGCGAACTGCTCGCGGCTGTCGACCTGGAGACAGAGGCCAAGTCGCTGCGGGAGACCATCAAGACCTCAAAGGGCCAGAAGCTCTCTCGGGCGGTCAAGCGCCTCAAGGTAGTGGAAGGATTCCTGCGCTCCGACAACCGGCCGGAGTGGATGATCCTGCAATGCGTCCCGGTCATACCGCCGGAACTGCGTCCTATGGTGCAGCTCGACGGCGGACGTTTTGCCACCTCCGACCTCAACGATCTCTATCGCCGGGTCATCAACCGCAACAACCGTCTGAAGCGGCTGCTGGACCTGGGCGCACCGGAGATCATCGTAAATAATGAGAAGCGGATGCTGCAGGAGGCGGTCGACGCCCTCTTCGACAACGGTCGCCGGGGCCGGGCCGTCACCGGTCCGGGCAACCGCCCGCTCAAGTCTCTCTCCGACATGCTCAAAGGCAAGCAGGGCCGCTTCCGGCAGAACCTCCTGGGCAAACGCGTGGACTACTCCGGCCGCTCGGTCATCGTGGCCGGTCCGGAACTTAAGCTGCATCAGTGCGGCCTGCCCAAGACCATGGCGCTGGAGCTGTTCAAGCCTTTCGTCATGAGCCGCCTGGTGGAACGCAAGCAGGTGCAGAACATCAAGGCAGCCAAGAAGTTGGTGGAGAGCGAATTCCCGGAAGTATGGGATATCCTCGACGAGGTGATCTCGGAGCATCCGGTCATGCTGAACCGGGCTCCGACCCTGCACCGTTTGGGCATCCAGGCCTTTGAACCCGTGCTCATCGAGGGCAAGGCCATCCAGCTCCACCCGCTGGTCTGCACCGCCTTCAACGCGGACTTCGACGGCGACCAGATGGCCGTGCACCTGCCGCTCTCGGTGGAGGCGCAGGCCGAGGCCCGCATCCTCATGCTCTCCTCCAACAACATCCTCTCCCCGGCTCATGGCCGGCCCATCGCCGTGCCCACGCAGGACATGATATTGGGCTGCTACTATTTGACCTACACCCCCATCGAGGACCGGTATGGCCCCCTGGCCAAGATCGATCCCTTCGACACTGTGGCGCTTCAGGATCTTGAACCTAAGCCCAGGCCTTTCGGCAATGCTGCCGAGCTCGAGCACGCTTACTCTCAGAAGGAGATCGGTATCCAGGACCCCGTCCTCTTCCGGTGGAACCGGGGCCGGGTACTCACCACCGTAGGTCGTGCTCTGTTCAACTCGGCGGTGGCGACCGCACTCGAGGAGTATTTCGGCGAACAGTGGGAAGAGGCCGGGTCGGAGGGCACCATCCGCAAGGACGACTACGAGTTCCAGAACACCGTCTTCACCAAGAACGAGATGTCGAGTTTCGTGAGCGATCTGGTGGAGTACTACGGAGCTACCGCGGTGGCGCATCTCCTGGACGTTCTCAAGGATCTGGGCTTCCGTTACGCGAGTGTGGCCGGGGTAACCATCTCAAAGAACGATATCGTGGTACCGCCTGACAAGGAGGAGATCCTTCAGGGCTACGAGGAGCAGGTGCGGGAGTTGCAGGAGGGTTATCTCCAGGGCGGCCTCACCGATGCTGAACGTCGAGAGAAGGTGACCACTCTGTGGCAGGCGGCCACCGAAGAGGTGGGTCGGGCCATGGAGAAGAACTTCCGGCGTCTCAACCCGGTCTATATGATGGCCAACTCCGGAGCGAGGGGTTCTTTCAAACAGATCCGTCAGCTGGCCGGCATGCGCGGTCCTATCGTCTCCCCTAAGGGTGAGATCATAGAGCGGCCCATCAAGGCCAACTTTATGGAAGGTTTGGGCGTCCTCGAGTACTTCATCTCCACCCATGGCGCCCGCAAGGGTTTGGCCGATACGGCCTTGCGGACGGCCGACTCCGGGTATCTCACCCGGCGGCTGGTGGACGTGGCCCAAGAGGTGGTCATCCGCGAGCGCGACTGCGGCACCACCAAGTACATCGAGCTACCGCTGCGGAAGAGCGAACGTCTGAACGAGCTGCTCCTGGGCCGGGTCTTGGCCGTCGACGTGGCCGATCCCGAGACCGGTGAGGTGGTCTACGAGCGTAACGAGCTCCTCAACAAGCGCATGCTTCAGAGGCTCCTGTCGCTCTATCCCCTCGAGAAGCATGCCGACCTTAAGCTCAAAGTCCGTTCGGTGCTGGGCTGCCAGAGCGAGATAGGTGTCTGCCAGTACTGCTACGGCCGGTCGCTGGCAGCCAACGACCTAGTCGCCATCGGCGAGGCGGTTGGACACATCGCCGCGCAGTCCATCGGTGAGCCGGGCACCCAGCTCACCATGCGGACCTTCCACACGGGCGGTGTGGCTGGGGCCGACATCACCCACGGTCTGCCGCGCGTGGTGGAGCTGTTCGAAGCCCGCAAACCGAAAGGACAGGCCAAGATCAGTCAGTGCGCGGGGGTCATTCACATCGAAGAGACCGACAAGGCCAAGAAGGTCGTCATTCTCGATGACACCGGCGAGGAACTTCACAGTTACGCCATCAGCCGCCGGGCCGACCTCATGGTCGAAGAGGGTCAGCGCGTGGAAGCGGGTGACCAGCTCTATGGAGGCTCGCTCAATCCCCACGAGCTGCTGAAGTACCGGGGGGTCTTGGAAACCGCCCGCTACATCGTGGGTGAGGTCCAGAAGGTCTACCACTCCCAGGGAGTGCAGATCGATGACAAGCACGTGGAGCTCATCGTCCGACAGATGACCAAGAAGGTTCTGGTCGAGACTCCCGGAGATACCAGCTTCCTGCCTGGTCGCATGGTGGACAGGCTGGTCTTCGAGGAGGAGAACAGGCGGGTCGAGGAGGCGGGTGGCGAACCGGCCACGTGTGAGGAGATCATCCTCGGCATCACCAAGGCCTCATTGGCCACGGAAAGTTTCCTTTCGGCTGCCTCTTTCCAGGAGACCACCAAGGTGCTCACCGATGCTGCTCTGGAGGGCAAGGTCGATGACCTGAGGGGTCTTAAGGAGAACGTCATCATAGGTAAGCTGATCCCTGCCGCCACAGGTCTCCGCGCCTACCGCAACATCGATCTGGTCACTGCCGGTCTGCCTGCGGAGATGGATATCTTCGGCGACGTCATGGGAGGTCATCCTGAGGCAGGAATGGGCCTTACCCCCGAGCAACAGTGGGCGCAGCTCACCGGGTCCTCGCAGAATGCGGAGGCGTACAACACCTTGGTGGATGACCTCGATCTACCCACCTACGTCCATTCCGTTCTTAGCCGCGCGGGAGTGGAGCGGGTGAGTGACCTGTTGGCCTACAGCGTCAAGCAACTGATGGCTGTCCCCGGCTTGGGGCAGAAAAGTCTTGAGGAGATCCGCGCCCGGCTTGCCGAGAAGGGATGGGCCTTGAGTGGCGATGAGTTGGTTGATGAAGGAGATGAGGAACTGCTCGGCAGCGCGGATGGCCCTGCCGATGAGCCGGAGACGGCCTTGCTGGGAGATCTCATAGGAGAAGACTCCTAGGCACGGGCTTCGCAGCGCTTGCGGGGGCCTTCTTGCAGGCCCCCCGGCGCTTTGCTATACTTCGCGGCCGCTGCGCGGCGAGACGCGGGATATGCCTGTGCCTGCGCGGTGGCCGATGGACATCAGAGACAAGTAGACGAGGAGTTCGTGTGCCGACGATCAACCAGTTGATCCGCAAGGGCCGCCAGGCACAGTCCAAGAGGACCAAGACCCCGGCTCTAAAAGGCGCGCCACAGAAGCGTGGCGTGTGCACGCGTGTGTATACCACTACGCCCAAGAAGCCCAACTCGGCCCTGAGGAAGGTGGCACGCGTGCGGCTGGTCAATGGGATGGAAGTTACCGCTTACATCCCGGGGATAGGGCACAATCTGCAGGAGCACTCCGTGGTCCTTATCCGTGGTGGGCGTGTGAGGGACCTTCCAGGTGTGCGTTACAAGATCATCCGCGCAGCTCTCGACTCCGCCGGCGTGGCGAACCGCAAGCGGGGCCGCTCTAAGTACGGCGCCAAATTGGGCAAGTAGGACAGGAAGGCACTAGAGAAGCCATGTCAAGAAGAGTAAGAGCAGCGAAGCGGGATATCCAGCCCGACCCCGTCTACCGGAGCCGGTTGGTCACCCAGATCGTCAATCGTCTGATGTTGGACGGCAAGAAGTCTACCTCTGAACGCATCATGTACGATGCCATGAACATCCTGCGCGAGCGTACAGGCGGTGATCCTGCGGGTGTCTTGAAAGACGCGGTGGAGAATGTCCGGCCGGCTCTCGAGGTCCGCTCTCGCCGGGTCGGCGGGGCCAACTACCAGGTGCCGGTGGAAGTACCCACCCGGCGCTCGTACACGTTGGCGGTCCGCTGGATCGTCACGCACAGCCGTGACCGTCGTGAGCACACGATGGCCGAGCGGTTGGCCGGAGAACTCCTGGACGGCTACAACCGGACCGGCGTCACCATGAAGAAGAAGGAAGACCTACTGCGTATGGCTGAGGCCAACAGGGCGTTTGCACACTACCGCTGGTAGCGGGGTAGGCGCTGAAGAGGTCAAGGGAAGGACACGTGGCACAAGCGACCGCACATAAATCCGATGCGAAGGCGGCCCGGAAGCATCCGCTGGCGATGGTCCGCAATATCGGCATCATGGCACATATCGATGCCGGTAAGACGACTACCACCGAGCGGATCCTCTACTACACGGGACGCACGTACAAGATCGGGGAGGTGCACGACGGCGCCGCTGTGATGGATTGGATGGCTCAGGAGCAAGAGCGGGGCATCACCATCACGTCGGCGGCCACCACCTGCGAGTGGCGCGGTCACCGTGTTAACATAATAGACACGCCCGGGCACGTGGACTTTACTATGGAGGTGGAGCGCTCGCTGCGCGTGTTGGACGGGGCCATCGCTCTCTTCTGTTCCGTAGCTGGGGTGGAGCCCCAGTCGGAGACCGTTTGGAGGCAGGCCGACAAGTACCGGGTGCCGCGCATAGCCTTCATCAACAAGATGGACCGGGTGGGCGCCGATTTCAAGCGGGGCGTCCAGACCATGGTCGACCGGCTTCACGCGCGCCCGCTCGTGGTGCAGCTGCCGGTGGGACGCGAAGACCGATTCAAGGGCGTCGTTGACGTGGTGAGGATGGTCGCCTACCTCTTCGAGGACGAAATGGGGATCGAGTGGAAAGAGGCCCCCATCCCCGATGACATGATGGAAGAGGCCGAGAAGGCGCGGATGCATCTCCTAGAGGCACTCGCCGACCGGGACGACCAGTTGCTGACTGATTATCTGGAAGGCTCCGAGATATCGGTGGCGCGGATCAAGGCCGCCATCAGGGAGGCCACCCTCAACATCCAACTGACCCCGGTCCTCTGCGGTTCCTCCTTTAGAAACAAAGGCGTGCAGATGTTGCTGGACGCGGTGGTGGATTATCTTCCTTCGCCGCTCGATGTTCCCCCGGTCGAGGGAGTCAATCCGCACAACGGGCAGACGGTGGTCCGGCGGGCGGCGGACGATGAGCCCTTCTCGGCCATCGCGTTCAAGATCATGTCCGACCCCTATGTGGGCAAACTGACATATTTTCGCGTGTACTCGGGCACCCTCAAGGCAGGGTCATACGTTCTGAACGCCGGCAAGGATAAGAAGGAGCGTGTGGGGCGGATCCTACAGATGCACGCGAACCACCGAGAGGATGTCGCTGAAGTCTACGCGGGCGATATTGCCGCGGCTGTTGGTCTCAAGGGCACCACGACAGGAGATACCCTCACGGACACCGGTCATGCCGTCGTTCTGGAGGCTATCGAGTTCCCAGAACCCGTCATCTTCGTGGCTATCGAGCCCAAGACCAAGGCCGACCAGGACAGGCTCTCTGAGAGCCTCATGAAGTTGGCGGAGGAAGACCCGACCTTCCAGGTCCGTAGCGATGAAGAGACCGGTCAAACCATCATCGCCGGCATGGGAGAGTTGCACCTGGAGATCATCGTCGACAGGCTCCTGAGGGAGTTCAAGGTAGACGCGAATGTGGGCCGGCCACAGGTGGCTTACCGAGAAGGTATCACCGCGGCTGTTCCTAAGGCCGACGGCCGTTTCGTGCGGCAGACCGGCGGGCGGGGGCAGTACGGGCATGTGGTCATCAAGATGTCGCCCAACGAGTTCGGCGCCGGCTTCTTGTTCGAGAACAAGATAGTCGGAGGAGCTATACCGAAGGAATACATCCCCGCGGTGCAAACCGGGTTGCTTGAAGCCATGGAGACGGGCGTGCTTGCCGGTTTTCCCATGGAGGATGTGAAGATCGAGCTCATCGATGGTTCATACCACGAGGTCGACTCCTCCGAGATGGCTTTCAAGATCGCGGCTTCCATAGCCTTCCGGGAGGCGGCCAAGAAAGCCGGCCCGGTCCTGCTGGAGCCTGTGGAGGACGTCGAGGTGGTCGTCCCTGAGGAATATATGGGTGATGTCATGGGAGACCTCAACTCCCGGCGCGGGCATATCCGAGGTATGGAACTCAGAGCAGGAGCCCAGGTCATTCGGGCCACGGTGCCTCTAGCGCAGATGTTTGGGTATGCCACCGATCTTCGCTCCATGACCCAGGGGCGGGCGGTGTACACGATGCAATTCAGTCACTATGCGGAGGTGCCCGGCACTCTCGCGCAGGAGATCATCGCCCAGCAGGGCGGCAGAAGGATGGACGAATAACCAAGGCAAACCGGTCGCTGGGCTGCGGCGGCCGCCTGAGACACTCAGGTAGAAAGGGAGGACCAAATGGCGAAGCAGAAATATGAGCGGACGAAGCCCCACGTCAACGTTGGCACCATCGGTCATATCGACCATGGCAAGACTACCCTGACGGCGGCCATCACCAAGTGCCTGGCAAGCTTGAATCCGAACATCCAGTTTCGTAGCTTCGATTCCATCGACAACGCTCCCGAAGAGCGCGAGCGTGGTATCACCATCGCAACCGCTCACGTGGAGTACGAGACCGAGAAACGGCACTATGCCCACGTGGACTGCCCGGGCCATGCCGACTACATCAAGAACATGATCACCGGCGCCGCCCAGATGGACGGAGCCATCCTGGTCGTGTCTGCCGCCGATGGTCCTATGCCCCAGACCCGTGAGCACATCCTGCTCGCCCGCCAGGTGGGCGTGCCCTACATCATTGTGTTCCTCAACAAGGCCGACATGGTCGACGATCCTGAGCTGCTCGAACTGGTCGAGATGGAAGTCCGCGAGCTGCTTACCGAGTACGAGTTCCCGGGCGACGAGATCCCGATCATCACCGGCTCCGCTCTACAGGCTCTTGAGCACGGCTGTGGCGACCGCGACTGTGAGAAGTGCGGCCCTATTTTCAAGCTCGCCGATGCCATCGACGAGTACATCCCCGAGCCCGTCCGCGCCGTCGACAAGCCGTTCCTCATGCCCATAGAGGACGTGTTCAGCATCCAGGGCCGTGGCACCGTGGTGACCGGCCGCGTGGAGCGCGGTATCGTCAAGGTGGGGGACAACGTCGAGATGGTCGGACTCCATGACGAGAGCACGAAGACGGTGGCCACCGGCGTTGAGATGTTCCGCAGGCTGCTCGATCAGGGACAGGCCGGCGACAACATCGGCGTGCTACTTCGCGGCATCAAGCGCGAGGAAGTCGAGCGAGGCATGGTGCTCGCGGCACCGGGCAGCATCACGCCGCATACCGAGTTCGAAGCTCAGGTCTACGTCCTGTCTCGCGAGGAAGGCGGCCGGCATACCCCGTTCTTTAACGGTTACCGTCCGCAGTTCTACTTCCGGACCACCGACGTGACGGGTGACGTGACTCTGTCCGAGGGCGTGGAGATGGTCATGCCGGGCGATCACACTAGCATCAAAGCCAAGCTGATTACCCCTATCGCCATGGACGAGGGGCTTCGGTTCGCCATCCGCGAGGGTGGCCGGACGGTCGGCTCCGGCGCTGTTACCAAGATAATCAAGTAGGAGTCGCTCGGTGGCGCAACAGAAGATACGTATCAGGCTTAAGGCCTACGACCACGAGCTGGTAGACAAGAGCGCGCGGAGCATCGTCGAAACGGCTGAGCGCACGGGCGCCACCATTTCCGGCCCCGTCCCGCTACCGACTGAGAAGAACGTCTACTGCGTGATTCGGAGCCCGTTCAAGGACAAGGACTCGCGGGAGCACTTTGAGATCAGGACGCACAAGCGGCTGATCGACATCCACCAGCCCACCCCTAAGACGGTGGACTCACTGATGCGCATGGATCTGCCCGCGGGCGTAGACATAGAGATCAAACTGTGATGAAGACTCTGTTAGGGAAAAAGCTGGGTATGACCCAGTTCTTCAACGAGGACGGCTCGGTCGTCCGCTGTACCGTCATTCAGGCTGGGCCCTGTTTGGTCACACAGAAGAAGACGGTCGAGAACGACGGCTACGCGGCCACCCAGATCGCTTTCGGCGATGTGAAGGCCAGGAGGCTCAACAAGCCTCTTCTCGGGCATCTCAAGAAGGCCGGTGTGGATCCCAAGCGCCATCTTGTCGAGGTGCGCGGTGAGGATGATCTGGCTGTTGGGGATGCCGTGACGGTAGAGGTCTTTGCCCCGGGCGACCGGGTCAAGGTCAGTGGGGTCAGTAAGGGCAAGGGCTTCCAGGGCGTGATCAAACGGCATGGATTCGGTGGTGGCCCCGGCTATCACGGGGCTCATTTCCACCGGGCGCCCGGTTCGATAGGGTCCTCGGCCGATCCGGCTAGGGTCTACCCCGGAACCCGGTTGCCCGGACAGATGGGCAACGTACGTGTCACACAGACTGGTCTCACCGTGGTCAAGACCGACCTGGACAAGAACCTGGTACTGGTGAAAGGCGCGATACCTGGGAGCAAGGGCTCCCTGGTCGTGATCAGAGGTTAGTCTATGCCATCAATCGACAGAATCGATATAAACGGTGCGGTTGTCGGAAGCCATGAATTGGCAGACGTGCTGGTGCAGGATCGGGTCAGTGTCGGCCTGCTGCACCAGGTGGTGACGGCCGAACTGGCCGGCCATCGTCAAGGTACGGCTTCGGCCAAGACCAGGAGCGAGGTGGCCGGAACGACCGCCAAGCAGTGGCGTCAGAAAGGGACGGGCCGGGCCCGCGTGGGCTCGGGCAAGGTGTCGCATTTCACCGGCGGTGGTGTGGCCTTCCCCCCGATCCCCCGCAGTTACGCGGTCAAGGTCAACAAGAAAGTCAAGGCGCAGGCCTTCCGGATGGCTCTGGCCGATCTGGTTGCAGGTGGCACGGTCCGCGTCCTTTCGGGAGCTTCGTTCGAAGAACCGTCCACCAAGAAAGCCGCAAGCATTCTTGACAAGGCGGAGCTGGAAAGACCGCTGCTGGTCCTGGTGGGTAGTGAGGAGATCGCGGCCCTCAAGAGCTTCCGCAATCTTACCGGCATTAGGGCTTTGGTCGTCGGCGAAGCTGAGGTTCAGGACTACGTGTGGGCCAAGAGTCTCTTGTTCACCGAATCTGCGGTGGCGTTTCTTGAAGGTGGTTCCGGCGAAGGCGGTGAGCAGTAGTGGATGCGCGAGAGATCATTATCCGTCCGATCATCTCTGAGAAGAGCTATCGGGCCATCGACAACAACCGCTACTCGTTCGAGGTCAACTACAGGGCGACCAAACCTCACATACGCGCCGCTGTGGAAGAGATCTTCAATGTGAAGGTCATAGGTGTGCAAACCATCAACATGAAGCCAAAACCCAAACGCAGGGGTGCTCACGTGGGCGTCACGAGGCGTTGGAAGAAGGCTGTGGTCGAGCTCGCCCCGGGCAACCGGATCGAGTTCTTCGGCGCGACGTAGTAGAAGGGAATCGGTAATAGAGATATGGCGATAAAGAGTTACAAGCCGACGTCTCCCGGACGCAGGTTCGCGACCACCCCTGCCTTCGATGAGATCACCAAGACGAAGCCGGAGAAGGCTCTCACCCGGCCGGTGAAGCGCAAGGGCGGTCGTAACAACAACGGCCGCATTACCACTCGCCACCAGGGCGGTGGGCATAAGCGTCGCTATCGGGTAATAGATTTCAAGCGCGACAAGGATGGTGTGCCCGGCAAGGTCACGGCGATCGAGTACGACCCGAATCGCAACTGCCGCATCGCACTGGTGGTGTACGCCGATGGAGACAAGCGCTACATCCTGGCCCCCAACAAGGTAGGTTTGGGCAGCCCGATAGAGGCCGGCCCGGCCGCTGATATACGAGCCGGGTGCGCTCTGCCCCTGCGGAATATTCCGGTCGGTACCGTGGTTCATAACATCGAGCTCTACAAGGGACGCGGTGGGCAGATAGCCCGCTCCGCGGGTACCTCGGCCCAAGTGATGGCGAAGGAGGGTGACTATGCCATCCTCCGTCTGCCCTCCGGAGAGATGCGCATGATCCATCTGGAATGCAGGGCTACGGTCGGTGAGATTGGCAACGCCGAGCACGAGAACCTTGTCACGGGCAAGGCCGGGCGAAAGCGCTGGATGGGGGTGCGTCCTGGAGTGCGCGGTACCACCATGAACCCGGTTGACCATCCGCATGGTGGCGGTGAGGGCTCCACTCCTCCAGGGCGGAACCCGGTGACTCCTTGGGGGGTCCCCACGCTGGGCCACAAGACTCGCAAGGCTAAGAAGCCTTCGACCAAGTACATCGTCAGACGGCGAGGAAAAGGGAGGTAATAGAGCATCGTGGCACGTTCAAGCAAGAAAGCTCCCTTTGTCGAAGAGCGGCTCATGCAACGGGTCGAGGCTATGAACGAGACCGGTGAGAAGCGCATGCTCAAGACCTGGTCCCGAGCGTCCACCATATATCCCGAGATGATCGGGCATACGATCGCGGTCCACGATGGCCGCAAGCATGTGCCCATCTACATCACCGAGAGCATGGTCGGACACCGGCTCGGCGAGTTCGCGCTGACCCGTACCTTTCGCGGCCATGGTGGCAACAAAGAGCGCCGCATGAAGAGGAAGTGAGTCATGGTCAACGCGACTGCAAAGTACGTGCGGGTATCCCCGCGCAAGGCCGGTGATGTGGCCCGGCTGATCCGGGGCAAGAAGGTGGCCGAAGCCAAGGCGATCCTCTCGCTCAGTCCCCGCGCCGCCGCCAAGTTGGTGGGCAAGGTGCTCGACTCCGCGGTCGCCAACGCCGAGAACAACCACGAACTCGACGCTGACGACCTGTATGTCGTCCAGGCTTACGTGAATGGCGGCCCAACTCTGAAGCGGTTCCGGCCGCGGGCGATGGGGCGGGCCAGCCGCATACGCAAGAGGACGAGTCATATCACAGTGAGCGTCGACGAGAAGAAGGAGTCGTAGCATATGGGTCAGAAAGTTCATCCCGGAGGCATGCGGCTCGGTATCATCCACGACTGGAAGGCCCATTGGTTCACCGAGCGGCAGTTTGCCGATTTCCTCCACGAGGATCTAGCCATCCGTAGGCATATCCAGCGCAAGATGGGACATGCCGGGCTCTCCACCATCGTTATCCGCAAGGATACGAACAAGCTGGTAGTCGACATCCACACCGCCCGACCGGGTATCGTCATCGGTAAGTCGGGTTCTGAGGTGGATGCTCTGCGGCGTGATCTACACGACCTGACGGGCAAGACCGTGCACGTCAACATCGTCGAGATCAAGCGGCCCGAACTCGACGCCAATCTGGTGGCGCAGTCGATAGCGGAACAATTGGCCAACCGGGTGAGCTTCCGACGCGCGATGAAACGGGCCATCACCTCCGCCATGCGCTCAGGCGCAGTGGGCATCAAGGTGAAGTCGGGTGGTCGGTTGGGCGGCGCTGAGATGGCCCGCATCGAAGGGTATAGCGAGGGGCGGGTGCCCCTCCATACGCTGCGGGCGGACATCGATTATGGCTTCTGTGAGGCCGATACGACCTTCGGCAAGATCGGCGTCAAAGTGTGGATAAACAAGGGTGAGATCATGCCCGAGGGATTCGACCAAGGGTCGCGCGGGCAGACTGAGGCTCGCGTAGGGTGACGGTCTTTCGTCAGCTAAGGCAAGGTTACAGAGATGCTATTACCAAAACGGGTTAAACACCGCAAGCAGCACCGGGGCCGCATGGCGGGTAAGGCCAAGGGTCAGACCACGGTCCATTTCGGTGAATACGGCTTGCAGGCTCTCGAGCCCGGTTGGATAACCAGCCGGCAGATCGAAGCTGCTCGTATCGCCATGACCCGGAAGATCAAGCGCGGTGGGAAGGTGTGGATCAATATCTTCCCGGACAAGCCCATCACGAAGAAGCCTGCCGAGACTCGTATGGGGTCCGGGAAGGGCTCGCCCGATCAGTGGGTGGCTGTGGTGAAGCCGGGACGGGTTATGTTCGAACTGGCGGGTGTTCCTGAGGATTTGGCCAAGGAAGCCATCCGCTTGGCGGCGCACAAACTTCCTGTCAAGTGCAGATTCGCGACCAGGGAGGACGGCGGCATTGAAGGCTAAGGATATTGTGGAACTCGCCGACGAGGAATTGGCCCAACGTCTGAAGCAGTCGCGTGAGGAATTGTTCAACCTGAGGTTCCAGCATGCGGCAGGCCAGCTTGAGAACACCGGTCGCCTCCGGCAGGTGCGTCAAGACATCGCCAGGATCATGACGGTGCAATCGGCCAGAGAGCGGGCGAGGGAGCTGTGATGACGGAAGAACGAACCACAAGACAGAGGGAGCGGCAGGGCGTGGTCGTCTCCGACCAGATGGACAAGACCATCGTTGTTCGGGTGAGCGCAGTAAAACCCCACGCCCAATACAAGAAAGTGGTCCGCAAGACCGATCGTCTGAAGGCTCACGACGAGAAGAACGAGGCCCGGATCGGAGACACGGTACTGGTGCGCGAGTGTCGGCCGCTCTCCCGGGATAAGACCTGGCGCCTGATCAAGGTGCTCCAGCGGGCCGAGTAGCCTGCCGGTAGGGGATGGGTGAATCACGATGATACAGGTGGAGACAAGACTTAAGGTCGCCGATAACACCGGCGCACGGGAGTTGCTCTGTATCCGCATAAAGGGCGGGTCGCAACGACGTTATGCGGGAGTGGGCGACATCATAGTGGGGGCGGTCAAGGAGGCCACCCCGGGCGGTGCCGTGAAAAAGGGCGATGTCGTTCAGGCCGTCGTGGTCCGGGTCAAGAAGGCCTACGGCCGCAAGGACGGCACCTACATCGGTTTCGATGAGAACGCTGCCGTGCTGATCGACCGTCAGATGAACCCGCGTGGTACGAGGATCTTCGGCCCCGTGGGGCGAGAATTGCGCGAGAAGAACTTCGCGAAGATCATCTCGCTGGCGCCGGAGGTGTTGTGATGGCTCAGACCCCCGCGCGCAGCAAGAAGTTTCGGGTGAAGAAGGGCGACACGGTCGAGGTCGTCCAAGGCAAAGAAGCCGGTAAGCGAGGCAAGGTGCTTCACGTGCTGGTGGGTGAGGAACGGATCGTGGTGGAACGAGTCAACTTCATCAAACGGCACGTAAGACCGTCTAAAAAGACGCCGCAGGGCGGAGTCATCGAGCGCGAAGCCAGCATGCACATCAGTAACGTGAGGGTGGTCTGCCCGAGCTGCAACCAGGCCGTCCGGGTGGGCGTACGCATGGAGGGTGACGAGAAGATCCGCTTCTGCAAGAAATGCAACGTCCAGGTGGATAAGGGTTAGCGATGGCAGTTCCCAGACTCAAAGAGAAGTACCTAAGCGACATCGTACCGGCCATGCGGGAGGAGTTCGGGTACGCGAACTTGATGCAGGTGCCGAAGGTCGTCAAGGTGACCCTCAACATGGGTATAGGTGAGGGCACTCATGATGCCAAGCAGATGGAAGAAGCGGCGATCCAGCTTGGTCAGATCACAGGCCAGAAGCCGGAAGTAAGACGGGCGCGCAAGTCCGTGGCCAATTTCAAATTGCGCACCGGGATGCCTGTTGGGCTGCGGGTGACGTTGCGTGGCGATCGCATGTACGAAATGCTTGACAGGCTCATGAGTGTCGCCTTGCCTCGGATCAGAGACTTCCGCGGCGTGGCCCCCAGCGGCTTTGACGGCCGGGGGAACTACAATCTGGGCATCAAAGAGCAGATCATTTTTCCGGAGATCGATTACGACAAGATCGATCGGATCCGGGGTCTCGATGTCGCCATCACCACCACGGCGAAAACCGACGATGAGGGACGGGCGCTCCTCAAGTTGATGGGCATGCCTTTCCGCGAGAGCTGAAGGATAGGAGCATCAGCGCATGGCAAAGAAATCAATGATCGCTAAGGCACGGCGCCCGCAGAAGTACGCAGTCCGGGCCCACAACCGCTGCCTTCGCTGCGGACGGCCGCGCGGCTATGTGCGCCGCTTCGGCCTCTGCCGTATCTGTCTACGTGAGCTGGCCCATCAGGGAGTGATCCCTGGGGTCACCAAGTCGAGCTGGTAGGAGGGGTCATGTCGCAAACCGATCCCATCGCCGATATGCTGACCCGTATCCGGAACGCCAACAAGGCGCTCCACGCACAGGTCGAGATGCCGGCTTCGGCGCAGAAGGTCGAGCTGGCTCGTGTCCTTCGGGACGAGGGGTACATCGCCGGCTATTCGCTGGCCAAGGGAGGCAGCTTCAACAAGCTGGTGGTCGAACTCAAGTACACTGACGGTCGTCGCCGCGTGATATCGCAGGTGAAGAGGGTCAGTAAGCCGGGTCGCCGCATCTACGCCAAGAAGGACAATCTTCCCAAGGTCCTGGGTGGACTGGGAACTGCCGTCATCTCCACGTCGCGTGGCCTGATGACTGCTCGGGAAGCTCAACGGCTGGGTGTGGGCGGCGAAGTCATCTGTTTCGTGTGGTAGTGATATGTCTAGGATAGGTAGAGCACCCATAAGTGTCCCGGCCGGCGTGGAAGTGACCATCGCCGGCAACAACGTCGCGGTCAAAGGTCCCAAAGGGGAGCTTTCGCTCGATGTTCACCCGAAGATGCGGGTGTCGCTGGAAGACGGGGTGATGACTGTCACCAGGCCCGACGATACCGGTGCGAACCGTTCACTCCACGGTCTCACTCGCACCCTGGTTTCCAACATGGTGACTGGGGTGACCACCGGTTTTGAGAAGAAGTTGGAGATCCAGGGCGTTGGATACCGCGCCTCTAAGAAGGGTGCCGATCTGGAGATTCTGGTCGGTTACTCACACCCGGTAGTGGTACCGGCTCCGGAGAACATAGAATTCGATGTGCCTGTTCCCACGCAGATCGTGGTGAAAGGCATCGATAAGCAACGCGTCGGTCAGGTGGCTGCTGAGATCCGCGCTATCCGCAAACCCGAGCCTTACAAGGGCAAGGGCATCCGCTACGAGGGTGAGATGGTGCGACGCAAGGTCGGCAAGAGGGCCTAGGAAGAGGACGAGAGTATGAGTACTAAAGGCACACAGAACTCGATGCGGGCGCGACGTGCCACCCGCGTGCGCAGCAAGGTGAGGGGCACCGCGGAGCGGCCTCGTCTTTCCGTCTTCCGCTCGAACCGGGCTATCTGGGCGCAGGTCATCGATGACGGCAATGGCCGCACAATGGCAAGTGCCGCCAGTATCCATGTCGCTGAGAAGGGTTTGTCGAAGAAGGATCAAGCCACCAAGGTCGGTGAGCTGTTGGCCGAAAGAGCCAAGGCTGCCGGCATTGAGCACGTGGTGTTCGACAGAGGCCCGTATCTATATCACGGTCGAGTAAAGGCCCTGGCGGATGGTGCTCGTCAGGGTGGCCTGGATTTCTGAGGGAGAGAGGGGTAGCACTTTGGCACAGATCAAGGCAGACGCGCTCAACCTTGAGGAGAGCGTGATCCATATCAACCGCGTGGCGAAAGTGGTAAAAGGCGGCCGGCGTTTCTCGTTCACCGCGCTGGTGGCGGTCGGGGATCGGGAGAGTACGGTCGGCGTCGGCTACGGCAAGGCCAAAGAGGTACCGCTGGCTATCCAGAAGGCTATCGAAGACGCGCGTAAGAACCTGTTCGTAGTACCTAAGCATGGGAGCACCATCACCCATGAGGTATTGGGCCACTATGGGGCGGGGCGTGTGATCATGCGCCCGGCTTCTGCGGGGACCGGCGTCATCGCAGGCGGCGGCGTGCGCGCGCTCCTCGAACTTGGCGGGATTCACGACGTCTTGACCAAGTCTCTGGGTACGACCAACCCCATAAACATGGTGCGGGCCGCCGAGCAGGGTCTCCGCTCTCTCCGCCGTCCCGAGGACATCGCGCTGCAGCGCGGCAAGACCGTCCGTGAGGTCGTCGGCAAGGGTCCGGTGGAAGAATCCCCGTCCGTGGAGCCGGAAGCGGCGGCGGCTGTTCCCGACTCGACGGCTGCTCCTGAAGGAGAGTGATCCGATGCTGAAGATCACACAGGTCAAGAGTCGTATCAATCGAAAGAAGGATCACAAGGCTACGTTGGACGCTCTGGGTATCAGTCGTATGGGCCAGACTGTTTATCACGAAGACACCCCGACCATCCGGGGCATGGTGCACAAGGTCTCATACATGCTCAACGTGGACGTGGTCGATATCAAGGACGAAGGATAGAAATGGCAGAAATCTTCCTGCACAATCTGAAACCCGATCCCGGGGCCCGTCGCGGCAGGAAGCGTGTGGGCCGGGGTGAGGGTTCAGGCCTGGGCAAGACTGCAGGCCGGGGAAACAAAGGCTCCAAGCAACGGTCTGGTGGCCAAATCTCGCCCCGCTATGAGGGCGGTCAGATGCCTCTGCATATGAGGTTACCCAAGCTGCGGGGTCCGCTGGCCAAGACCGCCATGCCCATCGGTCCGTTTCGCACGTATATGACCCCCATCAACCTGTCCCGCCTGGCGGTGTTCGGCGCGGGAGAGGTGGTGTCGCCGGAGGCGCTGGTGGAGAAGGGCATTATCAAGAAGGTGGACGAGAGGATCAAGATCCTGGCATCGGGGGAGCTGACGCAGTCCCTCACCATCAGAGCCCACGGTTTCAGCGCCGCTGCTCTGGCCAAGATCGAAGCCGCCGGTGGGACGGCGGAAGTGATCGAGTAACGTGCAGACCGACGACCCTCGGACCGTAGAGGTGAGAACCTGATGTTCCAGTCCCTGCTGAATGCCTGGAGGCTCCCGGATCTTCGCAAGAAGCTCCTCTTCACGGCCATGATCATCGCCGTCTACCGGCTGGGTTGCTATATCCCTGTGCCGGGTGTGGACGTGAGTTCCATCAACGAGATGTTCAATGTCGGAGGGGTCTTCGATTTCTACGACCTCTTCACGGGCGGCGGTCTACAGCGGGTGGCGATCTTCGCCATGGGCATCATGCCCTACATCACGGCGTCGATTATTATGCAGCTACTGGCCCTGGTGATCCCTCGTTTGGAGGCCCTTATGAAGGAAGGGCCGTCGGGACAGAAGAAGGTCAACCAGTACACACGGTATTTCACGGCCGGCCTTGCTTTCATAGAGGCTATCGGTTTCGTGTTCTTGTTCCGAAGCTACGGCGCTTTCCCAGAGACCGCGCCGTTGAACCCCATGCGCTTCTTCCTGATCGTCTTGACGCTCACGGTGGGGGCGGTGCTTGTGATGTGGCTGGGTGAGTTGGTGACCCAGCGCGGTATCGGCAACGGCATCTCCCTGATGATCTTTGCCAGCATCGTCTCACGCCTGCCCGGTGGTCTGCAGATGTTATTCACGCTCAATCCGGGCATCTGGGTGGCTATGGGGGTGGTGGCCCTGCTGGTTGTCATATTCATCATCTACGTGACGCAGGGGCAGCGTCGGATACCGGTCCAATATGCCAAGAGGGTGGTGGGCCGAAAGGTCTACGGTGGTCAGAGCACGTATCTACCTCTGCGCGTCAACATGGCGGGAGTCATCCCGGTCATCTTCGCGTCTTCAGTGCTGTTGTTCCCGGTCACGCTGGCGCAGATGACGCCATGGGGTTGGACCCAGAAGCTTGCTGAGGTGTTCAGCCCCAGCTCGTGGTGGTACATCGTGGCCGAGGTGATTCTGATCGTCCTTTTCACGTATTTCTACACGGCTGTGCAATTCAATCCCATCGACCAGGCCGACAATCTGAAGAAGTATGGGGGCTTCGTGCCGGGTATCCGCCCCGGCCGGCCGACCGCGGCCTATCTCGACCGGGTTCTGACCCGTATCACCTTCCCGGGTGCGTTGTTCTTGGCGGCCATCGTATTGCTGCCTACGGCGCTGATCAAAGGCATGAGTGTTCCCTTCTACTTTGGTGGCACATCGCTTCTGATCGTGGTGGGTGTAGCTTTGGATACGATGCAGCAGATGGAATCACAGCTTCTCATGAGGCACTACGAAGGTTTCCTCAAGTGACACCGGCCGGCAAGGGAGGGGCGCAATGACTCAGTTCAATCTCATCCTACTCGGGCCTCCGGGTGCAGGTAAGGGCACCCAGGCCGGGCGCATCGTCGCCGAGTATGGCATCCCGCACATCTCCACGGGTGACATACTACGTGCGGCGGTGAAGAACCAGACCCAGATGGGACTCGAGGCCAAGAAGTTCATGGATGCGGGTGAGCTGGTCCCCGACAGCGTGGTGATCGGTATCGTCAAAGACCGTCTTCAGGAGCCTGATACGGCGAAGGGGTTTCTGATGGATGGATTCCCCCGTACCATTCCGCAGGCGGAGGCTTTGGATGAGGTCTTGGATGCTCTTGACCGCGGTGTGACGAAGACCTTGGTCATCCTGGTGGATGAAGAGGATCTCGTCCGGCGGCTCACGGGGCGGCGCATCTGCCGGTCTTGCCAAACGCCTTTTCATGTGATGTTCAATCCTCCCAAGAACGAGGGTGTGTGCGACGTTTGCGGCGGCGAGCTCTATCAGCGCGATGACGATACCGAAGCCACTGTGCGAAACCGGCTTGACGTATACCGGAATCAGACGGAGCCTCTCATTGATTATTACGATCGCGCGGGAGTGGTGGCTAGGATCGATGGCGCTCAGGCGCCGGATGTGGTCTACGAGAGCATCCGCGCAGCGCTCGGACCTGCTGGTGCGTAGGCCGGCTTTCAAGGCGACAGAGGGAAGAGCGTTTTGATCATTCGCAAGTCACAGGCGGAGATAGAGAAGATGGCCAGAGCGGGTAGAGTGCTCCGGGAGTGTCTGAATCTCTTGGGCCGGATGATCGAACCCGGCATAACGACCATAGAACTGGATCGCGTGGCGGAGAAGTACATCGTGGATGAGGGTGGTATACCGACCTTCAAGGGCTACCAGGGCTTCCCTGGCTCTATCTGTGCGTCGCCCAACGATATGGTCGTGCACGGTATCCCGGGCAAGGTCCGTCTCCGCGAAGGCGATATCGTAGGTATCGACGTGGGGGTGACCATGGATGGGTACATCGCCGATGCCGCTACTACCTTTCCAGTCGGCGTGATCACCGGCGAAGCTTCCGACCTGTTACGGGTGACGGAAGAGTCGTTGATGCAGGGAATCGCTCAGTGCAGGATAGGCAATAGAGTGGGCGATATCTCTCATGCTGTGCAGACTCACGCGGAAGCCCACGGTTACTCGGTTGTGAGAAGCATGGTGGGGCACGGGGTGGGCCGCGAGATGCACGAGGATCCTCAAGTGCCGAATTTCGGTCCTCCCGGTCAAGGGCCGGAGTTGCGCGAGGGCATGGTCATCGCCATCGAGCCGATGATCAACATGGGTGGTTCCGAGGTCGAGGTGGGCGAAGACTCCTGGGCCATCTACACCAAGGACGGCAGTCTCTCCGCCCATTTTGAACACACAGTGGCCATTACTAAGAAAGGGCCGCGGATTCTTACTGTAGCTACAGCGGCGGGAGCCTAGCAGGATGGGGGCTTGTGCTAAGATAAACGGCCGGTTTTTGGCCGGAGTGTCGATTATTGAGATGGTGGTCAGCGGTGTCTCCTAAAGAAGAAGCGATAGAACTTGAGGGCGAGGTAGTCGAAGCCCTGCCGAACACCATGTTCAAGGTGCGGCTCGACAACGAACTGGAGATACTGGCTCACATATCCGGCAAGATGCGCATGAACTACATACGGATCCTGCCCGGAGACAGGGTGAAGGTCGAGTTATCGCCTTACGATCTGACTCGTGGACGGATCACGTATCGTTTCAAGTAGAGGAAGGAAGAAGCATGAAAGTGAGAGCGTCGGTCAAACCGATGTGCGAAAAATGTAAGGTAATCCGGCGCAGAGGCGTGGTTGTGGTCATTTGCCAGAATCCGCGCCACAAGCAGCGGCAAGGTTAGGTCAGGTAGGAGTAACGTATGGCTCGTATCGCTGGTGTCACTCTTCCCCGGGACAAGCGGATAGAGATAGGTCTGACGTATGTTTACGGTATCGGCCGGTCGCTGTCCAACCAGATCCTTTCAGCGGTCAACATCGATCCCGAGACTCACGTCAAGGATCTCACTGAAGACGAAGAGATCCGTCTGCGCGGCTACATCGAGGACAACGTCCTGGTAGAGGGCGATCTTCGGCGTGAGCGTAGCCAGAACATCAAGCGACTTATGGAAATCGGCTGTTACCGGGGCATACGGCATCGGCGCGGCATGCCCGTCCGCGGCCAGCGCACCAAGACGAACGCCCGGGTGCGCAAGGGGCACAAGCCGACCGTGGGCGTCAAGAAGAAGGTGCGGGTCTAGCCGGCGGGCTGTCTCGCAGGGATATCTAGGGACGGAGAAAAGAAGACATGCCGAAACCGAAGCGTACTGCCACCGGTTCGCGTGGGCGGCGCCGCAAGGTACGGAAGAGTATCGCGGTGGGCAATGCCTACATCAAGACATCGTTCAACAATACCCTGGTCACCCTCACCGACAAGGAGGGGAACGTGATCGCCTGGGCGAGCGCGGGCTCGGCAGGATTCAAGGGTTCGCGTAAGTCCACCCCCTTCGCCGCCCAAGTCACCGCGGAAAAAGCCGCTCGGGCTGCCATGGAGCACGGGCTACAGAAGGTTGACTGCTTTGTCAAGGGACCGGGGAGCGGCCGGGAGACGGCCATACGCTCGCTGCAGGCTACCGGCATCGACGTGACCAGCGTCAAGGACGTCACTCCTATCCCTCATAACGGTTGCCGTCCTAAGAAGCGGCGCAGGGTATAGAGGAGCGGCATAGATGGCAAGAGATAGATCACCACAGTGCAAGCAGTGTCGTCGCGAGGGCGAGAAGCTTCTTCTCAAGGGCGAGCGGTGTTTGACCGACAAGTGCGGGCTAGATCGTCGGGCGTATCCACCGGGAGAACATGGACGGGGTCGCAGGCGGAAGCAGTCGGAGTACCTCACCCAGTTGCGCGAGAAGCAGAAAGCCCGCCGCTATTATGGAGTCCTCGAGGGCCAGTTTCGCAATTACTATGAAGCGGCTGCCCGGCAGCCGGGTGTCACGGGCGAGAACCTGCTCAGACTCCTTGAGTTGCGTCTCGATAATGTCGTGTACCGTCTGGGCTTTGGGGCCTCGCGCCGGCAGGCGCGGCAGTTGGTGAGGCACGGCCATTTCACCGTCAACGGCCGCAAGGTGAACATCCCCTCGTACCGAGTGAAGACCGACGACGTCATCGCCGCGGTGTTGGATAGTGAAGGTCTGAAAGCCGTCGTCGAAGACGCCACGGATCTCACGGCATCGGTGCCGGCTTGGCTCCAGGCCGACCATGACAACATGGTGGGCAAAGTCCTTCGGCAGCCTGAGCGGACGGACATCGATATCCCTGTTCAGGAGTCCCTCATCGTGGAGCTGTACTCCAAGTAGCCTGTTAGGAGGGCCGATTGTTAGATTTTGCCACCCCGCATAGTGCTTACGAGCCGGCCGGCGAGAACCGGGGCCGCTTTGTTGTGGAACCTCTTTCTCGGGGCTTCGGCTACACCTTCGGCAACTCTCTCCGGCGGGTTCTGCTCTCCTCCCTGGAGGGAGCGGCGGTCTCGGCTGTCAAGATCACCGGGGTCGAACACGAGTTCTCGACGGTGCCACATGTCAAAGAGGATGTGACCGATATCATCCTCAACCTCAAGAAGATCGTGTTTCTGCTGCATGGAGAGGCTGCAGAGCATGAAGTGATGCTGGTCAAGGACGGTCCGGGAGATGTGACCGCAGGCGATATCGAGCTTCCTGCGAACGTTGAGGTCACGAATCCTGATGCCTACGTTGCGACGCTCGACGATGGCGGTCGCTTGGAGATGCGTCTGACCATTCGACGCGGTCGCGGCTATGTCTCGGCCGACGACAATAAGCGACCCGGGACCCCTCTGGGGGTCATCCCCGTGGACTCCATCTTCTCGCCGGTCACCCGTGTGGCCTATAGTGTGGAGCCCGCTCGGGTTGGGCAGCGCACCGACTATGACAGGCTGACCCTGGAGGTCGAGACCAACGGGGCCGTCGAGCCCGACGCGGCTGTGCGGAGGGCCGCTGAGATTTTGCGTGACGATTTGACCTCGGTGTTCCTGGGCGATGTTGATGCGGAGTGGGACGAAGATGAGGCCGGAGTCGAAGAAGACCTCCGGAGCAGTGAGGATGACATGCTCATCGACGATCTCGATCTGGGTGTTCGGTCGCTGAACTGTCTCAAGCGCGAAGGGATCGAGACGGTCGGCGATCTCCTTGCGAAGTCGGAGCAGGAACTCATGTGTATCCCGAACTTCGGCCGCAAGAGTCTGGACGAGGTGCGTGAGCGCCTCGACGCGAACAATTTGAAGCTTAGAGGAGAGTAGGGTGAGGCACCAGAGAAAAGGGAGAAGGTTCGGCATGCAGCCGGACCATCGTCGGCAGATGCTGGCGAACCTTGCTTGCTCTGTGCTCGAGCATGGGCGCATCAAGACCACCGAGGCTCGGGCCAAAGAAGTGAGACCGGTGGTCGAGAAGATGATCACCATGGGAAAGGCCGGAGACCTCAATTCGCGGCGCACGGCCATCAGTCAGCTGCGCAACAAGAAGATCTCGTATAAGCTGTTTAACGAGATCGCGCCCAGATATGCGGATCGTCCGGGTGGGTATACGCGCATCACGCATCTGGGTCCCCGGTTGGGTGACGCAGCGGAGATGGTCTATCTGGAGCTGGTTTAGACGCTCAACGAGCAGCGAGCTAGAGGTTTGACGTGATATTCGGCCGGTGCCGGGCCCCGATACAGGGTCCCGGCACTTGTCTCATGTGGAGACAGGTGTGGAGCACAACCACCGTATGGAGTTGCAGTACGAAGGTACCGGACTGCACGGCTGGGCCAAGCAGAAGGGTCTCACGACCGTTGAGGGCTGCCTCGAGAAGGCGCTGAGCACTGTGCTCGGTTCGGCTCCGGAACTGCGGGTGGCGGGGCGGACCGACGCCGGTGTGCACGCTCGCCGCCAGGTGGCAAGCCTACGTCTACCGGCCGGCATCGATCTTCTGCGCCTTCGGACCTCCCTGAACGCGCTTACTCCGCCGGGGATAGCGGTCACTCGGATTACGAGGGCACCGGCTCGATTCGATGCTCGTGAGGACGCCTACAGTCGGGTGTACCGCTACTATCTGTCGACCCTTCCGGTGCTGCCCCCTTTCTGGAGTCGCTATTGCTGGTATCTGCCGGCTCGGGTCGATGAAGGCGCTCTGCGCGCTGCCGCGGCCGCTGTGGTTGGCCGCCATGATTTCACGGCTTTCACGCCCACGGAGACCGAGCATGTGTATTTCCGTCGGTCGGTGTCACGTTGCGCGTGGAAGCGTGGCGCCACCACTGTGTTCGCGCCGGCCGGTGCCGCGCGCGGGACGGCTCCCATTAGCGGACATGCGAACCTTCTGTATCTGGAGATCGAGGCGGAAGCCTTCTTGCGGCACATGGTGAGGACCTTGGTCGGTACCATGCTGGAAGTGGCCCAAGGCAAACGAGCGCTCGAGGACATCGACCGGTTGCTTCGGGGCGGCTCTCGGGAGGAGGCAGGCCCGACGGCTCCCGCTTGCGGCCTTTTCTTGTGGGATGTGAGGTACGGGCGTGCGGGGAGCGGCCGGCGGGATCGGAGATGACATGCTAGGCGAGGGGTTGTCTCGGCGGAGGAACTGCGCGAGATACGAGCGCATGGGCTGGAGATGCTCTAAGTCGGGCTGGAGTCCGGGGACGACGAGACGTTGATCCGCACCCGCAAGGGAGTGACCTCAGCGCAGATCATCGATGGTTGCCTCAAGGCTAAGGAGACCGGCTTCGCCCTGTCACTTACCGCGGTCCTTGGCCTCGGGGGTGAAGAGCGGTCTATCGAACATGCTCGGGCGACCGCCAGAGCCTTCTCCGCCATAGACCCAGACTACATCGCCATGCTCTCGCTGATGCTGGTGAAGGACACACCCCTGGTTGAGGCGGCTGCCCGGAACGATTTTGTGTTGCCGGGGCCAGAGGCGATTCTGCGCGAGTTGCGCGAGATCATCGCCGAGACCGACGTGACCGGCGCCGTCTTCTGGACTACCCACGCCTCGAATTGCCTCGCTCTGGAGGGGTCACCGCCGGACGACCAGGAGGCGATGCCGGCCGCGTTGGACGGGATCCTAGCCATGGGTTCCTCGGCCCCGCCACAACCGGAGTCTCTTAGCGGGCTGTAGACCAGCGGAGAGAACGCCTGCCGGCAACTCCGCAGTGGCTGTCTCTGCATCGTCCCCGACAGGCTCTCCCTTCTTGCCCGGTTAAGAGCTACCCGGCCATTTCTCCACTTCGAGCAGGCACGAATTGGGGGCCTGCCCTGACGAGGTCGGAGTGATGAAACGCTTGGGGGTCAGCATGTTTATGCACCCGGCCGTGTCTGCAGAATGGCCCGGCTCGCCCAGCGGTAGGTAGTCTCCGCAGGATTCCCAGGCGTGGACTATGCCCGGAGGCAGTCTCTCCGTGACCTGGGCCGCTAGGATGACCTCTCCCCTATCGTTGAAGGCTCGGATGAGGTCGCCATCTTCGATACCCCTTGTCACGGCGTCCTTCTTATTCAGGCGCAAAATCCAGTAGTAATGCCCGTCCACCAGCATCCTGTGGTTCTTGATCTCGTTGCTCCAGCTCTCCTTGGCATCCCCAACCGTGTGATAGCTGTAGCGAGGATGCGGGGAGACCATGGCGAGTGGGTACTTTTCGCAAAGTGCGGTGGTGTGATGCCCTTCCCAACTCTCCAGATACTGGGGTCCCATCACGGGCCGTTCGGGATCGACGCCATCGGTTTCGTAGAAGCGCTTGAGGCTGTTGGCGACGAACTCGATCTTGCCACTCTGGGTCTGAAGACCCTTGCCTCCTATCTGGTCCCAGATCGGAGGGCCCCAGTCCGGGGTGTCCTTGACCCGCCCTTCTGCGAACCATCGCAGGGCGGGTGTGGGTTCTTGGTTCTCCGGGACGGGCACCATGTAGTAGCCCTTCTTCTCGAAGTCTTCCCAACTAATTCTGCTTGGCAGGTCACTCGCGTGGAACATGCGCTTCACCCAGTCGAGATCGCTGTGGCCTCCTTCGGTATACCGGTCTGCGAAGCCCAAACGGTCAGCGAGCAGGCTGAAGATCTCATAGTCCGACTTGGATTCTCCCAAGGGCTCGATGCACTTCTTCTCGAGAACGATGAGGCGGTGGTTGACCTGGTCGAACTTGTGCGTGCCATATCCGGATGGATGTGCCCAGTCGCCGATATCCCAACGCTCGAAATTAGTGCACGCCGGTAGGATGATGTCGGCGAACTTGGCCTCCCCCTCGAACCAGATGGACTGGTTGACCACGAAAGGCACCTTTCCCTCCCGATAGCCGCGAACAAAGCGGTTGGTCTCGGTCATGGTGCCGAAGAAGGAGCCACCGTAGCGGTAGTACATCTGCACGTGTGGATACCCGGAGGCGGGATACTGATACTTCTTGAACTGCATCTCTATGGAACCGCCACAGAAGCCCTTGCCGCGCCACTCCAGCCGTTCATGATGCATCATCTCCGGGATCAGCAGCCGGTAACCGATCTGTCCCTCCGGTCCGTGCTGGGGATTCGAGATGGTGCCCCCGTTGGGCCACATGCGGAAGGAGAGACGGTAGCCTGAGGCTGTGCCGACCGTGTCGGCGGATATGCCGCCCTCCGCATAGCCGGGGAACCAGAAGTCTCGGTCGGCCGGGACGCCGCAGGTGGTCGAATAGATGTTACTGCCGGGCTTGCCCAGCCCCTGCATGGCTGCCAGCGCGATCATCATCCTCGCGTATTCGTTACCGTAGGAAGAACGGCAGGCGCCGCCCCACCCGCCCATGCCGCCGGCTGCCAGCATGGTCTTCTTGGAACCCCATTCGCGCGCCAGAGCCCGGATCTCCCGAGCGGGGACCAGGCTTTCGCCCTCAGCCCACTCCGGGGTCTTGGGGACGCCGTCGGTCTCGCCCAGAACGTAGCTCTTCCACTCATCGAAGCCCTGGGTGCGGGTCTCCACGTATTCCCTGTCGTACAGTCCCTCAGTTAACCATACGAACGCTATACCCAGGCCCAAGGCTACATCGGTGCCCATGCGCGGCGCCATCCATTTGTCGGCGACCAGGCCCGCGGTATGGTTGAAGTGAGGGTCAATGAAGACCATCTTAACGCCCAGTTCCTTGAGCCACTGCCGCCGGGAGAAGCTCTCGTGCGACCCGTACACGCCACAAGTGGTCTCAGGATCGGATGACCAGAACACCATCATCTCGGCATTCTCGAGTGCATCCTGCAGGAGATCGTACTGCTCGGGCAGCCCCAGGCGACTGCTGAAGCCCCACATATGATCGCCGCCCCACTGCCAGCCTTCCCAGCTGTCCGGGTTGTGCTCGACGTAGGTCATCCCCCACAGGTTCATGAAGCGGTTGTAGGCGCTGAAACGGTAGCCGACGTTGCCCCACATATGATGGGAGGAGGGAGTGGTCATCATGGCCGCGGGACCGTATTCCCGCTTCAGCCTGATCATCTCCTCGGCTATCGTGTCGAGGGCTTCGTCCCAGCTTATCGGCTCGTAGCCCGATTCGCCCCTCTTGGCGATGTTACGCCTTCCCTTGCGGTCGAAATCGACGCGCTTCAGGGGCGTCAGTATGCGCTTCGGTGAGTAAATGGTTGACTTGTGAGCAGCCGTCCAGTTGGTGATTGTGGTTCTTCTGGGCGGCGTGAATTCCCTACCCCGTGCCCTGATAGTCCAGGAGGGACCATCGCTGTCGTCGAGCTGGAGAGGGATGATGCGGACGATCTTGCCCCCGTCCACGTCCACATGCACCGGACCTCCAGTGGTCAGGTTCGTCAGTCGCTGCATTTCTGCCGTCCTTGCGCTTGTTGCTTCGGTTGAGGGAAATGATATAGTACCGAGCGCCCGCATATCGTCTGCGGTGCGCTCAGTCCGAGCCCAGTCGGGGCGGAGCCGCTTGGCCAAGCCAAGAATCGCGGGTCTGTCGCCTTGACACTGCCTTTCCCCTCCATTATCATCTGCGTTCGCGTTTTAAGGAGGCAGAGTGAGAACCTATTCGGCGAAACCCGGTGAGGTGCAGCGCAACTGGTGGATCGTCGATGCCGACGGCAAGAATCTGGGCCGGCTGGCATCGGAGATCGCCGACGTGCTGCGGGGTAAGAACAAGCCTCAGTACACCCCACATGTGGACACCGGGGACTTTGTCGTCGTGGTCAATGCTGAGAAGATTGCGGTGACCGGCAACAAGCTCGTGGGCAAAGTCTACTACAGGCACTCGGGCTACCCCGGAGGCATCAAGAGTCGGACTCTCGGGGAGATGCTGGAGAGGCGTCCTACCGAGGTGCTACGGAAGGCGGTCAAGGGCATGCTGCCGAAGAACCGCATCGCTGCACAGCAGTTGAACAAGCTGAAGATCTATGCTGGGCCCGAGCATCCCCATGCCGCCCAGAAGCCGGAGGAGTTTCCATGGCAGCAGTAGTCTACTCGGCAACAGGCAAGCGAAAGACCTCGGTCGCACGTGTGCGGCTTATGCCGGGTACCGGGACGGTCACGGTCAACGGCAAGGATTTCAAGGATTACTTCAACCGGCAGACCCTCCTGCTCATGGTACGGTCGCCTTTGGTCGAAACAGGCACGGAGACCCGCTACGACGTGGTAGCCGATCTGCATGGCGGAGGTAAGTCCGGTCAGGCCGGTGCCCTCAAACACGGTGTCGCCCGGGCTCTGGTCGAGGCGGACCCCTCTCTCAAGACCGATGTCAAGCGAGCCGGTCACCTATCCCGAGACGCTCGTATGGTGGAGCGAAAGAAGGCCGGTCTCAAGAAGGCCCGCAAGCGCCCGCAGTTTTCCAAGCGTTAACCGGGCTGCTTACAGGCTCCAGGGAATCAAGAGGCGAGGGAGAAATCTCCCTCGCCTCTTCTGTTCGGTGGAGGCGGGATGCCTGAACTGCGAATAGATGTTGAGGCGATAGGTACGAACACCGAGGCGGTGGCTGCTCTGCTGCGCGCGCACGATCTCGATCTGGTGGCGGTCACCAAAGGCTGTCTGGGCGATCCGCAGGTGGCCGGGGCGATGCTCGTCGGGGGCGCGGTGGCTTTAGCCGATACCCGAGATGCCAATCTTCGTAGGCTACGGGCTGCCTTCCCGCGGGTGGAACTCCATCGCATACACCTTCCCTCGCTTGCCGAGCCCTTCGAGCCCGGAGACGTGAGTTACGTGTCCTGTCGGGAAGGAGCGGCAGCGGTGGCTGCGGTTTCGCAGAAAGGCGGCGATACCCACGTGGCCAGGGCGCTGGGGCCGAACAGGTCGCAGGAGTTCCCTAGGCTGCCGGAGCCGCGCAGGGTGATGATCATGGTGGAGACCGGGGACGAGAGAGAGGGTGTGCCACCCAACGGACTCTTTGGACTGGCCCTGGAGATAGCCCAGCATCCCGGGCTGCAGCTCGAGGGCGTGGCGACGAATTACGCGTGCTTTCGCGGCCGTTCGGAGGGCATCAGAGAATCGGTGCAGACTGTTGTGCGCGCGGCCGGCGCGCTGCGCGCGGCCGGCCACCCAGTGGAGCGGGTATCGGGGGGGAATTCGAGCTTACTTGCACTGCTGGTGGACGGCGAGGATCTGCCTGCCGCGGTGACCGAGTTGCGATGTGGTGAAGCACTACTGCTGGGCCAAGACGCGCTCTTCTATCGGCCCCTGCCCGGTTGCCGTCAAGATGCCTGCGTGATCCGGACTGAAGTGATAGAAGAGTATACTAGGCCCGCCGCTGGGGGCTCTCGGCTCCGTTTGGTGTTAGGGGTGGGGCGGCAGGACTTGGGATGGGGTGAGGTCAGGTTCGACCGGCCCGGCCTCCGCGAAATAGGGCGATCAGCCGATTATCTGGTGGTGGAGGTTGACGAGGGTCGTCCGGGTATCTCTCCGGGGATGACGATCGACATGATCCCCGCGTACGAGGCGCTCGTAGCCGCTTGGACGTCTCCCTATGTTGAAGTGAAGCTTCTGAACAGGTGACGAGGGAGGAAGACGGCTGATGTGCGGGATTGTCGGTTACGTGGGCGGTCGGCCATGCAAGGGTATCCTGTTCGAGGGTCTGCGTAAGCTTGAGTATCGCGGCTACGATTCCGCGGGCATCGGCGTCGTCGCCGATGGGCGCGTCGAGATCTCGCGCTCGGTGGGCAACCTGGACAATCTCGAACTCATACTCAGTCAAGTGGACGACGCCGGTACGACGGGTATCGCGCACACTCGCTGGGCGACGCACGGCCGGCCTTCGATTGAGAACGCTCACCCTCACACCGACTGTTCCGGACGTTTCGCCATCGTCCTCAACGGCATCGTCGAGAACTACCAGGAACTGAGGGCCGCACTCCAAGGCGAAGGGCATGTCTTCAGTTCCGAGACCGACGCCGAGGTGGTAGCTCATCTCATAGAGCGGGCATACCGAGGGTCGCTGCAGGACGCGGTGGTGGAGGCCTACCGGCAGATGGAGGGTCACTTCAGCTACTGCGCCGTCACGGCCGACGAGCCGGAGGTGATCATCGGGATACGTAAGGAGACGCCTCTGGTGGTAGGAGTGAGTGAGGGCGAGAACTTCATCGCATCAGCCATCCCCGCCTTTCTTGCGGAGACGCGTTCGGTGCTGTTCCCCGACGACGGGGAGGTGGTGGTCGTGAGTCGGGATTCCGTCCGGGTATGCACTCTGGAGGGTGACCCGGTGGACCGTCCGGCGAAGACCGTCGATTGGGACGACGAGGCGGCCGAGAAGGCCGGGTACGAGACCTTCATGCTCAAAGAGATCTACGAACAGCCGGCGGCCCTGGCGGACACTCTGGCGGAGCGCATCGCACCGGACGGACGGGTCGTCCTCGAAGGACTCGGCCTTACCCAGGAGGACTTCCGCGGGCTGGAACGTGTGATCATCGTCGCGTGCGGCACCTCATATCACGCCGGCCTCATAGGCAGGCATGCACTGGAGAGGTGGGCGCGCCTCCCGGTCGAGGTCGAAGTGGCGTCGGAGTTTCGCTACCGGGACCCGGTCATCGGTCCGCGATGTCTGTGCATCGGCATCAGCCAGTCCGGTGAGACTGCAGATACCCTGGCGGCGATGCGTCTCGCCCGCCGAAGAGGCGCGAAGGTACTGGCGCTCACGAACATAGTCGGCTCTCAAGCCACGAGAGAAGCAGACGGTGTGCTTTTCACGCGGGCGGGTCTTGAGGTCGGCGTGGCCGCCACCAAGACCTTCCTCACTCAGGTGCTGGCCGTTCTCTTGTTCGCACTCCATATGGGAGAGAAACGAGGATACCTCGAAGCCGAGCGGGTCCTCGGTTTGACGGGGAAGTTGCGCCGTATCCCCACTCGGCTCCGCGAGTACTTGGAAAGCGACGCGGTACGGGGCGTGGAACAGGCGGCCGTTCGCTGTGCGTCCCAACGCTTCTTCATGGTGCTGGGGAGGAACATCGGCCTTCCTGTGGCTTTGGAAGGTGCTCTGAAGTTGAAGGAGATCTCCTACGTACCCACGGAGGCTTACGCCGCCGGCGAGATGAAACACGGTCCCATCGCTCTTCTAGAGGAAGGATCACCTGTCCTTGTGGTGGCGACAGATGCGTCCATTTATGACAAGCTGGTCTCGAATGTGCAGGAAGTGCGCGCCCGTGGCGCTCGGGTGATAGCTGTGGCCTCCGAAGGCAACGAAGGTATCGGCGAGATGGCCGACGACATATTCCTCGTACCCTGCACCGACGAGATGCTGTCGCCGTTGTTTGGCGTAGTGCCTCTTCAGTTGTTCGCCTATTACGTAGCCAAGGCCAGAGGCGAGAAGGTCGATCAACCTCGGAACCTGGCCAAGACCGTGACGGTAGAGTGAACACGGCCGCGCCTCTGGTCGGCCTCGACCTGGTGGAGGTCGAACGGTTCCGGCGGGCAATGATCCGTCACCCCCGTCTGGAAGAACGCCTGTTCACCCGGGCTGAGATCGGCTACTGCCGGGGAAGGGGCGCGCCGATCCTACATTTTGCCGCTCGTTTCGCCGCGAAGGAAGCGATTGGTAAACTTCTGGGCACGGGCGTCATATCGTGGCAGGAGATCGAGCTAGGAGGCGGAGCGTCTCCGAAGGGCTCATCCGCGGGGTGTGTTCCGTGGGTGGTCCTCAGCGGACGGACGGAGGCCGTAGCCCGGGAGCGGGGCGTCGCAGCGGTGCGGGTCTCACTGTCGCATGTGGATTCGTTGGCCGGGGCCTGTGTGGTGGTTACAGCGTGTTCTCTGGGAGGAACGATGATGACGGAAGATCGCTCGTACGCGGGAGGTCCCGGTCTGGAGGCTGCAGGAGACATCCCGGCCTTTCAGACGCTCAGTGAGAAGGCCGCCGTCTTCACCCCGGCCCAAGTCCGCGAACTCGATAGGGCGACCATAGAGGACGTCGGTGTGCCGGGGCCGGTGCTCATGGAGCGGGCCGCCCTGGGTGTGAGCCGGTTGATCCGGGCGCGTTATCCCGACAGACATACGCTCATCGTCTGTGGCCGGGGCAACAACGGTGGCGACGGATTGGCGGCCGCCCGCCAACTCCATCTCGTGGGCCAACCGGTGGCCTGTGTGGTCGCGGTGGGGTCGCCCTCTGAGCTCACCGCCGACGCCGCTCTGAACTTCAGAGCGGCTGAGAGGACGGGGGTGAATCTGAGGGTCGGCACGGTGCCCGAATACCTGTGGGAGGAGACCGAGCTGATCGTGGACTGTCTACTGGGTACGGGCGCTACGGGCGAGCTGCGAGGCCGGCCGGCCGAACTAGCCGAGTTGATCAACGCGGCCGCTGCCAGGGGCGTGCCGGTAGTGTCCGTTGACGTACCCTCAGGGGTCGATGCGACCACCGGGAGCATCGCGCAAGGGACTGTGGCGGCCGACGTAACCATCACCTTCCATTCGGCTAAGAGCGGTCTGGTCTGTCCACCGGGTTCGGAGGCCGCCGGTGAGGTTCTGGTGTGGGATATAGGCATCCCGGAATCGTTGGAGCTCGACCCCGACCTCTGGGTGGTGAATGAGGACGATGTGAACGTGCCCGGCCGGCGGGTCGACGACCACAAGTATCGCGCGGGGTACGTCGCGGTGCTGGCAGGCTCGGCAGCATATCCGGGTGCGGCCTGGCTGGCGACGCAGGCAGCTTACAGAACCGGTGCGGGATACGTGCGCCTGCTTATGACGACCGGTGGTGCGCAAGGGGTGCGCAACCGGTTGGTTGAAGCCGTTCTGCAAGAGATCGGATCCGGCGACCATTTGGCTGATGCCGACGCGGTTCTGGCCGTCCTTGCCGACGAGCGATTGGGGTCCTTGGTAGCTGGACCTGGGTTGGGCCGTAAACCGGAAACACTCGCGGCGGTCAAGAGGGTGGTTTTGGAGAGTGAAGCGCCGCTGGTTCTCGACGCGGATGGGTTGTTCGCATTCGCCGGTATGGCCGAGGAGCTCCGGTCTCGCTCTGGAGTCGTTCTGACGCCTCATGCAGGTGAGTTGGCCGCCTTGTTGGGCGTGGCGGTGAGCGAAGTGACCATCGCCGTACTGGCCGCCGCGCGTCGCGCGGCGGCCAGTACGGGCCAGGTGGTACTCTTGAAGGGCTCGTCTACCGTCATAGCAGCGCCTTCAGGCGATACCCGGGTTGTTGTTCAGGGGCCTCCTCAATTGGCGTCGGCGGGCACTGGGGACGTACTTTCAGGTGTTATCGGGGCCCTGCTCGCTAAGGGTCTGGATCCCTTCGAGGCCGCGTATGCCGGAGCGTGGGTACACGCAGAAGCGGGGAGGGTCCGTGCGATCACCGATCCCCAAGGTGTCCTCGCCGGAGACTTGTTGGAGTGCATCCCCGGCATTATTGCCGGCCGTCTATATGAGAGGGGGCCTTCATGGAGGAGCTGAGAGTCCGGGATATCATGCAGGCGGATGTCATCACAGCCACGCCGGAGGCCACGGTGCGTGAACTCGCCGATCTCCTGGCTAGGCACAAGATCAGCGGAGTACCGGTTGTCGACGGAGAGGGCAAAGTGGTTGGGGTGGTCAGCGAAGCTGATGTCATCCTTCAGGACGCCGACCTTCATTTCCCCTACTACATCCCCTTTCTGGACAGCATCATCTACCTGCAGAGCGTGAGCAAGTTCGAGACCCGGCTTCGGAAGATGTTCGGCACCAAGGTGGCCGATATCATGAGCCGCGAGGTCGTCACCATCGCCCCCGATGCGTCCGTGTATGACGCCGCGGCTCTCATGGCTGATCGAACGATCAACCGGGTCCCGGTGTTGGAAAAGGGAAGACTCGTCGGGATACTGACTCGGGGCGACATCGTCAAGGCCATAGCAGAACGCAAGGCATAAGGAGAAGGACAGAAGATCATGTCCAAGAAAGAGACCCGCAGGGCCGCTCGACAGGCCTTTCCCCAGGCCAAGAATCCCCCGTCGACCAGGTCCCGTTACGATACTCGGGCGACGCGCCCCCGCAACAGCAAGAGCCGCACGTCGACCGCTCGGACTCTGAAGCCGCCATCTGTCAAGAAGGCGGCCATCCAGGGGGTCATTGTCGCGGTGCTGTACTTCGTGTTCATCCAATGGATATGGACCAGCGGGGCAACCACCGGCGCCAACGCGTTGATCGCTGCTCTGGCCTTTGTTCTATTCACGGGAGTGGCTTACTGGGTGGACAAGTTCAAGTATCAACGGAACCTGCGGAAGTCGCAGAACTCGTCCAAGTAACGGGGACGAGGCCGGCCGTCGTTGGCGGACCGGCTGTCAGGGGCGCATCATGACGCTGGAGGTCGTGTCGGAAGTCCTGAAGAGCCGCCGAATCAAAGGCTGGCTTGTGGGCGGCAGCGTGCGTGATCGTGAACTGGGACGATACTCACCCGATCTGGACCTGGTGGTGGCTGCTGACGCCGCCACGGCCGCCCGGGAGATCGCACGTGTCCTCGACGCCCCTTGGTTCGCCCTCTCCGAACGGCATGGGGCGTGTCGAGTGATGGCACGGACCGGCCATGTGGATGTGGCTGCGCTCCGGGGCGACGGTATCGCCGACGATCTTGCCCAGCGTGATTTCACTGTGAACGCCATGGCCGTCCCCTTTGAGGGGGGAGCGATCGTGGACCCCTTCCGTGGTCTGGCCCATCTCCGACAGTCTCGGTTGGTAGCCGTCTCTCAGAGCATCTTCAGGGACGATCCGCTGCGGTTGATGCGGGCTCCCCGATTCGCTCACAATCTGGGTTTGGAGCCGGATGCTGCTCTGGTTCGGGCGGTCCAGTCAGAGGCGTCGCTGATCGTCTGTGCCGCGGGGGAGCGGGTGACCACTGAGATGGCTCTGACCCTGTCAGCGGGGCGGTCGGCGGAGGCCGTGCGCCGGTGGCGTGATCTTGGGTTGTTGGAGGTGGTGCTGCCGGAGGTCGCGGCCGATGAGAAGCTTGCGCCCGCACTCGCTCTACTGGAGCGCTTGGATGAACTCCTGTCATCTCCGACTGAGTGGTTCTTGACTTCCCGGCGTTCGTTGACGGAGCGCCTCGCCACCCCGGTCGATGGCGTGATGAGCCGGCCTGTGGCGTTGCGGATGGCCGGACTGCTACATCGGTCCACGGTGAGCGAGAACCTCGGCATCGCCCGTAGGTTGAAGCTATCGAGGCCGATGCATGGGCTCCTTCAAACGGTAACAGGCTATTTCGGTGGCGGGCCCGGGCGAGGGCTGTCGGTTTCGCCCTCGGGACGGCCGGGAGTGTTGTTCTTGTGGGAAGTCGCTCCTTGGGAACCGGAGGTGATCATGCTTGCGGCTGCAGGTCCGGCCGCACCTGCAAGGGAGAACGGCTCCGCAGCGCTTGGGAGTAGCTTAGAATGCGCCCGAAGTCTTATGGGGCTGTGGAGCGAACGAGCGGCGGGCCGTGTCTCTTCGCCTCCACTGGACGGTACCGTGCTCATGAAGGAACTCGGGTTGGCTCCGGGCCCATTGCTGGGCCGGCTGGTGCGCGAGGTCCGGCTTGCCTGGGAGGCCGGTGAGGTCACGAGCCGGGACGGACTTCTGGCCGTTGCTCGGGGTACCCTCGAGGCGGATCGGGAGGAAGCGGGTCAAGAAAAAGGGGAGGAGTCTCCGGACATGTCCGGAGACTCCTCCGGCACTCGTTCGGCCGGCTGACCGAACGAGTTGAGTGGCACTACTCGATCACTAGCCCCATTATCTGGCCGGCCCACTTCTTGCTGTCGCTGACCTGATCGGGTTCCTCGCTCACGAAAGCGACACGCAGGGCTCCCTCATCGGAGTAGAGGGGCAGGCCATTGCGGGAATACGTCAAGATCATCGTAACGCTTCCGGCGTAGTCTGCGATCTCCTCTCCACTCTCCGGATCGTACACGGGAACCTTTCCGTTCACGTCATCAGCCGAGAACTTCGACTCATAACCATCGGCTGCGATGGCCTGAACGGCAGCCCCCTCTCCCACGAGCGCCATCAGATCCTGGATGGCGACACCTTGGTAGAGATCCGGCCCTGAGATGTTGCCGAGCTTGTTTTTGTAGCCCCCATACCCCTCGGTGGCTTCCATGGCCTTGAGTTCGGCCATGGAGAGCTCCATGAGAGTGCCGTCCGCCGCTGTACCCAGCTTAAGGATCTTACCCACTCGGTAGTAGAGCTGGCAGAGTATCTCGGCTGCCTCGCCCCGCGTCGCGGGAGCGGTGACATCCCAGTCGGCCAGGTCGGGAATGCCCGCCAGCAGACCGTTGAACTCGGCTGTCTTGATATTGAGGCCGTGGTACTGGTTGGAGTAGTCGAGTTCGCCCTGGTAATCGTCCGTTGCCGCCGCAAGTGCTTCGCCTCCGGCCCGCACCGCGATGCTGATCGCCTGTTGCCGGGTCACGTTGTCATAGAAGCCGAAGAGACCGTTGGTGTAGCCCTGGATGATGCCCTCTGCGGTGGCAACAGCTACGTAACTGCCCGGATAGAGTGGGTTGTTCACCGGATCGTAGGGAGCCGGCGTGTCCGGGAACTGTGATTGGTCTTCGGCCGTCACCTCGTAGTCCAGAGCAAGCACCGCCATCTTGGCGAATTGCTGACGCTGGAGGGGATTGTCAGGTCTGAACGTGTTGTCGTTGTACCCACCGACGATCGACCGAGCTGAGAGATGCACGATGCTCGCTTCGAAGTCGGTATCTTCGATATCGGTGAACTCCACTGCGGATGCGGGTACCGCCACCGCGAGCACCAGGACTACCGCCAGCAGCAGCCCCATGGTCAATCGGACCTTCTTCATCCAGACTCCTTCCTCACGCGTTTGTACATCCTTCTCTCCTAATGCACGTTTGGAGCACTAGTTGACCCGTAGTTCGACCACCTTCTTGACCCACATGTCGCTGTCGGTGACCTGGTTGTTCTCAGAGGTGACGAAGGCAAGCCGGAGAGGTCCCTCGCCGGAACTCAGGGCGGCCCCTCCTTTCGCATACGCGATGATCACTTTAACGGCCACTCCGCTCGTTGCCTGTCCGGTGGCCGCGTCGTAGGTGTTGACCGAACCACCGGCCTGGTCTGCCGACAACGTGGCACCGTAGCCGTCGGAGGCGACGACCGTGACTGAGCCGCTCCCGCCCACCAAATCCATCAGCGCACGCAGCGACACTCCCTTCCAAGGGGTGGGAGCAGTGATGTTCTCCAATTGGTTCTTCCATCCCCCATACCCCTCGGTGGCCGGCATGGCCTTGAGTTCGGCCATGGACAGCTCCCTGATCCCCGATGGACCCTGGATGATGAGTGCGGTCGGTCCCTTGGCCGTGGTCGTGGTTGGTGCCGCGGTGGTCGTCGGTCGTGCCGTGGTCGTTGGTGCCGCGGTGGTCGTCGGTCGTGCCGTGGTCGAGGTCGGGCCACCCGTCGTGGTACTCGGTGGGACGGTGGTCGTCGCCTGAGGGGTATCGGTGATTACGGTGGCTGTCGAGGCTGGGCCCGGTGCCGCGGTGGTCGTCGTCATGTTGGAGTCGCCGGTCTTGGTGGAGCGGGTGACAGACGGCAGGTCCGACGGAGCAGTTGAGAACTTGGGAGCGGTTGTCGTCGTGAGCATGATTCCGCTGGAATCGGTGCTATCAGCCGTGGTCACACCATCGCCGCAGGCTCCTGTAGCGAGTGCGATCAGGAGAGCGAACGCGCTGCTCAGCCTGACCAACCGCGAGAATCCCTTTGCTCTGTCTTGCATGCCACCCCTAGCGAGTAATGTGCCATGTGTGAATTGTTCCACTACATATGATATAAGAAACGGTCTCATAGGGTTACAGATGCGTCAAGGAGCTTAGAATGTTCATGAGCGTTAGGCGTCTACTCTCCCCGATTCTGTGCTTGTCGGCGGGGGTACTGTTGTTGGGAGGGCTCGGTCTTGCGACAGGTTGCAGCTCCGATGAAGGAGCGACCGGCGAGGGCGAGGGCGTGATCGAAGTGGTCGGTTCTGAGGGCTCGAAGACCTACACTCTGGATGAGATCAGGGACATGCCCGCCACCGAGGGCTACTGGGGCATGAAGAGCTCCACGGGGCGTATCACCCCGCCGGTGAAGACCAAGGGCGTCAATCTGGACGATCTGTTTGAGGAAGTAGGCGGCCTCCCGGATGACCAGGCGGTGGGCATCGTTGCTAAAGACGGATATGAGATGACCGTCTCAGTGGCTCAGCTCAGAGAAGGCAAGTTCATCACTTACGACATGGTGACGGGTGACGAGAACGACGTCGACGGCCCCCTCACCGCCATAGTCGCTTACGAATGGGATGGGCAGCCTTTCGATCCTCAGACCGATGGGCCTCTGCGCATGGCCATAGTCAGCCCCGCCCAGAACCAGGTGACTGATGGTCATTGGTCGGTCAAATGGGTGAGCAGAGTGCTGGTGAAAGCCATAGAGCAGGACTGGGTCCTCACGCTCACGGGCAAACTGACGGAAGAGATGGACCGGCCTACGTTCGAGACCGGAGCTGCTGAAGGGTGCCATGGCACCGATTGGACTGACGGTGAGGGCAACGTCTGGACAGGTATCCCTCTGTATCTGTTGGTTGGACGAGTGGATGACGACAACGTGCACGAGGGGCCGGCCTACAACCGGGATCTGGCCGAGGCAGGCTATCAGGTGCGGATCGCAGCCGCCGACGGGCAGAGCGCCGAGATCGCCAGTGACGCCATGTACTACAACAAGGAGCTCATCGTGGCCTACAAGCTGAACGGCGAGGCCCTACCTGATGATTACTGGCCGCTGCGACTCGTGGGCAAGGACATGCAAGAGTCCGACATGCTCGGACAGATAACCCAGATCGAGGCCCTGGTGCCGGCGGAGTAGGTCGGTGATGCGGCGCCTCAACTGGATCTGTGCGCTCTTCTGGATCGTCATCCTGTTGTGCGCCGGTTGTTCTGACGGAGCGGACGGCGGGGCATCCGGCGGGAGCGCGGGAGACGAGGGGAGTCTCCGCGTGCTTTTCGCGGGCAGCCTGATCATCCCCTTCGCGCAGCTGGAGGAGGAGTTCGAGGCGGTCCATCCCGACGTGGAGGTGAACATGGAGGGTCATGGTAGCATCCAGGCCATCCGCATCGTGGGCGATCTTCACGAGGAGGCGGACCTGGTGATCACCGCCGACCATCAGTTGATTCCGATGCTGCTCTACGGGACGAAAGACCCCGATTCCGGGCTGCCCTACGCCGAGTGGAACGTCATCTTCGCCACCAATAGGATGGCTCTCGCATACTCTCCGGAGAGTGCCTACGCCGACGAGGTGAACGCTGATAACTGGATCGAGGTCATCAACCGCGAAGGGGTCAGGTTGGGTTGCTCCGATCCCCGGATCGACGCCAACGGATACCGCGTCCTGATGACCGTCAAGTTGGCCGAGTATTACTACGACCGCCCCGGCCTGTTCTCAGAGATTTTCGGCGGGGTATTCAGGGTGCCTGTCAGGAGCGCGGAGACAGATACAGGCGCACTGATCACGGTGCCCGAGATCCTTGAAACCAAGAGTGGTTCACATATCGTACTGCGCCCCTACAGCGTGAGTCTGCTCCCCCTGCTGAAATCGGGCGAAATAGACTATGCTTTCGAGTATGAGAGCGTAGCCAAGCAGCACGGCCTCGAGTACATATCGCTGCCGCCGGAGATCGATCTCAGCGATCAAGCTTATGCCGACACATATGCTGCCGTCACCGTCAAGCTCGACTTTCAACGCTACGCCAGCGTGAAGCCTGAGTTCAGGGGAGACCCGATCCGCTACGGCGCGACCATACCGAGCAACGCTCGGGACCCGGAAGCCTCTGAGCTGCTCCTAGCCTTCCTTCTGGGGCCGGAGGGGCAGCGAATCATGGCCGACAACTACCAGCCGATGATCATGCCGGCCCCCGCCGACAACTTCAACGATCTGCCGGAATCGATCAAAGCCTTCTGCACCCCGGCCGACTGACGGGGGTATGCCGATGAACCGTGGTCGCGTGCTCAGCCGGATGGACTGGGTCTTCTCGTTCGTGGGCCTGCTGCTGTTGCTCTTCATCCTCGTCCCTTTGGTGGCCACCCTGTTTGCGTCAAGCCCGGGGGAGTTCATCGAGGGGGTGGCCGACAAAGGGGTGCTTCAGTCCTTGTGGTTGACTTTTGCCGCAGCTTCTGTCGCCACATTGATCGCGCTGGTTCTTGGGATCCCTCTCGCCTACCTTCTGGCGCGAAGGGAGTTCTGGGGGAAGAGCCTCGTCCAGGGGATCATCGATCTGCCCATCATCATACCGCACACCGCTGCGGGAGTGGCGCTTCTGATGGTCTTCGGCCGGCGCGGGCTCTTGGGAGAGCCGCTTGCCTCGGTCGGTATGTACTTCACTGAGAACTTCGCGGGTATCGTGGTGGCCATGCTGTTCGTCAGCCTGCCGCTTCTGGTGGATACGGCCCGCGAGTCCTTCGCGGCGGTAGACCAGCGGCTGGAGGGTGTCGCCCGGACCCTGGGGGCGAGCCCTTGGTCGGCTTTCAGGCGGGTCACGCTCCCGTTGGCCTGGAGGGGGATAACCGCGGGCTCGGTGCTGATGTGGGCGAGGGGCATAAGTGAATTCGGCGCTGTGGTGATCTTGGCCTACAACCCCAAGACCATCTCGGTGCTGGTATACGAGAGGTTTGCTGGGTTCGGCCTGTCGTCGGCACTGCCGGTCACGGCTCTGCTGCTGATCTTGGCTTTGCTGATACTGGTGGTGGTACGAGCGGTGCTCATGCCCCGCCGGCGCAAGGAACGCCCCGGCCGCGGAGGAATGCGGTGATCCGACTGGAGGGCTTTCGGGTGCGCGCTGGCGATTTCTTGCTCAGCATAGATGAGTTATCCATCGAGCGTGGCGAGTACCTCGTGGTCTTAGGTCCTACAGGGTCAGGCAAGACGGTCTTACTGGAGACGGTCGCGGGTCTGAGACGGCCTCACAGTGGGAGGATCTGGTTCGGAGAGAGGGATGTCTGGGGTGAGCCGCCCGAGAGGCGGAAAGTCGGGTTGGTGTATCAGGACTATGCACTCTTCCCACATCTGACGGTAGCGCAGAACATCGCCTTCGGTCTGCGAGCTACCCGGAGGTCTGAACGGGGGCGGGCCGGACCCGGAGTAAGCGGCAGCGGACTCAGAACAGGCGGCATCGGATCCGACGACTCGGAGGACGGCCCCGTTCGCCGGCTGGCCGGGCTGCTCGGCATAGACGGTTTGCTCCGCAGATACCCGGAGGGGCTTTCCGGAGGCGAGCGCCAGCGGGTCGCGCTCGCCCGCGCTCTAGCTATCGAGCCGGAGGTGCTGCTGCTGGACGAGCCGTTGTCGGCCTTGGACGGTCCGACCCGGGCTGAGCTGCAGGGTGAGCTGAAACGTGTGCAGCGCGGGCTGGGGGCCACCGTTTTACACGTGACTCACGATTTGGACGAAGCCCTACTTCTGGGTGACAGACTGGCGGTACTTGCAGGCGGTACGCTGCGCCAGGTGGGAGCGCCGCAGCATGTGACCAGTCATCCCGTGGACACAGAGGTGGCCCGGCTGGCCGGGCTCACCAATGTGTTTCCCGCATCGGAGGTTGAGAGCGAATCCACCGGCGCGGGAGCACAGGGGACGCGTGTCGTCTTGGAGAGCGGACACGTGATTTTCGCCGAGGCGGCTGCGACGGCTCCTGCCCGCATTGGTCTCTCGGCTGTGATCCGAGCTGAAGAGATTGAGATTCGGCAGATATCGCCGGCCGGGGAAAGAGCAAGCCTCGGTAGTCACGGTAGGGATGATGCAGAGGAGCCGGCCGAGCGCGCCAACGTGTTTGAAGGTATCATCGGAGAAGTACGGCTCCAGAGTGTTCATGCTTCCATCCAGGTGGAGATACCACCGGTCCAGGCCGGGAGGGCTGCATGGCAGGTGACGGTCCACGTTCTCCGCTCTCAGGTGGACAGATTCGGCTTGCAGACGGGCCTGTCGGTGCATCTGCGGATCCCCGTTTCGGCGGTCCACATCTGCCTCGATCAGGGCCGTACGGTTTAGGCATGTGTAACCGCAGGTGTGACCGGTAAGGTATCAAGAGGTACTATCCTTTGGTACACGAGTGCTTTGGTACATGAGTGGATGAGACGCGTGGATTCCGAAGCTTATGCGATCCGACATGCCTCCACGTAGCAGCCGGGGCCAAGCAGGGTCGCCTGCCACCGGCCACCGGTGTGCTCGTCGTCTAGAAAGGAGCGGAGATGCCTGGAAAGAAGCACTCAGGGCGTACACACGACCAGGGTTCGGCCAAACCGACGAACAGGGTGATGCTACGTTTGGGACCTGAGCATTCCAGCAAGGACTGCCATGATCTGATGCTACGGCTTAAGGCTCAAGCCGAGTGTCTGGAGGAGGTCTTGACGGATATCAGGCGACAGATCGACGAGCTCGAGTGTGAAGAGATCCTCGAGCATATACAGGAAGAACAGGAAGAACTCCTGGACTCCGACTGATCATTCATCCGAGAACATGTCCGGACGGAGGCCGATGTTCACTATGCTGCAGGCCTGAATAGGATCCAGCCCCAGGGCTTTCGCCTCCTTGACCAGGTCCTCGTCGTCGGACCCGGGATTGAGGAAGAACTCCTGAGGCGCCTTCTTGACGATGTCGGGAAGCATGCTCCGTCCCACTTTGGGGGGTACGTACATGGAGATACGGTGGACGGGCTCCGGTACGTCGGCGATCGACGGATAGGAAGGCAGTCCCTCTACCTCATCTGCACTGGGGTTGACCGGATAGACGGTCCAGCCGCCTTCCACGAACGCTCGAACGGCCTTGTTCCCGTACTTGCTTCTGTCTGTGGATGCTCCCACGATGACGATGCTCTTGTCCATGTTAGATATCTCCAGGGGAAGAATGACCATACACACTCTGCAGGTCACGTCCTCGTCGTGTGTTGAGGCGGACCGGAGCGGAATGTATCATATCCGGCCGGGTCCGTGCCCCTGGCGGGAAGATGAGTCGCGTAGTGCGGCGGGCCCGCTCTGCACCCTCGTGGTATCATATCCTGCCTTTTGCGGCTATTACCTTGCAGGACGTGTCATTGGAGGCACCTTGAAGGACGACATACATCCCGATTACGTTGAGAGCAAAGTCACCTGCTCGTGCGGCGAGACGTTCACGACCCGCTCGACCCTTCCGGAAATCAAGGTCGAGGTCTGTTCCGCCTGCCATCCCTTCTACACCGGCAAGCAGAAGCTGGTCGACACCGCCGGTCGGGTGGAGAGGTTCAATAGGAAGTACCGCCGCGCCGAGAAGAGCAAGTAGCTCATCGGCCCGTCTATGAGCGGCGCGTCGGCTGTGCCTGCCGAGCTCAAGGTCACGCTTCTTCAGCACACCCCTCTGCCCGAGCGGGCGGTGGCCTCCGCGGGTAGGTTGTGTTATGCACCGGTCAGCGCCGCCGAACTCAAAGAGGTCATGAGCGAGGACGACGTGCGCCGCTTGGTGCGTGGACTGGTGCGGTCGGGGCATATGAGCGCTCTTGAGCACGCCGGCTTCACCTTCGCCATAGACGGCATATCGAGGGCCTGTTCCCATCAACTGGTCAGGCACAGAGTCGCGTCGTACAGCCAGCAGTCGCAACGTTACGTGCGTTTCGGTTCTGAAGGGGGCTTCGTCGTACCGCCGCACATCGCCGCCTCACCGGAGGAGTACGCAGTGTTCCAAGAAGCCATGGAGAATGCCCGCCGGTCCTACGAACGATTGGTGGAGTTGGGCTTGGCCGAGGGGCGGGGCAACGAATCTGTGTTCGAGGACGCTCGCTTCGTCCTCCCTAATGCAGCTGAGACCAAGGTAGTGGTGACCATGAACGCCCGCGAGCTCAGGCACTTCTTCGCCCTCCGGTGTTGCCGCCGGGCCCAGTGGGAGATAAGCCGGCTCGCCTGGACCATGCGCCATCTCGTGTGTTCGGTCGCTCCGTTGCTCTTCGAAGGCTCCGGTCCGGGGTGCATGATCGGTGGCTGCCCCGAAGGGAAGATGTCGTGCGGCCGGTCTTATACGGACGAAGAGATCGACGCAATGGAGCTGGACCGGTTCGTCGGAGACGTGGGTTGAAATGACTTCATACGTTTCAGCCGGAGAGGATGGAGCCCTCCGCGACATGCCGGTCGTCTATGAGGATGATGCTGCCGTCGAAGACGGGGCAGAAGGGGCCTGCACCTGGGAGCACACCTTCGGTGGTCAGGCGGTCATCGAAGGTGTGCTGATGCGGGGCAAGCATAGCTGGGGGATGGCCGTGCGCAGGCCCTCGGGTGGCATCGCGCGGGTGGCCTTTCCTCTGGAATCACTGGGTTCTCGCCACCGCTGGATGAGATTGCCTGTGGTGCGTGGAGTAGTGTCTCTCTATGAGTCTCTGAGCCTAGGCATCAAGGCGCTGGGCATGTCGGCGAACATCGGCCTCGAGGATCCCGGCGCGCCGTCCGAGACGAGCACGGTCGACGACCCGGCGCCGGGCGCGGGTGTTGTGCCGGTGGCAGACGAGGCTTCGGAAGTTGTCGGTGACACCGGGAGCGAGGGGCTGGAGGAGAAGCCGGCCTTTGGCTGGAAGGAACTGGCCGTCACTGTGGTGGTGGCCGTGGCCTTTGCCGTCGGCCTCTTCGTGGTCGTGCCTCTAGCTGTGGTGAAGTACTTCGAAGAGACCTTCTCCAACCCCTTCGTCTTCAACCTGGTGGAGGGGATCATCCGGATAGCCATATTCATCCTCTACATCGTGGTGGTCTCTCTGCTCCCCGACCTGCGGCGCGTGTTCCAGTACCACGGTGCGGAGCACAAAGTCATCCACGCATATGAGTCCTGTGGAAGGCCGGATGCCAAGAGAGCGGTCATGTTCTCGCCGCGGCATCCGCGGTGCGGCACCGGGTTCCTGCTCCTAGTCATGGTCATCGCAGTCCTGGTATTCGCGATCGTGGGCAAGCCCAGTCTGCCCTGGTTGGTGCTTTCGCGACTTCTCGGTATCCCACTGATCATCGGGATCTCGTACGAGATAGGCATCAAGTGGGCGGGAAAGCATCCAAACGGGTTCTTCGCCCGCATTCTGCTGTGGCCGGGTATACAACTGCAGCGTCTGACCACCCGGGAGCCGACCCCGGACCAATTGGAGGTGGCCGCCGCTGCGCTGGAAGAGGTTATGCGGATGGATGAGGCGGAGAGGGCGGCCCAAGCAGGGATGGCGGCGGAGGCATGATCGAACGGCTGGCAGCTGAGATAGAGGATAGGTACCTCTCGCTTACGGAGGAGCTGTCCGACCCCGAGGTGTTCCGCGACCAGTCGCGCTACGCCGAATTGTCCAAGGCGCACTCCGATCTGGAGGAGTCATACCGGCTGGCTGTGGCCCACCGGGAGGCACGTGCCTCGCTCGAGGAAGCAGAGTCCATGCTGGACGAGGGCGGGCTCGATCCGGAGATGAAAGAGTTCCTTATAGAAGAGAAGAACTCCGCTCGGGAGAGGCTGGAAGACTTGGAGCAGAAGCTGCGCTTGACGGTCTTGGAGAAGGATCCGCTTGACGAGAGGAACGCCATCGTGGAGGTCCGGGCTGGGGCCGGCGGTGACGAGGCTGCGCTCTTCGCGGCCGAGATCCAGCGCATGCTCATGCGTTACGCTGAGCGGATGCGTCTGAAGACTGAGATCCTGTCCATGACCGAAGCGACCCTGGGTGGTATCAAGGAGGTCATCTTCGGAGTCAAAGGCCGCAATGCCTACGGGACTCTCAAGTACGAATCCGGCGTGCATCGCGTCCAACGTGTGCCGGTGACAGAATCGACGGGCCGCATCCACACTTCGACGGTTACAGTGGCGGTGCTTCCTGAGGTGGAGGAGGTCGAGATACAGATCGACCCTAATGAGGTGAGGGTCGACGTCTACCGCTCCACCGGCCCCGGTGGGCAGTCGGTGAACACCACCGATTCGGCGGTTAGGCTCACGCATATACCCACCGGCCTTGTGGTTTCCTGCCAGGATGAGAAGTCTCAATTGCAGAACAAGGAGCGGGCCTTCCGCATCCTCAGAGCCCGTCTTTACGACATCGCCCAAGCCGAGCAGACCGCCCAGTTGGCGGCCCAGCGCCGCAGCCAGGTGGGTACGGGCGATCGTGCCCAGAAGATCCGCACCTACAACTTCCCACAAGGCCGGGTCACCGACCACCGGGTGGGGCTGACCTCGCACCGTATCGAGGCCATACTCCAAGGCGAGTTGGACGAATTCACCGAGGCCATGGAGGCTCAGGTGCGGGCCGATCAGCTGGCCGCCGCTGAGTTCTAACAGCGGCGAGGAGAACGCCGTGGCACCGTGGACCATCGCCTCGTTGTTGGATACGGCGACCGGCTATCTGCGTGAGAAGGGTTCTACCTCCCCCCGTTTGGATGCCGAGGTTCTCCTGGCGGAAAGCCTTGAGACGGATCGGGTCCGTCTCTATACAGAGTTCGACCGGCCGCTATCGACGGAGGAAGTCGACCGGTACCGAGCTCTCGTTGCGCGCCGGGCCGCTCGTGAGCCGGTGGCATATATCACCGGCCGGGCCCATTTTCGACACCTTGTCCTTGAGGTGTCTCCAGCCGTGTTGATTCCCCGCCCCGAGACAGAAGAACTGGTAGATATCGCCCTGCAGTCTCTGCGGCGCCGCCCGCTCTTGGGTGAGGGGGTGGGGGGTCCGCTGGTCGTGGATGTGGGTACGGGGAGCGGGGCTATCGCGGTCAGCCTGGCCCAGGAGGCCGGGGTACGCGTTCTTGCCGTGGACTCCAGCGCGGAGGCGTCTCAGCTGGCGGCCCGGAACGCCGTGGCTGCGGGTGTTGAAGGGTTGGTGGAGTTTCGAGAGGCCGATCTCCTGACGGGGGTGGCCGCGGGCAGTCTCCGCCTGGTGGTGAGTAACCCACCGTACGTGCGCACGGGAGACATGGCCTCCTTGGATCTGGATATCCGTCTCTACGAACCTGCCTCGGCGCTGGATGCCGGCCCCGATGGACAGGCGTGTTTCCGCCGTCTGCTGCCGGCTGCCGCCCGGGCCCTTGGCCCGGGCGGCAGCGCCATCCTGGAAGTGGGCGATGGTCAAGCCGGGATTGTAGCTACACTTGCCCGCGAGGCCGGCTTCCATCTCATCACCGTACACAAGGATATGTCGCAGAAGGACCGCATGGTGGAGGCGACACTTCCTGGAGCTCTGGCCATGGCTGTGGAGGGGTTGGATGCAACGAACACGGGACTGTTGAAGGCAGCGCTCCGGGAGGGTGCCGTCATCGGTGTTCCGACCGACACTGTGTACGGCATCGGGGCCGCGTGGGACTCATCGGTGGGAGTGCGGAAGCTTTTCGAGGCCAAGGGCAGACCGGCCGAACAACCGGTGGCGGTGCTGTTTCCGTCGGTAGAGGCGGTTGAAGAGGCTGTTTCCGATCTGGACGAGGCTTGCGTGAGGGTCCTTCGGGCTCTGCTGCCCGGCCCGTTCACATTCGTGGTCACTACCACAGTCAGTCGGCCGCCGGACGTGGGCTCGGTAGACTCCCTGGGGGTGAGAGTCCCCGGCGATCCCTGCCTGAGCGATCTGCTGAGGAGGCTGGACACACCTCTCGCGGCGACGAGTGCTAACGTGTCGGGCGGTAGGGAAGTTCCCGACTTAAGTGGCGCCGATCCGGAGGTGCTGGCGCACTGCTCAGTCGCGTTCAGGGGGCCGGTCGCGCGCTCCGGAGACGTGCGGCTCAAGCCGGCGGCCTCTACGGTGGTGGACCTTCGACCTCTTGGGGAGGGCGGGGTTCCTGTCGTTATCCGGGAGGGCGTGGTGCAGGCGGGCTCGGTGCTGGAGCGTATCGCTGCACTGTTCTGACCGGCGGGTGGCATGCGGCTCGGTACGTTCGCTACGTAGCTCGGCAGGCGGCTTGTCTTGGCGGCCGATCGTCTACCCCGGCGGAGCCTGCGGGCGATGAGAACGGGGCCGGGGACGTCATCTGATATTCTTGAGATTCGTCGGCGTAGGAGGTGGGTCATGCGGTACGGTTTTGGGTGCGATCATGCCGGATTCGAGCTTAAGGAAGTGCTGATCAGAGAGCTGTTGGCCGCCGGTCACGAAGTGGTAGACATGGGTACCGACAGCCCCGAACGAACCGATTTTGCCATCTACGCGAACAAGGTGGCGCAGGCGGTCAGCGAGGGGACGCTGGATAGAGGGGTTCTGGTCTGCGGTACGGGGTTAGGCATGGCAATGGCCGCCGGCAGGTTCCCTGATATCAGGGCCGTTTCGGTCACCGACTGTTTTTCGGCCCGTATGTCCCGACGGCACAACGACGCCAACATCTTGTGTTTGGGCGCGCGGGTGGTCGGTGCGGGATTGGCTGTCGAGGTTCTCAAAACCTGGATGTCGGAGGGTTTCGAAGGCGGACGCTACGCGGAACGGCTCGAAATGATGCGCGGAGGATACAAGGGAGGAACTTGAGATTGAGCAGTGTGCCTAGCCAGGCGCGAAACGGCGACCGTCCGCTCGACCAGGCCGATCCTGTCATCAGTCGGCTTATTCGGCAAGAACTGCACCGTCAGCGACAAGACATACAATTGATCGCCTCGGAGAACTTCACGGCTGTCTCAGTTCTCGAGGCCATGGGAAGCGTTCTCACTAACAAGTACGCGGAGGGCTATCCCGGGAGACGCTACTACGGGGGCTGCGAGATCGTCGACGCTGTAGAGACGCTGGCGATAGAGAGGGCCAAGGAGCTGTACGGCGCCGAGCATGCGAATGTGCAGCCCCATTCCGGCTCTACGGCGAACGAGGCCGTGTACTGCGCAGCGCTTGAACCGGGGGACACCGTCCTGGCCATGAGCCTGGCCCACGGAGGTCATCTGACTCACGGCCTCGAGGCCAACTTCTCCGGCCGGAACTACAAGTTCTTCCATTACGGGGTCCGCAGAGAGACAGGGCGGATCGACCTCGATGAAGTACGCACTTTGGCCGGGAAGCATCGGCCCAAGCTGATCGTGGTGGGGGCGAGCGCCTATCCGCGCACCTTGGATTACGCCGCCTTTCGCGAGATCGCTGATGAAGTGGGTGCGGAGCTGATGGCCGACATGGCGCACATCGCCGGTCTCGTTGCCGCCGATGTGCATCCTTCTCCCCTTCCCCACTGCGATTGGGTCTCCACCACCACGCACAAGACTCTGACCGGTCCTAGGGGAGGAGCCTGCTTCTGCCGGGCGGAGAACGCGGCGCGCCTGGACAAAGCGGTGTTCCCTGGGCTCCAGGGCGGTCCGCTGGAGCACGTGATCGCGGGCAAGGCGGTGTGTTTCTTGTTGGCCTCGACCGATGAGTTCAAGGCGAAACAACGGGCCACGATCGAGAACGCGGCGGTCTTGGCCGAGACTCTCATCGACGGAGGGCTGCGACTGGTTTCTGGGGGGACCGACAACCACCTCCTGCTGGTGGACTTCTCTCAGACTGAGATGACGGGAGCGCGGGCGCAGGAGTTGCTCAGGTGTGTGGGTATCGCGGCGAACAAGAACGTGGTCCCCTACGACACGCGTCCGACAACGGTCACTTCGGGGCTGCGTCTGGGGACGCCGGCCATGACCACCCGTGGCTTCGGGCCGGATGAGATGCGCGAGGTGGGTCGGATCATTCTGGAAGCGCTGACTGCCCAGCCCAACGACTTTGCTCTCGACGGGCTCAGGCAGCGCAGCCTTGCCCTTGCTGGGGCCTTCCCTCTCTACCCGACACTGGGAGAGTGAGGTGGCGGGCCGGGAGCCTCGGGGGCCTGTGTCTCGCCCGAGCTGGGAGGAGTACTTCATGGAGATCGCCCGGGTGGTCGCCACTCGGTCCACCTGCCTACGCCGGCACGTGGGCGCGGTACTGGTGAAGAACAGGCAGATTCTCGCCACTGGGTACAACGGTGTTCCCAGGGGAATAGCCCATTGCGACGAACGCGGGTGTCTACGCGACGCGCTCGGCATACCCTCCGGTGAGCGACACGAGCTGTGCCGCGGGCTACATGCGGAGCAGAACGCCATAATCCAGGCCGCCTACCACGGAGTATCTGTCAGCGGCTCTGAGATCTACGTGACGTTGCAGCCGTGCGTGACCTGCGCGAAGACTCTCATCAACGCAGGTGTCGTCGCCGTCTATTTCTGCGGCGTGTATCCGGATGATCTTTCCATGGAGATGTTTGAGGAAGCGGGTACTCGTCTGGTCCGGATGAGCTGAAAAAGAACACGTGGATACATTGGCTGAACAATGCATATCATTTTTCTTGCGCTTCCAAAGACCAGTGTCTATAATGCGACGCGTGTACTGATGAGCGTTGGCTCCCGCCGTACCGCGCAGGAGGCGGTGGTCAGGCCCGTACTTTTTCACGGCGACCGTTGGTGGCCCTTGCCGGTCAGGCGGCGGTGGCTTGATAGTGGGTCGTAGCTTGTAGTCTCGTGGTATTCGTGGGTGCGGGTCCAGGGTCTTGTGCTTGGTGCAGGCCCTCTTCTCGACCGGCTCAGACGGCCGCAATGGGGGGAGGGGTGCAGACCGGGTCGCAGGTCCGGCCGGTGCTCGTGTAAGAGGAACGCTGGGTGAACTGGGGGAGGGTGTTCTGGCGCTGACTCTGATATCGGTCGTTGTTGGATTGGTCATCGCGCTTGCGTATCATTACCTTTCGATGCGTTCTCAGCGCTGGGCGTCTCAGAAGAGAGCCCTGATGCAGCCCGCCATCACCATCCTCGGCTTCTTAGTCCGTCTCGCCATCTTCGTCGGGATACTTCTGGTTATCGGTTTCTGGTCTCCGCTCAATATCCTTGCCGTCTGCCTCTCTTTCGTCGTTGTGTTCACCATCCTGAATGGTATCTGGCTCTATGTTCTGGCCACCAAACGACGCCAAGTGCCACCTCCGGCGGGCACCGGCGGGGCGAAGCTAGGAGACCCGGATGCTGCTGGCTGAAGAAGGCGGGAGCAAGATCGTAGAGGCTCTTCACGAGCTGAACGTACAGACAATCGTCTCAATCCCTAAGGTCGGACCATTCGACTTCTCCATCACCAATGCGGTCATCTATCTGTGGGTGGGAGCGGCCATCGTTTTCGGACTGTTTTACTGGGCGGCCAAGAGGGCTAAGAAGGAGCCGGATGGGCTGCAGACTCTGGCGGAGATCCTCATCGGTTTCGCGACTGGCCATCTCTGCGGCCAACTTGGCGAGAAGGGTAGAAAGTACTACTACCTCATCCTCACCATCTTCGCGTACATCATGGTCACCAACCTCATCGGTCTGATCCCCAAACCGGAGGTTCTCAAGCCCTATACGCCGACGGCCAACATCAATGTGACCTTCAGCATGGCCATCGTGGTCTTCATTGTGACGCATTACCTGGGGTTCAAGAATCACCGAGGGGGCTATCTGAAGGAGTTCATGACTCCTCCGGGGGTACCTAAGGCCTTGGCGGGACCGCTCAACATCATCTTCATACCCGTTGAGCTGATGGGCGCGGTGTTCAAACCTCTCTCGCTCTCGGTCCGACTCTTTGCCAACACCATTGCCGGCCATCTGATCATCCTGGTGATGCTCGGCCTTCTCCTTGAGTTCGCCGGAGCCATCATCTTGCCGGCGGGTATCTTCGTCGTGATCATGAACGCTTTCGAGGTGTTCGTCGCTTTCATTCAGGCGTACATCTTCGCGTTGCTATCCACCGTGTACATCGAAACGGCTATCTACGGCAGTCACTAGGCACAACCCTGGATCAAGGAGGACGACACAATGGCATTCGATCCCGAATCCGCCGCCAACCTGGCCGCCGGCGTCGCTATGGGCTTTGCGACCATCGGCCCGGGCATCGGCATCGGCTATCTGACCGGTCATGCATGTGAGGCCGTCGCCCGGCAGCCCGAAGCGTCCGGCGATATCCGTACCGTGTTCATCATCGGCATGGCTCTTACCGAAGCGCTCGCCCTTTACGCGTTCGTTATCGCCATCATCCTACTGTTCGTCGTCTAGCGGAGAATCGGTCGATATGGCGCCCAGAGTTTAGGACCGACAGTAGGAGAGGCCGGGGAAAAGCATGCAGATATTCGAAATAAGTCCAGGGTTGTTCATTTGGTCGTTGATCACATTCCTGGTCCTGGTCGCTTTGCTTTACAAATTCGCGTTCAATCCTTTGATGCGGTTGCAGAAGGCTCGGCAGGATCAGATCCACGAGTCTATCCACGAGGCGGAGAGACTGCGCGATGAGGCGCAGGGACTGCTGGCGGACTACAAGCAGCAACTGGCGGAGGCTCGTGAAGAGGCGACGGCCATCGTAGACCGTGCTCGGAAGGCGGGAGAATCGACCAAGACCGAGATCCTGGAGGAGGCGCGGGTGCAGTCCGAGGCGACATTGGCCAAGGCTCGTCAGCAGATCGAGCGTGACACCAACCAGGCGCTTCAGAAGATCCGGGAAGAAGTGGCCGATCTGACCGTTGCCGCCACGGAGAAGGTCGCTCGCAAAAGCCTTTCGGGCGAGGACCAACTCCGTCTCATCCAGGAAGCCATCAACGATATCGATCTGAGCAAGATCAGCGAGAATTAGAGGACGGGAAGAGTGGCTGAAAGCAAGATCGCACGAGTCTACGCGACTGCGCTCTACGAAGCGGCCGAGGAGGAGGGCCGGGTAGAGCAGGTTCTGCGTGACCTTGGCGAGTTCGCCCAAGCGATGGAGGCCTCCGCCGATCTTCGCCAGCTTATTGCAGCCGAAGAGATCTCGGACCTGCGCAAGACCCAAGTTCTCATGGAATTGACAGAGGGCGGCGACGAACTGGTCAGGAATCTGCTCCGACTACTGGTCGATAAGAGCCGGGAGAGCGAGTTATCTGGCATCCACCGTGCCTTTGTCGGACTCGTCGAGAAGGCGCGGGGTATCGTCCACGTGGAAGTGGTCTCCGCGGTACCCCTGACGGCTTCCGTGCAGGACGCGCTGAGGGCCAAGATCGAGTCTTCGTTGAAGAAGACCGTCCAACTGAGTCTGACGGTGGACGAAGAGATCCTCGGTGGTCTGCGACTCCGCATCGGCGATCGCGTGGCAGACGCCAGCGTACGATACCGTCTGGAAAGACTCCGCGAAACCTTGATCGCCCCAATCGCTAGCCTGGAGGGTTCAGTTGAAGCTGCGTCCTGAGGAGATAACCAGCGTTCTTAAGTCCCGCATCAAGAGCTACGAAGCGGGCGTCGACATCCAGGAGGTAGGTACCGTCGTGCAGGTGGGCGACGGTGTGGCCCGTATCCAGGGGCTGGAGAACGCGGTAGCCTCTGAGATGCTCGAGTTGCCTCACGGCGTTATGGGCTTGGTGCTCAACCTCGAAGAAGACAGCGTGGGCGCCGTTCTGATGGGTGAGGACACATTGATCAAAGAGGGCGACCAGGTGAAACGCACGGGCCGGGTCATCCAGGTGCCTGTGGGTGAAGCCCTCGTCGGCAGGGTGGTCAACCCGTTGGGCGTGCCTCTCGACGGCAAAGGTCCCATCGAGACGACCGAGTTCCGCACCGTGGAGTTCAAGGCCCCGGGCGTCATCCGCAGGCAGCCGGTGAAGGAGCCCCTGCAGACCGGTATAAAGGCCATCGACGCCATGATCCCCATCGGGCGCGGACAGCGCGAGCTCATCATCGGGGACCGGGGTACAGGGAAGACCGCCATTGCTGTGGACACCATCATCAATCAGCGGGGCCAAGATGTGATCTGCATCTACGTGGCCATCGGTCAGAAGGCCTCCACGGTGGCCGGTTTGGTGGCGAAGCTGGAAGAACACGGGGCCATGGATTACACCATCGTCATCATGGCGCCGGCTTCCACCTCGGCGCCCATGCGCTACATCGCCCCCTACGCGGGCGCGGCCATGGGCGAGTACTTCACCTATTCGGGCCGTCATGCCCTCTGCATCTACGACGACCTCACCAAGCACGCCGATTCCTACCGACAGATGTCGCTCCTGCTCCGCCGGCCTCCGGGCCGCGAGGCCTTTCCCGGGGATATCTTCTACCTGCACAGCCGTCTGCTGGAACGGGCCTGTAAGCTCAGTGACAAAGAGGGCGGAGGGTCGCTCACGGCCCTGCCCGTCATCGAGACCCAGGCGGGAGACGTCTCGGCCTACATCCCCACCAACGTGATCTCCATCACCGATGGCCAGATCTTCTTGGAGAGCGATCTCTTCTATTCGGGTATTCGGCCCGCCATCAACGTGGGTATCTCGGTCTCCCGGGTGGGGGGTAATGCTCAGATCAAGGCCATGAAGAAGGTGGCCGGATCGTTACGCTTGGATCTCTCTCAGTTCAGGGAATTAGAGGCGTTCGCCAAATTCGGATCCGAGCTCGACCAGGAGACCCAGAACACTCTGGCTCGGGGCGAGCGGCTGGTGGAGACGCTGAACCAGCCTCAGTACGTACCCTGGCCGGTCGAGGAACAGGTGATGATCATCTTCGCTGCCACTCAGGGCTATGCGGATGACATCCCGGTGGCGGATATCTCTCGTTTCAACGGCCGTCTGCGCGAGCATCTGGCTCAGCAGAATCCCGAGATCGGGGAGGAGATAGCGAGGACCAAGGAACTCGATCCCCAGGTAGAGGCGAGACTCCGGAGCGCTATCGAGGCGTTCAAAGAGCTGTGGTCAGCAGACAAGGGCATCCTTTAGGGTCCTATGGCTTCACAAAGAGACATACGCCGCCGGATAGCCTCGGTCCAAAACACGAGGAAGATCACCAAGGCCATGCAGATGGTGGCTGCAGCGCGCCTGCGGCGCTCCCAGATGCGCATAGAGTCCACCAGACCTTACGCTCTGCACATGCTTGAATTCATCGGACAGCTCGCCCACTACCTGCAGGTCGATCTTAGTCTTCACCCGCTGCTGAAGCCCAGGACGGAGATCAAGAAGGTAACGGTGATAGCCCTTACGGCCGACCGCGGTCTATGCGGGGCCTTCAATTCCAACATCATCCGCCGGGCTCTGGAGTTGGTCGATAGCTACACGGCCCAGGGCGTGGAATACGACCTCGTGGTCATGGGCCGCAAGGGCGTGAGTACGGTCCGGTTCCTCCGGAAGTACAGGCTCGATAAGGCGTATCTCGATGTAACCGAGCGCACGGCCTTTCTGGAGGCCCAGGCCCTTACCAATGGGACCATCCGCCGGTACGCCGCCGGGAGCATCGACCGGGTGCACCTGGTCTTCAACCGTTTCAAAAGCCCCATGGAGCAGTTCGTCACCGATCAGGTGATCCTGCCCATCCAGGAGGAAGTGGCACAGGCCTACACGCCTGGTGGCGCGCGCGAGCATATGGATTTCTTGTTCGAGCCCTCCCCTGAGGCGATACTGGCCGACCTGCTCCCGTCGTATGTGGAGATCACCATATATCGGGCGATTCTTGAGGGTATGGCCAGCGAGCACGGGGCCCGCATGACGGCCATGCGCAACGCCTCTGAGGCGGCCGATGAGATGATCGACGATCTCACTCTCGCCATGAACCGGGCCCGACAGTGGTCCATCACCCAGGAGATACTGGAAGTAGTGGCCGGCGCAGACGCTCTGTCTGGATAGTCGGCCCCGGCTCCGAGAAGGAGGACACGAGAAGGCAATGAACAAAGGCAAGATCGTGGAGATCATCGGGCCTGTACTCGATGTGGAGTTCACCGAGACGCTACCGGCTATCTATAACGCCCTTGAGGTCGACGTGGACACGGCCTCCGGCCGGATCCGTCTCGTGGCTGAGGTGCAGCAACACCTGGGAGACAACAAAGTCCGGGCCGTAGCCATGGATTCTACCGACGGCCTGGCCCGGGGTATGACCGTGACCGATACCGGCCAGGCTATCTCCGTGCCGGTGGGGCAGGCTACGCTTGGCAGGCTCTTCAACCTGCTGGGCGATCCCATCGATGAGGGTGATCCCCTTCCTGCTGATCTGGAGAGATGGCCTATCCATCGTCCCTCCCCCGCCTTCGAAGAACTTGAGCCTACCACGGAGATACTGGAGACCGGCATCAAGGTGATCGACCTACTGGCTCCGTACGTGAAGGGCGGCAAGGTGGGTCTGTTCGGTGGTGCCGGCGTGGGCAAGACCGTGGTCATCCTGGAACTCATCCACAGCATCGCCACGCATCATGGTGGCATCTCGGTCTTCAGCGGCGTGGGCGAGCGTACCCGCGAAGGCAACGACCTCTACCTGGAGATGAGCGAATCCGGGGTGATCAACAAGACGGCTATGGTGTTCGGTCAGATGAATGAACCACCGGGTGCCCGGTTGCGTGTCGGCCTCTCCGCACTCACCATGGCTGAGTACTTCCGTGACGTAATGGGTCAGGACGTGCTGCTCTTCATTGACAACATATTCCGTTTCGTCCAGGCAGGCTCTGAGGTTTCGGCTCTGCTCGGCCGCATGCCGTCGGCTGTAGGCTATCAACCCACGTTGACGTCGGAGATGGGCGAGCTGCAGGAGCGGATCACGTCGACCCGGCGTGGTTCAGTGACCTCGGTTCAGGCCATCTACGTGCCCGCCGACGACCTGACCGACCCGGCTCCCGCCAACACGTTCGCCCACCTCGATGCCACTACCGTGCTTAGTCGCGCCATCTCAGAGATGGGGATCTACCCGGCGGTGGATCCGCTCGACTCGACGAGCAGGGCCCTCAGCCGTCAGGTCGTCGGCGACGAGCACTACGACGTGGCCACCACGGTGCAAGAGATCCTGCAGCGCTACAAGGATCTTCGCGATATCATTGCCATCCTAGGTATGGATGAACTCTCCGACGAAGACAAGGTCACGGTCCGCCGGGCCCGCAAGATACAGCAGTTCCTCTCGCAGCCGTTCTTCGTAGCGGAGCAGTTCACCGGTATCCCGGGCAAGTTCGTCCCCCTGAAGGAGACGGTACGCAGCTTCAAAGAGATAATCGAGGGCAAGCACGACGACCTGCCGGAGCAGGCCTTCCGCATGCAGGGCAGCATCGACGATGTGCTGGCGACGGTGCGGGCGAGCCAGGCGGAACGAGGGCAGGCCGCAGAGGAGACTCCCGCGCAGGCTGCTGCCGTCAAAGCCTAGGGCAAGTGAGGTAGGCTGTGGTCCAGGAGGAGAGTCCCTATCTTCGTCTGGAGCTGGTGGCTCCAGCGGGTTTGGTGTTCGAGGGTGATGTTGACATGGTCGTGCTGCCGGCCGTCACCGGTGAGGTCGGTGTGCTGCCCAGGCATGCGCCTCTTGTGGCCCAGCTGAACATAGGGCGGCTGCGGGCTTTGACGATCGACGGAGAATGGTTAACGTTCGCCGTCGCCGAAGGGTTCGCCAAAGTCCAGTTCAACAAGGTCATCGTGCTGGCGGACGCAGCCGAGGATGCCGCCCACATAGACGTGGAACGAGCGCGGAGGTCCATCGAACGGGCGACCGAGCGTCTGGAATGGGTCCGCTCAGGCACCGTGCCCGCAGACGAGGACGTAGATTCCTACCGGGAGCAATTGGCCATTCGCAGGGCCCGCAACCGTCTGAAGGTGGCCGAGGTACCCGAGAAGTGATGGTAGATCCCACCGCGGGGACCGCTGGACCGCGTCTTGTTGTGTCCGGTGGTCGTCGTCTCTCGGGGCAGGTGACGGTCTCGGGGGCGAAGAACTCCGCGCTCAAGCTCATGGCTGCGTCTCTTCTGGCACCCGGCACCAGCGTGCTCCACAACGTCCCCGATATCCAGGATGTCCGGACCATGCAGGAGGTGCTGGAGTACCTCGGGGCTGTGGTGGAGTTCGTCGACGGCACCATGACGGTCGATACCACTGAAGTGCAGTCTCATGTGGCTCCATACGAGTTGGTGCAGCGTATGCGGGCCTCGATCCAGATAATGGGGCCGTTGGTGGCGCGCTTCGGCCGGGCGCGCGTGGCGATGCCTGGTGGCTGTAACCTTGGACCTCGCAAGATCGACATCCACCTGCGTGGCCTCGCCGCCATGGGAGGTGAGGTGCGCTCCGATCACGGTTTCGTGGAGGTCACTGCCACCAAGTTGCGGGCCGTCGATATGTTCCTCGAGTACCCGAGCGTGGGTGCTACCGAGAACCTGCTGATGGCAGCCGTGATGGCGGAAGGTACCACCACCTTGGAGAACGCGGCTCGAGAACCGGAGATCGTCGATCTCTGCAAGTTCTTGATCAGCATGGGCGCTGACATCGACGGAGCGGGAAGCTCGACGGTGCGGGTCAGAGGTGTGACGGAGATGCGCCCGGCCGAACACACCGTGCTGGGAGATCGCATTGAGGCGGGTACCTTCCTGATCGCGGGGGCGGTGACGGGCGGCGAAGTGGAAGCGGCAGGCATCAGTCCGCATGTGCTCGACCTGTTTCTTTCGAAGCTTAGGTCGGTCGGTGTGCAGGTACACGAGAACACCCGCAGCATCCGGGTGAGCGGTGACCCGGACTCCTATAAAGCCGTGGATGTGGCCACCCTGCCCTATCCGGGCTTCCCCACGGATCTACAGGCTCAGATGATGGTGCTCCTATCGCTCGCCAAAGGCGTTTCCATGGTCACCGAGAACGTGTTCGAGAATCGTTTCGGTTTCGTGGATGAGTTGATCCGGTTGGGCGCTGATATCCGGGTCGATGGCAATCATGCTGTGGTGACCGGAGGGCGGTCGCTCACGGGAGCCATCGTGCAATGCCCCGATCTCCGCGCCGGAGCCGCCCTGGCGATAGCCGGTTTGGTGGCCGAGGGAAGCACCGAACTGCGGGAGGTCTACCATATCGACCGCGGTTACGAGCGTTTCGAAGAGAAGCTCCGGAATCTCGGTGCGGATGTGGAGAGGATCGGACAGGCGGGAGCAGGAGCCTGCTTCTAACCGGTCGTCGACCTTGCCCGAGGTTCGGCCCTCGGGTCCCGGTAGGGTCCGCGCTATAATCCCTCATCTACATCCGAGGGGAGTAGACTGCTGAACGACAAGCCGTATACCGTCTACACGGTCGAAAAACTGAAGAAGCGCCGGCTTCGCCGGATCGCGCTCTGGGCGGCTGTTGGGTTGGTCGTGGTGGTGTTGGCGATCGTTGGTGGCTCCTACCTGTGGCTGAGTTGCGAAGTGGGTGACACCCATACAACGGACTCCGGCCTGCAAGAGGTGCTCACCTCAGCTCCGGAGAATGCGATCGAATCGCCGACCGGCATGGATATCCTGCTGCTTGGCTGTGACAAGCGCCCGGGCGGCTCGGGCGAAGAGACCCGCTCGGATACGCTCATGCTTGTGCATGCCGATCCCGATGAGAACTACCTTTCGATTCTCTCGTTACCGCGGGATCTGCGGGTGGAAGTCCCCGGTCATGGTCTCCAGAAGCTCAATGCCGCCTACGCTCTTGGTGGCAAGGAGTTAGCCATAGAGACGGTGGAGGCCCTGACCAAGATCGATATCACCGAGTATGTGGAAGTCGACTTTCAGGCCTTCAGCGATATGACCGATGCCGTCGGGGGAGTCTACATAGATGTCGATCGGCGCTACTACAACGATGACGCCGACTCCGACTACGAGCTCATCAAGATCTCCCCCGGCTATCAGAGGCTGAACGGGGCGGATGCGCTGGACTACGTGCGCTTCAGGCACGACCTCAACTACGATTTCGGGCGTATGGACAGGCAGCAGCGTTTCTTGAACGCCCTGCGGGAGCAGGCGATGGGCTGGAATCTGGTCCTCGACCTCCCCGGGTTGGTCAACGCGCTCTTCGACAATCTGGTGACCACCCTGGGCACGAATGACATCATCAGGTTGGCCTACTGGGGAGCAGCGAAACTGAGTGGGGACCGGATCCGGCAGGTGAGTATCGTGGGTGACGTTCAGGAGATCGAAGAGGTCTCCTACGTTATACCCCCGGAAGGAGCGGTGGAGGAGGCGGTCGACCGGCTGCTCACGCCTACGTCGGCCGAGGATGCCGAGACCGATGAGCCGACACTCTCTTCAGGAGGCCCGAGCACGACGACCACCACGGCCATCGACACGTCGGTATTCACCACGAATCCCGACGCCATTGAGAACAGTAGGTTGTGGAAGCAGTTTGCGGCGGCGGCACCGTTCCAGGTCATGGCTCCCGGCTATCTTCCCGAAGGCTACGCCTACATCGATAGCAACCCTGACAGAAGACAACCTGGCTCTTATGACATAGTGGTGGGCGATGAGGTGGAAGCGGCCGTCAAGATGGTCTATCAGTTGACCAGGGAGGGTGAGCCCCTCGATCAGTACATGGGGATCATGCAGACGAGTTGGATCGATGCACCCGCGGCCGCCAAGGGTCGGGAAGTAACGAAAGATGGCGTAGCCTACACGGTCGTCGGAACCAGCAGCGGCGCTGATCATGTCTGGTGGATACAGGACGGAGTCCTGTATTGGGTGTCGAACACCCTGTCGTACTACTTGCATTCGAATGAACTGCTTAAGGTGGCTCAGTCGATGATCGTCGTACCGACCGGAGCGTCAGACTGAACAACAAGCCGTACACCCTCTATGAAGTCGAGGGAGGGTCTGGCGGACGGTGGAAACGCATCGTTCTCTGGACGCTCGCCGGCTTGGTCGTGCTACTACTGTGCGCGGCCGGGGTCGCCTATGCGTGGTTCCATCAACAGGTCTCGGGCGCCAACGACAGGGTGAGTCCGGAGATCAGAGTAGCTCTCACGGAGAAGCCGGCCAGCACTTTGCAGACCGTCACCTCGGAGACGCAGGCGCCGCCGTCCCCGTCGGCGATGAATCTGCTTCTACTGGGATCGGACCACCGGGAAGAGGATGAGGATGATCCGGGACGCTCGGATACCATCATCCTCGTACATGTGGATCCCGATCAGGACTATCTGTCTCTGTTGTCGCTCCCACGTGACCTGCGGGTTAAGATACCGGGTCACGGAATGAACAAGATCAACTACGCCTACGCAGCGGGCGGGGGAGAGCTCACCATCCGGACCATACAGGAACTCACCGGGGTGGACGTCGACCACTACCTTGAGGTTGATTTTAACGCCTTCTGCGATATAACCGACTCTTTGGGCGGCGTCTACGTCGATGTGGACAAACGCTACTACAACGACAACCCCAGATACGAACTGATCAACCTGGCGCCGGGCTACCAGCTCCTGCACGGCTCCGATGCTCTGGACTACGTGCGTTTCCGCCGCGATCTCAACCTCGATTTCGGGCGGATGGAGCGCCAACAGATCTTCTTGAGCGCCATAAAAGACCAGGCTATGGGCTGGGACCTACCCTTCCGGCTACCCGGACTGGTGAGTTCTCTGTTCTCGAATGTGGCTACGGATTTGGGCGCGAACGACATCTTGGAGTTAGCCCACTGGGGCATCGGGCTGAATCGAGAGAACATCCGCCGCATCGCCCTGGTCGGGGTCGCCGATGAACTGGATGAGGTGTCCTACGTGTTCGTGGACGACGAGGACCTTGCCCGGGCGGTGAGCGATTTCCTCACGGCTCCCGGCCCGGGATCCGATGGTGTCACCGGCCCAGACTCCGAGGTCTCTTCTGCCGCGACCGTCGCGGAAACGGCGCCGGACCTATCGGGTGTCGAGGTGGACGTGCTCAACGCCAACGGCCGTGCGGGCGAGGCCGCCGCCGCCGGGGAGTGGCTGGGAGCGCTGGGGGCGACGATCGTGACCGTCGACAACGCCGGTCGCTCGGTCGGACAGACCTTGGTCGAATGCCCTTCGGGGATGGCTTCTGAAGGCAAGAAGGTCGCGGAGGCCATCGGTGCGGAGTCCGTGGGAACGGATTCGTCTGTCGAGAGGGTGACGGTTGTTCTGGGGGATGATTTCGCCCTCCCCACGGAGTACTCGCTGCCGCCCGGTCCCGATACCGTGCCGTCTGCGGGTGGCTGGAAGACGATCGCGCAGATGGTTCCCTTCGCGGTACGGGCTCCCTTCTATCTGCCCGAGGGTTACTCGTTCTCGGAGCGGGTGCCGACCTCCGGAGCGACCTACAACATCGAAGTGGGCGGCGGCAGCAGGCCGGCCTTCAAGATGGTCTACCGACTCAAGGAGAATGGCCACTGGACCGACCAGTACATGGGCATCATGGAGACCACGTGGGTTGATGCCCCGGCTGCTTGTGAGGGCCGGGAAGTCACGCGCGACGGTATCACCTACACCATCGTCGGTAGCCGGGACAAAGTCGAACGCATCTGGTGGAAGGCCGACGGGGTGCTGTACTGGGTGTCCAACACCATCTTCAATCTTCTGAGTGAGGATGAACTGCTGGCGGTGGCAGAATCGATGATCTACATACCTCCGGAATGAGGGTACTCGCTGGTCCTCGTGTCGATCTAGGAGGCGACCGCATCGCCGCTACCGTAGCCCGAGGCTTGGCGGGCCCGGCTGATGCGATCCTATCTCTCCGAGACACCGGCGTGCGAGATCTGGGCCGTCCTTTGAGCCGGGCAGAGGTCGACCTGCTGCGGACGGGGCTGCGCGGTGACGATCCGGTAGTCGGTTACCTGTGCAGGGGAAGCGTCGGGCAGGCAACAGACGGTCGTGTTGTCGTGGTCACGGATCACGCCGACCTCACGTGGCGATCCCCGCTGACCGGGCCGAACGATCCAGCGGTGGGTCCGCGCTTCCCCAGTATGACCGGTATCTACTCTCCCAACGCCGCGTTGGATCGCTTGTCGGCGCTCAAGGGTATGATATTGATGTCAGGGGTGGTGGCCGGGGTGCGTGATGACGCCCGGGTGACGGCTTACGAGGCTGAGATGGTCACGGCTCAAGGCCATGTGGCGGTGAGTTCTGAACTGGTGCCCGTGGTCGTAGTGGCGGCTCATATGGGCCTCCGCGTAGCCGCCGTGTTGCTGGCGGGTTCATAAAGACACAAAGGAGTGGCAGTGGTCGATCATGACGTGAAGGATACGAGTCTGGCAGCCGCCGGGGTCCTCCGTATCGAATGGGCTGAAAAGGAGATGCCGGTATTGGCTCTCATCCGTGAGCGCTTCGCGAGGGAGAAGCCGCTCCAGGGTGTGCGTATTGGGGCCTGTCTGCATGTGACGAGCGAGACGGCCGGTCTGATGCGGACCTTGGCTGCGGGCGGAGCCGAGTTGGCCCTCTGCGCATCGAACCCCCTGTCCACTCAGGACGACGTGGCGGCGGCCCTGGTCACCGAGTACGGAGTGTCTACGTACGCCATCAAAGGGGAAGACCGTGACACATACTACCGGCACATCCAAAGTGTGATCGACTCGGGCCCGCAAATCACTATGGACGACGGCGCCGACGTCGTGGGACTCCTTCACTCCGACAGGTCTGAGGCCGCTGCGGGGGTCATCGGTGGTACCGAGGAGACCACCACCGGGGTCATCCGTCTGAAGTCGCTGCAACAACAGGGATTGCTCCGGTATCCCATCGTGGCTGTCAATGAGGCCATGACCAAGCACATGTTCGACAATCGCTACGGAACGGGACAGTCGACTCTGGACGGTGTGATCCGGGCCACAAATCGGATGATCGCGGGCAAGGTCGTGGTCATCGCCGGTTATGGCTGGTGCGGCCGGGGTGTGGCCCTGCGGGCCAAAGGCCATGGCGCGGATGTGGTTGTGCTGGAGGTCGATCCGCTGCGGGCGCTCGAGGCCATCATGGACGGTTATCGGGTTATGCCGATGGCGGAGGTCGCGCCTATCGGCGATATGTTCATCACTGCCACGGGTGACATCCACGTGATCCGCAAGGAGCACTTCGAGGCGATGAAGGATGGGGCCATAGTGGCCAATACGGGACACTTCAACGTGGAGATCGATATCCCGGCGCTGGAGGCTCTGTCGGTAGCCCGCAGGCAGGTGCGGGAGTTTGTCGAGGAGTTCACGCTGCCCGATGGAAGGAACATCTATCTGTTGGCCGATGGGCGCCTGATCAATCTGTCTGCCGCGGAGGGACATCCCTCCAGCGTGATGGACATGAGTTTCGCCAACCAGGCCCTCGCCGCGGAGTACATGGTGAAGAACGCCGCTACCTTGGAGAAACGTGTGTACGACGTCCCGACTGATATAGACGAGCAGATAGCGCGGCTGAAGCTTGAGTCTCTGGGGGCAGGCATCGACACGTTGACGGCGGAGCAGGCGGAATACCTGGCCAGCTGGAGCATGGGGACCTGAGCATGGAAGCTGTTCGGGGTGTGAGCGACTCAGGCGACGGCACTGCCGCGGATGCACTGATCGCCGACGTCGACAGCATCCGTACGGTGGAGTGGCAGGACGGCACGGTGGTCATGATCGACCAACGGCGGTTGCCGCTCGAGGAGGTCTACCTCCATTGCCGGAGTTGGCAGGAGGTCGCGGATGCCATCTGCACGATGGCCATCCGGGGCGCTCCCGCTTTGGGAGTAGCCGCCGGGATGGGGATGGCTCTGGCGGCGCGGGCAGCCCTGTGCGACAGCGCAGGTGAGCCCGGTCGCTTTCGGGACGCAGTCCAAGCTGCGTCTAAAGGTCTATTCGAAACCCGCCCCACCGCCTATAACCTTCCCTGGGCGCTCAAAGAGATGGAGCGCATCTGGGCTAGAGATGACATCACCCCGGCGGAGATCGTGGGAACGATGGAGCAGCGGGCGTTGGAGATCTACGAGGACGATCTGGCTTCGTGCAGGGCGATCGGCGAGTATGGTGCCGATCTCATCCAGGGCGAACGACCGGTGATACTGACGCACTGCAACGCCGGGGCTCTGGCCACCGCAGGATACGGCACGGCGTTGGGAGTCATCAGATCGGTGCATGCCCGCAATCCCCGTCTGCATGTGCTGGCCGACGAGACGCGACCCCTTCTCCAGGGAGCCCGCCTCACTGCCTGGGAATTGACCCGCGAAGGCATATCCACGGAGTTGATCACCGACAACATGGCCGGCTACTTCATGAGCCGGGGCGCTATCACCCACGTCGTGGTGGGAGCCGATCGGATCACCGCCAATGGAGACGTGGCCAACAAGATCGGCACCTACTCGGTGTCGGTGTTGGCGCGTGAGAACGGTATCCCATTTTTCGTAGCGGCACCCTTCTCTACCGTCGATCGCTCGCTTGCCGATGGAAGCGTCATACCCATCGAGGAGCGAGATCCCTCTGAGGTGACAGGCTTCGGTGATGTGAACTGGGCTCCATCCGGGGTGCAGGTGCGCAATCCGGCCTTCGATGTCACTCCGGCCCGCAATGTGACGGCCATTATCACAGACCGGGGAGTAGCGTTTCCCCCCTATGAGGAAAGCCTGCGAAGATTGGAGGGATCATGAGGGTCATGATCATGGCGGCCGGTATCGGCACGAGGCTGCGGCCTCTCACCGATCTGGTCCCGAAGCCCATGGCACCCATCGTCAACAGGCCGGCGCTGTATCACATCCTGCGTCTGCTCCGTAGTCACGGCCTGTACGAGGTGGTCATAAACCTGCATCATCTACCGGATGCCATCACCCGCTACTTTGGGGACGGCGGCGCGCTGGGGATGCATATCGAGTATTCGTTCGAGCCCGAATTGCTCGGCACCGCCGGTGGGGTGAAGAACAACGCCGACTTTCTGGGTGGCGAGACCTTCCTCGTGGTGAGCGGTGACGCTCTGACTGATATCGACCTCACCGGTCTGGTGTCTGCGCATCGACGGACTGGGTCTATCGCCACCATAGCGGTCAAAGAGGTGGCCGACCCCAGTCTGTTCGGAGTGATCGTCACCAACGATGAGGGCAGAGTGGTCGGTTTCCAAGAGAAGCCCACGCTGGAGGAGGCGCGGTCCCGTCTGTGCAACTGTGGCATCTACGTCTTCGAACCGGATATCCTGTGCCACATACTGCCCGGCCAATTCGACGATTTTGGTCGCCGGGTGTTCCCTGACCTCCTCCGGGAGCAAACCCCCTTCTATGCCCAAACGGTCGGAGGTTACTGGAGCGACGTGGGCAACCTGCATGAGTACATCCGGGGCAACGGCGATGCTTTGGCCGGTCGGGTGGACGTGGAGATACCCGGCAAAGAGATCCGACCAGGATTGTGGGTGGAGGACGGTGCCGAGATCGCCACGTCGGCCCGCATCGAATCCCCTGTCGCCATCGGCCGGGGGTGTCTCATCGGCGAGGACGTTGTGATCGACGGTCCCTGCGTCATCGGCGACGGGTGCGTGATTGGGCGGGGCGCGCATGTGAGCCGAACCCTAGTATTGCAGCGATCGCACATCTCTCCCGGGGCAGTGTTGGTGGACGGCATAATCGGGCAATCGGATGGTGTCCCTTCTGGTGAGCGCTGATTCTTCACGCATCCCTATAGGTGCCGGGCTGAGCGGCACGTCGCATAGCGCGTTTAGCCCGGCCCAGTGGTGGCGGACAGCTGTAGTCGAGCCCGTGCTCTCAGTCGTCTTCCCGCCGCGCTGTGTTGGTTGCGGCGATTTCGAATCGCATCTCTGCCCGTCTTGTCGTGCCAGCTTGGAGCTGATCGGACCGGATTGCTGTCCTCGCTGTGGTGAGCCGGGAGCAACAGCCTCGGTCGCGGGTCGCTGCGGCCATTGCATGGGAGAGGAGATGGCATACGCGGGCGCCCGTGCTGCCTTTGTCCACAAAGGAGTGGCGCGGCGCATGGTGGCCGCTTTTAAGTACGGCGGACAGCCGGTACTAGGCCGGGAGATGGCCGGCCTGGCCCGGCCCGCTTTCTCAGCCTTCGTTGCAGTTGTGGCTCCGACCGACCGGATCCTCGTCACCTGGGTTCCGTGTCACCGGGGCGCCCGACGAAGGCGTGGGTACAATCAGGCCGAAGTCCTGGCTCGCGCTCTGGCCTCGGGCGAGGGTATCGCCTGTGCGGGTTTGGCCCGCAAGATCGCGTCCACGAAGCATCAGAAAGGATTGGGTAGAGCGGATCGTCAAAGCAATCTGAAGGGTGCGTTCGCGCTGGACCGAGCCGCGGTCTCCCGCATCGCGGCCCGGGTAGAGGCCGTTATGTTGGTCGACGACGTCTACACCACAGGGGCGACGGCGAGAGAGGTGGCCTCCGTGCTGGTGGAGTGCATGGGCCTGCCGGTCTACGTCTTCACATTCTCGCGCGCCATGGACAGTGGGACCGAAAGGCACGACTGAAGGAGGTATGTGATATCTTCACCGTTCCGTACGCGGGCGCCGAGCGCTCCGCCGACCGGGTCTTGAAGTAGGGTCGTACGACGAATCAAGGAGCAGGACCGGCGTGAACCTCACGGTCAAAGGCAGAAATCTCGTTCTTACAGACGCCATCGGCAAGTACGCCGAGGAGAAGATGGGCAAGTTGGATAAGTATCTCGCCAACGGCGCCCGTTGTGAAGTTGAGTTGTGGACCGAGAAGAACCCAAGCATAGCCGACAACCAGGTCGTGGAAGTCACCATATTTACTAAGGGACCGGTGATCAGGGCGCGAGAAGCGTCGCCCGATATCTACGCTTCCATAGACCTCGTGTTCGCGAAGCTGGAACGCCAGGTCAAGAAGTACAGGGGCAAGCTTGTTTCTCGCTCTCAGGGGGCGCACAAGGAGGCCAAGGAGGCTCTGGTCTTAGAGGGCTTCCAGATCACGGAAGAGCCCGAGGAGTCCGAGAACGAGACTCCCGGACCGCTTATCGTTAAGACCAAGCAGTTCATGATCAAGCCCATGACCCCCGAGGAAGCGGCTTTGCAGCTTGAGCTGGTGGGCCATGACTTCTACGTCTTCACGAGCTCCGAGACCAATGAAACGGCGGTCGTCTACCGCCGTCGTGACGGCAACTACGGACTGATCGAAGCTCAAAGCTAGGGCTTAGGCCGGCCCCGTCAGTCGCCGGCTCAGGGCCTATTCCGCACAAGAGGCGCGGCCGATGATCAAGGTCGTTGACAAAGTCCTCCGCTTTGGCGAGGGCAAGAAACTGAAGCAGCTCGAGTCTGCGGTCGCCAAGGTGGCTGCTCTCGAGAGCGTGGTGGCTCCGCTGTCTGGCTCGGCGCTCAAGATGAAGACAGAGGAGTTCAAGCAGAGGTATCGGGAAGGTGAGACCCTTGATGATCTGATGCCGGAAGCTTTCGCCGTCGCTCGGGAAGCAGCTCGTCGTGCCACCGGGATGCGACCCTTCGATGTGCAGGTGATGGGGGCCGTGGTTCTCCATCAGGGGTCTATTGCCGAGATGAAGACCGGTGAAGGTAAGACTCTAGTCGCCACCATGCCCGTCTATCTAAATGCCCTTGCGGGACGCGGTGTGCATGTAGTCACCGTCAACGATTACCTGGCCGGGCGTGACGCCGCCTGGATGGGCCCCGTGTATGAGTTCCTGGGGCTGACGGTGGCCGCCCTTTCCAACAACATGGAAGCCTCGGAGAGACGCGCCGCCTATCAAGCAGACATCACCTACGGCACCAATACGGAGTTCGGGTTCGACTACCTGCGCGACAACATGGTGCTCCGGCTGGATCAGCAGGTGCAGCGCGGCCACTACTACTGCATCGTCGACGAGGTCGACTCCATCTTGGTCGACGAGGCGCGCACTCCGCTCATCATATCCGGACCGGGGGAGCGGGCGGCCAAGACCTACTACGATTTCGCCCGCATCGCCCGAAGGCTAAAACCCGGTGAGGACGAGGACTACGAGGTCGACGAGAAGAAACGCACCGTAGCCATCACTGAGCAGGGTCTCGCCCGGGTCGAGAAGGAACTGGGTATCGACAACATCTACGAGGATCTTTCCGGCCAACTGGTCAACCATCTCATGCAGGCTCTGCGGGCTGCGGCCCTCTTCAAGAGAGATGTGGACTATCTGGTGCAGGACGGTGAGGTCAAGATCATCGATGAGTTCACGGGGCGCGTCCTCGAAGGCCGGCGGTATTCCGAAGGTCTACACCAGGCAATTGAAGCCCGGGAGGGCGTCAAGATCAAGGAAGAGAATCAGACACTCGCCACGATCACGCTACAGAACTACTTCCGTCTCTACGAAAAGATCGCCGGCATGACTGGTACGGCCGCCACGGAAGCCGACGAGTTCCGCGAGATCTACAAGATGGAAGTGGTGGTCATTCCCACCAACGAGCCCATGATCCGCATCGACCATAACGACCTCATCTACAAGACTGAGAAGGCGAAGTTCAAGGCGGCGGCGGAGATCATCAACGACTGTTACCAACGGGAGCAGCCGGTGCTGGTGGGGACCATCTCCGTGGAGAAATCGGAGCGACTCTCGGAGATGCTCAAGCGGCGGGGGGTCCCCCATGAGGTTCTGAACGCGAAGCACCACGCCAAGGAAGCGGCCATCGTCGCCCAGGCGGGACAGCCGGGGTCCGTCACCATCGCGACCAATATGGCCGGCCGTGGTACCGACATCAAGCTGGGCGAAGGCGTCGTTGAACGGGGCGGGTTGTACGTGCTGGGTACCGAGCGGCACGAGGCTCGGCGGGTGGACAACCAGCTCCGGGGCCGTTCGGGACGTCAGGGCGACCCTGGTGCTAGCCAGTTCATCATCTCGCTCGAGGACGATCTTCTGCGCATCTTCGGTGGAGAGCGTATCCATCGCCTGATGGACCGTCTAGGTCTTGAGGAAGACATCCCTATCGAGCACAACCTGATCTCTCGGTCGGTGGAGGGTGCGCAGAAGAAGGTGGAGGAGCAGAACTTCGAGATCCGCAAACGCGTGCTGGAATACGACGATGTGATGAACCTGCAGCGCCAGGTCGTGTATGGAGAGAGGCAGCGGATTCTCTCGGGTGAAGACCTGAAAGAAGACGTATTCGGCATCATCGAACGCATTCTCGGCAATCAGGTCGCGATCTTCACGGGTTCTTCGCGCTTCTCGGAAGAGTGGGATCTGGAAGAGATGCTGACCCTTGTCCGGAACTTCTTCCCCACCACCCTGACGATCGAAGGACTGGGCGATCCTGCCGGTTACGATGTCGAGAGTCTTACCGAGACGGTCATCGAGGACGCCCAGAAGGTGTACGAGGCCCGGGAAGAGCGCTTCGGCTCGGAGACCATGCGGGAGATGGAAAGATGGGTGCTGCTTCGCACCATCGACTCCAAATGGCGCGACCATCTGTACGAGATGGACTATCTGCGCGAGGGTATCGGGTTGAGGGCGCTGGCTCAGCGTGACCCGCTGGTGGAGTACAAGAACGAAGGCTATAAAATGTTCCAGGACATGATGGATTCCCTCCAACAGGACTTCGTCCGGTACATCTATCATCTGGAGATCGTTCGTGAAGAGGAGCCTCAGGAGCAGGTAGCGGCGAGGAAGCTGGCCTATTCGGGTGGCGGAGACGGCAGCCTCGCTCAGGACTTTGCAGCGGCCGGCCGCGCGGCGACTGCCAAATCCGGCGCCCTCGCCGACGGTTCGGCCGAAGCCTATGAGGCCGCCCAGCAGGCTACCCGCACCGTCGTCGCTCCCCGCAATGTGACCAAGGTGGGGCGCAACGATCCTTGCCCATGCGGCAGTGGCAAGAAGTATAAGAAGTGCTGCGGCGCCTAAGCGCGTCTTACGTGTATACTCCCCGGGAACATGACCGAGAAGACAGAAAGACAGACCCCGTCCCTTGCCGAATATCGCGATTTGCTCGTGGTTCTTCGCGACAAATTCCTGTGGGCAAGGGACTATCTTTGACCCCGATACTGTGACGCGCGACATCGTCTCCCTTGAGGAGACCATGCGCGCCCCCGAGTTCTGGGACGATCAGAGCCAGGCCCAGAGCGTCAGCACTCGCTACAGCCGCCTCAAGGGTCGGCTCGATGACTACAATCGCCTGGCTGCGGATATGGGCGATCTGGAGGCCATGCTCGAGTTGGCCGACGAGGAGTCCGGCGGGGAAGAGGTTCCCCAGGAACTGGAGGATGAGATCGAGCGCCTCGCCGCTGGGGTCGGCCAAACCCTAGAGCACCTAGAGGAGCGGCGTCTCTTCACCGGGGAGTTCGATGCGGGCGACGCCATCGTCAGCATCCATCCGGGCGCGGGAGGTACGGAGAGCCAGGACTGGGCCGAGATGCTCCTCCGCATGTACCTGCGTTGGGCACAGGCGCGTGGCTTCGATGTCGAGCTCAACGAGGCCTCCGAAGGGGACGAGGCCGGCATAAAGAGCGTGACCTTCACCGTACACGGGGAGAACGCCTACGGCCTTCTCTCCACCGAACGAGGGGTGCACCGTCTGGTCCGGATCTCACCGTTTGATTCCGCCGCGCGGCGGCATACATCGTTCGCGTCGGTGGATGTCACTCCACTCGTCGACGGTGAAGTGGAACTGGATATCGACGAGAAGGATCTAAAGGTGGAGACCTACCGCTCTTCAGGGGCGGGGGGCCAGCATGTGAACAAGACCGATTCCGCGGTGCGGATCACGCATGTCCCTACGAAGACGGTGGTGCAGTGCCAGAACGAACGGTCACAGATCCAGAACCGCGAGACCGCCATGCGGATGCTGCGCAGCAAGCTGCTCCTGCTCGAGCATGAGAAGCGTGAGCAGGAGATGGCCCGCGAGAAGGGCGAGCAGAAGGAGATCGCGTGGGGGAGCCAGATCCGGTCTTACGTATTGGCTCCTTACACATTAGTCAAAGACCATCGGACCAATTTCGAAAAGGGCAACGTCGAAGCCGTTCTAAACGGCGCGATAGACGAGTTCATACGCGAGTACGTTTGGCAGAGGTCGACAGGCAAGCTCGGCGTCCGGACGCGTTGAGTCCTGGGGACTCCGCCCCTCGATGCGGGTCGAAGACGCATCCGTCCTTGACGGGAGGCTTTTCGCAAGACCTGCAGAATACCCGATAGATGCGCATATACGGAGGTTATGAGTAACACGTGATCAAGTTCGAAGACGTAACGAAGATCTACCCCCCGAGCACCGTCGGTTTGGAGAGGGTCAGTCTTCATATTGAGAAGGGTGAGTTCGTCTTCCTCGTCGGACCTTCCGGGTCGGGGAAGTCGACCTTCATCCGCCTACTTATCCGAGAGATTGAGCAAGATCGGGGCCGCATAATCGTCGGTGGACGCGATTTGGATACCCTACGCAGTTGGAAGATCCCTTATCTGCGCCGGAATATCGGGTGTGTGTTCCAGGACTTCAAGTTGCTCACCAACAAGACCGCTTTTGAGAATGTGATGTACGCGCTGGTAGTCACCGGCAACGCGACCGGCGCATCGAAAAAGAAGGCTGCAGAGATTTTGGCCCTAGTGGGGCTCGGCCACAAGTCCGACAGCTACCCGAACGAGCTCTCCGGCGGTGAGCAACAGAGGGTGTCGATCGCTCGGGCCTTCGTGAATCATCCGCCTCTGCTCATCGCTGACGAGCCCACCGGAAACTTGGATCCGGACACGTCGATGGGCATCATGCAGCTGCTCTACCGCATCAACAAGACCGGCACCACCGTGCTGATGGCTACCCACGACCGGGAGATGGTCGACCGCATGCGCCGGCGGGTCATCGCGTTGGACAATGGGAAAGTGGTGCGCGACCAGAAACGGGGCGGCTATGGGGAGGATTAGCTTCTTCCTCAAAGAGGCCTTCGGGTCGCTGCGGCGCAACTACTTCATGACCATCGCTGCGCTGGTCACCGTATTCCTTTCTATCGTCGTGCTGGGTGGAGTGTTGGTGTTCGTGTTTACCACCGATGCGCTCCTCAAGGAGGTTGAGGAGAAGGTCGAGATCACCGTCTATCTCAAGACAGATCCCGATCCCACGGCGGAAGAAGTCGCCATCATGCAGGACCAGATCACGAGCTGGCCGGAGGTGAAGAGCTCCAGCTACATCACCAAGGAACAAGCTCTCCAGCGGTTGAAAGAGGATTACGCGGATAGTCCGGAGATATTCGAGAGTCTCACCAGCAACCCGCTGCCGGCCTCCTTCGAGATAGCACTTGTCGATCCGCAGACCGTGGACATCGTGGCTGCCAGGTTCGAAGGCGACTCCATCGTCGACGAGGTGAGGTACGGCAAGGAGATAGCCGACAAGCTGTTCGCCTTCACCGATCAGGCGCGCAACTTCATGCTGATCTTCATCGTGCTCCTGGGCATCGTGGCCATACTGCTCATTTCCAACACCATCCGTCTCTCTATCTTCGCGCGCAAACGGGAGGTAGAGATCATGAAACTGGTGGGGGCGACCAACTGGTTCATCCGCTGGCCGTTCCTCATCGAGGGGATCACGGTGGGGTTCTTGGGTGCTCTGGTGGCCACAGCGGTGGTCTTGGGGCTGAATCACTACTTAGTCGGCACGGTCAGCGACAACCTGGCGTTCTTGGCTATGCCTCTGGACGCGGTCCCCTATGTGCTCGTCACGGTCATCCTGCTGGCCGTGGGAGTCGTAATCGGCGCCGCTGGTTCGGCCATCGGGCTCCGTCGTTTTCTCAAAGTCTAGGCCGGAACCCCGTCAGGGAGCGTGTCACTTGGCTCTCTTCACGCGTCGCGAACATAGGCTGGTCGGGTGGACAAGGGTGGTGGCTGCGGTACTCGTTCTTGCCGTTCTGATCACCGGGTTCGCCTTGCTGCCCGTCTTCTCGGTCGACACGGCTGAGGCCGCGAGCAGCAGTGAACTGAATGAGAAACTGAAAGACGTTCGCTCCGAGTTAGAGACGATCCGGGCCAACATCGAGAAGGCGGCAAACGCCAAGAAGGCGGCGCAAGGGGATATAGCGGCTCTGGACCAGAGTATCGCTCAAGCGGAAGACGAGGCAGACACTGCCAACGCCGCATACGACGCCGCAGCCTCCAGGCTGGCCGACCTTCAAGGGCAACTCGAAAGGGTGACGGCTGATCTGGCCGATACTAGGAGAGAGCTCGCTCAAACCGAGAGCGATTTGAGGGCCCAGCAAGAGATCTTCGACCACAGGCTTGTGGATGTCTACAAGTCCGGTGGGAACATCATCTACCTGGAAGCTCTGCTGAAGTCTGAGTCTTTCGTTCAGGTGATCGGCCGGGTCGAGCTTCTCACCAACATCGTTCAGCAGGACAACAATATCCTGGGTCAGATCAGAGCTCTGAAGGAGCGCGTGCAGGAACAGAGGTCGGCTCTCGAGAGACAGCAGGAGCAGATCGCCGGTCTCGAGCGAGAGCAGACGGTGGTCACCGGCGAGTGCCGGGCGGCGGCGGAACGTAGCCGGGCGGCTCTGGACGAGCTGGAGTCGGCGCGGGCGGCCAAGAAGAAGGTGCTGGTCGCTGCCCAAGAGGACGAGGCTGCCTGGAAGAGACAGCAGGGCGAGTTGTTGGCCGAATCGGAGCGCATCACCGAGATGCTCAAAGAAGCCGCCAGAGCGGCAAAGGCCGCTGAGACGGCCAAGACGGTCAAGGCCGGCAGCGGTGCATTATCCTGGCCTGTGGTGGGGCGGGTCACCTCCGGGTTCGGCTACCGTATCCACCCCATCTTCAAAGTACGCAAGATGCACACCGGCATCGACATCGACGGAGATATGGGCGATCCCATCAGGGCGGCGTCGAACGGCACCGTGGTGTCTGCGGGTTGGCGGGGAGGGTACGGCAAGTGCGTGATCGTGTCGCACGGTGGAGGCCTGGCTACTCTCTACGGCCATCTGTCAATGATAAACGTATCGGCCGGAGGGTCGGTCAAGGGGGGGCAGGTCATTGGCAGAGTGGGCAGTACAGGGTATTCTACCGGCCCGCACCTGCACTTCGAAGTGCGGGTGAACGGCACTCCAGTCGACCCTCTCAGGTATCTGTGACACATGCGTAGTGGCGCCAAGTGGGCTCTCATCACGGTGGTCGGTCTCGTGGCCGCCTTTCTGCTTGTCTTCGGGGGATTCCTCCTGGGCATGGACCCCGATGTCGGCGGGTCTGTTCGTGACCTGCTCCCCGCGGGATTCTTTGGCTCCTCCGACACCGACGGTGACTACGAACTCCAGCAAGAGGTGCTCAGGAAGCTCGAGTCGAGCTACTACAAGGAGATCGATGTCGAGGAGCTGCAGACAGGCGCGATCGATGGCATGCTGGCCGGGCTCGGAGATCCTTACACCACGTACTTGGATCCCCGGGAGTACGCTGAGTTCCTGGAGAGCTCCTCTGGGTCGTACAGCGGCGTGGGGATGGTAGTGGAGATGAAGGACAACCTGGTCACCATCGTCTCGACCTTCAAGGACAGCCCTGCTGAGATCGCGGGCATCCAGTCCGGAGATATCATCCTTGCGGTTGATGGGGTGTCCACCGATGGACTGAGTCTTGACGAAGTGGTAACCAAGATAAAGGGGCCGGAGGGGACCACAGTGATTTTGGAGATGTACAGGCCCGTACTGTCGACCACCACGACGATAGCCGGCCAATCCGAGGGAGGGAACACCGGCGATGTGGGTTCGACTGCTGATGTCTCACAGCTGCCGGGTGGCGGCGAGATCACCGAGTACACTCTGACTCGCAAGACGATCGCCATCCCGGTCACTGAGAGCGAGGTCTTGGAGGTCGCCGACAAAGAGGTGGCTTTCATCGCCTTCTTCACGTTCTCCGAGGGGTCGGCCGACGAACTCAGGACTGAGGTGCAGCGGGCGGTAGAACGGGATGGGGCGGATGTCGTCATCCTCGATCTGCGCAGTAACGGCGGCGGCCTGCTCGACGAGGCTATCGACGTGGCCAGCATCTTCATCCCCGAGGGTGAAGTAGTCTCTACCGAAGGGCTCCATTCGCCTGAGCAGGTCTATCACGCCGGAGGTGACGCCTTCGCGCACATACCCCTTTACGTGTTGACCGACGCGTACACCGCGAGCGCTTCGGAGATCGTGTCCGGCGCTCTGCAGGACTACGAGCGCGCCGTGCTCGTGGGCGAGACGACCTTCGGCAAAGGCCTGGTGCAGAGCATCTCTTCGCTCTCTAACGGCGGTGCGCTCAAGATGACCACGGCTGTCTATCTCACCCCCGACGGCCGCAACATCAACGAGACCGGTATCGTTCCTGATGTGGTGGCTCCTGACGACCCGGCGACCACTGAGGTGGACGAGGCCTTGGAGACCGTATTGGATCTTATCTCGGGCGTCACCGCTGAGGACTGAGGGGGCGGGTTTGGCCGGCTTTCGCCCCCGATTCTTCGTTTCCCCGGAGGCGGTGTCGGCCTCATGCGAGGTGCGCGGTGAGCCGGACCCCGATCTCTCAGGAATCGGGCTGACCTTATCTCCCGCCGATTCCCACCATGCTCTGCGGGTTCTGCGCCTTGGCCCCGGGGATGAGTGCGAGATAGTGGTGGGGGCCGCCGTTTACGCGGCCTCCGTGGTCGAGGCGGTCAATTCGGTGAAGGTCGACCTCCTCTACCGTTTGGAGGGGGTGGCCGCCGGTGCGCACTATCGCGCCCAGGTTGGTGTGGTGCAGGGTCTGGCCCGCCCGACCGCCATGGACTACGTCATGGAGAAGGGCACCGAGGTGGGCGCCAGTTTCTTCGTCCTTGTGCAGGCGTCCGGATCGCCCAAGGGCTCTGATCCATCCCGGGGAGACAGACTCACCCGCTGGCTTCGGATAGCCCAAGAGGCGGCGAAGCAGAGCAAGCAGGTGGAGTTGCCCAGAGTGCAGGTTGCCGGCTCTCTACGGGAGGCCGCAGAGAAGCTGGAGGACTGGGGCGCGTCGACAGATCCCGCTGGTACGGGTCGTGGCGTGAGCGGGGTAGGTTCTTTGGGCGACGTGGGTTGCTCGGGCGGCGTAGGTGGTGCGGGCGGCACGGGTACACTGTCGTTGGTTCTTGATCCGGGTGCCGCGGACGGCCTTTTCGGGACACTGGCGCCGCTGCGGTCCGGCTGCTCACGGGTCGGACTCTGGGTGGGTCCGGAGGGCGGCTGGACGGACGCCGAGATGGATCTGTTCTCCAGTATGGGCATGCGGAGGGTCCGGCTGGGCCGCTCTGTACTTCGGACTGAGACTGCCGGTCCGGTGGGGGTTGCGGTAGCGCGACTCGCCCTCGAGGATTGGTAGTATAATCAAACGACATGGACGACTGCATTTTTTGTAGGATCGCCGGGGGGGACATCCCCAGTGACATCGTGCTTGAAGACGCCGACTTCGTCGCCTTTCGTGACATCAATCCCAAGGCCGCCCAGCACGTGCTTGTGATCCCCCGCGAACACATAGTGTCGCTCAACGATCTGGACGGCCGGGCGGGGGATGTGGGCCATCGCCTGCTTCAGTTCATTGTCAAGGTGGCGACGGCGGTGGGCGTCGTGGAAAGTGGTTACCGAGCTTTGACCAATGTGGGCCCCGATGGTGGCCAAGAGGTCCAGCATCTGCATTTCCACATTCTGGGTGGAGAAGAGCTGGAGGATTTCTAGTGAGCATACTGTCCGAGCTCCAGGAGTCGGTCAAGGTGGCCCTTAAGGCCGGTGACAGAGAGCGGGTAAGCGCACTCCGCATGGTGGTCTGCGAACTCCAGAATGAAGCCAAGCGCACGCGGGTAGAACTCGACGAAAGCGCAGAACTTGCCATACTCCGCAGAGAACTCAAACGCAGGCAGGAGTCGATCGAGGCATTCCGCGCCGGCGGCCGGGACGACCTAGCCGCTCACGAAGAGGTGGCTGTGGGTATCATCGAAGAGCTTCTTCCGAAACAGATGGACGAGTCGGAGCTCTCCGCGCTGGTGAACAAGGTTGTCGCCGAGACGGGGGCTACTTCCGTCCGTGACATGGGCAAGGTGATGGCTGCGGTCATGGCGGAGGGCGGGGTCCGCGTAGATGGCAAATCGGCGTCGCGGTTGGTCAAGGAGCGTCTGTCCTGAGCTCAGGCTCCACCAAACAGATCGATCTCGACAATCGCGTGGCGGCCTTGCTGGTCGGTGAGCACGACGCGCACTTGCGTACTCTAGAGAGTCTTCTGAACTGCGACATCTATCTGCGTGGCAACCAACTCACTCTGGACGGGACGGCCGCAGAAGTGGAACGCGGCGAGGCCCTGGTGGACGAGCTGGTGGCGCTGTTGCGGTCGGGCCAGAGTCTCGATACTTCCACGCTCGAATTGGCCGCGTCGCTCAGCAACAGCCGGGGTGATTGGGCGAGAGACCTGGACCGGATCGTGAGCGACGTGATCCTGGAGCACAGGGGCAGGCGGATCCGCCCCAAGACGGTGAACCAGAAGGCGTATGTTGATGCTATCCGCTCCAATACTATAACCTTCGGGGTCGGCCCGGCCGGCACGGGGAAGACCTATCTGGCCATGGCCATGGCCACCTCCGCCCTGCTGTCCGCTGAGGTGGCTCGTATCATCCTCACCCGTCCTGCCGTCGAAGCGGGTGAGAAGCTGGGTTTCCTCCCAGGGGGGCTGATGGAGAAGGTCGACCCCTATCTACGTCCGCTGTTCGACGCACTCTATGACATGATGGACACCGACAAGCTGACAGAGCATCTAGCCCGCGGCACCATCGAGGTGGCACCCTTGGCTTATATGCGGGGACGCACGCTCAACGACTCTCTGATCATTCTCGACGAGGCTCAGAACACGAGTCCCGAGCAGATGAAGATGTTCCTTACGCGCCTGGGGTTCGGAGCGAAGATGATAGTCACCGGCGACATCACTCAGATAGACCTGCCTCGGGGCCAGCATTCTGGGCTGGTGCATGTCCGCGAAGTTCTGGCCGAGATCCCCGACATCGCTTTCATACACTTCGATAGTCAGGATGTAGTGCGTCACAAACTGGTGCAGGATATCGTGTCCGCATACAAACAGCACGGTGAACAGCATCATCCTGCGCGCAAAGCAGCGCCTCGCGGGACCAGCGAGAAGCGTCATAGCGGCCGGAGGAGCGCCGCGGCGGCCGAGTAAGGCCCGCGCGACATCACATGAACCGGTTCAGCTACCTGCTGCGCGAGCGGCTGGCGGTGTCCAGAGATTGGATCGACGGCCGCAGCCCATGGCGTTTTGAGCTGGTGGTGCTGGCCTGCCTGGTCATTGGGCTCACCGCGCTGATCTGCTCGCAGTTCCTTCCCTCCTTTCATGATCTCAGCGAGGGTGGTACGGCTTCGCGCACGATCGTTGCCGGCAAGACGGTCACTGCGTTGGACCGTGAGGCGACCGAGGATCTCAAGGCTCGGGTGGCCGCACTGGTCGCTCCCGTCTACCTTCCCGACACGAGTGCGTTGCCGGCTGCCGCCGAGCAGCTACAGGGTTTCCTGGAACAGATCGCGCAAACGCGGCAAGAGGTCACAGGTACCACGGACTTGTCTCTCGCGGTGGAGACGCTTCAGAGATGGGCTCCGGAAATGGTCTCCACCGCCACGCTGGAGTATCTGCTCACAGTGGGAGGGACCAGGTTTGAGCAGATACAGGGTCAGACCCTGGGTGCGCTCGAGACGCTTTACGCGAACCCCATCATGGAAGGCTCGCTCGATGCTACTCGGGCGACCCTGCGGGCCATAGCCGACCAGGTGGCTGCGTCGCAGGCCGCAGCCGACGCCGTATACGAGGTGACAGCTGGTTTCTTGGGCCCCAACCAGGTGATCGATGAGAAGCAGACAGAAGCCCGTCGGAATGCGGCTATGGAACACGTGGCCCCGGTTATGATCTCCATCGTCGAGGGCGAGACGGTGCTGGAACAGGGCCAGCGCATAGGTGCTGAGGACATGCTGGTGCTCAAAGAACTGGGCGTTGTAGGGGCTCGGCATGGATGGAAGGTATGGCTGGGCGTGTTCTTCCTGATGGCGCTGGAAGCGGCATTGTTCTCGCGCCTCCTCCGTCGCTTCAACAAGACGGTCGAAGACTACGGCAACAACATGCTCTTGGTATTGGCGCTCTTGCTTCTGGGCTTCACGGCCGTCGCGAGGCTGCTGGTCATAGAGCCGCTGTCCGCTTACTTGGTACCCGTTGCCGCCTTGGGCATGCTGGTGGCTGTGATCCTGAATGCCCGCAGTGCCCTCATTATGGTTGTGTTGCTCTCGCTCAACATCGGGCTTCTGACTGATCTTCAGATGGAGTACGCGTTGGTGGCGATCGTCGTCGGTGGACTGTCTCTCTACTTCGTCTCCCGTGTGACCAAGCGCATGGCTCTGCTCGGCGCCGGTGCGGCGGCCACGGCCCTCGCTGTGATCTCCATCTTCGCCGTGGAGATTTTCGCAGAGGCTTCTGTGGCGGAAGCTCTTCGGCAGAGTATCTGGGGAGCGGCAAGTGGTCTCCTGTCGGCTGCGCTCACGATCATACTTCTGAACGTGCTGGAGACCGTTTTCAACCTGACTACGCCTCTCCGTCTACTTGAGTTGGCCGATCCGGCCCACCCGCTGCTCAAGAAGCTGTTGCAGGTTGCTCCAGGTACGTACAACCACAGCATTCAGATGGGCCATCTGGCCGAGGCGGCCGCTGAGGCCATTGGGGCCAATCCCCTGCTTGCCCGAGTGGGAGCTTACTACCACGACATCGGTAAGACGGTACGCCCCGATTACTTCGTAGAGAACCAGATATACGTAGACAACCCGCATGACCGTCTCAGCCCGAACCTGTCGAAGCTTGCCATTACGGCGCACGTGCGGGATGGAGAGCACCTGGGCCGGGTCTATGGGCTGCCGAAGCCGGTGATAGACATCATCAAACAGCATCACGGTACCTCGGTATTGGCCTACTTCTATCACAAGGCCATGCAAGCGGGTAAAGATTCCGTTTACGAAGAGAGCTACCGCTATGAGGAGCAGAAGCCTCAGTCAAAAGAGGCCGCCATCATCATGCTGGCCGATAGCATCGAGGCGGCCGTCCGGGCCATGGAGAATCCCACTCGGCGTAAGATCCAGGGCGTCATCCAAGAGATCATCCAGCAGAAGGTACAGGACGGCCAGTTGGACGAATCGGCCCTGACCCAGGGCGACCTCCACAAGATCAGGGAGTCTTTCGATCAGAGTCTCTTGGGGCTGGTGGGTCATCGGATACGCTATCCCGGCAGTGAGCAACCGTCCGGTGAAAAGGGCGCCCGCGGGCGCCCCGTGCCGCCCAGCGCCGCCATCGTGGCAGCCGGTGGGAAAGCTGTACCTGGGCAACAGGGGCAAGGGAGTGTGGGCAGACGGCCGGAACCAAGTGACACGGCTGGACGAACGGAGCGAAGGGTGGAAGCCACTTCAGACGAGAGCCCGGGCGGTGGGAGTGGCTAGCACCGTCGAGGTGGTCGACCACACCGGGCTCAGGGTGGCGCAGGATCCCATTGCCAACCTCGTGAGAGCGGTACTCGAGGCCGAGGGAGTGGCGGGGAATGTGGTTGTCGCTTTTGTCGATGAGGCTGCGATCACCGGGCTGAACGCACGCTTTCGGGATGTGACGGAGCCGACCGACGTACTCTCGTTCTGCTACGCCGACGGAGAAGGAGAGGTCGTCGTGTGCCCAGCCGTGGTACGGCGATACGCGGAGGAAGACGGAGCCGATCCGGGAAACCGGCTTGCTTGGACCGTTCTACACGGGACACTCCACCTCCTAGGCTATGATCACGAACGAGATCGCGGAGAGATGCGGCAGCGAGAGAGAGAACTTCTGGAGAAGCTTGACCCCTCTGTGGCCGCGGTCTCGTATCCTTAAGAACTGACATCACGGAGATACGTGGGAGGGTCGCGCATGGCTCGCGAGCACCGCAGGACGTCGCTGCTCCAGAGCTTCAACTACGCTTTTCAGGGACTCGTCTACGCCGTCAGGTACCAGCGCAACATGCGTATCCACCTGGGCATCGGCGCGTTGGCGCTGGTAGTCGGCGTCTTCTTGAATCTCAGCCGTTTGGAGTTCGTCGCGGTGGTGGCTGCCGTCACCTTCGTGCTGGTGATGGAGCTGCTCAACAGCGCCGTGGAGAAGGTGGTCGACATGATCACGGAGGACTACGATCCTCGGGCCAAGGCGGCCAAAGACCTCTCGGCGGCGGCCGTCCTGGTGGCGGCGATCAATGCCCTGGTGGTTGCCTATTTGGTCATGGTCGACCGGCTATCCCATTTCTCGCTCGATCTCCTCATGGCCATCAGGAGATCTCCCAGCTACTTGACGGTGGTGGCCTTCGGCGTGGTCATGGCGGCGGTGATAGCGGTTAAGGCTGTCCGGGGAAGAGGGACCCCTCTCTCCGGTGGCTTGCCGTCCGGGCACGCGGCATTGGCGTTCGCCGGTTGGACGGCGGTGACCTTCTTGGTGGGCGCCACCCGCGAAGGCCTCCTGGTAAGCATGATTACCCTAGGTGTCGCGGCTCTGGCGGCCCAGAGTCGAGTGGAGGGTGGTATCCACTCGTTGCTCGAGGTGGTCCTCGGGGCGCTGCTCGGCGTCATAGTGACTACGCTCATCTTCCAGTTGTGGTTCTAGGGAAGGAGGACTAGATGGACGAAGCCCGGCTCACTCCCCAGATGGGTCGCTTGATCGACAGCGCCAAGGCCGCCGCTGCGCGAGCGGGCTGCCCGGGCTCGAGGGCGGAAGGGGTGGCTCTACTGGCCGGTGACGGAGCCATCTACGACGGCTGCGCAGTCGCAGACCCCACCTCCGAGCATACTTCAGCCGCAGAGGGGGCCCTGGAGGCGGCGCAACAGGCAGGCTGTGTCGATATTTTGGCTGCGGCCGTCGCGGTCGCCAACGACCCTGCGGGGACGGCGTTGCCTGGGGCGGCCTCACGCCGGGTCCTCGCCGGCATAGCCGGGGATCTCCCTCTGGTGGTGAAGCAACGAGGTCGCTGGGTGATGATGTTACTGTCTGAGGCCCCTGACCCGACGTGAGGTGAGCATGACCGGATCTCCCGTAGATCCTTCAGACCTGGTGGTCACCCGGGTCGTACGCCCGGGCCACGATCTGCTCGTGACCCTGGAGGAGTACGACCTCGAAGCCTTCGGTCCAACCGGACTGCGCACCTATGATCTTGCGGTGATGGCGCGTGCCGGGGCGGTGTATCTGGCCTCTGTCGACGAGGAGATAGCAGGGAGTTGCCAGATCCTCCGCACTCTCGATGAGTCGGAGTTCTTCTACATAGTCGGCTTCTACGTGCGTCCTCAATGGCAGGGTCGGGGAATCGGGCGGGCGTTCCTCATGGAAGTGGCGACGAAGGTCAAGGAGCTGGGAGGGCAGGGTCTTATGCTGACCGTAGCTCCCGAAAACGCTCCTGCGATCAGGCTCTACCGGAGCACGGGGTTCGTGGACGAGGCCTTCATTCCAGACTTCTACGGAGACGGCCATGATCGGCACATCCTCCGCTGGCGGTTCGATGAGGGGGGCTTGCACGGCGGTGTATGATAGAAGACCTACTAAGGAGGTGGGTGGGTCGTGAGAGTCGAAGAGCTTGCCAAGACCATCGATAGCACAATGCTCGAGGCTGCGAGCACAACGACGGCTGTTGAGGCACTGTGCCGGGACGCGATCTCCTACCACTTCGCTTCAGTCTGCGTGCTCCCTTACTGCGTCTCCGTGGCCCGTCAGCTGCTGCAGGGCTACGACGTCAAAGTGGGCACCGTGGTGTCCTATCCCCTGGGAGCAGATTCCCAGCGCACCAAGATCGTCGGTGCTGAGCAGGCGGTCTCGCTTGGGGCCGATGAGATCGACGTGATTATGAATATCCCGGCCATGCTTTCCGGCGACTTTCGCTATGTCCGCGACGAGCTGCGGAGTGTGGTTCGCAATGTCCGCATGACCAGCGTCAACAGCGGCCGGGGTTTGGTTCTGGTGAAGGCCAATGTCGAGGCCTACTACCTGGATGAGAAACTCAAGCGGCTGGTGTGCAAGATCGTGGAGGACTCGGGAGCCGATTTCATCAAGACTTCCACCGGGGCGGCGCCGGGAGGTGCCACGGCCAAGGATGTGGAGCTGTTCCGCGACCTGCTTCCCGAGAGCGTCGGAGTGGACGCCTCCGGAGGGATCCGGACCGCCGACGATGCCGAGATCATGATCAACGCCGGGGCGGCTCGTATCGGTACGGCTCATGCCGTCGACATCATCAAGGAGTTCTCCTCCGACAGGGACTGACGTCCGGGGGACGCTGGTTTGGGCTCCCGTTTTCTCACCACAGAAGCGCTCGTCATCGGTTCTATGCGCTACCGGGACGCCGACCGTATCGTCACACTTTATACGCGGGAGAGGGGACGGTTGGGCGCCGTGGCGAAGGGGGTCAGGCGCACGAAGTCCAAGGTGGGCGGCCGTCTTGAACCCTTCACACTAGTGCGGACCAGCCTCTATGCTGGGCGCAACCTCTATACGGTGGTGGGAGTGGAGACACTGCGGACCTTCCAGGGAGTGCGCGATGAGTTGTTCCGCATGGAAGAGGGCGCGCGTCTGTTCACTGCGGTGCGCCATCTGTTTCCGGCTGAGGAAGGGAGCGCACCGGCCTTCAATCTCTTGGTGAGGGGTATTGCCCGGCTCGCGGAGGCCGAGGAGCGATCGGTCGCCGCCGGCGTGGTTCTGGCCACCCGTTTGAAGCTGCTGGGTTTGTTGGGGTACGCTCCTGAGATGTCATGTTGCGCCAGGTGTGGCGGCGGTGGGCAACTGTACGGGTTCTCCCCGAGCCTGGGCGGGATGGTATGCGAATCCTGCGCCGCTGCGGGGGCCGTGTCCTGTTTCGCCCTGACCGGAGGCGCGGTCTCGACACTGCGGATACTGCTCGACAATCCCCTGGCGGAATTGGAGAATCTAGAACTGGACGAGCGGGCGCTGGCTGAGGTCGAGCAGGTGGTGACGCAGACGCTTGCTCATCATGGCCACTAGGGCGGGCTGTTGCCGGGCCTCGGCTCGCACTCGCGAGTACACGCAGTGCGCGCTACTCACCTGCGCTCGCACTCGTGAGTACACAAAAGCTCGCTCCGGTAAGCAGCGCGCACTGCTGACGGCTATTCGGCCGGGCAACAGCCCGCAGCAGTGACCCTGACGAAGGCGCGCTCTGGTTCTGAGCGTCAAGCGTAGAGGAGGTCTGTGGCATGGGTGATAAGAAGACGGAGACCAGCGGCGAGGCCGAGGTGCTTGCGACCATTGCCGCGATGCCGGATCCCGACCGTGAGATCGGCGAGCGGCTGCATGAAATCATCCGGACCAACGGGCCGGAGTTGTCTCCACGACTCTGGTATGGGATGCCTGCCTATGCCAGGAAGGGCAAGGTCGTGTGCTTCTTCCAGAGTGCGGACAAGTTCAAGACGAGATATGCCACCTTCGGCTTCGAGCACGAGGCGCACTTGGACGAAGGCTCTATGTGGCCGGTTGCCTTCGCGATCAAGGAGTTGACGGCCCCTGAAGAGGCGAAGATCGCCGCGCTCGTGAAGAAGGCGGTTGGCTGACGACTGACGATCTCTCCGAGCGGCTGCCCCACCTGCCGGTCGTGGGTGAACGGTTCGAGGTCGTGTACCGTGCCCCCAGGGCGCCGAGGCTCGATCGCCGCTAGGTGTTCGTTCCGGACCTTCGGCCTGCGCTTCCACCTACGAGAAGGGCAGGCGCCGCTCGTAGTTTGGCGCTTCCTTGGTGATCGTCACATCGTGGGGATGGCTCTCGGCGAGACCGGCGGGTGATATGCGCATGAAGCGCGCTCTCTTGTGCATGTCCTCGATGGAACTCGAACCCGTATAGCCCATGCCGGCCCTCAGGCCGCCGATGAGCTGGAACACGACGTCGGAGAGCGGGCCCTTGTGGGGAACCATCCCCTCGATTCCCTCGGGGACGAGCTTCTTCTGGTCCTCCTGGAAGTAGCGATCAGCACTGTGGCCCACACTCATCGCGCCCACCGAACCCATGGCTCTGTATGCCTTGTAGCTGCGTCCTTCCCAGAGGATGCGTTCTCCCGGGCTCTCGGTGGTGCCGGCGAAAAGCGATCCGACCATCACGCTGTGAGCTCCTGCTGCAAGCGCCTTGACCATATCGCCCGAGTACCTGATACCACCGTCGGCCACCATAGGTACGTTGTGCTTGTATGCCTCCCGGGCGCAGTCGGAGACGGCTGTTATCTGCGGGACTCCACAGCCGGTGACCACGCGCGTGGTGCAGATGGATCCCGGTCCGATCCCCACCTTCACGCCGTCGACCCCGCGTTCGATCAGCGCCTTGGTTCCCGCGGCGGTGGCCACGTTGCCGGCCATCAGCTGGATATCCGGGTAATCCTCCCGGATCTTCGCGACGGCATCGAGGACACCCCGGGAATGGCCATGGGCCGTGTCGATACAGACAATATCCACCTGGGCTTCCACCAAGGCCTGCACACGCTCCGCCGTGTCCTTGGCTACGCCTACCGCGGCTCCCACCCGGAGGCGGCCCAGCTCATCCTTGCAGGCGTTCGGAAACTCGATGATCTTCATGATGTCTTTGATGGTTATGAGCCCCCGCAGCTTGTAGTCGTCGTCCACCACGAGCAACTTTTCGATCTTGTGGACTTTGAACTGGTCGCGGGCCTGATCGAGCGTAGTCCCCACCGGTACGGTGACCAGGTTCTTGGAGGTCATAAGTTCGGTGATGGGCTTGGTAAGGTCGGTCTCGAAGCGCGTATCACGATTGGTGACGATGCCGGCCAGCTTGCCATCGGAGTGAACTATGGGAACACCGGAGATACGGTACTCCTGCATGAGGGCTTCTGCATCTCCGTAGGTAGCAGTGAGGGGAAGGGTGATAGGATCGACGATCATCCCGGCCTCGCTGCGTTTCACCTTGCGCACCATATCCGCCTGCCGTTCCACGGACTGGTTCTTATGGATGATGGTTATCCCGCCTTCGCGGGCGAGGGCGATGGCAAGCGCGGTCTCCGACACGGTGTCCATGGCGGCCGAAAGCAGGGGGATATTGAGGCCGATCTTGCTTGTGAGTTGTGTACGGACGTCGGTCTCTTTGGGTAGGATCCCGGATTCTGCCGGAATCAACAGGATGTCGTCGAAACTCAAGCCTTCGCTGGTGAGTTTGCGGTCCCAGTCGATCACACCCGACCTCCTTTTTGGGTGATTCTAGCGAATTGTGCCCGCACTTGCATGGGCCGGGTCCAAACGGCGTCGACCGCGCGCGCTGGGGCGGTTGAATCCGATCTTTCTCAGTCGTCCGGTCGCGTCGGTATAGTAGTATGGTTCGGCACCGCTTCCACGGGGGTGACATGAGGTTCGTCCACACGGCAGACTGGCATCTCGGCCGCCTCTTTCACAACATCCATCTCACGGACGACCAGCGCTTCACCCTTCGAGGCCTCGTAACGATGGCAGACGAACGCAATGTTGACGCCGTGGTCGTCGCGGGCGATGTATTCGACCGGGCCATACCGCCCACCGATGCCGTCGACCTGCTGGACGAGATAGTGGGCGTTCTGGCCTTGGACCTGAAGATACCCGTGGTGATGGTCGCCGGGAATCACGACAGCCCCGCCCGGCTGGAGTTCTTCAGCGGGCTCGCCCGGAGGGCGGGCGTACATGTGGTGGGGCGGGTGGGTGCGCGGCCTCAGCCCGTCGAGGTGGCGGCGGCGGATGGTACGTGCGTACGGTTCTGGCCTCTCGCCTATACGGATCCGGAGACGGCCCGCTTCGAACTGGGTCGCGACGATATCCACTCGTTTGAGGATGTGTTCAGAGCTCAGCTGGATAGTATCCGCCCGGCTCTTGGCGGCGGCGCACGCGACGTGTTGGTGGCGCATGCTTTCGTGTCGGGCTGTCGGGAGAGCGACTCCGAGCGGCCGCTCACTGTGGGAGGCGCCGGTGCTGTTGCTGCCTCTCTTTTCGAGGGGTTCGATTATGTGGCCCTGGGACATCTGCACGAGAGGCAGGCGGCCGGTGCCGGGTCCGTACGCTATGCGGGCTCTCTGCTGAAGTACTCCTTCGACGAGGAGGCACATCACAAGTCGGTCTCCATGGTGGAACTGGGACCGACAAGTCCGGCGAAGGTCGAAGAGGTGCGGCTCCCCATCAGACGCGATGTCCGCCGGGTGAGGGGTAGCTTCGCCGATATCGTATCGGGGCGGTGGGGCCGGGAGTTTGTCGATGCCTACATCGAGGTGGTGCTGACCGACTCCGAGCCTGTGTTGAGTCCATTGGACAGACTAAGGTCATTGTTCCCATACATCCTGTCCATCAGGAGGGAGACTGCCGAGGTGTCGGTGTCCGGCCCCGAGGCCACGAGCGCCGGGCTGAAAACGCGGAGTGTCATGGATCTGTTCAGCGAGTTCTTCCAGGACGTGAAGGGCGTGCCTCTCAGCGAGACACAGACCGCGGAACTCGTTGCGGTTATCGATCAGACCGAGCGGGCCGGGCGCGAGGCGGTGTCCACATGAAGCCGGTGAAGCTGGAGATGCAGGCCTTCGGGCCTTACAGCGACCGGGAAGTGGTGGACTTCGCCGAACTTGGATCGAACCGTGTCTTCCTGATACACGGGGATACCGGTGCAGGGAAGACGACCATCTTGGACGCCGTGGTGTTCGCCCTTTATGGAGACACCAGCGGTGGGGAGAGGCAACCCGATCAGATGCGCTGCGATCACGCCGCGGCCGATCTGCGCACCGAAGTGGTGTTTGACTTCCGTTTGGGTGAGAGGAGTTTCCGGATTAGACGCCGGCCCAGCCAGCAGGTCCTGGGGGCCCGAGGAGGCTCCATGGTCTCCAAGCAGGCCGAGGTGGCCTTCTGGGAGCGCACCGGTTGTGCCGAATCCGATGAGGGGAAGCCGTTGGCCACCAAGATCAGAGAAGCCGAGGCGGAGATCAGGAGTCTCCTGGGCTTCTCGTGCGAGCAGTTCCGACAAGTCGTGGTGCTGCCGCAAGGAAGATTCCGGGAGCTTCTGTCTGCGGGTTCCGACAAGCGAGAGGAGATCCTGCGGCAACTGTTCCGCACCGAGCGTTACAAGGAGTTGGAGACTGCTCTGGAGGAGCGGGCCAGATTGGTGAGCAGGCAGATGGAGAAGTTGCGGTCGCAGCGCGAGGCGCAGCTGGAGACTGTCGGGGCGAACGATGATGCCGAGCTGATTGCTCTTATCGAGATCGCGGGCGCTGAACTGAGGTCGGCGGCCGATGTTGCGGAGAACGTGGAGAGGGCCGCGCGGCAGGCGGCTGACGCGCTTGCCGCCGCGGAAGCCGCTGAGGAGTCGCGCCGGGCGGTGGCGGAGGCTCAGGCCGAGCTTGATGAACTCGAGAAGCAGGGTGAGAAGATCGCCAACATGCGCCGCAGGTTGGAGATGGCCACACGGGCCGAGGCGGTGCGATCTCCTGCTGAGAGACTCAGCTTGGCTCAGAGCCGCCTGGCAGAGGCTCGTGCTGCGGTGGAAGCGGCGGAGCAACAGCTGCAGGAAGCGCGGAGCACGGAACAGGCTGCCGTCGAAGCCCTCGCCGCGGAGAACGGACGTCTGGCCGAGCGGCAGGCGTTGGTGGAGAAGAAGCACCGTCTGGAGGGCTTGGTCTCTGCCATGGAGGCATGGCGGTCGGCGAAGCTGGACTGTGACCGTGCGGCGCAGGGCGTAGCTCTGGCCCGTGCTGCATACGACGAGGCCAAGGACGCGGAGAAGGAGGCGCGCGGAACTCTGGCTGCCGCCGAGGTGCATCTGGCTCAGGGAAAGGAGGCCGCAGTCCAGCTCGAGGTGGCTCGGAGCCGTTTGGAGGAAGCGAAGCGCAATGAGGCCCGCTGCCGGTTACTGCACGATGCCCAGGCGAAGGTCGCCGCCGCCGAACTCGACCACACCCGGTTGGGTTCTTTGGAAGTCCTGGCCTTGCGCGGATATCAGAAGGCTGAGGCCGAGCTTGCCGAGATGGAAGAGCGCTGGAGGTCGGGGCGAGCCGTCGCTCTTGCCGTGACGCTCCAGCCGGGTGAGCCCTGTCCTGTCTGCGGGTCTCTCGATCATCCTACACCGGCCGTGCCTACGGCAGGCGACGTGTCCGATCAGGACTTGGGGGAGGGTCGTTCGGCGGCCGGCAAGACCCGGCAGGCGTATGAAGAGGCTCGGGCCGAGAGCACCGCGGCCAGAGAGCAGCTGGCCGCGGCCCGTGCCCGCGAGGAGTCGCTCAAGCAGGAGGTGGGGCTCGAGGGTCTCTCACCGGTGGATGCCGCCAATGAAGTGGCCCAGTGGGAAGGCGACTTGGCGGAGCTTGCCTCCGGGGCCGATGTGGGTGCGTTGGAGGAGAGAGTTAGAGGGGCGCGTGCCGCCGCGGCTGCCGCTGCGGAAGCTGCGGAGGCGGCGGCCGCGGATCTCATGTCCGAAGAGAAGGTTCTAGCTGGGTTCGAGGCTCGGCTGAGCGAGCGGGTTGCGGCCATCCCGCAGGACCTGCTGGCCGAAGGGGCGCTGGAGGCAGCCCTGACTGAGTGTTGTTTGCGGCTGGAAGAGATGGAATCCGCATTTCTAGCGGTACAGGAACGCGCATCTGCGACAAAGGAGACGAGGATAGCTCTGGAGGCCGCCGTTGTCGGTGCCCGCGAGACCGTGGGCAAGGCCATCGAGGACGAACATGCGTGTGGGGAGAGTTGTGTAGCAGCCATCGCGGAGCAGGGCTTCTCCGACCTGGAGGGGTGGCGAGACTGTTTGATGTCTGAGGAGCGGCGGGTCGGACTGCAGGACGAACTCGGCGTTCACCGGGACGCACTTCACCAGGCAAGGGGGAGGTTGCAGCAGGCCAAACAGGCGTTGGAGGGCCGGCCGGAGGGCGGCGACATGGGCAAATTACAGGCCGTCTCTGAGCGGGCCAGGTTAGAGCACACGACGGCCGTATCCCGCCACGCCGATGCGCGGAGCTCTGTGGCCAGACTTGAAAGGGTGAGGGAGCGCCTGGCCGAGATCGATCAAGAAGCGGAAAACGTGCGGCACGACTATGCGAGCGTCGGTGTACTCGCCGAGGTGGCGGGCGGGCAGAACCCGGGACGTGTTTCTTTCCAACGCTGGGTCTTGGGGGTCTACTTGGACGAGGTGCTGACGGTGGCCGGCCGGAGGTTGTACGCGATGAGCAAGGGCCGCTACCACTTGGAGCGACAGCGTGAGACCGCGAGTCGCCGCCGGCCCTCCGGGTTGGATCTAGCGGTCTTCGACGAGTTCTCGGGCACATCCCGGCCGGCCGTCACTCTATCGGGTGGAGAGAGCTTCTTGGCCGCCTTGGCGCTGGCTTTAGGTCTGGCGGAGACGGTCCAGGAGCACTCCGCGGGCACTCCCCTAGAGACCATATTTGTTGACGAAGGTTTCGGCGCTCTCGATGCCGACGCTCTGGAATTGGCTATGGACGCGCTCATGGAACTCCAATTAAGTGGGCGTCTCGTGGGGGTCATCTCACATGTACCTGAGTTGAAGCAGGTCATTCCCGCGCGGCTGGAGGTGCGGGGCGGGCCCAGTGGTAGTTCGACCCGCTTCTTCGTTCCCTGACAGCGCTATTGGAGGGCCACACTGCCATGTACATTGATACGGTCATCTTCGATCTCGATGGAGTCATTATCGATACGGAGGAGATCTGGAACAGCGTGCGTTCCGAATTCGCCGAGGCGCACGGGGGGCATTGGAGCGAAGAACTCGATCAGCCGCTGGTGATGGGAGCCAACTCGATGCAGTGGGCGGCCTCCATGCGTGAGAACAACGGAGTGGACCTGTCCGACCAGCAGATCTACGATGGCATAGTCCAAGCGTTGCGTCGGCGCTACGCTCGTCATCTGCCGCTCATCCCCGGAGCCGTCGGCGCCGTGGCTCGTCTGGCGGTGGATTTCCGCTTGGGCGTGGCTTCATCATCTCCTCGGGAGATAATCGAGTATGCGCTGGAACTGGCCGGCCTGCGCTCCTGTTTCGAGGCGGTGGTCTCGTCGGATGAGGTGACGCGAGGCAAGCCGGAGCCCTATGTCTACCAAGAAGCCTGCGTACGGATGAAGGCGCTGCCGGAAATGGCGGCTGCGGTGGAAGATTCCACGAGTGGTATCCAGGCGGCGTCTGCCGCCGGACTGGCGGTCATAGCTATCCCCAATCCGGTATTTCCGCCGGCGAAGGAAGCACTTGAACTGGCCGATGTGGTCTTGGACTCGATCGGTAAGCTGGATCGATCGGTGTTCGAACGGCTCCGAGGTTCCGAAGGTGGCGCCCCGGGTTCCGCCCCATCTGCGGGTCCGAGTGGTGCCGGTCCGAGTGGTGCCGGTCCGAGTGGCGCGCGTCCGGCGGGTGCGGGTAGTCCCGCTACGCGTGATCCCAGATGCCGCAATGGTCGAGGTCTCGTCTGACAGGAGTGGAATGATGGTCCGAGTGCTCGAGGATCTGGAGATACCGGACGAGGAACTCACCTTCACCACCTCGCGCAGCAGCGGCCCGGGGGGTCAGAATGTCAACAAAGTCAACACACGGGTGACCCTGTTGTTCGACGTAGGGACCTCACCCTCGCTCTCGGAGGAGCAGCGGCAGATCGTGGGTATGCATCTCAGCGGTCGCATCAACCGGGAGGGGGTCCTGAGGGTGACCTCACAGCGCCACCGCACTCAACTGGCCAATCGGGAGGCGACGGTGGCCAGGTTCGCGGAGTTGCTGAGAGAGGCCCTCATCGAGGAGCCCGAACGTATTCCTCCCACGATTCCTGAGCGGGCTAAACAGAAGCGGACGAAGGCGAAGCGTCACCGGAGCCGCCTCAAGCGAGAGCGCAGCCTGGATATCAGCGACGAGGACTGAGGGCTGAAGGGGTCTCGCCGCGGCGGGCCGTCACGGCGAACAGGAACCGCCCAAGATCCTCGGAGTCCACCTGGGTGAAATGCGGCAGGAGCGCCGCGGCCACTTCTTCCTTGGAGAAGCGAAGCCGTTCCGGGGGACCGCTTGCCCACGAGTCCGGGGTCTTGCGCCAATCGATCACCACCAGCCGTCCCCGCGGCCGTAGGATGTGCGTCAGTCCCGGTAGGTCCATCCCTCCCCGGGCTTCATGCCAGGTCAGTATCGAGCAGGCCACATCCACGCTTGCGGGCCCGAGCGAGAGACCTGCCAGGGCGGTGAAGTCTCCCTGCAGCAGTCGGACGTTGGTGGGTAGGCCACGGCGGAGGTAGTGTTTGCTCATCTCGGCCTGCAGTTCCACCGCATAGACCGTACCGGTGGTGAGCCCGGCCATGCGGTCGGTATAGAAGCCGGTGCCACTCCCCAAGTCCAGAAGGTCCTCATCGCCACGGAGGGCGAGCAGTCGGGCCAGTTCGGCCTCACTGACCTGCGTCTCCAAGCGGCGTGGATCGTTCAGGCCCTGGGCGTGGTCGGGTCTGAAAGTGGCAGAATCGGTCAAGGTGCATCCCCGGGGTCTCTGGGCCGCTCCTAGAACATGGTCGCGCAGAAGGGCGCTACAACAGTCGAGAACAGCCTGTCTGCGGTCTGGACAGCCCCCGGCGTGTATTCCTGTATCCTTCCGGCGGCCGCGAGATTGGCGAAGGATACCCCTCCGAGATACACCGCTCCCAGATAGTCGATGGACAATTCCAGATCGGGCTCCCGGGTCGTCTTGGCACATTCCGCCCCGGGCGCTGGGGCCGTCCCGCTGCCGCCCGTGTGAAGCAGGTAGCAGGTCCGCTTGAGATGCGGGAAAGTGTCCGTTACCGACAGCACCAACTCTCCGCCTGCTCCATATGCCCGGGCAGCCAGAGCGCGCGGCACGTCGTGGACGCGGAGGTAGAGATCGTCTGCCATCGCCCTGACTTGGAACCGGCGCGGATCGGTAAGGAGCCAACGCAGAGGCTCGTCGAACCGCCCTCTCCAGCAGGAGATGGTCTTTGCCAGGTCGGTGCTCAACACGTAATTCCACAGCGACTTGTACACAGTTGGGTCCGCGGCCAACAGCTCTACCACCTGGACCTCGTTGGCGGGTATACCGCCGGCGGACCACTCTCTCTTCAGACGGTAGCTGACGTATCCGTCGGCTGTTCTTGTGGCCGATGTGTGGAGGGCGTGTAGCATCGAGGTGGCGCCCTCCCGCTCAACCAACGGATCGTGCAGGTGGTGGATCCACCAAGCTGCAGGCCGGCTCACCGCCCCGTGCTGGGCGAGCCTGAGATCCTCGTACACGGCTGGGAGTTGTGCGGCCGCTTCGTCCTGGTCGAGAAGGGTGATAGCGCCTTGGTCCTTTGCCGGGGTGGAGAAGGCCGCGCAGGCTCGCTCGAGCGCAAAGCTCATGGTGCTGGTCGCAGGCCCATATCCGAACCGCCCGTAGATGCCGGCTTCTGAAGCGAACAGTACTGAGACAGGCTCATCTCGCTGAGCCATCAGCCCGAACTGTTCAACCATGAGCCTACGAAGAAGACCGCGGCGTCTATGGGTAGGGAGAGTTGCGATCCAGGTGACACCCCCAGCCGGAATAGCCACATGTCCCGGCAGGGTCAGCTCCATGGTGAGGACTGCGGAGGAAGCTACCATCTTTCCGGCTTCGTAGGCACAGAGTGCCCGGTCGCAAGGCCACGACTTGCGGTAGGCCTCGACATCCTCGGGCGTGGACTCCTCACCGAATGCGACATTGGCGATCCGCAGGACCGTTGGGAATTCCTCTTCCCGGGGGGCACGTATCTCAATGGCATCCACGACGGTATCCAGGCCTTCAGACGGTCGGTCTAACGCAACAGACAGCCGTGCTCTTGTAGATGTGCCTGCCACTCCGCTTCGCTGGGCTCGCCGCATTTGCGTAGGAGCTTCTCCCATTCCGCCTCTACCCAAGCCTCGATGCTGGCGAGCGAGTCCTCCAATCCGGGTTGGAACAGATGGGCGAAGCGGCCCTGACGCTTCAGCCAGGGGACGAGTGGCAGCTTGTGGTGCGGCCGGTAGGTCAGGCGGTACTCACCGTTCTCGTACTCGAAGAGCGGCCAGTAGCAGGTGTTGACGGCTTCGCGGGCGAGGTCGATGCTCTCCGACCCGTCCGATCGCCATCCTCGCGGGCAGGGCGACAGGACGTTGAGAAAGGTGGGTCCGTCAACGGATAGAGCCTTGGCAGCCTTCCGCACCAAGTCCCGGGGGTCATGGGGAGATGCTTGGGCGACGTACTCTATGCCGTGAGCGATCATCAGTTCGGTGAGATTCTTGCGATTCTGCACCTTACCGGCCGTCTCCTTGCCTACTGGGCTGGTGGTCGTCCAAGCGGCCACCGGAGTCGCCCCCGAGCGCTGGAAGCCTGTGTTCATATAGGCCCCGTTGTCGTAGCAGACATAGAGCATCCTGTGTCCGCGCTCCATGGCTCCCGAGAGAGACTGCAGGCCGATATCGTACGTGCCTCCGTCGCCTCCGAAGGCGATGAATCGGACATCCTCGTCGATGAGGCCCTTCTTCTTCAGGGCGCGATACGCAGTCTCGACTCCACTCACGGTCGCAGCGGCGTTCTCAAAAGCCGTGTGAATGAAGCCGCCCTTCCAAGAGGTGTATGGGTAAATGGTGGTGCTGACCTCCAGACATCCGGTGGCCGCCCCCACCACTACGGGGCTGTCGGTCCCCATCAGCACTTGGCGGACCACGATAGGTGCGCCGCAGCCGGCGCACATGCGGTGGCCACCGGCTAATCCGCTCCCCGCGTCGACCAGCTCGAGCCATCTCCGCCGGGCCTCTTCAAAGTGGTTGGTCTTCTCCAGAGCGTCCACGGGGCACACTTCCACACAATCCCCGCAGAAGATGCAGCGGCTCTCATCTACACGGAAGGAGGTGAGCGCACGCTGGTTGAAGGTCAGAGCCCCAGTGGGGCAGGCGGTGACGCAGCGGCCGCAGCTGATGCATTCGGCCAACTGCAGAGCTTCGCTATAGGGGGTGTCGACGTTCATTGTGAACCCCCGTCCGGTGAAGTCATAGCAGGCGGGGCCGGCCACGTCGCGGCAGACCCGCACGCAGCGGCCGCAGGAGATGCAGCGCTCCATGTCACGTCTGATAAACGGATGCTCGTGCTGCGGTTCCACCGTCCGCACTCGGGCGTCGGGGGTCACGAACTCGTTACTGGTGATGTTGTATTGGACTCCCAGCCTCTGCAGCTGGCAATGGCCGAGACTGGGGCAGATGCACTGCAGGCACCGTTTGGCTTCCGCTTGGGCGGCCGCGAGGCCGAGGCCCTTTTCGACCTCGACATCCACACTCGAGAACCTCTTGGCCTTGGCCACCCGAGGCATGGCCGCCCTGACCGCAGGCTCCGCGCTGGCACCCATCTTGAGCCACACCGGCGCGCGCTCGGCCAAACGACGGCCGAGCGCCCCGATCTCGGGTCTCGCTTTGAGCTGCTCCAAGTACGGCAGCGCCTCATATTCGGCGATGGTCTGTTCCAACTCCTCGAGGTCTTCTTCACGCAGCCAAGCGTCCACAGCCAGCGCAGTCCGCTTACCGCTTGCGACTGCGTGGATGACGGACTGAGGACCGGCCATGGCGTCTCCGGCAGCAAATACGCCCTCCTGCAACGTGCGACCGGTCGAGCGATGGGCCTTCAGACGCTTGCCGTTCTTCTGTTCAACCGAAACGATTACCGTTGCCCCGTCGGCGACGAAGGCGGAAGGCTCCGCCCCGCTTGCCTCGAACTCGAATCTGACCCCTTCCTCCAAGGCGGCAGTGAGTTCACGTTCACCCGCCGGGAGGTTTTCGGGCTGGTGACCGGTCACTACGGTGACGTCGCTCGTCCCAAGCCGCAGCGCCATGCGTGCGGCATCGAGGGCCACCACCCCATCGCCGATCACGACCACCTTTCCAGAGAAGGCGATGTTCTCACCCCTACGAACGCGTCCCAGGAAGTCCGAAGCGCTGAGCACCTGGCCGTCACCGGGCTTCGAGCCGGGATTGGGGGCCGGTCTGCTCCCTGTGCTCACGATGATCGCGTCGAAGCCGACGTTGAGCAGGCTCTCGGCTCCGTCTTCGCCGGCCACCTCCGAGCCCCCGGTGAAGCGGACACCCGCGTCCCAGAGGGGCTGCAGCTCATTGTCCAGGACGGTCTGGGGTAGCTTGAACTCGGGGATGGCATAGCGGAGTAGTCCGCCGGGTTCTTCGTGCGCATCGTAGATGGTGACCTGGTGTCCTTGTTCGGCAAGGAACCAGGCAGCGGCCAGCCCAGAGGGGCCGGCGCCTACCACGGCCACTCGTTTTCCGCTTGGCCTCGCCGCGTGTAGGCGCACGGTCTCCGGCCTACCGTGGTCGGCGATGGCCCGGTGCAGATCGCAGATGGCGACGGGATCGTCTACTTCGCCGCGTCGGCACACCGGCTCACAGAAACGCGGACAGACCCGCCCAAGTATCCCGGGGAACGGCAGTTCCGCTCTCACAATAGCAGCAGCTCCGGCGACGTCGCCGGCGGCCAGTGCCGCCAGATATGCGGGGATGTCTATGTGCGTGGGGCAGGCGTGGGAGCAGGGTGCCTCGCAGTAAGCATTGTGGTCGGACAGGTACATCTTGAGGTAGCTCTCTCGCCGGGCTCGGACTCGCGGAGTGTCGGTCTTCACCACCATGCCTTCCGCCACCCAGGTCGTGCAGGCGGCTTGGAGCTTCCCGACACCCTCAACCTCGACCAGGCAGAGCCGGCACGCGCCCCAAGCGGCTGTGCCCTCCAGGTGGCACAGAGCCGGAATGTAGATACCCTCACGGCGGGCGACCTCGAGGACGGTCTCACCCTCGTGGGCGCGCAGGGTCTGGCCGTCGATGGTGAGCTGCACCTCGCTGCCGGTTGGCTGAGCAGTCACTGGGCCGGTCTTCCTGGGGGCGCTCATTTACGACTCCCTTCGACAAGCGAGGGCTTTCCGGATTCCACGCGGACGGCATCGAACCGGCAGGCCTGGCGGCAAGCATCGCATTTGATGCAGAGTTTCTGGTTGATGCGGTGCGGTTCCTTGCGCTCTCCGGTGACGGCACCGACGGGGCAAGCGGTGAAGCAGGCCCGGCAGCCGGTGCAGGCCTCCTTGTCGATGGTGTAGCGGATGAGGGGCCGGCAGACCTTGGCCGGACACCGGTGCTCGACCACGTGGGCGACGACCTCGTCTCTGAAGTAGCGCAATGTGGAGAGCACTGGATTGGGGGCACTGCCCCCCAGAGCGCATAGCGAGCCCTCGACTACATCGTCCGCCAGCCGCTCGAGCAGGTCCAAGTCGCCCAGAGTGGCCGATCCCGCAGAGATGTGTTCGAGGATCTCCAGCATACGGGTGGTACCGACCCGGCAGGGCACGCACTTGCCGCAGCTCTCCTCGGCTGTGAACTTGAGGAAGAACTTGGCGAAATCGACCATGCACGTGCTGTCGTCTACCACCACCATGCCTCCGGAACCCATCATGGACCCGGCGGCGACCAAGCTCTCGAAATCGATGGGTTCGTCCAGGAGCGATGCGGGGAGACAACCTCCAGAGGGACCGCCGAGCTGCACGGCCTTGAACTCGCGTCCCGGCAGCATGCCCCCGCCGATGTCGAAGATGACCTCCCGCAAGGTCGCCCCCATGGGTACTTCGATCAGCCCACCATTGACCACCTTTCCGGTGAGCGAGAAGATCTTCGTGCCTTTGCTGGTATCGGTTCCTACTGAAGCGAACTCTTCCGCTCCGTGATTGATGATCCAGGGCACGTTGACGTAGGTTTCCACGTTGTTGAGATTGGTCGGCTGGCCCCACAGCCCGTGGGCGGCCGTGCGGATGTGTTTACCTCGGGGCATTCCCCTGTGGCCCTCGATAGAAAGAGTGAGGGCTGTGGATTCTCCGCACACGAAGGCGCCGGCCCCTTGGTTAATGCGGATGTCGAAGTCGAAGCCCGAGCCGAGGATGTCTTTGCCCAGCAGTCCTCTCTCTCTCGCGTCGCGCAGGGCCGCGCGCAGACGCTCGACCGCGAAGGGGTACTCGTGACGCACGTAGACATAACCTTCCACCGGTCCGTTGTCGGCGCCGATAGCGTAGGCCGCGATAGTCATCCCCTCTATCACGCTGTGGGGGTTGCCCTCCAATACCGAGCGATCCATGAATGCGCCCGGGTCACCCTCGTCGGCGTTGCAGATGATGTAGTGCTTCTCACCCGGGTTGGAGCGGCAAGAACGCCACTTGCGGGCCGTGGGGAAGCCCGCGCCTCCCCGTCCGCGCAGGCCACTCCTCTCGATTTCGGCGATGATAGCGGTGGGGTCGGCCTCCGTCAGCACTTTGGCCAGGGCTTTGTATCCGTCGTGGGCCAAGTAGTCGTCGATTGAGTAGGGATCGATCTTGCCGTTGAGGCTGAGCACCACCCGCTTCTGTAGCGCGTAGAAGGGGATATCTTTCTCCAAAGCAAGGACTTCATCGGTCTGAGGGTGCCTATATAGCAGGCGCTCGACGACGCCGTCACCTACAACGCTGGTCTCGATGATCTCGTCTATGTCTTGAGGCTTCAGTCGTGGGTAGAAGATACCCTTAGGCCGCAGGACGATGATGGGGCCTTGCTGACAGAAACCGTGACAACCCGTTTCGACGATCTTCACCGTCTCGGTCAGACCGCGGTCGGCCAAGGCCTTGTCGACCGCTTTGCGGAGCGAGACCCTTCCTGAGGCATGGCAGGCGGTGCCGGCGCAGATGCGTATCTCGGTCTTCGCGTCATCGGCCAGGTAAGCGGTCGCGTCGGCAGCCGCCGCCAGGGCGGCACCTATTTTGTCGACTCGGGCCTTGGCGGCGGCGTTCATCGAGCCGCCTCCTGCTTGCGCAGCTTCCGCACCAACCGCCGAGCCTCCGTGGGGCCCATACGGCCCAGGGTCTCGTCATTCCCGATCCGGACCACGGGGGCGAGGGCGCATGCGCCCACACAGTTGACCGTATGGAGACTGAAGAGGCCATCGGCCGTCGTGCCACCCACCGGGACCTCGAGCTCTTGGCTGAAAGCCTCCACAACCAACGGAGCGCCGGCCACATGGCAGGCCGTGCCCATACACACATCGATAACGTATTTGCCAACGGGACGGAGCCGGAACTGGCTATAGAAGCTGGCCACTCCGAACACCCGGGAGAAGGGGATGCACATCTCCTCCGCGATCTCTTCGAGCGCCACTCGTGGCAGGTAACCGTAGGTCTCCTGAGTCGCGTGAAGCGCTTCCACCAGGCCGGACCCGGAACGGATCCCGGCTATCACCGGATCGAGGAGTTTGAGCTCGATCTCGGGCACGAACTGGTCTGGAGCTTCGCCCGCCACACAAGCCGAGGCCGCTCCGCAGCTCTCACCCGGCAGCGTGGCCAGGGCGGCCGCCCGAGCAGCTTCGAAGTCGAAGGGCTCTTCCGCGAATTCCGGACAGTACTCGAGCTCGATACAATCGACCGGGCAGATGCGCTCGCACAAGGTGCATGAGTAGCAGCGGTAGTCGCCGTCGTCCTTCCGCACCAGATCGAAGAGACCGACCCGAGGCTTCTTCCCGACCAGCTGCCGCCGTTCGAAATCAATGCCCTTCAAGACCTCGTAGAGGGCCGAACCCTTGTCCTTGGTTCCCATCTCAGTCCTCCCGCAGGTTGAGATAGCGGCGTTCGGTCGAGACGCGTTTGTTCTCCCGCGAGGCTTCTTGCAGCACTTGGAAGGCCTGTTCGATATTGTCGGGGAAGATGTCGCGTCCGCCCAGGCCGTAGATGAACGGTAGGACCTGGGGTCTGGGGTCGTTATCGTACAGCGCGGCTCGTATCTCCAAGAAGAGAGGCCCGCCCTGTGCGCCGAAGGAGTCGGCCCTGTCCATGATGCCCACCACTTTCACGTGTTCGAGGGCCTTCGCATAGGCGGCGTGGGGGAACGGGCGGAACACACGCGTGCGGATCATGCCCGCCTTCACTCCCTTGGCGCGCAGCTTGTCGACTACCATGCGGGTGGTCCCGGCCGTCGAACCCACTACCACAACGGCGATCTGGGCGTCCTCGAGCCGATAGGGCTCGAACATGCCGTACCGGCGACCGCTGAGCTCGGCGAACTCGTCGGCGACGTCTTGGATCACCTTGAATGCCCGATCCATGGCTCGGTTCTGAGACACCTTGTGCTCGAAATACCAGCCGTGCAGACCGTCGAACGGACCGACGGTGACAGGGCGGTTGATGTCCAGGAGTGGATTGACGGCCTTGAAAGGCCCGATGAACTCCTGCACCTGTTCGTCGGGGAGCATGACCAGCGGCCCGATCGCTCCGCTGATCACATATCCGTCGTACATGTGGGTCACCGGTAGGCGGACATCCATGCTCTCCGCGATCCTCACGGCCTGGATGCAGTTATCGTAGGCCTGCTGGTGATCTTCGCCGTAGAGTTGGATCCAGCCGGTATCGCGGCCACCCATGGTATCGCTGTGGTCACAGTGGATGTTGATGGGTCCGGAAAGCGCACGGTTCACCGTGGTCATGACGATGGGCAAGCGGTAGCTCGAGGCGACGTAGAGGAGTTCCCACATAAGGGCGTAGCCCTGAGAGGAGGTGGCCGTCATGGTCCGGGCACCGGCCGCGGTCGATCCGATCACCGCGCTCATAGCCGAGTGTTCCGATTCGACCGTGACGAACTCCGAGGTCACCTTCCCGTCGGCGACCATCTGGGCGTACAGCTGTACCACCTCGGTCTGGGGAGTGATGGGATAGGCGCATACCACGTCCGGGTTTATCTGCCGCATGGCCTCCGCTGCCGCTTCGTTCCCGGTGACGGCGAGCGTTTCCGTCTGTTGTGCGCTCACCGTTTCACTCCTTTTCCTCGGCCTTCATGCTGATCGCCTTCGCGGGGCACTCCCTGGCACAGATGCCGCAGCCCTTGCAGTGTTCCAGATCGATTCCCACCGCCTTACCATCCTCAATGATGATAGAGGCGTCCGGACAGTAGAAGTAGCAGAGCATGCAGCCCGTGCACTTCTCCGTGCATATGACCGGCACCTGTGAGCGCCAGCCTCCTGTCTCGAACTCCACCGAGTTGCCGGCTACGGGGATGGTCGCACCTAGTTCGTGTCTGTCCGGGCCCCAGGTATCGACATCGCTGACGTCCCAACGGGGTTTCTCTGCGGCGCTCATTCGCCCTTGACCTCCTCGTAGGCGCGCATGATGGCGTTGATGTTGCCCTCGACTACCTTGGGGGGGAACTTCTTGCCGAAGTCTTCCCGGAGGAACTCCACCACGTTCTCGATCGGAAACAGTCCGGTGATGCGGGTCAGCGCTCCTACCATGGGAGTGTTGGGTATAGGACGGCGGATGGTCTCGGTGGCGATGCGGGTCGCCGCCACGGTGAACAGGCGTCCTCCCGTCAGTGCGTAGTGGCCTCGCATCTCGGTCGGAGTCATCTCGCTGTTCACGAGCAGGACGGCGTCTGGGGGGGCGCCTCGCATGACGTCGATGGTGCCCAGCAGGGACGGATCGAGTACCACCACGATACCTGGGTGTTCTACCCCGGCATAGATCTGGATAGGCTCGTCACTTACCCGGGTGAATGCCACGATAGGGGCTCCAGACCTCTCCGGCCCGTACTCGGGGAAGGCTTGGAAGTGTTTGCCCTGCCCCAACGCCAGTTCGGCCACCATCTTCGCGGCGGTCACCGCCCCCTGGCCACCCCGGGCGTGCCAGCGGATCTCTGTGAGGCCCGCCCCGGTCGCTCCCTTCGTATCAGACGTTCCCGTCGTCGACACGGCCGCTCCTCTCCGCAGTGACAGATCACGGCGCCCATCCGGCGCTCAATGTCGCGGATGCTATCAGCTCCAATCGGGTCTGGTTCCGCACGGTCACCGCAGCAACGTGTTTGCCCAACCGGCGGTCATCGCGCCGCAGGAGGCCTCGCAGAAGCACCGGCAAAGAGCCCCCCCGCAGTCTTTCCCGGCGCTGGAGACAGCCCAGAATTATACACAACCCGGTTGAGCTCCGCTGGCCGTCGGGCGGGTCTTTGCACCGGGTGGTGCTATAATCGCGCCATATTCAACAATACCTTGCTAGGGGAGCTTGTAGCTGAGAGTGTGGCGCTGCCACAGACCCTACGAACCTGATCTGGGTAATGCCAGCGAAGGGAAGTAATGGTGATCCGCACCGGCCCGCCCGTATTTTGGTGGTCCCGGCGTCTCTTCACTCAAAGGGGTTCGACGCTCCTCCGGCTCATGGGGAGTGACGATGCACGTTGTCGTAGTAGCCGGTTCGAGCTTGGCCACCGAGTTGGAGGCCGGCTCCCTCGCCGCTGCCGATTTGGTCGTGGCGGTCGACGGGGGGGCTGAAGCTCTGGCACGGGTAGGGGTCGTTCCCGATCTGCTCGTGGGAGACATGGACTCGGTGAGTCTCCGTACCCGCGCGGAACTGACGTCGAAGGGAGTGGAGGTCCTGCTCCTCCCGACCGCCAAGGACGAGACCGACACGGAGGCCGCGCTCCGTCTGGTCGTTGAGCGAGGGGCTGAGGAGATCACGGTTTACGGGGCACTGGGCGGCCCCCGGCTGGACCATCTCATCGGGAACCTGTTCCTGCTGACATCTGGGCTGTTCGAGCGCGTTCGGGTCCGCATGGTCGACGATCTGCACGAGGCCTTCTTGGTCAAAGGTAACGTGGTGGTCGACGGCTCACGAGGCGATCTTGTGTCTCTGCTGCCACTGACGCCGGCGGTCGAAGACGTCCGGACCGAGGGTCTTCTCTACCCGCTGGCTGGGGAGACGCTTCACCAGTCGGCCACAAGAGGAGTCAGCAACATGATGACCGGCTTTGAGTCTAGGGTAACCCACGGGAGCGGCGTGCTGCTCCTGATTCACTATCGAGGAAGGTAGGAAGAAGTGATCGAGGGAGGCGAGTAAGGATGACAGAACGATCGGGATATTTGAGCCCCGAAGTGGTAGGGTGCCAGTTCTCTATCTACCCGTTGCGCCAGGAAGGGATCGGAGAGCCTATCGAAGCCACCATCCAGGCCGCGAAGTCGGAAGGCTGTACGGTGCGGGTGGGTAATCTGAGCACACTGATGTCGGGGACTGAGGATCAGGTCTTCGCCGGGCTGCGGGCGGCGTTCCGCGCCGCGCAGCGCCGCGGCCCCTCGGTCATGACGGCGACTCTGGCCGCCGGGATGCCCGGTGACGGATTGGTGGACGAGATCCAGAGAGACATCGACGGAGACGTGGCCCAGGCCGGGGATGGTCTATGAGCGGCGGAGGGAGCGGGGGCCCGGCATCATCCCGCGACTCGGCGGTCAGGGCGGGTCGGAGACTGGGCCTGACTTTCAAGGACTGGAGCACCCGGGAACTTGTGATCGCCGCGGCGCTTTCGGTGGCCGTGGGGGTCATCTTCTGGGGCTGGGGTCTGCTCTGGTCCAGTGTCCTGCAGACGATCCCCTTCCCGTTCCACTACGCCTTTGTAGGGATATGGATGGTGGGAGGGCTGCTGGTCCCCTACATCGTGCGCAGGCCGGGAGCCGCCCTCATGGGGGAGACCGTGGCGGCTTTCGTCAGCATGGCCCTGGGGAACCAGTGGGGCGTTCTCACGATGGCGAGCGGCATCATCCAGGGAATGGGGGCGGAAGTCGTGTTCGCCGCCTTTCGCTGGAAGCGCTTCACGGGGGTCGCTCTCTATGGGGCGGCGGCTCTGGCCGGAGGATTCAGCATCCTTCTGGACACGTTCGTCTACAGCTACTACGCCATGTACTCTTGGGGCAGCATCGGGATAGCGGCGATCTTGTGCATCGTCGGCTCGCTGATACTGGGTGGTGCGGTCTCCCAACTCCTGGGCGGGGCTCTGGCCCGGACGGGCGTGCTCTCCGGACTCGCCATCTCCAAGGGTAAGGTGAAGAAGATCTGAGCCGGAAGGGTGAAGAGGCTTCGGGCATCCTCGACGACGCTCCATCTATCTCGGCGGCTGGGCTGACGTTCACTTACGCCGCTCGGATCAAACCGGCGCTGGTCGACCTATCTTTTGAAGTGGCGCCCGGCGAGACGGTGCTGGTACTCGGCCCGAGCGGTTCGGGCAAGAGCACGCTCACCCTTTGTCTGGATGGTCTGATCCCTCAACTGGTGGAGGGTGAGTACGGGGGGCGAGTGGCCATCGCCGGACTGGTGGTGGATGAAAGCCCGGTGCACGTGCTGGCCCAGCAGGCCGGTCTGGTGTTCCAGGACCCCGATGCTCAGTTCTGCACGCTCACCGTGGAGGATGAGATCGCCTTCGGCCTGGAGAATCTCTGCCTGCCTTCCGCCGATATCGAGAACGCCATCGATGAGGCGCTTCTGTCGGTTGGTCTGGCCGGGTACCGCAAACGACATCTGGCCACTCTCTCGGGCGGGGAGAAGCAACGAGTGGCCATTGCGGCCGTGCTGGCCATGGGACCACGCGTGCTCGTGCTGGATGAGCCCTCGGCCAATCTCGACCCGCAGGCCACCTCGGATCTGTTCGCCCTGCTACGGAGTCTGGCGGCGGACGGACGGCATACGATGGTCATCATCGAGCATAAGTTGGACGAACTCATGGAGTGGGTTGACACGGTGCTGGTACTTGAGGCCGGTGGACGGCTGCTCTACAGAGGCAGTCCCTCCGAAGCCTTCTACCGGCGGGGTGACGCTCTTGCGGAGGCCGGGGTATGGCGTCCGCAGACGGTCGAATTGGTCAAGGCTCTCCGTGAGGCGGGCTGGGATGTCCCAGGCGATCCGGTCGATGTTGGCACCACGATTGCCTCTTTGGCCGCTACACCCGGGCTGATGGAGCGACTGCGCATGAGGACTGCCGGCAGTGTGAGTCCTGGCGATGGAAGGGCAAAGACGCGCGAGGTCGTCATGGAGGCCACCGCAGTGAGCTACAGGTACCGGGGGGGACGGGCTGGTTCCGTGGCAAGCGACGCCGGCCGCAACGCGCTCACCGACGTGTCTCTGACTCTCGCGCGCGGCGAGTTGTTGGCCCTGATCGGCCCCAACGGCGCCGGCAAGAGCACTTTTGCGTCGCTGATCACGGGGGTCCTGGAACCTTCTCGGGGTAAGGTCTTTCTCGGGGGGCGCGATATCGTCGATCTGGGCCCGTCGGCCTTGAGCGAGCGGGTGGGCTACGTCTTCCAGAATCCGGAGCATCAGTTCGTGGCCGACACCGTGCTGGGGGAGCTGGCCTTCAGTCTATCCCCCAAGGCCGGCCGAAAAGGAGTACGGCATCTCAACTCCCAGCAGCGTTCGTTGGTGGAGTGGTGGCTCGATCGTCTGGGACTGCTGCCATTGGCCGAGGCGAGTCCCTTCGCTCTCAGTCAAGGGCAGAAGCGCCGTCTGAGCGTAGCGGCCATGCTCATCCGCGGCCAGTCGGTACTGGTGCTCGACGAACCCACTCTGGGGCAGGATGAGTCCCAGGCCTTCAGACTCATGGAGATGACGCAGGAGTTTCGTAGCTCCGGAGGCTCCGTGATCATGATCACTCACGATATGCGCCTGGTGGGTGAATACGCGGATTCGCTCCTCGTGCTCGTCGCCGGGCGTTCCGTTTACTCGGGTACTCCCGAGGGGTTCTTCTCCCGACCCGAGATGGTCGAGGCGTCGGGGCTCGCCACCCCTGCCCTCGGACGGGTGTCCGCAGGTCTCCGTTTGTCGAGTGGAATACCCGATGGTCTCCTGACAGTAGGGGCCTTTCTCAGCAGCGCCGGAAGGAATGGGAGCGGCGCATCATGACACCGCCCGCTCCAGCTCCGAGTTACCTGTACCGACGCAACCCCAGCATCAAGTTGCTCGCCGTCGTGCTGGTGGCACTCACACTGACCTTCATCTTCGATCCGGCGACACCGGCCGTCCTCTTCTGTCTCACTCTGTTGGTGGGCCGCTTGCTGGCAGGGTTGAGTCTGTGGTCGCAGGTCAAGCCTCTGTGGGTCTTCGTACTTGCCGGTGTGGCCATCCTGCTGGCCAACATCTTTTTCAATAAGGAGAACGCCGTCTCCCCCGCTTTGGTCTACATCGGGTCGCTTAAGATCACCGCGCCGGCTCTCTGGGCCGCCGGGACCCTCTGGCTGAGGTTGATGGCGTTCGCGCTGCTCTCTTTGGTCTTCGTGAAGAGCACGGAACCGCAACATCTGGTACTCAGCCTGGTCCATCAACTCCGGCTCAACTACAGAGTGGCGTACAGTACGCTGGCGGGCTACCGCATGTTGCCTCTGTTTCAGTCTGACTATCAGACCATACGGGCGGCCCACAGGGTGCGCGGCGTCAAGGAGGGCAACGGATGGCTGCGCCTCTGGTCGCGGACGCGCCGCTATGCCATCCCGCTTCTGGCAGGGGCCGTACGCAAGGCCGGGCGGATCGCCGTGGCCATGGACGCCCGGGCCTTCGGGGCCCTACCAAGCCGTACTTATCGGGAGCGGATGGTGGTGCAACCTGCCGACTGGGTCTTTCTTGCCCTGGTGTTATTGGTGGTGGCGGCAATCACTGCGGCGCTTTGGCTGGCGGGGGTAGCACGGTTCGCCGTCGGTTAGGAATTCGAACTAAGCAATATCAGTTGTAGAAGCGGATCTCCGACAGTTCGACGCCCCAACGGTCGTCCGTCAATTTGGTGAGCTCGGTGAACCAGAAACGGCCACCGGTAATGGGATCCCTGAGGGTGATGATCTGAGTCGTCTCGCCGTCGAGATTATCCAGCTTGGCTAGACCGCTCGAGGGCAGAACCTGCAGTAGCTGGCCCTTCCAACCGTCCACTGAGGAAACGATCTCTATTATCGTGGCCCCGTCTTCCAGTGTGAAGTCGAAACCCACACCCGTCTTGAGGTCGCCGAAGGCACTCGATCGATAGAGTTCCGTGCTCCAAACGGTGCTCTCTTTGCCGTCAATGAGGTTGGGAAGCTGATCGGGGTTCTCCACGTCGTCGCCCTCATGGTCGGCATCGTCCAGGTTGGTGACGGCCACGGGTATCGGTTCTCTGGTGACGATGAGCCGCAGCACATCATCCTCTGCCTTGATCTCCGGCTCCGGATCCTGCTGCAAAACGATCCCCGCCTGCCTGTCGAAGGACGGCACCTCGTCGGTCACCTCGACCTCCATACCGGCTTCTTCCGCCTGCACTGTGGCTTCATCCACCGTCAGCCCCACCACCGAGGGCGCTCCCCCTCCGGTCAGGGTGATAGCGAGGACTATGGCCAGAGCTATCAGCGCCAGCGCGCCCAGAGCTCCAAGTATCTTCCAACGCCGGCGGGCACGCTTCTGCCGGGTCAACTCGCGGGTGCGTTGGCGCAACCACTGGGTCTCGTCCTCGTCGTCTTGGTCGGTTCCCGCTGTTCCAGCAGCGCGGGCCGAGCCGGAACGCGATCCGCGCTCTTCACGACGGTGCGGCCGTCGTTGAGCGGCTGAGACCTCGGAAACCCGCTGGGGGGCGTACAGGCCGAGTCCCACTAGAGCGCCCAACAGCTCGTCCACGGAGACGAATCGGTCCTCTGGAGCCTTCTCGAGGCAGCGCATAACCACTCTCTCCAGACCGTCGGGGAGATTGGTCCGTACCTCGCTGATGGGAGCGGGAGTGGCGTTGAGGTGCATACGCGCTATCTCGGGCATGTTCGTACCGTCGAAGGGCGGTTGCCCGGTGAGCATCTCATACATCACCACACCGAGCGAGTAGATGTCGGAGCGCCCGTCGACCGGCTTGCTTCGGATCTGTTCGGGGGACATGTAACGGGCGCTACCGATTACGGATCCCGCCCGGGTCACACGGGTCCAGTCCGGCCCTGTGGCGATGCCGAAATCGGTGATCTTGGCGTGACCATTACGGTCGATCAAGATGTTCTGCGGTTTCACGTCCCGGTGGACTATTCCGGCAGCATGGGCCGCCGCCAACCCTTCCGCCACCTGACCGACGATGCGGCCGAAATCGCCCATGCCCATGAGACCCTCTCGGATCATCTCCTTGAGCGATCTTCCCTCCACGTACTCGAACACGAGATAGTCGTCGTTCTCGCTCGACCCTCTGTCGATCAAGGTGACCACGTTGGGATGGGAGAGTTGGGCGAGCGCTCGTCCCTCGCGGTCGAACCGGGCCCTTGTGCGCGCATCTTCGTTGAGGGGAGGCTCCAACCGCTTCACGGCGACATTGCGCTGAAGCTTGGTGTCCCAAGCCTGGTAGACGATGCACATGCCACCACGGCCCAACACCCGCCCCAGACGGTATCGGTTCTTTAGAAGCGGTCCCGTCTCATTCTCTTCAGTGGTATCGGCCATACCCTAGTCTGCACTCGCGGCTCTTGGACACGTAGCACCAAGACACTATCATAGACCATGATGGATGATGGAGGAGGCAGATAGTGATCTACTATGTTATACCCCGCGAATTGGCGGACAAGTACTACGAGGAGTTCAAGAAACGCTTCGACGGTGTCGAGGGGGTTGAGGTGATCATCGACAGACGCGAGGCAGACCGTCGTAAGGCTGCTGAAGGAGGAGGCAAGCGCACCCTTCGTGATCGCCGCCGCCGCCGTGCCGCCGGGTCCTTTCCGGACGTGTGATCATGCCTGGTCCTAGCGTCAGGCTGGATCTCCACAATCACACCCGTTTCTCTTCAGATGGGCTGATGTCTCCGGCCGCTCTGTTGAAGAAGGCCGCACGCCGGGGGATCCACTGCCTGGCTGTGACCGACCACAACACGGTGCAGGGAGCTCTCGAAGCTTTGGCTCTGGCCGACGCTGATCCGTCACTGCCCCGCGTGATCCCCGGGGTCGAACTACTCACGGCCGATGGGGAGATCATAGGTTTGTACGTGCGGGAAGAGATCCCTGCCGGTCTTCCCCTGGAGGAGTCGGCCGCTCTCATAAGGGAGCAGGGCGGTTTGATCTCACTGCCTCATCCCTACGACCTCTTTCGCCGAGGGGCCATCTCTCGTGAGGCGCGACTGCGCGCGGCCCAGATCGCCGACATGATCGAGGTGGTCAACGGCCGCTCATTGGGACCCAGGGCCAATAGGAAGGCGGCGGAGCTGGCCTGGCTGGTGGGAAGACCGGGTTGCGCGGGCAGTGATGCTCACCGTAAGGTCGAGGTAGGCATGGCTTATGTCGTGGTTGATTCACTCCCTACGCGGGAGACGCTCGTGTCCCTCGTTGGAGCGGGCGGCGTGAGGCACCGACTCAACCCGCGCGAATACACTCTCAACTGGGGTATGCAGGGACTGGCCCCCGTGACGCGCATGCGCCGCAGGGTGGCAGGCTACTTCTAGGTGTCGCGGATCACCTGGTAGAGGAGGCACACGAAAGTGCACGGCGACCGTCCTCCCGAAATAACAGAGGCGGCTCTGTGGCGCGAATGGCGAGGTGGCCCAAATGTCCACTGCTTCCTGTGTGCTCATCATTGCCGGATCGCTCCAGGCGAACGAGGGCGTTGTGGGGTGCGGGAGAACCGGGGGGGAGCTCTGTACACTCTGGTCTACGGTCGACCGGTGGCCCTGGCCGTCGACCCTATCGAGAAGAAGCCCCTCTTCCATTTCCTCCCTGGGAGCATGAGTCTTTCCCTCGCCACAGTGGGCTGTAACTTCGCCTGTGCCTTCTGCCAGAATGCCGAGATCAGCCAGATGCCTCGCGATGAGGGACGCATAACCGGAAGGTACCTGTCTCCGGGTCAAGTGGTGGAAGCGGCACTGGAATCGGGTTGTCTCAGCATCGCCTACACCTACACGGAACCGACCATCTACTACGAGTACGCGCGCGATTGCGCCCGCTTGGCGACCGCGGCTGGGCTCAAGAACGTGTTTGTAACCAACGGTTACATGACCGCCGAGGCACTGGCCGACATAGATGGGCATCTGCATGCAGCCAATGTCGATTTGAAGTCATTCTCCGACGACTTCTATCGCACTTGGGTCGACGCGCGTCTCAAACCCGTTCTCGACTCTATCCGGCGCCTGCATAGCATGGGCGTATGGTTGGAGGTCACCACTCTGCTGATCCCGGGACTGAACGACTCCGACGATGAGCTGAGGGCGGTGGCGCGCTTCTTGGTGTCCGTCTCTCCGGGTATCCCGTGGCACGTCTCCCGGTTCCATCCCACCTACCGGATGCGTGACATACCGCCCACATCGTTGGCCTCCATGGAGAGAGCGCTGAGTATCGGCAAGGAGGAAGGGCTCGAATACGTTTACGGAGGTAACGTTCCCGGGCATGCAACTGAATCGACCGTTTGCCCCGATTGCGGGGAAACGTTGATCGAGCGTGAAGGTTTCAGGCTGCGCAAGAACAGGGCGGCTCTTGGGCGGTGCCCCCGTTGTGGCCGTGAGATTGCGATCATCCTGAAGGAGGTGTCGGAATGACACTCGTCGGCTGTTTCGTGACACCGCATCCGCCGATCATGGTTCCTGAGGTCGGTGGCCCAGACCTGGCCGGAGTGGATGCTACTGTGCAGTCTATGCGCGAGCTCAGGACCAAGGTGGCGGGCCTCGACCCGGACACCGTGGTGCTCCTGTCTCCCCATGCTCCCTTGGCCGTCCGCAAGATGGGGGTGTCGTTTGCCTCCACATACGAGGGTTCGCTGGCTTATTTCAGGGCCCCCAACGTCACTCTCTCGGCTGCCGGAGACGAAACCGTTGCCGAAGCGATCATGGAGCGTGCGGCGGCCAAGAACGTGCCGACGACGATCACGTCCTCGTACGGCGACTCCGTGGAACTCGACCACGGCTCCATGGTGCCCCTCGTCTATCTCATGGGGGGACTGGAGCAGCCCTGTAATCTGGTGGTGCTGTCGTTCTCTCAACTGAGTTGCGAAGAGCACGTGCGCTTTGGAGAGGCCGTGGGAGAGGCTCTGGTCGAGTCGACAAGCCGGATCGTCTACGTGGCCAGCAGCGATTTGAGTCACCGTCTGATTCCGGGTGCACCCGCCGGTTACGATCCGCGGGGCGCCGAGTTCGACAAGCAGGTGGTCGACACGTTCGCGGCCGGCGATTGGCAGGGGCTGCTGTCCATCCGCCAGGATCTGACGGCCGCAGCCGGGGAGTGTGGGTACCGCTCTCTGGCGGTGTTGTCGGGAGTGGTAACGGCGGCTCGAGCCGCGGGGATGCAGGTACGTAACCGGGTACTCTCGTACGAGGGGCCCTTTGGGGTGGGCTATATGGTGGGCGAGGTGGAGATGGCGGAAGCGTCGCAGGTGGACCAGGCGGAGCGGGCGCAGGGGGCGGTCCGGTGAGCGCCCCGGCCCAGGAAGAACGCGGAAGAGACCCCCTGGTGGCTCTGGCGGGCCGGGCCATCGAGGCCTACGTACGTGATGGGGTGACGATCGATGCTGAGCCGATATCCGGTCTCGAACCGCGGCGGGCGGGTGTATTTGTGTCGCTACACCTACCGGACGGTTCCCTCCGGGGCTGCATCGGGACGACGGAGGGCTACCGAGACAGCATCGAGAGCGAGATCGTAGCCAACGCCATAAGTGCCGCCACCCGCGACCCGCGCTTCTTTCCCGTTCATGAGGAGGAGTTGGCCGGGCTCGATATCTCGGTGGACGTTCTCGGTCCGGCTGAAGAGGTGGAGGGTGCCGAGTCTCTCGATCCGCAGCTCTACGGGGTTATCGTACGGACCGCCGACGGAAGGCAGGCTCTCCTGCTGCCCGCCTTGGAGGGCGTGGAGACCGTGGAGCAGCAGCTACGCATAGTCTGCCGGAAGGGAGGCATCGATTTCGGCCGGGATCAGTACCGGATCTTCCGTTTCCGGGTGGAACGGCATCACTGATGCAGTTTGCCTGGACGGATTCCTGGGGTATCATGAGACATATCCATTCCCACTACCACAAACAGGGGAGTTCGCGTGCAGGGGAATAGTTCCAGTGTCGCAGTGCTCGGTTCTCGCCGGCGCAGCAAACGCAGTCAGCGACGTTTTTCCACCGGGAGGCTGGTATGGGGTGGCCTGCTGAGAGTGGTGCAACGCATCACCCATTACAAGCACGGCGATCACTTGGAGTTCAAGCTCAATTTCTCGGTCCGTGACTTGGTAACCGATAGTGGCCGAGCGGTCAAGGACCAGATGGAGGCTCTGGTGCAGGCGGTCCAGAAGGCAGGGTCTTATCAGGCCAAGGACGAAGCCGCGCGAGCCGTTCATGCCGTTATGGACGGGCTCAAAGACAGAGTGCCGCCCGATGCACTCACCAAACTGGCCGACTCTTCGCCGGTGCGCGAGGTAGCTCGTCTGGGCCGCGTGACCGTCCAGCGCCTGCAGAAAGACGAAGCAAAGGAAGAGTGAAACGTTCGCCCCTAGGGCGTGACCTCGTCTTTCAGCCTTTGATGACTCCCAGCGGGCGCAGCCGGGCTACACGGGGCGAGATGCCGGCAGTGTCCATCACTGCGACGACCCGCTCAACGTCTTTGTAGGCGTCGGGCATCTCTTCGGCCAGGGTCTTACGACCCTGCGAGCGGACCAAGATACCGACCGACTCCAGTTCCCGGTCGATCATTCTTCCCCGGGCCCGTTTCAGTGCCTGCGACCGGCTCATGACTCTACCCGCCCCGTGGCAGGTGGAGCCGAAGGTCTGATCCATGGCCGCCTCGCTCCCTTTACACACGAAGGAGGCGGTGCCCATGTCTCCAGGTATGAGGACCGGCTGACCGACGGCGCGGTAATCCGGGGGCACCTCTGCCCGGCCTGGTCCGAAGGCCCGGGTGGCGCCCTTGCGGTGGACACACGCGAGGACCGTGGAGCCTCCGGATCGATGCGTCTCCAGCTTCGCGATATTGTGCGCCACGTCGTAGACCAGGCGTAGATTCAGGTCTCTGGGTTGGAGGCGGAGCGAGCGCAGCAGGGCCTGTTCGGTGAGGTGCATGATCATCTGCCGGTTGGCCCAGGCGTAGTTGGCGGCACAGTCCATGGCGCCCAGGTACCGCCGTCCCTCCTCGGAAGATACTGGAGCACAGGCCAACTGCCGGTCGGGGAGTTCGATGCCGTAGCGCCTGCTTGCCTCCGCCATCACGGCCAGGTAGTCCTCGCAGACCTGATAGCCAAAGCCGCGTGATCCGCAGTGCACCATCAGGGTTATCTGGCCCTCGCGCAGCCCGTAGGCATCCGCCGCCTCCCGGTCGAAGACCTGGTCGACGGCTTGGACCTCCAAGAAGTGGTTGCCGGACCCGAGAGTCCCCACCTGGTCCAGTCCTCTGGTGTAAGCGCGGTCGCTCACCGCGGCCGGGTCGGCCCCGGGCAGGACGCCGCCGTCCTCGGTGTGGTCCAGGTCATCCGGTGAGCCGTAACCGCGCTTGACCGCCCAGGCGGCTCCTTGGACCAACAACTGCTCCAGTTCCTTGCGCGATAGCTTCGCGATCGCGCCACTCGCTCCCACCCCCGAGGGGACGTCGCGGAAGAGCTGATCGACGATGCCGCGCATCCTCTCCCTGATGTCTCCCTCCTGGAGATCGGTGGCCAGGAGGCGGCAACCGCAGTTGATGTCGTATCCCACGCCGCCGGGGGAGATCACACCCTCCTCCACACTGAAGGCGGCTACTCCTCCGATCGGGAACCCGTAACCGAAGTGGATGTCGGGCATGGCCAAGGAGGCGCACAAGATCCCCGGCAGATGGGCGACGTTGGCCACCTGCGTGAGACTCTGGTCGTCGCGGAGGGCTTCCGCCAGCCCGGCATCGGCGTAGATGCGACCGGGCACACGCATGCCGCCCGTCGCCGGCAACTCCCAGAGGCACTCGCTCAATTGTTCCAAGGCCGGAGCCACGATGCCACCTCATTCCGACCGCACGCCGAAAGGCGGTCCCATCGGCACCATCACGTCTACACGTCAAAGAGCAGGGTCGCCTTCCAGCCGCCCTCTGGAGCTCTCTCGACGGCCAACTGATGGTAGGTGACGGCCTTCACCTCGGTAAGGAGCCTGTGACGGGTCTTATCCACAACCTCGCCTTTCAGCCGGGCGGTAACGCCGACCTGGTCCACAGCGGCGTCGTCCACGGCTATCTCCGCACGTATAGCGACGAAGCATTCCGTCTCAAAGCGGTATAGGGCCTCAGCCAGAAGAGCTCGGAGGGCCTCCGAATAGTCCTTGGCATGCAGCCTTATCTCCTCCTCGCGCTCCACGTCGAAGGTCTCGAGTTCGGCCAAATGGTCGTAGAGCGCGAAGAGGGCGTTCTCGAACAAGCTGGGGAGATCACCCCCCCACACCTCGAGGAAGACATCGGCCGGGTGATCCAGGTCCTGGTAAGCCTCCTCCCGCCCGGCCGGATCCCACCGTCTAGGTTCCTCCACCATCTCCTTGACCCCCCGTGGTCTCGGACGTCACGCAGGCGGTGCCCGTCCGGCGACGCTTCTTCACGTCGACCAATGCCCTCTCGAGCACGGCACTCACGTGTTCCACGTAACACACTTGGATGCCGCTCAGCATCTCGTCCTTCCGGATCTCGTCCACGTCGGCCTGGTTCTGGTCGGGGAGGAACACCCGGACGATCCCGGCCGCCCGGGCGGCCAGCACTTTCTCCTTGATACCTCCCACAGGCAGCACTTGTCCGGTGAGCGTCAATTCACCGGTCATAGCGACGTCGGGATTGACGGCCCGGCCGGAGAGCATGCTGGCCAATGCCACGGCCATGGCCACGCCGGCCGAAGGACCGTCCTTGGGTACCGCCCCGGCTGGAACGTGCACATGGATATCGTGCTTCTGGAAGAAGTCTGGGTCGGCGCCCAGCCGTTCCGAAGCGCTCCGGACGTAGGTTAGGGCCGCCTGTGCCGATTCCTTCATGACGTCGCCCAACTGGCCGGTCAGCGTGAGACGGCCGGTGCCGGGCATGGCCCGGGCCTCTATGAAGAGGATGTCCCCGCCGGTCGGTGTCCAAGCCAGACCGGTCGATACCCCGGGATCGCTGGTACGCCGCTTGGTCTCGCGGAACACCTTCTTCTTACCCAGGAATTTGGCCACCTGCTTCTCGCCCACGGTTATCCGTTTCCGTCCTTCCTCGGCCACCATGCGCGCGAATTTGCGGGCTATGCTGCCGATCTGGCGCTCCAGGTTCCGCACCCCGGCCTCTCGGGTGTAATTCTCGATGACCGTGGCTAGAGCGGCATCGGTGATCTTCAGCTGCCCCGGCTTGAGACCGTTGCGCTCCAACTGCCGGGGGACCAGATAGCGTCTCGCGATGTGGAGCTTGTCCTCCTCGGTATAACCGGCGATGGAGATGATCTCCATGCGATCCCGGAGGGGTCCCGGAATGGTGTCGAGCACGTTGGCCGTGCACACGAACATCATTTTCGACAGGTCGAAGGGCAGATCGAGGTAGTGATCGCGGAAGGTACCGTTTTGCTCTGGATCGAGCACTTCCAGCATCGCGCTGGACGGATCGCCGCGCCAGTCGGAGCCCATCTTGTCGATCTCGTCGATCATGAAGACCGGATTGCTGCTGCCGGCATCGCGGATGGCTCGGATGATGGTTCCGGGCATCGCGCCCACGTAGGTGCGCCGGTGTCCGCGGATCTCGGATTCATCGCGCACTCCACCCACGCTGATGCGGATGAACTTGCGGCCCATGGCCCGGGCGATGCTCTTGCCCAGACTGGTCTTGCCCACCCCCGGAGGCCCAACGAAGCACAGGATCGGCCCGGTGGCTCCGCTCTTGAGCTTCTGGACGGCCAAGAACTCGAGGATACGGTCCTTAACGTCTTCCAGATCGTAGTGATCGTCGTCGAGCACTTCGCGGGCGTGGCCGATGTCCAGGTTATCCTCCGTGACCACCGACCACGGTAACGACACTATCCAGTCGAGATAGGTACGTATGACTCCGTACTCGGCCGCGGCCGGCGGCAGCTTGGAGAGCCGGTCCAATTCGCGCCGGGCCTGTTTGTCCACCTCTTCCGGGAGTCCGGCCTGGTCGATGCGCTCACGCAGCTCGTTGACCTCGGCCTGGGTCTCGTCGGTCTCTCCCAATTCGTCCTGGATGGCCTTTAGTTGCTGTCGTAGGACGTACTCGCGCTGATTCTTGTCCATCTCGGACTGCACTTGATCCTGGATCTTCGAGCCGAGTTCGAGGACCTCCAACTCACGGTTCATGAGGGCCGTCAGGCTGCGCAGGCGTTGGGAGAGGTGCACCTCCTCGAGGAGTTGCTGTTTCTCTTCCGTCTTGATGCGCATGGTGGACGCGATGAAGTAGCCCAGAACACCGGGGTCTTCGATGCTGGCGGCCGCCATCTCCAGCTCGTCGGGCAAATAGGGCACCATCCCGATGATCCGGGTATAGACCGAGACCAGGTTGCGCTGCAGAGCTTCCAGTTCCGTCCCCTCCTCGACTATGTCGGGAAGATCGTGGACCTCCGCCGTGAGGTAGGGTTCCTCACTCGTGAAGCGGTCGATCTCTATCCGGCGTATGCCTTGGGCGATGATCCGCAGCGTTCCGTCCGGGGCCTTGATCATCTTCTGGATACTAGCCAGCACGCCGACGGTGTGCACTTGGTCTGGGCCCGGAGTCTCCACCTCCGGATCCTTGGAGGCGAACAGGCCGACCTGCTTGTCGCCCCGCAGGACATCGTCGATGAGCTGCACCGAACGTGGCTGACCCACTGCCAAGGGCATCATCGTATCGGGGAAGAGCACGGTGTCCTTGAGGGGCAGCACCGGGATCAAGCCCGGCTGCGCTCCCAGACCTGTATCGACCGGTTCCCGGGACACTATGACGAAGTCTTGACCGGCGGCCAGAATCTCACCGCCGATGGCGTCGGGACCAGCGGCACGGGCACCGGTATCTGAACCGAAGGAGGTCATCGTTCTTCCCTCCTTTCGGCTTCATCCTGCGTACTGATGCGTATGCGCCTCCTTGCCGGGCGTGGCTTCACCGGCAGCACGATCTCCAGATAGCCGGAGTCGTAGTTGGCCGACGCCTTGCCGTTATCGACCCCCGGAGGCAGCATGACGGTCCGTTCGAAGCGGCCGTAGACTATCTCCATCTGCTGGTAGACGGCATCAGGGTGGCGCTCATCCACGCGTATCCCGCTCACGCGCAGGTGATTGGCATCGACCTCGATGCTCACCGTGTTCGGATCGATGCCCGGCAGTTCAAGCCTGACCACCACCTTGTTCTCGCGCTTGTCGTAGTACACATCGGCGTTGGGCCGGAAGGCGGTCCTACCGTATCGCGGCGTCCGTTCTCCGCGGAGCATCTCCAGGAACAACTTGTCGACCTCGTTCGGCAAACGTCGGACGCCGGGCGCATTGTCTCTATCTCTGGGTTCCACTGTGAACCTCGCCTGGTAGCTTTTTACAGGTACTTATTGCCGTTACGGGCGCAGGTCAAACCGTCCCGCGCCATTCTCTGCCCAAGAACAGGGGTCTACCGGAGAACGCCATAGAAGCAAGCCGCCGAAGAGGGCCGGTATCCGTCGCCGCCGGCACCGTTCCCGAGGTGTGGCGCCGGGAGTGGCTCAGCGGATAGCCTCAAGGGCCTGGAGGACCTTGCCGAGTTCTTCCAGTTCGTTGCCGTACTCGGCCCAGTCCCCTCGTTTCTGTGCTTCGATCGCAGCCTCGTAGTGCTGGTTGGCCAGTTCGATCAGCGCAGCGGCATCGGCTGGGAGGGTGGTCGAGGGTCCTTCGGCCGTCGTGGTCGTGGACCCATCGGGCTTGGTGGTGGTCGTGGTGCTTGGGGGTGCCGAAGTGGTCGTCGTCGTGCCGGAGGTAGTGGTGGTCGTGGCGTCTGGAGCCGCCTCCGGCCCGAAGATCTTGACCAGCGCGTCTGTCAAGGTCGGCTCCATGACTATGTCGTCGCCGTACCCGACAATCACTCGGGTCAGTTCGGGTATGGGGCTCTGCTGGGCCTGCAGGTAGACCGGCTCGAAGTACATCACCGACTGGTTCACCGGGACCACCAGCAGATTGCCCCGGATGACCTGGCTTCCCGCCTGGCTCCAAAGCGTGATCTGTGAGGATATGACAGGATCGTTGGATATACGGGCCTCCATCTGGGCCGGCCCGTATACGAGCTTGCTCTTGGGGAGATCGACGACCATGAGCCTGCCGTAGTTCTCTCCGTCTTGACGGGCCACTAAGAGCGCGGCCATGTTCATCTTGCTCAAGGGAGCGAAGGGCTGGAGCAGGGCGAACTCAGGTTCGGTCTCGCCCGGCAGCGCCAGGACCTCGTAGTAGGGGACCACCGGGATCTCCTCCTGGCCGTAGATCTCCATCGGGATCTCCCACACATCCTCTTTGTTGTAGAAGATCTGGGGATCGGTCATGTGATACGTGGAGAGGACGGCGGCCTGGATGCTGTAGAAGTCTTCGGGATAGCGGACGTGCGTCCGCAGGTCTTCCGGCATCTCCTCCCCAGGGGTGAACAGCCCATCGAAGATCCGGCCCCACGCGTTCGCAACAGGGTCATCACCCTCCATCTGGTAGAAGGTCAGACCGCCGTTGTAGGCGTCGATGACCACCTTGATGGAATTACGTATGTAGTTGAGGCCGTCGCCGTGCGGCTGCGAATAGGGGAAGCGGTTCGTCGTTGTATAGGCATCCCACATCCAGACCAGCGAGCCGTCGGCGCGCACTACCAGATACGGATCCCTGTCGTAGCTCAGGAAGGGAGCGAGGGCCTGCACCCGCTCCTCCAGAGTGCGCCGGTACATGATCCGCGACTCGTCTGTGAATGAGCTGGAAAAGAGAATCTTGAGGGTGTTGAAACGGAAGCTGAAGGCCAACTGCCTGATGGTACTCCCGATGGGGATCCCACCGTGGCCCTCGTAGGTGGTGAAGACGTTGGTATCGCCCTTGGGATAGTCGAACTCGGGGCTGGTGGTCCGTACGACCACGAAATCATTACCCAGCTCACCGTAGTAGATCTCCGGCCGGGTGATCTTGATGTCGGTGGCGGTGGTGGGCGGGATGTTCCTGACAAAGAGCAGCGGCAGCCCATCTCTGCCCGCTTCGTTCACCGGGCTGAGCACGAAGCCATACCCGTGAGTGTATGTGAGGTGCTTGTTGACCCAAGTCTGTGATTGTTGCTGTAACTGGGTCTGGTCGAGCTCTCGGGCGCTGATGAGCACCTGGCGGTATTCGTCGTCGATGACGTACCGGTCCACATCGACATCGCTGAAAGAGTAGTACAGGCGGATCTCCTGGATCTGCGAATAGGTAGAGAGGGCCGGCCGCGGCTCCCAGAGGCGCACGTTGTCGATGGTGGCCGAATTGGCGAGGATATCGGCGGCGGTGAGGTCGGTGTCGGCCTCCAGGGAGACCTCGCTGATGTCGTGTAGGCCGAAAGCCCAGCGCGTTGCTTGTATGTTGTTACCGATGTACTCACTCTCCGCCGAGATCTCGTTAGGCGAGACCCGGTATTGCTGGATGATCGCCGGGTAGGCCTTGCCGGCCAAGGCCCAGGTGAGGATCATGACCGCGATTGCGATGGCGGGGAGCTTCCATCCCTTGAAGCGGATGTTGAGGAGGAAGATGGCCGCCGCGACGACCGAAACGATGGCCAAGAACTGCAGCACGGGCAATGTGGCGTTCACATCCGTGTAGCTTGCCCCCAGGGTGACCCCGCGCGTGGAATAGTCCAGTTCCCAGGTCTGTAGCATGTAGTCGGCCGCCTTGGCCAGCATGGCCAGGGCCATGATGGCCGACAGATGGGCCTTGACATGGGCCGCCAAGCGGATCTTGTTGTTGTCGCCCACGACCAAGGCCCGATCGACGATGTACGTGAAGGCGGTGGCGATGAAAGTGAAGAGAAGGACGATGCCCGTGAAGTTCACCAGCATCGACCATAAGGGTAGGGTGAACACGAAGAAGGAGGCGTCCTTGTCGAAGAGGGGATCCCTGTAGCCGAAATCGCTCTGATTCAAGAAGAGCAACACTTGTTCCCAGCGGGCACTGTAGGCGATGCCGATGACGATGGCCACCACGATGCAGATGCTCAACATGAGCCGGTCCGGCCACTTGCGCTTGGTGGCCCACTCGAAGACGCTGCCGTCTTCAGATTGAGGGACGGGCAGCAGTCGGGGCGATATTCTCCGGGCAAGCCAGACGCTTCCGTAGAAGACGGCGAAGAACACCACCGCGAAGAACAGGCCCACGAGCAGACGAGCGAGTATGGGGGTCCAGAACACGTTGGTGTGGCCCACCTCTTCGTACCAGAGATAGCCGGTCCAAACCCGCGATAGGACGCCTCCGAGACCGAAGAAAAGGACCAGAGCTACGGCGATGAGCACTGCCCGTCGCAGCGGTCCCGGCTTGAGACGGATAAGGCGTTGTAGCCAATCCGGCTTCTTCTTGGCTTTGGAGGAGGTCCCGCCCCCTGCGGCCCCGTCGTCTCCCAAAGGTCTTCCTTTCTGAGGCGAGATGGCCTACCTTTCGGCTCGTGGGCCCTCTGGCTCTGGTCGTGTTCTCCGGCCGGCCGTCGGCGGACTCAGCGGGAGTGGGTGAGTAGGATCGTGGTCCTGTCTCGAGGCAGAGTCTCGTGGGTCACTTCCAGGGTGCAGACGTCTTTCTGTTCCACCGTCTGCTGGGTCTCCAGGAACTGGTCGACCGGCGCTATGGGGAAGTCGACACTGTCCGTCTTGAAGTGCATGGGAACGACGATGCTGGGGCCGAGGGCTTCGATCACCGAGGCCGCTTCTTCATGGTCGATGGTGAAGAAACCTCCGACCGGTATGAGAAGGACGTCCACGCTCCCAATGCTCTCCACTGTGGCTGCGTCGAGCACATGTCCCAGGTCACCCAGGTGCACCAAACGGATATCCCCATCGTCCAGAGTAGTGATGGTGTTCTTGCCCCTCTTCTCTCCCCCGGCTTCGTCATGGGCCACCTCCACACCGCTGATACAGAGGTTCCCGACCGTCTCCGCAACCGGGTGCACGAACACCAGCGGATCTCCAGGGATGGTATCGACGGCGCCGTGGTCGTCGTGTAGGTGGCTGGCGATGACCACATCGGCGGGTTCGTCGATAGGGCCGTACTTGACCGCTCCGTCGAAGCTTCCGGGCCGGTATGGATCGAAGATCACCCGGGTGCCGTCTGCGGTCTCTACAAGGAAGGAAGAATGGCCGAAGTAGGTTAGTCTCATGACGGTCGCCTCCACTTGCTCGGGTGACATGCTCCTATAGGTTAGCCGATTGGCTGATTGGGTAACAATACGCGACGGCGCGCAGGTGGGGCCACCTCGATGACTGTGTGCGGGGGTGGTCTGAGCGGGATCGCGCCGTCGGGTAAAATAGTGAGGCGTCGTCTGGGGCCGCGGGAACGGCCCCCGAGCAAAGAAGGAGAAGGTAATGAGTGGTGCGACCGTCCAAGATGTGAACATGCAGGAATTCGACCAGATCGTGTCCACGTCGACTGTGCCTGTGGTGGCCGATTTCTGGGCGCCCTGGTGCGGTCCGTGCCGTATGGTGGGCCCGGTGTTGGAGAAGATGGCTGCCGATCATCCCGATACGGTCAAGGTCGTCAAGGTCAATGTGGACGTGAACCAGGAACTCGCGGCCCGGTTCGGGATCATGAGCATACCCACGGTGATCATGTTCAATGATGGCGAGCTGAAGTCGCAGCTCATCGGGGCCCGCAGTCAGAAAGACTACGAAGCCGAGTTCGGTCTGGCCTGATGGCTTCGTACGATCTGAGATGTTGCTCGTGTGGCAAGGAGTTCGAGGTATTTGTTCTCGGCTTCTTGAAAGACGAGGCTAAGGTATGTCCGGATTGTGGCGGGCGGAACGTCGAGCAGCGCTTCACCGGATTCGGCGGGCTCGTGAACATGGACGGGGCGACTAGGTCGTCCGGCGGTAGTCGGGGATCGGGGACGTGCTCTCCGAGGTCCGGCTTCAGTTGAGCAGGATAGTGTAGGGACCGGTACGGTCCTCACAAGATTCCCGATCCGGCCTTGATGGGTCCGCTCGCCGGTACGCTACCGGCGAGCGGACCCATCGGTCGGACGTAGGAGCCGAATGTATCCGGAACTGCTCCACATCGGTGGTTTCACCTTGAACTCGTTCGGGGTCATGATGGCCCTTGCCTTCATCTCTGCCGGGCTCGTCGCGCACTGGCAGTTCAAGAAGCGGGGTGTGAAGCCGGACTTCATCTATGGGCTGCTTATCGCCTGCGTGGTCGGTGGCCTGTTGGGAGCGAAGATCCACTACCTGATCCTCCATCCCGAGCAATGGCCGGAGAATCTGTTGAGCGGTGAGGGGCTTGTCTGGTTCGGTGGGCTTTTCGGCGCCATTCTGGCCGTGGTTGTCGTCACGTTGCTCTCCAAGGAGAGGTTGGCGGCAGTCATGGACTGTGGGGCCGTTGCGGTGGCCGTGGGCTACGGCGTGGGACGCATCGGTTGCTTCCTGCGGGGCTGCGACCACGGTCTGCCCACCGACCTCCCCTGGGGCCTGACCTTCCCTCACGGCATACCTCCCACCCCGGAGCCCGTGCATCCGACCCAGCTGTATGAGACCGCAGCATCGCTGGTCATATTCGCGCTACTTGTGTGGCTCATAGGGCCCAGGCTCAAGCGGGAGGGTTCTCTTTTCTTCATCTACGCGGTACTCGCCGGGATAGAGCGTCTTCTGATCGAGTTCATCCGGACGAACGATCCCGGGGTCTTGGGGTTGACCCAACAGCAGTGGATCGCGGTAGGCATGATGATTGTGGGAGTAATTGGTGCATGGTGGTTTGAGACCCGGGGACGGCTGCGGCCGGCGCCGGGTGCGGAAGGGCCGGCGGAACCTGCCGAGGCCGCGTCCGGATAGGGCGGGGCCGGCTGGTGGCAGGAGTCAGAAGCGAGCATGACGAGCTGTGAGAGGCAGGGTCCATATGATGAGGCGTGAATGTGGGGGAGCAACACCCTCCGGGGCCAAATGGTTGGTTCTGGTAGTGACGATCGCTGTTTGTGCCGTCGCACTGTCGGGCTGCGGTTCGGACACGACGGCGACCACGGCGCCGGTCTCGAGCACGGGTGCGAATCAGCCTCCATCCACTTCAGCCGATGCGGCTCCCGACTTCTCGGGTGTGACTCTGGATGGGTCGGAAGTCTCCTTGGGATACTACCGGGGCAAACCACTGGTGTTGGCTTTCATGGCCAGTTGGTGAAGTACCTGCGGGGCGGAGGCGTCCGAACTCGATAGGTTCTATCGAGCTGAAGCAGAAAGAGCGGAGTTGTTGGTTCTGGCAGTGAGCGAAACGGAGGCTGCCATGCGGCAGTTCCTCCAGTCCGGCGGCTGGAACTTCCCGGTGATGATCGCGTCCGACGATGTTGCTGCGGCCTACAAGGTCCAGGCTGTTCCCACGTTGTTTGTAGTCGATCAGGAGGGTCGGGTCGTGAGATCGGTCGTGGGAGGGGCGACCGCTCTTGAGCTCTCCAGGATAATCGACGACCTCAGCCCTTGATCTGCACCGACTGAACGGAGTACCGGGTATGGTTCTCCGCCGGCCTCCGGTGTATACTGCCCGCCTCGCGCCTCAGCGGTCGGGCTGTGTTCTCTTGAGGATCCTGTCCGGTGGCGCGATTACAATCCTATACAGCACCCCTGCTCCGGCAGTGAGGCCGGGGCCGTCCAGACCGTAGGAGGTGACCCAAACTGAACAGCTACGAGCTGGTTCTTATCCTGCGCACTGATGTGCCGGATGAAGAACGCACCGCGGTGCTCGAACGCACCAAAGAGATCATCACGGGTGACGACGGAGTCATCGTCAAGATCGATGAGTGGGGCAAGAGACGCCTTGCCTACGAGATCAAGGACTCTCTCGACGGCGTCTATTACATCCTCTATTTCGAGGCTACTCCCAAGACCCTGGATGAAGTCACCCGGGTATTGAGTATCACCGACAGCGTGCTCCGCTACATGCCGGTCAGGCATGAGAAGCCGTTCGGTGGCATGGAGCCCACAGTAGTCGCTCCCGCTGCGGAAGAACCGGCAGAACCGTCGGAAGCAGCGGAAACGGAAGAAGCAGAAGAAGTCTAGCCGAAGGAGAGAAGATGGCTCGCGGTATCGCACATGTGACCTTGGTGGGCAACTTGACCCGCGACCCCGAGCTCCGGCAGACCCCAAGCGGTACATCGGTGTGCCAATTGGGAGTGGCGGTCAACTCCTCATATAAGGACTCCAACGGCCAGTGGGTCGAGAAGCCGAACTTCTTTGACGTGGTGGTGTGGGGAGCCCAGGGCGAGAACTGTGCCCGCTATCTAAGCAAGGGCCGTCAAGTGGCCGTTGACGGACGGCTCGACCAGCGCAGCTGGGAGGCTCAGGACGGCAGTAGGCGCAGTAAGGTGGAGATCATCGCCGACACGGTGATGTTCATCGGCGGCCAGAACGACACCCGCGAGCCTGTGGCGCGCGGAGGGTCTCAGCCTGTATCCGATGCGGCTGCGCAGGACGATTTTCGTGATATCGATTTTGGGGGCGACGACATACCCTTCTAGTCCGCCCCAAGGAGGTAAGAGAAGTGGCAGGTCCCAAGAAGCAGCAGAGGCGCACTCGGCCCGTGACGGGTTCACGGCGGCGTAAGTACTGCTTTTTCTGCAAAGAAGGCGTCGATCAGGTCGACTACAAGGACTTCACTACGCTGCGCCGGTTTATGTCGGAGCGGGGCAAGATACGCTCTCGTCGCACTACGGGCGCGTGCCGCCGGCATCAACGCCAGGTGGCCGTGGCCATCAAACGGGCCCGCGAGATCGCGCTGCTGCCGTACAGCAGCCGCTAGGCACCGCTGGTTCAATGCAGACGGGGTCGGTGAAGGCATCCCCCGCGTCTCCGCTCTTGCCGGTGGGCAAGGCGGTCATGGCCACCATCGTCATGGGGATGTGCGTGGCCGTCCTCCCGCTGGTGCCGGCCTTTATCGTTCCGTTTCTGGCTCTGCCGTTAGCATGGGTGAGCGCGCGCCACGGACTCAAGTACGGCATGTTGGTGGCCTTCATCTCCGCGGCGCTGATCTATGTGGGCGCCGGAGTGCCGGTGGCCTTGCTCGTGTTGCTATTCATACTCGGCATCGGCGCAGTCCTCGGTCTTGCTTTGACTAAGCGCTGGAGGTTCGAACGGACTTTGGCTCTGGCTTCTGCCGGGGCATTCATCGCCATGGTGCTGTGGGGTGTGGCTCTGTGGCTGGTGTTCGGTATGGATTTGACTTGGCTCAAGGAGACCGCCTACACGGCCATCGATGATACGGTCGCTCAGTACAGCCAACTGGGGATGGCTGCCGATTCCACCGAGGCGGTGGCGATCCAGCTGCGACGCTTGGTCAACATCATTCCGCTGGTGACCCCGGGCCTTCTGGGGATGGCCGCCATCCTTCTGGTTGCGTGCACCATGGGGCTCGCTTATCTGATACTTCCGCGGCTCCGGGAGAAGGTCATGGTGGCCATGACGCTCTCGGGATTCAGGATGCACTGGGGAGCCGCGTACGCGTCGATCGCCGGATTGGCTATGGTGCTGTTCGCCCGAGGCGGCGGCGGCTGGAGTGACGCTGTGCTGTACGTGGGCATCAACATGCTCCTGGTGTCTCAGACCTTGTTCTTCGTGCAGGGCATGGCGGTCATCCGCTGGTTCGCAGTGACGCGCAACATCAGCCGGGGAGCGTGGGCCGGGCTGTGCACCGTGGGGGTTCTGGGGCAGATGCTCTTCCAGCTCACCGGGTTGGTAGGGTTGTTCGATACATGGGTGGATTACCGCAGACGTTTTGCCCGCAAAGGCCCGGATAAGCCGGGTTCTGCGGGCGGTTCTCGTAAGGAGTGACTATGGAGATAATTCTGTTGCAGGACGTTGATAAGTTGGGCAGCAAGGGCGAGGTGGCGACCGTTTCGGAGGGATACGCGCGCAACTTCTTGTTGCCCCACAAACTGGCCGAGATCGCCACTCCAGGACGGATCGCAATGGTACGGCAGGCCATGGAGGAGAAGGCGGCTCAGGTGCAACGGGAGGCCGACCGGGCGGGCGAGACCAAAGATCTGCTCTCCAAGACCGTTCTGACCATCCCGGCTCCGGTGGGATCCGCCGACCGGCTCTTCGGTTCGATCACCAACCAGGATGTCGCCGACGCCATCTACGCGGCCCGTAAGATCAAGATCGACAAGCGGAACGTCGAGTTGGAGGACCCCATCAAGCTGGTCGGGACCTATATGGTGAAGGTCCACGTCCATTCCAGTGTGGAGCCGGCTGAGGTCAAGGTCATGGTCGTTCCTGAGGAGCACAAGGAATAACGGGCACTTTGGTGCTTGAAGGGTTTCGGACCCAGGGCGAGAGAGAGGGACGCACGTGGAGGTGATGGCGGGCGGCGCAGCCGCCGGAGGTCAGGCCCGCGGCGACTACACGGTTCCGCAGAACCTGGACGCCGAGATATCGGTGCTTGGCGCCAGCATGCTGACTCCCAATGTCATTCCCGGGGTCAGCGAGATCATCCGGCCGCACCATTTCTACCGGCAGGCCCACCAGCGTATCTATGAAGCCATCGAGGACCTCTTCTCGCGGGGCGAACCGATCGATCCCATCACCGTTTGCGAAGAGTTGGCCAACCGGGCCGCTCTGGAGACGGTAGGGGGCCGGGCGTACGTCCACAGTCTGGTGACGGCCGTTCCGGCCGCCACCAACGCGCGCCAATATGCGGAGATCGTGCTGGAGAACTATTATCTGCGCTCGCTCATCAAGGTGGGCGGCGAGATAACCGAGATGGGTTACCGGCGCGAGCACTCTCCCCTGGATCTCATCGACAGGGCCGAACAGATGGTGTTCGATATCTCCCAGACCAGAGTGATGGGAGAGTTCGCGCCTATCTCCGAGTTGATCGACGAGAGCTGGCCGGAACTCGAGCGGACCATGACCGAGGGGCATCAGAGTGTGGGCTGTGCTACCGGATTCCGGGATCTCGACTACATCATCGGCGGCTTCCGGCCCGCGAACCTGGTGATCTTGGCCGCCCGCCCTTCGATGGGTAAGACCGCACTGGCCCTCAACATCGCTCGCAACGTGGCAGTGGACCAGGGCAAGGGTGTGGCCTTGTTCAGCCTGGAGATGTCCAAGATGGAAGTGGTGAACCGGATGATGTGTTCCGAAGCGCGCGTGGACCACTGGCGGGTGCAGCGGGGGATGCTCCGGCCCGAGGAGTGGAGCAAGTTGGCGGCGGCCTGCACGCCTCTGCACACCGCCCCTGTTTTCGTCGACGACAGCGCTTCCCTGAACCTCATGGAGATCCGGGCCAAGGCCCGCCGGCTCAGGGCCAAAGAGAAGAATCTTGGTCTGATAATCCTCGACTACCTGCAGCTGATGATGGGCGACTTGGGTGCGGAGAACCGTCAGCAGGAGGTCTCGCGGATATCTCGGGGGCTGAAGATCCTCGCCCGAGAGCTGGATGTGCCGGTGCTGGCGCTCTCGCAGTTGTCGCGGCAGGTGGAACAGCGGGCCGGCAACAAGCCGGTCCTATCCGACCTCCGCGAGTCGGGCAGCATAGAGCAGGATGCTGATGTGGTGGTGTTCATCTATCGCGATGAGGTGTACAACCGCGATAGTCCCGATAAGGGCACGGCCGAGATCATCGTGGGGAAGCAGCGTAACGGGCCCATCGGTGAGTGCAGGCTGGCGTTCGCCCAGAACTACACGCGCTTCGCCGATCTGGCCGACAAGGGGCTGACGCCGTAAGCGACACGGAGACCGGGCAGTCGCCGCAGCTCCTGATGCGGAGCAGGCCGGTCGGGCATCGTGGTCTTGAGGTGAGGAGGGTGGCCATCGCCGGACCTGGAGATCGATACGACGTGATCATTGTGGGGGGCGGACCGGCAGGGATCTTCTCGGCCCTGGAGCTGGCCCATCATTCTTCGGCGAGCGTTCTCTTGCTCGAGAAAGGCGTCGACATCTCCGAGCGACATTGCCCGGCGCGGACCACAGGGACTTGTGCACACTGTTCTCGTTGTGACATCACTACCGGCTGGGGCGGGGCGGGAGCTTTCTCGGACGGCAAACTCACGCTCACCCCGGAAGTCGGAGGTTGGCTGAGTGACTATGTTGAGGCGCCTGCCCTCCAAGTGCTGATCGCTGATGTGGACTCCATCTACAGGCATTTCGGAGCTCCGGAGCGCCTCTACGGCGATGACTTGGAGGCTCTGGAGCGGTGGTCGCATAGGGCGGCACAGCAGGGTCTGCGTCTCGTCCGGTCTCCGGTTCGGCACATGGGGACCGAGCGCGCGGCCGATGTTCTCTCCGCCATGCGGGCGGAGTTGGAGGAGCGGGTCCGCATCGTCACGGATACGGCCGTCGCCCAGATCTTGACCGAGGGCGAGCGCGGACCGGGGTGCGGGACTTTGGAGGCAGGTCCGGAGTCGGCCGCGAGCCCGCCGCCCATCGCGAGCTCGGCGCCCGCCCGGGTACTCGGGGTGAGGACGGCCTCCGGCGAGGTCTTCGAGAGCCCGGTGGTGATCGCTGCGCCTGGTCGGGAGGGGTCGGCGTGGCTCAACGATGAGGCTCGGCGGCTGGGTGTACCTCTCGTCAACAATGCGGTGGACATCGGAGTGCGGGTCGAGGTGGCTTCTGTGATAACCGATTCCATCACAGACGAGCTGTACGAGCCTAAGCTGCTTCACACGTCGCGGCACTTCGAGGATGAGGTGCGCACGTTCTGCATGAACCCACATGGGGTGGTCTGCACGGAGAGTTGGGGCGACGCCGTCACTGTCAACGGGCACAGCTATGCCGATGCTGGGCGCAAGACCACCAACACGAATTTCGCTCTCTTGGTTTCGACGCGGTTCACAGAACCGTTCAAGGAGCCCATCGAATACGGCAAGTCCATCGCACGTTTGGCCAACATGCTGGGCAAAGACATCCTGGTGCAAAGACTAGGTGACCTGCGATCGGGACACCGCACCACTGCCAAGAAGCTGCGGCGCAGCGTGGTGGAACCCACGCTGCGCGCCGCCACTCCGGGCGATCTGGCTTTTGCTCTGCCCTATCGCCACCTGCACGATCTCATCGACATGCTGGATGCTCTCGACGGGCTTCTGCCTGGGGTAGGAGGCGGGGAAACGTTGCTGTATGGAGCTGAGGTGAAGTTCTACTCGTCCCGGGTGGCGCTGGACCACGATCTGCAGACTCCCATCCGCGGGCTCTACGCCATTGGTGACGGGGCCGGAGTGACCCGCGGCCTGGTACAGGCTTCGGCGTCGGGCCTCTTGGCCGCGCGGGCGATTATCAGCGACAGAAGGTATACGATGCAGTCATGAGAGGACCTATGACAGTGCGACGCCTGTCAGGCTACACTTCGCTGGCGATCTTCGTCGCGCTGCTCCTGGCGGGGATCTTTCTGGACGAATTCCGGTCCGTGCTCGTGAACGCCGCGAACGTCTGCCTGAGTTGCATCGGGATCGGGTAGGCGGAGGCTCGTTCCACGTGGGTCGTCTCACCCAGCGCCTTGTGAGCGCGTGCCGATTGACCAGACGCAGATGGATTCAGATCCTCAGCCTCATCGCGCTCAATCCCATCGTGCCCAACTACTTCAGCGGCACCATCGTCCAAGCTCGTTCGAAAGGGATCTGCGTGCCGGTGCTCAACTGTTACTCGTGCCCGGCCGCAGTTGGCGCCTGCCCTATCGGTGCCCTGCAGCACGCGTTCGCCTCCATCCGTTTCCGCCTCTCCACTAACGAGGCGGAGTTCGGCCTGTACACTTTGGGCTCGCTGGGAATAGTCGGGAGTCTTGTTGGGCGGTTCCCCTGCGCCTGGTTCTGTCCCTTCGGCCTGCTGCAGGATGTGCTCTACAAGATCCCGGGGCCCAAGCTGCGCGTGCCTCACATCCTGGACTACCTCAAGTACGCCGTGCTTGCTCTGACGGTGTTCGTATTGCCGCTGGTGGTTCTGAGTGCTGTGGGTTTCGGGGAGAGCTGGTTCTGCAAGTGGATCTGCCCCGCAGGGACGTTGGAGGCCGGCCTGCCCCTGGTGGCGGCGAATGCCGGGATACGGGACCAGGTCGGGCTTCTGTTCGTGTGGAAGGTCGCACTGCTTGTACTCTTCGTCATATGGATGATCGTGAGCCTGCGCCCCTTCTGCCGGACCATATGCCCCCTGGGAGCGCTGCTCGGGCTGTTCAACAAGGTTAGCCTCCTGCGTCTGCGGGTCGATTCCAGTAGATGTACGGCTTGCGGGGAATGCAGCCGCGTCTGTCCGGTAGATTTGGACGTTCCCAAGCGTCCCAACAGCCCGGAGTGCATCCGCTGCCTCAAGTGTGTGACGGCTTGTCGGGTGGGATGCCTCGACTACGAGTTCCCTCTGCACGGGCGGAGCACCGGACCGGCTGCCATGAGCGAGGAGGACGACTGAAAGGCGGGGCTGCGGTTGGACGACGGCTCACGTGGCGGCTCACGCGCCCGCGCCCATGCGACGGCGATTGTGTGACGGCGCCCAAGCTGCGGCGATTGTGTGACGGCGAGACTGCGGCGATCCTAAAGCCACCGGGGTATGCGGCGGGCCCGGTCTGGACCGTGGTTCGTCCGGCCGGCGGCCTAGTGTAAACTGTCCGATGCGTGGACGCCCAGGTCGTGGATTGAAGTTTGGTTTTCCGACTGCGGCGGCCGTTCACGCCGCCGGCAGGAGGCGGCCACTCGTCGCTGCGGGCGCCGGTCGTCAGTGACGATCGAGACGCGTTCCAGGTTCACCGACTATCGGGAGGCATCGTGCCGGTTCTTGTGGTTGTAGGCGCCCAGTGGGGCGACGAAGGCAAAGGGAAGGTCACCGACCTTCTGTGCGAGCAGGCTCACTTTGTGGTTCGCTACCAAGGTGGGAACAACGCCGGACACACGGTTGAGAATAAGTACGGCAAGTTCGCCTTGCATCTCGTACCCTCCGGCATCTTCAACCGCGATCTGGTGGCCGTCGTAGGCAACGGTGTAGTTATCGATCCCACAGTGCTGCGCGCGGAGATCGACGAGCTTGAAGGTAGAGGCGTCTCGACGGCCAACCTGAAGGTCTCCGGCAAAGCCCATCTGATCATGCCCTATCACATCATGCTCGATCAGATACAGGAGACGCGGCTGGGCAAGGGCAAGATAGGTACCACCGGGCGGGGGATCGGGCCGGCCTACTCCGACAAAGCGGCCCGTCAAGGCGTGCGCATGCAGGATGTACTCGATCCCGAGGGTTTTCGCGAACGAGTCATAGCGACCATGCGGGCCAAGGCTGAAGTGATGGCCAAGACCTACGATCAGGATGTGAGCAGCCTGGAGGCCGAGTGCGAGCGCTACATCGACGCGGCCGAATCGCTGCGCGCCCACATCGACGATACCGAGTTGCTGGTGTGGAGCGCACTGCGCCGGGGGGCATCGGTGCTTCTCGAGGGTGCGCAGGGCACCTTGCTCGATCTCGACCACGGCACCTATCCCTATGTGACCTCCTCCAATCCGGTGGCGGGTTACGCCTGCGTGGGAACCGGCCTGGGCCCGATCGACATCAATGAGATCTGGGGCGTAACCAAGGCCTACACCACTCGGGTGGGGGAGGGTCCTTTCCCCACGGAGCTGACCGACGAGACCGGCGAGACTCTGCGCGAGCTGGGATGTGAATTCGGCACGACCACAGGGCGGCCGAGGCGTTGCGGGTGGCTGGATCTGGTCGCCCTCCGCTACGCCGCGCGGATCAATGGGATGACCGGGCTGTGCATCACCAAGCTGGACGTTCTCAGCGCGCTCGACACCATCAAGGTGTGCACGGCCTACAGCTACAAAGGCGAGACTCTGGACGAACTGCCCCCCGCCCAGGCGGTCTTCCGCGAAGTGGAGCCCGTCTACGAGGAAGTGCCCGGGTGGAAGACGGATATCTCTAATGCCAAGAGCGTCCAGGATCTTCCACAAGAGACCATTGACTACCTCAACCTCATCATCAACAACGTCCGCATACCCGTATCGCTTGTCTCTGTGGGCGCGAAGCGAGAGCAGCACATCAAGGTCCCCTACCCCGCCGTCGAACGCCGGCCGGGCCCGGGTGAACCGCGCGAATTGGAGGACCAGAAGGACGGCGGGCACTCGTCCGATATGGGCCGGTAGGCTTCGACCCACAGGGGGTTGCTGTTCTCGGTGAAAGGGAGGGATGCATGGCTTCTGAGCGGCTGGATGTCCTGGTAGTAGGCGGAGGCGCCCGGGAGCATGCTCTGGTGCGCAGTCTGGCGAAGAGCCCCCGGATCGGAAGGCTCATCGGCGCTCCGGGTAACCCCGGGATAGAGGGCGACGCCGTGAATCTGGCCGTGGCAGCCGAGGATGTCCCCTCGCTGGTCGCATTCGTAGAGCGGGAAAGGATCGACCTCACAGTGGTGGGTCCCGAGGCTCCCCTGGTCGCCGGATTGGCCGACCAGTTGAGGTATCGGGGTTTTGCCGTGTTCGGACCCGGCCTGACGGGGGCGCGACTGGAGGGTTCCAAAGCTTTCGCCAAGGAAGTGATGGAGGCCGCCGGAGTGCCCAACGCTCACGCGGACGTCTTCACCGACCACGATCGGGCTTTGGCGTATCTCCACAAGCATGGTGCTCCGGTGGTCGTCAAGGCCGACGGGTTGGCGGCCGGCAAAGGCGTGATGGTCGCGCTTACGATGGAAGAGGCGGAGGCGGCTCTGAAGGAGTGCTTCGTTGCGAGGCGCTTTGGAGACGCGGCCGATATGGTGCTTATCGAGGAGTACCTGCAGGGAGAAGAGGTATCGCTCCTCTCGATCGTGAGTGGTGAGCAGATCCTTCCCCTAGCTCCCGCTCAGGACTACAAGCGGGCTCTGGATGGTGACGCGGGCGCGAACACGGGCGGCATGGGATCGTACTCTCCGGTTCCAAGGGTCGAAGATGCCCTGTACGAGCGCCTGGTGGACGAAGTGGTGAGGCCGACGGTGGCCGAGTTGGTCCGCCGGGGTATCGACTACCGAGGTGTCCTCTACGCAGGACTCATGCTGACCGATCACGGGCCTGAGGTATTGGAGTTCAATTGTCGCTTCGGCGACCCGGAGACGCAGGCTCTTCTTCCCCGGCTGGAGTCGGATCTACTCGAAATCCTGTGGGCGGCCGCTCGGGGCGACTTACTTCCTCCGACCGTACAATGGGGTAGCGGAGCGGCGGTCAGCGTGGTCATGGCCTCGCGCGGGTATCCGGGGCCGGGTCCGAAGGGCGACGTGATCACCGGTATTGAAGAGGCTTGGGGGGTGGAAGGTGTGGAGGTGTTTCAAGCCGGGACGCGCCTCGGGGCCGGCCGGAAGCTGGTCACCGCGGGTGGTCGGGTGCTCACTGTGACCGGCCTGGGAGACAGCTTCGCCCAGGCTCGGGCGCGGGCGTACGAAGGCGTGGCGGCCATCGACTTTGCGGGCGCACACTATCGGACTGATATCGCCCTGAGGGCGGAGGAGTGGGAGAAGCAGCACTAGACCTTTGAGGTCGGTATCGCACACCGGCGCACAACGGACCTCGACCACGGAAGGGGAAGACATGACGGAGCAGCCTTTGGTGGGCATCTTGATGGGTTCGGGCTCCGACGCACACGTGATGGACGATGCGGCCAAAGAGCTGGAAGCGCGGGGAATCGCCTGTGAAGTCCATGTGCTCTCGGCTCATCGCAATCCGGAAGGTGTCCGTGAGTACGCCTTGAGTGCGGAGGCCCGGGGCCTGAAGGTCGTCATCGCAGGGGCGGGCAAAGCCGCGGCTCTGGCCGGTGTGGTCGCCTCCATGACCGAGCTGCCGGTGATCGGAGTACCCATCCGCACCAGTGATCTGGGCGGTCTCGATTCGCTCCTCTCCACCGTGCAGATGCCGCCGGGCGTGCCGGTAGCTACTGTGGCCATCAACGGAGCGCGTAACGCGGCCATCCTTGCCGCCAAGATCCTCCGGGTCTCCGGAGCGGTGGGTCTGGGTGCCACCGGAGTGGACGCCGCCTCCCCGTCGGGTGCAGCTTCGCAGATGGGTGCCGCCTCTGAGGCAAACGCCGCTCCTGAGGGAGGCGCCCGGTGATCGAGCGTTACTCCACGCCGGAGATGACGTCCGTCTGGACGGATGAGGCGCGCATGGCGGCTTGGCTCCAGGTGGAGCTGGCCGTCTGCGAGGCCTGGGCTCGGGTGGGGCGGATACCCGGGGATGCGCTTGCCGAGATCAAGGCGAAGGCGGCCTTTGATGTCGACCGGGTCTGCGAGATCGAGCAGACGACACAGCACGATGTCATCGCCTTCGTGAGTTGTGTCGCCGAGAATGTCGGTGAGTGCTCCAAGTACATCCACTACGGGCTTACTTCCTCGGACGTGCTCGACACCGGCTTGGCTCTGCAGTTGCGGACGGCCGGCGCCCTCCTTGGGGAAGAGACCAGGAGACTGGGGCGCATCCTCCAGCGCCGGGCTCTGGAACACCGTGACACGGTCATGATGGGTCGCACCCATGGAGTACACGCCGAGCCCATCACTTTCGGCATGGTGCTTGGACTCTGGGCTTTCGAGGTGAAGCGCGGCCTGGAGCGGCTGGAACGGGCTGCGCAACAAGTGTCCGTGGGCAAGATATCGGGGGCGGTGGGCAATTACGCCAACGTCGACCCGCAGGTCGAACAGATCGCGCTGTCGGTCCTGGACCTGGGGACCGCTCCCGTCTCCACCCAGATCGTGCAACGCGACAGGCATGCCGAGTTCATGGCGGCTCTCGCCCTGCTCGCGACCACCATCGAGAAGATGGCCCTGCAGGTGCGGCACTATCAGCGCACTGAGGTCCTTGAGGCCGAGGAGTACTTCGCTCCCGGGCAGAAGGGGTCGTCGGCGATGCCGCACAAGCGCAACCCCATCATCTCCGAGCGGCTCTGCGGACAGGCTCGGGTCATCCGGACGAACATGCTCACGGCCTTCGAAAACGTGGCTCTCTGGCACGAGCGCGATATCAGTCACTCGAGCGCGGAGCGCATCATCCTCCCCGATAGCACCATCCTCCTCCATTACATGCTCAAGAAGGCCTGTTGGCTGATGGAGAAGCTGAACGTGTATCCGGCCACTATGGCGAAGAACATGGAGAAAAGCTTCGGTCTGCTCTACAGCCAGCGGGTGCTGCTGGCTCTCGTGCAGACGGGGATGTTGCGGGACGACGCTTACGCGGTCGTCCAGCGCAGTGCCATGAAGGCCTGGGAGGAGAAGAGGTCGTTCCAGGAGTTGCTCAAGGACGATCACGAGGTGACTGAGAGGTTGAGCGCAGCCGAGATCGAGGCCTGCTTCGATCCGGGCTATCAGCTCCGCAACATGGGGGTGATCTTCGAGCGGGTGGCGGGTATCGAGTGGTAGCCTACGCAGCCCGCTCCGGCCCAGCCCGCTCCGGCCCGGCCCGCTCCGGTTCGGCCGGCGGAGGGCTGAGGGCGCTGTTGCCGGAACGGCGGGAGGAGTCTTGAAGTGAGCGATCGGTTCTGTTTGGCGGGCAAGAACGCGGTGGTGATCGGGGGAGCCGGAGGGCTCGGCCAAGGCATTACCACAGGGTTTGTGGAGGCCGGTGCGAACGTTGTCATCGCCAGCCGCCACCTCGACAACCTGCAGAGAGCCGCGCGAGAGATCGAGGCCGCGACGGGTGACACGGTCACGGTCCATCAGGTCGACTGCCGCATCGAGCAGACCGTCAAGGACCTGGTGGCTACCGTGGAGGCCGAGATGTCACAGGTCGACATCCTGGTCAACGCTCAGGGTGTCAACTACAAGGCTTCGGCGCTTGAGTTCTCCATGGAGGAGTGGGACGACCTCTTCGCGACCAACGTTCGCGGGGTCATGCTCTGCTGCCGCGCATTCGCTGCGGGGATGATCAAGAACGGTGGGGGCAAGATCATCAACCTCTCCTCGGTACGGGGCCGGCGCGCCGGTCTTGGCGGTAACAGCGGCTACTGCGCATCAAAGGGCGCCGTCGACATGATCACCAGACAACTGGCTCGGGAATGGGCGGAGTATGGTGTCAATGTGAACGCCATCGGACCGATCATCACGCCGACCCCCATGATGGCGCAGAGAATGAAGGACGAGGCTTCCAGGTACGAACGGATGCTGGGTAACGTCCCCATGGGCCGTTGGGGCCGAGTCGACGACATTGTGGGACCGGCGCTCTTCCTGGCTTCGTCGGCTTCAGATTTCGTCACGGGGAGCATTCTCTATCCCGACGGCGGGTCGATGGCCTTTCTCTAGGTTGGGCCGTCTTCCCGCGGAGCATTGGCACGCGCGGCGAGGTAGATACCTGCCACCAGAAGCGCCACGGCGATGCCCAGCAGCACCCAGAGAGCCGTACCCTGGAGCATCCAGGATACGCCGCCGGCGACGATGGCCAGGACGAGCAACGCGATGGCGGCCACGCTATGCATGCGCTCTCGGGGCGTCGTCGCCTCCTCTCCTGTTCGAGCTATCAGCGGTCGGTTGCCGGTCGCAGGGCCTTCGATCGTGTTCAGGTAGGACATTAGAGAGGAGGCTCGCGGTTGTCAACGTCGACGCCGCCCGCCCCGGCAAGCTGATAGAATCAGGTCCTGATCCATGGGGCCTGGGCGGTCGGCCGGGGGTAGGTCGGACAGCCTGGTCTTGCGAGGAGCGCTAAGCACGAAGGGGGCGCGAGCGTGTACAGAGTCTCCGTATACGTCACACCGAAGGCGGGGGTGGTCGATCCCCAGGGAGCCGTGGTGGAAAGGGCGCTGCCGGCCCTCGGTCACTCGGGTGCCCACGATATCCGGGTGGGGCGTTATATAACGCTGGAGGTCGACGGGAGCGATGCGGAGAAGGTGAAGGCCGACGTGGACGATATGTGCCGCAGGTTGCTCGCCAACCCCATAATCGAAGACTACCGTTTCGATATCGACGCGGCAGAAGCGGCGCCGAGGGAGGGAGCCTGACGTGACGGCGGGTTCGGTCCGCTTCGGTATCGTGGTCTTCCCGGGCTCCAACTGTGAATACGATACCCATCACGCGCTCTGCACGTTTCCCGAAGCCCACCCCTACTACCTCTGGCACAAGGACCGCGACCTCCAGGGAGCCGACTGCGTCATTCTTCCCGGGGGGTTCTCCTACGGTGACTACCTTCGTACTGGGGCGGTGGCTCGTTTTAGCCCCATCATGCAGGAGGTGGCCGCCTTCGCAAAGGCGGGGGGATTGATCCTGGGCATCTGCAACGGTTTTCAGACACTCACCGAGGCCCACATCCTGCACGGCGCTCTGCGTCGCAATCGGGGATTGCGGTTCGTCTGCCATCCCCAGTATCTGCGGGTGGAGCGCACCGATACGCCGTTCACCGGCCGGATGCGCGTGGGCCAGGTGATCCAGGTGCCGGTGAATCACAACGAAGGCAATTGGACGGCCGGAGCCGACCGGCTCCAGGAGATCGAGGATCGCGGTCTGGTGGCCTTCCGGTACTGCGATGCCGGTGGCAACGCGATCGACGCAGCCAACCCCAACGGGGCCACGGACAATGTGGCCGGTATCCTGAACGAAGGCAACAACGTTCTGGGGATGATGCCTCATCCCGAACGGGTCTGTGAGGAGATCGTGGGGGGCATCGACGGACGGGCCCTCTTCCGTTCGATGATCGATTCGGTGCTGGAAAGGCGGGGAGGATAATGGCCGGACAGACCGTCTGCCCGCGCTGCGGCGCGCGCGATTCATTCATTAAGGGGTATCTCCCGGAGACTTGTGTATGCCGGGTCTGCCAGAGCCAGCTGGACTGGCGGGAGATCCCCGGCTGCGGCCCGGACTGCACGGGTGCCACCGTAATGGAGCCGGATTCGGCGGCGGGGCCGGGGTCTGCGACGGCCCCAGAGTCGGACGGGAGTGTCGATGCCTGAGCTCTATGAGCAGCTCGGTCTCACCCGTTGGGAGTACGAGAAGATCTGCGCCATCCAGGGGAGAGAGCCCACCCACGTGGAGCTGGCCGTGTTCTCGCTGATGTGGAGCGAGCACTGCGGCTACAAACACTCAAAACCCCTCTTGAAGCGATTCCCCACCACTGGAGAACATGTCCTGCAGGGACCCGGAGAGAACGCGGGTATCGTGGACATTGGTGGTGGTGTGGCCGTGGCCATGAAGATCGAGAGTCACAACCACCCCTCTGCGGTGGAGCCCTACCAGGGAGCGGCGACCGGCGTGGGTGGGATCATCCGCGACATCTTCGCCATGGGGGCTCGGCCCATCTGTGGGCTTGACTCCTTGCGGTTCGGCGAGATCGAGCCGCTGCCGGCGCGCCCGGCGCGCGGCGCGGCCCCGGACGGCGGTACCCCGAACGGTGCGGCCGGCGGCGCCCCGGCCCTCGCTGCCCCCGTGGCCGATACACCTCCCTCCGAGGCGGTCACCAGCCGTCAACGTTACCTTTTCGAGCAGGTGGTGGCCGGCATCGGTGGTTATGGCAACTGCATGGGCATCCCCACTGTGGCCGGCGAGGTCTACTTCGAAGATCCTTATGCCGGTAACTGCCTGGTGAACGCGATGACGGTCGGTCTGGTCAAGAGGGACGAGATCATCCGCAGCAAGGCGGCCGGTGTGGGCAACCACGTCGTTCTGATCGGGTCGAAGACCGGGCGGGACGGCATCGGAGGGGCGAGCGTTTTGGCCAGCCAGGTCTTCGACGAGACCTTGGAGCAGAAGCGCCCGTCGGTCCAGGTGGGCGACCCCTTCACCGAGAAGAAGCTTCTGGAGGCCTGTCTCGAGCTGTTGGGAGCCGACCTGCTGGTGGCTCTGCAGGATCTGGGAGCGGCTGGGATCACCTCCTCGTCAAGCGAGATGGCGGCCAAAGGAGAGGTGGGGATCGATCTGCACGCGGATCGGGTCCCGCTGCGCGAGGCCGACATGGAGTCTTGGGAGATCATGATCTCCGAGAGCCAGGAGCGGATGCTCTGCATCGTGGCCCCGGACAGATGGGAGGGGGTCAAGGCTATCTGCGACCGCTGGGACCTTGACGCCACTGTCGTGGGCGAAGTCACCGACACCAAACACCTGAGGGTCTTCTTCCGCGGGGAGATGGTCGGTGATATGGACGCCGAGGCTCTGACCGAACCGCCGACCTACGACATTCCCCAGAACCGCCCGGCCCACGAGGTGGACGAGCCGCTGGACCCAGAGGCATATCCGGCTCCGGAGGCATCGCTCGAGGAGATCTTGCTCGATCTCGTAGGCTCTCCCAATATAGCCAGCCGCCGGTGGGTGTGGCAGCAGTACGACCATCAGGTGCAGCTCAACACCGTGATCGTGCCGGGTGGAGATGCGGCTCTGCTCCGCGTCAAGAAGACGGGTGCCGGCATCGCCGTCTGTACGGACGGTAACGGCCGTCGTACCTATCTCGATCCCTACCGGGGTGGGAAGGCGGCGGTGTGCGAGGCGGCCCGCAACGTGTCCTGTGTGGGGGCCAAGCCGATAGCCATCACCAACTGCCTCAACTTCGGCAATCCCGACAACAGCCCTACCGCCTACCAACTGGCCCACGCTATCGAGGGGATGGCCGAGGCCTGCGAGGCGCTGGGTACGCCCGTCATCTCGGGCAATGTCTCGCTCTATAACGAGAGCTTCGAACAGCCCATCTATCCGACCCCGGTGGTGGGAATGCTGGGGGTCATGAGTGATGTCGCCGCCAACTGCACCGTGGGTTTCAAGAGCGAGGGGGATGTCGTGCTCCTGATGGGAGACGCGACACCGGTGCTCGACGGGTCTGAATATCAGAAGCGCTGGTTCGGAGGTCCAAGAGGCCGGCCCGCGGGCCGGATCCCCGATGTGGACTTGGACGATGAGCTGGCGCTGCAGAGTGCATTGCGCCGGGCCATCGAGGCGCGCTTGTTGCGCTCTGCTCATGATTGCTCCGACGGTGGGTTGGCCGTTGCCTTGGCTGAGTGTTGCGTGGCCGGTAAGATCGGGGTTACGGTAACATTGGCTGAGGTCCCTTGGGTGGGTGGCAGTGTAGGGTGTGCATCCTCGGCAGGAGCGGCGCAGGGCCGCACCTCGGCCGCGGGACCACTGGCGGGGCGCCCCGATATCGCGTTCTTCGGGGAGGCGCCGACGCTTGCAGTGGTCTCGGTAGCTCCTCAGGATGTGGAGACCTTCGAGGATCTGTGCAGGGCGGAGGGAGTACCCTGGACGCAACTCGGGGCAGTAGGTGGTGGCGATCTGGTGATCACCTCCATCGGCCACGAGGCTGAGGGTCTTGGTGCCGGTGACTCCGGGTCGGGGCAGTCGGGCGTCCGGGTCCCGGTGGTCACTTTGGACGAAATATACGAATCGGCCCTCTGTAGGGCCCTGGGGGAATGATGCGGGAACGGTGGCAGGACGACTCACCCCACGACGAGTGCGGGGTGTTCGGCATCTATGCTCCGGAAATGGACGTCTCCCGCCTTACCTTCTTCGCACTGTTCGCGCTGCAGCATCGCGGTCAGGAGTCGGCCGGAGTGGCCGTCACCGACGGTGTGCGCTTGATAGTCCACAAAGACATGGGCTTGGTCTCGCAGGTGTTCGAGGAGGACACCCTGCAGTCACTGCCCGGCGGACTGGCTATCGGTCATGTGCGCTATTCCACTACCGGCTCGAGTGAGATGCGGAATGCTCAACCCTTCGCGCGCACGCGGGACGGTTCCTTCATCGCTCTGGCCCACAACGGCAACCTTGTGAACACGGATGAACTGCGGGCCAGTCTGGTCCGGAACGGACAGGTCTTCGAGAGCACCTCGGATACCGAGGTGATCGCCGCCCTACTGGCCGAGCACCCTTCGCGGGACATCCGGGAGGCCCTCCGGGACGTCATCCCCAGGCTGCGGGGAGCATTCAGCGCCGTTCTGTTGAGCAAAGACGAGGTGGTAGGCTTCCGTGATCCCTACGGGATCCGGCCTTTGGTGTTGGGACAAATCGAGGATCGTTACTGCCTGGCCAGCGAGTCCTCGGGGCTGGACATCATCGGGGCCCGGCTCGTGCGCGAGATCGAACCGGGCGAGATCTGCGTGATAAACGAGCGAGGCTACGAGATCGAGCAGGTGGTGGTCCGCAAGCGCGAGGCGCTCTGCGTATTCGAATTCATCTACTTCGCCCGCCCGGACTCGGTGATGAAAGGGCAGACACTCTATGCAGCGCGGAGCCGCATGGGAGAAGAACTCGCGTCCGAATCGGCGGTCGACGCCGACCTGGTGATCCCCATCCCCGATACCGGTCACTCGGCCGCGATCGGCTACGCCGCCCGCAGCGGCATCCCCTATGGCGATGCCCTCATCAAGAACCGCTACATCGGCCGGACGTTCATCAACCCCGACGATCGCATCCGTAAGCTCGGCATCCGCATGAAGTTCAATCCGCTCAGCTCGGCCATCCGAGGCAAACGGCTCATAGCGGTGGACGATTCGATCGTGCGCGGCAATACCACGCGGGCGCTGGTGCGGGTGCTGTTCGAGGCGGGGGCCAAGGAGGTCCATCTACGCATCACGTCGCCTCCGCTCATCTACCCCTGCTTCTACGGCATCGACATGGCCAATCAGCACGAATTCATCGCCTTCGGCAAGAGTGTGGAAGAGATCAGCAGAGAACTGGGAGCGACGTCTGTAGCCTATCTCTCCCTGGCGGGGCTCTTGCGGGCCACCGGGGTCGGCGATGCGAACAATCGCTTCTGCGCCGCCTGCTTCACCGGCGAGTATCCCTGCGAAGTCCCGGAGCATCTGCGCTGGTCCAAATTCCGCTACGAGGAGAACACCTGCGGCGGGCTCCGGACTTAGACCGCCTCTGCCGCTTGAGCGGGGGTCTCGACTTCCACCGCCCCGGCCTTCAGCAACTCCTCGATTAAGGTGCCGGCCCGACCCCCGCTCAGGTCTCGTTCGGTGATAGGGGGTCGCTCCACTAGGATGATTTTCTTCCCGGCCTTGGCTGCCGCCAGAGTGGCCTCGAGAGAGGGCAGGTTGCCGCATCCGAAGAAGACGGGAGCCACCACGATGACCTCCGCCTCCTCCATGAGCGTATCAAGCGCGCGTATGGCCTCTTCGGGGAACGGCTCGAAGGGAGGGGAGGAGACCACGTCGAGCTCGTATCTTTGGGCGGTCGCGTAGTCGCTGTCGAAAACGCTAACGACTCCCACGGAGGGTGTGTACCCGCGCAAGACCAGTTCCTCCAAGAGCTCCGAGGCGGCACCCCCGCCTGCCACGACGTGCACCTGCCTGTCTCCCGATGCCTTCGTCGCGCGCGCCGTCCGCGACCAGAGCGGAGTGATATAGGGCCGCCGTCCCTGTCTGTGTACTGCGACTCTCACCTTGAACACTTCCAAGATAGAGGTCGGGTCGAGGACGTCGTTGGCCGTCCCCCGAGCTACCAGATGTCCCTGGTCGAGCAGGATGAGTTCTTCGCAGTACTGCGCCGCGATGTTGAGGTCGTGGAGCACCACGGCTATCGTTCTGCCGGCACCATGGAGCGTGACCAGGAGCTGCATGATCTCCAGCTGGTGGTTGAGGTCGAGGTTGTTGAGTGGTTCGTCCAGCAGCAACACCGGGGTCTCCTGGGCCAGAGTCTGGGCGATTAGAGCTCGCTGGCGTTCGCCGCCCGATAGTTCAGTGATGAGTCGGCCTGAGAGCTCGGTCAGCTCTGTAGCCGCAAGCGCGGCGGCCACGGCTTCGCCGTCGGCCGCCCGCTCCGGCATCCCGCGGAGCCGCATGCCGGTGTCGTTGCCGTTCTCGGCACCGCGCCCAGAGTGGGCGTAGCGGCCCATGGCCACCATCTCCTCGACGGTGAATCCAAAATCAAGACTGAACTGCTGGGGCACCACGCCCACCACACGGGCGAGTTCGCCCGCGCGGTATCCACTGAGGGGACGGTCGTGGAGGAGGATCTCACCCGCCCCGGGAGGGAGGCTTCCGGTGAGAGCACGGAGTAGAGTGGTCTTGCCCGAGCCGTTGGGACCGAGGATGCCCAAGAAGGCGCCGGGGTCGATGCGGAGGTCGACCGGCCCGAGCACGCGTCTCCCGCCCAGTTCCACCTCCAGAGCGCGGATGTCGTAGACGGGCGTGGGATGGCTTGATGGAGCCGCGCCCACAGGGGCTCCGGAACGTCCGTCGATGGCCTCGGCGTGCATATCACACCCCCTTCCGTGCTCGAAGCAGGTAGAGGAAGAAGGGCCCCCCTGTCGCAGCCGTTATCACCCCTACCGGGATCTCCGCGGGGGCCAGGGCCGTCCGGGCGACCGTGTCCGCGGCTAGGAGGAGGAGGGCGCCGAAGAGGGCGCTGACCGGCAGTAGGCGCCGATGGTCGGGACCTACCAGCAGCCGCATGATATGAGGGACCATCAGTCCCACGAATCCGATGAGCCCTGAAAAGGATACGGCGGCCGCGGTGGTCAGTGCGGCTACAATCATGAGATTGCGCCGGGTCCGTTGACTGTCTATGCCCAATTCCCGGGCCCGCTCCTCACCCATGAGCAGTAGGTTCATCCGTCGAGACATGAGCATCATATAGAGAAAGCCTGCCGCCACCACCGGCAGGGTGATGTAGATCTTGGTCCAAGCTGCGGTAGTGAGGCCGCCCATCAGCCAGACCACCACGGTGTGCAGATCGCGCTCTGTGGCTACCATCAGGAACGACATGATGGCCGTCAGGGTGGAGCCGACCGCCACCCCGGACAGGAGCAGGGAAGCGCCTCGGGTGTGACCCGCGAACGTGGCCAGACGGTAGACCAGGAAGGCCGCCAAGGTGGCTCCCACGAAAGCGAACAGCGGGAGGGTATAGATCCCCAGTTCGGTAAGGGGTTTCCAGACGATGGCGATGGTCGCGCCGAGGCCGGCACCCGCTGATACGCCCAGAAGGTAGGGCTCGGCCAGCGGGTTGCGAAAGATGCCCTGGAACGACGCGCCGGCGGTGGAGAGTGCGGCGCCGACCACGAGGGCAAGCACGATCCGAGGCAGCCGGAGGTCGAGGAGGAGACGGGGCGCCCAGTCGGGATAGTCGCCGGTAGCGTCGGAACCGTGGATCATGAGACCACCGAGGGCCCGCAGGGTCTCCGCTGCAGAGAGGCCGGCGGCGCCTACGGCGACCGCCGCCAAGATGACGGCAACGAGTGCAACCACCAGCGCCGCCATGACCAGGCGGTAGACCTTGTGACGATCCTTGGTCAGGTTCACGACCGCGGCTCCTTCATTACCGCAACCATCGTCAGAGCCGGGGCGGCGCGGGCCGCAAAGGGCCCGCGCCGCTCACTCCGGGCGCCGCAGCCCCGAGCCGGGGCTGCGGCGCCCCCACCCGTCTCACCACCCCGGGGCTAGTAGGCCCCCGGATGGATGGCTTCCGCCAGGATCTTCAGGCCATCGGCTATCCGCGGGCCGGGCCTGGTCACTATCACGTCGTCGATAACGAAGACGTTGCCGTCCACGACTGCTTTCAACCCGGTGAAACGAGGATCGCCCGTGAACTCATCGGCGCCGGCGTAGGTGCTGCCGGGCAGGAGGACCACATCGGGGTCCGCCGCCACGAGCTGCTCTGGGGTGAACTGGTAGTAGGCCTGGGCGGCGGCGCCGTCCGCGCCCGGGGCGGCGGCCACATTGGTGCAGTGGGCGAGGGTCAAGAGTTCATCGACGAACGACCCGGGCCCGCATGTCCAGAGGGTGTTATCGAGTGCATAGAAGACCTTGGGCGATTCGCCGGTGGCCTCCGCGGTTGTGGCGATGTCTGCGATCGTCGCCCCTAAGGACTCCGCTAATGCGACGGCCTCGTCATTGACGCCCGTGGCCGCGCCGATGGTGGCGATATTGGCATAGACGCCATCAAGGGTCATGGGATTCAGTATCAGGACGGCTGCACCGGCTGCCGCGACAGGGGCCAGAGCCTCCTCGTTGCCGGAGTAGCCGACTACCAGGTCTGGGCTCAAACCCATGATGGCCTCGGTGTTCGCCTGGTAGTCCCCGATCTTGGTGATCTCGGCCACTTCAGGCGGGTAATCGTCCAGTGAGGTCACGCCCACGACCCGGTCTCCCACTCCAAGGGCAAACAGGGTCTCGGTGTTGGCCGGAGCGGTAGATACGATGCGCTCAGGTTCGGCGCTGATGGTGACGGTGGTGCCGTTATCGTCGGTCACCGTCACGGGGAAGGCCTCCTGGGCGGGAGCAGCTTCGGTGGAGGTGGACGTCTCTGCGGGGACCTCGCTCGTCTCCACGGAGGCCGCGGTCGTGGCTACCGGTGCGGTGGTATCGGCCGTCTCCGACTCGGTGGCACCGGTCGTGTCCGACCCGCAACCGCCGATGGCCAGAGCGCCGGCCAGAAGCAGGGCGAGCAAGAGCGTTACGAGAAGGATGGGACTGTGGCAGCTGAAGCTGCGGGAATGACGGCGCCGTCTGGGGGACGACACCTCGGGCCCGGCCGTTGCGCGGCGCGGCGCCATGTGTCCGTTCATGCGGACTCCTTTCGGTTCAACCTATGGTCATGGCCCGCAAGATGGTGGAGAGCAGGTCAGCTACTCCCCGGCCTGACCAGATCGTGGTCGAACCGAGTCGGCGCCCCGCGACAACAGGGCGGAGTCGCTCTCTCCGCGGAAAGCGTCTGCTCCTCCTTCACAGCAGGTATCTGACTCCCAGGTGTCCGCGACCTTTCATGCGGGACCCGGTTACAGTGGCGGGACCGCGCCGGATTCTCACCGGCTTCCCTTTCAGCTCCGGTATGCCCGGAGCCTGACTGTGGAGGCACCATGCTTGCTGCAGGAAACTCTAGCACTTCGGAGCGTCCTAATCCAAGCATGATGGGTACAGCGCCCGGCTGCAGCGGTCGGACCGCCGGTACCGGCGACCGTCCCGTTCTGATACTCTGTGGTGGTGAAAAGCTCAGTCAGCATAGTCCTCTTCTTCTTGCTCAGCGGCTTCTTCTTGGCCGTTCTGCTGGGCGCTATCGAGCACAGCCGGAAGCTTCTGGGAGTGGCGGGGGGATGCCTGGTGGCGATAGTGTGCATCATCGTATTCCTGACCCCGGTCGAACTGCCTTCCTGGCACCTGGGTTTGGGCGACGACGAGAGCGAGAATGTCACGAGCACGACCCTGCGGGCCGTCCGCACCACTCAACCGATGAGTGACACCACGAGCACCAGCAGGACCACGCTCTATAGAACGGTGACTACGGGGGTGATCGGTGGCTGAAGGTCCTGAAGAGATGCGCGATACCACTCACGGGGAGGGAGGTCTGACCTATCGCTCCGCGGGGGTGGACATAGAGGCCGGGGAGGAAGCGGTCCGGCTCATCAAGCGGGAGGTCGAGAGTACATACATCCCCGGCGTGTTGGGCTCGCTGGGGGGCTTCGCCGGTCTGTTCCAGTTGCCCACAGATCTGGAGGAGCCGGTCCTTGTCACCGGCACTGACGGAGTTGGCACCAAGATCCTTCTTGCCCAGGAAACGGGCAGACTCGACACCGTGGGTATCGATCTGGTGGCCATGTCGGTCAATGACGTGCTCACCATCGGGGCGCGTCCCATCCTCTTCCTCGACTACATCGCCGTGGGGCGGCTCGAACCGGCGGAGATGGCCCAAATGGTCGCGGGGGTGGCCGAGGGTTGCCGTCAAGCCGGATGCGCCTTGGTGGGCGGTGAGATGGCTGAGATGCCCGGGGTCTATGACCCTGGGGAGTTCGACATGGCCGGTTTCTGTGTAGGCCTTGGAGAGCGGAACAAGCTGATCGATGGCTCCAGCATCGCTGAGGGCGATGCGGTCCTTGGTCTGAAGTCGAACGGCCTGCATTCCAACGGGTTCTCTCTGGTGCGTAAGGTGCTGGAGGAGAGCGGTCTGGGGTTGGGTGGGAAGTTGTCCGAAGCTCCAGGTTTGGGGAGTGTCTCGGCGGAAGATTTCGGTGCGGCTGAGGCGGAGGAATGCGCGGCCACTTGGGACGATGTGCTCCTGGAGCCCACCCGTATCTACGTGCGGAGCGTGCTCGGTCTGTTGGATGCGGGCGTGCCCGTCCGTGGAATGGCCCATATCACCGGAGGAGGCATCCCCGGCAATCTGAACCGGGTCATCCCCGAGGGGCTGCTTGCCCGGCTCGATCTGGGTGCTTGGTCCGTGCCCCCGGTCTTCCGGGTCCTGCAGCGCCTGGGAGGGATCGAGGAAGACCAGATGTTCCAAACCTTCAACATGGGCGTCGGGTACATTCTGGTGGTGGCGCGGGGCGCGCAGGATGAGGCCGTCAGACTCCTGACCGAGGCGGGTGAGGAGGTCATCCGGCTGGGAGAGGTGGTCGGCGCCGGATCCGACTGTGCCCGAGTTGTCCTGGAGAGACGGCATTGAGCTCCGAGTTCAGCCGCAAGCCGGCGGCCGGCGCCGATTCTGTCGCCGCTCATCCTGCCGCTGCGACCGGCCCTGCTTCCGCCGAGCTTCGGGTCTTCCGGCTGGCCGTGCTCGCCTCGGGTAACGGGTCGAATCTTCAGGCCATCATCGACCGGCTACACGGCCGGCCTCTGGACCGGTCGATGGTCGCTGCCGCTCGTCCGGCAGTGCCCCCCGTGATCGAAGTGGTATTGGTGGTGAGCGACGTTCCGGAGGCGAAGGCGCTGGAACGCGCCCGCTTGGCCGGCATCGGGACCGCGGTCTTCCCAAACGAGGCCTATGCCACCCGGGAAGAGCACGATCTGGCGATGGCGGAGGCCATCCGAGAATCCGGCGCCGATCTGGTCGTGTTGGCCGGCTACATGCGTCTGGTCTCCGCGGGTTTCGTGCAGGCCTTCCCCTACCGCATCATCAACCTGCACCCTGCGCTGCTGCCCGCGTTCCCCGGGACGACCTCCATCAAGGACGCGCTGCAGACGGGAGTGAAGGTGACCGGGGTCACGGTGCACTTCGTGGACGAAGGTCTGGATACCGGCCCGATCATCACCCAGGAGCCGGTATTTGTGGAAGAAGGGGACACCGTCGATAGCCTGGCGGCCCGTATCCACGCCGTGGAGCACGAGTTGCTGCCGGCTACTATCGGGCTGATCGCCTCGGGAAGAGTCAAACCCCCTCTTCCGGGATCACGGGTGGTGCAGGTAGACTGGAGCGACGGAGCGAGGTAGGGTTACGGCTCCGAACATATATGACGGAACGTTGGACTTGTCGACGGAAAGGCACCCGGCTGCGGGACCGGGACATTGAAGAGGAGGATAGAGTGAAGGTCAAGCGGGCACTGGTATCGGTATCGGAGAAGAACGGTCTCGAGCCCTTCGTGCGGGGACTGGTGGACTTGGGGGTGGAAGTGATCTCCACCGGAGGGACTGCCCGCTATCTGAAGGAATCTGGGTTGCCTGTCACGGGCATCTCCGACGTCACCGGCTTTCCCGAGATCATGGACGGGCGGGTGAAGACGCTCCATCCGGCCATTCACGGTGGCATCCTGGCCGACCGGAGCAAGCCGGCTCACATGCAGGCCATCGCCGGTCTGGGCATCAAGCCCATCGACCTGGTGGTGGTCAATCTCTATCCGTTCGAGGCCACCATCGCGCAGCGGGGAGTGACCGAGGCCGACGCCGTCGAGAACATCGATATCGGTGGCCCCAGCATGGTCCGATCGGCGGCGAAGAATTTCTCCGGCGTGGGGATAGTCACCGATCCGGCCGACTACGGCCCCATACTGGAAGAACTCAAGGCGAACGAGGGGGAACTCTCCCTGGAGACCCGTCGCCGTTTGGCCACCAAGGCCTTCCATCACACCGCTCATTACGACGCGGCTATCGCGAACTGGTTCGGTGAAGGTGAAGCGGACTTCCCGGAGCGCCTGATGATCGATCTGGTCAAGATCAAGGAGCTCCGCTACGGCGAGAACCCCCATCAGCGGGCTTCATGGTACTCGGAGATTAAGGTTGGTGGCGGCTTGGCCGCGGCATTGGAGCAGCTACACGGGGCACATCTGTCGTTCAACAACCTGCTGGATCTGGATTCGGCCCGGCGGGCACTGGAGGAATTCGCCCTACCTGCCTGCGTCATCGTCAAGCACAACAATCCCTGCGGAGTGGCGGTAGCGGAGACGGCTGCCGCCGCCTACGAGAAGGCCGTGTCCTGCGACCCGGTTTCGGCTTTCGGCGGAGTCATCGCCATCAACCGGACGGTGGACGAGGCCCTGGCCCGCCTGCTATCGACCAATTTCGTCGAGGTTCTCTGGGCGCCCGGCTACGACGACGAAGCGTTCGAGATCCTTGCGGGCAAGAAGGATATCCGCATCCTGACCGGCCAGCAGAATCGCGAAACCTGCGGTAGCTTCGACATGAAGCGGATCGTGGGAGGCATGCTGGTGCAGGATTGGGATTGTGAGGTCGACGAGCGCGACAATATGACCGTCATCAGCACCCGCCATCCCACCGAGCAAGAATGGGGCGACCTGTTGTTCGGTTGGAGGGTAGCCAAGCACACCAAGTCCAACGCCATCATCCTGACCAAGGATCTGATGACGGTGGGTGTGGGAGCGGGTCAGATGAGCCGGGTCGACTCGGCCAATCTGGCTGTAAACCGGGCCCGTTTCCCGCTGGATGGCTGCGCTGTGGCGTCCGATGCTTTCTTCCCGTTCCCGGATGCGCTACAGGTGTGTGCCGATGCCGGCGCCACCTGTGTCATCCATCCCGGAGGCTCCAAGCGCGACGACGAGTCTTTGGCTCTGGCCGAGGAGCGGGGGATGGCCATGGTCGTCACGGGGAGACGGCACTTCAAACACTAGCAGTCAAGGCCAAGGGGGGACGAAGCAGCCCGCCCGGAGCACTGCGGGGCACCGCAAGGCTCCAGGCGGGCTCCCCCGCCTCCTCGGGTTCTTCCTGCGATGGGTGGCTGAGGCCGCGGTGGGGTGCTGCCTCGGCCTTTTTCCCGTTCCGCGCAGAGGGACGCGCGGTCTTCGACGAACGCCTCGGTCTGGGGTGTGGGTTCGTTGACACCGAGCGGAGGCGAGGCTAGAATCTGACGCTCCTTTGGGCCGTTAGCTCAGTTGGTAGAGCACCGGACTTTTAATCCGGGTGTCGTTGGTTCGAGCCCAACACGGCTCATTAGAAAAGCCCCGTTTTGCGGGGCTTTTTGGTTGGCTCTTTTAGCTCGACCTGGTTGTCGGCCCTGGGGGCGCCAAAATGTTCACCACGAGTTCACGGGACCTCGTGTGGTGGCCGTGTGATGGCCGAAAATCGGCGTCCGTCGGTCCTATCTACCTCGACCGTTACAGCTCCTCGAACCGGCTTCTGCCCTGAGAGCAGGACCGATCGTTGCCACGCGGACGATTGCGCATTTAAGGGGACCTATCCGTCCGTCGGCGCGTGAAGAGCGCCGTCGTCTTGATGCCGCCCGGGGAGAAAGCACATTGGCGCTCGTGGTTCTATCCGACCAAAGATGTAGTATGACTAATAGTCACCCTTACATTTAGCAACAGGGAGGGTCCTGTTGTGTGTTTTCGCGCGGGGGGATGCGGATGAACGTCTTTGACCTTCACGGT